>Ga0228535_1000182_pt1 | contig 207019 bp, 227 predicted proteins | sample SJ1metagenome_FD_168457 | JGI IMG/M metagenome (GOLD analysis project Ga0228535, IMG submission 168457) | Enriched culture of PCE-dechlorinating microbial communities from Ithaca, New York, USA - SJ1 | ecosystem: Engineered > Modeled > Simulated communities (microbial... > Unclassified... | reverse complement strand
CATCAGTGCGGCGGCGGCTGCCGCGAGCAGCCGCAATCCGCGCGCCCGAACCAGCAGCAGCACGAAAAAGGCGCCGATGGCGACGTCGACGGTATGGCTGGACGGAAAGGAAGAGTGCAGTGCGTGCTAGAATACGCACCCTGTGAGCCAGCCGCGCTGGCGAAGCCTTGTACAACGCGTATGCCCAAACATGCCTATTCCGGACGCGTGTCGGTGGTCGTTCCGGTCAGGAACGAACAGGACAACATCGAGCCGCTGGTTCGAGAAATCGCCGCCGCATTGTCCGGCGTCGCGACGTTCGAGATCGTCTACGTGAACGACGGCAGCACCGACGCCACCCAGGCCCGGCTGGATGCGTTGAAGGGCGAGTTTCCCATGCTGCGCACGATCCGGCACCGCGCCGCGTGCGGCCAGAGCCGCGCGGTGACGACCGGCGTGATCGCGGCGCGGCACGCCTGGATCGCCACGCTCGACGGCGACGGCCAGAACGATCCGGCCGACATCCCCGCCTTGCTGGCGAAACTGGCCGACCCCGCGCAGCCGGCCGACCTCGAACTGCTGGCGGGCTGGCGCGCCAGACGCAACGACGCCTTCGTGCGCCGGCTGTCGTCGAGAATCGCCAACGGCGTGCGGGCCCGCATGCTCAGGGACGATACGCCCGACACCGGTTGCGGGCTCAAGGTGTTCGCCCGCGAAACCTTCCTTGCGCTGCCCAACTTCGATCACATGCACCGTTTCCTGCCGGCGCTGGTCATGCGCAACGGCGGGGCGGTCGTTTCCGTACCCGTGAACCATCGGCCGCGCGAACGCGGCACGTCCAAGTACGGCATCCACAACCGGCTCTGGGTCGGCATCGTCGACCTGTTCGGCGTGGCCTGGCTGCAGCGCCGGGTGCGTCTGCCGGTCATCGAGCCCGATTCCGACCTTTGAACGCGCGCATCGTTTTCAAGGGGCTGGCGCTGATCCTGAGCCTGGCGCTGCTGGGCTGGCTGTTCAATTCGAGCGATCTGGGCGACAGCGTCAACGAGGCCTGGATCGACGCCCACGTGCGCGGCCACGGCTTCGACGGCGAATTGCTGTTCCTGCTGATGGGGGCCTTGTTCACCGCGATCGGTTTGCCGCGCCAGGTGATCGCCTTTCTCGGCGGCTACGCCTTCGACGTGTGGCTGGGGACGGCGCTGGGCGCGGCGGCCGCGGTGCTCGGCTGCGCGCTGAGCTTCGCGTACGCGCGTTTCTTCGGCCAGCGTTTCCTGCACGCGCGGCTGGGCGCGCGCGCGATCCGGTTCGACCACTTCATTCACGCGCATCCGTTCTCGATGACGGTCCTGATCCGGCTTCTGCCGGTCGGCAGCAATCTCCTGACCAATCTCGCGGCCGGAATTTCGAGCATTCGCACGGTTCCGTTCCTGCTCGGCAGCCTGGTGGGCTACCTGCCCCAGAGCCTGGTGTTCGCGCTGGTGGGCAGCGGCACGCACCTCGATCCGGTGCTGAAAGTCGGTTTGGCCATCGTGCTGTTCCTGGTATCGGTGGCGCTGGGGCTGTATCTGTACCGCCGCAACCGGGCGGCTGGCGCATTGGGCGATACGCTCGACGACTGAAGCGCGCGAGCCACGCCGATATCGAAGCCGGCGCGGACGCGACGCGCAATGCAGCGTCGCCCTGACGCCAGCGGGGCAGAAGATAGGCCTGCGCGACCAGCGCGACCGTTGCCGCGCCCAGCGCCAGGCCGGCCAGAACGTCCGAAGCGTAGTGCCGGCCGAGGGCGAGGCGCGCCAGTCCCATCAGTGCGGCGGCGGCTGCCGCGAGCAGCCGCAATCCGCGCGCCCGAACCAGCAGCAGCACGAAAAAGGCGCCGATGGCGACGTCGACGGTATGGCTGGACGGAAAGGAAGAGTGCAGTGCGTGCAGCAGGCCGGCCGCGGCATCCGCATTGGCGTGAGGCCGCATCCGACCCATTCCGATCTTGAGCAGATGCGTCAGCAGCGCGGCGCCGAACAATTGCGCCGCGAGATACGCGACGCCGATTCCGCGCAGGCGAGGCTGTCCCCGCGCCAGCCCCAGGGCCAGCGTAGCGAGGAACGGCAGATAGAACAGGCCGGGACTCCATTGCGAATAGGCGTCGGCCGCCGCGTACAGCCTGGGCGTTTCGTGCGGACTGACGATGCTGCCGGCGAGCCAGCCGTCGAACCCGCTCGACCAGGCCAGCGCAGCCAGACCGGCCAGGCCGGCCGAGGCGGCGGCGATCATCCGCAGGCGGGCGCGGACGGTATCGTGATCGGCGAGGAAACAGGCGGGGCGGGGCGCTTCGGCGGTATCCACTGGCGGCGGTTCAGGATCGTGTTGCGTGATTGAACCGGGGCCCGCTTAAGTCGCCCTTAAGTGCCGCCGCATAAGGTGGCGACATCGGCGCGCGGGGCGCCGATTCGTGCTACCGTGCGCGGGTTCTTGCGCCCGGGCCCGACTGACGCCGCCATGTGCGGTTGCCTTCACGACTCGATGGATCGACCATGCCTTCACAGAAGTCCGGAGAAAACGGCCGCGGCGCGCTGATCGCAAGCCTGGCCCTGCTCGTCCTGCTCGCGGCCGTGTCCCTGGCGACCCGGCCCTATGTTCCGATCGACGAGACCCGCTACGTCAGCGTCGCGTGGGAAATGTGGCTGCGCGGGGATTTCCTGGTGCCGTTCAAGAACGGCATGCCCTACAGTCACAAGCCGCCGTTCATGTTCTGGGCGTTCCAGGCGGGATGGGCGCTGTTCGGCGTCAACGAATGGTGGCCGCGGCTCGTGTCGCCGCTGTTTTCCGCCGGCGGCCTGTGGCTGACGTGGCTGCTGGCCCGGCGTCTGTGGCCGGCGCAATCGGGCGTCGGCGGCCGGGCCGCATTGATCCTGGCCGGCACCCTGCTGTGGATCGTGTTCTCCACCGCCGCCATGTTCGACGTGATCCTCGCCTTCTGGGTGCTCGCCGGCATGCATGGCGTGCTGTCCGCGGCCGAGGGCCGCCGGCGCGGTTTCGTCCTTGTCGGAATGGCCATCGGCTTCGGCGTGCTGACCAAGGGGCCGGTGATTCTGCTGGACCTGTTGCCCGCCGCCGCGCTGGCGCCGTGGTGGCGTCCGGGCCTGCCCCACGAGGGGACTCCGACTTTCTACGGGCTGAAGCCCGTGAAAGATCGTATGAACTGGATGCGCTGGTACGGCGGGCTCGCGCTGGCGGTGCTGCTGGGCGCGGCCGTCGCCCTGGTCTGGGCGCTGCCTGCCGGCCTGGCCGGCGGCGAGGCCTATCGCAACGCGATTTTCTGGGGGCAGACGGCGGATCGCATGGTCGATTCGTTCGCCCATCGGCGGCCGTTGTGGTGGTATCTGCCGCTGCTGCCGCTGATATTGTTTCCCTGGTTCGTCTGGCCCGGTCTGTGGCGGGCGCTCGCGCGGCTTCGCCGCGCCGGGCTCGACGGCGGCAGCCGGTTCTGCCTGGCCTGGATGCTGCCGGTGTTCGTCGCGTTTTCCTTCGTCAGCGGCAAGCAGCCGCACTATCTGGTGCCGCTGTTTCCCGCGTTCGCCCTGCTGGCCGCCCGCGCGCTGTCGGGGCAGGCGTTCACGCGCATCGGCGTGCCCGCGTCGCTGGCCATCGCGCTGGGCGTCTGGCTGGTGCTGGCGGGCAGCGGGCAGATCGCGTCGGTGCACCGGCAGGTGGCGGTTCTGCCGCCGGTCTGGCCGGGCGTGTTGCTGATCCTGATTGCGGGCGCGCTCTGGTTCGCCGGCCGGCGCGGAATTTCGGGCGTCGCGACGCTTGCGCTGCTGGGGGTTTCCGCGCTGGCTTGCCTGCAGTTGGCCGCATCGCGTTCGATCGAGCCGCTGTACGACGTCAGGCCGCTGGCGGGCGCAATCCGTCAGGTGCAGGATTCAGGCCGCACCGTGGCGAATACCGCGACCTATCACGCCCAGTACCAGTTTCTGGGCAGGCTGGAAAAACCGCTGGCGGAAATACGCGGCGCCGAGATCGCACCCTGGCTCGCGGCGCACCCCGACGATTTCGCAGTGGTGTATCTGGACGATCCGCAGGACGTGCAGGCTGTCCCCGCGCGTTTCAAACAGGCCTACCGCGGCGGCGCGGCGGTGCTGGTCGACAGCCGGACGGCGGCCGGTCTGCTCGCCCGCCACCGGGAGTGAAACCCGGGCGCGGGGCGGGCGGTCCCGCGCGTCGGGGGTCGCGAGGCGCTTTTCAGGCTTCCGGGTCGCGCGGCGGCAGGACCACTTCGCGCGAAGGCGAGATGGTCGAGATCGCATGCTTGAAGATCATCTGCGCGGCCTGGTCCTGACCTTTCAGCAGCACGACGAACTGGTCGAAGGACTCGATCCGGCCCATCAGCTTGATGCCGTTGACCAGAAAGACCGACACCGGAATGCGCTCCTTGCGCAGGGTGTTGAGGAAAACATCTTGCAGGTGGTTGTATTCTTTGCTCGCCATGATGGCTCCCTGTCAATGTTGAGAGGCGAAGCGCGCCTCAAATGAATTATTAGCCGTTTACTCGATTTTTGCACTGGCGCGCGCGCCCATGATGGCGTCGCGTATGCGCTGCTGCTGAATTTGACGGACGATCTCGCCGCGCACGGCCTCGAGCGGCGGCAGTTCCGCCTGGCGCGCGTCTTCCAGGCGGATCACGTGCCAGCCGAACTGCGTCTTGACCGGCGCCTTGGTGGTTTCGCCTTTCTTCAGACCGGCCAGGGCGTCGGAGAATTCCTTGACGTAGGCGTCGCCGGCGGCCCAGTCGAGCAGGCCGCCGTTCTTGGCCGAGCCGGCGTCCTGGGAGTATTTCTTGGCCAGCGCGTCGAATTTCGCCTTCTTGTTCAGTTCGCCGATGATTTTCCTGGCCTCGGCCTCGGTCTTCACCAGGATGTGGCGCGCACGGTATTCGGCGGGCGCCGGCTCGGCCTTGGCCTTGTCGTAGAAGGCGACGATCTCCGCCTCGGCGGCCGGGTGCGTCTTCACGTAATCGTCCAGATAGGCCTTGGCCAGCATGTCCTTGCGCCGGATGTCCATCGCGGCCGCGAGATGCGGTTCCTTGTCCAGCCCTTTGTCGAGCGCCAGACGCGACAGCAGTTCCAGATTGACCAGCGATTCCCGCACGCGGGCGTCGAGCTGGGGCGAATCCGGCTGGCCCTGGGCCATGTCGCGCTTGACGATGTCGCCGTACAGCGCGGGAATTTCCTTGCCGTTGACCACGGCGAGCGGCTTGGCCGGCGCGCCGGTGGCCGGGGCGGCCGCAGGGGCGGGCGTTTGGGCCTGGGCCTGTGGCGTGAGCGCCAGCATGATCAGGGCGGGGAGGAGGGCGAGGCGCATTTCCAAAGGTCCTTTCAGAGTTCTTCCGGAGTCAGGGCGGAGATCGACAGCGCATGGATGTCGCGCTGCATCAGCTCGCCCAGGGTTTCGTATACCAGCCGATGCCGGGCCAGCGTGGAGAGCGTACGAAATTTCGGTGACACGATCGTGAGCCGGTAATGCCCGCCGCCGCCGGCCGCGCCGGCGTGTCCCTTGTGCTGGGCGCTTTCGTCCTCCAGCGCGAGGCTTTCGGGTTCCAGGGCGACGAGACGTTCGCGGATGCGATCGGTCATGTTCATGCGGGCAGCACTTTCTTGAACGGTTTGACGCTGACGCCGGCATAGACGCCCGCCGTCGCGTAGGGGTCGGCATCGGCCCAGGCCTGGGCCGCGGCCAGCGAATCGAACTCGGCGACGATGAGGCTGCCGCTGAAGCCTGCGGGGCCGGGATCGTTGCCGTCGAGCGCGGGGAAGGGGCCGGCGAGCACCAGCCGGCCGGCGGTCTGCAGCGCCTGCAGGCGTTCCAGGTGGGCGGGGCGGGCGGCCAGGCGCCGTTCGAGGCTGTCGGGCGCGTCCTGCCCGACGATGGCGTACAGCATTATTGCTTTTCTTCCTTGTCCAGATATTTGGTGAGCATCATGCTTTGCCCGATCACGAACACCAGCATCAGCCCCAGACTGCCGAACAACTTGAAGTTGACCCAGGTATCGGTGGAGAAATTGAAGGCGACCAGGAGATTTGCAACCCCCATGAACGCAAAAAAACCGCCCCAGCTCGCGTTCAAGCGACCCCAGGCGGCTTCGGGAAGTTCCATCTGCGTGCCCATCAGGCTGCGGATGATGTTGCGGCCGAACAGGGCGGCGCCGAAGATGATCGCGGCGAAGACCCAGTACAGCACGGTCGGCTTCCACTTGATGAAGCTCTCGTCGTGCAGCCACAGCGTGGCGCCGCCGAACAGCACGATGATGCCGAGGCTGACCCACAGCATGGTTTCAACCCTGTGGCCGCGCAGCTTCACCCAGGCGATCTGGCCGAAGCTGGCGACGATGGCGACCAGGGTGGCGAGGTAGATGCCCGGCTTGTCGCCCGCGCCGGCCGGTTGCGGCAGGCCCAGGCCGGCCATGAACGCCCGCGCGGCTTCCGCGTTGGCGTCGCCGAGCTTGTAGGCGATGAAGAAGATGATCACGGGGAAGAGGTCGAACAGCAGCTTTCTCATTCTGGTTCTTTGCGGGCTCGGCGGCCGGAATTCGGCAACACGCTATTTTGCTATGATTCCCTGTCCCGACCAAGCCTGCCCGCAGAGGTTCCCGCCCGCGACGGATTCGCACCGGCCGACGGCGCGGAGCTTCGGGGCTCCCGGAAAGAAGCAATGAAAGTCGATCTTGCCGAGCAGTACCGCGACACCGCGCTGGGGCGCGAGGCGGCAGCCCTGATACAGCCCTGCGTGATCTGCGGCCAGTGCGAACCCGTCTGCCCGACCTTCCGTCTGCTGGAGGCGGACTGGGACGGGCCGCGTGGGCGCATCTATCTCATCAAACTGTTTGTCGAAGGCAAGGAAGCCGACCAGTCCCTGCTGCCGCCCGCCCTGTCCCACGAGGCGCTGGAGGGCCGCTCGCTGGCCGCCAATCTCCAACTGCATCTGGACCGCTGCCTGAGCTGCCGGTCCTGCGAAACCAGTTGCCCGCAGGGCGTGCAGTACGGCCGTCTGCTCGACATCGGGCGCGAGCTCGTCGAGCAGGCGGCGCCGCGCCCGCTGAAGCAGCGACTGGCCCGCCGCGCGGTGCGCGACATCGTGACGCATCGGCGCCGCTTCACCGCCCTGCTGCGCGTGGGGCAGACCGTGCGCCGCCTGCTGCCCGAAGCCTGGCGCGCCCGCGTGCCCGAACGGCGCACGGCCGGCGCGTGGCCGCGGCGCGCGCACGCGCGGCGCATGCTGATCTGGCAGGGCTGCGTGCAGCCGGCGCTCGCGCCGGACATCAATGCCGCCGCCGCCCGCGTGCTCGACCGCTTCGGCATCCGGCTCGACCCGGCCGCCGACGGCTGCTGCGGCGTGCTGAGTCATCACATGGCTGAAACCGACGAGGCGCGCCGCCACATGCGCCGGAACATCGACGCGCTGTGGCCGCACATCGAGAACGGCATCGAGGCCCTGGTGCTGACCGCCAGCGGCTGCGGCATGCACTTCCGCGATTACGGCGCGCTGCTGAACGACGACCCGGCCTACCGGGACAAGGCGCGGCGCGTGTCCGAGCTGACGCGCGACATCGCCGAGATCGTCGCCGACGCGTGGAAGACGGCGCCCGGCGAAGCGCCGCCCCTGCAATCCGTGCGGCGCATCGCGTTCCAGTCCTCGTGCAGCCTGCAGCACGGCGAGAAGCTAAACGGCGTGGTCGAGAAACTGCTCCGGCGCGCCGGCTTCCGTCTCGTGCAGGTGGCCTATCCCTTCATGTGCTGCGGCGCGGCGGGCGCGTATTCGCTGCTGCAGCGCGAGATGTCCGAGGCCCTGCGCGAACGCAAGCTGGAAACGCTGCTGGAGCGGCACCCCGCCGAAATCGCCACGGCCAACATCGGCTGCCTGACGCATCTGGCCGCCGCTGCGCCCGTGCCCGTCAAGCACTGGATCGAACTGCTGGACGAGGTGCTGCCGCCCGCCCGGGTCTGAGCCGCGCCCGCCGCCCTGAAACGGCGTGAAACGTCGGTTTTGTTATGATGCCTTCACCCAGTCAGGGGATGGACGGCCTGGGGCCCCATTCCGATCTCGATGCCCAATATCGATCTGCATTGCCACTCCGATGTCTCAGACGGCCTGCTGCCTCCGGCGGCGGTGGTCGCGCGCGCGGCCGCCAACGGCGTGCATGTGCTGGCGCTGACCGACCATGACGACGTCGGCGGTCTGGCCGAGGCGGCCGTCGCGGCGGAGCGCGCGGGTATCGCCTTCGTTCCCGGCGTCGAGATTTCGGTGACCTGGGGCGGGCAGACGGTGCACATCGTCGGCCTGCGCATCGACCCGGCGCACCCGGCGCTGGCCGCCGGCCTGCAATCGATCCGCGACGGGCGCGTCGCCCGCGCGCGGCGCATGGGCGAGGATCTCGCGCGCGCCGGCATCGTCGGCGCCTACGAAGGCGCCCATGCCTGCGCGGCCAACAAGCAGATGGTGGGGCGCACGCATTTCGCGCGCTGGCTGGTGGCCCAGGGCCACGCGCCGGACGTCCGCAGCGTCTTCCGCCGCTTTCTCACGCGCGGCAACCCCGGCTACGTCGAACACGAATGGACGACGCTGGAGAACGCCGTCGGCTGGATTCGCGTCAGCGGCGGCACGGCGGTGATCGCGCACCCGGGCCGCTACGCCTTCGACGCGCGCCGGCAGCAGCTTCTGCTCGACGCCTTCCGCGCGCTGGGCGGCGAGGGCATCGAAGTCGTCACCGGCAGCCATCATCCGTCCGAATACGGCAAATGGGCCGACCTCGCGCGCGCGTTCGGCCTCAAGGCCTCGCGCGGCGCCGATTTCCACGCGCCGGGCGAGGGCGTCGACATCGGCCGTCTGCCGGCGCTGCCGCATTACTGCCGGCCGGTGTGGCAGGGCTGGCCGGAACTCGACGCCTGTTTTTCCCAGAACGTGGCCTGATCCGATATGGCGCAATTCTTCAACATCCACGCCGACAACCCGCAGCTCCGCCTGGTGCAGCAGACCGTCGACATCCTCAAGCGCGGCGGCGTGATCGTCTATCCCACCGATTCCTGCTATGCCCTCGGCTGCCACATCGGCGACAAGGAGGCGGCGATGCGGCTGCTGTCGGTGCGCGGCCTGGATTCCGGCCACGACCTGACGCTGATCTGCCGCGACCTGTCGGAACTCGGCCGCTACGCGCAGGTGGACAACACCCAGTTCCGCTTCCTCAAGACGCATACGCCCGGCCCGTACACCTTCATCCTGCGCGGCACGCGCGAAGTGCCGAAACGCCTGCTGCACAAGAAGCACGACACCATCGGCCTGCGCGTGCCCGATCATCCGGTGGTGCAGGCGATCCTGGCCGAGCTGGGCGAGCCCATTCTGTCGTCCACGCTGCTGCTGTACGGCGACGACGTGCCCCTGACCGAACCCTGGGAAATCCGCGAGCGGCTGGAGCACCAGGTCGATCTCGTCATCGACGGCGGCGCCTGCGGGCTGACCCCGACCACCGTGGTGGATCTGACGACCGATACGCCCGCGGTGCTGCGTTACGGCAAGGGCGACGCGTCCGACTTCGAGCGTTGAGATGGAACTGACCCTGATCCAGAAGATCGCCGTCTTCGCGCTGCCGGTGATTTTCGCGATCACCCTGCACGAAGCCGCGCACGGCTTCGTCGCGCGTTATTTCGGCGACACGACGGCCGCGGCCCAGGGCCGCATCACCGCGAATCCGATCAAGCACATCGACCCGGTCGGCACGATCCTCGTGCCGCTGGCGATCCTGCTGACGAGCAAGCTGCTGGGCGGCGGCGCCATCCTGTTCGGCTGGGCCAAGCCGGTGCCGGTCAATTTCGCCAATCTGCGCCGGCCCAAGCAGGACATGCTGTGGGTCGCCGCCGCCGGGCCGGGCATGAACTTCGTCATGGCCGTGTTCTGGGCCCTGATGATCCAGCTCGGCCATACCCTGGGCAGCGGTTTCGTCACCGCGCCGCTGATGCTGATGGGGGCGGCCGGCGTATTCATCAACGTCATCCTGATGGTGCTCAACCTCATTCCGCTGCCGCCGCTGGACGGCGGCCGCATCGCCGTCAGTCTGCTGCCGGTGAAGCAGGCCATCCAGTTCTCGCGCATCGAGCCCTACGGTTTTGTCATCCTGCTGGTTCTGCTGTTCACCGGCGCGCTGGGCGTCGTGCTGTGGCCGCTCATCGAACTCAGCATCGGTCTGACCGCGCTCGTCACCGGGATCGAGCCCGCGCAGCTCGTCGGCCTGATCCAGCTCGTGCTTGCCTGACACGTTTACCACTCACCACCGACCGTTCACCCATGTATTCCGACCGCGTACTTTCCGGCATGCGCCCGACCGGGCTGCTGCACCTCGGCCACTACCACGGCGTGCTGAAGAACTGGCTGCGCCTGCAGAACGAATACCCGTGCCTGTTCTTCGTCGCCGACTGGCATGCGCTGACCACGCATTACGACGCGCCCGAAGCGATCGAGGCGAACGCGCGCGACATGGTGATCGACTGGCTCGCCGCCGGCATCGATCCCGCGCAGGCCACGCTGTTCGTGCAGTCGCGCGTGATCGAGCATGCCGAGCTGCATCTGCTGCTGTCGATGATGACGCCGCTGGGCTGGCTGGAACGCGTGCCGACCTACAAGGACCAGCAGGAAAAGCTGACCAGCAAGGATCTGTCGACCTACGGCTTTCTCGGCTATCCGCTCTTGATGAGCTCGGACATCCTGATCTACCGCGCCAACCGCGTGCCGGTGGGCGAGGACCAGATTCCGCACGTCGAATTCACGCGCGAACTGGCGCGCCGTTTCAACCACATGTACGGCCGCGAGCCGGGCTTCGAGGACAAGGCCCGCGCGGCGGTGAAAAAGCTCGGTGCGAAGAAGGCGCGCGTGTACGAGGAATGCCGCACCGCCTATCAGGAGAAGGGCGACCAGGAGGCGCTCGAATCCGCCCGCGCGCTGCTGAACGACGCGCAGAACCTGTCGATGAACGACCGCGAGCGCCTGTTCGGCTATCTCGAAGGCTCGGGCAAGATGATCCTCGTCGAGCCCGAGGCGCTGCTGACCGAGGCGTCGAAGATGCCGGGCCTGGACGGCCAGAAGATGTCCAAGTCCTACGGCAACACCATCGCCCTGCGCGAGGACGCGGAGACGGTGACCAAAAAGATTCGCACCATGCCCACCGATCCCGCGCGGGTGCGCCGCACCGATCCGGGCAATCCCGCCAATTGCCCGGTGTGGCAGTTCCACCAAGTGTATTCCGACGACGGTGTGCGGCAGTGGGCGACCGCCGGCTGCACCAGCGCGGGCATCGGCTGCATCGAGTGCAAGCAGCCGGTGATCGACGCTGTGCTCGCCGAGCTGGCGCCCATCCGCGAACGCGCCCGGCATTACGAGGACAATCCGGACGAGGTGCGCAACGTCCTCGCCGACGGTTGCGAAAAGGCGCAGGAACTGGCGCGGGATACGCTGCGCGACGTGCGCGAGGCGATGGGGCTGACCTTCGGCTGAGCGGCGGCCGGCCGGCGTGCGGATGCCCGAAACGCCGCGCCGGCTCGTGCTAGACTGCCCGAAAACGTGAGGCAGGCATGGCCGAGGAGACCGATCTTTCCCGCACCGAACCGGCAAGCGCGAAGCGCCTGCAGGCGGCGCGCCGCGCGGGCGACGTGCCGCGTTCCGCCGAACTGTCGGGCTGGCTCGTCCTGCTGGCGGCCTTGGGCGCGCTGAACTGGCTCGGCCCGCGCCTGTTCGACAGCCTGCGGCATCTGATGCGCGCCGCGTTCGAAACCGCCGCCCAATCGACCGCCGCGGGCCTCTCCGCGCCCTTGTCCGACGCCCTGTCGGCGGCCCTGTGGGCCGTCCTGCCCGTGCTTGCGCTGGTTTTCCTGGCCGTCCTGATGGCGCCCCTGGCGCTCTCGGGCTGGGTTTACGCGCCGCAGGCCGCCCAGGCCGATTTCGCCCGGGCGCACCCCTTGCGGGCCATTGCGCGCCTGTTTTCATCCGAAGCGTTGTTCAGCGGCGGCCTGACCGCGTTGAAACTGGCGTTGCTCGCGGGCGCGGTGTTCTGGATGCTCGCCGACGGCTGGCGGAGCGGGCCGGCGCTCGCGGCGGCGCAGCCCGCCGAGGCGCTCGCGCAGGCCGCCGCCTGGCTGGGCCGCGGCCTCTTCGCGCTGGCCGGCGCGCTGGCGCTGGCGGCCGCGTTCGACGCCGGCTGGCGCTGGTGGCGCTATCTGCGGCGCCACGCGATGACCTGGCAGGAAGTGCTGGCCGAGGCCCGCGAATCCGAAGTCAGCCCCGAACTGCGCGCGCGCCTGCGCGCACGCCGGCAACAGGCGGGACGGCGTGGGGCGGAGGCTCGGCGCGGCGTTGACGAGGTGATCGGATGAGCGCGCAGGGCGTGATGGTTCTCGGCATGCCGGTGAACCGGCTGGCGGTGCCGGCACTGGTGCTGCTGATCCTGGCGATGATGGTGCTGCCGCTGCCCGTCTTCATGCTCGACGTGCTGTTCACGCTCAACATCGCGCTGGCGATGATCGTGCTGCTGGTGAGCCTGAACGCGCGGCGCCCGCTCGATTTTTCGGTCTTTCCCACGGTGCTGCTGCTGACCACGCTGCTGCGCCTGTCGCTCAACGTGGCGTCCACCCGCATCATCCTGATGCAGGGCCACACCGGCCCGGACGCGGCCGGCAAGGTGATCGAATCCTTTGGCAACTTCCTCGTCGGCGGCAACATCGCGGTCGGCTTCGTGGTGTTCGTCATCCTGGTCGTCATCAATTTCGTCGTCATCACCAAGGGCGCGGGCCGCATCGCCGAGGTCGCGGCGCGCTTCACCCTGGACTCGATGCCCGGCAAGCAATTGGCGGTGGACGCCGACCTCAACGCCGGCTTCATCGACGAGACCGAGGCGCGCGCGCGCCGCGCCGACATCGGCCGCGAATCCGATTTCTACGGCGCGATGGACGGCGCGTCGAAATTCGTGCGCGGCGACGCCGTCGCCGGCATGATCATCCTGGCCGTGAATCTGGTGGGCGGCGTCGCGATCGGCCTGCTCCAGCACAGCCTGGGCGTATCCGAGGCGCTGGGCCGCTACGCGCTGCTGACCGTGGGCGACGGGCTGGTTACGCAGATTCCCGCGCTGATCATCTCCACCGCCGCCGGCATCGTGGTCAGCCGCGCGTCGTCCGAGCAGGATCTGTCGCGCGAATTCTCCACCCAGGTGTTCGGCCGGCCGCAGACGCTGTTCGTCGCGTCGTCCGTGCTGGGCGTGCTCGGCCTGATCCCCGGCACGCCGCACGTGGCTTTTCTGACCATCTCCGCCGTGCTGGGCGCGCTCGGGCTGTGGCTCGACCGGCGCCGCCGCGCCGCGCCGGTCATCGAACCGCTCGACCTGGACGAGGCGCCGCCCGCGCCGCTCGACGTGACCTGGGAGGATATCCCGCCGGTCGACGTGCTGGCGCTCGAAGTCGGCTATCGCCTGATTCCGCTGGTGGACCGCAACCAGGACGGCGCCGCGCTGGCGCGCATCACCGAGGCGCGCCGCCGCTTCGCGACCGACATGGGGCTGGTGGTGCCGCTCATCCGGGTGCGCGACAACCTCGATCTGAAACCCAACGTCTATCGCATCACCTTGAAGGGCGTCGAAGTGGCGCACGGCGAAATGCCGAGCGGCCACGCGCTCGCCGTCGACATGGGCGACGTGCTCGGCCGCCTCGACGGCGCGTCCGGCGCCGATCCGCTGACCGGCCTGCCCGGCGTGTGGATCGAGCAAGGCCGCGAGGACGAGGCCGAGCTGCGCGGCTTCGTCGTGTTCCAGCCGGCGGAACTGATCGCGCGCCAGGTCGAGGCGGTGTTCCGCCAGCACGCGCCGGAGCTGCTGGGGCGCACCGAAGTGCAGCAACTGCTCAACGCGCTGGCGCGCAGCCATCCGGGCCTGGCCGAGGACGTGACGCCGCGCCACCTGCCGCTGACGACCGTGCAGGCCGTGCTGCAGCAGCTCATCGCCGAACACGTCTCGATCCGCGACAGCCGCACGCTGTTCGAGACGCTGGCCGCGCGCGCGCCCAGGACGCAGGCTGTCGACGAGCTGGTGGAGAGCGTGCGCGCCGCGCTCGGCCGCAGCCTCGTCGACCGGCTGTTCGAGGGCGGCGACAGCCTGAGCGTGATCGGGCTGGCCGCGGCGACCGAGACGCGCCTGCTGGCCGAGATGGGCGACGAGGGCGAGGCGCTGCTGGCGCCGTCCACGCTGGATGCGCTGAACGAAGCCGCCGAACGGGCGGTGGCCGAACAGACGCAGGCCGGCTACCCGCCCGTGCTGCTGACCTCGCCGGCGCTGCGGCCGATCCTGTCGCGGCTGCTGCGGCGCAATCTGCCGAATCTGTCGGTGCTTGCCTATGCCGAGGTGCCGGCCGATAAAATGGTGCGCATGCGCACCGAACTGAACATCGAGGCCGCACAACAATGAGCGTCCATGCGTTCGTCGCGTCCACCGCGCGCGAAGGGCTCGCGCGCGTCCGCGCCGAGCTGGGCGACGACGCGGTCGTGCTGTCGACGCGCCCGCATCCGCAGGGCGTGGAATTGCTCGCCAGCGCCTACGGCGATCTGGCGGTGGCGCCCGCGGAGCGTGCGCCGGACGCCGCGTCGGGCTCGCGCATCCTGGCCGAGCTCGGCCGCCTGCGCGGCCTCCTGCAGAACCAGCTCGCAGGCTTCGCCTGGAGCGCCGCCCGCCGCCGCGATCCCGCCCGCGTGGCCGTGATGCAAACCCTGTTCGCGGCCGGCTTCGGCGGCGCGCTGGCGCGCACGCTGGCGGCCCGCCTGCCGCGCGGCCGGACGGACGATTCCGCCCGCCGCTGGCTGCGCCAGGTGCTGATCCGCAATCTGCCCGTCCTGCCGGCCGAGGCCGATCCGGTGCGGCAGGGCGGCGCGTTCGCGCTGGTCGGTTCGACCGGTTCCGGCAAGACGACCACGCTCGCCAAGCTCGCGGCGCGCGGCGTCGATCGGCATGGGGCAGGCCAGGTCGCGCTGGTCGCGGCCGACGCCTACCGCGTCGGTGCGGAAGCGCAATTGCGCGTCTACGCCGATCTGCTCGGCGTGGCCGTGCATGCCGCCGGCAGCGCCGACGATCTCGCGCGGCTGATGCCGCGCCTCGCGCAGCATCGGCTCGTGCTGATCGATACGGCCGGCTTCGCGCCGGCCGACCCGCGCGTGCCGGCGATGCAGGGTTTCGACGCGCTCGGCATACGCAGGCTGCTCGTGGCGTCGGCCAGCCAGCAGGGCGCGGCCGTCGAGCAGGCGCTCGTCCGTTTCGGGCAGGGTGCGGCCGGCTGCATCCTGACCAAACTCGACGAAGCGCCCCAGCCGGGCCCCGCGCTCGACGGACTGATCCGCCACCGTCTGCCGCTCGCCTACATCGCCGGCGGGCAGCGCGTGCCCGAAGATCTGCATCGGCCCAACGCGGTCTATCTGATCGACCGCGCGCTCAAGGGCGGACAGATCGCCACGCCGTTCTCGCTGTCGCCCGAGGACTGGCCGCTGGCCGCCGGCGTCGAAGCCGAGCGGGCCGACGCACCCTCCGCCGAGTCGCCCGCCCGCCGCAATGCGGGCTGATCAGGCAGCCGGGCTCCGGCGCCGCCAGTGCGGCCAGGCGGCATCGCTGCATGTCCAGTGCGTCGGCGACGCGCCCGATTGCGCGCTGCGGCTCGCGCGCGCATTCCATCGCGCGGGCCGCACGCCGCTCGTCGTCGACGCCTGCGGCCGCCTGTTCGCGCGCGATGCGCCGCGCGCGCTCTTCGATTGGCCGCGTCAGATCGAACAGGACCGGCTGCTCACCCTGCCGCTCGACGCGGGCGCCGGCTGGCATGCGCCGGGCGTGCGCGCCGATGCGCCGGGGCTGGCGCGGGCCGTGCGCGCCTACGACGCGCTGATTTTCGACAGCGCCCTGCACGCCGCCGCCGCGCGCCTGCCCGACGCCCGCCCGGCGCTGCTGCTGGCCGTCCGCCCCGCGACGCTGCACGGGGCCTACGCCCTGCTCAAGACGCGCGCCGCGGCGGGGCCGCTCGATGCGATCCTGTATGGCGACCCGGCGGCCTGCGAGCGCGTGCGCGCCGCCTGTGCCCGTTATCTGGGCGCGGCGTCGGCCGATACGGTCGATTGCATCCGCGACGAAGATGATGCAATCGCCGCGCTTGCGGCTAGAATGACGGGCGAGGAGCGGGGGCTACCCCCCTGAATACATACAAACCAGGGAATACCCGACAAACAAATGGCTGGTAAAAAGTCGTCGCAAGACGAGCAGATCACCAAATACGCGCCGCTGGTCAAGCGCATCGCTTATCACATGATGGCGCGCCTGCCCGCCAGCGTCGAAGTCGACGATTTGATCCAGGTCGGTCTGATCGGCCTGATGGACGCGGTGTCGCGCTTCGACGGCAGCCAGGGCGCGCAGTTCGAGTCCTACGCCACGCAACGCATCCGCGGCGCGATGCTCGACGAGCTGCGCGAGGCCGATTGGCTGCCGCGCCACGTGCGGCAGAAGTCGCGCCAGATCGAGACGGCCATCCACAGGCTGGAACAGCGCAACGGCCGGGCGCCGAGCGAGCAGGAAATTTCCGCCGAGCTCGGCATGCCCATCGACCAGTACCAGTCCATGCTGGGCGACGTGAAATGCTCGCAGTTGCTGTACTACGAGGATTTTTCCGACGAGGACAGCGCGAGCTTTCTCGAACGCTACCTGGTCGACGGCGCGAGCGATCCGCTCGCCGTGCTGGAAGACGACGGTTTCCGCGACAGCCTGATCGCCGCGATCCATCACCTGCCGGAACGCGAGCGCAGCATGATGGGCATGTACTACGAGCAGGACATGAATCTGAAGGAAATCGGCGCCGTGCTCGGCGTGTCCGAGTCGCGCGTCTGCCAGTTGCATTCGCAGGCGGTGGCCCGGCTGCGCGCGCAGCTCAAGATCTGGAAGGACTGACGCGCCGCCCGGGCGCGGCGCAACGCGGATAAATCCGCGATAATGCCGGTTGTTTCACAACGGCGCGCCCGTCATGTCCAAGACCGATCTCAAGCAAAAAGCCCTCGCGTATCACCGCCTGCCGAAACCCGGCAAACTCGAAGTCGTCTCCTCCAAGCCGTGTTCCACCCAGGCCGATCTCTCGCTGGCCTACACGCCGGGCGTCGCCCAGCCGGTGCTGGAAATCGCGAAGAATCCCGCCCGGGCCTACGACTACACCAACAAGGGCAACCTCGTCGCCGTGATCACCGACGGCACCGCCATTCTCGGCCTGGGCGACCGCGGGCCGCTGGCCGCCAAGCCGGTGATGGAAGGCAAGGGCGTGCTGTTCAAGCAGTTCGCCGACATCGACGTCTACGACATCGAGGTCGACGCGAAGACGCCGCAGGATTTCATCCGGGTCGTCGAAGCGATTGCTCCAACTTTTGGCGGCATCAACCTCGAAGACATCGCCGCGCCGCACTGTTTCGAAATCGAAAAGGCGCTGAAGAAGAAACTCGACATTCCCGTCTTCCACGACGATCAGCACGGCACGGCCACCATCATCTGCGCGGGCCTGCTGAACGCGCTGCACGTGCAGGGCAAGGTGCTGGAAACGGCGAAGATCGTCTGCCTGGGCGCGGGCGCGGCGGGCATCGCCTCGCTGAACCTGTTGGTGGCGATGGGGGCGAAGAAATCCAATATCCTGCTCGTCGATTCGAAGGGTGTGGTGCATACGGGTCGCACCGACCTCAACGGCTTCAAGAAGGCCTACGCGCGCCGGACGAAACTGCGCTCGCTCGACGAGGCGATGGCCGGTGCCGACGTGTTCGTCGGCGTGTCGGGCGCCAATCTGGTGAGCCCGGCGATGGTGAAATCGATGGCGGAAAAGCCCGTCGTCTTCGCGCTCGCCAACCCCACGCCCGAAATCCTGCCGGAGAAGGCGATGGCCGTGCGCGACGATCTGGTGATGGCGACCGGCCGCTCCGACTACCCGAACCAGGTCAACAACGTGCTGGGCTTTCCTTTCATCTTCCGCGGCGCGCTCGACGCGCGGGCGAAGGAGATCACCCAGGCGATGCTGATCGCGGCGGTGCACGCGCTCGCCGAACTGGCGCGCGAGCGGGTTCCCGCGTCGGTGCTGAAAGCCTACAAGCTGAAGAAACTGAAATTCGGCCCCGACTACATCCTGCCCAAGCCCTTCGATCCGCGTCTGCGCGACCGCATCCCGCAGGCGGTCGCGAAAGCGGCGAAGACGCCCGCGCGGCGTCGCGGCCGCTGACCCGTTCGACGTGAAAGCCCGGACGCACCCGGTTCATCTCGACCTGTTGCGCATCCGCCTGCCGTTGCCGGGCTGGGTGTCCATCCTGCACCGGTTGTCGGGCGCGCTGCTGTTCCTGGCCGTTCCGCTGGCCGTCGGCCTGCTCGCGTGGTCCCTGTCGGACGAGGCGGGTTTCTGGGCGCTGCTCGAAGGTTCGCGCCATCCGGCCGCCCGGGTGCTGGCGCTGCTGCTGTTCTGGGCTTTCGCTTTCCATCTTTTCGCGGGCCTGCGGCATCTCGCGCTGGACATGCATTGGGGTGTCGGCCTGCAGGCGGCGCGGCGCAGCGGCCTGGCGGCGATCGTCGCCTCGGTCGCGGCCGCGCTCGCCTTCGCGGTCTGGCTGCTGGCATGAGACGCGGCGCGGGCGCGCACACGGGAACCGGCGCTTGGCTGACGCAGCGCGCCACCGCCGTGGCGCTGGCCGTGCTGCTGCCGCTGTTGCTGGCGCGGCTGCTCGCGGCGCTGCCGGTCGACTACGAGGGCTGGCGGGCCCTGTTCGCGCCGGCCTGGGCGCGCGTCGCGCTGCTGCTGGCCGCCGTGGTGCTGGCCCTGCACGCCTGGGTCGGGCTGCGCGACATTCTCATGGATTACGCGAAGCCGGTCGCTGCGCGCCTCGCGCTGTATTTCATCGTGATCGCCGTGCTGGCGGGCAGCGTCGCCTGGCTGCTCGTGACGCTGTGGAGGCTCGGATGAACGTGCGCCGCTTCGACGCGCTGATCGTCGGCGGCGGCGGCGCGGGGCTGCGCGCGGCGCTGCAACTGGCGCGTTCGGACTACACGGTCGCGGTCGTGTCCAAGGTGTTTCCGACGCGCTCGCACACCGTGTCCGCGCAGGGCGGCATCACCGCCGCGCTGGCCAACGTGGACGAAGACCGCTGGGAATGGCATTTCTACGACACGGTGAAGGGCGGCGACTGGCTGGGCGATCAGGACGCGATCGAATTCATGTGCCGCGAGGCGGCCAGCGCGGTCTACGAGCTGGAGCACATGGGCCTGCCGTTTTCGCGGCTGGAGAATGGAAAAATCTACCAGCGGCCGTTCGGCGGCCAGTCCAAGCATTTCGGCGGCGCGCAGGCGACGCGCACCTGCGCCGCCGCCGACCGCACCGGCCACGCGCTGCTGCACACGCTCTACCAGCAGAACATCCGCCACCGCACGCACTTCTTCGACGAGATGTTCGCGCTCGATCTGGTGCGCGACGCCGAAGGCTACGTGCTGGGCGCGACCGCGCTCGACATCGCCAGCGGCGAGCCGCTCTTGATCGAGGCGCGCGTCACGCTCTTGGCGACCGGCGGCGCGGGGCGCGTCTTCCACAACAGCAGCAACGCCATGATCAACACCGGCGACGGCCTCGGCATGGTGCTGCGCGCCGGTCTGCCGCTGCAGGACATGGAATTCTGGCAGTTTCATCCGACCGGCATCGCCGGCGTCGGCTGCCTCATCACCGAAGGCGCGCGCGGGGAGGGCGGTTATCTGTTGAACCGCCACGGCGAGCGTTTCATGGAACGCTATGCGCCGCAGGCGAAGGATCTGGCGGGCCGCGACGTCGTCGCGCGCGCGATCGCCGTCGAGATCGCCGAGGGGCGCGGCTGCGGGCCGCGCAGCGATTACGTCGAACTCAAGCTTGACCATCTGGGTGAGGCGACCATCGCGAAAAAACTGCCCGGCATCCGCGACCTCGCCATCCGCTTCGCCGGCGTCGACCCCGCGCAGGCGCCGATTCCCGTCGCCCCCACCGCGCATTACATGATGGGGGGCATTCCCACCAATCTGCACGGCCAGGTCGTCGCGCCCGCGCATTACGGCCCGGAAGAGCCGGTGCCCGGTCTCTACGCCGTCGGCGAATGCGCCTGCGTGTCGGTCCACGGTGCGAACCGGCTCGGCGGCAACTCGTTGCTCGACCTCGTCGTGTTCGGCCGCGCGGCGGGCCGCCACATGCTCGACTATCTGCGCGAGAACCCATACCCAAGGCCGTTGCCGGCCGACGCGGCAGCGGCGAGCCGCGCTCGGCTGGCGCGCTGGGAACGCCCCGGCGGCGAACGCGTGGCGGCGATCCAGGACGATCTGCGCCGCGCGATGCAGGCGTACTGCGGCGTCTTCCGCACCGATGCCTCGCTGCGCGAAGGGCTCGCTCAACTCGACGCGATCGAAGCCCGGCTCGAGCAAGCCGGCCTGGGAGACGCCAGCCGCGTCTTCAACACTGCCCGCATCGAGGCGCTGGAGCTGGAAAATCTGATCGGCGTCGCCCGCGCAACGCTGGTTTCGGCCATTCATCGCACCGAAAGCCGGGGGGCGCACACGCGCGAGGATTTTCCGCAGCGCGACGACGAACGGTGGCTGCGGCACAGCCTGTATTCGCGGGCGGGGAATCAGGTGGACACCAAGCCGGTGCGGCTGAAGCCGCTGACGGTGGAGTCGGTGAAGCCGAAAGCGAGGGTGTATTGATGGGGGCCTGTCATTGCGAGGCGCAGCCGAAGCAATCCAGAATGGTCGCGGATGAGCGTTCTTAAGCAACCGGCGATTTATATCCTGGCCAGCAAGTGGAACGGCACGCTCTATACCGGCGTGACATCTATGACGACATACTCGGCTAGCGTGCGTAGTTCTGGATTGCTTCGGCTGCGCCTCGCAATGACGGCCATGTGGAGGCCCAAATGAAATTTCGCCTCTACCGCTACAACCCTGAAATCGACGCCCAGCCCCACATGCAGGACGTCGAACTCGACATCGACCCCGCCGGCAAGATGCTGCTCGACGCCCTCATTGCGATCAAGGCGCAGGACGAGACGCTGTCGCTGCGCCGCTCCTGCCGCGAAGGCGTGTGCGGATCGGACGCGATGAACGTGAACGGTCGCAACCGGCTGGCGTGCATCACGCCGCTGCCGGAACTGAAGGAGCCGGTCGAGGTGCGGCCCTTGCCGGGCCTGCCGGTGATCCGCGACCTGATCGTGGACATGGCGCCGTTCTACAGCCAGTATCGCTCGATCAAGCCCTGGCTCGTCAACGACGCGCCGGAACCGGAAGTCGAACGGCTGCAGAGCCCGGAAGACCGCGCGCTGCTCGACGGGGCCTACGAATGCATCCTGTGCGCCTGCTGCACCACGTCGTGCCCGTCGTTCTGGTGGCATCCGGAAACCTTCGTCGGCCCGGCCGGCCTGCTGCAGGCGTACCGCTTCATCGCGGATTCGCGCGACGAGGCCACCGCGGCGCGGCTGGACAATCTCGAGGATCCGTACCGGCTCTACCGCTGCCGGGGCATCATGAACTGCGTAGACGCCTGTCCGAAAGGCCTGAATCCGACCGAGGCGATCGGCCGGATCAAGGCGCTGCTGGTGAAACGGCGTGTCTGAATCCGTCGGCGACCGGCGGATCGCCTGGCGCTGCCGGCGCGGCCTGCTCGAACTGGATCTTTGGCTGGGTGGCTTTTGGGCCGCGCAGCACGCTACACTTGGGCCTGACGAGACGGCCGCGTTCGAGCGGCTCCTGAGCCTGTCGGACATGGAGATTGCGGATCGGCTACGAGGCAGGGCGCCCGCGGGCGACGCCGGCCTCGAAGCGCTACTGCAACGGCTGCGCGCCTGCCGGGCCCAGTATTTTCAGGACAAGCAATGAGCAAAACCGCCACTCTCACCTTCAGCGACGGCACGCCGCCCATCGAGCTGCCCGTACTCGAAGGCACCTACGGCAAGCCGGTGATCGACATCCGCGCGCTGGCCGCGCACGGCTATTTCACGCACGATCCCGGCTTCACCGCCACCTCGTCGTGCAATTCGGCGATCACCTACATCGACGGCGACGAGGGGCTGCTCTATTACCGCGGCTATCCGATCGAGGAGCTGGCCTACAAGTCGGATCACATGGAGGTCTGCTACCTGCTGCTGCACGGCGAGCTGCCGACGGCCGAGCAGAAGACCGCGTTCGTGAATTCGATCCGCCATCACACCCTGCTGCACGATCAGATGGAAAACGTGTTCCGCGGCTTTCGCCGCAGCGCGCATCCGATGGCGGTGATGATCGGCGTGACCGGCGCGATGAGCGCCTTCTATCACGAGGGCACGGATCTCTTCGATCCCAGACACCGCGAGATCGTCGCGCACCGGCTCATCGCCAAGATTCCGACCGTGGCGGCCTGGGCCTACAAGTTCAACGAGGGGCAGCCTTTCGTCTATCCGGACAACCGGCTTTCCTATGCCGAGAACTTCATGCACATGATGTTCTCCACGCCGTGCGAGTCTTATGAGCCCAATCCGGTGCTCGCGCGCGCGCTCGACCGCATCTTCCTGCTGCATGCCGACCACGAGCAGAACGCCTCGACCTCGACCGTGCGCCTGTCGGGCTCGTCCGGCGCCAATCCCTACGCCTGCGTCGCCGCCGGCATGGCCTCGCTGTGGGGGCCGCTGCACGGCGGCGCGAACGAGGCGGTGCTGAAGATGCTCGACGAGATGGGCGATGCGTCGCGCATTCCGGAATTCATCGCCCGCGCCAAGGACAAGAGCAGCGGCTTCCGTCTGATGGGTTTCGGCCATCGCGTCTACAAGAACACGGACCCGCGCGCGCGCATCATCCGCGAGACCGCGCACGAGGTGCTGGAGGCGCTCGACCTCAAGGACAATCCCACCTTCAAAATGGCGATGGAGCTGGAGCGCATCGCGCTGGAGGACGACTACTTCGTCAGCCGCAAGCTCTACCCCAACGTCGATTTCTACTCCGGCATCATCTTCCGCGCGATGGGCATCCCCACCAGCATGTTCACCGTGCTGTTCGCGCTGGCGCGCACCGCCGGCTGGGTCGCGCAGTGGAACGAGATGCTCACCGACCCCGCCCACAAGATCGGCCGCCCGCGCCAGCTCTACACGGGCCACGCGCGGCGCGATTACGTGCCGATCGAACAGCGCGGCGGCTAGCGCGCTTCGTCCGCCATGCGCGCGTCCGACTGGCTGCCGACCTCGCCGCTGTACGCCGGCAACGCCGCCTATCTGGAACAGTTCGGCGACGACGCGCTCGCGCCCTGGCTGGCCGAAGCCTTGCCGCAGACCGCCGACGGCGCGACCGACGCGGCGCAGATCGCCGTGTTGCGGCTCATCAACGCCTACCGCTACCTCGGCGTGCGGCGCGCCGATCTCGATCCGCTGCGCCGCTTCGAGCCGCCGCCCACGCCCGAGCTGGACCCGGCCCACTATGGCCTGACCGACGCCGATCTCGAACGCGTATTCGATTCCGGTTCGCTGTTCGGCGTGGGGCGCGCGCCGCTCGCGGACATTCTGAAACGGGTGCAGGGGGCCTACTGCGGCCGCGTCGGCTTCGAATACATGCACCTGACCGACGTGGCGCGCAAGCGCTGGCTGCAGGAGCGCATCGAGTCCGCGCGCGGCCTGTACGGCGCCTCGCCGGAACTGAAGCGGCAGCTGCTGAAGCGTCTGACCGACGCCGAGACGCTGGAGAAATTCCTGCATACCCGGCATGTGGGGCAGAAGCGCTTCTCGCTCGAAGGCTGCGAAAGCCTGATTCCGCTGCTCGATCTGGTGATCTCGCGCTGCGCGCGCCACGGCGCGAAGGAGATCGTCATCGGCATGGCGCATCGCGGCCGCATCAACGTGCTCGCCAACATCATGGGCCGCCCGCTGGAAAGCCTGTACGAGGAGCCGCCGGTGGGCGACGTGCATTCGCCCTTGTCGGGCGACGTGAAATACCACCAGGGCTTCTCGACCGACGTGCTGCTGCCCAACGGTCCGGTGCACCTGGCGCTGGCCTTCAATCCCTCGCATCTGGAAATCGTGCATCCGGTGGTGCGCGGCTCGGTGCGCGCGCGCCAGGACCGGCGCGGCGACGTGCTGGGGCGCGAGGTCGTGCCGGTGGTGCTGCACGGCGACGCGGCGCTGTCGGGGCAGGGCGTGGTGATGGAATCGCTCAACATGTCGCAGACGCGCGGCTTCCGCAACGGCGGCGCGATCCACGTCGTCATCAACAACCAGATCGGCTTCACCACCTCCGATCCGCGCGACGTGCGCTCGACGCTCTATTGCACCGACGTCGCCAAGATGGTCGAGGCGCCGGTGTTCCACGTCAACGGCGACGACCCCGAGGCGGTGGCCTTCGCCGTGCGCACCGCGGTCGATTTCCGCTACACCTTCCGCAAGAACGTGTTCATCGACCTGGTGTGCTACCGCCGCCACGGCCACAACGAGCAGGACGAGCCGCTGGCCACCCAGCCGATGATGTACCGCCGCATCCACGCGCATCCGACCACGCGCACGCTGTACGCGCAGAAGCTGGTGGAGGAGGGCGTGGTGGCGCAGGCCGAGGCCGACGACCTCATCGACGCCTGCCGCGCGAAGCTGGACGCGGGCGAATCGCTATCGCCGCCGGTCCTGTCCGATTTCAAGGAGGTCTACAGCGTCGACTGGAGCCCTTTCAAAGGCCCCGCCGCGGAGACGGATACAGCCGTGCCTACCGCGCGCCTTGATTTCCTCGCCGGCCGCGTCACCACGCCGGCGGTCGACATCGAGCTGCACCCGCGCGTGCAGAAAGTGCTCGACGACCGCCGCCGCATGCGCGCGGGCGAAACGCCGCTCGACTGGGGCTACTGCGAGACGCTGGCCTACGCGAGCCTGCTCGATACCGGCGTCAACGTGCGCATCTCCGGCCAGGATTCGGCGCGCGGCACCTTCTTCCACCGCCACGCCGTATGGCACGACCAGAAGCGCGAACGGCGGCAGAGCGGCGTCTACGTCCCGCTGGAGCACCTGCACGAGCGGCAGGGCGATTTCACCGTCATCGATTCGCTGCTGTCCGAGGAGGCCGTGCTCGCCTTCGAATACGGCTACGCCACCGCCGACCCCGACACGCTGGTCGTGTGGGAGGCGCAGTTCGGCGACTTCGCCAACGGCGCGCAGGTGGTGATCGACCAGTTCATCACCAGCGGCGAAGCCAAGTGGGGCCGGTTGTGCGGGCTGACCTTGATGCTGCCGCACGGGCTCGAAGGGCAGGGGCCCGAGCATTCCTCCGCCCGACTGGAACGCTGGCTCCAGCTCTGCGCACAGGACAACATCCAGGTCTGCGTGCCGACCCTGCCGGCGCAGATCTTCCATTTGCTGCGTCGGCAGATCGTGCGGCCGCGCCGCAAGCCGCTGGTACTGTTCACGCCCAAGAGCCTGCTGCGCCATCCCGAGTCCGTCTCCACGCTGGCGGACCTGACGGAAGGCGGCTTCCGGCCGGTGATCGACGATGCGCGCGCGCCGCGCGAAGCCGTGCGCGTGGTCGCGTGCAGCGGCCGGGTCTGGTTCGATCTGGAGGCGGCGCGCGTCGCGCGCGGCCTGGACGATATTGCGATCATCCGCGTGGAGCAGCTCTATCCTTTCCCCGAAGCGCTGTTCCGCGAGACGCTCGCCGCCTACCCGCAGGCCGGGACCTTCGTTTGGGCGCAGGAGGAGCCGATGAACCAGGGCGCCTGGTACCAGACCCTGCATCACCTGAATCATTGCGCGCCGGCCGGGCGGCGCTTCTGCTACGCCGGCCGGCCGGCCGCCGCCGCGCCCGCGTCCGGCTACGCCTCGCGCCACCGCGCCGAGCTCGACGCCCTGCTGGACGACGCGCTGGAGACCCCGCATGAAAGTTGACGTCCGCGTGCCGACGCTCTCGGATTCCGTGGCCAGCGGCACGCTGCTCGCCTGGCGCAAGCAGCCGGGCGAGACCGTCGCGCGCGACGAAACGCTGGTCGACCTGGAAACCGACAAGATCATCCTCGAAATTCCCGCACCGGCGTCCGGCGTGCTGACCGAAATCCGTCAGCCCGAAGGCGCGGTGGTCATGGCCGACGCGGTGGTGGCGGTGATCGAATCCGGCGAGGCTGCCGCACCGCGCATCGAGACGCCGCCGGCCGCGGCCACGCCGGCTCCGGTGCGGGCGCCCGAACCGGTCCGCGCGCCCGCGCCGGTACTGCCCTTGCCCGCCGCGCCGACGGTCGATGCGCCGACGCCGGACGCGGACCGCCGCGAACCGATGTCGCGCCTGCGCCGCCGCGTCGCCGAGCGCCTGGTCGCGGCGCAGCGCACGGCCGCGATGCTTACCACCTTCAACGAGGTGAACATGCAGCCGGTCAACGAACTGCGCCAGCGCATGAAGGCCGAGTTCGAGGTGAAGCACGGCGTCAAGCTGGGCTACATGTCCTTCTTCGTGCGGGCGGCGTGCCGGGCGCTCGCGCAGTTTCCGGCGGTCAACGCCGCGATCGACGGCGACGACGTCGTCTGGCACGCCAGCGCCGACATCGGCATCGCCATCTCGACGCCGCGCGGGCTGGTGGTACCCATCCTGCGCCGCGCGCAGACGCTGGATTCGGCGCGGATCGAGTCGGCCATCGCCGATTTCGCCGCGCGCGCGAAGGAGGGGCGGCTGGCGCTGGAGGAGCTGGCCGGCGGCACGTTCTCGATCACCAACGGCGGCGTGTTCGGCTCGCTCCTGTCCACACCCATCCTCAACCCGCCGCAGTCGGCCATCCTCGGCATGCACGCCATCCAGGACCGGCCGGTCGCCGAGCATGGCCAGGTCGTCGTGCGGCCCATGATGTACCTGGCGCTGACCTACGACCACCGGCTGATCGACGGGCGCGAGGCGGTGCAGTTCCTGGCGGCGGTCAAGGCGGCGCTGGAAGCGCCGGACGCGCTGATGGCCTGAAGGTTCAGTTCCACCCCGGCGTGCCGTTATCTCTGGCAGCCCATAAAAATACGGAGACGCCGCCGTGCTGTTCGATCCTGCGGCCTGCGTCGGCCTGCCGACCTGATGCCGCCCGCCGATCCCGCCAGCCAACCCATCGACTATGGCGCACTGCGTGCGCTGGTGGTCGACGACTACCAGGGCATGCGCAATGCCCTGCGACTCACCTTGTCGAATTTCGGCATCCTCAAGGTGCTGGCGGTGGCGAACGCGGCGGAGGCGCTGTTCCAGATCCGCAACAAGTCCTACGACTTCATTCTCTGCGATTTCAATCTGGGCGAGGGCCGCGACGGCCAGCAACTGCTCGAGGAATTGCGGCACGACCATCTGATCCCGCTGGAGGCCGTTTTCATGATGGTCACGGCGGAATCGTTCTACGAGAAGGTCGTCGCAACCGCCGAGCTGGCGCCCGACGATTATCTGATCAAGCCGTTCAGCGCCGAGCTGCTGCGCAGCCGGCTGGAAAGCATCCTGCTGCGCAAGCGGGCGTTCGGCGAAGCTTATCGCCATTTCGCCAACCAGGATCTCGAAGCCGCCATCGCGGCCTGCGACGCGCTGGTGAAGGCGCATCCGAAATACGTGGTCGACGCGCTGCGCTTCAAGGGCGAACTGCTGGTGACCCTGGGCCGCTTCGAGGAAGCCGAGGCGCTGTACAAGCAGGTGATCGAGATGCGCGCGATCCCCTGGGCGCGTCTGGGACTGGCGCGCGCGTTGCACATGCAGCAGAAGGACGATGCGGCCGAAGAGGAACTGCGCGACGTGCTGGAGCGCGCGCCGGAAATGGTCTCGGCCTACGATCTGTTGTCCGATGTCTGTGTGGCGAAAAAAGACACGGCCGGCGCGCAGGAAGCGCTCGAGCGCGGCATCGCGATCTCGTCGCGCACCGTGCGCCGGCAGCAGAAGCTCGGCGAGCTGGCCTACGCCAACGGCGATCTCGACACGGCGCGCACGGCCTATGCCGCCGCCATCGACAAGGGGCGCCATTCGATCTTCGTGACGCCCGACGATTACGGCAATCTGTGCCGCGTCCAGGCCGAGCAGGGCGATTTCAAGGCCGTGGCCGACACCCTCAAGCAGAACCGGAACATCCTGCAATCGACCGCCGAGGGCCGGCTGGTCGCCGCCGTGACGCAGAGCGTGATGCACACCCAGGCCGGGCGGCGGAACGAGGCCGCGCGCGCCATCGACGAGGCGGCGGCGCTGCGTGCCGAAGGCGCGCGCGGCGACCCGCGGCTGATGCTCGATCTGGCCGGCGCCTGCATGGCCGGCGACCGCCACGACGAGGCCGACAGCATCGTCGCCGAAGTGGCGCGCAACGCGCACGACAGCGAATCGCTGCTGGCCAAGGCGCGCAAGCTCTACGACGAGGCCGGGCGCGCCGATGCGGGCGCCTCGGTGCTGTCGTCGGCCACGGCGGACGTGCGCCGCCTCAACAACGAAGGCGTGGTGCTGGCGCAGAAAGGCGATTTCCGCACCGCGGCGGAGAAACTGCTGGTCGCCTGCGAAGCCGCGCCCTACAACCCGCGCATCGCGATGAACGCGGTCTGGGTCATTCTCAAGCACATCGACAAGAGCGGCATGGACGAGCCGATGATCGAGTCCGCGCATCAATATCTGACGGCGGCCGAGCGCCAGGCGCCCGGCCATCCGCGCCTGGCCGGCCTGCGGCGCTCGATGAAGGAGATCGAGCAACGCTACGGCATCCGGAGGCAGAGCGCATGAGCGCGAGCGGCTTCGACAATGCCGACTTCCAGGCCGCGCTCGTGCACGAGCTGAAGAATCACCTCGGCCTCCTGGGCATGACGCTTGAACGCATTCCGCGGTGCGGCGATCCGGCCCACGACGAGCCGCTCGACGCCGCGCGCCTGCTGTGCGAGGACGTGACCGACCGCCTGCGCCAGGCCTTGTGGCTGTACAAGTCGAACAGAGGCCCCCTGTCGCCGAACGTCGACGCCTATTCGCCGCACGACCTGATCGCCGAGCTGGCCGCCCGCGCCCGCGCGCTGGCCCGCGACCGTTTCGACGTCGAGATCCGGCTCGCGGACGATTTGCCGGCGGTGGCCTTCCTCGACCGCGACCTGGTCGAAATGGCGATGATGAACGCGATCCAGAATTCGCTGGCCTACGCGCGCCGGCGCATCGCGCTCGAGGCCGACGCGCGGGACGGCTGGCTCGTGCTGACGGTGCGCGACGATTCGGACGGCTATCCCGCCCACGTCCTCGACAGCATGGCCGCCGGCAAGCCCTACCGCTCGCACGGCACCGGCCTGGGCCTGCAGTTCGCCCGGCTCATCGCGCAGTTGCACGAGAACCGCGGCCGCAGCGGCGCGCTGGAACTGGCCAACGATTCCGGCGCGGTCTTCCGGCTCCGTCTGCCCTGACCGTCTCACAGGTCGCCGCTTTCGCGCCCGGCCGATAGCCGCATCGCCGCCCGCCGCCCGAACAGCCAGAACAGCGCGGGCGTCAGGTAGGCATCCAGCAGGGTCGAGCCGATCAGACCGGAAAAAATCACCACGGCCACCGGATGCAGGATCTCCGTGCCCGGCCGGTCGGCTTCGAACAGCAGCGGCGCCAGCGCGAAGGCGGTGACCAGCGCGGTCATCAGCACCGGCGACAGCCGCTCCAGCGAGCCGCGCAGGATCATCGCGCGGTCGAAGGCCTCGCCTTCGCCGCGCATCAGGTTGAGGTAATGGCTGACCTTGAGGATGCCGTTGCGCACCGAAATCCCGGCCAGCGCGATGAAGCCGATCAGCGCCGCCACCGACAGGGGCTGGCCGGACAGCCACAACCCCGCCACCGCGCCGACCAGCGCCAGCGGAATGTTGGCCATGACGAGCGCGGTCAGCACCGGCGAGCGGTAGCGGCCGTACAGCACGGCGAACACCAGCGCGGCCGAGACGAGCGCGAGCAGAGCGATCTGCCGGGCGGCCTCTTCCTGAGCCTGAAACTGCCCGCCCAGGGTGACGAAATAGCCTTCGGGCAGCGGCGTGCCGGCCAGCGTCGTGCGAATGTCGGCCACCACGTCGGAAAGGGGCCGGCCCTGCGTGCTGGCCGACAGCACGATGCGCCGCCGTCCGTCGTCGCGGCTGATCTGGTTGGGGCCGTCGCCGTCTTCGATCGCGGCCAGACGCGCGAGCGGCACCGGGCCGCCCGGCGTGTCGAGCAGCACATGGCCCAGGCCCTCGGGGGCGCGCGCGTCGTCCGGCAGCCGCACCACCAGATCGAAGCGGCGGTTGCCCTCGACGACCTGCGCCACCTTTTCCCCGCCCACCAGGCTTTGCAGGGCGGCAAGGATCTGCGGCGCCGGCACGCCGTATTGCGCGGCCGCCGCGTAATCGACGCGCACCTTGATCTGCGGCGCCAGCACCTGCTTTTCGATTTCCAGATCGGCGATGCCCGGAATGCCGGCCAGCCGCGCGCGCAGGGCTTCCGCCTGCATGCGCAGGGCATCCAGATCCTCGCCGAACAGCTTGATCGCGATCGGTGCGCGCACGCCGGACAGCATGTGGTCGATTCGGTGCGAGATCGGCTGGCCGATGGCGACGGCGGCCGGCAGCACGGTCAGCCGGGCGCGGATGTCGGCGACGATGTCCGCCATCGGCCGGTCGAGTTCGGCGGCGGGTTTCAGGCCCACGTCCAGTTCGCTGACGTGCACGCCCTCGGCGTGTTCGTCCAGCTCGGCCCGGCCGCTGCGGCGGCCCACGTGCGTCACTTCCGGCACGGCGGCGACCAGGGTTTCGGCCTGCCGCGCCAGCTCGGCGGATTCCGCCAGCGTGACGCCCGGCGCGAGACGCAGGCCGATCAGCAGCGTGCCCTCGTTGAACGGCGGCAGGAAGGTGCGCGGAAAGAAGGGCACGGCGGCGGCCGCCGCGCAGGTCGCCAGCACGCCGATGGCGACGGCGGTTCGGGGGCGGTCGAGCACGCCGCGCAGGCTGCGGCGGTAGCCCTGCTTCAACGCGGCCAGCAGGCGGGTGTCGCCGCGTTCGAGTGCGCGCATGCGCGGCAGCAGCCAGGCGGCGAGCACCGGCGTCAGCGTCACCGACACGACCAGCGAGGCCAGCGTCGACACGATGAAGGCGATGCCCAGCGGCACGAACAGGCGGCCCTCCATGCCCGGCAGGGCGAACAACGGCAGGAACACCAGCACGATGATCGCCGTGGCGTAGAGGATGGCCGAGCGCACCTCCATCGTGGCCGCGGCCACCCGCGCCCGCACGGAAGGCCGCGCTTCGGGCGGCAGGGCCCGGTCTTCGCGGAGCCGGCGCAGCACGTTCTCCACGCCCACCACCGCATCGTCGACCAGGCCGCCGATGGCGATGGCCAGCCCGCCCAGCGTCATCGTGTTGATCGACAGGCCGAACAGGCGGAACACCAGCACGGTGGCGAGGATCGACACCGGAATCGCGGTCAGCGCGATCAGCGTCGGCCGCAAGGTGCCGAGAAACAGCAACAGGATCACCGCGACGAACAGCGCGGCGGCGACGAGCTTGCCTTCCAGCGTGCCGATCGAGGCTTCGATGAAGCCGGCCTGCCGGAAGGTGACGCGCGGCGCGTCCATGCCGGCGGGCAGGCTGCGCGCCAGATCGGCCAGCGCGGCCTCGATGGCGCGCGTCAGGCCGAGCGTATCCGCCGCGGGCTGTTTCTGGATGCCGAGGATGACCGCCGGCTTGCCCGAGAAGCCGGCGTCGCCGCGTTTCACCGCGGGCGCGAACGCGACCTCGGCGATCTGCCGCAGCAGGATGGGCCGCCCTTCGCGGGCCGTCAGGGCAAGGTTTTCCAGATCGTCGAGCCGCGCCGTGCGGCCGATGTGGCGGATCAGGTATTCGCGTCCGTTGCGCTCGAGGAAGCCGCCCGTGGTGTTGGCGGCGTAGCCCCGCAACGCCTCGATCAACTGCGCGCGCGTGACGCCCAGGGCCGCCATGCGCGCGGTATCCGGACGTACCTGGAACTGCCGTACCGCGCCGCCGATGGGAATCACCTGCGCCACGCCGGGGATCGCCATCAGGCGGGGGCGCAGCACCCAGTCGGCGTATTCGCGCACCTGCATGGGGTCGATCCGGGCCGGATCGATGGGGATCGCGATCTGCATGATCTCGCCCATGATCGAGCTGACCGGCCCCATGCGCGGCACGATGCCGGGCGGCAGGCTGTCCTCCGTCGCGCCCAGCCGCTCGGCGACCATCTGGCGTGCGCGGTAGAGGTCGGTCGACCAGTCGAAGACGGCGTAGACGAAGACGAGGCCGGCGCTGGATACCGAGCGGACGCTTTCCACGCCGGGCAGACCGTTCATCGCGGTTTCCAGCGGCAAGGCGATCAATTGCTCCACTTCCTCGGTCGCCATCCCGCCGGCCTCGGCCATCACGGTCACGGTCGGCCGGTCGAGATCGGGAAAGACGTCGACCGGCGTGCGGTTCAGCGTGTAGGCGCCGTAGGCCATCAGCGCAAGACCGATGACGATGACGAGCAGCCGGTTGGCGAGGCTGGTGTCGAGTAGCCACTTGAACATACGGGCCTCCTCAGCGGATTGCGTTGATCAGGGGCACGCCCTGGACGGCCACCCGGTCGCCGGGCTGCAGGCCGGACGTGACGGCGACCGAGACGCCGTCGAGCGGCTCGACGGTGACCGGGCGCGGTGCGAACCGCTCGGGTTCGAGCTTGACCCAGACCACGGTCTGATTGGCCGGATTGCGCGCCAGCGCGGCGGCCGGCACCCGCAGCCCGGATACGCGCGCGCGCCGCTGCACGAATACGCGGACCGACTGGCCGATGGCGAGCGCGGCGAAACCCGCGCCTTCGCCGCGGAAAACGAGCGGCAAAGCCTGGTCGCGCAGGCTGCGCGCGGCGCCCAGCGGTTTCAGCGGCAGCCGCACGTCGCCCGCCGCCAGGTAGGCGGCGTCCACGTCGCCGGCCAGCGCGAGATCGTAGGCCAGCGCCTCCACCAGCACACGGCGCGGGTCGACCACTTCGAACAGCGCCTCGCCCGGCGCGACGACCTGGCCCGAGACGGCCCGGGCCGAGGCGATTACGCCGCCGACCGGCGCCGTCAGCCGCTCGCTGGCCACGGCCGCCTCGGCCGCCTCGATCGTCTTGCGCGGCACCGTGTCCGACAGCGCGCGCAGACGCTGCAGGCGGCTCGCCGCGAGCGAACGTCCGTCGCCGTCGGCTTCGGGCCGGACGTAGGCGAGCAGTTCGCCTTTTTTCACGGTCTGGCCGGGGTAGGGCAGCCCTTTTGGTCCCGGCGCGAGGCGCCCGCCGACGAGCGCCTGCACCACGCCGCCGGCATTGGGGTCCATGACGATCCGACCGGCGAGTTCGACCGTGATCGGCAGCTCGGCGCGTGCGACGGGCTGCGTGCGCACGTCGATCTGGCGTTGCGTCGGCTTGGGGAGAAAGACGCTGCCATCGGACAGGCGGCGCGGGCTGTCGGCCGCCGCGAACGGGGCGGCGTCATGATGGTGGCCGGGATCCGCATATGCGCCGGGTGTGCCCGTGAGACCGAGCAGAAGCGCGAGCGGGAAAGCGAAAAGGATGTTCATGCGGCGTCTCCGGTGTGCCGGGCGCGTCCCCGGCGGGCGAGAAAAACGGCCAGCAGCGCGCCCGTCAGCGCGAGGCCGGCCCAGAGCGCGTAAGCGCGCCAGTCGTGGGCGTGGTCGTGGCGCGCGGCGGCGGGCGCAGCCGCCAGCTCGAAAGCGCCCGTCAGTGTTTCGGCGGCGCCTTCGGCGGTGAGCCGCACCGCGACCGGATGGCGGCCGGGGCCGAGCGGCGCCGGCAGCGTCGCGGCGTAGGTGCCCGGCGCGCGGATTTCGAGGGACTGCGTCTTGCCGTCCAGCGTCAGTTCGATCGTCTCCGCCGCGGCCGGACGGTTGTCGTCGAAACGGTCGAGATAAAGCGTCAACAGGGGGCCGGCGGCCACGCCGACCAGTTCGAAGCGCGCGGATGCGACCGCGAAACGTGGCGCGGCAGGCGCGGTCGACAAGGCGGGGGCGGCATCGTGGTCGTGGCCGTCGTCGGCCCAGGCCGGCGAAAACGCGCAGGCGAGCGCGAGGAAAACACGGACAGGGGTCATGGTCGGTTTCCAGTCATTCGGGCAGCAGGCCGAGCGCCTGCCGCTGGGCGGACAGGGCTTCGGCCAGGTCGATACGGGCCTCGCCGGCCTGGCGTTCGGCCTCGCCGGCTTCGAATTCGATGCGCAACCGGGTGGGCAGATCGGTTTCGCCCAGGCGGAAGGCCTTGTCGTAAAAGCCGCGCGTGTCGCGCGCGAGCCGTGCGCGGCGCTCGCTCGCGGCCAGCCGGACGCGCGCCGCTTCCAGTCGCGCTGTGGCGGTTTCGACGGCGGCGTCGAGGCGCGCGCGTTCGAGCTGGAGCCGGCTTTCGAGCTCGATCGCATCGGCGCGCGCCTGCGCGAGCCGGGCCTGGTGGCGTTCGCCGGCCGCGAACGGCAGCCGCAGACCCACGGTGAAGCTCTGCTGATAGGCGTCGCCGTAAGCGTCGCGCTCGCGGGTGGCGGCCAGAAGCAGCTCCGGCGCGTCGCGCGTCTGCACGGCGGCGAGCGCGGCGGCCCGTTGCGCGGCTTCGATCCGGTCCTGCAGCTCGGCGGCGGCCGGGTGCGCAGGCCTTGCGGCATCGGCTGAAGCGGGGGCCGGTTCGGGTGTGGCCGGCGCCGCGTCGGCGGGGCGGTCGCCGGTCAGTGCGGCCAGTTGCCGGCCGGCGCGGATGCGTTCGGCTTCGGCGTTTGCCAGCGCGGCCTCGGCGGCGGCGACGGTGCCTTCGGCCTGATAGTGATCCGCCCGCGCAAGATCGCCGGCGGCATAACGGCGTGCGACGTCATGCGCCAGCATGCGGGCGTGATCGAGCCGCGCCTGGGCCAGTCGATGCGCATGACGGGCGCGCTGCCAGGTCCACCAGGCTTCGCGCACCGTGGCGGCGATGCGCAGCCGCGCGCCCTCGGCGCGGCTGGCGAGGGTTTTCGTTTCGGCCTCGGCCAGTGCACCGACGCGTGCGCGCTCGTCCGGCAGCCACAAGGGCAGGGCCAGCGCGGCCTCGTATTCCCGGCTGCCGCCGTTGTCGAAGCCGCGGTCGGTCCGAGCCGACAGCGCCAGCGCGGGCGGGCCCGCGATCCAGCGTTCGGCGATCCGCCGCCGCGCGGCGGCGGCGGCCAACTGGCTGTCGAGGCCGCATCGAAGGCCTGTTGCAGGGTAGCGGGGCCGGTTGCCCGGGCGGGGCCAGGCGGGCCAAGCAGTAGGCAGACGGCCAGCGCCGCCTGCAAAACAGGGGGGATGTGCATGCGATTCTCCGTAGACGGCAGGGAACACGGGAATCGGCGGGACGCGATTCTGCACGGATCGCCGCCACGGCCTGCCGACCGTGTGCGGAAAAGGGCAAATCAGGGTGGGTGCCCGCCGATCAGGCGAGGCGGAGCCAGTCGGGGCGTTCGGGCAGGCCGACGAACGGGGAGGCAAGGAAAAGCGTCCGCGCGAGCGGCGCGACAGGCGGGGCGACGTCCGGCTCCAGGGCAAGCACGTCGGTCAGCGCGACGGCGCCGCCGGCCAGGCAGGCAGCGCAATCGTTGTCGGCGCCGGGCAGCGAATGCTCGTCGGGCAGGTCGGCGGGGTGGGGCGTATGGACGTGATCGTGATGGCCGAAATGCTGCGTCTGCGCGGGGGCGCCGGTTTCATGCTGGCAATAGCTGGCGACCGCCGCCCAGGTGAACTGGAAAGGCAGAAAAACCAGCAGGCAGGTAAGGAGCCATCGACGCATGGTCGGGATGATAGCAAAGCCCGGTGCGGTCTTGCCGGCGGGGGAGACTGGCTTGGATATACCGCGGAGCAAGCTGTGAATTCAATATATATTTGTAAACAATGGGTTGAAAAATAAATGTGATGTTACGGATTTGAAATGGGGCGACATTGGGGCTGTCGACAAAAATTGATTATTTTCAATGTATTGCTTGTTTTACTGGATATGTTTTATTCGGTTTTGCGCGGGGTGGGGACGCGCGAAACTGGTATGCATACAAGCCCGCTCAGAGTGGCAGCGCGGTCTTGTCGACCACGCGGCGCAGCACGAAGCTGGAATGCACGCCGGTCACGCCGGGGATGCGGGTGATGCGGTTCAGCAGCAGATCCTGGTAGGCGTCCATGTCGCGCACGACGACCTTGAGCTGGTAGTCGGCGGCTTGGCCGGTGATGAGCAGACATTCGAGCACCTGCGGAATGCCGTTGATGGCGGCCTCGAAATGCTCGAAACGCTCCGGCGTGTGCCGGTCCATCGAGATGTGGATCAGCGCCATCAGGTTGAGGCCGAGCGCCTTGGCGTCGGCCAGCGCCCGGTAGCCGCGGATGACGCCGGCGTCTTCCAGCGCGCGCACCCGGCGCAGGCAGGGCGAAGGCGACAGGCCGATGCGGTCGGCGAGTTCCTGGTTGGTGAGACGGCCATCGTCCTGGAGATGGCGAAGAATCTGCACGTCGTAGCGATCAAATTCCATGATTTGCTGTTCAATCCGTATTGTTTGTCATGATCGGTAATATTTTATAAATATACAGCCATAAAATTTCAATAATATGGCTTTTTCGAGTCTATTTCGCAATCATTTTCCCAGCCGTCGCGGCTACCATGTCTCCATTGAAACCGCCCCCCGAATGGAGCCCGACATGTTGCACGACCCCGCCCGCAAGTACCGTCCGTTCCCGCCGGTCGGGTTGACCGACCGCCAGTGGCCGAACAAGGTCCACACCCATCCGCCCGTCTGGATGAGCACCGATCTGCGCGACGGCAACCAGGCGCTGTTCGAGCCGATGGACGGCGCGCGCAAGATGCGCATGTTCCGCGCCCTGTGCGCCATCGGCTTCAAGGAGATCGAGGTGGCCTTTCCCTCGGCTTCGCAGACCGATTTCGATTTCGTGCGCACCCTCATCGAGGGCGGCCACATTCCGGACGACGTGACCGTCGAGGTGCTGACCCAGGCGCGCGAGCACCTCATCCGCCGCACGATGGAATCCTTGCGCGGCGCGCGCCGGGCCATCGTCCACGTCTACAACGCCACCTCGCAGCCGTTCCGCGACATCGTGTTCGGCATGAGTCGGGCGCAGGTGGTCGACATGGCCGTGTCCTTGGTGCGGCTGATCCGCGAACTCGCCGACGCCCAGCCGGAGACGGAATGGGTGCTCGAATACAGCCCGGAGACCTTCACCGCCACCGAGCTCGATTTCGCGCTGGAAATCTGCGATGCCGTCACCGCCGCGTGGGGCGCGACGCCGGCGAACAAGGTCATTCTCAATCTGCCGGGCACGGTGGAGATGGCCACGCCCAACGTCTACGCTGACCAGATCGAGTGGATGCACCGTCATCTCGCCCGGCGCGACAGCGTGATCCTCAGCGTGCACCCGCACAACGACCGGGGCACGGCGGTGGCCGCCGCCGAACTGGCGATGCTGGCGGGCGCCGAGCGGGTCGAGGGCTGTCTGTTCGGCAACGGCGAGCGCACCGGCAACGTCGACCTCGTCACGCTCGCGCTCAACCTCTATACCCAGGGCATCGCGCCGGGGCTCGATTTTTCCGACGTCAACGCGGTGGCGCGCACCGCGGAGGCCTGCACGCAACTGCCCATTCACCCGCGCCATCCCTACGTCGGCGATCTCGTCTTCACCGCTTTCTCGGGCTCGCATCAGGACGCGATCAAAAAGGGTTTCGCCGCGCAGCGGCCGGATGCGATCTGGAACGTACCCTATCTGCCCATCGACCCGGCCGACCTCGGCCGCAGCTACGGTTCGGTGATCCGGGTCAACAGCCAGTCGGGCAAGGGCGGCGTCGCCTATCTGCTCGAAACCGGCTACGGCGTGGCGCTGCCGCGCCGCCTGCAGATCGAATTCTCGGCCGAGGTGCAGCGCCATACCGACCGCCACGGCGGCGAGATGAGCGCGGCCGAACTCTGGGCGCTGTTCGGCCGGACTTATCTCGATCCCGCGCATCCGGTGCGCTACGTCGAGCATCATCTTTACGAACGCGATGGCGCGCAGGGCATTCGCCTCTCCGTCGAGATCGACGGCATCGTCCATCTGCTGAGCGGCGAGGGCAACGGCCCGATCGACGCCGCCGTGCACGCCCTGCGCGGGGCCGGCATCGATCTTCAGGTGCGCGGCTACGAGGAACGCTCGATGGGCAGCAGCGCGGACGGCGGCAACGCCCGGGCCTGCGCCTTCGTCGAAGTCGCATCGGCGGGCGGACGGGAATGTTTCGGCGTGGGCATCGACGCCAATATCGTCACCGCCTCGATCAAGGCTCTGACGAGCGCCGCGTCGCGGTCCCGGGCGCAGGGCGGGGTGGCGGTCAGCCGGGCGGCCTGAGCTCTCGCGGACTCGGGCGGGTTGCGGCTCAGCCCGCCGAGCCGTCGTCCGGGGCGAGCACCTCGCGGCGCTCGTCCGCATCGAGCGGTTCCGCGTTCCGGATCTGGTGGTCCAGCACGGCGAGGTCGGCTTCGGAGGCGTCCGTGCCGGCCCGCGCGCGCGCCAGGATGCGCTGCCGCAGCACCTCGCGCGGCGCAGCGAAGTCGAGGATGCGGAAAGGCGCGCCGCGTGCCCGCGCGACTTCGCGCAGCAGCGCGCGCTGCGCGCGCGCGGTAAAGGTGGCGTCGATGATCACCGGCCAGCCGGCGTCCAGCACGCCGCCGGCCAGCTCGGCCAGCCGCGCGTAGGTGCGGTGCGTGGCGTCGGCGGCGTACAGGCCGCCGCCCAGGGTCGAGCCGCTGCGGGCCTGCGCATCCAGACCGGCCATGCGTTTGCGCTCGACGTCCGAGCGCAGGCGGATGGCGCCCGGCGATTGCATGCGCTCGCGCGTGACGGTGGTCTTGCCCGAGCCCGAGAAGCCGTGGGTGATGTGCAGCCGGCGCGGTAACGGCCGGGTCAGCGCGGTGGCCAGTTCGAGGTGCGCCTGCGCGTCGGTCCGCGCCGCGTCCCGCTCGGCGCCGTCGACCTGCGCTGCGCGCAGCAGGGCGATCTTGCTGCGGACGAGGGCGCGGTACACGGCGTAATAGCGCAGCAGCGCGAGGCCCGCGTAGTCGCCGCTGTGTTCCAGCCAGACGTTGAGGAACAGCCAGGCCCAGTCCGCGTGGCCGAGCCGCATCAGATCCATGAAGGCGAAGGCGACTTCGGACTGGATATCGATCCAGCGCAGTTCGGCGTTGAATTCGATGCAGTCGAAGATCAGCGGCGCGCCGTCGACCCAGGCCAGATTGCCCAGATGCAGGTCGCCGTGGCATTCGCGCACGAAGCCGTCGCGCTTGCGCGCCCGCATCAGCGGCGTCAGTTCGGCATGGGTGCGGGCGCTCCAGTCCCGCAGCGCGGCCAGCGTCGCGCGATCGGCCGGCGCGTCGAGACGCGGCGCGATCTGGTCGAGGTTTTGCGCGACGGGATGCCAGATCGCGTCCGGACTGCCCCAGGCGTCGCCGTCGCCGGCGCGGGCGCAGTCGTGCAGATGAAAGCGGGCGAGGCGGGCGGCCACGGCCTCGATCTGCGCGGCTTCGAGCCGGCCCTGCGCATCCAGTCGGTCGAACGCGGCCTCGGGCGCGAAGCGCCGCATCTTCACCGCGTATTCGATGGCTTCGCCGCCGCCTTCCAGGTGCGGCGAAGCCGGCAAACCGGCGATGGACGCCACGCCCAGATAGAAATCGGGGGCGAGCCGCCGGTTCAGGCGCACTTCATCCTCGCAGGCCCGGCGGCGCTTGTCGAGCGTGCCGAAATCCAGGAATCCCAGGTTCAGCGGCTTCTTGATCTTGTAGGCGAAGTCGCCGGAAAGCAGCACCCAGGAGATGTGCGTTTCCAGTATCCGCACCGGCTGGCCGGGCAGCGCGGCGGCCAGGCGCTCGACGAGCGCCGCGCCGCCGGATGGCGTTGAACGGGCGCTCAAAGCGTGTGCTGGCCGACCTGCGCGTATTCCCGTTCGTACTTCTGCTGGCAGTCGATGCAGCGCTTGGCGGTGGGGTAGGCGCGCAGGCGTGCGAGCCCGATGGGCATGCCGCAATCTGCGCAGGTGCCGTATTCGCCGCTTTGCAGCCGTTGTCGGGCGGCCTCGATGTCGCGCAGCGCCTGGATGTGGCGGTCGAAGCGCGTCACGTTGAAGTCGGCGAGCATGCTGGCCAGCGACTGGTCGCCGCTGTCGCCGGGTTCGCGATTCAGCAGATCGATGCGGTGCTGCTCGCCCGCGTTGTCGAATTCGGTGCGAACCTCGTCCTGGATGTCGCGATACTGGCTCTCCAGGCGCTCGCTCAGTTCCTGAAGCTGGGATGCGGTCAAATCGGACATGCTGGCTGTTCCTCGGGTCGATGCGAAAGGCGTGTTCCGGCCTCAATATTAGGATAAAAAAATCCTGTTTCAAGACCGTGTGCGGAGACGGTTTCAATAGCGGCGGAACAGCGGGCGTTGTCTCGGAAAGACCGCGTCCGTCGGGGCTTCGTTCAGCATGCCGGCGCACGCGGCCAGACGATCCCGATCCCAGTCCTTGCCCAGCAGGATCATGCGCGTGTGCAGATCCTGCCGGACGCGCTCGTCGACCCGATGGCCCAGATAGCGCAGGCGTTTGTCGCGCAGTTCGACATGGAACAGTTCGTAGCGTTTGCCGAGCGCGCGCCACAGGGCGTGCGCGCCGACGGACTGGCGCGCGCCGCTGATGAACACGTTGCCGCTGTCCAGCCACCACCGGTAGATGGCGGTCGCGATGCCGCGGCGCTGATAGGCGGGCGCAATCTTGATGTGCGGCGCGCGCAGGTGAGGATCGGCCCGGCGGTTCAGTTCGACCAGCCGGTTGAACACGGCGTAGCCCGCCAGGCATTGCCGGGCCTTGTCTTCCGCGTAGAGGTAATGTTCGCCGTCGGCCTCGCGGTAGCGCAGCACGAGGCCGGGGTAGTGGACGCAGAGCGCGGGCAATTCGTGAAGGGCGTCGCCCGGGCGCATCAGGCGGCCGTACAGTCGGGCGAGCTGCCGTTCGATGTCGGCCGGCCGGTGGACGACGTCGATCCGCAGTTCGCTCAGGAGCTGACGCCACGGCGGAACGGGAAAGGGAATGGGCAGGGTATGCATGGGGCGGGTCCGGAAATGTCGGGGCGTTTTCAACCGGGGCCGTCGCCGGCCCACCAACCGCTCATCAGGCGCTCGGGATGCACGCGGGCGCGGACTTGCGCGCTGGCCTCCCAGGCTTCGCGGCGCACGACGAGGCCGGCGTAGACGCCGTAGCCGTCGCCGGCCCGGATTTCGTCCTCGGCCAGCAGGCTCTCGCCGGCTCGAATGGCGCCGCCGGCCACGATGGGGCCGCGTGCGCGGATGCCCCAGCCGGCCTCCAGATGCGCTTCGCAGCGAATCGCGTCGCCGGCCTCGATGCCGTGGGCGACGCGAACGTCGCCGATGCTTTCGATCCGGCCGCCCACATGGAGGCTCTTGCCGCAGGCGATCGTGTCCCGCGCTTCGAGCGCGCCGCCGATGCGGACAGCGTCTGCCAGCACGAGCGGTCCGCCGCATGCCAGATCCCACTCGACGCGCATCTTGCCGCCGCAGCGCAACGCGCCGTCCACCTCGATGCCGCAGGCGGTACTGATGTCGCCGCCCACCTCGAGCGTACCGGCCGAACGGATGGCGCCGCCCGCGTGCAAGTCTTCGCCGGCAACGATGGCGCGGCCGGCCCGGATGCCCCCGCCGGCGCGGATCGAACGGCCCGCGCGCACGATCGAATCGACCTCGATCGGGCCGCGCACGTCCAGCCTGCCGGCGAACACGACGGCTTCCGCCTCGATGGCGTCCACGGCCAGCACGGCATCCGTGGGGCCGAACTGGTCCAGCAGCCAGCAGGCGTCGTCCACCCGGCCGTCCCTGACGAGCGCGTCGAGCACCGGCTGGTAATCGCCGCCGGCCTGATGCGTGCGGAGAAACCAGCGGAAGCCCTCGGCGCAAGGGCGCTTGGCCTTGACGAAATTCCGGGTCAGGTCCGTCATGCGTCGCGCCCGATCGGAAGAACGCGGGCGAGGCGGCCCAGCAAGGCGAGCAACCGGACGGCCCGCGGTCGGCGGGCCTGCGCAGCCGGCGGCGGCGGGTCCTCGTCCAGCCAGGAAAAATGGACGAAACTCGGTGCGTCCGGCAGCGGCCGGACGCGAATGAAGGTAGACATGGCGGGTTCCCAAAAGCGCGGCCCAGCCCGGCGAAGGGCGGCCGCTATCGCGCCTGGCTTAGGCCCGGCGATAGGTGTGTGCGCAAATGAGATGGGGGTGGGTTATCGCCGGGCTCAGGTATCTGCGTCCGGCGGGCAGGTGCCCATGACGCTCGTCCGTTTGAGCGCACGCGCGTGCATGCCCGCCATCAGGACCTGGCGGGCGACGAGCGTGCAGACGAAATCATCGAAGGCGACCATGCCCGGGACGGTAGGCGATCGGGCAGGCGGTGTCAAGCCGATGCGCCTGCGAAGCCCGCAGGCGCGGGCTTCTCCCGGCCGGAGGATTTCCATGCCCTGGAAAGGGTTACGTCCTTCCGCAGCCATGAGGTGAAAACGATGTTGTATCGGCCCGTTTTGTTCCTATAGTTTTCCCATAGACAACAACAAGGAGGCCGACATGCAAGTGACACGCAGGCAGTTCTTCAGAATCTGTGCGGCGGGGGTCGGCAGCTCCAGCCTCGCCGCGCTGGGATTCGCGCCCGGCGAGGCGCTGGCGGGGGTGCGCGAATTCAAGCTCGCGCGCACCACCGAAACCCGCAACACCTGTCCCTATTGCTCGGTCGGCTGCGGCGTCCTGATCTACAGTCTGGGCGACCGGTCGAAGAACGCGCATGGCGAGGTAATCCACATCGAGGGCGATCCCGATCATCCGGTGAACCGCGGCACGCTCTGCCCCAAGGGCGCGGCCCTGCTCGATTTCGTCCGCAGCCCCAACCGGCTCAAGCGGCCCGAATACCGCGCGCCGGGCAGCAAGGCATGGCAGCCCATTTCCTGGGACGAGGCCTTCACCCGCATCGCCCGGCTGATGAAGGAAGACCGCGACAAGCACTTCATCGCCCGCAACGACAAGGGCGAGACGGTGAACCGCTGGCTGACCACCGGCATGCTCGCCGCTTCCGCCTCCAGCAACGAAACCGGCTATCTGACGCACAAGATCGCGCGTAGCCTGGGGATGCTCGCATTCGACAATCAGGCGCGTGTCTGACACGGCCCGACGGTGGCCAGTCTGGCCCCGACGTTTGGCCGCGGCGCGATGACCAACCACTGGGTCGATATCAAGAATACCGACCTGGTCCTGATCATGGGCGGCAATGCCGCCGAGGCGCACCCGTGCGGCTTCAAGTGGGTGACCGAAGCCAAGGCCCACCGCAAGGCGCGGCTGATCGTGGTCGATCCGCGCTTCACGCGCTCGGCCGCGGTGTCCGACTATTACGCGCCGATCCGCGCGGGGAGCGACATCGCCTTCCTCGGCGGCGTCATCAACTACCTGCTGATCCACGACAAGATCCAGCATGAGTACGTGAAGCACTACACGGACTTCAGCTTCCTGGTGAAGGACGAGTTCGCCCTCGAGGACGGCATCTTCTCCGGCTACAACCCGGAGAAGCGCAGCTACGACAAGTCCACCTGGGGCTATCAGATCGGGCCGGACGGCTATGTCGTCACCGACCCGACGCTGCAGAACCCGCGCTGCGTGTACCAGCTCATGAAGGCGCACTATTCGCGCTATACGCCCGAGATGGTGTCCACCATCTGCGGCACGCCCAGGGACGCCTTCCTCAAGGTGTGCGAGATGATCGCCGCGACCGCGGCGCCCGACAAGGCCATGACCATCATGTACGCGCTCGGCTGGACCCAGCATTCGCAGGGCTCGCAGATGATCCGCACCGGCGCGATGGTGCAACTGCTGCTGGGCAACATCGGCGTGGCGGGCGGCGGCATGAACGCGCTGCGCGGCCATTCCAACATCCAGGGGCTGACCGACCTGGGGCTCCTGTCCAACCTGCTGCCGGGCTACATGACCCTGCCCGGCGACGCCGAGCAGGACTACAGAACCTACGTCGACAAGCGTGCCACCAAGCCGCTGCGTCCGGGCCAGCTTTCCTACTGGTCGAACTACGGCAAGTTCTTCGTCAGCACGATGAAGGCCTGGTACGGCGACGCGGCCACCGCCGAGAACGACTGGTGCTACGACTGGCTGCCCAAGCTCGACAAGGGCTACGACATCCTGCAGGTGTTCGAGGACATGAACCAGGGCAGGATGAACGGCTACATCTGCCAGGGCTTCAACCCGCTGGCCTCGGCGCCCTGCAAGATCAAGGTCTCGACCGGGCTGTCGAAATTGAAGTATCTGGTCATCATCGACCCGCTGGAGACCGAGACGGCCGAATTCTGGCAGAACCACGGCGAATACAACGACGTCGACCCGGCCAAGATTCAGACCGAGGTGTTCCGTCTGCCGTCCACCTGCTTCGCGGAAGAAGACGGCTCGCTGGTGAATTCGGGCCGCTGGCTGCAATGGCACTGGAAGGCCGCCGAGCCGCCGGGCGACGCAAAGGGCGACCAGGAGATCCTCGCCGGCATCTTCCTCAAGCTGAAGGCGATGTACCAGAAGGACGGCGGCGCCTTCCCCGATCCGATCCTGAACCTGACCTGGAAGCACAGGCAGCCGGCCGCGCCTTCGCCCGAAGAGCTGGCGCGGGAGTTTTCCGGCCGGGCGCTGAAGGACGTGACCGACCCGAAGGATGCGACCAAGGTACTGGTCAAGGCGGGCGAGCAGTTGAACGGCTTCGCCGAGCTGCGCGACGACGGCAGCACGAGTTGCGGCTGCTGGATATTCTCGGGCGCGTGGACGGAAAAGGGCAACATGATGGCGCGGCGCGACAACAGCGATCCGTTCGGCATCGGCCAGACGCTCAACTGGGCCTTCGCGTGGCCGGCCAACCGGCGCGTGCTTTACAACCGCGCCTCCTGTGATCCTGCCGGCAAGCCTTTCGATCCCACGCGCAAGCTGATCGCCTGGGACGCCGCCGGTGGCAGGTGGGGCGGGGCGGACATCCCGGATTTCAAGGTCGACTCGCCGCCGGAAGACGGCATGAACCCCTTCATCATGAACCCGGAAGGCGTGGCGCGCTTCTTCGCGCTCGACAAGATGGCGGAAGGGCCTTTCCCCGAGCATTACGAGCCCTTCGAGTCGCCGATCGCGAACAACCCGCTGCATCCGACCAACGCAGCGGCGCGGGCCAACCCGGCCGCGCGGGTGTTCAAGGACGACTGGGCCACTTTCGGCACGCCCGACAAGTTCCCGCACGTCTGCACGACCTACCGTCTGACCGAGCATTTCCACTACTGGACCAAGCACGTGCGCCTGAACGCCATCGTGCAGCCGGAGCAGTTCGTGGAGATCGACGAGGATCTGGCGCGGCAGAAGGGCATCAAGGCCGGCGACCACGTGCGCGTGAAATCCAACCGTGGCTTCATCGTCGCGGTGGCGGTGGTCACCAAGCGCCTGCGCACGCTCGACATCGCGGGCAAGAAGGTGCACACCGTGGGGGTGCCGATCCACTGGGGCTTCCTGGGGCTGGCGAAGAACGGCTACATCACCAACACGCTCACGCCCTTCGTCGGCGACGGCAACACCCAGACGCCGGAATTCAAGTCCTTCCTCGTGGACCTCGAGAAGGTATAGGAGGCGATCATGGCACTGCAATCGCTCGACATCACCGCCCGTTCCGCCACCACGACGCCGCCGCCCGGCGTGCGAAGCACGCTCCAGGTCGCCAAGCTGATCGACATTTCCAAGTGCATCGGCTGCAAGGCCTGCCAGACGGCGTGCATGGAATGGAACGACCTGCGGGATGAAGTGGGACCGAACATCGGTGTATACGACAACCCGATCGACCTGACCGACCAGTCGTGGACCGTGATGCGCTTTTCCGAAGTGGAAGTGGAGCAGGGCAGGCTGGAATGGCTGATCCGCAAGGACGGCTGCATGCACTGCGCCGATCCGGGCTGCCTCAAGGCCTGCCCCTCGCCGGGCGCGATCGTGCAGTACGCGAACGGCATCGTGGACTTCCACGAGGAGCACTGCATCGGCTGCGGCTATTGCATCACCGGCTGCCCGTTCAACATTCCGCGCATCTCGAAGAAGGACAACAAGGCCTACAAGTGCACCTTGTGCTCCGACCGGGTCGCGGTCGGCATGGAGCCGGCCTGCGTGAAAACCTGTCCGACCGGCGCCATCGTGTTCGGCTCCAAGGAGGACATGATCCACCACGCCGAAGGACGCATCGAGGATCTCAAGGAACGCGGCTACGCCCACGCGGCGCTGTACGACCCGCCCGGCGTCGGCGGCACGCACGTGATGTACGTGCTGCAGCACGGCGACCAGCCCGGGCTCTACGCCGGCCTGCCCAAGGATCCGCAGATCAGTCCGATGGTCAGCCTGTGGAAGGGCGTGACCAAGCCGCTGATGAACCTGGGTATCGGGCTGGCCGTGTTCGCCGGGTTCTTCCACTACGTCACGGCCGGCCCCAAGGAAGTGCCGCACGACGACGACGAGGAGGAGGTGCAATCATGAGCCGCCTGATACGACGCTACACCGCGCGGGAGCGGAACAACCACTGGATCGTCGCCATCGCCTTCGTCCTGGCCGCGCTGTCCGGCCTGGCCCTGTTCCATCCGGCGTTCTTCTTTCTGACCAACCTGTTCGGCGGCGGCCCCTGGACGCGCATCCTGCACCCCTTCATCGGGGTGGTGATGTTCCTGTTCTTCATCGCGATGGCGGTGCGCTTCTGGCGCTTCAACCACATCACGGCGGCCGACCGCCAGTGGATGCGGCGCATCAAGGACGTGCTGTGCAACCGCGACGAGAATCTGCCCGAACTCGGCAAGTACAACGCCGGCCAGAAGCTCCTGTTCTGGACGATGGTGGTGTCCATTCCCCTGCTGCTGCTCACCGGCATCGTGATCTGGCAGCCGTGGTTCGCGCCGTACTTCCCGATCTGGCTGCTGCGCGCGACGGTCGTGATCCATGCACTGGCGGCCTGGATCATGATTCTCGGCATCATCGTGCACGTATACGCCGCGATCTGGGTCAAGGGCACGGTGCGCGCGATGACGCGCGGCACGGTTACCGAGGCCTGGGCCAAACACCATCACCGCGCCTGGTATCGCGAGATGACCGGCAAATGATCGCATTGAGGAAACCCGACCGCTCATGACGTCCGCACTTTTGCAACCCGGCCAGATCGAAGCCGCCGCCGGCGGCATTCCCGAACTGCGTTTGCCGGCCGCCGACCTGTTTTTGGCGCGCGCCCGGCGTCTGGAACACCTGGCCGAACGCGCGCCCGGACTGGGCGATTACCTACGCTTCGTCGCCCGGCTGGCGCATGCCCAGCAGGAAAGGGCGGATGCGCTTCCCGCCGCTGAACTACCCGCGGCCACGCGTCTCGCCCAATGCCGGGAATACGGCATGCCCCCCTTGGCGCCCGCCGGGCTGGGCTGGCCGACCGGCTGGCGCGAGACGGCGCGCGAACTGGCGCAGGCCGTGCAGGCAGTCTTGCCGGCGGCCGGCCAAGCGGCGTTGCGGCGCGTATCGACGGCGAGCGACGACTGGCTCGACGCGCAGGCCGCCGCGTTGCTCGATGGCGGCGATCGGCTCGAGCCCGCCGCCGCGCCCGTGATCGGCGCGGCGCTGCAGGTCCACTGGAGCCGGCTTGCGCACCGGCTCGACCCCGCGCAAGTGGCGCGCCCGGAACATGCCAACCTGTGCCCGGTATGCGGCTCGCATCCGGTCGCTTCGGTCGTCCGCATCGGCGGCGCGGAGAGCGGCCTGCGCTACCTGCATTGCGCGCTGTGTGCGTCCGAATGGCACGTGGTGCGCGCCAAGTGCAGCAATTGCGACAACACCCGCGACATCACCTGCTACCACGTCGAAGGCGGCGACGGCGCGGTGCAGGCCGAATATTGTCCGGAATGCGACACCTATCTGAAGCTCGTCCGGCAGGACAAGGATCCGTTGGCTGACCCTGTGGCCGACGACCTCGCCACCCTGGCGCTCGACCTGCTGATGGACGAAGCCGGCCGGGCGAAAAGCGGCGTCAACTGGTATCTGGTTCAGGGACGGCTGTAAAACTGCCATCGCGGGTAATCAGTTCAGTCATGCGTTTTCTTCAATGTCGCGCTTTTCAGCAACTCGACTTTCTCGAACTTGACATCCCATAGCGCTAGACCATATGTAGGCGTTCAACGGCATATCAGGAGGCTTCTATGGCAGTCGTCAGCGCAAAATTTCAGGTTGTAATCCCCCCCGAAATCCGGCGTTCCATCGGTATCAAGCCCGGCATGCGCGTCAGATGGGTGAAGGAAGGAAAGGGCGCGCGCCTTGAAGTGGACAGCGGCGAGATTCAGCCGACCGAGCCCGGCGCAGGCTTCGGCATGGTGAAGGTGAAGCGGCAGCTCAGTATCGAAGAAACCAATGGCGCGACCATGAGGACGAAAGAAAGAATGACCGCCTCGCCCTTTGCTACATCACGGCCGATTCCTGACCGTTCTGTTTGAATTTGAACAGATCATGCGCGGCGTCTATGGGATGCCGGCACGGACTACGCCGACGCGCTTGATTCGCATAATTCCCAGTTATATCAAATGGTTATAAGGAAAAGCTCCCATTCGGGAGCTTTTTTACGTCAAGTGCCAGGGAAATCGGCCGTACAAAACCTGATGGAAACGAAGACGCTTATCTGGATTCTGGTAGGGCTGGTGTGGCTATTGTGGGTGCTAATCGACACACGCCGCCGGCGGCCGAGTCAGCCGCACAAGATCAAGCGCATGAAGCAATGGAAGCTTCTGCGAGACAAGCCGGCCGATCTGAAGGACGTGATCTATCACCCGAAGGAATTTCGGCGGCCAAGGCCGCCGAGGAAATGAGAGAGGCCCCCGATGGGGGCTTTTTTCTTGGGTGCGCAATCTGATCGCGAGCGACCCGCAGGGAAAGCACCCGACGCGCCACGGTGAGGCTGTGGCACGCCCGGCGCTCTCTTCCCTGCTCCACTAGCGCGGTGCAAGCGTCGCTGTTTTTCGTAGTGCCTGTTTTTCTCCTTCTCGCAGCAAAACGGCTCCGTCCCCCAATAAAGGCGAGGGGACGGAGCCATTTTGCTAACCCGCGAGAAGGAGAAAACCATGCACCAAGAAACAAAAAACCCCGACGCTCATCGCCGCTTGGCTAGAGGGTCCGGTGCCTCCTTCCGCGCGATCACCAACCACCGTTACATGGCACAGGCTGAATTCGCCGCTCGGCAGCTCTGGCTTGATTTTGAGGATGCTGTGGGGCCGGCGTTGCAGGCGATTGGCGAGGTGGTGATGGTGAGCCGTAAGCGGTTCAAGAACTGGCTGCGCAGCTTCGTTCGGCCGAAGGCGGTTGCCGCAGATCGGGGCGAGCAGCTTGACTTTGGATGGAGTTTGTTAAACTGACCGAAAGGAGAAAGCCATGAGCACTGTTCTAGACCCACGTGTGTCGGAGTTCGAGACCGATGAGAAAGCGGCCAGTTATGACCGCTGGTTCCGTGCCAAGGTACAGGAAGCCATCGACAGCAAGAAGCCGCGGCTGCCGCACGATGAGGCGATGGCGCGGGTAGATCGATTGCTGGAAGCGCGCAGGAAGAAACGTGCTGCCGGTTGAGTGGTCGGATGAAGCGCAGCTCGACCTGGTTGAAATCCAAGGCTACATCGAGCAATTCGATGCATCGGCAGCGCTGGCTTTGCGCGAGACGATCGAAGCAGGGGTGGTGCAGTTGCCGTTAATGCCGTTCCTGCACAGACACGGACGCGTACCGGGAACACGGGAATACGTTGCTCATCCCAATTACATCGTCGTCTATCGGGTGGGCGCTACCATCGAAATCCTGCGTGTGCTGCATGCCCGGCAGGAATATCCATGAAAGTCATCAGGTGGAAGTATCAGGATAAGGGGGCTTCGGCCCCCTTTTCTTTTGATACATCAACGGGTTGTACTGGTGTTATGGATCCTTGAGCGTGTTGAGTCGGGCCAACTGGAGCTGGAGGCGGCTGGCGGTAGGGGTCGTAGTACTCGCCGGCCGCGCGTTGTCGGCATTGTTCCTCGGGCATCCAAACGGGCGTCTGCTGCTGGCTGTAGCAGGTGCAGCGCGTGCGGCTGCTAATGCATCCCTCGATCTGGGGGGCGACTGGCTGAGGGGCGACAGCGGCATATAGCGGGGCGCTCAACGGATTGTGCGCATCAGCAGGCGTAAGAGCTTCAAGAATGCTCTTCGGAGCAGACTGTAGGGGGAGGGCGCCGGCAGACGGTTGCCGCGCCATAGATGGCGCTGCATCCGTCTGCTCGGCCTGCTGCGTGCGGGACGTGACGGAATCATAGAGAGTCCAGCCTTTCCAGGCGGTGAAGCCGATGACGATGACGAGCCAGTACCAGACCTGGTGCACACGAAATTTGTGTTTGGTGTGGGCCTCGGCTGATTTGTATTTGGAGAAGGCTTGCTTCGGCGGCTTGAATTTGCGCTTGACGGCTTCGGAGCGGTCAATCCGGGATTCACCATCGGCGATATGCGGCCATTCGTAGAGCCAGCGGCCGAGCAGGCCGGCACGGATGTGGATGTGCCGGCCGACGAGCTCGCGGACGTTGGTGTCGATGAGCTTGGGCTTCTGGGTCAGGAGGATGATGTCGAGGCCAGTATGCCGGTGCGTTTCAAGGGCCGCGACGTAGTCGGGCACTTTGGATGCCGAGGCTCTTGGCCTGAAAACCCTTTGCGCTTCGTCAACGACGAGAATGCTGTTCGGCGGGAAGGTGAAGTAGGCGAGCTTGAGGTTTTCGTCTTCGGGGCTGGTGCGCAGCTCCGTCCAGTCCTCGACGGGTGGGGCTACGTTGTGTTCAAGCCGGAGGTCTGGGATGCCCATGACGAACAGAGGCCGTTCGGCCTGCTTTTCGATTTCCATGAGCATCTGGATCAGGAGGCTCGTCTTGCCCATGCCGGGGATGCCGGTGATCAGGGTGATCACGATTTCAACCAGTCGGTGAGCTGCGCCATGGCGAGCTTCGTTGTGATGGCGGCGAGGATGATGCCAACCGCTTGGGGGAAGCCGTACATGGCGGCGATCTGAGCGACCTTGGCGGCCATCATGTTGCCCAGGGCGGTCGTGGCGTAGTTGATGATCTGATCGATAATCAGATCAAGGCCGGTGTAGGTAACGACGCTGATGCCCAGAGCGATCAGGACGCGGGTTGCGATAGGGGAGGCCAGCCCGACCAACAGATTGGCGAAGCTCATGTCGTCGAGCCTCCCCTGATGACACCGAAGATGATCATGGCGGCGGTGATGTAGGCACCGAGGATGACGAAGGGCCGGAGGCCTTCGGCGTAGTAACAAAGACCGTCGTATCTGATTTCGAAACTGTGCCCGCCGAGGCTGACGGTTTCAGGCGACGGGCACGAGGTGGAAGAGCTGCCCGGCATGGTCATGGGTGTGAAGCTCAGCGGGATTTGGGTCGTAGGGATTGTCTCGGGCGCCGGTGCTGCACCCGGCTGCATACAGCCGAGGGAATTCGGGTATTTGTCGCACTGGGTTGGCTGCTCGGGTGCGACTTCGGCGGTCGGGCGGTCCGGTTGCGGGATGGGGGTGCCGTCTGGCTCAGTCAGTTGCTCGTCGTAGGGGCGGACGCGGACTTGACCATCGCCTGCGGGCTGAATGTCGGCCATGGGTTGCCACGTCGAGCCATCGGGAGCGGTGTAGGGGAGGCCCAACGGAACGACTTGAGGGGCAAACTCTGGTTCCTGAACCGGCACTCCCTCAGGCAGATAGGGTGCATATGGGAGTTCTGGAACCAGCGCCGGCAGTGGATCGGGGGGAGCATCCCAATCATCATCGGTCGCTGGCTGCGTAATCGGTGATGAACCACGGCTGTAGTAACTCCAATGCACCCCATTACGGAACACGCGACCATCGGGCCACGTACCCAGTGTCCATGTGTAGCCTGGGTGATTGCTGGATATACACGCGAGAAGGCTTGATAACGGTTGGTAATGCGGGCATCCCATAGGCGCGGACTCGTAAAAATACTGTGTCCGCTGCCATTGGTCATTGAGCCACTGGATACCCTGGTCGGCGAGCCATGCTGCAGCGAGTGTGCCGGCGATCATGCCCCAAGGGGTAATACGCAGTGCGCCCTTTACGAGATCTCCGGCGTTGGCCGCCATGCGTAGCGTAGCCGGGATGGTGACCGGTTTTCCGCCCACATTAATCACGCTCGGCTTGATGAAGCCATCGTTCGCGGCCGTCATACCGAACGAGCCTGCAGGTGAAGCGAATTTGCCGCCTGAGTAGCCTGCTATTTGAGGCGTGGCGAGGGCCTGCGCTCTGGCATGCGGAAGCATCACGATCATGGAAATCGTGATGCCGATCAGGAAGTAGAGAAGCGCCCTCACAGTTGCACCAGCACGCCAACGGGCAGGACGACAATCAGGAAGCCGGCCCAAAGATAGAGGTCGAGGGGCATCATCGGTAAATCCTCTTGATGGTGTAGACGATCACCATGACGCCGGCGACAGCCCAGCCGAGTTGCATGCCATCGGCAAACGATTGCGAGGGGTCGCCAGTGCCGCCAAACAGCGTCGGCGCACCGAGGTACGGTATCGATCCTGTTGGGGTGGTGGTACCGGGTTGCGCGCAGATAACGGACGTGCCTGTGATGGCGGGTTCGTCGCCTGCGGGGCACATGATGATCGAGACATTGGACATAGGAGGAGGGGGCCGAAGCCCCCTTCCGATCAGCCGGCTTTGCGCTTCAGCCAGAACAGGACGCCGACCGCAACAGCGAGGCCCAGAAGCGCCCAGGCGAGGCTGCTGCCATCGGCGGTGGCATCACCGATGGCGGAGGTGACGTCGGCCGGCAGGGCAGCGAAGGCGGACATGGGAGCAAGCGCAACGAGGGCGCCAGAGAGTTTTTTCAGCATGGTTTTTCCTTTGAGGGAATCCCGGCAACCGGCCGGGGCGGATTCTCCGCAACGGAGGAATGGGAGGCCGTGCCGGCAGAGCCGTCACGGCTGAAAAAAGCGTCGGAGATCATCACGCGGCCTTCTCCCACCAATCGGGCCGGGCGAGCGGACGCATGTCGATCAGGCGCGGGCGGATGGCGAGGGTGTGGACGTTGCAGGGCCGGGAGATATCGACGCCGTATGAGAGCAAATCCGCTTTGAGGCGGTAGTAGGTCGCGCGGCTGATGCGGCGATCCTTGAGGGCCGCTTGATAGTCCATGCCGTTGCGCCATGCCTGCAGGCAGGTGGCGAGACGGGTGGGCAGGCTGTCGGCGAGCTTGTCGAGGGTGGGGAGGTTCTCACCCCGCAGGATGGGAGCGAATTTCTCGGTGAAGATGACGTTTTCCATGTGAGGCGTCCATTTGTCGAGGGTGTCCAGTTGGTTGCGTTTGAGTTCGTCGGTTCGAAGGGTGAGTTCGAGGCGGAGGATGTAGCCTTCGCGTCGCTGCAGTTCGTCGGCAAGGTCGTTGAGCTTGTGACGCCGGAGGTCGGCGAGCTTGTCGTAGACCTTGGCCGACCAGTTTTCGGTGACCCAGGCGCAGCCGGTGGCATAGGTGCGGGCGGCGGCGCGTCCGAGGTTGTGACCGGCGGCCCATTGGATGTAGACGGCTGCGTCGGCAGCGGTCGAGAAGGCGAAGTTGCAGGTCAGGTCGACGCGGCGCAGGCCAAGGGTCGAAGGGCTGTCGAAGTAGGTGTCGGTGGCCTGTCCGACGAGCTGTAAGGCTTGTTGGGAGCAGGCATCGACGGAGAGGCCGAAGACGTTGGACTGGTTGCCGAAGCGGCCGAGGTTGCCATCGAGGTGCAGGATGCCGATCTGGCGGCCGTCGTCCTGCAGGTGGCCGGTTTCGAAGAAGCGGCCCCGGATGGTGCTGGTGCTGCTGGTTTGCTTGAAGTCGAGCCAAGCGCGGCGCTCCCACTCTACCGACCGGCCAACGGCGCGCATGATGCGGGCACGCCAGTTTTCCGGGCGGTAGGTGTAGGCTGAGTCAGCTACTTTGAGCCAGTCGCAAAACACGGGGAGTCTCATTTTTGAGACTAATTCCGGGTGTTACTAGGGACCCGGAATCAAGCCGCCCGACTTTGGGCCGCCTGGGCGACCGGCTTCAACCGCAGTTGGCCGACTTCTAGGTTGCCGAAACGGCCGACGTAGAGGCTCGCAAGATCAAGCTGGTAGACGCCTACGGGGTACGGGGCATGTTCGCCTTCGAGGATGAAGCGGATTTCCTGGGGGTATTTGCGGGGGCGGCCGTGTTCGTCGAGCAGGAAGGCATGGCCGCGCTGTTCGCGCATGCTGAACGGTTTGCCGGCTTTGCTGGTGCCGCTCTTGATGGACACTTCGACAGATTCGATTTCGATGCGGATGGTCATGGTGGGCTCCGGTGATAGTCACGAAACGTGACGCACGAAGCATAGTCACGAAACGTGACGTTATGCAAGTCCCTTTTTGTGACTATCATTCGGCCCGGAGGTATTGCAATGTCGCAGACGCAACAGTTGATCGAACAGGTACGGGTCAAGCTCGACGGCGCGACTGACTATAAAATCGCGCAAGTGCTTGATATACCAAGACAAACTGCAAGCGAATTGATTAGAGGCAACCGCTCTGCAGATCCATACACCTGCGCCAAGATCGCCGAAATCCTCGAACGCGACCCCCTCGAAGTCATCGCCCAGGTCGAAGCCGAAGCCGCTCGAACGGAGAAAAAACGCGCGTTCTGGCAGTCTTTTTTTTCTGGTTTGAAGCGAACCGCGCACGTCTTCGCGTTGTGCGGGATGTTCGCTTTTTCCACGCTCGGGCACGTGGATGGCGGGGCCGCTAAGGGGCCTTTTTCTCGCCGCCGTTGCTTCGCATAATGTATATTAGCGGTTTCTGATATGCCGCTCTTTGGAGTAACGCGCTAACTCAAGCCTGCTGCGGGTTCCGCAGCATCCAGACTGGTTATGTCCATGTCCCTCGTTAAACCTGGGGAGGGATATGATCAAGTTCACTGTACTGAGTACGAAGGGCGGGGTCGGTAAGACCACATTAGCAGCAAATCTTGGCGCACTCATGGCGGACATGGGGCTGAGAGTCCTGCTTGTCGACGCTGATGTGCAGCCAGCGCTATCGAAATATTACCGTATTAAGCGCGAATCCCCGTTTGGCCTAACAAAAGTCATCACCACCGGATATGTCACTGAGGATTGCATCTCTCAGACGGTAATCGATGGGCTCGATGTAATCCGGTCGGACGATCCAGATGGCAGTCTCCAAACCTGGCTCCTGCATCGGATTGATCGCGGCGAACGACTTGGCAATGCCCTGAATTCCCCCGCCGTATCCGAAGACTATTACGACTGTGTCTTAATCGACACGCAGGGAACCGTGGGCCCACTGCAGGACACTGCCGCACTCGCCGCCACGCAGATCATTTCCCCAATCAAGCCGGAAATCCTGTCGGCACGTGAGTTCAAAACGGGAACGATGGAACTGCTGGCGCGGCTTGAGCCATCACCAAACTCGAAATACAGGGTAGGGCCGGTCAAAGCAGTCATTTCGATGCAGGACCGGACTGCTGACGCGAGAATCATCGCGGAGTCGATCAGACAGGACTTCATCAAGCTGGGCGGACGGGTCACAGTCCTCGATACGGTAGTCCCAGACGCCAAGTCTTACAAGGAATCGGCCACTCTGTGTATCCCTGCGCACCGGCATGAGCCGTCGCGCAAGGGCACGATGCCATCTGCCTATGAAACCATGCACGCTCTCCTCTGGGAGTTGGTGCCGAGCCTTGCAGGGCATTACGCCGGATCGGAGGCAGCACAAGACCAAAGCCGTGACGGAGCTGAAGCATGATGGCGGGCGGAAAGAAAAAGCCACCACTCATGAACATTCCGAGTTCGATCAAGATGGTGGACTTGGCTGCCAAGCATGGGTTTACCCCAAAGTCCGATTCTGAAAAGCGAACAGTACGGGAGCGCCTGAAACTGGAGGTTTCCAACAGCCTGAACGTCCCGGCGCCAAACAGCGGGAGTGGCCTCAAGCATGACACTGAAGTGGATGATTCGTGGGCGAGTCTTCCCGTAACCGCCGTCCACTTCTATGAGCGAAATCCTCGCAAGGCGAACAACGATGCCTACGCTGAACTGAAGGAGAGCATCCGGGCCAACGGAATCCTTCAACCATTGACCGTTACCAAGCGGCCGGGAGAAACCCATTACATCCTGTACGCGGGTGGCAATACCCGCCTGCAGGCTATCCGGGAGTTGTGGGAAGAAACCGCGGATCCGAAGTTTCGCGAAACCCGCGTCATCATCAAAGCCTGGCGAGGCGAGGCTTCCGTTCTGCTGGCCCACATGGCAGAAAACACCCAGCGAAACGACATGACCTTCTGGGATCGTGCCAACGGGACGCTGGAAATCAAGCGTCAGATCGAGGATGAACGCGGGGCAGCGTTGACCTTCAGGGAGTTTGAAGCCGAGATCAAGAAATTCGGCCTCCAGACTGATCTGCGCACACTCAGCATGTACCGATTTGCAGTCGAAAAGATTGCCGATGTTGGCCCGTGGCTATCCGGTTTATCCGTGCGAACCATCCAGCCACGGCTGAACCTGTTGTTGAAGCTGGCCAATCATCACGATATCGAGGAAAGCGCTTTCTACGCCGAGGTGGTCACGCCAACCGCAAAGGCCATAGCCAGCATGGTTTCGGAAGATGCCCATGCATTTAGCTCAGATCTATTTCTGGGTCGATGCGAAGCCAGCATGTCTGTCCGGCTGGAAGTGAACGAGCGGGACATCGGCAAGATGCTCACTGCCATGGAGCGCTTTCCCGACATGACTCTGGAAGGTTTGCAGCGGATATGCAAGCCCCAGCGCCCGGTCGAACCTTCTGTCGGCGGCACCCAGACTCAATCCACAGCAGAGTCTGGTGGCCAGGAACAGGGGAAATCGTCAGAGCCAATTCCCCCCGATTCACGATTGCCTGGGACGGCCACACCCTCCATTCCGGCCGCTACAGAACCCGGTGAGCGCAGCCAAAAAGTGAGTTCACCGGCTCCTCATTCCACAGTCAGTCTCCCCCCAATCTCAACAGAGAGTGGAGGGCCTGACCGGTTGATGACCTTGATTCAGCAAGTGCTCGTCTCCGCTGGCCTTGGCTCCTGCTATGAGCCTGCACCCGGCATGCCCATGGGGTATTGCATGGGATTCCCCAAGGATGGCCCGCTTGATTTGAAAGAGAACGCGCAAAGCCGCCAGGCTGCCTGGTGGGTGCTTGCGATGGCAAGCGGGCAGTTTGAAGCGGACGTGTGCCGGTCTGGCCTTGACGACCCCAATGAGTGGCGCACCTTGATCCTGGAAGAAAGCAGCCAGGAAACGCTGGGGGGCCTGGAGCTCGCCATCCAGCACAACATTGGTGGCCAAGGTGAGTTTCTGCCGATTCCATGGCTGCTGAACCCGGACAACCCTATTGCGGGCGTGTGCCTTGAGTTGCTCTCGGTTATTCGAGGAGGCGCTTGATCATGATGATGGTTCGCGTCACCGACAATACGCTGAGAGCCTCGCTGCTTATGCACTTGATCGAGCAGCTTGAGCGTGGCGACCTTGCCGTGCTGCTGGAAAAGGGTGCTTGTCCGCGGTCCATGGATCGGTTGCGAGGCCTCGCCATCAATGAAATTCTGCACCTGGCCTCATCAGGCCATCCCGACATCCATTTCTCGATTGATGAGGGCGGTTTCGAACTCGGAATCGAAACCCTGTTTCGGCGCAAGCAGGAAACCGAGCATCTGGTGTATTGCATCCAGAATGGCGCCAGCCAGTCGATGCTGAACCAATTGTTCCCATCGACCGACCCGCGTGTCATCCAGACCTACCGCAAGCTCCTCAAGAATGACCGCAAAACCGGCCGTGTCGCATTACCAGATGAAAGCGTCCGCGATCTGATCCACCAATGCTGGTTCGGGATGAATGAGGAATACCCCGAGATCACCACTCTCCGCGAAAAACTCATTCTTCTGCATGGGTTTTTCAGCAGCCATTCCCTCGACGGGCTGTACGCCACCGTCAATGAGTTCAGCTAACCCAAAAGGAAGCACCATGGCCAGAAATAAAAGCCGTGTCAGGCCTCCGGACTGTCTGCCAATAAACCCATCGGCAGACGATCAGGCCGTCTACGACACAATCAGCCCAGCAATGTTGCTGGACATATTCGATGAGCCAATTGTGTTCCAGCGTGCCTATGTGAGTCTGACAGGCAGCGCTGTGGCAGCACTGTTCCTGTCATATGCGATCTACACGACAGAACGCCTTCCGAAAGACGCGGAAGGCTGGTTCAGAAAGACCGGGGATCAATGGAAGGCTGAAACGGGGCTGACCCGCTTCGAGCAGCAAACAGCTCGCCGCATCCTGCGTGAGCTGGATGTTCTGATTGAGCGGCGGGCTGGCTTGCCAGCTGAGCTTTGGTTCAAGATTCGAGTGGATCGCATTCTTGAGTTGCTATCGGATCAGGCAGAAGCCAAGTGGGGGCAGGTCATCTAGGACCAGAAGATGCCCCACGCATACGCCATAGCCGCAGAATCGAGCCGGGTGAACGAAAACCTGGCCCAAGGGGTGAAAGACCTCCTGTCGGCGCTTGGTAACCGCTACGTGGCGTATTACCCATCACTCGCCGAATTGACGGGTTCTCCCAAAGCCGCCCTGATGCTTGGACACGCAATGTTCATGACCCGTGTGGTCTTGGACAAGCAGCCCAATCGCGGAGGGTGGTTCTGGAAGACATCGAAGGAATGGAAGCAGGTCGCCGGGTTGAGCGTCCGGGAGATTGAAACATCTCGGAAAGTGCTTCTGAAAGACGGCATATTGCAGGAATCGCGACGCGGTATGCCAGCCAAACTCTGGTTCAGGGTCGATCTTGACCGTCTGGCTTTGAAGCTGTGCCAGTATGCCAATACCACCTACCGTCCCTGGTCATGGGAAGACCGGGTGCTGAAAACGCTGCTCGGTAAACCGGTGATGTTCTACGCCCCTTTTGCGTGGACGGCGGACAGCGCCTTGGCGGGTCTCTACATGTCCAGCCTGTTCAATCGGCTGCGGCAGACATTATCCCGGAACGAAGTTGACGAGGAAGGCTGGTTCAGCAGCCCAACCACCCAATCACTGATCCATCTCCATTTTGGCCGTCGCATGTTGATGAATGCCCGTGCCAAACTGATCGAGTCCGGCATGATGGAAGAGGTGCGGGAAAACCGTATGCAATCCCAGTTGTTGTCACGCATTATGTTGACAACACTGCCGGCAAAAATCAGCCTGGAAGCCAATGAATTCCACAGTTTGTCGGAATCCAACAAACTGGATTGTCGAAATCCGACAAACAAGAGTTGCTCAAAACGCGTAACAAGAATTGCCGGAACCGCAAAACAAGAGTTGCCGGAACCGCAAGACAACAGTTCACCTTTCCGCGAAACAAGTTCTGCGGAAACAGCAACTCACTCTAATAAGGAAATAAATACTCCATACCACCCCCTCCATAACAGCTTGGAGGGGGTGGGCGTATTCGATTTCCCCAAAACCATCCGAACTGCGCCAGCAAGTGCTGATCTGGAAAACCTGATCTATCCGGACAAGCTGCTTCCCGGCGAGAAACAGACCGCACGGCAGATTCTGCACGGCAGCCCAAATCCTCAAATCATCCTCGATGAGCTTGCAGGCCAGATGCAGGACGGCCACGTCAAGAACGCAATCGGCTACCTGCGAACCCTGAAAACTAGACAACAGGCAGGGACATTTGAGCCTGAGTATGCCCATCGGGTTGCAGCAGATCGAAAGCGTCGGCAGGAAATACTGGAACAGCGAAAGCGCCTGATCGAGGAGCCACAAACACAGGTTGCGACAAACCGGGATTCCGCCCGGATCAAGCTGACCGAACTGCGCCAGAGCATTTGGGGAAAGGAATGACCAGAGCCACGGCCACAGGAAGTGTGGGTGTTGGCAGTGCCAACAGACTCAGCCAGCCGGAAGGTGGCGCAGCAGGAAGTGGTTTCTGTTGGCAGTGCCAACAGATTCAGCCAGCCGGAAGGTGGCGCAGCAAGAAGTGGTTTCTGTTGGCAGTGCCAACAGATTCAGCCAGCCGGAAGGTGGCGCAGCAAGAAGTGATGACTATAGACGGAGACATTTGATGGCAACACCGAAATCGAAAATCAAGTTCCCGACCTCGGCGGATTCGCCGTTCGAGGATGGGTATGACATTGCTGGGGAGCGAGATGCTCTGAAAGATTTGGTCGAGGCAGAGGAACCGGACGAGAAAGATCCTCGTTGGGAGCGTTTCATGGACCTGCTCGAAAGGGAAGAGCGCCTGCGGCAGGAACAGGCGAATCGCCAGCAACGCCAATACGCTGACCCGATCGTTCCCGACCATGAGGCACGCGCACTGAAGGCAATCGGCAGCCTTGTTGCTGACGAGACGGATGTGATGGCAATCCATACCAAGGAGGCCTACCGACTGTTCATCGGCAGGACGCGTGATGAAAGCCCGCGCGGCTACGGAATCACCAGCGGGAAGAAGGTTGCAGCAGTGCTCCGGTCAATCTGGAATCTGTCGGCCAATGACAATCCCTATGCGGACTGGATTCTGGTGCAGGTGACGGATCGGGTCGGCGAACTGCGCCAACAGCTTGAGCATGCCGGAAAGCATTTCCAGGACGATCTGGACAAGTTGCAGGCGCGTGGCCTTCGCGTGTCCGTATTGAAGAGTCGTGCGCCAGTGGAAGTGGAACTGGGTTTCCGCAGCCCCTACGGCTACATGATCGTGGATCTGATCCTGGACTTTGATTGGTATGCGCGTGTGGTCAAGACGATGGTGCAGAAGAATCGTCTGGGTGACATCGAAGGGAAGGAAGACTTGTACCAGATGACCAAACGGATTCGGGCGTTGTTCGAGTCCACCTTGCCCTATCAGAAGTATCTCCTTCGTGAGGAGTTGCGCCTGCTATCCAGGAGCGATTTCCTCCCTGGCGCCAGCGATGAAGCAAGGAAGCGGGTTGAAGCTGCCGTTGGAATATTCGGGGCTGTGCCGCAACCGATCTTCACCGGTGAAGTGCGACCGCGTCATAGCCGTCGTCGGGCGGATGTGAGTGAGGCAGAGATGCGATTGCTGGTGGATGTGGCGCAGGGGAAAGTGGATACGGCCGGAAGTGACCTGAACCAGGAAAACACGCTCCTATGAGCGGTTTGTCATCAATCCAGACGGATAAAAGGCCTTTTAAGGGTAAGGGGGCGGATGAGTGGTTGGCGCGGCTCCATCGTGACTACCGGAAGGTCGTGTTTGAGATGGAGGAATTGTCCGAGCACTCAAAGAGTGCCGCAGGAAATGCCTGGTATGTGTATCTGCATCACCGGAAATCGACTGGGCAACGCTTCCTGATGTGGCGAAGCTTTGGCGTGAAGCATGTCCACCTGACATGGGACAGCATCCAGCCGACGCTGGGCCGAATGACACGGTCACAGCAGGACTGGTTTGAGGACGTCAATGCGGCAGTGCGGTTGCTGAATGCGAAGGAGGTCGTGACCAGAAAGGCAATACGCATGGCACAGGAACTGAACAGTGAGGATTGAAGCAATGAAGTGGGTACGCCACCCCCTTGGCGTGGGTTCTTTTTAATCAACTGAAGGAGAAGAGGCAATGAGCAATGAATTTCGTGGCACAGGCAATTTGGGCGACAACCCTACGCTGAAGACCGTACTGGTCAAGGGCGAGGATCGAAAGGTCGCTGAGATTCGGGTGTTCTTCGACGAATACAAGCCGGATGGTCAGGGCGGTTTCGAGCAGTCCGGTGGGTTCTGGATGAATGCTTCGGTGTGGGACAAGCGCGGCGAGGAGGTTGCCCAGCACCTGCGCAAGGGGGCGCGTGTGCATGTCGCCGGTCGCCTGGCCGAGCAGGAATGGACAGACAAGGAATCTGGCGAAGTGCGGAAGACCATGCAGCTCAATGCCGACGATGTCTATCTGTCGCTGTCTCGTCTGGAGGAAGTGAAATTCAGGCCGAAGGCGCAGGAAGCGGGTGCTTGATGCGAACAGCTCCCTATCTGCTGCTTACATCAGCGCTCGTGCTCAATTTCTCAGCATTTGCTGCTGAAAGTCACGAGCTGATGATGTGCAACACCTATTCGGGGGGCGGAGGTGTCAGCGTCAAGGGCAGAACCCTCAAGTGCGAAGGCGAACCGGATGCTCGCGGCTACAGCAAATTCTGGACTACGAGTCTGACGGACCTGTACGGCCAGGGTTGGAGGGTTGAGTCCATGTCGACCTACCCTGCGAGCTCATCCGGGGAGGCAACGGTGATTTTCCTGCTGAATCGGACAACGACATCCGGTCCCGCTTCACCTGCCCAGAAATAGGAGGCTTCATGAGACACCCAACCCAGCCTGAGGAAAACATGATTGCAGCGGTGCTGCAATCGGTGTCGGAAGATGCGTGCCGGCATGGTATGGGCTCGGGATGTTTTCATGGGTTCGAGTTCAAGGCCATGAGGATTGGACGGCGTGGCCGGCCGGGTGCAATGGCAAGAGTGAAGATTGTGGTCAGTCAGGATGGCGAGGTGATCGAATCACGATTACTCGATGTCCTGAATGACCCGTTGTAGGCCACGGCCGGGTTGAGTCGAGATTATGAGCCGGCACTATTTCAACACGACGTTTGACGGTGACCCCATTACCGTTATCTGGCATGAGAGCAACGTTGGTTCAGGGAGGTCATGCAGTGTTAGACAAGAACTGGCAGGAAATTGCCCCGGATCCTGATTGGGTGCGGCAGGAAGTAGCCCGCCTGAATGAGGCAGTCGATGAATTTGCCGGCGCCATGAAGGCGAAGCTCTCGCAGAAGGCGCATGAGGGCTGGACCGGCTGGGACAAGCCTGAATCGAGCATCAAGATCTGGAATGCAATGCTTGCCCAGGGCGCTTCGGTACCACTGGCCAAGGGGCAGGAAGTGGACATTGCCAATCTGGCGATGATGCTATGGCGGACCAATGGGAGGATGGAATGACGTTCCTTTCGATCTGGTGCCCGATGTTTTTGGAAGCGCTGGCCGCTCTCATTGATGTGTCTGCGATTTCAGGACGGCTTGTGTGAAGCTCTACCTCTGCGAAAAACCTTCACAAGGCAGAGAAATCGCCAGCCACATCGGTGCTCGGACACGTGGCGAAGGATGCATTACTGGTAACGGTGTAACGGTAACCTGGGGTATCGGCCACCTGGTTGAGCAGGCGAAACCGGAGCACTACAACCCGGCATTGAAATTCTGGGACATCGCGCACTTGCCTGTGCTGCCGGATGAGTGGCACGTGGTGGTGAAGGACCAGACCCGTGATCAGTACAAGATCGTCGCGAAGCTGTTGAAGCAGGCAACCGAGGTTGTCATTGCCACCGATGCCGACCGTGAGGGCGAAGTGATCGCACGGGAGCTGATGCAGCTGAACGGCTATCGCGGGAAGGTTTCGCGCCTTTGGCTTTCCGCGTTCGACGATGCTTCGGTGAAGAAGGCTCTGGCTGGCATCCTGCCGGGCGAGAAGACGCTGCCGATGTATTTCTCCGGGATGGGCCGAAGCCGGGCGGACTGGCTGGCCGGGATGAATCTCACCATGGCCTTGACCAAGGCATTCGGTACCGGCGGCAAAGACGGAACCTTGCATTGTGGTCGTGTACAGACGCCTGTGTTGGCTTTGGTGGTGCGGCGCGAACGGGCCATCGCCGCGTTCGTTCCAAAGGCGCACTTCGCGGTCAATGCAACCTTTCTGATGGGCGGGGCATCCGTACCAATGACCTGGGTGTCGCGAGCTGCGCTGCTCGATGATGAGGGGCGTCTCGTCGACCGCGGAAGTGCAGAGGCGGTGGTCAGGCAGGTCGCAGGGCAGACCGGTAAGGTGAGCCTTGTCGAGACGACACAGGAACGCGAAATCGCACCGTTGCTGTACAGCCTGGGATCACTCCAGCAGGAGGCCTCGGCGCGCTTCGGGATGAAGGCGCAGGCCGTACTCGATGCTGCGCAGGCACTTTACGAGAAACACAAGGCGACATCGTATCCACGAACGGATTGCGAATACCTTCCACGCTCGATGCTGGCCGAATCGAACGAGACGCTGCAAGCCATCACCGGAGCGAAGCCCGAGCTGGCAACACTGGCCACGGTTGCCGAGTCGGCGCTCAAGGGTGCCGATGAGCGTTTCCGGGGCAGGGCATTCAACGACAAACAAATCACGGCCCACCACGCGATCATTCCGACGCGAAACCCGAGCATCGATGTGTTGGCCATGACGCCGACCGAGCGGACAGTCTTCGACATGATTTGTCGACGGTATCTGGCGCAATTCCTGGGGGATTACCAGTACAGCAAGACGGTGATCGAAGTGATCTGCGAGGGAGAGAAATTCAGGGTGAGCGGTAAGACGCCGCTGGTCCCCGGCTGGCGGCAGACCATGCCCGAGGCTACGAAAGCACCAACGGACAAGAATGATGACCAGGCTGAGGCAGTAACGCTCCCGAAGGTGCGTGTCGGCGAGGATGCCCGCAACCTGCGATGCGAGGTGCAGGACAGAAAGACCTCACCGCCCAAGCGTTATACCGAGGGCACGCTGCTGGCGGCGATGGAGTCGATCGACAAGGAGATCGAGGATCCGCGCTGGAAGGCAGTGATGAAGAACAAGAAGAAAGCGGGCATCGGAACGGATGCAACGCGTTCGGCCATTATCGAGGGGCTGTTCAAGCGGGACTATATCGTCGCAAGAAAGAAGGAGCTGCTGCCGACCGAGAAAGCTGTCGCGCTGATCGGACTGATCGAGGAGGTCTCGCCAGAAATTGCAGATCCAGTCTTGACTGCTCAGTGGGAAGATCGACTGTGCCAGATTGAGAAGGGCGAGATCGAGTTGTCGCAGTTTGAGCTCAGTCTTGGCGAGTGGCTGGTGCAGGTGATTGACGGCATCAAGAGTCAGAAGGGCACACGGCAGATCTTCACGTCTGGAAAGACTCGTGATTTGCCGACCGAGGGGAGTTCGGTCGTGGCGTGCCCAACTTGCGGCAAGCCAATGCGCAGAATTGATGGTTCGAATGGCTTCTTCTGGGGCTGTACGGCGTACCGGGAAGGGTGCAAGTCGACGCTTCCTGATGTCGATGGAAAGCCCGGCGCCGCCAGGGAGGCGTCGCTTCCAAAATCGCAGGCAGGGCCTTCCTATCCATGCCCCAGATGCCAGAAGCCCTTGCGCCTGGTGAAAGGCCCCAAGGGGCCATTCTGGGGATGTACAGGCTACCCGGAATGCAAGCACAGCCAGCCGGATGATGAAGGGAAGCCGGGCGTGCGGACTGACGAGGTGGCAGGCAAGGTTCGGCGTACCGAGGCGGCCATGTCGCGAGGAACACCCATGCGTACCGCCAGGGCAGGTGCAGCCTGCCCGGACTGCAAGACTGGCCTGCTCATCAGCAAAACCATGAAGGATACCGGTAAGGCATTCGTGGGATGCAATCGCTTTCCTGCCTGCAGATTCTTCGCATGGCCAGCGAAATAGCCGGACGCTAGTGATGCGCACCACACGGCTCGAAATTCCCTGTGCCGAGCCGGTATGGCTGGTTGCCGAATGGCCAGACGGCACCTGGTGCGATCTTCATGAGCTGCGTGAAATGACACACATGAGCGACGACTATCAGATTGTTCGAGTGCTGACGCACGACGAAGGATTCACCCCAATCAAAACTCAACGATGGAGCCCGAATTGCAAATGACAGAAAGTGAAATCCGTCACGCAGTGAGTGACGAGCTGGTGAGGGATGTGCTTCGTGAGCGCCGCTCAGAACGTCGCTGGCGACTGATCAAGCGTGGAATGATGGTCTCGGCCGGCGTGGTGTTCTTTGCCTTGTATCTCTTCGGCTACGCGAAGCAGATGGGATGGAAAATGATCCCCAACAACGAGATCACGGCTGTGATTCACATCGATGGGGAGATTTCCGCCGGCGCCACGGCCTCGGCGGAGAAAGTGGTCCCATTGCTCAGGCAGGCCTTCGAGGCGAAGAACGTGAAAGCAGTGGTGCTGAGTATCGACAGCCCAGGAGGCGCTCCGGTTGAAGCGGAGCGGATTTACCAGTCGATCAAGGCTTTCAGAAAGAAGCATCCCAAACCGGTCGTTGCGGTGATCAACAACGTCGGTGCGTCTGCTGCCTACATGGTGGCTCTGCACACCGACAAAATCTACGCTGCGAATTATTCGCTTGTCGGATCCGTAGGCGCGGTTCTGACAGGTTGGGACTTCCACAAGGCGCTTGAGAAGCTCCAGATCAGCCAGCGGGTGTATGCCTCCGGAAACCTGAAATCCATGCTCAATCCCTATATGCCCATGACGCCAGAAGCCGATCGCAAAGCACAGGAAATGGTTCAGAAGATGGGTGAAAGATTCAAGGCAGAGGTTCAGGCTGCCAGGGGGAAGAAACTGCAGAACGGAGTGGATTACACCACCGGCGAAGTCTGGGATGGTGTGCAAGCCAGGGAGATCGGGTTGATCGACGAAATCGGTACGCTCGATACCGTGGCGAGTTCATGGGATAGGGCGGTGCACGATTTTGGGCCGCGAGCGCCAGGGGCGGGGTGGCTAAGTGGCATGGCCACGGCCGTTGAATGGCTGGCACGCTTTCAGAATGGTTTCCATTGATCGCGACCGAGTGATGAAAAAATAATCGCGCGGTAAGGACGCTTGATCGGACTGAGATTTTGGGTGAAATGCTAAAGTCTTATCCACAGAAAATGTGGATGAATTGTCATGGAGCGGGATATGAGTAATGTGGTTAGCCTTGCGGGGTTTCAGTGCCCGGTTGGCAGCATGGCCATGCATTCCGTGTATGGCCTGGTTGAAGTTTTTTCCCAGGATGGATGGATGCGTGGTGTGCTCTATGAACACCATGAAGAATTGGGCCTTGCCCATGAGAATGAAGACGTGGTTTTTGCTGAGCACATCGAAATGCGTGAGGCATGGGTTCATGTTCGCGAGCTTGCCGAGGCGGATCTTGCGAAAGACATCGAGAGCCTGCGAATGCGTGGTCAATTTCTCTTTGATACTGTCGACTGAAGCGAGGTCGACGTGCTTCATGGCGTTACCTCTAGGCTGCCGAACGGCTGAGCTATTGCAGGGCGGAGGAAGCTGCTCGGGCGAGTAGGGTTGGGCTATGGAGCGATGACGGGGCAGTGCCACCTTGGGGGTGGTGGAACGCAGGAAGTAGGTCACCAAGGTCGTCGGGCTGGTATCGGCCTGAAGAGACTGTCGTGCTTTATCCCAAGAGCATCCGCTCCTCTGCCATTGCCGCCGTTCAAGGGACCAACTAATTCAGTCAGCATTGCGCCCGCTAGCAGCCCTTCTTTAGGCATCCAAGAAGCGCAAGCCACTTCGGAGTGGTATTCCCAGTGCGGGAATGTAGTTCCCAAAGCTGGAACTCGTGTTATACTTTTAATTATGATCTTGATCGGACGCGACCATCTCGTTGGGCACACCCAGCAGTTTCCCGCTGCCAGGACGGCTTTAGCCATGTGGCAGGCCGTTGCTCAAAAATCCTCCTGGCAAAACCAGGCTGATACACAAGCGACCTTCCCGGCGGTCAAATTCTTAACACCCAAGTTAGCCCGCTTTTTTCCCGTCGGGGTCAATTGCGTCATAACAACACAGATTGCATTCAACACAGGAATCTTAATCGTGCTCGCTGTAACAAAACTCGAATCTCAGCAGACCCAAGAGTCATAAACATGGAACTGCGTGTAATTCGTGACGAACTTCAATACGCGGCTCTTCTTGAACAGGCAAAAGAGTTGGCCCTTTCCGACCCTCTTCGTGACAGCGACGAAGCGGAACGTCTCGCATTGATATCGGTGCTCCTCGAGAAATTTGAAGAGACGAGATTCAAATTGGAGGCTCCTGACCCGATTGACGCGGTTATCTACCGCTTGGCAGAACTCGGGATGAAGCAAAAAGACTTTGCCGAGATTCTTGGTAGCAAAAGCCGAGCATCCGAGGTTCTCACTCGCAAACGAGGACTGACTATCGAGATGATTCGCACAATCCATGAGCGTCTGATGATCCCTGCCGAAATATTAATTGGCCACCCAAAGCGGGAAGAAAAGGACTCATCTGACATCGACTGGAAGAAGTTTCCTGTCAGGGAAATGCAAAAGCGTGGCTGGTTTGACATGGATTTGGCTGAGGGGAAATCTGGGGAGCAACTGATCCGCTCTTTCTTCGCACGAACCTCTGCAAACCGTACACCGGTTCTTCTGCGCAAGACTCTGAACGGAGTAAGCAAGGAAGAGAATCATTACGCAATCTACGCCTGGATCGCGAGAGTAATGATTCGTGCCCGAGAGCTCAAAAGCTCGGATTCCCGTTACATCCAAGGCTCGATCACCGACGAATTCTTGAAGCAACTAGCCAAGCTTAGTCGGTCAGACGACGGGCCATTGCTTGCTCGAGAATTTCTGGCAATGAAAGGCGTGATTTTGGTCATAGAGCCCCATCTCCCGAAAACAAAGTTGGATGGAGCTGCGATGCTTGACCAAGACGGGACGCCCATCATCGGCCTAACCCTTAGATACGACAGAATTGATTATTTCTGGTTCACGCTGATGCACGAACTGGTGCACGTTCAACGCCATCTTGGGCGCCAGAATACAGCTTTTGTTGATGAAGATGATTTGAGCTACGAAGACGAGCGTGAGCTTGAGGCAAATATCCTTGCTGCCGAGGCATTCATACCTCGGCAGATTTGGAAAAGCAGTGAAGCGTACCGCACAAAACGCAGCGAAGCTGTAGTTAAGCTTGCAGACGCACTGATGATACATCCAGCTATCGTCGCAGGAAGAATTCAAAGAGAGTCGGGGAAGTTCAACATTCTGAAAGAATTTGCTTCCAGTCAGAGCATTAAGTCAGTTTTCAACCTTTCCGCAGCAGGTGAACCAAATGAATGAATTCGTCTACACCCCGATTATCAAAACCAAGCGCGGCGAAGCCAAGGCACTTGTCGAGTTGGATAGCTCGGTAAAGAAGAAAATAATCCCGTTCTTTGATGTTCTGGCGCTCAAGGCGGATACACCAAACGGAAACGATGTCCATGAACATATGGTCAAGCAGTCGCTTAACATCGTCGCAGCCTGGAAGCAAAAAGGCCCTTGCTACATCGACCTGTTTGACGTGACCCCATCTGCCAGAGGCCTCAACGGAAATCATCCTGCCACGATTGTTCATGAAACAGTTTCATCAAACTTGGTAGATGCAATACCAGTTGTCGGCATCGAGCGCGATATCGCATACAAGCTAGCCATACGAAGCGTTATCGCCTCTGGCGTAGGTGCGATTGCCATACGACTCGACACCGAAGATACTCAACTGCCCAGCATGTTGGCACCTCGCATTTCCCAACTGGTAGCCGAACTCGGAGCAACCGAACTTCCCTTGCATATCTTCTTGGATTTTCGTTCGATAGAGCTTGTTGCCACGGATACCATTCAGATGTTGTGTTCAAAAGCGCTAATCGAATTGAGAAAACTCAAGCCCGCCAGAATCGTTTTCTCAGCATCTGCGATCGTTCCGAACATGGCTAAATTTAAACGGAACTCATTGAATCGCGTCGCGCGTAGAGAATTTCTGACCTGGAGTTTGATGGCACAGTCTGACCTTGATCTCGACTACGCGGATTACGGAGTTGTTCACCCTGATTATTTCGACTTTGACCCACGTATGATCAAACCTGCCGCCAAGATTCGCTATACGGCAGATTCAGAATGGCTGATTGTGAAAGGGTCGTGTTGGCGCGACGATACTTCGCAGCACCACGCTCTATCGAAGATGCTCCTAGCCGAAAAGGAGTTTAGAGACGACGGTTGCTGGGGATCACAATACATAAAATCCGCAGCGCGTGGCAGAACAAAATACGGAACTCTGGAGACCTGGGTAACAATTGACCAAAATGCGCACATTACCCATACGGTCAAACAGGTAGCCTCCATCTCGATAGCGACAAAAGTCAAGGCGAACCAATCCAACGCATCTGTCGATTTCTAGCCATCACCTTGAAGACAAGTCTTGTCGAACCGCGACGCCCTCTGACTTGCCGTTGAGCGGCAGGTAGGCGATCTATTGCCGTCCAACTGGCGTTAGATGCGACGATCGACTACTCAGCCATGACCGGCGAGTCGTCGGCTATAACGGACAATGGCTTTGAGTGTCGGCTACGTCCACAGCCGATCATCTGACGCTGGTAGAGAATCCGTTGCGCGCGTTAGGCGAAAAGGAGTGGCGCAGTGGGTACTGCGTCGACGCAGCAGGTTCCGACGCCGAACGTCAACGTCCCAAGCCCCTAGCCAAAGTCGAAAGTGGTTCTGCTCATTCCGGAACCTGCAGCTCTGCCTCTTTGTCGGCCGGCCGGAACCACAACTCCCGAATCGCCGCGTCGTCGCTCTTCGGCTTCGGTTTCACTTCCCGGACCTTAAACGTCGTCGGAAGATTTACCGCATTGCCAAAGATCAAGGCATGCTGCTTCGGTAACGACGGTAGGCGTTTCATCACACTGTCGGAAACGAACGGGGTCATCTGCCGAATATGCTGAAGGTCGTCGGGGTTCTGGATGCGATGCACGACAAAGTTCGAGCACTGCGACAGGACTGTTTTTGACAACTCACTCGGCCGTTGTGACGCGACCATCAGGAACATACCGTATTTCCGCCCCTCCTTGGCAATCCGCTGAAAGACACGACTGGCGTCGATAGCATAGCCAGACGGACGCTCCGCGATGTACCGGTGAGCCTCCTCTAAGACGAGGTTAACGGGCGTCCGATTCCTCGGCTCCGCTCGACGCAGTCGGTCGAAGATCAGCCTAGCGATGACCGCCGAGGCAACCTCTACAACCTCATCGCCGGCTTCGTTCATGTCGAGCACGATCACTTGAGCAGATTTCTGGAATTTTCTATCCAGTCGGGCAAGGCCAATACACCGCTCGACAAACTGCGCCACATCTCGTTCATGTCCCTCGAGCTTTTCGGGGGGCACTCGCAGGAACGCAAATTCGTCGCGCTCCCGAATCCACTTGAATCGGGTGATCATCTGGGAGCAGTAGTCCCGGATCTGCATGTTGCCGTGCGCTTCCTCGTAGAGAAGCGCCAGGTCAAACGCCTGCTCGAGGTCCTCGAATCGAAAGCTCTTGTTCGAGTAGTTCGGCACCTTGACGTCTTCATCCAGTTGCGCCTCGAACATCTGCATCAACTGTGGCAACTGCGGCATCGTCCCGAAATTAAGCCCCAGCAAAGGCTTCGCAGCTCTAAGAGTTAGCGCCGCTGTCTGGAAAGATGTCAGCAAGGCTGTCACCCGATCAGCCTTCGCTGCAGGGCTGTCAGCCGAGTTCAGCACGTAGAGAAGGCACTTTGCGAGGATGTGGTTCTTGAGCTTCTCGAGCGCTTCTTCGTTGCCTCCTTCGGCCGAGAATAGGGTCACAAGCCCGAGTGCCGATCGCAGGACTGGCTGTTGCGTCCGCTCGCTGGCACGCAGCAGGAGTTCCCACTCCTCTACCGTCATAAACCAGTGAGGCAGTCGGAACACAGCGGTCGTCTCTGCCTCGTCCGCTGGTGCGGCGGCCGGAGAAGTTGGATCAGCCTCGAGCTTCATATACCGACGATTCACAGACTGAGGCAGCTCGCTGAACGCCGAACGGTACTCACCGTTGACGTCCAGGAGAAGGAACGTGGCACCTCTCGCGAAGAACTCATCTCTCTTCTCGAACAACGACTGCAGCAGGGTGGCCACCGTACACGACTTGCCGCTGCCGGTGTTGCCCAGAACAGCGGAGTGGCCGCCGAAGAACTCATCGACTCTGACTTTGACGGCGTAGTCTTGGAAGACAACCGATGTGCCGATCGACAGCGCGTTGTACCGGGTCGCCTCGCCGTTTCCCATCGGCGGCGGAACGATCTCGGTAGCGCTTTGCACTTCGAAGATCCTGTCGAGCTCCTCGTCGAGCACATAGAGCGCATCGGCATATAGGGACGGGAACGTCGAAACGCCGAACCTGAACGCACCATCGCGCCGCTGGGGGAGCATGCCCACTGGAACTAGGTCAAGGTACTTGGCTGAGCCTGCCTTGTCTAGTTCTGTTGTTTCACCTTCCACTCTGCGAGAGGAGGGAGCGTCCTTCTCCCGCAACCCGACGACCTCCGCGACCACATACTCCGCTTGTGCCGGCATCACGACGAACGAGCCGAGCCGTGCGACGTAGTGAACATCATCGAAGCCGACAACAGTGAAGTTGGCAGTCCCGCCATGCAACTCCACCACTAGGCGGTCCGCCGCTACCGACACCACCTTGCCGATCGCTCGGCGCCGGTCGTCAGTCGTCATGGCCGTTTTCCTCGTTCGGTGCCGCCTTGACGCCCTGTGCGATCAGCTCCTGCAGTACCTTTTTCACGGCGGTATCGACCTTGTCGGCGGGAGACTCAGGCATGAACTTCTCGACGAAGGTGTCGAAGTAGTGCGCCTTCGTCCCGCCCTTCGGGCCCGCTCCACCAATCAGCCAGATCCGCGGGTCGTGCAGTGAACGAAGCTTCTGCGCTACCCCTGCGGCTTCGGGCGGCAGTAACGCCACCAGGCGGAATGTCGGTATGGTGAGCGCCTGGAAGATCAGGTTGTTGACGTGCTCGTCACTGAAGCTGTATCCAACCACGAAAAGAACACTCTGGTCTCGGACGATCCGTCCCTGGAACTCCCGGAACAGGTCCGAGTATGGCGACCCGAAGCTGGCGTTCTGTTTCATGGGTGTCGGATAAATCATGACCCGGCTTCCTTTGGTGGCCGCAACCGCTGGAACCTCCCGGATCGGAAACAGGCTTCCACCCTCTTCGATCCAGTTGATCGAACCATGCAGCTTGCACAGATAAATGAAGCTGTCGACCGCTGCCCACTTTCGACTCGAGAGATCGAGCTGCTCGGCCAGCGCGTACCGGTAGGTCGTCGGATTGAACCTGCGCTCGATGGTCCCTGAGAAGCCGTTGCAGTACGGCATCCCGAGCCGGTCCATCGCGGTTTCGCTAAGGAGGTCGTAGTTCGTAGTGAAGATCCATGGCCGCGGCAGCGTCCGGTCCCTGTAGACCAACTTCCGGTAGAAAGCCTGATACAGGTCCACGATCGCCGGGTCACCTTTGGAAAAGGGCGCTTCCGAACATTTCTGGGTGACAAACGCAGTCACCTTTTCGATCAGCGAATCGACCGCAGCTGTGCCCTTTGCCATCTCGACGCTGGCGCTTCGCTTGAGCACGAACTGGAAGCTGTACAGCACCTCCATGAGCCGTTCGAGGTTCGATGCGAACTCGTCGGCTTTGAGATCGAAACCGAGATGCTTCTTCAGAGCCTCGCGCTCGTCTGCACTGGGAAACCGCACGTCATCGAGGCCTGGCGCGACTCCCAGGAACTCCTTGGCCAGCGGCGCCATCGTGTCAATACCCCGCTGGGTGCCATCAATCACCAGTGAAGAACATCCCGACCCAAACAGAAACGTCAAATTCTTGGCGTTCAGGGCGTCATTTAGGCTCTCCCGCACGCGCTGCGCACCCTTCTCCCAGTCGAAGTCCTCGCCCATCTTCGGCGCTACAACGTCGTCGCCGCCCTTGAAGAACGCAAACTGCGCTTCCTTCTCATGTTCGTCTGGCATCAATCCCCCTGGGCACTAATTGATTTGGCATAAGATAGCTGAACCAGTTCTTTTTTTGATCACTGATTACCATTTACCAACAAGTTCCGTGTCGTCCAACCGCATCAGCGTAACGGTGCCGTCGTTGCTTCCCATCTCAAGCTGAGATTCGATTGCTTTGGGTGTTGGCTTATACCAATGCCTGCACACCTCGGCCAAATCCTTGTTCGTGTTTCGGCTCGTGAAGTCCCGGATCATCTCGTTGGTAAGCGAAGGGTTGATAGCTAGGTAAAAGTCCCCTTCCTTAGTTAGTTCGAAAGGGGAGCGGGCCATCTTGGACTTACGTTTCTGGAACATCTTGCGCGACAGTCGGAGTGTTGAATCCGGCGTTAGGGACAACAGGCTTTCGCGAAACAATGGGGCTAGCAGATCGATGACTACCCCGTTGCACTCGATCCACGCGTGGAAAGCCTCGGGATGGCTTTCTAGCTCTTCTCTCTGAAAAGCCTCTATGTCAGTGAAGGCTATGACAAAATCTGATGGGTCATCAACTCGGAAGAACGCTGACCCAAACCGAGGGCTTGCATCGAGGCCGTGAGTCTTCGACAGAATGTACGCCCCGGCAATCGCAAAGAACTTGCAGGCATGGGCCGTATGCGCATCCACGCTGTTCAGTACAGTAACAATGACCCGGTAAAGCCGCTGGTAATCGGCGAAAGAGATAACAGTCGCAGGGGCTTTGTTCTTCATGTTCGTCCCATTAGATATGGCGAATGAGAGGATACATGGCTTCGATTTCCTTTGCTGGTTACGTATAGGATGACCTATGCGTGCATCCGGCCAGCTTGCGCCGCCTATGCTGGCGTCGTCCTACAACCTAGACCTATGACCACAGTCGAGAATCAACCTATTGCAGTGCTAACGAAGGAGGAGCTCGAAGAGCTCGTTGCACAGTTGCAGGCGCGCATCGCGGCCAACCTCGCCCCCTACGAGCTCGAGTCCGCGGTCTGCCTCTGGCTAGATACGCTGCGGGGCATCGAGGAGATCATCAATCTAACTATGGTCGAGTGGGATGACGAGGCTTTCGAACACCAGCTGTTTGGGTTCCCTGTCTTCCGCTACATGCAACACACCGACGAGATCCAGGACATCCGTCGGGGACTCGCGGCGAGGTTCAGCCAGAAGTTCGCCAACCGCTTTTGCAATTTGCTGTTTCAGGGCTCAGCCATCGCCATGGCATTCGCTGTCAACGGCGCCGTCGAAATTGCAAGTAGATTCCAGAACCTGGCGTCAATGATTGATTACCTTCAGTCGAGGCGGCGCCACTTCGTCGCCTTGCTGCATCTCATGCCCGCTGCTTGCCGTGGGTCTCGGCGGGTCGCGCAGCAAGACACGCTCAATATCTTTCTGCCAATCGTCGAGTTCAGTGCAGTTCCGCTGATGGGAGCGCAGTACAGCTTGATGGTTAAGCTGGCGCAGGAGCGGCTCGGAATGGCCGATGATGGGAACGCCGAGCTAGCGATGCTGGACAGGCTCTACCTCGAGCCGGAAAGAGTCTCTATCGTTGAGATGCCTATGTCCGACGAAGGGCGGCAGATGCTCGAGTCCAGGGAGTCTGTGCTACCTGACCGGCTTTTCTCAGCAGCTGAACTGCGAAACGACATCCTGCACATCGAAGCGGCCTACGCCGAGTTTGACCTTCGCGGAACGGACTTCACCATTGCCGCTTCGCTGGTGCGCCGGCTGTCCGTCGACCACGTTGATCGTGACTTCTGGATCCAGATCTCACCTACGGCGCTGACTAGTCTCATGGAGGCGGTAGGGGCATCACCGGCACTTCGCTCCGCGCTCATTTGCCGTGCCGAAAGCTACATGAAATGTCTGTCGAGCTATGCGCCACTGGTGTTGTTAAACGGCCGCTATTTGTCCACCGTCACGCTACTGAGCCGCTTTATGTACTCTTGGCGTGCGCGGATCCTCGACCGGAAGAAGCGGTTTCAGATTCGCGCCGGCTTCATCTTCGAGAACCGGGTCCAGATTGCCCTAGAGGAGCAAGGTTTCATTGTCCAGGACATCGTCCGCATCAACCGCCAGGAGTTCGACGTCGTGATGACGCGCGACGAAGTGATCTGGAACGTCCAGTGCAAGAACAACTTCATTGACCTTGACCGTGTCGACTCGGATGCGACCAGCTTCGCGCGCTACAACCACATGCTCGTGCGCTCTTACGAGCGAGCCTTGGTCAAGGAGTGCAACCGCGAGCATCTTCTGAAGCAGAAGCTATCCATCGATGCCATCCAGCACATGGTCGTATCTAGATTTCCGGTGGTCACCGACAACCCGCGAATCGTTGTGTTCAGCCGTATCGCCGATTTCGCGCGGAGGGCTGATGTACTCTTGACCAGATCATTGCGGACCTAAACGACGAGCCAAGTGAACGTCGGCAAAGGCGAGAAAACGACAGTGGGAACGCGCACCAGCCGCATCAATGCGCTGCGTGGCTTGGGGTGGCACCGAATTTGGTAGTCTTCTCCGGCAGCGCTGTAGCGCTCACTCCGGAGTGTTCTGGTCCATCAATCCGCTTGCATCTGGTCAAGCCGTGCCTTGACCTCGCGCTTGCCCATCTTCCGGACGGTCGCGATGACGGCGAGCTGCTCGGCCCTTGGGCGCGACGTGCCGGCCTCCCAGTTGTAGATGGTCTGGGCGGAGACGCCCACGAGCGCGCCCATCTCCGCCGCGGATAGGCCGAGCCGCGTCCGCTGCGCACGCACACCCTGCGGCTTGAACCTTAGTTTTGTTTCGGATTCCCCATCGACGACAGGCGCGGCCTTCTTCGGCACCAATCTTTCGAGGCGGGATATCTGCTTTTCCAGGGCATCGATGCGCCGCTTTAAAGCGGCGATCTCGGAGCGGTAGCGGCTCGAAGCCTTCTTGAGGCTTTCGGTTTCGCCGCGAAGCTGCCTGCGGACCAGTCGGGCGATTTCTTCCTTGAGCACGGATGCGATGTTCGGCAATTGGGGTTCCTCATAGCGTACTGGCAAGGGCAAATGGTACAGGGATCGGCCTCATTTAACCGCCCTGATCGACGGCTACCGCTTACCTGGCCGCTGACTACTCGGTCTTCGGGCTACATGTCTGCTTTCGACAACGGCGGTCCCCTTTGGCCTCGGTACAACCATTAAAGCCTATAGACTTGCACAATATGTCGTTGCCATTCGAAGCTGCCGCCTAAAACACGAACCCAAATCAACAAGGACAAAGCCTATGAGAAGAACTGTATTCTATTCTTGGCAATCTGATCTCCCCGCCGCCGGCAACCGCAACCTGATTGAAGATTGTCTTCGCAGGTCTATAAAAGCCATCGGTCGTGACGAGGAAGCCGCAGTCGAGCCGGTGCTTGACCGCGATACCGCTAATGTGCCGGGAACGCCAGACATTGCTACGCGCATCATGGCAAAAATTGCGATGGCGGACGTTTTTGTAGCCGACGTCAGTATCGTAAATCGCGATGCGGAAGGGCGGCTTACCCCCAACCCTAATGTCCTACTAGAACTTGGGTATGCTATCGCGGAACTGGGTTGGGACAATGTTCTCCTCGTTCAAAACACCGCATTCGGAGGGCCGGAATTGCTGCCGTTCGACCTTCGAGGACGGCGCACTATAGTTTACGAAGCACCGGAAAACTTCGATCGCACGGAAGTTCGCGGTTTGCTTCAGGGAAGACTAGAAGGTGCTCTTCGTGTAGCACTTGCACCCGGTACACGAGGGCCACTCCCTACGGGTGCGAACGTCAACTTGTGGTGGGGGCCGTGGTCTTTTAGTGGGCAAGACGCTCTTGGTGGTGAGCTTTTCATACGGGAGGTCGGACCTGACGGGTTCCTTTTTGATATTGACGTCTTTCACGGCGCTCACTTTGGTGCCATGACATCATATGCGCGCACGGTTTCCCACGACCTTGCGTATTGTCGAATACCAAACGGTGACGAGGGTGAGGTTGGAGAACTCGTTTTCAGAAGGCAGCTAAGGGACGGACGGCGAATAATCGAGGTGGAAGAAACTGCGCCTTGCAGCTACCACCGGGGAATGAGAGCCAATTTTGGCGGCAGATTCGAGCGTCTGCGCGAACCATGGTTCGACGCCGGCATTATCAACGAATTGGAATTGTCGCGCCTCTATGCGCTAACCGGTGTGCACCTTGAAAAGATGCGCTCGTGTACCGGGGACATCAGTGTCGGTGACAACCTTGATGAATTTCCCGCAGCGGTTGCATGCGGTGGTGTTGCCGGGCTGTATACCCTCATGGAAAGCATCCTCATGGTGGGAGATAGAGGCGAACTTTGGTGCGCTTACATCGATGATGACAAAGTACGTTATTTCACCAACACACTCGAATGGGTCGCGTCCTTACCCAAAACCATAGAGGAATGGAGCAGCCGGTTCGCCGACAGGGAGGTTGTGTACCAAGGCCGCGTCGATTCCATTCCACAAAGGCAAGTTTGAGGCGACGACCATAGACCTCAAAGCAATATGAGTGACAGATAGCCTCTGGCCGAACAGCCTGTTGGTCGTGGGCTTCGGCCGAGCACTAGCCCAATGTGGCACGCTTGCCAAATTCAAAGCGGGACGGCGCCCCTTAATTCGTTAGAGCAACACGAAATATATACAGCATGACGACTCTCATCCAAGAAATCGAAACAAGGGAAGCTGAGCTTTCTGTACGGCTAGAGAATATGAGGGCAGAGGCACTAGAACGGTTCGCAGTTATCAACGGCCCTTCAACTGTCCAGCAAATGCATGCACACATTGGGCGGAATAACAATATTTTCGTCGATAGTGTTCGCATGCAATTTCACTCGCCAGACGACTTTATTGCTCGATGGCTCAACGGGTTAACCCAGTTGGTTCACGAAAAACGTGGCGCGATCCTACGAAGGCGACGCTTTGGTGATAAGAAGCGAACAGAAGAAATAATCCCAGAGATGCTCCAGGTTCCACTACTGAAGGAGTACATCCACCTCTTTCTAGAGAGGAATTTCTATCGCAACTTCGATGCGCGTGTCCGCGCGAAGCCGGACGACTCCCTGTGGCAAGTTTGGTTCGGCTCCGGCAAATTAGTTTGGGGGCTGCTGATATCTCCGGCCTTGCGCTTTGGAGAGTGGGCAAATGATAAGAGTCAGATGCGGCGAGAGTCCTATGCCTATTGGACTATTGAGCATGTTCTTGAAACCGGCTTGATCGCTCCTGAAACAGAAACCCCCGTCACGTTTTCCGACGTCGACGGGTTCCTTACTTTTTATGAGACCGTGCTAGCTCGCGTCTCAAACTCAGAGTATGAAAAGGCAATCTCGAAGTGGTACATAGACTTTGTTCGTTCTCATAAATATCCTGCTGAACTTCCCTTGCTTATTCCTGAGCTGCGCTATGCGGGCAAAGAAACCAAGCATCTCTATAGATTGGATTTCTGCGTTCTCAATGCGTACACAATGAAAATGACTGGCTTCGAGATCAGTCCTTCCTCGACACACATGTCAATCGCCGGGATAAAGAGTAAGACTCAAAAAGAGCTGAACGAGGAGCTCTCCAAGAAGTGGGGCAAGGAGTCGGATAAGCGCAACGCCTACTTTAAGGATTACGGAATCACGACAGTTACATTCACTGACGCGGAGTTAATGGACATTGATGCTTGCATTAGCGAGATCCGGATCGCTTTAGAAGAACACGCGGATGGTCCGCTTACGATTGAATGTGCTGAGCATGAGCTTCAAAAAGCCTATGCGGCAATCTGGCTCTAACAAGCGCTTCGCCAGCCCCTCAAACTCAACATTGAACGTCTGCTTAAGAGAAATCTGAATGGCAGCTTCGAGCGGCGAGCCGAATTCGCGGAAAGTTAGCGAACGGCGGTGCAACCCCAGATAACCGATGTCATGACGGTGAAGGATGGGTGGATCTTGAGCCCAGACTTGCGAGCCTGCTAATCTTCACAGGCCAAGTATTGACACTCCAATTGAAAATCGGCAACCTAAAGCCTGATTTGTTGGCTCATGCAGCCCGATTGGCCCCCGTAAGGAGCCGCTTTTTGCCGCAAGGCGCGCATAAATGCCGTTCAGTTCCTGAAAACGGCGGGTCTTCGGATCTGGAATTCCATCGCAGTTCAACCACCCCATGGGGAGCCACGCTCCCTTTGGGGAAAGTGCTCCCCTTTTTTTATTTTTTAAGGAGAGCATTATGTCTGAATCCAAATTCTACGATCTTCATGTCACCGGCCTTGGCTACCTGAACCGTGTTCGCATGGTCAAGCCCAACAAAGGTGAAACGTTTCTCGCCTGCTCCATTTCAGCTCTCCGTGGTGAGTGGAACAAGGATGGCTCGATCAAACCTGAGTCGACTAAATTCGATGTGCGGGTTTATGGTCAGGACGCTATCAAAGCGATCGAGGTACTCAAGCCGCATGGTGATGAGAAACGGAAAGTAATGATCCAGTTCAAGCTGGGTGACATTTACCCTGAAGTGTTTGTCTACGAAAAAGACGTGGGCACGCGCAAGAAGGGTGATACGGGTGTGATGATCAAGGGCCGCTTGCTCAAGATCACCAATGCCTGGGTGGATGGTAATCCGGTTGTTCTGCCTGCAGGCTCTTCGCAACAGCAAGAGGCTGCAGCAGGAGGCCAGTAACGTCCAGCTTCAAAAACCCGACCGGGGAGTTTCACGCTCCCTGCCGGGTGTCGTGGACTCCCCGTTTTCATTTTGAAAACCAGGAGTCCACGATGAAAGAAGCTTTTCTGAATGTTCTGTTCGATTTGCGCATCATGAGTCTGTGCGTGATGGTGTCACAAGTCATCGCCTTGGCGAGCACGCTGTCGAATTGATAGCGTCAAACTGAAAACCTCCTGCGTGGGGTTTTCACCAGAGGGCCAACCCTCCGGTGAAAACCCCGCAACCAACAGGAGACATCCATGAATCAGCAACTCTCATTAAACTTCCTTCAATTGATGGCCAAGGCTGAAGTGCCGATCGAGGACGCCAGGTGGTTTCACTGCATCGCGCGTCGTCGAGGTTTGCTTCGTGAACGGGATGTACTCCGGTTCCGTCGCATCCAATCCATCCTGGCTGATAGAATCTGTTTCGGTTGATCGAAGGAAACGCCCAGCCTCTGGGCGTTTACCCAAGCGGGTCATGCCCGTTTCGGTAAACCCCGTTTCTCGTTTGCTGAGTACAGCAGGATTGGCGCCCTAAGCGCTGGCTTTTAGTCCGGGCAGCCCCTCATACCGGATTGGGATTCCTCCGCAGTTTCCCAGGGGTTACATTGGCGACGGATGCATCCCCATCTGCTTGCCTCATCCCTGAGACGGACCGATAACCCGTCTTCCCTACACCCGCCAGAAGGCTTGCCCGAGACCAGGTTTCGGGCAAGCCTTCTGGGCATCGATCAGATCATGGGTTGTGACGGCCAGAACGGTCACGGCATTTGCGGTTTGCCGCATCCAAAAATTTGCGCCGAGCCCCTCAGTGCGGCGCGTCGCTTCCTATATGGAAGAGTTGAGCAGGGGTTCCATTACCAACCATATTGAATCATGACCAACCCATCCTGCCCCGCAAGCGGGGTATCCAGGAGAACTGGCCATCTTGGATAAGCCGTTTGCCAAAGTTTCACTGCTGGCTGTCAGTATCAGCCCGACCGATGCGCGTTATGCATCGCCCATTAAAGCCGTTCAGTTCCTGAAAACGGCGGGTCTTCTGACCTGGAATTCCATCGCAGTTCCACCCCATGGGGAGTCACGCTCCCTTTGGGGAAAGTGCTCCCCGTTTTTTCTGATCCTTAAGGAGAGCACTATGTCTATTCGCATCAATGGAACGCTTGTAATCAAGGAAATCAAAGGTGCCAACGGCAAGTTCTGCGTCGGCGACCTGACAACCCCGATCGGAGAATTCAAGGTCAAGGAGCCCATCCTCGATCAGTTCTCGGAAGGCCGATACGAGGGTGAGTTTCTCGTCGAGAACTTTTACCTCAGTTCGTATATTTGGCGCGGCAAATCGACCACCGACATTCGTGCGAAGGTAATGGAAATATTCCTGGACACGGTTGATGAGGGCAAGGTTGATGACGTGCCGAGCGAACCCGATCCAATCGCCACAGAGCCCGCAGCGGCAGCGAATCAAATCGGTCCATCCGATATTCCTGTTCCAGCTGCGCTGGTTCAGGAGCATGAAAACCAGGATCCGGTTTTCCAGGAGTTGCTGGAATTGTTTGGGGCCGATCTTGCCGACCTTGTCTGGGTTAGCAAGGACGTGAAACTTGACCCCACTGTAGATCGAGCTGTCTTCCGCAGTCAGCGTGACCGTCTGAAGGAGATGGGCTACGTGTTCGATGCAAAAACCCAAGGATGGTCCAGGAAGGAAAAGTAATCATGAAATCGAGCATGCCTCCTCCGGCTGAGATTTTTTCCATCACAGTTGACGATTTCCGTGCGCAACAGGTTGAGGATGTTGCCAACGATGTGTTCCTTCAGGCAGAGCAGATTCTGCGAAGTTTGGGGGATACGGGCGGTGGAAGAGCGTTGGCCAGGCTCATCAAGGCGTTGCACGGTGAAGGTGGGTTGAAATTCAATGACCTCCTGCCCTTGGACAGTGGGAACCGCTCGATCGCGTTGGCACTCATCAAGGAATTTCTGGATGAGTGCCGTTCATTTGATGAGTGGGAGTCACTGGCCGAATTGGCTGATCGTTGCGTATTTCATGGGATGTAGTGCCATGAAGCGAAGTTTCATGAAAGCTTGAGTCCGGTCAGTCCCAGAAACCGGAACGCCTCGCAAGAGGCCGGGATTTAATTTCATCAACCACCCCATGGGGAGTCACGCTCCCTTTGGGGAAGGTGCTCCCCTTACTTTTTAAGGAGAGCAATATGTTATTTGGCCTTGGCATTACCGTCACAGAAGCTGCTCGCCAGCTTGGCATCAATGACCCCGATGGTTACGGGATTATCCTGGCGACGACAGACGTTGAGTATGTGGATGCAGCAGAAGCCTTCCAGGCGGAGTGTGGCGATCAGTGCCACCTTGAGAGGGAGGACTTCGAGGCTGCAATTGATAGGCAAATGAAAAATGGCCGACTTGCAATGGGCTTCCTGTTCATCGGAATGGCCAAGATCGACACTGGCACGAAAAAACCTGTTCCCGGTACTGAGTCCTATGGTGTCGTGTGCCTGCCTGGTCAATTCAGCTGGGTACAAACACAGGACGCGCTTCCGGGCGAGCAACAGCCAGTGGTCGTGATCGCTGCGTCAGGGGTGATGTCGTTCGGGCGGATGATCGAGGGGCGGTTCTGCGAGTATCACCCTGACGTAGACCGCTTTGTTGACAGTGAAATGGAATGGGGCGGAACACGGGGTATCCAGCAATGGATGCCGATTGATCGGCCTCTGTACTGATTTTATTTTATAGCCCCCCCCCGGGGGCTTTTCTCGAACGCGCGGCTGCGGCCGGCGTGTTGGAGAAAGGCTCCGTGCCTTTGAAGTGTTTCACAGCTGGCTGTCAGTCACAGCCCGACCGATGCGCGTCACGCATCGCCTTATGAGCCCGGTCAATCCCTGAGACCGGAACGCTTCGATGCTCCCACAATGGCATGGAGGCCGGGATTCAATTCATCAACCCAGCGGGGGCGTTTTCACTCCCTCTTGGGGAGTATGTCCCTTCATCGAAGGAGAAAGGTGTGTACGGTCAACTGGCAAGACGGTGGTGCAAATTGGAGCTGCCGCTTCAAGTGCTTCAAAGTAATTCAGGCTTCTATATCGGCACGGCCGATGGGGATGGCCCTGTTTCAAAAGAGAGCGTTGAGTATTTTCAGACGCATGCCGCTGCTCAACAGGCACTGCAGGATGGTGCCTGGACGCAGGACGTAATTCTTTAGGCAACTGCTGCTGCAGCGTTTCTCTGCTGGCTGTCAGTTGCAGCCCGACCGATGCGCGTCATGCATCGCCATATGAGTCCGGTCAGTCCCTGAGACCGGAACGCTTCTACGGAAGCCGGGATTCAATTTGCTATTTCAACCCAGCGGGGTGCAACCACCCCGCACTGGGTTCGGCTGCCTCCGCGTTTTTATTTAGGAGAGCAGCGCTATGAATTTCCGTACCCGCAAGGTATCCGAGATTGACGTGGATGGATTGACCGCCGAGTTGAGCTTCGAGCCTTCCTGCGTCATGAGCTACGTGGAACATAAGATCGTAAAACAGGGTGGCCTGATCGCAGTTGGCTACCTTGTTGACGATCATGATGTCGAGAATCCTTTAGACGACTGTGACGGAATGGGACATATCTATTCATCGCACCGTCATTCTGGCCAGCACGCCAAGATGCAGGCCGCACTTGGCCTGGATTCGGATTGGCAAACTGATCTATCCCTGCGAGTTGTCGAGCGCGAGGCGGAGTCTGCCTTGAAGGAGTTGATCAGAACCAGGTTCCAGGCCGATCTGGTTGCGTTCATCCTGGAGTGTGCCAATAACAGTGGGCTGAGCCGCGATCAGGCGCTTGAGTACTTCGTCGGGGACTTCACAGGCCAGCTTCCCTATCACCGGGAATCCTGGCTCGTGGAGAAAATACGTGAGCACGTCACCTGGGAGAGCCTGCTTGATGATGCTTGGCAATTAGCCAGACTGTCAGGCCAAGTAGGCGATCCCTACACCGTCATGCTCGATTGTTATGAGCATGGTGGCCAGGTTTGGTCGGTGACAGGCTCTGGGCCGCAATGCCTCTTTGATACGGCTCGGGGTGCTGGTGTTTGGGTGCCCGATCAATGTCTTCGTGAAGAGCTGGACTCGATCAAGACCAATGAAGGCATTGATGCGGCGCGCACCAAGGCAATCGATTTTGCGCGTCAGGCACTTGAGTCGTATAACGCCTGGCTGGCGGGTGACTGTTACGGGGTGGCGGTCGATGTATTTTCGAACGAAGGTGATCGCCTGAAACTGATCGACGAGTCTGCTGTATGGGGCTATGTCGGCAGAAAATGGGCGGAAGAATCACTATCTGAGGAGGTTAGGGCAATGCTTGGCAATGCTGCCCTTAAAGCTGCATGAACCCTATATCGGATATTCCCCTGTGGGCATTTGAGTGGGCCGGCGCATTCCTTGGTCTGGCTGGCGCTGCATTGCTCTCGCTCAATGTGAGAGCAAGCCGCTTCGGCTGGCTGCTGTTCCTGCTGTCCAACGGTGCCTGGATTGCTTATGGAATCAAGGTTGGTGCGCATGGACTGGTTGTTTTGCAAATCGGCTTCACGCTCACAAGTCTGATGGGTGTTTATCGCTGGCTGGTGGCAGCAAAAATGTAGTTTCAAGTGAATTCCGCTCAATGCGGCTACCCGGAGGGTGCAATCCCCTCTGGGGGATTCCCCTCCTTTTTTTGATTGAAAAGGAGAAGGAAATGGATGCAAACGAGCACACGCAGTTCTATCTTGACCAACTCAAACCTTTTGTTGGCGGGGTCATAGAGGATGCCGTTCGTACTGACGGGGATGAATTCGGCGACGAGTTTTTCGGACTAGCTATCAGATGCAAGGATGGTGAAGTCAGGCATTTGATCATCCTGGCGGACGATGAAGGCAATGGCCCTGGCAGCTTCGAGATTGTTGAAGGAGAGAGACATGGCTGACCTATCCGCCGAGCAGCAGCCGGCCATGAAGAAATTTCTCGTTGAGTACGAATTGCCTTACGTGCATTTGGTGCGGGTGGGCATCCAAGCCAAAAATGAGGAATCCGCGATTTCGATTGCCGATCAGGCTTTCACTGATTGCACGATTCGGGACAACACGCCCGAAATGCCCTTGCTGTACGACGACTATGAGGAAACCGGGGATTCTGGTGCCGTTCTGGAATTCAAGGTTGTTGATGAATATCTGGAATGGCCCGAGCCTGAGGTCTGCGTCAAGATTATTGAGCGTGATGCGGCTGCCAGGCGTGCGTGCGAGCACCTGATCGCCGCGCAGGAATGCAGCAACTCCGCATCTGTTCGCGAGGCACTTCTTCAGTCTGCACTTGAGGAAGCGCATGTGGCAATGCCGCACCTCTCCGCTTCAACCAAATCAAGCAATGGCACCGCTGGATCGGAAGCGAAACCAACGGTTGTGGCGTGGCTTGAAGGCGGAATCGTGCAATGGATGGCATCGGATCATCCCATGCGCTACCTGGTGCTCGATGCCGACACGGATGGTAACGACAGCATGGACGTCACGATGGAGAACGGAAGCATTGCAGAGGTCATCCGGACTTCTTCCACAGTGCTTGCAGATCACCTTCCTGAGTGGGTGACGAAATTGGTGGAAGAAGTCGAAGGCCAGTAACAAAGCAGTAGATCAAATTTTCTTAACCCTGTCGGGGCATCCCCGTCAGGGGCTGTCTCCGGATTTTTTCAAGGAGATGCAAATGGAAATGATGAGACATTATCTGGTGACCTCAATCGGCGAAAACAAAGGTGCTCCGCGGGTGTGGCTTCAAGGTTCCAATCTGGATCATGTTGGATTCAAGCCCGGCACCCGATTCGACATCAAGCTGGATGACGCGAGACTGGTGCTCACTCGATCCGATCAGGGCATTCGTGTGGTCTCGCGGAAACGGCGAGGCGAAAGCGAGTATCCGGTCATCGACATCAATAGCAGGGAACTGCTGGAGATGTTCGAGGGAATGAGCGCGGTACGGGTGGTGATGCTGGAGGAGGAAATCCATATCCTTCCGCTTGCATCCGAGCTGCGTCGCCAGGAGAGAGTCGAGCGAACTGCCGCCAGGATGGGGCAGGGTGACCCGCTGGAAATCGGGTCGCTTTCCCATGGCGGCGGCATCATGTGCCATGCGATTCATGCGGGGTTATACCGCGAGGGGCTGGACTCAAGGCTGATTTTTGCCAATGAGATCAGACTTGAGCTACTCGATCATGCCAGGGAAGCCAATGACTGCTGGGAATCCGACACCGTAGGTATTGCGGCTCCCATGCAGGAATTGGCCTTTGATCGCTGGGCCATGGCCAAGCTTCCAGGCGTGGATATTCTGGAGGCCGGGATTCCGTGTTCTGGTGCCAGCCTCTCCGGACGCTCCAAGCGCAAGCTTGGCGTGCCGGAGGATCATCCCGAGGTAGGCCATCTGGCTGTTGCCTTTCTGGCGATCGTCGCAGCGGTCAACCCGTTGGTGGTGGTTCTCGAAAACGTGCCCCAGTATCGGGATACGGCCAGTGGCGCCATCATCCGATCGCAGTTGCGAGACCTCGGCTACGCAGTCCATGAAGTGGTGCTGTCTGGTGAGTCCTTCAATGCAGTCGAGGACCGCAAGCGCTATTGCATGGTGGCCGTGACCAATGGGGTGAGCTTTTCGATGAACGACCTGGCGGTGCCGGACAGAATCCCGATCACCCTTGGAGATGCGCTGGATGAGGTCGACGACGACGACCCAAGGTGGTCGACCATGCCGGGTTTGAAAGCCAAGCAGGAACGCGACAAGGAGGCCGGCAAGGGATTCATGATGCAGGTTTTCGATGGCGGTTCTACCCGGATCGGGACTATCACCAAGGGTTACGCCAAGGTGAGAAGCACCGACCCGAAGATCCGCCACCCGCGCAACCCTGACCTGCTCCGTCAGTTGACCGCAGGCGAGCACGCCCGGGTAAAGCAAATTCCCGAGCGTCTGATCGATGGGCTTTGTGAAACAACTGCTCATGAAGTCCTTGGCCAGTCGGTGATTTATGGGCCGTTCATGGCGATCGGCGCCTTGATTGCAAACGCGCTCAAGCGCTGGGCAATCGAGGGGCCAAGCGGCTGCCAACAAGGCGATGCAGCACTGATTGCTTGCGGTTAATTTTTGCCCTCCCTCCGGGGGGGCTTTTCTCGAACGCACGGGCTGAAGCCGGCGTGTTGGAGAAAGGCTCCGGGCCTTTGTAGTGTTTCACTGCTGGCTGTCAGTTTCAGCCCGACCGATGCGCGTCACGCATCGCCGTTTGAGTCCGGTCAGTCCCTGAGACCGGAACGCCTCGATGTCCCCACAAGGGCATGGAGGCCGGGATTTAATTCATCAACCCGGCGGGGTGCATCCACCCCGCAAGGGGACGGTTGCCTCCGCGTTTTTCAGGAGAGCAGCAATGAGATGTATCAACGAACAACTGACCAAGGCAAACGACTGTTTGCGATTTGCGGCCGATGATCTGCGTGGCGCACTGGCTGACGCCAACGCAGTGCAAGCACTTGTGCTGTTGCCGCTGATCGCCGACACGACCAGACTGGCGCAGCAGGTCAGCGCACTGATCGAAGCGATGGGGGCTTGCGAAAGTGAAGCTCAGCATAAGCTCGACTGGGACCTGATCGGGAAAGTGATGGCGAAGCACGGTATTTCGGGTGACATCGCACCACTCGAATCAGAAAGCGGGTTCATTGCCAGGCTTCTTGATGAAGCATGTTCCAGAACCTTGCGGGCTGAACATTCGATTGCAGAAGGGGACAGCTTGTTATCCATCGAAATGAAACGCCATGTCCTCCATCTCGACGACCTGGAAGAGGCTGTGTCCTTTTACGCAGATGATGTTGAACCTGGTCAAGGTGGCGTTCTTCAAGGAAAGCTGAGGGACTTTTCCGGATGTACCCATGTGTCCTTGATTCGGAGTGACTGGATCACCGTGGCAGCCAGTCTACGGTGTGCAGACAATCACAGCGCGGCGGCATATATCGAGGAAATTATCGATGCAGGCGCTGGCGATGATGTGGGCTGAGCCAGGCTTGTAAAGGCTCTTGAAACGCGCATAATTAACGCAGTTGTGCCTGCTGGCTGTCAGTTTCAGCTCGACCGATGCGCGTCATGCATTGCCCTTGAATGCCGTTCAGTTCCTGAAAACGGCGGGTCTTCTGACCTGGAATTCCATCGCAGTTCAACCACCCCATGGGGAGTCACGACTCCCCTCCGGGAAAGTGCTCCCCTTTTTTCCCAGGAGCACGCCATGCTTTACAAAATATCGGAACTCTCTGACCTGTATGCGGATGCTTGCATCCGGGACGAATCTGGCGAGTTGATGTTCCTCTCCCTGTACGGTCGGGACACTGCGATTCAGCAGCTTCTCGCCGCATTCACCCTGAAGGAAAGCTGCGGAGGCTTGTCTGGCTTCCGCCTCACGCCAGTCAATGACGGCGATGGCCGCTCGGTCGAGCAAGTTTATGTACGCAGTCCGGACCGGCTCACAAAATTCAGCGGACGATTACCCAGGGACACCCTCTTTGGAAACCTTGTCCATACCTGGATTTACGATGCAGCCCTGCTAAAGCCTGACAGGTCTACCAAGACCGCGTGGTTCATGCTGGACGAGCCATTCACGCCGGAAGCAAGGCCTCGATTGCTGCAGGGGATATGGTCTTTGTACAAGACCCTCTCACCTGTTCCGTTACTCGATAGCTGGAGGGACGTAGTCATACGGGCAACCTATGCCGAGTGCGTGAGTTTTCTGGAAGACAGCGACCATCCACCGATCGGAAAGGTAACGGCTGCAAAAGTCATGTTGACGGAATCATTTTCGGACGACGTGTCGAGAATGGTTCAGGCAGGCATGATCGGCCTGAATGGCGAGGAAGCTGTATACCTCGAACAGGCTCGAAGCGCCAACGCCATGGCAGCTTAGCGTCAGCGATTTATCAACCCAGCGGGGTGCAACCACCCCGCAAGGGATTTGGCTGCCTCCGCAATATATAAGGAGAGCAGCATGTTGTTAAAAACACTAGAAGTTACTGAGTGGGACCAGCCGGAAAGCGAGGCGTCGGCATGAGCCTCATCTTTCCGCGATTGGCCCAGAACTTTATCAAGAACGGATATTTTCCGACGGATGAGGTAACACTGGCCCGGATACTCCAGGCACTCGACATTGGTGGTGGGCAACTGCGTATTCTTGACCCGTGCTGCGGCGAAGGAACGGCATTGGCTGAAGTTAAACACCACCTGTTTCAGTGCGGAGCGTCTGTCGTGGCCAACGGCATCGAGTTCGATGCAGAACGCGCGTGGCATGCCAAGGGGATACTCGACACAGTCGCGCACAGCGATGTGAACGACGTGTTTGTATCGGCTCGCAGTCAGGGGCTGCTGTTCCTGAATCCACCGTATGGCGATGTCGTATCGGACAAAGCGGCCACGGGAGATCGTTCTCGGGGTGATCGTCTTGAGAAGGTGTTCTATCGCAAGACGGTTGCCTGGCTGCAGTTCGGCGGTGTCATGGTGCTCATCGTTCCGCACTACGTTCTGGACAAGGAGTTCTCCGGAATGATTGCCCGGCACTTCGAGCAGGTCCAGGTCTTCATGGCGCCGGAAACACGGTTCAGGCAGTGCGTCGTGTTTGGCGTGAAGCGTCGTGCAGACGGAGTGGATCCAGGCGTGCAGAAGCTGCTGGAGGCCTGTGGTCGCGGGGAAGTGCCCGCCGTATTGCCGGAGTATTGGCAAGGTGAGCAGTACCTGGTGCCACAGATCAAGGAGGCCGAAGCACGTTTCACGTCAATTCGCATTGACGGTCCCCAGCTTCAGGCTGAGCTTGAGCGTGTTTGCAAGAATACGCTCTGGCCGATGTTCGGGACGCACTTTGTGCGTGCTGGCGATACTCACCGCCGGCCATTGCGTGCGCTTTCTGACTGGCATTTGGCGCTGGCGCTGGCAGCGGGACAAATCTCGGGTGTCGTGGAGTCTGGCAATGGAAGGCGTCTCCTGATCAAAGGTGACACCTTCAAGGAGCGTGATCTCAAGACGACATTTGAGACCCGTGCCGATGGCTCCGTGTCAGAAATCCTGACCTATACGGACAAGTTTGTGCCAAGCATCACCGGCATCGACTTCACCCCGGGTACGGGATTTGGGACAGTCGTTTCGATTCGTTGAGTTTTTTCAAATCGCCTTGCGGGGAACATTCCCGCAAGGGGTGTTCCCCTCTTGGATTATTCAAGGAGGAACACCATGCGTTTATTTGAAGACAACATTCATATTGAAATACCCGGACGGCCGACTCCATCGACCCGTTCTCCCGAGGCAGAGCCCAGCCTTGACGGAAAAGTGAACTCTGCCAGTCGACGTGATGCAGTTGAAGCGTTCCTTCGTCTTCGGCTGTTCATGCCAGAGAGACAGAAACGAATCGTGGCCACATGTATGAATGGGGAAGAACGGCAGTATTTCTTCGACAAAATGGTTGAGATTGCGGCCACTGTCGAAGGCATGCCGGTAACGTACCAGCAAGATGGCAAGGGCGACGAGGCCATTGCACACCTTCACTATTTTCTGGGTGATTGCCATTGGTATATCACCGAGAAGGACAGGGAAGGGGAGGTCGAGCAGGCTTTCGGATATGCCATCCTGCACGGCGACTTGATCAATGCCGAGTATGGATATATTCCGATCACGGAGATTGTTGATACAGGTGTCGGCGCCGAGTTGGATTTCCACTTTAAGCCCACCCCGATGGCTCAGATCAAGCAGGCGCTGGAGGATCGGTATGGATGATTCTTCGCAGGCATTGTTCTGAATATTAACTGCCCCTCCGGGGGCTTTTCTCGAACGCGCGGGCTGCGGCCGGCGTGTTGGAGAAAAGCCAGGACCTTTGAAGTGTTTCACTGCTGGCTGTCAGTTTCAGCCCGACCGATGCGCGTCACGCATCGCCTTATGAGTCCGGTCAGTCCCTGAGATCGGAACGCCTCGATGTCCCCACAAGGACATGGAGGCCGGGATTAAATTCAATTCAACCCAGCGGGGTGCATCCACCCCGCAAGGGGACGGCTGCCTCCGCGCTATTCAGGAGAGTCGTCATGGAAGCAGTTATTGAAGTATCGCAGCAGGAAGTCATTCCTTTGAGCGATTTCATTCACGAATTCGGGGAAGGACTGCTGAGCGCAGTTCAGCAGCAGAATCCGCCAATCTACGATGGGGTGCCGAATTCCAGGCATGCCATCCTGATGGAAAGGTTACTTCGCAAGCCTTTTCCGCCTCAGCAGGATGCAGTCCAGGCTGTAACGCGCCTTCTGGTCGACGAAGCCCAGCCCGCAGCGATCATCAACGCTGAAATGGGTACGGGTAAGACCATGATGGCGATTGCCGCCGCGGCAGTCATGCACGAGGAGGGCTATCGCCGCACCTTGGTGATCGCGCCACCGCATCTTGTCTACAAGTGGCGGCGCGAAATCAAGGCGACGGTGCCTAATGCACGGGTCTGGATTCTCAACGGCCCTGACACGTTGCGCAAACTCCTGCAGCTACGGGAGATGCGTGAGAAGCCGGTCGTTCCAGAGTTCTTCGTCATGGGACGTGTGCGCATGCGCATGGGATTCAACTGGAAACCGGCCTATACCCATAAGCGGACTATCGTGGGTGAAGGACAGGACAAGCACGTGAGAACCTATGCAGCCTGTCCGAAGTGCGGCGCTTTGCTGGTGGATGACGAGGGCAACCCCTTGCCAGCAACCTTGGCTGAAAGCAGGCTCAATCAGACACGATCCTATTGCACCAATCAGCAGTCGGTGAAGAGGGTAGTGGATGGAGCACTGTTAGAAAACAGGGTGCCATGCGGAGAACGTCTTTGGACGCTGGTATCGAAACGTGGAAACACCCAATCCCGGCGTGAGCTGGTTATGGAGAGCCTGCGTCAGATACCTACCATCGGTTCCAAAACGGCCGACAGGTTGCTGGATCGCTTCGGCGAGGACATGCTGTCCGGGATGCTTGAGGACAACGTCTACGAGTTCATCAATCTGATGGACGACAGAGGCGATCTGTTCTTTACAGACCGGCAGGCGCGCAGAATGGAGCGTGCAATGGCCAACACCGAGTTCTCCTTCGGGCAGGGCGGCTACCAGGCAACCGAGTTCATCAAGCGCTACCTTCCGCAGGGGTACTTCGGCCTACTCGTAGTTGATGAGGGGCACGAGTACAAGAACGAGGGATCTGCCCAAGGGCAGGCGATGGGAGTTCTTGCACGCAAGTGCCAGAAAACCCTGCTCCTGACCGGCACCCTGATGGGCGGCTATGCCGACGATCTGTTCTATCTCCTGCATCGGCTTAACCCGGGTTTGATGATCGAAGACGGTTTTGGTTACAACAACCGCAATTCACTGGGGCCTGCCGGCATGTCGTTCATGCGCGATCACGGCATCCTGAAGGACGTGTTCAAGGAGACTGAAAGCGAGTCGCATCGCACGGCGCGGGGCAAGAACATCACGCACCGCACCTCCAAGGGACCAGGATTCGGCCCGAAGGGCATCATGCGCTATGTGCTGCCCCAGACGGTGTTCCTGAAGCTCAAGGATATAGGCGGCGATGTTCTGCCTCCTTACCGAGAGCATTTCACGGAAGTACCGATGACGGAGGCGATGTCCGGGATTTACCGCGAGTTGAGCACGAGCTTGCGCGAAGATCTCCGTGAGGCGCTCAGGAAGGGCGACACCAGCTTGCTGGGCGTTGTCCTGAACGTGCTGCTTGCGTGGCCGGATACGTGCTTCCGTGACGAGCTGGTTCGCCATCCCCGATCGAAGCAGCAACTCGCTTTCGTGCCTGCGTTGCTGAACGGCACCGAGGCAAGTCCGAAAGAGCTGGAACTGCTGCGTATCTGCAAGGCGGAGAAGGCGCGAGGGCGGAGGATTCTGGTGTACTCGACCTACACCGGCACTCGTGACACCACCACCCGACTGAAAAACTTTCTTGAAAGGGAAGGATTCAAGACGGCAGTGTTGAGGGCAAGCGTCGATGCTTCAAAGCGGGAAGATTGGCTGTACGATCAGGTTGACCGTGGTGTGGAGGTGATCATCACCAACCCTGAGCTGGTCAAAACCGGACTCGACATGCTGGAATTCCCGACCATTGTGTTCATGCAAAGCGGTTACAACGTCTATACCCTGCAGCAGGCATCTCGTCGCAGTTGGCGGATCGGCCAGAAGCAGGACGTGGATGTGCACTTTTTGGGCTACGCAGGATCGGCCCAGATGGGATGTCTGGAACTCATGGCAAAGAAGATTGCCGTGTCTCAGTCGACTTCTGGCGACATGCCGGATTCTGGCCTGGACGTTCTGAATCAGTCAGGGGACAGCATTGAAGTCGCCCTGGCCAAGCAGCTGCTTGCTTGATCACATACTGTAGCCACCCCTCGGGGTGGTTTTTTTTAACGTTTGTAGGAGTTCAGACTTGACATGAGCAGAGGCAGTATCAGATTTACTCTGTTCGATAGACTCAAATCTGACCCATGCCGGTCAGCCGATATAATCGTCGACCAGGACCAATTGCCGGCCTTTTCTGCCGTAGGGCACAGACAACATGAACGGCTGGTATGGCACTGTCTGCCGACGTCAGTACTGTATTCCGATCAAAACGAACGCTTCGCCAACTACAGAAATCGTTACGGCCATTGGCCATTACATCACTCCATATGGGAGAATTGGCTAAATTTGGCAATCCGCATCCATTCCCGGCAGAGGTAGTGCCATGGCAGATCCAGAAGGCGAAATCCTCACCCTCGACGAGGTGGCCGCATACCTGAAAGCGGGCAAGCGGACGGTTTACCGGCTGGTGCAGCAAGGCGCCATCCCGGCGTTCAAGTTGGGTGGAAGCTGGCGCTTTCGCCGCGCTGAACTGGACCGCTGGATTGCCGCCAGTATCGAAAAGAACCCAAAACAAGGTGAACGTTGATGCAGCTTTTCATCATCCCGCGTCATGCACCGCGACACACAGAGAGCCGCCGTGTCTCGACTCACTGACCTGATCGCCCGGACCAAGGCCAAGGATGCGCAACTGGGAGCTGATCTGGAACGGGAATTCAAGGCCCTGTCCTCAAGGCTGCCCTTCGGTCTGAACTTCGAGCGTCACAGCCCCGAAGCTGTGGAACTGCCGCTTCGCCCCATCCGCAAGGGCGACAAGGTGCGCATACTGCCGGAGCGCGGTTCGACCAAGAAAGGTGACCAACGCCTGTGGCAGGTCAAGGCCATCCACAAGACGAAGAAAATCGCCGACCTGGAACTGACGGGAACAGCTGAGGCCGAGATCAAATCGGTCGCGCTGGATGATCTGGTGGTCGTGGCCGAATTCCGCGATACGATCTACCCCGGCCTCGTTAGCACCGGCAAGGTGCAGCGCGGCGACGACAGGCCCTGCCACACCGTCATCAATGGCGAGAACTACCACGTGCTGAAGGCACTGACCTATACGCACCGCGGCAAGGTAGATGCCATCTACATCGACCCGCCCTACAACACAGGGGCGAAGGACTGGAAATACAACAACGATTACGTCGAGGGCGACGATCTGTACCGCCACAGCAAATGGCTGGCGATGATGGAGCGGCGGCTACTCGTCGCCAAAGAGCTTCTAAACCCCGACGAGTCAGTCCTCATCGTCACTATCGATGAGAAGGAATATCTGCGGCTGGGGCTGCTGCTGGAGCAGACGTTTCTGGAAGGAAGCGTGCAGATGATTAGCAGCGTAATCAACCCCAAGGGTACAGCTCGCGCGAACGAGTTCTCCCGAATCGACGAATACATTTTCTTTGTCACGCTCGGCAATGCGAAACTGACGCGATGGAGCCGCGATATGCTTACCGACCGAGACTATTCAGATGATGAGGATGTCCGTTGGCGCGGCCTTGCACGCACTGGACGCAAGGGACTGCGAGCACATAACCCAGGCTCTTGGTACCCAATCTATGTAAAGAGCGACGGCTCCGGCATTCATTCAATTGGCAATACCGTACTGCTTGGCATGGATGATCCGACAGATGTGCCCAAAGGCACGATTGCAGTGTGGCCTCCGTCCAGCGATGGGCAGCAATACAGTTGGTCGGTTGTTCCTGAAACGCTACGAGAATTGATGTCGCGCGGCGCGGTCCGGATTGGCCGGGTTGATCTGTCCCGAAACTCGGTACCAATTTATTACCTTTCTTTTAATCAGCTCCAGCGAATTGACGAAGGTGAAATCAAGATTACAGGGCGCGATGAGGATGGTACGTTGCGGATTGCCTACGCCGAGGGTAGCCGATCCACTGCACCAAAGACCGTGTGGAATATGACATCGCACGACGCAGGAAGTCATGGCACGAATATTATTCGCACGCTACTGCCTGGTCGTCGCTTCCCTTTCCCGAAGGCGATGTATGCAGTCGAAGACGCGCTTCGCTTCTTTGTAGTGAACAAACCTGAAGCAGTCATACTCGATTTCTTTTCAGGATCGGGGACCACTGCCCACGCGGTAATGCGCCTGAACCACCAGGACGGCGGCCGACGCCAGTGTATCTCCATCACCAACAACGAAGTCGCGGCCGACGAGCAGAAAGACTTGCGCGAGCAAGGCTTGCGCCCCGGCGATGCCGAATGGGAAAAGCACGGTATCTGCGACTTCATCACCAAGCCGCGCGTGGCGGCGGCAATCACAGGCAAAACCCCCGACGGCGAGCTGATAAAGGGCGACTACAAGTTCACCGACGCGTTCCCGATGGCCGAAGGCTTCGAGGAAAACGCCGAATTCTTCACCCTGACCTACGAGGCCAGGAGTGCGGTCAATCACAACCTGGCCTACGCCCGCATCGCGCCCCTGCTGTGGCTGCGCGCGGGCGCGCAAGGCGCGCGCATCGACAAGATGCCCGCTGCGGGCTGGGCGGTGGCGGACACCTATGGACTGTTGGCCGACATCGATGCGGCCTCGCCTTTCATCAAGGCAGTGAATCAGTCACAGGGGCTACGCATTGCCTACATCGTCACCGACGACGACCGGCGCTTCCAGGCGATTGCCAAGCACCTACCTGATAGCGTGGAGCCGGTGCGCCTATATGAGTCCTACCTGACCAATTTCAGCTTTGCCAACGGGGAATAAGGCATGAAGTTCACCCTCAAGGATTACCAGCGCGACGCGGTGCGCGATGCGCTGGCCAACCTGAAAGACGCGCAAGACGATTGGCGCCGCAAGTCGCGCAAGAGCGCATTCTCGCTGACCGCCGTAACCGGCGCGGGCAAAACCGTGATGGCTGCCGCTGCCTTTGAGGCGCTGTTCCACGGCGACGATGAGCTGGATTTCGACGCCGACCCCGGCGCGGTGGTGATCTGGTTCAGCGACGATCCTTCGCTGAACGAGCAAACGCGGTTTCGGCTCATGGAAGCCAGCGACCGCATCAACCACAGCGATCTGGTGGTGGTAGAAAATACCTTCAACCGACATCGATTCGAGGCCGGGAAAATCTATTTCCTCAACACCCAGAAACTGAGCAAGAACAGCCTGCTGGTGCGCGGCCACGACCCAGAGCAGTTGGCTGCCAAGGCCGGTGACCTCTTGCCGGAAACCCGCCCCGACCTGCGCGCCTACACGATCTGGGACACGATCCAGAACACCATCGAAGACCCGGCATTGACGCTGTATCTGGTGCTGGACGAGGCGCACCGCGGCATGGGCACCCCGACGACGGCCAGCCAGAACACCAAGAGCACCATCGTGCAACGCCTCATCAACGGTGTCGGCAGCGTGCCGGGCATTCCTGTGGTGTGGGGCATCTCGGCGACGGTGGAGCGTTTCAACAAGGCCATCGAATTCGCCGGCAAGCACATCAAGCTGCCGAACGTGGTGGTGGACGCGACCAAGGTGCAGGAATCCGGCCTGATCAAGGACACGATCCTGCTGGACATCCCAGATGAGGCCGGCGACTTCGATACCGTGCTCGTGCGGCGCGCCACGGACAAGCTGAAAACGTCGACGCTAGCCTGGGCCGAATACGCCACGCGGCAGGAAGAAGCGGGCACTGTTGTTCCGCTGATGGTGTTGCAGGTTCCCAATACGCCAGACCCGAGCGAGATTGGGCGCGCGCTGGACACCATTTTTGACCGCTACCCTGAGCTGCCCCCGGCCAGCGTGGCGCACGTGTTTGGCGAACACACCACGCAACGCTTCGGCAACCTCGACGTGCCTTACATCGAGCCACAGCGAGTCCAGGAATCAACTTGGGTGCGCCTGCTGATTGCAAAGGATGCCATCAGCACCGGCTGGGATTGCCCCCGCGCTGAGGTAATGGTGTCCTTCCGCGCCGCCAGCGACCGCACCCACATCACTCAGTTGCTGGGCCGCATGGTGCGCTCGCCGCTGGCCCGACGCATTCCCGGCAATGATCGACTGAACGCGGTAGATTGCCTTCTGCCGAAGTTCAACCGCAAGACCGTGGAAGAAGTCGTCGATGCCTTGATGAAGGGGGACGATTCGGCACCACCTTCCGGGCGCATCTTAATCGACTACGTAGAGGTGAAGCCTCACCCCGACGCATCCGCAGCCGTTTGGGAGGCGTTCGAAGCCCTCCCGTCCCAAACCCGTCCGCAGCGCGGCGCGAAACCGGCGAAGCGTTTGACCGCGTTAGCGCATGAATTGGCTTTCGATGACATTCTCCCTGGCGCCGGCAGCCTGGCTCACGCCGAGATGCACAAAGCACTGGATGCATTCCAGGAAAGCCAGAATGAGAAGATCGAGGCTAAGCGCAAATCTGTGATGACTGTGGATGGCAAAACCGTAATCGCCGACATGAAGGGCAAGGAAAAGAGCTTCGACGAATTTTGGGAAGACGCCGACGTGGCGGTGATCGACGACGCCTATCGGCGCGCGGCGCGCATCTTCAGCCCGGACATCGCACGCACCTACGTCGAGCATCTGGCGCAGAAAGTCGCCAGCGTGGACGATGACCCGGAGGAATACTTGGAGGCCATTGTTGAGGCGCGCGTCACCGTCGCCGGCTTGGGACTGGTTACGGAAGTGCAGGCGTTCTTTGACGAAGAGGCTGATAAGCTGGCAAAGGCTTGGCTGACAATGTATGCGCCGCAGATCAAGGCACTGAACGACGACCAAAAAGAGACCTATCGGCAGATTATTGAGATGAGTACCGAGCCGCAGAGTGTCGATTTGGCCAAACCCGAATCTCGCTATGAAGCTACCAAAGCGCGCGAGAACGACAAGGAAATCGTCTTCCCAATATGGAAGAACCATCTGCTTTGCGACAAGGATGGTAAGTACCCTGCCGAATTGAACGACTGGGAACGCACAGTTGTTGAGGCCGAGTCCAAGCGCACCGGTTTTAGCTTCTGGTATCGCAATCCGCAGCAGCCGGGGCAGTCTTCGCTGGGAATCGCTTACGTCGAAGATGAGCAATTCAAAATTGTCCGCCCTGACTTTGTCTTCTTCGCCGAGCAGGACGGCAAAGTGGTGGTGGACTTGGTCGATCCTCATGGTTTGCACTTGGCTGATGCCTTACCCAAGTTGCAAGGGCTGGCAGTGTATGCCGAGTCCTACGGCAGTGCCTACAGGCGTATCGAGTCCGTTGCAGAAGCGGGCGGCAAGTTGCGAGTGCTGGACTTGACCCGCGCCGATGTCCGTGCGGCAATCAAGGATGCGAAGAGCGCGAAGGGCCTGTACGAAGGTACGTGGGCTGGCGACTATGGGTGATTACGCCACCATAGACAAAGCCAATTCCACGCTGCTGCAATACAGAACGATTTGGTGCTGAATGGCGGGTTGCCAACATATTGCTGCCTAAAGTGGTCGAGGGTTCGAATGGCCGGAATTGAACCGACGAGCCGACTTTCCTTGGGGGTGGACCTTGATTCAGGTTCAAGGCCGTCTAGTAAACTGGGTGCGATTCAGACCTCGTACAGGGGTAGAGTAGACCGCGTCCAAATTGGGAAACAAAAATAATGAACATTCTTGAAGCCATCCTGCATCGAATCGAGAAAGATAAGAACAGCAGTGGTGCGGGGTCGTCCCAGTCGGTGATGCGTTATGAATGCTTACCGATCGATGAGAAATTGGAACGAACCGCTACCGATATTTTGCGCATCTATAGCAAGTCCACCAGCGGCTATGGAACCTTCGACTCGGAAGAAGCTGTGTACCGCTTCCCCGTACACTTACGCGACTACATCGTCACTAACGCTGGCTTCATTGCCTTCACCCATGAGGCAACCCGACTCATTGCCGCGAAAATGGAGGGTGAGGGATTCGCGACTGGAGGCTATGTGCTGTACTTGCGCTACACCACCCAGGAGCGTGACTGGCTGCTTGTGGCAATGCTAAAACTCAAGCCGGGTACAGGAGTTATTGAACAGACAATAGAGCTCAGTGATACGCTGAGTTTCGACATCGACCATCTGCATGAAGCTGCCAGAGTCGACTTGGCTAAGTGGCAGGCCGATACCCAGCCATATCTTTCATTTATCAAGAAACGCCAGGGTGGCCAGGACGTCTCACGCTATTTCCGCGAAGCGCTGGGGTGCACGGAATACACCGATTCCAAGCACAATACGGAGAAAATGCGTGATGCCTTCGAGACCTACAGTGAGCGGCAAAACTGGACTCATGAACAGAAGCGTGATGGCCGACGCAGGGTGTATGACTATTGCGAAGCTAAGGACAAAGCAGGAGAGCCAGTAAATCTGACGGCGCTGTCCGCAATGATTAATGATCAGGATCCTGAGTCCTTTTCTGTATTTGTACGTGAAGAGGGGTTTGAGATCGGCGAAACATTCAAACCGCACAAAGCGACTTACACCCGTTTCAAGCGAATTCAACGCCAGTTCGGTTCCGTAAAGGTGAGTTTTGATGTGCAGGATTTGCTGGATGGCCGAGTCGATTACGATGACGCCCATGGCTGTCTGGTCATTACTGGGCTTCCTGCCGAACTAATTGACGAGATTAAGAATCACAAAGAAGACCAGAATGAACCCTCTGCCGACTGATTCGATGAGCCTAGCGATTCTGCTGCTAAAGAGCATGCAGAATCCTGAGATGGTGGCTGGTCAATTGAGTGGCACCGTGGGTTCCGGCGTTGATTTCGAGAGTGTCAGGGCATCTCTTGATACGGCAGGGCTACTGATTAGCGCCAATTCGAGCACCCGGCAAATTGAGTGCCATTTGCCGGGTGGTTTTTTCTCGTCATTGGAGTCGCTCCTAGAAGCACCTGCACGACGGATTGAACCATTACCCCGTTTTTACCTGGCCGACATTGACTATCTCCACACAGGCGATGAATCGGTTGCTCCGCCAATGGTTCTGCGCTATTTACAGGCGACCAGGTTTTATGCTTTGTTGGGTAGAGTGGCAGATCATCAAGGCGGAGTGGGCGCTGCAAAGAGCTTGGTGTTTTTGCACAAGAGTAAGGTCGAGATCACTCCTCAGTACGGCAAGAGTGATTTATACGAACTCGACGATCTACAGTCTTTTGAAGTGGATTTCGTCGGGTCGGATACGCACCAAGAGCAGAAACAGACCATTATCAAGATGGTGCTTATGGAGCTTTTCGCGGGCCGCAGCAAGCTGCCGTTTTCAGAATTGCTGGCCCGATTTTCTGATTTCACTGAAAAGGTGCGTGCGAGTTACGAGTTATACGTGGCCGAGTTTTCCTTCCAGAAGATTAAGGAAGAAGTCGAAAAAGAAAAGCTCGACGCCATGGTCAAATTAAATAAAGTGTTTTCAGATATCCAGGGCCAGTTACTGGCAGTGCCGGTTGCGCTGGTGCTGGTCGGTGGGCAGATGGAGAACAGCGGTAACTGGACCAGCAAGAACGTCCTTATCTGGTTGGCGGCATTAATCTTTGCTGCATTAATGGACTTGCTAATACGCAATCAGCGCCATACGTTGAAAGCTGTCAAACAGGAAATTGACCAGCAACGAGAACAGATCGCGACCAAGTATCAAAACATCGCTCCCCGTTTCGATCGTATCTACCAGGAAATTGAAGAGAGGCACACGCATCAGCAGTGGCTGATCCGGGTCGTTGACACGTTAGTTGCCATTTCTCTTGCCATCACAACCATTGTGCTGCTGTGGTTTGCAAATGCTTGGCCACATACATGATTTTGTTTGGTCCCTTTATTTACTATGCGGGCATTCTATGCTGCTGTGCGCGAGACCGATGCGGCGCGTGCGTTTGTCGCCGACTTCATTGACACCGTAAAACGCGACAGCTTTGCACGCCCTGCCCGGTATACGTGCTGACCTCGCTGCCGCGCAAGGTATTTGAATTGGCAGTCAGGCCTGCCCGTCGTACCCAAGGGCAAGCATGGCAAATCCCCAGGAAGTTCTCCAAGAGCAGATCAGCGCAGTCTCGTTGACCGAAACAGGGTTCGATTTCTAACAGGATCGTTTGAGGATGCCCCGACATTGTTCCTGGGGTGGAACTTTGTGTGCAGCTCGATCACTCGTTTGGTAGCAACGAATGTGTAGATCTGAGTAGTACTGATACAAGCATGTCCCAGCAACTCCTGGATAACCCGCAGATCTGCTCCGGCATCCAACAGGTGGGTGGCAAATGCGTGCCTAATGCTGTGCGTGCTGAGAGGCCTGACGATGCTGTTGTTCTCGGCATGTTTTCTCACGACCAGTCGAAGTGTGCCCGTGTTTAATTTCTTGCCTCGCACCGAGAGGAATACATAATTGCAGCGGGAATCTCGCCTGAATGCGGGTCTCGACCTGCTTAGATACAGATCAAGCCAGAACGACGCTTCTTCGCCGTACACAACAAGACGCTCCTTGTTTCCTTTCCCACAAACGCGAATTACTCGGTTTCTGAAATCAATATCACCGATTTCGAGACCTGATAGCTCTGCGGACCGTAAGCCGGTTGCATATAGCAATTCGAGCAAGGCTTTGTCGCGCAGGCCCTGATGAGAATTGAGATCAGCAATATCGAGCAGCGATGCAACCTCATCCTGAGTCGGAGTGTTCGGTAGCCTTCGCGGGATTTTGATGTTGCGAATCGACGCGGTTGGATCCTGCGATACCAAATCATTTGAAACGAGATATCGGTAAAAACGCCGCAGCGTAGATGAATAGCGAGCGACGCTTCGAGGGCTGATCTTTCTCTCAAGCAGGCTTGCCAGCCATTCATCAATATCCAGGATCTGCGCCTGGAGTAGCGTCTTTCCGTTATGCCTCGACAGCCATGACGAGAAACCGTTTAGATCGGCCCGGTAGGCCGCGATAGTCTTGTCTGCGAGGCCATGGCTAAGCCATAGATCATTGCAGAACTGCTCCATGTATGCGGGCAGGCATTTAGAGGGTGCGGAACCCATGTGTTTTTCGCCTTTCTTATTTTCAATCCCTTCGGCTCCGCAACTGCAAGGGGGTGATTGTTCAGCTTGTTATTTTCTCCGCCACTCCCATGGCGGGATAGGATTCAAGTCAGACCACAGCCTTCGCTTGTTCATTCATGAATCGAGTCCTGTTCGCGCATAAACCTCGCGATCGTCAACATTTTCGTTCTTTTTATAATGGCACGCCAGTCCCAGCTTGATGAGCTGGCTGGTATGAGACTTCGTGCCTCATGACGTCCACCTTTAACGGCCGTTGTCGCTTAAGCCAATAGGTGGTTTTCTTCTGCCGACTTGCTTCCTGCTTTTTCGGTCATTTCTGGTCTTGCCGATGTCCGAAATGTGTATATAATTATCGGACAAGGAGCCCGTCATGCTCAATCCGACGCCAGTCATCAAATCGCAGGTGATGCAACGTATCAACCAGGCCCCGGCAGCCAAAGTGTGGACGCCGGTGGATTTTCTCGACCTGGGTAGCCGCGACGCGGTGGATAAAACGCTCCAGCGCATGGTCGCCAGCAATGATCTGCGTCGCATCGACCGAGGGCTGTATGACCAGCCCCGGATGAACACCCTCACCGGGCAGCAAACCGCCCCCGATTACCGCAGTGTGATCGATGCCGTGGGTCGCCGCGACCAGGTGCGCGTATTGATTGACGGGATGACCGCCGCCAACGATCTGGGCCTGACCAATGCGGTGCCGGGGCAGGTCATCGTACATACGGATGGTCGGCTGCGACCGATCCAGTTGGGCAAATTAACCCTTCAGTTCAAGCTGACGGCGCCAAGCAAGCTCTACTGGGCGGACCGCCCAGCCATGCGGGTGGTGCAAGCCCTGTACTGGCTGCGCGATGGCCTGAAGGATGGTGCCCAGATCGATCAGGATGCAATTCAAGCCAAGCTCATTCGGCTACTGCAGGACTCCAACCAGGGACGCGCGATTCGTGATGATCTGCGATCCGGTTTACACACTGTGCCGTCGTGGATGCAACAGTGGATCCGCGATCTGCTTGCCCGGTCCGAACAGGCAAGTACCAAGGCCTCGCCGTGAACGCCGGCTTTCTTCGTATCATCGCCGCCTCTCCCGAGGATCGTCGCGGCCTGTTCCTGGCAACCGCCACCAGGCTCGGCACGCCGATCCAGAATGTGGAGAAGGATTTCTGGGTATCCTGGGTGCTGGACTTGCTGTTCAACGGCCGCGACACCGGCGAGCCGCGCCTGCTCTTCAAGGGTGGGACATCGCTGTCCAAGGCCTACGGGCTGATCTCCCGGTTTTCTGAAGACATCGATATCACGGTGTTCCGGGAAGACATTGGCCAGAACATCGAGGTTGGCGACCTGGAAGGTCTCTCGGGCAAGCAGCAACGACTCCTGCTGGAAGCCATCAAGCAAGCCTGCCAGGCTTACATCCAGGGCACGCTCAAGGAGCGTTTGAACCGGCAGATCGAGGCAGCATTCCGCGAAGCGGGGGTATCGCTTACAGAAATCCCTGTGGTTCACGATCCTGACGACCCGGATCAACAGACACTGCTGGTACGTTACCCCTCCGTCAGCACGGGTGTAGACGAATATGTGAAGCCAACGGTCAAGATCGAAGCCGGAGCCAAGTCGGCTCTGGACCCGCACCGTTTCGCCACCATTCAACCTTATGTCGCCGACGACATGCCGGCGGCCAATCTCGTCGTGCCGGACGTGGTCACCATCGATGCCGAGCGCACTTTCTGGGACAAGGTCGTGATCCTGCATGGCCTGCGCCGTTGGCATGACAACCGGGGGGTGTTACGCCAGCATGGCCATCGTGTTTCGCGGCATTACTACGACATCTACAAGCTGACGCGTTCTCCGGTAGGGCAACAGGCAGCCACGGACCATGCACTGGCTCTCGACTGTGCGCGTCACGCCCTGATGTTTTTCAACAGCGCGGATCTGGACCTGCTGCATGCCCGGCCCGGTTCATTTGTGATCACACCGACACCCGGGATGGTGGATGCGCTCAGGCGTGATTACCAGGCGATGACCGGGATGATTTTTGGTGAGGTGCCCGATTTTGCCGAGGTGCTTGATGCCACTCGGCAGCTTGAGCAAGTGATCAACCAAGGGATCCCATGATCTGCGCGTGCTCGATGTTCGGCGTTCTATCGTCTGTCAGAGCCCAAAAGAACTGGCATGGCCATTCAGCTGACCCTGTTGCCCGGTTGTGTTTCTATTTTCAGGCTGTCATCCAGTAACAGAAACAGCAGCTCGTCGTCCGTCGACGTGTATATGCTGGTAGTTGCCACGCTGGCGTGTCCAAGCAGGCGCTGGATCATGTTGACCGGCATCGTCTCCGCGGAATGCGCGCCGCGCGTGTGTCTCAGCCAGTGCGTCGAGGCTTTCGCCATCTTTTTAGCGTCGTCATGATGCCCCTGCGTGGCAAGCTCCGTAGCCGCTTCCCTGAAGAACGTCTTCAAGGCCTTGTACAGCGTCGTGGGATCCAGGGTGCCCGTATCCTGCCCAAGCCGCAGCCGGGCAATCAGGGGAATATCTCCAGGATTATCCAGTGGGTCGGCATTCAGGCCCCGCCAGGCCAGGTAATCGCGTAATGCATCCATCACCATGCCGGGCATCGGGACTGCCCGCCATTTGCCACCCTTTCCGAGCACTTTCAGCATCCAGCGGACACCCAGGTCACGCTTGAGCGGGACCGAATAGAGTCTCCCCAGGCGGGCATCCACCAGTTCGGTGAGCCGTAGCCCCGTGGCATAGGCGAAGGGGAGTATGAAGCGCAAGCGCCGGACGGATTCATCCATAGGCTGCCTGTGCAGATATTCCATGAGAAATGCCCACTGGCTGCGTGTGAACGCGTGCGTCAGTTCCAAGTCAGGTGCGGTTGCCGCTTCCATCACCCGCTGTGGCGGCGGCACGCCGTCCCATGGATTGCTGTCGAGGTAACGCACCTTGGCAAGCCACTCGAACAGGGATTTGAGGATGGTGTGGGCCTGGATCTGGCTGCGCAGCGAGGCTGCTCCCTCGAATGGCCGCCAGTTGGCTGACCAGCGCGGTGTACTGCGTTTTCCCATCCATTCCACCTGGGGAAGGCGCCATGGCCATGCCGCGGGCAATGTGCGGCCGAGCCCGCCCAGCCAATCCCGGTAGGCAATGGCATCCTCGATCGACAGCGACGACAGGGCGCGCCCGCGCTCCATGATCGACCAGAGCAGGAGGCGCTCTGCCTCGCGGCGATAAGCGCGCTCGGTATGCGGATTCGACGCGCGCGCTTTCAGCCAGGCCTGGATCGCCTGATGGTCATTGTCAGCATTGATGCGGCTGCGGCCGAGGCATCGGTTCTCGCCAACCGAGCCATCCAGCTCCGCCGGCGTCGAGAACGACTCCAGCGGCATGATGGCAGTGGCCGAGGGCCGGGTCAGTTCGATCGGTGACAGCGACCGCAGCGGGGCGAGGCCCTGTGGCGCCATGACACCCAGACTGCCTTCGTGGGTGGCAAGCCAGGTCACCAGCCGGCGCGCACCTTTTTCGCCGAGGCGGGGGACGGACACCCACCAGCGGTAGCCCTGCGTGCGGACGCGTTGATGGAGCGCCTCGATGGTGGGGATGCCGGCGAGGATGAGTCTGGCAGCGAGTCGATCCTCAAACCAGGCGGCAACCGGGTCTTGCGGCTGCGGATCGGTGACGAGCAGTTCTTCCACCCACACCAGCGCCGCCAGTTGGCGCTCGACCAGACGGGCGTAGCGTCTCGCGCGGCGGTCGATGCTCTGCGGATAGGCCTCGACGTACATCGCGGCCAGTTCCTTCTCCGAATAGAAGTGATCGGGGTCGTGTGCTTCGCGGAAGGTTTCGAGCGAGGGGAGGGCGGTCGTCGACCGTACTGCCTCGGGCAGGATGCCCAGCGGCAGGCGCAGCAGCCGGGCCAGCGCATGTCGGCCATGCCGGCGGGCAGCCATCGTCAGAGTTTGCTGGATCCAGGCCAACGTGGAGCGCGCGATGCGCTGATCGAGGCCGGATTCGAGATAGCGGTCCGCTGCGACCTTGAGGTCGAGGCCCTGCAGCCAGCCGCGGTAGAAGGCGAGGTGGTGACGCCCGATTTTGCGAGTGGATTCCATGGCTAACTGGCTGAAACCAAGAAGAAACAGGAAATATAGGTCACAGATCTTTGAGTTGAATCAGAAAAACAGCATTCTTGATAATTGACCTTATCATGAACTGCATATGCTTTGACGCTATTTGGCTCTTGCGTGTTCTGATCGAAACGCGCCCCCATATTGATTGCTATTGCTGGCTTTTGACTGTTTGCCTACCAGGCCACGAATACCTGAACGCTGGTAGCATCAAATCTTCTCAACCAACCCAAGGGACTTTCATGAATAAGACTGAATTGATCGAAGCCACGGCAGCCGAAGCAGACATCAGCAAGGCTGCTGCCGGAAGAGCGCTGGATGCCATTCTCGGCGCCGTCGTCAAAGCGGTAGCTAATGGTAATTCTGTAACCCTCATTGGGTTTGGCGCGTTCAAGTCTTCCAAGCGTGCTGCCCGTACCGGACGCAATCCGCAAACAGGCAAGGAACTGAAGATCGCTGCCACGACTGTGCCGCGTTTTACGGCTGGCGCTGGTTTCAAGGCTGCCGTTGCGGGTAAGAAAGTTGCAAAAAAGAAGTGATGTGACATGTGCGGGCGTGGCGCTGTCCTTGTAGGCCGCGTCCGCATTCAAACAGTAAGCTGGTGTCATGTGATGTATCACATATGTTGTGCACTGGATGTTGAGCTGCAATAGGTTGTCCTTTGCTTCGAAGCCTTGCGCAGTACATTGCCTCTGTTTGTCGTCGAACGCGTCATTTGGTGCTATTTACGTAACCCCACTACTGGGTGCGAGGCCATCGTGTGTGGCGTGGTGAACGTCGAGGGGCGAGTTATTCCGGCGTCAACATGCGCAGGCGCTTTCGTTTTCCGGAGCATGGGAATGGCATTGACCAACCGGATCGCGCCGATGCGGGGACTATTCTTCCCGGCCTGTAGTATGTCGACAGCGTGGTCAAGCTCGACGACGGCCTGATTCTCATCCACGACCTGGACCGCTTCACTTTCGCTGGGCAAAGCGGAAGCGCTCGATCGGGCGACGGTGGCGGCTGGTAGATGCGGCTGACGCTGCCCGATTCCCAGCATTCCGCTTGGACGAGCTGCCGGCTGTCCACATCGGCCTGCATTTCCAGAAGTGCGCTTGCTTAACCGAATCGGTGCAGGCTCTGGTACAGCAGCACGCCGGCGTAGTCGCCAGTGAAGGGTCGGCCGCTGCGGTTGGCGCCGTGCATGCCGGGCGCGAGGCCGACGATCAGCAGATCGGGTGCGGGGTCGCCGAAGGCGGGCACCGGACGGGCATGGTAATCGGGGTGGCGGACGCGCACCGCTTCCAGAAAAGCGGCAAGGCGTGGACAGGCGCGGCAGTCGAGGTCGAAGGGCATCGGAAGAAATGAAAAACGCCCCACAGCGGGGGCGTTCATTGTACGCGTGACGCGAATCAGCTTTCGATCGGGCCCGCTGCGGTCTGCATGTAGTTCTGCTCGCCCATGCGCTTGACCAGATCGAGCTGGGTTTCGAGGTAGTCGATGTGTTCTTCGGTGTCGGACTGGATGCCGGTGAGAATTTCGCGCGAGGCATAATCCTTGACCGCCTCGCAGTGCGCGATGGCTTCGACATACAGCGCGCGGCCGGTGAGTTCGAGCTTGAGATCGCAGCCCAGGCACTCGACCACGTTCTCGCCGATCATCAGCTTGTTCAGGTCCTGCAGGTTGGGCAGGCCTTCCAGGAAGAGAATGCGCTCGATCAGCTTGTCGGCGTGTTTCATCTCCTCGATGGATTCCTCATATTCGTGCTTGCCCAGCGCATTCAGCCCCCAGTTCTTGTACATGCGGGCATGCAGGAAATACTGGTTGATGGCGGTGAGTTCCACCGTCAGGGCCTTGTTCAGATACTGGATGACTTTTTTGTCGCCTTTCATGGGGCTCTCCTGTTGTGTGAAGTCACCCGCGAGCGGCGACTTGAAGACGGGGATAAAGGACGGTGCAGGTATTACTTGGCATTGTAGGAATGGCGGCCGACAAGGCAAGCCCGGGCGAAGGACAAAACAGGGGGTCAGGCCGCTGCCAGTCCTGGGCAGAGGGCTTCTTCGCTGCGCACCTCGTTCACGGCTTCGCGCAGCACTTCCTTGGCGCAGCGGCCGCATTTGCCGCACTGGGTGGCGACCCCCAGTTCCCGGCTCAATTCGCGCATGGTGCACACACCTTCGGTGCGCACCAGCCGACGAATATCGGTATCGGTGACACTGTGGCAAAGACAGACGTACATGTGAATCCTCCTGCAATGGATCAATTACGCTCCAGTTTATTCAAATGATAATGATTGTCAATAACATTTGGAGTGGGTCCCCCGATCCGAATGACGGGCTATTGGCGGACCTGCGCGGATCGACCCTGAGCAGCCATAAACCGTAGACATCGGTGAAATGGACCGCTGATTGTGAATGGGCGGGCCGGGTGGCCCACCGGTTTGCGGCTTAGAACTTATAGCTGGCGCCGACTTCGACATTACGCTCGACGCCGGGGAAAATGCCGTCCGGGTTGCGGCTGGCGATGTATTTCTTGTCGGTCAGGTTGCGCACCGTGCCGAACACGCTGAGCTGCTTGTCGATGGCGTAGCGTACGTTGAAGTCGAGCGTGGTGTAGGCGGGAATCTCGCCCCGGCGGCCGTCTGCGCTCTGTGCCATGGTGTTTTCCGGATCGACGAACTGGCTCGATACGTGGTACGCGCCCAGGCTGGTGCGCAGGCCACCGGTCGCGTAGCTCACGGCGAGATTGGCCGTCAGCTCCGGCGCATAAGGCAGGCGGTTGCCGTTGCGGTCGATGCCGCCGACGATTTTCGTGCTGTTGAATTTCGCAGTCGGCACCCAGGTGGCGTTGCCGTCCACGCTCCAGCCCCCGCCGATTTTATAGCCGAGTGCGCCTTCGAGACCCTGATTCAGGGTCTCGCCGGCGTTGGTCGCCGTTGCGCCGACGCCGCCCGATTCGGACTGCGGAATGATCTGGTTGGCGAAGTCCATGCGGAAGGCGGTCGCCTCGTAGGTTAACCGTCCCGATGCGCCGCGCACGCCAATTTCGAAGTTGGTCGAGCGCTCGGCGTCCAGTTGCTGGTCGACGCCGGCGCCGCTGATCGCGGTGGCGACCATCGCCGGCGAGAAGCCCTTGAACGCACCCGCAAACAGCTGCGCCTGCGGTGCAAGCTGCCAGGTCGCGCCGATGCCGGGCATCACTTCGGTGGTGCTCGATTCGCCGGAAAGACCGGTCAATTCATTCTTGCGGCTTTGGTCGTAGGTTTCGATGCGCAGGCCGGGCGTGATCGCGACGCGCTCGCTGAGGATGAAACGGTTCTGGCCGTAGAAGGCGATCCCTTGCGCTTCCTGGGTGTCGTCGGTGGTCAGGTCGCCGGAACGAGCGTTGGGGTCGGTCTTTGAGCGGACCTTCTGGTTGTTCACCTTGTCGCTGTGCAGGCGGACGCCGATTTCGGCTTCGTTCTTGACGCCGAAGCCGTCGTAGTTGACGTGCAGACGGCTGTCCAGGCCCATCATTTCGAAGGCGCGATTGTTGCCGTTCATGCAGTAGGCGCTGCCGTCGCAGGGGACGAAGGTGGTGCCATCGGCGCTGCGGGCTTGCACCTCCCTGCGCCAATAATCGCGCGTCAACTGGCTCCAGTACAGCAGGGTCTTGAACTTCACGGCGTCGTTGATCTGCCACTCATGGTTGATGTCGAACGAATTGCGGTCGGTCAGGAAATAATCATTCGGCGCCGGGTTCTTGGTCGGGTCGTTCTTGTATTCATTTGGCCGCAAGCCGACGTACGAGGTGTTGATCTCGTTGTCGTAGCGGGTGAACTTGACGCCGACCCACTGGTTTTCGCCGAGAGCCATGCCGCCCTTGACCATAAGGTCGGTCATGTCGAAACCGTTGTTGCGGAAGCCGTCGCCTTCGGCCTTGACCAGGCTGATGCCGCCGATGGCTTCGCCCGACGGCGCCGTGCCGCCGGCGTCGAGGCCGATCGAGCGATAGCCGTGCGTGCCGACCTTGGCGGTCACCTTCGCGCCCTGTTCGGGATCCTTGGTCTTGTAGTTGACGACGCCGCCGATGGTGGTGGGGCCGTAGCGCAGGCCGGCTGCGCCCTTCAGCACCTCGATGCTTTGCATGCGCTCGATGCGCGGGCTGTAGTAGGACTCGTTGGCGAGGAACAGGCCGGGCGCGACGGGCACGCCGTCTTCCAGCACCAGCAGTTTCTGGCTGCGGTTGGGGTTGAGGCCGCGCATGCCGATGTTAGGGATGAAGCCGTAGCCTTCCTCCTCGCGCACCACAATGCCCGGGACGGACTTGAGCGCATCCTGGACCGACAACGGCTGTGTCAGCTCCAGTTCTTCCCGGGTGACGATGGCCACCGAACCGGGCTGCCTGGCGATGGCCTCGCCGTCTTCGCCGACCACGTCGATACGCGGCAGCTCAATGTCAGCTGCAAGCGCATGGGCTGGAAAACTGATGGCTGCCGCGACGGCCAAAGCGAGGCAGAGTGGTTTGATCCTGGGGGTGTTGCGGGTCATGTAAAGGCTCCTTGCGTCAGAAAAATTTGGCTGGCTGGCGCAAGGCATGCGAGTGGCTGGCTGGTGGGTAAATTGTGCGGGTGGGACTTTTTATCGCGCGGCGCGCGGATCGGTGACGAATCCAAGTTTGCTCAGCCCGGCGCGCGCGGCGTCGGCCATGATCTGCGCGACGTGCCTGTAGGCGAGGTTGCCGTCGGCGCGGAGGTGGATTTCCGGCTGCGGGATCTGCTGCGCGGCGGTGGCCATGCGGGTTTTCCACGCCGCAGCGTCGACCGCCTCGGCATTCCAGAACACCGCGCCGTCGGCCTGGATCGACAGCTGGATCGTCTCGGGCTTGACCTCGTTCGGCTGGCTCGACGCCTGCGGCAGGTCGACCTTGACCGCGTGCGTCATCATGGGCGCGGTGATGATGAAAATCACCAGCAGGACCAGCATCACGTCGATCAGCGGAATCATGTTGATTTCCGCATTGTCGCCGTCGCCGGCATCGTTCGTGAGTCCGCCGAAAGCCATTACGCGCTCCTGGCGACGGGCGCGGCGTAGATGCGCGCCTCGTCCTTGTGGACACGGGTGTTGTTGCGCACCCCGGTCGACATGAAGGCGAACAGATCATGCGCAAAGCCGTCGACTTCAGACAGCATGGTGCGCTTGGAACGGTTAAAGAAGTTGTACGCGAGCACCGCGGGGATCGCGACCGCCAGACCGAGCGCGGTCATGATCAGCGCCTCGCCCACGGGTCCGGCGACCTGGTCGAGGCTGCCCGAGCCGCTCATGCCGATGTTCACCAGCGCGTGATAGATGCCCCACACCGTGCCGAACAGACCGACGAATGGCGCGGATGAGGCGATCGACGCCAGCATGGTGTGGCCGTATTCGAGCCGCGCGGTGTCCTGGTTGATCGCCCGCCGCAAGGCTCTCGTCATGAATTCGTCTTCCGAACCCGATTCGACCAAGCGTGATCCGGTCTTGTTGCGGTATTGCTCGGCGGCCTTGAGCCCGTGGTGGGTCAGGTGCGAGAACGGATCGCTGACCCCGTGGTTCTGCAGGTAGTCGGCGACCGCCGCCAGATCGGGCGCATCCCAGAAGCGCGCGAGGAACGCCTCGGCATGCTTTTTCATGCGCCGGTTGGCGAGGCTCTTGGACACGATCAGATACCAGGTGATGACCGACATCGCCAGCAGCACGACGAGCAGGAAATGCGCGAGGCCGTCGGCCTGCGCGATAAAGTGGGCAAAGCCTAGTTGGGTTGGGATTGCGGTGGTTTCCATGACTTAACTCCTGAGGGTGAACTGAATCGGCACGATGACCCATGCGGTCACCGGCCTGCCGCCCTGGCGGGCGGGCTCGAATTTCCAGCTGGACCGCACGGTTTCCATGGCAGACCGGTCGAGGCGCGGGTGGCCGCTGCTTTTCAAAAGCTCGAGCCGCGCGACGCTGCCGTCCGGATTGACCAGAATGTTGAGGCGTACCGTTCCTTCCTCGCCCAGGCGCCTGGAAAGTGAGGGGTACGACGGCTTGGGATTTGCCAGGTAATCCGCCGGACGCGGCGGCGTGGGTGCCGGGGGAAGCGGCGGTGCTGGTTTGGGCGCTTCCGCCACCGGCGCAGGCGGCGGCAACACGTCGGGCATGGGTTCGGGCACTGGCGCCGGCTCGGGGGTTTCGGCCACGGGCTGCGGCATGGGGGCCGGCGTCGGTTTGGCGGCCAATACAGGTGTCGGCAGCGGCTTGGCCACCGGTTTGGGCGGCAGCGGCTTGGTTTCCGGTTTGGGTTGCGGCTGGGGTGCTTCGAGCCGGAGCTCGATCAGGCTCATCATCAGCGGGCGCGGCGGCGTTATGGGTTCGGACGTCGTAGGCGCGAGCAACAAAAGGCCCAGCAGCCCGGCATGCGCGAGCGTCACCCCAATGAGCGAGGCGGGCGAAATGCGCGAGCGCGCGAACATCGACGATGCCGGGCGCGACGGCTCAACCCCAGAATCGGGTTTCAAGGTAAATGGGGCGGAAAGTGAAGCTGTCATCCCAGACGTGTCCCTTTCAAATATCAAACAGTGCATGCTGGGGACGCATCGAAGGGGTACGAAGCCTGTGCCGGCAAGGTGTCTCAGACCATCCCGGCAGCAAGGGTTGAGCGAACTAACAACAATGCGAATAATAATGGTTCTTATTAGCTAGGTCAATGGGGGATGGAGGATGGGGAGAAAGCTAATATTTCCCTTTCTTGCGGCTTTTCCACATGACAAAGCCGGTGACCAGCAGCAGGGTCGGTGCGAGGCCAGCGACGACCTGCAGGATTCGCGTAGGCGTTCCTCCCATGGCGCCGGTGTGCAGTGGATAAAACGTGTTGAAAACCCTTGTACCGAGCGGCGCGGCCAAGGCGTGTTCAACCTGGATTACGTTGCCTGAGTATTGATTGAGGAAAACGAAATTTCTGCCGTTCGGATGAAGTTCCTGCGGAAGCTTCTTGCGTACGACGAGCGGCGCCTGCGGCGTCTGGGGAAGGCTGATCCATGTAGTCGGGGCCGGCAGCACGCGGTCGGCCTGATGCAGCAGGCTGTCGAGCGCACGCGCGGGCATCCCTTCGGGGGATGGAAGGGTACGCGGCGGGGCTGCCCGTGGCGCGCTCGCTGTCACGGTATCGACCAAGCCGGTCGCGGTCTTGTTGAATACGAACGCGGCGCCGGTCGACGCCGCGAGCAAAAGAAGCAGCGCCGCATAGACGCCCGATGCGCGATGCAGATCGAAATTCAGCCTTTTCCAGCGCGCGGACCACTGAACCTTGAAACCCTGCGAAATTTTTCCGTTTCGCGGCCACCAAAGAACGAGCCCCGTCACGCACAGGCCGACAAGCAGTAAAGCGCCGATACCCAGTGCCGTTTCGCCGGCCTCTCCGCTCAGGAGCTGGGTATGCAGCAGCGATATCCACCCGGTCGGGAAATCCGTTTGCCGCTGTGCGCCGAGGATCCTGCCGCTGTAGGGGTCGACGTAGACGAAGAGATCGTGCGCGCCATTGAGCTTGACCATATAGGTCTGCTGCGGCGTGCGCGGCATGCGGATGGCAAAGGGCAGGTCGTCGGGATAGGCGCGCCGCACCCGCTGCAACATATCGTCGACCGCGATGCGCTCGCCTCGTGCTGCGGTGACGAGCAGTTCCGGATAGGCAACTGTCTCGATCTCGTCCCGAAACACCAGCACGCTGCCGCTCAGGCCGCTCAGCACCAGCAGCAGTCCGATCAGCAGCCCGGTATAGAGGTGGAGCTTGAATACGAATCGGCGTGCCGTCCCCGGCATGATCCGCGGCGAGAGGATTGTTCCGTGGGCTGTCATTGCCTGAATGTCGCCAGATGGGCCTTGATCGCCCGAAAGCTGACGCCGCGGTCGTCCCCCAGCACATATGCCTGCACATCGCGCGCTTTCCACGCGCCCGCCTGCTCGGGGACTCGCGGAATGGCACAAAACGGAATGCCGTGGCGGCGGCAGCTCGCCGCAATCTTTTCGATGGCGTCCTGCACGATCGGGTGCTGCGCCTGCCCCGGCACACCGTAGGATTGCGACAGATCGATTGCGCCTTCGAGCACCATGTCGAGGCCAGCGACAGACAGGATGGCCTCCAGATTGTCGACGCCTTCCCGGTCTTCGATCATGGCCACCACCATGATTTCCGAATTGGCGCGGGCGAAATAGGTCGGCAGGTCGAGGGTGCCGAAGCCCGTGGTGCGGCCGCCGCTGATGCCGCGCGTCCCGAGCGGAGCGTAGCGGCTTGCCGCGACGGCCTGCGCTGCCTCCGCGGCGGTGCGCACGTACGGCACGACAATGCCCTGCGCGCCGCAATCGAGCGCCCGCAAAATGACGTCGGGCGCCGCGCTCGGCACCCGCACCAGCGACGTGACCCCGGCGCATTCGGCTGCCCGCACCATGTTTTCGAGCGTCTCAGGGTTGAGACAAACATGTTCCATATCGAGGATGACGAAATCGAATCCGGCGTAGCCGATCATCTCGACCAGCAGCGGCGACGGGATCGAATTGAGCAAGCCGAATACGGTCTTGCCGGCGGCCAGCGCGCGTTTCAGTGGGTTGGTCTGCAACATAACGGCCTCACTCGACGGGCAAATACCACTGCGCGGGATGCGGGTGGCGCAAAAAATCATGATGCGAAATGTGCCAGGCATAGGCGCCGGCGTAGGGAAACACCAGTACGTCGTTGCAGCGCACCGATTCGACCTGGGCGTCGAACGCCAACACGTCTTTCGGCGTACAGAGCTGGCCGACGACGCTGACGGTCTCGTTCGCCGCGTACGGGCGCGCAAACGAATACGGCCATTCGTCGACCGGCAGCACGTGAAACGGGTGGCTGTGGCCTTGCGCATAGGGGGTGCGAAAGTGATGCGAGCCGCCGCGGCCGACCACGAAGGTCTTGCCGTGGCTGCGCTTGATGTCGATGACCTGCATCGCGTAGTAACCGCAGGCCGCGGTCATGTAGCGGCCGAATTCGAAGCGCACCGCGACGCCCGGCATGCCGCGCTCGCTCAGCAACGCGGCCAGCCCTGCGCTGAAGGCCGGCCAGTCGAATTGCCGGTGAGGCTGACGGTAGTTGATGCCGATGCCGCCGCCAACATTGATGTGATCGATGTCCAGGTCATGGTCGTCGCGCCAGCGGCGCGCCTGCTCGAGATAGGCCGCGACGAGTTGCAGATGGGCGGCCGCGTCGAGCTGGTGCGACAGCAGATGGAAATGAAAACCGCGCAGCCGGATTTCGGGGCGGGCGCGCAGCCATTCCAGGCATTCGGGCAATTGCTGCGCCGGGATTCCGAACGGCGTGGGTTTACCGCCCATCATCAGGCTTGTCTCGGCAAGCTTGTCGAGCGTCAGGTTGATGCGCAACGACACCGGCGCCGTTCGCCCCGCCCGGCCGGCGATGTTCGCCAGGCGCTGCAGCTCGTGCAGGCTTTCCGCATGCAGACAATCGACGTTCTGTTCGATCGCGTCCCGGAGTTCATGGTCCAGCTTGCCCGGGCCGCTGAAAATCACCGGAACCTCGGCGAAGTGCTCGCGCACCCAGGCCAACTCGCCGCCCGACGAGACCTCGAATCCGGCGACGACCGGCGCCAGTGTCTGCAGGATCGGCAGATCGGAATTGGCTTTGATCGCGTAAAACAATTCGCAGCCGTCCGGCAGGCTGCCGGCCAGGTTCGCGGCATGTCGGCGCAGCGCGGCCAGGTCGTAGACATACGCGCACAGCGGCGCGTTGGCTTGCGCATGGGCCGAGCGCAGGCTTTCGAACACTTTGGCCAGCCTCAGCTCCACGCCCGGTTCTCCCCCAGCGTGCCCAGCGGGTTGTTGACCGGAAGATAGCCGGACGCGCGATCCGGCCGCTTGAAGAAACGGTTGATCAGATTGGCTTTTCCGGGAAACGCCTCGCCGTTAAGCAGGGCGTTGATGCAGCGTGCCGAAACGTCGTCGCCGTATTGGCTCTGGTAGGCATGCAGATGGTAGCGCACCACCGCCCACAGGCGGTTTTGCAATGCCGGCCTGCCGGCACCGATCTGGTTGATCGCCTCGCAGAAATTGTTGACGAACAGGCAGTAGGCGATCCGTTTCCAGCCCTGCTCGGCGCTGTACCAGAGCGCTTCGCGGGCGCGCGGGCTGATACCGTCCAGTTGCTTGGCGCCGAACCGCTCCTGCACCAGCTTCACGCCTTCGAAGTCGCGCAGAAAGACCTGTCGCACCTGGCCCTCGGCGACGCCGATCACCACGTTCTGTAAATGCGGCTCGAAAATGACGCCGTGCGCGAAATAGCAGTAGAGCACCGGGTACATGAGCTCGCCGACGTAGCGCGAAAACCACGCCTCGGCGGTCTCTTCGCGCGGCGATCCGCCACGCCGCGGCATCGCGTCCAGCAACTCGCCCATCCGCGCTTCGCCGTAGATGTGGTTGCCGAACAGCGCCCCGGCGAGCAACGGCGTCACGCCCGGATGCAGCACGTCGTCGAAGCCACGCCGCAGGATCAGGCCGAAGCCTTCGGTGATCGCCTTGTCGGATTGGGCGTCGCCCGTTTTCAGATCCGCCGAGATGAATGCGGGCTCCTCCATGACCGCGACGCCGGGGAAATGCTGCTGCAACTGCGGCGCAAGGGTGCGCATGATGCGGGTGACCTGCAGCGCGCCCTCGAGCTCGTAGATCGCGTTTTTGCGCACGCAGTTGGTGATGCGGACGTTGAGTGAACACTTGTAAAAATAGGGATTGTCGGGATGGAACAGCGTGCGGATCGATGCGGTCGGGTAAAAGGGCGCGCCCTGCTGTCCGAGATCGCGGATGCGGCCGCTGCGAATTGCCGCCGCGACGCCTGGATGGCCGAGCAGATGGCGCGCTTGCCAGGGATGGGCGGGAATAAGGAAAAAGTCCTCGTCCGCGGCAATCTCCGCCGGCGCCTGTTCGGCGACCAGCCGGTCGCAGGGCTGGGCGAGCACTGATTGCTGCAATAGGCATTCGCGGCGTACGGCGAAATAATGCAGCGCAAAGCGCGTTTCCATTTCCGGCGAATAGCGCCGCATGTCCTCATGGGAAATGCCCTGGCGGCTTTTCGGGGAGGGGTGGAACGGGTGGCCGAACACCAGCGACTGTTCGGACTCGACGAAGGCCTGCAAGGGCGTCGGCGAAAACGGCCCGGGGCACGCCGCGCTCAGCACGGCGGAGGTGACCGCCACGCTGTCCTGTATCTGTTGCATCAGTTCGTCGTTCGCAGGCTGGCCGTATTTGACCGACAGTTCACGCAGCAACAGCCCCGCCAACGTCTGCCAGTCGAGCAGGGCCCAAGGTTTGCCCGGGGCCTTGCAATACATAGGCGACAGGTAGCGGTAATTCCCGGTGGAGCACGCGTTGTCGACCACAGTCAGCACGCGTTCGCCGGTAAGCGGCAGGCGGATGTGCATGGCACGGCCGCCGGTGCGGCGCAGGGCCAGGTGCACCGATGCCGGACTGTCGCTCTGCCCGAACAAGGGGCCTACGCTTAACTGCCCCTCCAGCCCTGCGACCTCGCGGCAATAACAGTTGAGCAGCGTTTCCATGGAACGCCGGCCGGCTTCCTGTAGCGCCAGGGACGCGGGATCGATTGCGCCTGCCAGATTGTGTGAATGCATGATTTCTCCTGAGGTCAAGAATTTCGCAGCTGTAAACGATAAAATGCCACGCCGGCGAGGTAAGTGCCGGCGGCGAGCATGGTGAATGCGCCGATAAAAAATGGTGCCCGCAGATCGAGCGCCTGGACGGCCGTGCCGGCGATCAGGCCGGCGCCGACGGCGCCCCACTTGGCGTTGCTCTCGAACCAGCCGAAGGTGCGGCCGGCGTTTTCGTGCGTCACGACCGCCGCGATCAGCGCGTGCAGGCTGATGAAGCCGAGTGTCATTCCCAGGCCCATCGCGATGCGCCCGGCCGTCAATCCCGGCAGCGTCGGAAACAGCGCCTGGGCGGCCAGCGCGCCCGCAAGCAACAGGAATGAAGACGACAACGTGGCGAGCAGGCGGCCCTGTCCGAGATAGCGACTCAAGGGCACCGCGCACAGCAGGTAGACCAGGTGCGGGATGCCGAACAACAGCCCGGCCACGGCCAGAGACGCCGGCTCGGAACCGGCCTGGGTGAAGGGCACGAAATACGGAAACGTCAGCACGGTGGCGAATACGAACGCGAACTGCGCCGCGTAGACCTGGCTCGCGCTCGCTTCCAGCGCAACGCCCTTGGCTCGGGTCGCCGGTTTGGCGTTTGCTTCGTGCGGGTGCGCCGGCGGCAGTCGCGCGATCAACAGCGCGGCGACGAGCGGCAAACCCGCCAGGTAACGGTAGAGCTCGAGCGGCGATTCGATCGTCATCAGCAGGCCCAGGCCAGCCGGTGCGGCAACCAGCGCCGCCCGCGCCGACCATTGCATCAGGTTCAGGCTGCGGGTGAGCGCGGCGCCGCTGACCATCGTGGACAGATAGGCGTTGGACGCGGCGAAGGTGCCGCCGAGCAGGCCTTGCAAAGCGAGGGCAAGGGAAAATACCCCGGCATTGGGGGCGAAGCCTGCCAGCAGGAAACTGCCCGCGAGGCCCAGCTGAGCGCGCAGCAGCAGCGGCTTCTTGCCGTATTTGTCGGCGAGCCGCCCCCACCATGGACTGCTCACGGCCGTGAAAAATATCGGCACGATGTACAGCCAGCCGGCCAGATAGGCGGTATCGCTGTGCAGCGATTTGTCGAGTATCAGCGCAAAAAACGGCGGCATTCCGAGCGCCGCGAACGCAGCGATGAAATGGCAAACCATGATCGTGGCGACAACGCGCCGCCGGTCGGCGATCATGGCGCCCTCAGGAAGTTGGGTGTGCTGCGGCCGTAGAACTTGTTGACGTCGGGCGCGCCGGTTTCGGTCTTCTCAGCTAGGGTGGCGGCGATCAGCAGATATTTGATATAGAGCCGGTCGTCCTCGAGCAGCAGGCGGCGCGCCGGTGCCACGTCCTCGCCCTCGGCCGCCAGCTCGTCTAGCACCGCCTCGACCCGCCGCCGGACGCGGGCATACAGCGCGGCGGGGGGCACGCCGAGCAGGCCCGCGTAGCCTTCGACCAATACCGCGATATTGAGTTGCAGGGTGATCGTGGTGAACATCTGTGCCAGCGGCAGGGCGTCCGTGACGAAAATGCGGCGATCCTGCAGATCGGCCACGCGGCGTGCGAGATCCGGCCAGCGCCGCGCCAGCTCGTCGAAATGGATGCGCCCCGCATCGTTGTCTTTCAGCAGCAGGCGCAGGCGCGGCGCCTGCCGGCTCAAGACGAGGACCGAGTTCTGCTGGTTCGACTCGAGGGCGACGCCGTAGCGCAGCCACAGCAGCAGGTGCAGACGAAGCGTCAGTTCAAGGTAGTCCTCGAAGAATGCATCAAGGTCGCCCGCGTAGAATTCCGCCGCAGCTTCTTCGGCTACGGTGTTTCCGGGGGGCGTCTGGGCCAGTAGCGCCGCCACCGGAATCAGCGTGCTCTCGCCCAGCGCTTCGACCGGATAGCGGCGCAGGATGTGGCCGAGGAACATCCGGTTGTCGACATGTCCGCCGCACGCTTCGAAGGTCAGCAGCAAGCGGTCGGCAATCGCCGGCTCGCGCGAGGCGATATCGGCCAGCAGCATCTGGAAGCGATGGCCGTCGTGGATCGTGCTCGGCTTGATGGTGCGAATGTTCTTCGCGCCGAGGGTACGGATCGTCAGCGGCAGCTTCAGGTGCCACTCCGGTGCGTCGAGCAGCACGACGGTGCGCACCGACAGCGTCGGCGCCACCGCGAGATAGGGGTGCGGAGCGCGCACCACGCTTTGACGCAATTCGGCGTCAACCAGGAATGCGTCGAGCTGATGGTCCCAGACGAACGGATGCACGGGAATCAGGGCATGCGTAGGGGCCATCGCCGCCGGCAGGCCGACGGCTTCGACGCTCGGCCACAGCGCTGGCAGGGTCGACTCGGCGTCGGCACTCGGATGATAAAGGCCGCGTGGCACCGCCAGCCAGCGCAACATGAAGGGGCGCTGAAATTCGGGGCCGTAAGCGGCGAGCGCATCGGCATCGAAACCGAGCTTGGCGCGTGCGGTGGGATAAAACGGGTGATCAAGGAACGCGCCAAGCCGATCATAGTGCAGCAGGCGCGAGTGCCAGTTCGGCAGTCGGGTGCCTGCCGTCATGCCGTGCGCGGCGCGGAACTCGGCGAACCAGCGTTCGCGCTCGGCTTCGCTGATATGCCGATGTCCAGCCGCTACGCGGCACTCCTCGGCGAACGCCGCGAACCGATCCATCGCGGCAGCGGCGAGGCCCTGCGCAAAGCAGGCCAGGATGTCCTCGACCGCATACAGTTGCTTGAGGCATCTTCCGTCATCCCACAGGAGCGGCAACCCGGCGCTGCGCCACGCCTGCATGAAGGCGGATTCGGCGACGGGAATCCACAGGCGGCCGGCACCGAAATGGCTCACTTCGAGCCAGGCGCAGCCCGCGCCGCGATGGTGTGCGAGTGCCGACGGCAAGCTGTCGCCGGCGCGCGCGGTCGCGCGGCTCACGCACTCGCGCACGTTTTCCCGCAGCAGGGTATCCACCACACGCCGGCAAATATAGATGTCGTGCGCGGTGTCGTCCGCCTGCATCGGGTCGACGGCGGCGACGGTCGTTTTGGGGGCTGCCGCGCTCATACGCCGATCGTCCAGGCCAGCTCGCTGCTGATCCGGTCCATTTCCAGGCCCAGACGCTGCACATCGGCCCCCGTGCCGCGCAGTACACCAAGGTAATCCTTGTTGGAGTGGGTCAGGCTGACCGTCTCGCCGATCGCTCGCAACGGTTTGAACGTGATCCGGATGTCGTCCGAGTGACGATCGAAAGCATTGGGTGCGCCGATCACGCGGCCTGCAGACTGCGCCGTAAAGTAACGGATCAGCGCCGCGCCTGGTGCGATGTCGAGCTGTGGCAGCGGCTCGCCCGCATAAAGACCCAGGATGATCTCGAATAAAGGCAGGCCGAGGGTGTCTTGCAGCAGGAATTCGCGGTAGTCGCCGATGCTGCGATAGTTGATTTCGATCAGACGGGGACCGGAGTCGGTCATGACGAACTCTGTGTGGCACGCGCCGAAGCCGACGCCAAAGCGGCGAATAATGTCGATCACCTCGGTTTCCTGGTTGGCCGTCAAACCTGTCCCCCAGCTTGCCTCCAGCTCCACGAAATACGGCGGCGGTGACAATTTCACCTGAAAGCCCCCGAGCACGCAGAGCTTCTTATCGTCGCCGATGGTTTCCAGTGTGTAGAGCGGGCCTGCGATGTATTCTTCGAGGAGCAAGGGTTGGCCGGGCTGTTTGCTCCACGCCGCGGCGCACTGCGCCGTGAGTGCGGCGCGGTCGTGGCTCAGGCTGACCTGCTGGCTGGCAACGCCTTCGCGCGGTTTGACGATGCACGGAAACGGCACGCTGTCCAGGACGCGCGCGAGCGCAGCCTGGTCGCAGACCATGGCATGCCAGAGCGTGTCGAGTCCGCGGGCCTTGAGCTTGGCGCGCATTTCCGCCTTGTTTTTCGCGCGGTAGGCGACGTGCCAGTCCTTGCGCGGCAGGTTGAAATATTCGGCGGCGATCGCCGTACTGGTCTGCAGGTGGTCGCTGTTGGAAAAAATCGCCGCCGGCTTCTGCGCGCGGCAGGTGATCGCATCGATTACCGCGAGCGGATTGAATACGTCGCAGGCAACAATTTCCCGCGGATAAGCAGTGAGCCCTGGCTGACTGAAATATTGTCGATGCGCTTCGGCGTCGTCGGTCAGGAGCACGACCGATAAACCAAAACGCCGCGCCGCCGGGACAAAACCGACGTTGACCGAGTCGGTCGGGACGTGGGCCAGGATCATAATCTCTCGCATGATGGCCTCGTTTACATGTCCATTTGCAGGGTCAGCAGGGCAGCGCGGCCGGGGGCGGGCATGCGGCCCTGGCTGAAGTCGACGCCGCGGAAGTAGTAGTCGCGATCGAGCAGGTTGTTGAGCGCCAGACCTGCTTTCATCTTGGTACCACTCCAGCTGAAATCGCGCGTGACCTGGGCGTTCCAGACCGAATAGGACGGGATTTTTCCGACCGAGCCGGTTGCGTTTTCGTTGACGGTGTTGGCGCCGTCAGAGAATGCCGAACTCTGGTACAGGCCAGTGACGTTCCAGTTCCAGGACCCGGTACGGTAATTGGTCTGCAGGTTGATCTGATGCTGGGGCGCCAGGGGCAGTTCGTTGCCCTTGAACTGGCCGGAAAGCTGCTCGGTGCCGACATAGGTGTAGGCGGTCTTGAATTCCAGCCCCCGGACGCGCGCCGGGCGCCACGCGAGTTCCGCTTCGATGCCCTGGTGGCGTGCTTCGCCGAGGTTGCGGAAAGCGCCGACGGCGGCGACATATTCGAGCTTGTTGTCGAAGTCGAAGCGGAAGGCGGTGAGCCCGGCATCGACATTCCGCGTCGGGCTCAGGCGCACGCCTGCTTCATAGTTCTTCGCGCGCTCGGCAGCGAGATTCTCGCCGCCGTAGGTGACTTGCGTGAACTGCACGGGTCGAAGGGACTTGTGGAAATTGGCGAACAGGAATACTGCATCGCTTGCCTGATAGCCGACGTCCACGCCGGGCAGCCAGTCACGGGTGGTGTTGGTCCCTTCCAGCCCGTTCTTGTTGTCCCGGCGGTAGGAGTCGATCTGCTCGTAACGGACGCCGGGCGTGACCTTCAGCTTGTCGTCGAGCAGGGAAAAGGTATCGCTTACGTAGGCGGCGACCGCATCGTTCTCGAAGCGCCAGTCGCGCGCGACAGCAAAGGCGTTTGTCGCGACGTTGCGCGAGTTGACCAGATAGTCGACCTCTTCGCGCATGTAGCGCGCGCCGACCGCAATCTTCTGCTTGATGCCGCTGTCGAGGTTGAACGTGAAGCGGGGCTCGCTGCCGTAGACCCAGAATGCCCGCGGCGACGACATTTCGAGCGTCGACGGGGTGTCGGCGTTGCTCGAGTTGCCGAAGAAAAACTGGCGATTGCTGCGGTGGGCAAAATTGCTCCAGCTCAGTTCAGCGCCGTTATCGAAAACCTGGTTGTAGACGAGGTGCCCCCGCAGGGTGTCGCCGTCAAAACGGTCGAGTGGCCGGGTGGACTGGTCGCGGTCCTGTTCATAGAACTGCGGCGTCAGGGCGCCGGGCATTTCGTTTTCGGTTTTGTAATACTGCAGGCCGGCCTTGATATCGGCGTTGTCGGTGACGAACCAGTCCGCATCGAGCATCAGATTGTTGACGGTGGTCGCCGAGTGGTCGCGTTCTGCATTGCCTTCGATGACATTGGCCTGCGCCTGCAGGCCAAGCCGGTCATTCACGAAACCGCCGGCACGCACGTAAGTGTCGCTCAGCACGCGGCCGTTGCCCGCAACCGACAATGTTTCCTTGGCAGTAAAGGACGGCTTGCGCGGGATACGCTTGGTCACGAAATTGATCACGCCACCGACATTGTTGGGTCCATAGTGAACGGCGACCCCGCCGCGCGCCACATCGATCGTTTCGACCGAATTGATGGTCAATGGAAACAGCGACAGGCCGGTCTGGCCGTAAGGCGCCAACGAAATCGGCATACCGTCCACCAGCACCAGCACCTGTTCGCTGCGCAAGGGATTGAGGCCGCGGACGCCGATGTTCGGCAGGATGCCGGTGCCGCTTTCATCCAGCACCCGCACGCCGGGCACGGTACGCAGCGCGTCCTCCACGGTGCGTGCACCGGATTCGGTCAGCTCTTGAGAGGTGATGACCGTCCGTGCTCCAGGGTGTTTCTTCGCCGCTTGCGGCGTGGGCGCGCCAAGCCAGTCGGCACTCACTGTTACTTCTTCGAGTTGGTTCGTCTCTTGCGCCTGGGCGGAACACGCCAGGGGAATCATCAGCACAGCCAGCAGTTTCTTGTTCATACAGCCTCCGGATACAGTTGCAGGGGTTTCTGGCTGGCTAGCTTGAAAGGCTGGCTGGCGGGTCGGGTTGTTTATTTGGTGAGGATGAGTTTCTCGTTACGGGTAATGCGCAGGCGGTATTCCTCGCCCTTGTGCACAATGACCACCTCGTTGCCGTTACGGAATAGTTCGCGGCTGTCCAGGCGCACGGGCGACGGCGGTGCGGCGGCAGCCACCACCCGGTCGGGCTTGAGAGCGGCGTTCATGTCATTCTTCCTGCCGGAATACATCATCGGGTTTCATTCCGTGGGATGGTTTCGGGCCGGCGGCGCGCGTAACCCCAGGCAAAGCCGGCGGTCACGGCGGCGAGCAGGATGCCTTGCAGCCACAAGGCTTGCTGGTTGGCATACATGCCCAAGGCGGGCACCTGGAAGAAATTCACCGGATCCAGCGGCAACCAGCCCGCTTCCTGGAGCGCGGCGACGCCGTGGCCGGCGAACATGACGCCCAGCAGGGCGAGCAACACCGAGCTCGCAGCGAAGAAGGGGCCGATGGGCAGGCGCAGGCCGAAGCGGAAAATCAGCCAGGCGAGGATGGCCAGCGTGCCGCCGCCCAAGGCAAAGCCCATGAGCACGGAAGCGCGCGCACCTTCCGCCTGTTGCCACAGGGCCTGGTAGAACAGCACGGTCTCGAAGGCTTCGCGGTACACGGCCAGGAAAGACACGCCGGTCAGCGCCCACAGGGTGCCGCGCGTCAGGGCATGGGTGAGGTGCCGACCGACGAAGGCTTTCCAGCGCTCGGCGTGGGACTTGTCGTGCAGCCAGAAGCCGACATAGAGCAGGATGGCGCTGGCGGCGAGTGCCGTAATCCCTTCCGTGACCTCGCGCCCGGCGCCGCTGACGGCGATGACATAGCTGGCCACGAACCAGGTGAGCGCGCCCAACCCCAAGGCACTCATCCAGCCGATATGGATGTAGGGTAGCGCCTCGCGGCGCTCGGCCTTGACCAGGAAAGCGACGATGGCCGCCACCACCAGCAGTGCTTCCAGGCCTTCGCGCACGATGATGAAAAACGCGCTGACCAGTGCGGCGGTGGGGGATAGCCGGCTGCCGTCCAGCTTGTCGGCGGCGCTGGCGAGAAGCGTGTGCACCAAGGCGGCCTGTCTTTCCGCCTCGGTGATCGGTGCGCCGGCGCGCAGCAGGTTGCGGTAGGCGGTCATCTGCGTTTCGATGTCCTGCCGCAGTGCGCGGTCGGAGGCGTCGAGACTGGCCTCCACCAGCTCGAAGCCTTCCAGGTAGCCGGTGACGGCGAGTCGCTGAGCCAGGGAGATGTCGCCCGCCCGGTAGGCGGCGAGGCTTTCGTCCAGGTGCCGGCCCGTGAAGGCGAGAGGCGATTCTGCTGCCAATTGGGCCTTGCCGGGATTTTGCCTGAGCCAGGCGAAAACCATGGACGCGTCTTCACCATGACTGGATCTGACTTCGTTCTCGGTGAGGGAGGCAAGGTCGCGCAAGTTTACGAAGGGAAGGGTCTTGCCGCCGGCAGCAAAAATCGCTGCGCCTTGTTGCGTCACGTCGGTGGGGGTGGCCAGCGAGGCCACATAAAACGCCAGCGCCCAGCGGTCTTCTTCGGAAAGCTGGGTAAAACCGGTCATGGGCGTGCCGGTCACACCCAGGCTGATGGTGCTGTAAAGGCCATGCACGCTGCGCTGCCCCATGCGCGCCAGGTCGTGGAAATCGGATGGGGCCGGCTCCATGCCCTTGGCCAGGATGCCGTCGCCTTTGCCTGCCACTCCGTGGCAGGCGGCGCACTCGCTGGCGTACAGCCTGGCGGCGCCGCTCAGGTTCGGTGCGCGCTTGGGCGCGATGGCGATTTGGTAGGCACCGATGACGCCCTGCCGCAGTTCGCCCGCCAAGCCGGAGACCTCCGCACCGGGTGCCCGGGCAGCGATGGATGCGCGGAGCGTTTCGGCTTGGCGCAACAATCCGGCCTTGGCCGGATGGTCCGGCAGCTTGCGCAACTGTTCGCTCACCTGGACGGAAAATTCCAGCTGCTCCTGGTATTCCGCCTCGTCGAGCACCTTGCCATCGCGCACGAATTCCGGGTAATCCACGCCCACGTAGTCGAGCATGTGGGCGATGGTCTGGGCCGTTCGGGTTGCATCGACGGAGGCGGCCTGGACGGGGACGGCAAAGGCCACGAGCAGGGCGACGAGTACCCAAGCCCCCATTCGGAAGGCCGGTTGGAACAAGCGTTTCGTATTCATGATGGCGAACTCACGGTTATCGGTTCGGGAACGGAATCCGATGGGGAAATTAAATTGCATGTCATTTTCTTACCCATGCCCGGGTGCTTCGATGGTTTCACCAGACAGGCTTACGCGGCCGGAAGCCAGCTGCGCCAGTGCCACGGTGAAACCGGAGATGCTTGCCCCTTTGAACAGCACGCAGGGCTTGCCGGTCTGTTTGCAGTGTTTCTTGAGCTGCCAATAGGCCGGGTGGCTGACGCAGTCGGTGGGACAGATCACCGCATCGGAGGCGTTGAGCAGGTCGGGCAGCCTGGAGAGGGCTTCTTCCTTGCCGCCGTCGTGGTGGATCAGGCGCACGCCGAGGCGTTTGGCCAGTTGCCGGTAGTGCGGCAGCAGCGGGGTGTGGCCGCCGACGCAGAGCACGCAGCGGCCTTGCAGGCGGGTGCTGCAGGTGTCGCATTCTCCACTGCAGGTCGTCGCACTTGGCGCGCTGCTCGACGCCTCCTCCAGCCAGAGTCGTTCCAGCGCGTCGCGTTCGGCGGCGGTTTCTTTTATCTCGCGGCAAAGGCGCGCCTTGTCGCCGCGCAGGACGGCGACCTTTTCTTCCAGCGTTTCGATTCGCGCCTCGGCTTCCCGCGCGTGGCTGGCCTGAGCTTCCGCCAACAACAGGCGGCGACCGATGGCGGTCATGGCCTGGCCGGATTCCAGCTCACGCACCTGGTTCAGTAGGGGTTCCAGGTGGGCGACCTGTTCGTTGGAACGTGCCAGGTCGCGTTTGGCCGAATCGGTTTGCCGGCTTTGCTGGCGCAGTTCTTCCGCGAGGCGAGCATTATCCGCGCCCAGGTCGGTTTGCTCGCGCTGCAGCCATTCCAGCCGCCGCAGATCGGCGGCTTGGCCGGCGCCGATCTGGTGGCTGTGCATGTGGACATCGCCATAGACCTGGTTGCGGGTATCCCGGCTGGCGGCCTTGTGGGTGAGCGCAGCCCACATGGCATCGGCGACTTCGCCGCGCTCCAGGTGCTGCTTCCACAAGGCCAGCACGTCGGCGTCGGATTTGACGCGCTCGAAGCGGGCGATGACGATCGCGTACTTGCGCTCCAGAAGCTTGTGCATCGCTTCGGCGGCGTCGTTGCGCGAGCAGGACAGCGAGACGGCTTCGACATGCAGGCGGTAGGGATCGAAGCGAGTGCCGCCGAAGTCACCATTAAAACCGCACTTGCGGGCGATCTTCTTGAGTTCATCCAGCGTGAGGCAGGAGCCAATCACCGGGCAGTGGTGCTTTTCTTCGAGTTCCCAGAGCTTTGGGCGGCGGGGCGACGGTTGCTTGCGCGATTCAGGTTCGCTTTCCACCATCGACGTGACAAGGGCTGAAGATGCGGGCGCGACGCCCGCCTTGACGAACAAGTCCGCCAGCAAGCCTTTCGGTTCGCAACGATCACACATGGCAGTCGTGCCTCAGTCTGGCCGGATGAATATGCCGCGCGCCTTCCACGCGCGGAGTAATTGTCTCTTCGCCGATATCGGTCTGGATCGGCGCGGCGAAGGCGTCGCGATCCAGACCCATGCCGTTTAGCATCCAGACGCCGACCCAGGTGCGGGCGAAGCGTTCGAAGCTCGTCTGGCTGTCCCACGCCAGCAGCAGCGTGAAGGCGTCGTGGCGGCCGTGCGGCTCGTTGAACTGGTGCGACACCAGCCCCAAGGCATGTTGCAGGGAGTCGCGCGCTGCGTGATAAGCGTGGCGGAAGTGGTCGTGGTGGCGCGGCAGCATATGGAAGTGATAGGCGATTGCAAACATCAGCGCGGCTCCAGGGTTTCGGCCAGCATGCGCCAGCCGGTGGTTTCGGGCAGGCCAGGCAAGCGCTTGCCGAAGAAGTAGGCGATGAATTCGCCTGCGGCGTCGAACAGTTCGATCGAGGTGACGATGCCGTCGGCGCTGGGTTTTTTCACCAGCCAGGCCTGTGCCACCAGGTCTTCGCGCAGATGCAGGTTGAAACCGGGGTCGAGCACGTTGATCCAGTCGCCCATGCGCTGGATGTCCCTCACGCGCCCGGTGTGGATCTGGATGCAGCCGGAGTTGCCGACGTACACCATGATCTCCTGCCCGGTCGCGGCGACGGCCTGCAGCAGCCGTGCCGGCGTGTTGGTCAGGAGCGGGACGGCGAATTCGTTGCCGATCAGCCGGAATGCCTGGGTGCGGCTGAGCTTGTGCTTTTTCAAGAGACCGAAAAACTGGTGGGTGTCGGTCATGGATCGCCAGCCGGCGCGCAGTGCTTCCACATCGACGGCTTCGTCGGGGCGTTCCGGCGCGCTTCCTGCCGGGTGCGGCAGCACGGTTTCGCCGGGGATCTGGATAGGTGCCGCCCAGGCGTCGCACAGCGCCTCGAAGGCGAGCGTGTCGGCGCCCTCGCGCAGGTAGATTTTGTGGATGGCGTCGCCGCAGGCGTCGAAGAACTGGAACGAGTGGCGGGTGTCGCTGCCGATCCGCTCCTCGACGGCATAACCGAACGCCCACTTGTCGTAGAGCAGGCGCAGGTCGATCGCCTCGCCCAGCACCAGGCCGATCTGATCGCCGTGGGTGATGTTCTGGTACACGCCTTCCTTTTCGTGCACGGCTGCCTCGTTGCGCGTCACCGCCATCACCGGGCCGAGTTCGCCCATGCGCATCATCAGATCGCGCAGGTCGCCGGCAAGGCGCGTGACGTGCTCGCCGACGCCGGTGGCGAGCAATTCGGCTTCGAATACGCCCAGCGTGTGCGCGGCGTCACGGATGCGCAGGCGCTTTTCGGCGGTGAGCGCATGCCAGGCGTCGCGCAGGGCTTTGGGCGTGTTGGCGGAAACGGCAGGGATAGCGGCGCTCATGCGGAAACGCCTTTCAGGTTGGGTGATGGCAAACCTTCAACCAAGTTCAGGCGGCGGTGCTCGGTGCCTTGGTCGATGAGCGTGGTTGTTGACGCTTTAGCGTCTGTACAACCACGGCCTGCCCCTTGCGGGTGGACAGGGCGCGGGGTGAGCCAGTGCGCGCGTAATGCGTCGGGTTCGGGGCGTTCGACGTGCATGTCGTCGGCGAGGCTGCGGCAGGCTTCGCGCTCGACCGGGGTGAGTTCGGCGTGTTCGGCCGCGCGTTCGAGAAGCAGCCGGGCGGTCGCCTGGTTGCGTGAACAGGGATGGCGCAGCATCACCAGCGCGGCAACCAGAAGCGATGCGGGATGGGCGGTATGCATGGGGCTTCTCCTTAAGCGGCCGCGACAAAAGCCTGGCCGGGCTGCCATTCGCAGGCGGTGAGCTCGCCGCTTTGCAGTGCGTGCAGCAGGCGCAGCGTTTCACGCGCCGAGCGGCCCACGTTGAGGTCGTTTGCCGCCACGCTCATCACCCGGCCCTCGGGGTTGATGATGAAGGTGGCGCGCACCGCCACGCCGGATTCAGCGAGCACGCCGAAGCCTTGCGACAGCGCGCGCGACACGTCGCCCAGCATCGGAAATTTGACTGTGCCGAGACCGTGCCTGACCCAGGCGCGGTGGGCATGCGCCGAATCGACGCTGGCGCCGAGCAGCACCGCGCCGGAGACATCGAAATCGTGACTCAGGTCGGAATAGGCGCGGATTTCAGTTGGGCAGACGAAGGTGAAATCGAGCGGCCAGAAAAACAGCACCAGCCACTTGCCGCGGTATTGCGCGAGCGAAATGGGCTCGATGCGGCCATCGGGCAGATAGGCTTCGCTGACGACATCAGGGATAGGGTGTCCAATCGAGATCATGTAAGTCTCCTTCAATGCAGGGTGGGTTGCGGGAGAACGGGTTGTGCTGCACACGACACTGCGCGCCATTCAAACGACAGCCGCTGGCAGGCATTGGAGAGTACCGGACTGCTTGCGCCCACCTGCATCCAGCGCAAATGCTGCTCGACCATGCGGGCGAGTTTTTTGCAGCCGGTCTGCTGATAGCGGTGCATCAGCCATAAGGTCGCGGCGATAACGATTTCGTGCGTGCTGTGAGGCGGGGGTGCGGACATGCCAGTCTCCTTGAGTTAGGGCTGGCTGACGCTTGCGCGCTGGCGGGCGATTGGGAACTCCATTTTCAAATCCTGAAAATGGAATGGTTACTACTACTTGGTCAGAATCATTTGCCGTTCTTGGTGATGCGCAGGCGATAGTGCTCGCCGTTATGGCTGATCAGGATTTCCTGATTGCCCCGGAATAAAAAGTCCGTCGGAATGATGCCCGGCGGCATAGTCCGTTGCCCGGGCTCGATCGGAGGCCATCTGCGTTTGCATGGCATCTACGTCTGGTTCGGGTTGATCGGGTTTCATTCATGTTTTTATATATTTGTTTTGCGAATAATAACGATTCTCATTTATTGAGTCAAGCGGTGGCGGCAAATATTTGTGAAATGGGGAGAGATAAAAAAAACCCGCCGGAACGGATGGACGTGAAGGTGCGTGATGGCTCAGCGCGTCGGGCGTTGGCGCGCCATCCGGATGAGGCCAATCCACGCGTTGAACATGACGTAGGCTTGCGACTTGTGTACGGCGGTCAGGGTGAATGTTTCACCCTTGGACGGGTCTGGAAGCCGCCGAGCGCGAACTGCTGGTTGTAACGCCGATATCGAACAGCAGAATGCTGTCGTTTCACGTGTAGAACGGGCCGAAGCTCTGATTGATCACAGCTCCCTGAGACTGCCGACGTAGGAGAAATCGTAGGTTGCCAGAGCGTGCGCCTCCAGCAGGGTAAGTGCGAGCCCGCCGTGAAGGTGAGATCGGTATCGTTGAACAGGTTCGCCAGCACCAGGAATTCCGGCGTGACGGTTACGCTGTCGGTAAACAGAACAATCTCGGGTTGGTGTCAAGGATGCCGGTGAACACCAGGGTGGGCACGCCGTTGATGAGTACCTCATCGCTGAAATTCAGCGTCACGATCAGGTTTGAATCGAGCGTCAAATTCTGGCGCAAGCCCATGCCAGACTGGCGGTGAGGTCGACCACTTCGTAACCGAGATCAAGCCGTCGACTACACTCCAACGCGCCGCCGAGGATCGCCGCCTCGAATCGCATCAACCAGACCGATACACCGAGCGAAAGCAGGGGAAACGGCGAGTGTTGCGGCAAGGCTGCTGGCGGCGGCAAGAGACTGGATGAATGACTTCATGGTGGACTCCTTTTCAGGTTGGAAAATTCAAATGGTATCGATGCTTTGGTTGTCGGGGGGATTGCCTGAGAGCGTGAGGCAGGGGATGGCGAAAGACGTGGCAAGGAGGTGAGTGGGGGGCTTCATGATTGATCCCTGTAGTTTAAAAATCGGGTATCCGGATTTCGTATTTCATCAACGGTAGGCCAGCAACCTCAGCGCGTTGAGCACTACGACCAGAGTCGATCCTTCGTGGATCAGCACTGCCACCCCGATCCCCGCCCAGCCGAACAGGGTGGCGGGAACCAGCAGGGCCACCACGCCCAAGGACACCCACAGGTTCTGGCGAATAATGCGCTTCGATGCGCGGCTCAAGGCCACGGCGAACGGCAGTCTGGAAAGGTCGTCTCCCATCAGCGCGACATCGGCGGCTTCCAAGGCCACGTCGGTGCCGGCGCCGCCCATGGCGATGCCGACGGTGGCGCGCGCCATCGCCGGCGCATCGTTGACGCCGTCGCCGACCATCGCCACCTGGCCGTAGCGCTGCGCGAGTTCCTCCATGGCCTTGACCTTGTCTTCCGGCAACAGGCCGGCTTTCACTTCGTCTAGACCCACCGCGTCGGCGATGGCGCGGCCCACGCGCTCGTTGTCGCCAGTAAGCATGATGGTCTTGCGGATGCCAGTCTGGTGCAGACGTTCCAGCACCTGCTTCACTCCCTCGCGCGGCGTGTCGGCTAGGGCCACCAGGCCCAGAAACTGTTCGTCCATCCGGATCAGCATGATGGTTTTGCCTTCCGTCTGCAGGCGCTCTGCGTGCTGCTGAACCACTTCGGGGATGGCTTCACCTTCAAACAGCCTGGCGTTACCAATGGCTATTTTTTGCCCGCCAAATTCAGCGCGCACGCCTTTTCCTGTCACGGCTTCGACTTCCCCGGCTTCATCCCAACTTAAACCGCGTCCCTTCGCCTCCGTCACCACCGCCTGCGCCAGGGGATGCGCACTGCGGCTTTCCACGGCGGCGGCAATAGTCAGCAGACGTGCCTCGTCGCCGCTGATGGCGACGACGTCGGTCACCTTGGGCTTGCCGATGGTCAGGGTGCCGGTCTTGTCGAAGGCGATGGCGGTGAGCACGCCGAGATTTTCCAGATGCGCGCCGCCCTTGATCAGTACGCCGCCGCGTGCGGCACGCGCGATGCCGGACAGCACCGCCGATGGGGTGGCGATGGCGAGCGCGCAGGGGGAGGCCGCCACCAGCACGGCCATCGCGCGGTAAAAGGATTCCGCAAAAGGAAAGCCGAACAGCGGCGGCAGCACGATGAGCAGCGCGGCGCCCACCAGCACGACGGGTACGAAGATGCGCTCGAAGCGGTCGGTGAAGCGCTGGGTGGGAGACTTCTGCGTCTGCGCCTCAGCCACCATCGTAACCATGCGTGCCAGCGTGCTCTCCTGCGCCAGCTTGGTGACCTCGATCGTCAGCACACCCTCGCCGTTGACCGTGCCGGCGAACACCTTATCGCCCGGTTGCTTGTCCACCGGCATGGATTCGCCGGTGATGGGCGCCTGGTCCACCGCCGAGTTGCCTGATGCCACCAGCCCGTCGGCAGGGATGCGCTGGCCGGGTTTGACCACCATCCGGTCGCCGCGCTGCAATGCTTCGACCCGCACCTCGATCTCGGCACCATCGCGCTGAACGATGGCGGTCCTGGGCGCCAGTTCCGCCAGCGCCTCGATCGCCTTGCGCGCCCGGCCCATGGCCATGTGTTCCAGCGCATGACCGAGGCTGAACAGGAACAGCAGCAGCGCGCCTTCTACCCAGGCACCCAAAGCCGCGGCCCCGGCCGCTGCGACGATCATCAGGATATCGATGTCGAAGCTGCGGCTCTTCACACTCTGCCAGGCGTCGCGCAGGGTATAGAAACCGCCCGCCGCATACGCGCCCAGCAGCAGGCCGAGCGAGAGGGCGCGCGGCGCGTCGGCGAGGCCGGTCAGCCAGCCGGCCAGCAACAGCAGGCCCGACACGCCGCTGAAAATAAGCTCGCGATGCTCGGCGAACCATCCAGCCACATGGCCTTCCTCTAGCACGGTATAGCCGAGCGCCTGGATGCGCTTAATGATTGCCGGGCGCCCGATTTTCTCGCTGTCATACTCCAGGCGCAGGCGTTCCGCGGCGTAACTCACGGAGGCTTCCAAAACGCCATCCGTGCGTTGCAGGGCATGTTCGATCACCGTGGCGCAGGTGGGGCAATCCATGCCGTCGATGCGCAGGCTCTCGTGACGAAACCGGTCTCCGATCTTCGCGCCGGCCGCCTGCGCCAGTTCGCGCACCCGGCTCACGCTGAATTGCTGGGGATCGTAGTGCAGGCACAGGCGGGCGCTGCCGTTCTCGCGCACCAGATGCACTTTTTCCAGGCCTTCGGCCTGCAGCAGTTCCGTCAGCCGCCCTACGCAGGCGTCGCGCTCGTCGGGGATTTCCGGCAAGACCAAGGACAAGTCCAGTTCAAGTTTTTCAGCCATGCTGCGACTCCTTATAGAAACCATCGATTTCGACGCGGGGTTGCGCGCCTCATGGAACGGACAAAGACCTGCGCTTGGCAGGTGCCCTCATAAGGTCTCGCGTTCTGTTGCCGGCTTAACCAAGCGCGGGATCCAGCGCACATAGACAAGTTCGCTGACGAGTTCGACCAGTGTTTGCGTCACCACGACCGCGGGGATGAGGGCGCCGCCATCGGGGACGGCGAATGCCAGCGGCAAGACCACCAGGGAATTGCGGGTGCCCGCGCTGAAGGCCAAGGCACGGCCCGCGCCTACATCGAGTCCCATGAGTTTTCCCACTGCATAGGCGACAAGCGGCATGACGATCGCGAATGCCACATAAATCGGCACCGTCCGGGCAACATCGGCCGACGCAGCGCCGATGCGCGGTGCGACGGCCGCGAACACCAGTGACAGCACCAGCGCCATCAGCGGGACCGGCAGCCATCCCATCACCCCCTCGACCCGCCTGCCCGACGCGCGGCGGGCGGCCCAGTACTGTGTTGCTCCAGCGAGCACAAGGGGGATCGCAATCAGCCAGAAAAACGCATGCAGGAATGGGCTTGCCTGCACCAGGCCCGCGGCGTCGGGCCCGAGAAACAGCCCGATATAAACGGGCAGCAGCAGCATTTGCGCGATGAGCAAAACCGGCGTCGCCGCGAGGATGAGCTTCGCGTCTCCCCGCCCCAGGTGCGTAAATACGACGACGTAATCGATACAGGGCGCCAGCAATACCAGCAGCACGGCGAAGTGAAGGGCCGGATGGGCAGGAAGGAACTGGATCAGCCCGAGTACCACCAGCGGAACCGCAATGAAGTTGACGATCAGCAGCGCCGAGAGGAAGCGCCCGTGCGTCAGCGCCTGTCCGAGGGCAGACATCGGCACTTGCAGGAAGGTGACATACAAAAGCGCAGCCAGCGCCGGATTGATCCAGGCTTCCAGGGCGGCAGCGGATGGCCCCGCGACGGCGGCCGCCAGCAGGCCGGCAAACACCGCCATGAAATAAATGGCGACCTGATGCTTTTCCAGCGTCGGCCTGGAGATGCGAATCATGCCTGGGAAATGCATTGTGCTACTGCCGGGGTTTGCCGCCGCATTGGCCACAAAACCGGGCGCCTGTCGGCAGTTCCGCGCCGCAGCCGGAACATTTGCCGGGCGACAGCGAGGTGCCGCATTGCTGGCAGAAGCGTGCTTCGCCCGCATTGGTGCCGCCGCATTTGGGGCAGGGATTGCCAGCATTGCCGCCGTCCGGGCCTGTGCCCTGCGGATAGCCTGGATAGCCACCGTAGCCACCATGTTTGGAACCGCCGTGATGACCACCTCGATAGCCGCCGTGGTGGCCGCCGAATCTGCCGCCCATCAAGTTGCCCAACATCCGTTCGAGAAATCCCATGTCATTCTCCTTTGCAATTGTTTTAACGATGACAAAAACTGACGACACTCACTTATTGGGAATGGTCCTGGTCGTGATGATTTTTGCTAAGCCGCTTCCAGCCGGGTAAGTGGTGAAGCGCGAGGGTTGCAAAAATCAGTCCCCCGGTGAGGGTCGCCAACACATACATCCCGAAAGCGCTGGCCATGCCCACCGCCGCTGTCGCCCAGAGCGTGGCGGCGGTCGTCAATCCCGCAATTCCGCCTTTGCCTTGAAAAATCACTCCCGCTCCGATAAAACCCATGCCGGTGACCACTTGGGCTGCGATACGGCCAGCATCATTGGCCGCATGAAAAGATATCAAGCTGAAAGCGCAGGCACCTATAGAAATCGCCATGTAAGTTCGAATGCCCGCATCGCTGGCATGGCGTTCTCTTTCCCAGCCGATCAAGCCGCCTATCAGAGCAGCGAGCATCATGCGCGAGGCATAAAGAAATTCAGTTTCGATATCCATTTTTTTCACTTATCTCCTAGCGTTGCGCCGCACCCTGCCCAAATGTTGCACAGCCAAGGTACGCACGCTGCCTATGCCAACATCGGCAAGAAACGAGTCGAAACTACATACCGTTACAGTGCCTCGGCAACCGTTAGGTCTTTGCCGGCGAAGGCGCAAACTCGGCAGTGAAATCTTCCTCATCTTCGTCTCGTCGATGTGCCAGTCGATACAGAATTGGCAGCACCAGAAGCGTCAGCGCAGTCGAGGACAGAATGCCGCCGATTACCACGGTCGCCAGCGGGCGCTGGACTTCAGCGCCCGTCCCAATGGCAATCGCCATCGGCACGAAACCAAACGATGCCACTAGTGCTGTCATCAGTACCGGACGCAGACGCGTCAGCGCGCCCTCGCGAATCGCCTTATCCAGTGACATGCCTCCTTCGCGCAGGCTGCGGATATAGGAAATCATCACGAGGCCATTGAGCACTGCCACACCAGAGAGCGCGATGAAGCCCACTGCCGCCGAGATCGACATCGGAATATCGCGTAGCCAGAGTGCGACCAAACCGCCCGTCAGCGCGAAGGGAATGCCGCTAAAGACCAGTAATCCGTCTTTAACGTTGCCAAACATCATGAAGAGCAGCACAAACACCAGCAGCAACGCCACCGGCACTACGACTTGCAGACGCTTAGTAGCCGACAGCAACTGCTCGAATTGCCCGCCCCAACTTGTCCAATAGCCTGCAGGTATCTTTACTTGCTGCTGAAGCTGCTGTTCAGCCTCTGCGACAAACGAGCCAATGTCGCGGCCGCGCACGTTAGAGCTCACGACGATTCGGCGTTTGCCGTTTTCCCGGCTCACCTGGTTTGGCCCCGGAGCCAACTCAAGGCTTGCGACTTCTGCGAGTGGAATATAGGTTTTTTGACTGTCGCCGCCCTGTGCCCGCGGTAGTGCAATCGGTAAGCGTTTGATTGCTTCCAGGTCGGAACGCAGGTTCTCCGGCAGGCGAACGATGATGTCGAAGCGACGGTCGCCCTGAAACAGGGTGCCCGCCTCCTTACCGCCGATCGCAGTGGCCACTGCATCCTGCACATCGCCCACATTCAAGCCGTAACGAGATGTTTTGTCGCGGTCAATATTGATGGTCAACATGGGTAGGCCGGTGGTCTGCTCTACTTTGACCTCTGATGCGCCCGGAATCTTCTCCATCACCGAGGCTATTTTGATCGCGGTGTCGTTTAGTACATCCATGTCGTCGCCGAACACCTTAACCGCTACGTCGCTGCGTACGCCTGAGATCAGCTCATTGAAGCGCAGCTGGATCGGTTGGGAGAATTCGTAGTTGTTGCCAGGGAGTTTGTTCGCCGCTACCTGGATGGCTGCCAACAATTCGTCACGCGTTTTTTTCGGTTTTGGCCACTGATCCTCTGGCTTGAGCATGATGTAGCCGTCCGAAATGCTGGGCGGCATCACGTCGGAGGCGATTTCAGCGGTACCTGTGCGCGCAAATATCCGTTCAATTTCCGGAAACTGCTGTTTGAGCGCACGCTCGATCTGCTGCTGCATGGCGACGGACTGCGTCAAACTGGTACCCGGGACACGCAGCGCCTGAATCGCAAAGTCACCCTCATTCAGACTCGGTACAAACTCGCTGCCCATGCGCGTAGCCAGGAGTCCAGACAGGACCACCATGACAATTGCCAACGTCAACACCACGGGCTTGTTGACCATGACCTTGTCCAGCATCGGCGCATAGACGCGCTTGGCCCACTGCATCAGAATGTTTTCCTTCTCGGCAACTTTGTTGCCAATGAAGAGTGCCACCGCTGCCGGTATAAACGTGATCGAGAGGATCATTGCACCTACCAGGGCCATCACCACAGTCAAAGCCATCGGATGGAACATTTTTCCTTCCACACCGCTCAGGGCGAAGATCGGCAAATACACAACCATGATGATGAGTTGGCCGTACAGCAGCGGCCGCCGCGCCTCTTTCGAGGCGGCAAACACTTCATGAAAGCGCTCCGTACGGGTAAGCGGACGGCCGTGGTGAGTTTGGGCATGGGCGAGCCGACGTACGCAGTTCTCCACGATCACCACTGCACCATCGATGATGATGCCGAAGTCGAGCGCACCCAAACTCATCAGGTTCGCACTCACCTTGTAGGTCACCATTCCGGTAAAGGTGAACAGCATGGCCAGCGGTATCACCATCGCCGTGATGATGGCTGCGCGGATGTTGCCGAGGAACAGGAAAAGGATCACGATCACGAGGATCGCGCCCTCGGTTAAGTTTTTCTTGACCGTGTTGATGGCTTTATCGACCAGTACCGTCCGGTCGTAGACGGTGACAGCCTGAACGCCTTCAGGAAGTGTGCGGTTGATCTCTTCCATTTTTATGGAAACCGCCTGCGAAACGGTGCGACTGTTCTGGCCGATCAACATGAAAACTGTGCCCAGTACAACTTCGCGACCGTTTTCAGTGGCAGCGCCGGAACGTAGTTCTCGACCAATGCCGACCTCGCCGACATCGCGTATGCGGATAGGCACACCTTGGGTATTGTCGAGGATGATGTTCTCGATATCCTCAATTGAATTGACCTGCCCCGGCGCACGGACGAGATACTGCTCACCCCGCTTCTCGATGTAGCCTGCACCGACGTTATTATTGTTGCGGTCGAGTGCTGTCACAATGTCTTGCAACGTCAGGCCGTAGGACGCGAGTTTCTCCGGAATGGGCGCGACCTGATACTGCTTGGCGAAACCGCCGATGGAATTGATCTCGGTCACGCCCGGCACGTTGCGCAGCTGCGGCTTGATGATCCAGTCCTGAATCTCACGCAAGTCAGTCGGCGTATAAGCCGATCCATCCGGCTTCTTCGCATCTTCTTCAGCTTCGACAGTCCAGAGGTAGATTTCCCCCAAGCCGGTCGAGATAGGTCCCATCGCCGGAGTTACGCCGGGGGGCAATTTATCCCGGGCCTCCTGGATACGTTGGTTAACCAGCTGGCGCGCAAAGTAGATATCGGTGCCGTCTTTGAAGATCACCGTCACCTGTGAGAGGCCATAGCGCGACAGGGATCGGGTTTCCAGCAAATCGGGCAGACCCGACATGACGGTCTCAATCGGATAGGTAATGCGTTGCTCGGTCTCCAGCGGGGAGTAGCCGGGCGCCGCCGTATTGATCTGTACCTGGACATTGGTGATGTCCGGGACGGCATCGATGGGCAGCGCCTTGTAACTGATGACACCGACCGCAGCCATACCGAAAACGGCCAGAAGAACCAGCCACCGATGCTCGATGGCTAAACGAATGATACGTTCAAACATGATGTGTGTTCCTTTGTATCAATGCGCGTGTTCGGCGCTGCTTTTACCCAGCTCCGACTTGATGGTGAAGCTGCCGGCGGCGGCGTATTCGGTTCCCGACTTAAGCCCTTTTACGACCTCAATAGTCTTGCCGTCGGACAGGCCGGTGGTGACGGGTTGGGCGATGAAGCCCCCCGGCACGCGGACAAAGATCGTGGGCTTTTCGTCGACATTCTGGATGGCATCCAACGACACGGCGACCGGTACACTGGTTTCCTTGGAGACGATCTCGACATTGATGAACAGCCCCGGACGCCAGGCCATCTGCGGGTTCGACAACGTCACGCGCGCCTTGGCAGTGCGTGTTTGCTCACCGATCAATGCGCCGATATAAGAGACGGTGCCGGACGCCGTGGACTCAAACGCCGTGGCCCTGATCGTGACCTTCTCGCCAACCCGGATGACATTGATATCCTTCGCCGGCACAATGATCTCGGCCGACACGGTCGACAAATCGGAAATAGTGAAAATGCTCGCATCTTCCTTGACCGATTCGCCCAGGGCGATATGCTTTTCGACCACCATGCCGTTGAACGGCGCACGAATCTCGAAGCGGTTAAGCGCACCGGTTTTACTTGATACGTTGGAACTGGCGCCTATCGCACTCAATTTCTGTTGCGCATTGTGTACGGCGATTTCTGCTTCACTCTTCGCCTGTCTGGCCTGCAGATAGTCCTGCTCCGCCGAAATCTTCTCTTCCCAGAGTTTCTTCTCTCGCTCGAATGTTGTCTTGGCCAATGACAGGCGTTTCTGTGCGGCGAGCAACCCACTGCGTTGCTCCGATAAATCGGTGCTCGCAATCACCGCCAACACTTGGCCTTTCTTGACCCACTGGCCGAGGTTGGCCGAGATACCTTCGACCACGCCGGCAAGGCGGGGGACGACGTGTGCCGTCCTGTCCTCATTAAAGCGAATTTCGCCCGGCAGGGTCATCGCGCTTTTGATGCGGGCGGCACCCGCGGTCTCAATCGTCACGCCCGCCCCCTTGATCTGCGCATCGGTCAACTCGATCTTTCCTTCCTCATTTGAAAAAGAGAACGTGAACGACTGATTACCGTTTTGAGCAATCACGGTTGCCTCAAATACATGTGGCTCTTCGATGGGCTGGGTGCTCTTCAGAAAATCTTTTTCCGCCGCAAAGCCGATGTTTTGCTTCTCGCCATTCGGTCGAATCAGCATCACCGACACCTTGGCGGCGTTTGGCGGGAGTGCCTTACCCTTATTGAGCAGATAGACCTGGAAGCGCGGCTCACCTCCCTCTTCCGAGAGCAGAATTTCCAGCCCAAAGTCACCCTTGATGAATAATTTTCCGCCGTGAGAACCCTTGGTCGAAGCGGGTTCGTGGTGCTCCGCATCCGCATGGCCTTTGGAATCGTCATGTTTGTCGGTGACTTCGCTGTCGTGATGCTCGGCATCGGCGTGGCCTTTTGCTTCAGAGTGGCTGTCTGGATCCTGTCCTTCACCTTCCGGCATGGATTTGTTCGTACCGAGGATGAGACCGCCCAGCAGGATGCTGGCAGCGATAATCGCGGCAACAGCAAGGGTTTGCTTCTTGTTCATATTGATTTTCATGTTTGGTTCCTACGGAGTGACGGCGAGCGTTACGGATGAGGCATTGCCGAGCACGCGTTCAATCTCGGCAGCGGCTCGATGCCCTTCAGTTAACGTGCGCAGATATTGGGATTTGGCTTGCAACAGCGTGCGCTGCGCGTCCAATACTTCGAGGAAGCTGAATTTCCCCAGCTCGAAGCCTTTGGTCGCGGCGTCGTAGGCACTTTGCGCGCCCGGCAGGATGTCATTTTGTAGTGTGTCGACCTCCTGTCGTGCTGCATTCAGGCGCTCATGGGCCTGCGCCAGCTCGCCGCTCAGACGCACCTCAGTGGCAATTAATTCGTCCCGCGCTTTATCCGTGCGGCGCAGCGCTTCCAGCAAATTTCCCTGGTTGCGGTCGAACACCGGAATTGGGATCGATATGCCGAAAATCGCTTGATTGCGCCCTAGCTCCTCGTTACGTTTTGTGCCCAGGCTGACGGTCACATCGGGAATGCGGCGCGTGCGTTCTACTTGAGCCAGAGCCTGACGACGATTGACTTCGAGCCGGGCCCGTACAAGGCTGGGCGCATTGGCTAGACGTGTGTTCAGTTCCCCCAGCGCTGGCAGCGTTGGCAAGGTTTCAACCGAGCCCTCCGCACGCTCGAACCGCGGTGAGGGATTGCCCCAGGTGGCCGCGAGACGCTTACGTGCGGTGCTCAACTCGCTGGTGGCTTGGAATGATTCCACACGCACCCCGGCCTCGGCTACACGTGCCTTGGTTTCTTCGACTGGCGAAACTTTTCCAGCAGTCACTCGCCGTGAAGCAGCGATCGTTGCGCGCTGGGCGAGCAAGACCGATGACTGAACGAGCCGAAGGCGCTCTTGCGCTGTCAACACGTCGAAAAATGCCGTCATCACGGCGGCCCGTATTTCAGCCCGCTTGGCATCGAAGTCAGCTGAGGCGGCATCGCGTCCACGCTCGGCGGCATCGATGCGAGCGGCACGTTTGCCGCCGAGTTCGATAGGCTGGTTCAGTTGAAGTGTGGTGGTACGCGTCGACTTCCGCGTGTCCTCAATCAAGGTCGAGATTTGCGGATTAGGCCGGACACCTGCCTGAGTGATAGTGGCTTCAACCGCATCCAGCTCGCGCCCAGCGGCTGATAGCTCAGGGTTGGCGCCAAGCGCTAACTCCAGTGCCGCCTTCAGGGTGAGCGGGGCAGCCGGTTCTGCGGCACGCAGAGCGTGGGCACCACGCGTTTCGTAAGCGCCATTACTTCCGGCATCGACAGTTTGTGCAAAAGATGGGTTGAATAACAGCGCCGCCAACCCAAGCGGCAATAGACGTCTTCGCATCGAATTCTCCAAAATAACAAGGATGAATCCGGCGAAACGGAACCGCGCAGGCTAAAAAGTGCGTGCTAGCTTGAAGTGTGGCATCCGTCCCGCCGTATTAGGCGAGAGCGGGCCACTTGGGACGTTCGGGTCTGTCCAGAGCGAGGGAAGGAGAAGCCGCTTCGTTGTATCGCAACGAAGGCTGAGTGGGTAGAGCGGAGGTGTGGAAAGCGGCCTCGTTCAAGAAGCCCAGGTAGCCAGACATATGGCAGTGATCGTGCCCGAGGTTGAATTTCTCGGGCTGCTTGTCTGGGTCGGGTTTTGCGGAAGACGCTTTGTGCTCATCATCGTGATGGCCGAAGTGCTGTGCGGCTTTGTCCTGTTCGTGCCCGCAATACTCCGCCACCGCGGCCCAGGATATCTGGAGCGGTAGCAGGCACAGCATAAGGGTCACGAGAAACCGTCGCATGGCCGACAATGTAATTGCTACGGACTTACTCTGTCAATGATGAAGTCGTCGCCTCTCAGATTACACCGATATACCTATGGATGTCGTGGCCGTCCTGCAAGCGGGACGCCTGGATGATGTCGGTGACATAGATCCACCCTGCCTCATCCTGGCCGGTCCTGGCGGCATGCTCGATGATTCCAACCAGTCCCTCCACCTGATGGTCTTCACAGATCAGTTCCAGCTTGGATTCGTTTATGACCTCTTCGGCTAGTTCCACGGAGTAGTGCTGCTCCCTCGCGTCTACTGCCTTCAGCAGGCTTTGCACGGGGATGACGGCAAGATTGCGGCAGCCGACGTTCGTATTGCATTGCCCCGAGTCCTTGAGGGCGCGAATCACGTCGCCGATACGGTGGTTGTGGATGTAAGCCTTGATTTCTTTCATGCGTTTTCTCCTGTCGGGTGATTGCGTGCGGCCTCTTCAGGCCGCACGTTTCCGGTTTACTTCGTTTGTTTGCGTTCGCTGCGCGTCTCTACCCACTCGTACATCAGCGGCAGTAACAGCAACGTTAGCGCTGTCGAGGTGAACAGGCCGCCCACCACCACTGTCGCCAGCGGGCGCATGACCTCGGCGCCCACGCCGGTAGACAGCAGGAAGGGAAGCAGGCCCAGAATCTCCACCAGCGCCGTCATCAGCACCGGACGCAGGCGCAAGACCGCACCCTGCACCACGGCCTCGCGAATCGCGCCCCCATTCTGGCGCAAGTCGTTCAGGAACGAGATCAGCACGATGCCGTTGAGCATGGCCACGCCGAACACGGCGATAAAGCCCACCGCCGCCGGCACCGACAGATACTGACCGCTCACGAACAGGGACAGGATGCCGCCAATGGCGGCAAACGGGACGTTGGCGATGATCAGCGTGGCGTATTTCAGTGAATTGAACGCGGTGAAGAGCAGGATGAAAATCAGTCCGATGGTGAGTGGTACGATCACGGCGAGCTTGGCCATCGCGCGCTGCTGGTTCTCGAAGGCGCCGCCCCATTCGATCCAGTAGCCGGCCGGCAGTTTGACCTCGCGCTTGATTTTTTCGCCCGCCTCCTTCACGAAGCCGTCCACATCGCGGCCTTCCACATCCATCTGGATGACGGCGTAACGCTGCAGTTGCTCGCGCCGGATAAAAGTGTAGCCCTCGCCCTGTTCCACTGATGCCACGCTGGAAAGCGGCACCAGCGCACCGCCCGGGGTGCGGATCGGGATGTTGTCGATGGATTCCATGCTGTCGCGGAATTCGGGCGCGAGCCATACCAGGATGTCGAAGCGCTTCACGCCGTCGATCAGGGTTGAGACCTGCTTGCCGCCGATCCCCGCCTGCACCACTTCCAGAATGTCATCGGCGTTGAGTCCCATGCGCGCCGCTGCTTCGCGGTTTATCTTGATCACGATCTGCGGCTTGCCCTTGTTGGCCTCCAGCGACAGATCCTCTACCCCGGGTACGGTTTGCAATACCGATTTGATGTTTTCGGAAAGCCGTTCCAGGGTGTCGAGATCGTTGCCATACAGCTTCACCGCCAGGGTTTCCTTGACCCCGGAGATCAATTCTTCCACCCGCATCTGGATGGGCTGGGTGGCCCCGATCACGGCGGTCGGAATCTCCCGTTCCAGGCGCTCCTGCATGTCCCGGCTCAGCTCGGCGTAGCCGATTTTTTCGGGCCAGGATTCCTGCGATTTGAGCGCCACAAAAACCTCGAATTTGCTCACGTCCATGGCTTCGTCGCCGCGTTCCGCGCGCCCGATGAGCGACAGGGCCGTTTCGGTTTGGGGGAATTCCAGCAGCGCTTTTTCGGCCTGTTTGGCAAGCGAGATAGTCTGCTCCAGGGAGGTCGAGGGAATGCTCACCACCCGGAAGACGAAGCTGCCCTCCTGCAAGGTCGGCATGAATTCCTTTCCCAGGAAAGGGAACAGCCCCATGGCCAGCGCGAACAGGGCGACGGCGCCGGTCACCACGGTTTTTCTGTGGCCCAGCGACCACAGCAGGATCGGGGTATAGCGATTCTTGAGCCAGCGCACCAGGGCCGGCTCCTTCTCCTGTTTGGCGCGCAGGCCGATGGCCGCCAATACCGGGATCAGGGTCAGGGTGAGAATCAGCGAGCCGATCATCGCGAACACCATATTGATGGCGAGCGGCTTGAACATCTTGCCTTCAAGACCGGTGAGCGCGAACAGCGGCAGGAACACCACAATGATGATCAACACGCCGAAGGCGATGGGATTCATCACCTCGCGCGCCGCTTCCAGCACCACCTGGGTGCGGTTGACCGTCTTCCCGGCGTGATGGGAGAGCCGACGGTAGGCGTTTTCCACCAGCACCACCGGGCCGTCGATGGTCATGCCCAGCCCGACGATGAGTCCGCCCAGCGACATCAGGTTGGCCGGGACGCTGTATGCGTCCATAAAAATGAAGGCGATCAGGCGCGCCAGCGGAATTGCAATCACCACGATAATCGCCGAGCGTAGTTCTCCGAGGAACAGGAACAGCACGGCGATCACCAGCAGCGCGCCCTCGATCATGGCACGGTCGGCGGTCGCGATCACCTTGCCGATCAACTCGGTGCGGTCGTAGACCGCCTGGATCGTTACGCCCTCCGGCAGGCTCTGCTTGACCCGTTCAAGCTTTTCCTTGACGGCGTCGACCACGTTCTGCGCGTTTTCCCCGGTGCGCGCGAGCACCATGCCCAGGGTGGTTTCCTGGCCATCCCGGGTAATGGCGCCGAAACGCAAAGCCGGCGCTTCTTTCACTTCCGCCACATCACGCACGTAAATGGGGGTGCCTGCTCTTGCGGCAACCACGATGCTGCCAATCTCGTGCGAATTGGCGACCAGCCCCAAACCGCGCACCAGATATTGCTCCCGACCGAGGTTGACGTATTGCCCGCCGACTTGACGGTTGTTGACCCCAAGCGCGCCCATCACTTCCTTGAAGGTGAGGCCGTACTTGATCAGCTGTTGCGGATTGATTAAAACCTGATACTGCTTCTCGTGGCCGCCCCAGGAGATCACGTCGTCCACCCCGGGCGCGGTGCGCAGAACCAGACGCACGTTCCAGTCCTGCAGGGTGCGCAATTCCATGTCGGTCAATTTCCTGTCGGCTGACTCGATGGCGTACCAGAAGGCCTGTCCAAGGCTGGATGCATTGGCCCCCAGGCGTGGTTCGCCATAGCCGTCCGGTATGTGCGCCTTGGCCTCGGCGAGTTTTTCGCTGACCAGTTGGCGCGCGAAATAGATGTCCACGTCATCTTTGAAATAAACGGTCACCTGCGAAAAACCAAACATGGACATGGAGCGGATGTGCTCCACCCCGGGTAAACCCGCCATGGCGGTTTCAACCGGCATCGTCAGCAGTTTTTCAACTTCTTCGGACGCCAGGCCCGCCGCCTCGGTCTGGATGCTCACTTGCACCGGCGTCACATCCGGCAGGCCGTCAATCGGAATATGCTGCCAGGCGCGGGCCCCAAAAAACACCACCAGCACAAACGCCACCAGCACCAGCACCTTGTAGCGCAAAGCGAGATCAACAATATGATTTAACATGGCCGCCCCTTAGTCCGCGTCGCCAATTTGCGACTTGAGGAGCCGCGCCTTGAGCGCGTAGGCACCGCTTGCCACCACGCGCTCGCCCGCCGCCACGCCCGATTTGAGTACGGCATATCCCTGGGCACGCTCGCCCACTTCTACCGCGCGCGGCTCGAACCCACCGCGCTCGGCGACAAATACCGTCGATTGCCCCTGCATGAGCAACACGGCGTCTTCCGGCACCCGCAGCGCTTTGACGCTTCCCCCGGTATCGATTGCCACCGTTGCGAACATTTCCGGTTTCAACCGGCCATCGGGGTTCGGCACCTCGACCCGCGCCTTGACCGTGCGGGTTTCCTTGTTCATCGTGCTGCTGATGTAGGTGAGCCGCCCCTTGAACACTTCACCCGGATAGGCGGAGAGGGTGACTGTGGCGTGTGCGCCGATCTTGACCTTGCCAAGATCTTTCTCGAACAGATCGCTCTCGATCCACAGGGTGGACAGATCGGCCACGGTAAACAGGGATGTGTCCGGCTGCGCGAGTCCGCCCAGTACCGCTTTTTTCTCGATGACCGTGCCGGCGAACGGGGCGGTCAGGGGAAACACCGAGCCGGACAGTTTCTCCGGAGCGACGCCCATCATGCGCAGCGTGTCGGCGGCGGCATGCAGACTTGCACGGGCCTTTTCATGCTCGGCGCGGGCGCGCAGGTAGTCCTTCTCGGGGATGATATTGTCAGCGTTCAGCCGCTGGGCGCGCGCGAAGCCGGCCTGTGCCACCGCTGCCTCGCTCGCCGCCTGCAGATAGCTCGAACGCGCTTCGCCCAGTTCGATGCTGTCGAGCATCGCCAGCGCCTGGCCCGGCTTCACACGATCGCCCAGGCTCGCGTCCACCTTAACGATACGCCCGGGCACGCGCGGCACGACGTGCGCCAATTTATCCTGGTTTGCCTGAATGATTGCCGTGACCAGGATGTGCCCGGCTGTATCCTGAAATTCAAGTTTCAGTAGCTTGATACCCGCTGTTTGGGCTTCTTCGGCGCTCAGGGTGAGCGCCTTCTCCGCGCCTTCTACCGTTTTTTCGGATTGAACTTCGGCGTTCTCCGGCGTGTGTTTGTCGCCGCACCCGGCGAGAAGGCTGGTAGACAGGCTGCCGGCGAGGATGAGGGCAGCCAGTTGTTTGGGGCCGCGTTTTTGTTCGCTGTGTGGGTTTGTCATGGCTTGAGTTCCTGAGTGAATATCGTGTTCAGCGCAGATCGGGCGTGGACAGCCAGCCCGCCGCCGCTTCCAGCGCCACTTGGGTCAGCCGCAAGTCGGTGCGGGCGTCGAGCAGGTCGCGCTGCCCATCCAGTACCTGGCGGTTGACCAGCAACAGTTGCAGCAGGCCGATTTCGCCCGCGCGGAAGGACGTGGAAGACAGGCGCTGGTTTTCCTCCAGACTCGGCAGTACCGATTCCTTGAGCCGTTCTACCCGCGCCTTGAGGTGGGTGAAACGCTCCCATAGGGCGACCACCTGGGCGCGAACGTCGCGGCCCGCGGCCTCGCGCTCGATTTGGGTCTGTGTGTATTCCGTGGTCGCCCGCCCGATTCCGCCCGCGTTCTGGCGGAACAGCGGGAGCTGCAGGGAGACGCTCAACCTGACTAACTTTTCGCGGGCATCGGGCGGCCCGTCCCGGCCGGCACCGAGCCCTACCGAGATATCCGGATAGCGCGTCGCGCGCTCAAGATCGAGACGGCTTTTCGCCGCCTGTTCCCGATGATCCAGCGCTCGGAGGGCAGGGCGGTCTGCTGCGGAATTCAGCAGGTCTTCCAGGGAGTAGGAGGCGGATGCCGGATCAAGGGCACCCTGGACTTCCGGGAGTTCGTTAGGTGGCAGTTGCAGCAAAGCGGCAAGTTCCGCGCGGGCCTGGACGAGTTGTTCGCGCAACAGCGCCACCTGGTTGCGCGCCCGTTCCGCGTCTACCCGGGCAAGGTTGCCGTCAAGCCGGCTGTCCTCTCCCGCAGCGACCCGCTTGCCGACGGCTTGGGCGGCATCTTCGATGAGCTTGAGTGTCACTTCCTCGGTCTGGATGCGCAACTGCAGACTCAGCGCCCGCGTGAAACTGCTCTCCACCTCGGCACGCACCTGCCGCCGCGTCTCTGCGATCGCCTGCCGGGTCGCGGCCAGCGCCTGCTCGGCCGCGACCCGCCGGCTGCCTTGCTGGCCCGCGATCTCGAAGGTCTGCGTGAGCCCCAGGCCCCATTCCTGGTTAACCTGGGTGGAATTTGAGACCTGAGGGACTTTCCTCTGGATCCCTTCCACTGAAACCTGCGGGTTGTTCCACAACAGCGCGCGAGCATCGCGAAGCTCGCCTTCGGCCGCAGGAACGGCGGCCAGGGCCGCGCGCAGCGTCGGGTTGGCCTCTTCAGCCTGCCGCCAGGCCTCTTCCAGGGTCAATGCGGGGGGGGCAGCGAACGCTGGGGACAACAGCAACCACAACAATAACGCTACCGCTACGCGGCACGCCGGCCGCATCCCGCTCCGGGGGCTGCGGCGCAAAATAGAAGACTTCATGCTCATTCCTTTCCAATACGAACACAACGCCCAGCCGAAAGCGTGGCGCGTCCTCGCAACACAAAAATTCAATGCAATTGGAAGCTAGGAGATGAGTCGCGGTGGCCGGAAACGGCCATCCGGGGATAAGGGGACTATGACCTGGGATGTATAGGGTATTTGGCCGTTTGCGACTTCTGGAAAAGTTGGAACCCAATGGCTGGGCAGCCCCATGAAATTACCAACGGCATGGCACCAGTGGTTGCATGGAATTTGGGCCGAATCAACTTTGGTTGCATCCGATTTTGTAAAAGACTGATCACTACCGGAAGCCATGCTCTGCTGCTCGTCGAACCACATGTCAGCTACAGCTTCAGTGTTGAACGTCCAGCCGCCAACGTTGATCACGAGCGTGACCACGAGCAGGTAAACGATCCGACGAGCCAATGTATTCATGTCTGATTTTCAAAGGGCTTTTGTCGATGTGCGCCGCGCCGGGGCCGGCGCGACTTTCATCCTTTTCCAGGCCGCGGTGCGCCAAGGATGGATTGCGCGCGCCCAGGATCCGGAGGGCGGCATGTCCTGGTTGAGTTTCTTCTTCATTGCGCCCGCGACGTCGATGTCGTCGAGTATGCCGAAGCCCACGTCCTGAGGCGCTTGGGTCACGTGCACAATCGCATCGTCGAACGACATGTCGACGGTTTTTCCGAAGCCATACCTGGTCACTTTCGATTCCTTTCGTTTATGAAAGCGCGTCAGGCACGCAACATGCGCAACCCGCTCGCGATCACCACAAACTCGCTGATCTCGTGGGCCAGCACCGCGATGGGGAGCGTGAAATATCCACCTATTGCACCCACGATCAGGATCCCGATAACGATGGCGGAAAGCGCGAGGTTTTGCTGGATGATGACCCAATTGCGCTGGCTGAATCGGATGAGGTAGGGTAGGCGCGCCAGGTTGTCGCTCATGAGCGCCACGTCCGCCGTCTCCAGGGCAACATCCGTCCCGGCCGCGCCCATGGCGACGCCTACGTGGGCGGCGGCGAGCGCCGGCGCGTCGTTGACGCCGTCACCCACCATCATCACCTTGCCGTACTTGGCTTCCAATTCGATCACCTTGCGCGTCTTGTCTTCCGGAGACAGTTCGGCATGGACTTCGTCCACCCCCACTTGCATGGCGATGGCTTGGGCGGCCAGCAGGTTGTCCCCCGTCAGCATGACCACGCGCTCGATGCCGGCCCGCTTCAATTCCGCTATGGCATGGGCGGCATCGGGCCTCAAGGGATCCATGATCGCAATGAGTCCGTGAACTTCCCCAGGGCTACCCAACGCGACAACCGTCTTGCCCTCCCGCTGCAACGCCTCGATGCGCGTCATCAGTGGGGAGAGCGAAAGGCCGAGGCCCGTGAAGAGTTGTGGACTCCCGATGAATAACTCGACGCCATCGACCACGCCCTTGGCACCCGCCCCGGTGACAGATTGGAAATCCACCGCGGGGCTCACTGCGATACCGTCGCCTCTGGCACGTTCCAGGATGGCCTGCGCCAAGGGATGTTGGGAGCGCGACTCCAGGGCTGCCGCCGCAGCCAGCACTTCGCGCTCGGTGCGCCCAGCCAGGAGCACGATGTCCGTTACCTGAGGACGGCCCAGGGTCAGGGTGCCGGTCTTGTCGAGAGCCACGACCCGGACCTTGGCGAGGTTTTCCAGATGCACGCCGCCCTTGATGAGCAGGCCGTTGCGGCCGGCCGTGCCAAGGGCCGCGACCAGGGTGATGGGGATCGAGATCACCAGCGCGCACGGAGCCGCCGCGACGATGAACACGGTGGCCCGGGTGATCCAGTCTTCCCACGGCAGACCGAATAGCGGTGGCACCAGGCCGATAAGAAGACCTACGCCCAAGACTGCAGGGCTATAGATTTTTCCAAAGCGCTCGATGAAGCGCTGGCTGCGTCCCTTACTTGCTTGCGCCTCTTCAACCAGATGGATGATCCGCGACAGCGTGTTGTCGGCGAATGATTTTATGGCGCGCACCGTGAGCGCACCTTCGCCGTTCATGGTGGCGGCGAACACCTTGCTGTCGCGCACCTTCTCGACAGGCACGGATTCGCCGGTGACGGGGGCCTGATTCACGCTGGAATGCCCGTCGATCACCTCGCCGTCCGTTGCGATCGATTCGCCGGGCAGAACAATGAAGATATCACCCACACGGATCTGTTCCGCCGGGATCCTGATTTCCTGGTGATCACGCCGCACCAGTGCGGTCTTCGGGGCCAGATCCATGAGCGCACGCACCGCATGACGGGCGCGCTCGGCGGTATAACCCTCCGCCGCTTCGGAAATGGAATAGAGAAAGACAAGCATCGCAGCTTCCGCCCATTGCCCCAAGACTCCGGCAACGATCGCGGCGGTGGCCATGAGCAACTCGATACCGATTTCCCGTTCCTTGAGCAGTTCCTCTACAGCCTCGCGACCGAAATAGTAGCCACCGACCAACACGGCCACGACATAGAAAAGGGTTTGGAACTCGGGCCGCAGTCCTGCAAACCCGCCCACGAAACCGACAAGGAGGAACAGCCCCGCAAGAGCGGATGTGACAACCTTTTCATTCTGCCAGGGGCGCGGCATGGGAGTTGATGCATTGACGGTGCATGTGGTGCAGCCCATCACTCGCCTCTCGCCGCCAGTTCAGGCGTCTGGATGCCGACGCGGCAGCGGCCGCCTTTCCGTATGTACATTCGTTGCCGGAAGTTTTCGACATCGCGTGCAAAGCGCCCATCGACGTCCGGCAGCACCTTGAGTGCCTCATACAACCGGTCGAGATAGGGGATGCCTTCAACCAGCTGATGATAGACCCAGCGACCTTCCTTTGCCGCCGATAGCAAACCGGCTTGCCGCAGCACCTTGACGTGGCGCGAGAGCTTGTACTGGGGCTCCAGAAGACTGTCCACCAACTCGCAAAGACAAGCCTCCTCGTCTGTTTCGGCCAGCAGCCGGACGACCCGGATCCTGGTCGGGTCGGCGAGCGCCTGAAATATTTCCTGGGGTTTTATATGAATTGAATGCATACATGCATGGTAGTGCATGTATGCATTCAATTCAAAACAAAATTGACGGGCAAACACAGCTGAAAATGAATGCTATGGAAATGCCAGGTTTAGCGACTTCTGCTGCGGCGGATAACAGACCCCGATCTTTTCGTTGCATCCTTGGTAGTTCGCGAGCAGCGTAAGGCGTTTTGCTTTCGGCGTGCGGTCCAGGACGATCTCGACCTGGATAGGTTTCTTGTAGGTCTCCATCGTGCCGAAGAACGGATCGTTCTTGACCTCACCGGGCGGCAGCCGAACTTCCCTGATGAGCACGCCGCTTGAGTTTTTCAGCGCAAAGAAGGTCTTGTTTTTGTACAGATAATGCCCCTTTGCCGGCGTGAATTCCGCGATGACGGTGTTGGGGCCCCGGAGGGAGACTTTGAGCTTGAACGCCTGGTCAGGCGGAAGCGGCTCTACGGCGGCCAACGCGACACCCGCCTGAAGCATGAGGATTTGAATCGCCGCGAGGGCGGCGTGTTTCAGCTTGATCATGTTGCTTCCTTCCCTTGTTCGAGTCAGGCGCCAAGCGACGCATCGAGGTACTGGCGCAGTTTGGTGAAATCGATCGCCCCAAGCGTCCGCGAAACGAATTTCCCGCTCCCGTCGATGAGAAAGGTGGTGGGAACCACCTTCGTGTCGCTAAACGCACGAGCAAGGTCTCCGCCCGTGTCCAGGACGACAGGGAACGGTAACCCACCGCTTTTCGCAAAGTTCTTCACGTGCTCCGGGGAGTCGTATGCCATTGCCACGGCGATCAGTTCGAAATCGTGGGGCTGGTACTTGCGATAGGTCTCGACGAGATCGGGCATTTCGCCTATGCAAATGGGGCAACTCGTGGCCCAGAACATCACCACCACTGTCTTGCCCCGCAAGTCCGCCAGCCGAATCTGACGACCGTCGAGCGTTGTGAACGTGGCGTCGGGCGCGGCCGGTCGTTGCGCGAGCGCATAGAAAGCGATGGCAGTGCCCAACACTGCTATCGCCGCCAACGCGAGCAGCAGATTCCGCTTAGACGCCATTGTTGCGGTCCTCCTCGATCCGCCCGTCCTTGACGCGCACCAGGCGCTGCGCGTGGTCGGCCACGGCTGGGTTGTGGGTGACCATGAGGAGCGTTTTGCCTGCCTTGTTCAGATCACCGAGCAAGGCCAGCAACTCCGCTTCGGAGCCGGAATCCAGATTGCCGGTGGGTTCGTCCATAAGAAGAATATCGGGCTCGTTGGACAAGGCGCGGGCAATCGCAACGCGCTGCTGCTGGCCTCCGGAGAGCATGCTGGGCAGGTGGTGGGCCTTGTCTTCCAAGCCAAAGCGTTCCAGCAGCGCCATGGCGCGCCCGTTGCTGTGTGTCCCGCCGCCAAGCCACAGCGCGATCTCGACGTTTTCCAGCGCCGTAAGGTGCGGCATCAGGTTGAAGAACTGAAACACGAAACCGATTTTTTTGCCGCGCACGGCTGCCAGCTCAGCGGCATCGAGCGTGCCAAGCTCCAAGCCGTCCAACACGATGCGGCCGGCGCTGGGGCGGTCAAGGCCGCCGATGAGTTGCAGCAGCGTACTTTTGCCATGACCGGAAGGTCCCATGATCGCGACCCAGCTGCCGCGCTCCACAGTCATTGAGACTTCCGAAACCGCCTTCGTCTCGGCGGCGCCGCTGCCGTAGGTCTTGCTTACTTTTTCCAGTTCAATGATGGCGTTAGACATGGCGCATGGCCTCCACCGGAGAGAGCTTGGTCGCCCGATACGCCGGGTAAAGACCCGCGAAGAGTGCGAGGCACACGGAAAAGCTCAATGTGAGAATAATGGTTCCATAGTCGATCGTCACCGTCTGCGACTGCTGCAATGACGCGGTGAGCGCATTGTCAGTGAGGTAAGAGCCGAACAGGTAAGCAACGAGAACACCGACCGTCACGCCCAGAATCCCGCCGAGCAAGCCGTAGAGCCCCGATTCGAACATGAATGCCATGAACAATGTACGCCGGGTGCTGCCGACGGCCTGCATAATCCCGATTTCGCGTCGGCGTTCATGCACCGCGGTGAGCAGGGTATTGACGATACCGAACGCCGCGGCGAGCACGCCGACTGCCGCCACCGCCTGCATGGCCGCACCGACCGAACCTACGATGGACAGGACTGAAGACACCAGTTGCTTGTCGGTGATGACGGCGACGTTGGCAACTTCCTGGATCTTGAGGCTGGTTGCATCCATTTTTTCGAGGTCGCTCACTTGGACGGCGATGAACGATACCTTGTCCTGCACGTCATAGATCTGCTGGGCGAGGGTAAGCGGAATGAAGGAGGCGATGTCGTCCTTGCTGCCCGCTTCGCGCAGAACGCCGATCACGGGAATCGGCTTGCCGCGCACGGTGAATTCGTCGCCTACCTTGAGCTTGAATTGATTGGCGATTGCCGACCCGAGGACGACCCCACGCTCGTCCGGAGAATTGAAGTAGCGCCCGGAGTCGATACTCCACTTCTGCAACGCGCGCATCTCTTCAGGCCAAATGCCGATCACCAGCACCGGTTGGTTGCGAAACGCGGTCTTTTCGTTGAGATGCGGCACAGCGCTCTTGACACCCGGTACGGCTCGAATTTTCTCTAACTCAGACATGGGAATGGCGCTGGGCAGTTGCTCTCCAGTGAGCACCGAAATCTGTTCATAAGCACACCAGCCCTTGGGCGTGACCACCAGATTGGCGCCGAGGCCTTGCGCCTGCTTCCTGATCTCATCTTTTAAGCCTTGCCCAATGGTCATCAAGGCGACGAAAGCCGCCATCCCCACGCTCACCCCAGCCAAGGTGAAGACAAAACGTCCACGTCGGCGCAGTAGGTTGCGCCATACCAATTTGCCGAGATTCATTTTTTGATCGAGCCCAAGTTTTTGACCGAGTCGGCGCGGAGATAAACCATTTTTTTGTTCGGGTCCTCCATCATGGTCCCGCGCACGTTCACCTCATCCCAGGGTTTGAGATTGGTATCCTTGACCCTGATCGGCAGGTAATACAGTGCACAATTCAAGTCTCGGCAGACCCGGGCCTCGCGCGAGTCGATCAAACCCACCAAATGTGGATCGTTGGGAGCGAACTTTGCCACGACGCCGCGCACCAGAATGCTGCCGGTGTAGCCTTTCGGATCGGATTTCAAATCGTCCACTTGCAATGCCCCCTCGGGCAGCGGTGGCTGCGCCCTGCCCAGAAAGTCGGGCAAGCCAGCGTTGGTGGCCTCGCCAGCCAAAAGCACGCTCCCCGTCACAAATGCGGCGCCTAAGACGAGCGCTCCTGCGATCCAGTACCTACGCTGCTTGACGGCACTGCTAGATCCAGTTCCACTCGTATCGGTTTTAATCGAATTCTTCATTCCATATCTCCTTTCATGTTCTCATCGGGCGCCTGCGTCCGATGCCGTACAACTGCAACTGCCGCCGGAACGGGCCGCGATGCAGCGTCTTCTTCGCCCGGGGCACGATCCTGCACGTAGCCGTCCCCGGTGGCGAGCGCATGCTGGGCTCGTGCCAGTTCCCGCCCCAGGTAGGCGGCGTGGTCGAGCCGGCTGATCAGCCCCTCGGCGATGACCGTGCCGTAGAGGGCCGTCGGCGTGGCACCCTCGATCACGCGAGTGAGCACGCCGTTGTTGGCGTAGTGCTCCAGCACCACGAGGTGCCGCTGCCGATCCGGATAGATCACCAAGTATCCGACCGGGTCGGAAACGAGGCGCAGCGGCTCCATCGCCTGCTGGACGGACACCGAAGGCGCCTCAGCCGGGATCGCTTCCGCCGGGCCGGGATCGTACGCCGCAGCCTCGGCGATGCTGCCGGCGATCGCTTCGAGATCGGTAGTTCCAATCAGGTCTACCACCTGCAGCCGGCGGCGGAAGGCATCCACCTGCTCGCGGCCCACGTTCTTGATGATGGGGCGTTTGCCCTGGGCGCCACGGATGCGCCCGCTCTCTTCCAGCCCCTCGCGCACCAGGCTCGCCAGCGACTGCCCCGGCAGGTGGCCGATAGCCTTGCGCGTATCTTCCCCGCAGACCACAAGGAAGCGCACATGGGGATTAGGCAGCAGGTTGCGGATCAGGTGCTCGATGCCCAGGTTCTCGGTATGCAGGCTGCCGATGATGGACAGGCCGGGCGGGCGCATGGCGGCAAGCCGCGACACCAGGTCGTCGGAGTTGAGGGTGCACACCGCCACTGGCGCCCGGAAGCGCAGCACCCGGTAGTCCCCGGGTAGCGGCGGCCAGCCGGCGCGTTCTTCGGGCGTCTCGGTGGCGCATTGACCGGCCTGGGCAAGCGCCGGGTCGAGCTCGGCAACGGCGTTCAGGACCACCGCCGGCCAGCAGACTTCGCAGCCCAGGCAGTCGTAATGCTTGGGCTTGAACAAGGCACGCGCCTCGGCGAGTTGCGACGCCAGGACGGCCGGCAGGGCGGACGAGGCTTCGAGCGCCTGCACCGTGTCCTGGTAGCAGCCACAGCGATGGCACTTGGTCGCCGCCATCGCGCTGCCCAGTTCCTGCCGCAGGGCAGCCAGAGTCAGATTTTCGACAGCCGGGATGCTCACGCGAGCCGCTCCTCCAGCAGGCAAAAATCGCCCTTGAGCGCCTTCAGCAGCCCCTCACTTTGCACGCGGTAATAGACCATCTTGCCGTCGTTGCGCATGGCGAGCCAGCCTTGGTCGCGCAGCAACTTCAATTGATGGGAAGTCGCTGCCACAGTGAGGCCGAGTACGTGCGAGATATCGCACACGCACAGTTCGCCCTTGGCGAGCGCCAGCAGGATCTTGAGCCGTGTGACGTTGCCCAGTAGCTTGTACAGCTCGGCGAGCGGGGGCAGCAGTTGTTCATCTTTGGCCAGTTCGGCCTTGATTCGCGCGACCTTCTCCTGTTCGAAGCAGGTGACGTTGCAGACTGGGCTGGCGATGATTTTGGCGGAAGTGTCCATAGAGATCGACTCATTTAAACATTATCGAAAATGATAAATCGAAAATCGGCACCGCGCAATAGGAAGCTGAGAAATCCCTTACCCGTTAGGGCTGAGCTGGGTCGGTCACAAATCCGTTACGCACCAAGCTGCCTTGCGGCGGCCGACCACACTTGGGCAACCGTTTCATAGTGCGCATGGTGGTCGGTGCGGATGTGCAGTTCGGGTTGGACTCGCGTCGCAAAAAAAACAGAACGAAGAGCACCGGCGCGCGCGCGACAGCGAAACGCGGCATGAAACCGCGTAAAGCAGACGCTCGCCGGTTCAGGCGCGCGCTAGAGGGGGACGGTCAAGAAGCGGCGGGGTGCGGGTAAAGAGGGCGGCGCACGAATGCAAAATCCATCCGACAGATGGAATCAAGCCTTGAATGAGGCCAGATTCTGGGAGGATAAGGAAGAGGTCATGATGTCAATGGCCACCATGATGCTGATCTTTTGGTACCAAATGATTCGCACTACTTCGCCGATGCGGGCAAGGTGATCTGGAAGCAGGTCTTCTGATCGTCGGACGCCACGGTGATCGAGCCAGCATGCGCGTCAACGATGGATTTGACGATAGTAAGCCCGAGTCCGGCGCCATCCCCTTTGCGTTGTCGCGATGGGTCGACGCGGTAGAAGCGGTCGAACAGTCTGGGAAGGTGTTCAGCCGGGATTGCCGGGCCCGGGTTCTCGACAGAAACAGTGGCCTGTTCCCCTTGCCCGGCCAGAGATACCCGCACGATTTGGCCTGCTGGCGTATGCCGGATGGCGTTCGATATGAGGTTGCTGAGCGCACGCCGCAGCATCAGCCGGTCGCCCGGCACGCTGGCTGACCCCGTTTGGGCCAGTGAAACGCCGCGCTCCTCCGCCCACGCTTCGAAATAATCGAACAGGCCATGGGTTTCATCGCTCAGGTTGACGCTTTCCCGGCCCGGTGTGAGGAGGCCGTTGTCGGCCTGGGCCAGGTAGAGCATGTCGCCGACCATCTGGGCCATGCGTTCGTATTCTTCCAGGCTCGAGTACAGGACTTCCTTGTATTCGTTGTTGTCACGGGCACTGGAAAGCGCCACCTGGGTTTGGGTCATGAGGTTAGAGATCGGGGTGCGCAGTTCGTGCGCGATATTGGAAGAGAACTCGGAGAGCCGCCGGAAGGAATCGTCCAGTCGAGCCAGCATGGCGTTGAAGGCGGTTGCAAGCGGCATGAGTTCGGTCGGAAGGCCCGAAGCCTCAAGGCGCGCGCCGAGACGTTCGGCGGAAATTCCAGCCACGGTGTCGGTGACCTGGCGCAAGGGCAAGAGCCCCCATCGGGTAACGATCCAGCCCAGGCCAGCCATGGCCAGGGCGGCCAGGGCAATGGCGCTGCCCAGCACCGAGCGGAACGTGTTCATGAAAAGCGCATGGTGCTCGATGTCCTGTGCCACAGCCAGGGTGTAGTGCCCGCCGCTGCCTGCCGTGATCGACACGGCCATGCCCCGATGGCTGACGCCCTTTTGCTCCCATTGATGCAAGGTCCCTTCCGTACACGCTGCGGGCTGCGCCTGGCAGGCTTGCAGCAGCGTGCGCGGAAAATTCGCGCCCGAGGTGGCGAACCAGATATTCCCCGTCGCATCGGTCACGACGACGGCGAGCCCATGATGACCCACCAGAGCGTCGTCCAGTTGCTGTGGCAGACGGTCCAGGGTTTTGCTGTTCGAGGCTTGCATGAACAGGTTCCGGACGAGCTCCAGCTTGCCATTGAGTTCGATCCGATCCTCCTCTTTGAAATGGGCTTCCACTTCTTGCATCAGAAAATAGCTCGTTACAAGCAGGACCAGCGCAGCGGCCACAGCGAAGAGCAGGCTGATCCGGGTGGTCAGTGAGAGAGATTTCATGGGACCGTGCCTTCCGGGCCGGCTTCCAGCACATAGCCCATCCCCCGCACGGTATGGATGAGCTTGAATTCAAAGCCATCGTCGATCTTGACCCGCAGCCGGCGTACCGCCACGTCGATGACGTTGGTGTCGGAATCGAAGTTCATGTCCCAGACCTGCGAGGCGATCAGGCTGCGCGGCAGTACTTCGCCCTGACGGCGCAGAAACAGTTCCAGCAGGGCGAACTCCTTGGCCGTGAGTTCGATCTTGCGCCCCGCCCGCGTGGCGCGTCGCCGCAGCAGATCGAGTTCCAGGTCGGCCGCCTTGAGGACCGCGGATTCCAGGCTGTTATGCCCGCGACGCACCAGGCTGCGCACCCGGGCCAGCAGTTCGGCAAAGGCGAAGGGCTTCACCAGGTAATCGTCGGCGCCCAGCTCCAGCCCCTTGACCCGGTCCTCGACCTGGTCGCGCGCGGTCAGAAACAGCACCGGCATGTCGATCCCGGCCCGGCGCACGCCTTCGAGCACCTGCCAGCCATTGAGGCCGGGCAGCATCACATCCAGGATCATCAGGTCGTAGTGGCCGGTTTTTGCCAGGTCCAGCCCGTCCCATCCCTCACGCGCCAGGTCCGTGACGAAACCGGCTTCGGTGAGCCCCTGCTTCAGGTAATCGCCCGTCTTGGGCTCGTCTTCGACGATCAATATTTTCATGATGGGAATACTCGGCTGGATGCACGCATCCTGCCACAGCGCGCGCCTGCAGAGGCATCGCATTACAGATTTGTAATTCAGCCGTCAGTTTGATGTTGGGTGTGCCCCCTCAGGATGCCGTCAAACGTGCGTCGCCTTGGGCGCTGTGATTGAAGCCTAACCTGAACATTCGAGAACATCATGCGTTACACCCCGTTGATTTTTGTTGGCTTGCTGCTCACGCAACCCGTTTACGCGGTCAGTCTGCGCGCAGCGTTGGATCAAGCCTGGGAAAAGAGCCCCCAGGCGCAAACATTAGAGGCCAAGCGCGCGGAAAGCGATGCGCAAGGCGTCGCTGCGAACAGCCTGCTACCCGGCGCGCCCGCCATCATCCTGGGGCACCGCAACGACCAGTTGAGCAACAACGCCGGCGTGCGCGAGTGGGAGGCCGGTATCGCTTTGCCCCTATGGCTGCCGGGTCAGCGCGACGCGCGGCAACGTCAGGCCAAAATCGGCCGGGCCGGCCTGGAAGCCAATATCCTTGCACTGCGTTTGAGACTGGCCGGGGAACTGCGCGAAGCCATTTGGCAGGTGCGCCAGGTGGAGGCGCAAATCCGGCTCGATGAAGCGCGCGCCCAAACCGCGAAAAAGCTCGCGGAAGATGTCGCCAAGCGGGTGCGGGCAGGGGAGTTGGCCAAGACCGATTTGAATCTGGCGCAGAACGAATGGCGCACCGCCCAGGCCGCCGTTTTGCAAAACCGCAACCAGCTGCTCCAGGCGCAGCAAGCCTATGCCACGCTCACCGGCACCAGCGTGTTGCCGGACGACAGTGCGGAAAGCGCGCAATCGAAGCCCCTGTCGGACGACCATCCCTTAATGGAAGAAGCGCGCCTGGCTATCGAAGTAGCGCAGGCGCAGGTGCATGTGGCCAGCCAATCGCGCCGCGACAATCCGGAGCTTGAACTCAGCACGCGCCGGGCGCGCGGCAACCTGAACGACGCTTACGCCGGCACCGTGGCGCTGGCGTTGCGCCTGCCTTTGGCTACCGATGCGCGCAACCTGCCGCTCACGAGCGCCGCCCAAACCGCCCTCACCCGCGCGCAAAGCGAATACACCCGCACCCGGCTTGCGCTGGAATACAACAGACAGCAAGCGGAGCAGGCATTGCAAGCCGCCGACCAGTTGCTGGACCTGGCGCGGCAGCAGCGGGCCGCAGCCTGGGAAAACCTCGACCTGATCCAGAAATCATTCAGCCTCGGCGAATCCGACCTGTTCACCTTATTACGCGCGAGAACGGCAGCCTTTGAGGCGGAGCAGGCTCATAACCAACAAGAAATCGCGCAGGCGCTGTCCCGCGCCCGTGTCAATCAGGCCCAAGGAGTTTTACCGTGAACGTATTCAATTTACCTCCTGCTTTTACGGCATGGACGCTGGCGTTGCTGTTTTCGCTTTTGCCACCAGTCGCCTTTGCCGGCGGCGGCGATGACCACAGCCACGGCCCCGAGGTCAGCGTGCCGGTTGCCGCATCGGCCACAAGCGCAGACCGGCTGGAATTGAAATCGCCGGACGTGGAACTGTTGGGCATACTCAGCGACGGCAAGCTCACCGTCTATGCCGACCGCTACGCCACCAACGAGCCTATCCTCAACGCGAAAATCGAGCTGGAAAGCAACGGGCGCAAGCTTCAACTGATGGCTACCAAAGACGGCGCTTACACGGCCGCCGCGGATTGGCTGAAGCAGCCCGGCAAGCATGAAATTGTGGTGAGTGTGGAAGCAGTCGGCCTGCAGGATTTGCTGATAGGCACGTTGCACGTACCCGCCTTGAAGCCCACAGTCCAAGCGCGCTCTTGGCTGGACTACGGGAAATGGGCGGTGGGCGGCATCGCGGTGCTCATCGTTCTGCTTGTGCTGTTCAAACGCATGCGCCGCCGCAAGGGTGCAACGGCAGCCCTGGTATTGCCCGTGTTTGCGGCTTTCATGCTCGGCGGACACAGCAATCCCGGCTTCGCCCACGGCGACGAGGATCATAGCGAGAAACCCAAAACTCCAGCCGCCGCCACGGCGGCGAGCGGCCTACCCACAAGCTCGGCCACGAGCGGTGCACCTGCCGCGCAGACTTCTCCCACGCGGCTGCCCGACGGTAGCATTTTCGTACCCAAGCCCGCGCAACGGCTGCTCGGCATCCGCACTGTACTGGGCGAGCCGCGCGACATCGCCAAAACGGTAGAGCTCAACGGCCACATCAGTGCCGACCCGAATTTCAGCGGGCGTGTGCAGTCCAGCCAATCCGGGCGGATTGCCGCGCCCGGCGGGGGCTTTCCCGCCATTGGCAGGAAGGTGAGCAAGGGACAAATCCTAGCTTACATCGAACCCGCCGCCAGCAGCATCGACAAGGGCAATCAGCAGGCGCAACTGGCCGAACTGGCGAGCAATCTGGGTCTTGCCGAACGGCGTGCAGCGCGCCTGGAGAAACTGGTGGGCAGCCTGCCGCAAAAGGAAATTGACGCGGCGCGAGCCGAGGCGGCAAGCCTCAGGGCGCGCAAGGCGGCGGTAGCGGGCAGCTTGTTCCAGCGCGAAGCCCTGCGTGCGCCGGTTTCCGGCGTGATCAGCCAGGCCGGCGTGGTCGCGGGCCAGGTGGTGGAAGCGCGCGAAGTATTGTTCGAAATCGTCGACCCGGCCCGGCTCTGGGTGGAAGCCGTCGCCTACGATACCGCGTTGTCCGGCCAAGTGGCGGGCGCTGCGGGCGTGACCGCAGGCAATCAGCCGTTGACGCTGGCGTTCATCGGCCAAAGCTATCAACTGCGCGAACAGGCGCTGCCCATGCAGTTCGCCGTCAAACCGCCTCTACCCACATTGAGCGTGGGCCAGCCGGTGAAGGTGTTTGTCCAGACCCGGCAAATCCTCCGCGGCATCCCCGTGCCGCAAGGCAGCGTCATGAAGAACAGCAGCGGGGAAACGATCGTGTGGGTGCACGCCTCCGCCGAACGCTTCATGCCGAAAAAGGTGAAAGTGCAAGCGGTGGATGCCCATACGGTCGCGGTGCTGGAGGGGCTGCATGACGGCGACCGGGTGGTGACGCAGGGTGCGACATTGCTGACACAGATACGCTAGGGGCAGACATGTTTAAAGCAATCATTCAATCCAGCCTGAGCCAGCGCCTGTTCGTCGTCGCGGCGTCGCTGCTGCTGCTGGTGTACGGCATGCTCACCCTGAAACAACTGCCGGTGGACGTGTTTCCCGACCTCAATAAACCCACCGTGACGCTGATGACCGAAGCTGCGGGCATGGCGCCGGAGGAAGTGGAGCAGCTCATCAGTTTCCCCGTTGAGACGGCGATGAACGGCATCCCGGGGGTGACGCGGGTACGCTCGGTTTCCGGCATCGGTCTTTCCATCGTGTACGTGGAGTTCGACTGGGGCACCGACATTTACCGCAACCGCCAGCAAATCGCGGAACGCCTCTCGCTGGTCAAGGAGCAGATTCCCGCCGGCATCACGCCCCAGATGGGGCCGATCAGTTCCATTATGGGCGAGATCATGTTGATCGCGATGACCGCCGACCCCGCCAAGGCGAGCCCGATGCAGGTGCGCGAACTGGCGGACTGGGTGGTGCGTCCGCGGCTGCTCACGATCGCGGGTGTGTCGCAGGTGATTCCCATCGGCGGCGAGGTGAAGCAATACCGGGTGACGCCCGACCCGGTCAACCTCGACCGCCTGGGCATCACCCTGGAACAAATGGAAAAGGCGCTGGCGAATTTCGCCGCCAACACCAGCGGCGGTTTTCTGGAGTCGCAGGCACAGGAATACCTGATCCGCAATATCGGGCGCACCACCAAACTGGAAAATTTGCAGGATCTGGTGATCGACTACCGCGAGGGGACACCGATTCTGCTCAGGCAAGTCGCCACGGTGGAGTTCGCCGCCCGCTTGAAGCGCGGCGACGCGAGCTTCATGGGCAAGCCCGCGGTGATCCTGTCGGTGCAGAAGCAGCCTGGAGCGGACACGGTCAAGCTGACGCGCGAAATCGAGGCGGCGCTCGCGGAGCTGAACAAGAACATGCCCGCCGGGATCGCGGCGAAAGACATCCTGTTCAAGCAGGCGAATTTCATCGAAAGCTCGGTGAGCAACGTGGAAGAGGCCTTGCGCGACGGCGCCATCATGGTGGCGGTGGTGCTGTTCCTGTTTCTGCTTAACTTCCGCACCACCTTCATTTCGCTCACCGCGATTCCCATCTCCATCCTGATCACGGTACTGGTGTTCAAATACTTCGGGCTGTCGATCAACACCATGACGCTGGGGGGCTTGGCCATTGCCATCGGCGAACTGGTGGACGATGCGGTGGTGGGGGTGGAGAACGTGTTCCGGCGTTTGAAGCAAAATCGGGCGGAAGGCGACAAAATACCGGTGCTGGAAGTGATCGCCGCCGCCACCTTGGAAGTGCGTTCCGCCATCGTCTATGCCACGCTCATCATCGTGCTGGTGTTCGTGCCGCTGTTCGTCTTGTCCGGCATCGAGGGCAAGCTGTTCGCGCCGCTCGGCGTGGCCTACATCGTGTCCATCCTCGCCAGCATGCTGGTGTCGGTGACGCTGACGCCGGTGCTGTGCTATTACCTGCTGCCGAAAATGAAGCGGCTGGAGCACGACGACAGCCCGGTCGTCAAAAAGCTCAAGCAATGGGATACGGGCCTGCTGCAATGGTCGTTCGACCACAGCAAGCTGGTGCTCGGTGGAGGCTTGCTCGCGGTGGCGCTCGCGGCAGCCGCCGTGCCGTTCTTCGCCCGCTCCTTTCTGCCCGCGTTTAACGAAGGCACGCTCACCATCACGGCCGTCATGAATCCGGGCACGTCGCTTTCGGAAGCCAACCGCATTGGCACCCTGGCGGAGCAGCTTATTCTGCAAGTGCCGGAAGTGACTCAGGTGGGGCGGCGCACCGGCCGCGCCGAGCTGGATGAGCACGCGGAAGGCGTGCATTACAGCGAGATCGACGCGGACCTGAAAAAATCCGCCCGCTCCCGCGAGGCCGTGTTGCAGGACATCCGCGACCGCCTCGCGCCGCTGCCCGCCTCGGTCAACACCGGCCAGCCCATCTCGCACCGGCTCGACCACATGCTGTCCGGGGTGCGCGCGCAGATCGTGCTGAAAATCTTCGGCGACGACGTGGACACGCTGCGCGGCCTGGCGGCGGAGCTGCAGACCCGGCTCGCCAGCATCCCCGGCCTGGTGGATTTGCAACTGGAAAAACAAGTGCGCATTCCGCAACTGCAAATCCGCATCGATTACGCCAAGGCCAAGCAGTATGGCGTCACCCCCGCAGCCATCAACACCGCCCTGGAGATGCTTTCCAACGGCGCCACCGCGGCGCAGGTGATCGAAGGCAACCGCCGCTTCGACGTGGTGATCCGCCTTGCGGATACCGACCGCAGCGCGCAGGGCTTGAGCAATCTTTTAGTGGAAACGCCGGGCGGACGCATCCCGCTGCGCCTCATCGCGGATATCGAAGACAGCGACGGCCCCAACCAGATCCTGCGCGAAAACAGCCGCCGCCGCATGGTGCTGATGGGCAACAGCGACGGCACCGACATGGCGCAGATCATCCGCGACATCCGCGCCGAGCTCGCCAAATACCCGCTGCCGGAAGGCTATTTCACCAAACTGGAAGGCCAGTTCCAGGCACAGGAAGAAGCCAGCCAGCTGATTACCGGGCTGTCGCTGGTGTCCTTGGCCATGATTTTCCTCGTCTTGTACAGCCGCTACAAATCCACCGTGCTGGCACTGATGATCATGGGCAACATTCCGCTGGCGCTGGTGGGCAGCGTCATCGCGCTCTGGCTCTCCGGTGGCGCGCTATCGGTGGCGAGCCTGATCGGCTTCATCACCCTGGCCGGCATCAGCACGCGCAACGGCATCCTGAAAATCAGCCACTACATCAACCTGGTGGCGCACGAAGGCGAAGAATTCGGCAAAAAAATGATCATTCGTGGCTCGTTGGAACGCCTCACGCCGGTGCTGATGACCGCGCTGGTGGCCGCCTTCGCCCTGATTCCGCTGATGCTGGCCGGCGGCGATCCCGGCAAGGAGATTCTGCATCCGGTGGCGGTGGTGATTTTCGGCGGGCTGGTGAGCTCCACGCTGCTGGATACCTTGCTCACACCGGTGATGTTTTACCTGTGGGGCGAGAAACCGATGAGGAAGCTGCTGGCACAAGGCAGCAAGGAAAACTTCTGATCCACCCCTCAAAAAAAATGAGCGTTATTTTTAAACTTTATCCAAGGAGCCACACAATGAAATACCTGAAACCCTCCGTCCTCGCATTGGCTTTGTTCTTCTCGCAAGGCGCGTTTGCTCATAGCGACGAATATCTCGACACCCAAACCGCGCCACACGGTGGCCAGTTGCGCATGGTGCAACAGTACCATTATGAACTGGTGGTCAAAGCCAACGAAGTAAGCGTGTATGTCACCGACCATGGCGGCAAGAAATTCGATACGCGCGGTGCGACGGGAACCGCAACCCTGCTTTCCGGCAAGAGCAAGACCAGTGTGAAGCTCATGCCCGCTGGCGATAACCAAATGAAAGGCTCGGGTCAATTCGCGCTTGCGCCCGATATGAAAGTCGTGGTGTCCATCGCACTGGCGGGTCAGCCAGCGCTACAAGGCCGTTTCACGCCCATGCAGAAGGCGCCATCCGCTTCCTCAACCGCCCACTCTCACTAGTAATTGGTAGCTGGCCGGGCGCAGGAAAAACAGTAGCTCAATTTTATTTAACCAAGGAGATATTGATGATTAAAGTATGGCTTGTAGTTTTGACGGTTTCACTTGCGGGGCTTGCTGGTTGTGCGAGCGATGGCAGCTATCAGGGGAGTTCTGGTAGTTCTGGTAGCAGTTCGCACAGACATTGATTGTTTAACGAAGGATAACCTATGAATACCGGTTGATCGCCGTACGCAGGGGCCATGGCCCCTGCGTACGGCTATTGACGGTGCATGGGTCTACCCCGCAATGGTCCTAAGGAAATCAGCCATGAACGGAAAGATCGCAAAACGGGCAGCCCTTGGCGCCATGCTCGCTTTTTTCGGGGTCGCCAGCCTTCCGGCGTCAGCCCAAACATTCCAGATTCCCAAGCCAAGTCCGGGACTGATGCCGAATCCCGCAACGGGCAAAGCTTTGTACGAAAAGAACTGCGCCGCCTGCCACGGCATTGATCTGAAGGGCAGCGACAAGGGGCCGCCATTCCTGCATCGCGTGTATGAGCCTTCCCATCATGGCGACGTCGCCTTTCAGCTCGCGGCGAAGAATGGGGTGCGGGCGCATCACTGGAAATTTGGTGACATGAAACCCGTCCCCGGCGTCACACCGGATGAAGTTGCGCACATCACAGCCTACATTCGGGCAGCGCAGCGCAAAGCGGGGATACGGTAGTGCTAACCGTGGTTCCAGGCTCTCGGCCAAGGTGACGGAGATCGCGCCTATGTCATGCGCTACGGCATACACGAGAAGCTCGCGGCCAACCCCGTGTTCCCCCAGACGCCCGACGCGATGCACGGAACGCGCGAATTGCGCAAGCCGGTTTCGGCTAATGAACGGGGCCACTTCTGAGAATACTTAAGACGAACACAATCCTGGAGAAAATTAAATGAGTTTTACCGACGGCAAAAATTCGATGGGAGGCGCCTTATGGCGTAGGCCCATGTTTCTAGCGGCAGCGCTTGTGCTTCAGATATCCGGTCTCACCGCGTCTCGCGTTTACGCCCACGAAGCGGGCGCCCCGTTCTCGGGCGCCATTATCGATCCCTTCAGTCTGCATCATGCGCATATCGAGAACGAGCAACGGCTCAACCTGTTTTCATTGCGCGGCGTTGATGCCGGAGAAGGGCGCAAGCGCTCTGTTTTTGAAGGGGAACTGGAATTCGCCTGGTCGAACGCTACCTTCGATTTCGGCTTCGAAGCGTTTATTCCCTTCGTCAGCCTTCCCTCGCCGGAGGGGGACGGTCGCACAAAAGGGATCGGCGACGTGGAAATCCGCCCCATCAAATATGCGCTGATTAATCGGCCTGACTTCGTGCTCACCACAGCGACCGCGCTTACGCTACCGACCGGCAACCGGGAGCGTGGGCTGGGTAGCGGGAACACCACCGTCGCGCAATTCGTGTTCGTCGACAAGGCGGTGGGTAACTGGTTTTTCGGACTCAATCTAGGTGCCGACGCACGGATTGGCGGCGAAAGCGGGAGCGGGGTCGAGTACGGCGCAGTCGTGTCTTATTCCTTCATTAACGGCACGCCGAGCGGCGGCTTGGCCGCATCGCGGCCAGGCCAGTCTTTGGTCGTCTCCCCCTCTTTGGAGTTTGTAGGCAGCAATCGCCTGAGCGGAAACGATTCGGGCGAGCGCGAAACCTCGATCTCCTCAGGATTACACTTCTGGTGGCCCAAGAGCGGCTGGCAGGTGCGTGCCGGCGTAGCCATCCCTATCTCCGGAGTCCGGGAGGCGGATCGGACATTCCTGCTCCAGGTAGGTAACCACTTGAACTGGGGGAAGATTCTGCGCTAGCAGCCAGTTGCGTAGTCCTGCAATGCTATTTCGATTACCTGTGGGGAGCTTAGAAGGAACGATATGACGATCATACGAAAGGGCGGCACGCAAATTCCAGCATCCGCTATAGCGATAATCGCGCGTCAATCCACAAACGGGTAATTTTGCGGCTTGAACACCAAAGACACGCAGTCATTCCTCTACAACCGCGTGTCGACAGCACCGTCGCTAACACGCTTGTCTACCGTAGGAAAACCGTGAAGAGCCAATATTTTCATGGTTTGAATACTCGCCTGGATGCACGCATCCTGCCACAGCGTGCGTTGCCGAGGTGCACATTGCAGATTTGTAATCTGTCTGTCAGTTTCATGTCCGCAACAAAAATGTAGGATGTCGTCAGGCGTGCAAAGAACACGGTGCGTGAATGGGGTGCAGATTGACAGCAAAGCGGTTGCCCCGCCAAAGACCGATTGATTCAGGCAGAACATCATATTTTATGGAGGGCAGTCCCGCATGAAACCTTATTCTTCTCATTATTTGCCGGTTCCGGATTTGCCGCGTCGCCGCTTCGTCCAGGGGCTTGCGGCGGGCGGTCTTCTGCTGGGCTTGCCTTCGGCCATCAAGCCGGTCTGGGCGGATGCCGCCGACACCGCGACAGGTAGCGCCCCGGTCCTCCAGGGTACGGAATTCGACCTCGTGATCGCGGAAACGCCGGTCAACTTCACCGGGACGCCGCGCATGGCCACGACCATCAACGGATCGATACCTGCCCCGACGCTGCGCTGGCGGGAGGGCGATACCGTGACCATCCGCGTCACCAACCGGCTCCCTGTAGACACGTCCATTCACTGGCACGGCATTCTCTTGCCCTTCGAGATGGACGGTGTTCCCGGAATCAGCTTCAAGGGCATCCCGCCAGGGGAAACGTTCACCTATCGTTTCAAGGTGGAGCAAACCGGCACCTACTGGTACCACTCGCACTCCGGCATGCAGGAGCAGACCGGCATGTACGGCGCCATTGTCATCGAAGCCGCTGGCGGCGAGACGATCCAGGCAGATCGCGACTACGTCGTGCAGCTGTCGGACTGGACGGACGAAGATCCCATGCGCGTCTTCGCCAAGCTCAAGATGCAAGGCGATTACTACAACTTCAACCAGCCCACGGTGGTCGATTTCTTTCGCGACGTCTCGCGCGAGGGATTCAAGGCGGCGCTCGACAAGCGCAAGATGTGGAACGAGATGCGCATGAGCCCGACCGATCTGGCCGACATCTCCGCCTATACCTACACCTATCTCGTGAATGGCATCACCCCGGCCGGCAACTGGACCGGGCTGTTCCGTCCGGGCGAGAAGGTGCGGCTGCGTTTGATCAACTCCGGCGCGATGACGTTCTTCGACGTGCGTATTCCCGGACTGAAGATGACCGTGGTGCAAGCCGACGGCCAGGACGTCGAGCCGGTGACGGTGGACGAGCTCCGCATCGGCGTGGCCGAAACCTACGACGTGATCGTCACCCCCAGGGATGACGCCTACACGATCTTCGCGCAGTCGATGGATCGTACCGGCTATGCGCGCGGCACGCTTGCCATCCGTCATGGGCTGGCTGCCGCGGTACCGGAACCGGACAAGCCCGAATGGTTGACCATGGCAGACATGATGGGCGACATGGGTGGCGGCATGGCCGGTATGGATCACGGTAGTTCCGGCGGCATGAATAGCATGGCCGGCATGAGCGGCATGGATCATGGCGGAATGGCCATGGACCACAGCAAGCACGCCATGCAAGCCGGAATGGCCATGGGCGGAAAACTGGCCAGGCCGAGTACGCAGGCGCGCCACGCGAAAACCGAATATGGCCCCAGCACCGACATGCGGGTGGACATGGCGCGCACCAATCTGGACGACCCCGGGATTGGCCTGCGCAACAACGGCCGCCGTGTGCTGACCTACGCGGATCTGCACACGATCGGCGGGCCGATTGATCCGCGCGGCCCCGAGCGCGAGATCGAACTGCATCTGACCGGCAACATGGAGCGCTACACCTGGTCGCTCGACGGCCTCGAGTTCGGGAAATCCACGCCTGTGCATTTCCGGTATGGCGAACGGCTGCGCGTCATTCTCCACAACGACACCATGATGACCCATCCCATGCACCTGCATGGGATGTGGAGCGAACTGGAAAGCCCGGATGGGCAGTTCCTGGTGCGCAAGCATGTCATCAACGTGCAACCAGCACAGCGCATCAGCTTCCTTGTCAGCGCGGATGCCCTCGGACGCTGGGCCTGGCACTGCCACCTGCTTTTGCATATGGATGCGGGCATGTTCCGCGAGGTGGTGGTGGCATGAAACAGGACACATGGAGAAGACGCGATATGAAACGGTATTCGGCGCTTGCCGTATCGATGGCACTGGGCGCGGCGACCACGTGGGCACAGGCGGAGCCTGCAACTAGCGGCCACGCCGGCCACGACATGGAAGCCCCCGCCGCGCAAAGCCCGGCCCCGACAAACATGACGGCTGGAGGCATGGATCACGGCGACATGGACATGCAGGGGGGATCGGTCCCGCCCGACGCGCGCGATCCGCATGCCTACTCAGGGGGCCATACCCTCGACAGCGGCAAGTACGCCCTTCCCGGACCCCGCCAGCTTCGTCTTGCCGATGAGCACAACTTCGGCAGCCTGCTGGTTGATCGTCTGGAGCGCGTGGACACAAGCGACGGGTACGCCACTGCCTACGACGCCCAGGCCTGGTTCGGGCGCGACTACGACCGGCTGGTCGTCAAGGCGGAAGGCGACTATGACCAGGGCAAGCTACAGGAAGCACGCACCGAGCTGCTTTGGGGCCATGCCATCGCCACCTTCTGGGATACGCAACTGGGCGCGCGCTACGACAGTGGCGTTGGGCCGGACCGCAGCTGGCTGGCCTTCGGCGTGCAGGGCCTCGCGCCCTACTGGTTCGAGGTCGATGCCACGGCCTACGTGGGGGAGGGGGGGCGGACTGCGCTGCGACTTTCGGGTGAGTACGAGCTCCTGATCACGCAACGTCTGATCCTGCAACCGCGTCTTGAACTCAACGCCTATGGCAAAAGCGACGAGGCGCTGGGCATCGGCAGCGGTCTTTCCGACATCAAGGCCGGCTTGCGTCTTCGCTACGAGTTCACGCGCCAGATCGCGCCCTATCTCGGTGTGGAAAGAGCCGAAAAATTTGGCCAGACAGCCGATTTAGCCCGCGCTGCAGGCGAAGAGGCAGATGAAACAAGCTGGGTCGCCGGTGTGCGATTCTGGTTCTGATGGTTTGCAACGACTTTTGAATCACTCAACCTAAAGGAAATTTTTATTATGAATAAGGCACTTTCGATTCTGGTTCTTGGCGTACTTCCGGCTATTGCCCTGGCGGCAGGGGACCACGCCGGCGGCCATGGCATGGACGGCCGCGTGATGATGCAAGGCCACGACATGTCGGGTATGAGCAAGGATGCGCATACGTCGATGGCGGGCAAGCCTGGTGTTCCGTCCAAGGTCAGCCGTACCATCGAAGTCACCATGGACGACTCCATGCGCTACACGCCGGACAAAATCAGCGTCAAGGCCGGCGAGACCATCCGTTTCTTCGTCAAGAACGCCGGCAAAATTCAACATGAAATGGTGATCGGTTCCATGGATGAGCTCAAGGAGCACGCCGAGATGATGCGCAAGATGCCCGGCATGCAGCATGCCGAACCGAACATGATCACGCTCAAGCCCAGCCAGCGCGGCGGCATCGTCTGGCAGTTCGACAAGACTGGGACAGTGGACTTTGCCTGTCTGGTACCCGGCCATATGGAGGCCGGCATGGTAGGCAAGGTGATGGTCGAATGATGGCTTGAAGTGTCCGGCGATATCGCCCACTGATGGGCCGGATAGCGGCCCTGAGCATCGGGGGGCAATCCGGAGGGGGCGGCCTTAACCCGACCGCTGCTTCAAGGCTCCCAGATCGACAAGGCTGCAGCTGGTTTTCCGCGTTGTCAGGCAGTTGGTATCGCGAGGTTTGTGTTCGAACGAACACTGCCGCGCCTGGAGCATCTCCCAATCCTCTGAGGTGTAAGCATTGGGCGGTAGGTTCGCCGGGTAGTACACGCAGCCGAAGCAAAGATCTTCAGTCTCAGCACTATTTTCAAACATGGAACGTCCTGTTTTTATCGTTGAAAAAGGCCCGATCACCGCTTTATTCAAGCCATGACAAGGGCTTTTACGGGATGGCGATAATCTCATGAGCATTCCCCAATGGCAAAGGTTCTCCATGGATCGCCAATTGCCGGCCGAAGATGACGCAAATGTAATCCATCTGTCAGGCTGATGTGGCGAACCCCATTCCATACTGATTTCAATCGTGAATAAAGGCTTCGTATGAAAAACGTTGTTGCCACTCTTCTCATCGGCAGTCTCGCCCAAGCGTCTTGGGCTGCTCCGGCAACCCCGGTGATTGATGTCTACAAGAGTCCGACTTGCGGGTGCTGCAACAAGTGGATCGACCACCTCAAGGCCAATGGCTTCGGCGTCAGAAGTTACAACACTGACAATGTGGCGCAACACAAAGCGCGCCTTGGCGTGCCACCCGGTTACGGCTCCTGCCATACCGCAGAGGTCGGCGGGTATGTAATCGAAGGCCACGTCCCAGCCAGGGAAATCAAGCGCCTGCTCAAGGAAAAGCCCCGAGCCCGCGGGTTGGTGGTGCCGGCTATGCCGGTCGGTTCGCCTGGCATGGAAGCCGATGGCCGCAAGGATCCCTACAAAGTTTTTCTCGTGAACCGGGATGGGCCCGTCCGGACCTACGCCCAATACTGAAAGGAATACAGATGAAAACTGTCCTGACCACCCTGGTTCTAGGCTTGAGCCTCACCCTCGGACTGCCTGCCTGGGCTGGTACGGAACACGCGAGCCACAGCGGGACCGCGGACCATGCAGGTTTGCCCAGCGAAGGCGTGGTGAAGAAAGTGGACAAGGCCCAGGGCAAGCTCACCATCAAACACGGTCCTCTGGAGAATCTGGACATGCCCGCCATGACCATGGTTTTCCGTGTCCAGGACGTCAGTTGGCTCGACCAAATAAAACCCGGCGACAACATTCGTTTCCTCGCTGACAGGGTGGATGGCGTATTCACTGTGACCGCGCTCGAAGTCGTCAAACCGTAATACTTATTTTCCCCACGTAAAGGAGTCAACCATGAAACACCACGCACTCATTGCAAGCCTGATGGTGTCCACATTGGCCATGCAGCCCGTACTCGCGGATGAAGCCCACCATCCTGATCAGAAAGCCGCCGCGGCTGCGCCTGCCGCCGATCAGACGATCCAGAAAATGCAGGCCAATACCAAGCGCATGCAAAGCCAGCTGGAACAGATGGTCAAGTCCAAAGATCCGGCCCAACGCCAGAAACTGATGCAGGAGCATATGCAGACCATGCAGGAAAACATGATGGCGGGGAAAAGCATGATGGGCGGGATGATGGACTGTCCAATGATGAAGGACGGAATGATGGGCGGCGGCATGGGCATGATGGGGGGCAAGGGCGGCATGGGCGCGTCGGGCGGCGATGACATGATGGCCAAGCGCATGGAGATGATGGAAAGGCAGTATTCGCCGATATGGTGAGGCGGATGTGACGCGCGTGCGGTTCGTGAAATCGGCCCAACGGTTGGGTTTCAGCCTGGACGAAATCGGAGAGTTGCTGCGGCTGGAGGAGGGCACCCACTGCGAGGAAGCCAGCCACTTAGCCGAGCACAAGCTCAAGGACGTGCGAGAGAAGTTGGCCGATCTGGCGCGCATGGAGTCTGTGCTGTCCGAGCTTGTGTGCGCCTGCCACTCACGGAAGGGGAACGTGTCTTGCCCGCTGATTGCGTCGCTACAAGGGGAGAAAGCCCCTTCCTACGCTGGCGCGGAGTAGTCGAGGATCACCAGTAACAGCGATCGAGGGGTCGATTCCATGGTTGCAACCAACAGGGAAAGACAGGCCGCGTTCAAGAGGAATATACGGGATGCCGGGCTCGAAGCGCGCTGGAACGAGCTGGATGCACTGGTTGAAGAAATAAATCGGCTCAAAGACAATCTGAAAAAGCGTGAACTTGAGCTTCTCCGGAAGCCCAAAATGGCCCGCACGGCCGCTCAGGAAGAGATATGCTATCTGTGAATAGCATATGCTCCTGGAACGGATTGGTGATCTTCATGATCACGGTTTGGATCTTTGGGTAAACGGTAGTACCCGGGCGGAGATCATCCCCGCCCGGTTGAGAAACTGAGACCATGAGACTTGATGATGTCCGACACGGACGATAAGGAAGCCACGACGCTTTCCCGGCAACATGTTGCGGCCTACCTCCAGCACCTCGCGGCCGAGAGGCGGCTTTCTCCGAACACGCTTGAAAGTTACCAGAGGGACCTTCTTTTTTTGCTCCAGGCGACTGAAGAAAGCGGGAAAGCACTGGCTGACGCAGTAGCCTCCGATGTGCGGGACACGATCGTCAAGCTCAGGAAGAAAAGCTTGTCACCGGCGAGCGTGGCCAGACATATATCAAGCTGGCGAGGATTCTATTCATACGCCATCCAGAGATTCGGGTACCTGAACAACCCGTGTGTCGGGCAAAAAGGTCCGAAGGTAAAACGGGCCCTTCCCAAGACGCTTTCACCCGATAGTTGCGCCCAGCTCCTCGATGGCAAGAAGGAGCAGGATATTGACTCAAATGTCTTGCTGGCGCGCGACCACGCCATGTTCGAGCTGCTTTATTCATCGGGCTTGCGGGTGTCCGAACTGACGGGCATGGACTTCATCGACATTGATCTGAAAGCAGGGGAGGCACGGGTTACCGGTAAGGGCAGCAAAACACGCGTGGTGCCGGTAGGCAGGCAAGCGTGTAAAGCGATCAAGACCTGGTTGAGCTGGCGTCAGGCACTCCTTGGTGGCAACGATACTCCGGCATTGTTTCTCAGTCGCTGGGGGAGACGCCTTTCGGTGCGCAGCGTACAGAAGCGTCTCGATCAGTGGGTTTCGCTGTCCGGGCTGGGGCAATCGGTACACCCGCACATGCTCCGCCACGCCTTTGCCAGCCATATGCTTCAATCGTCAGGTGATCTCCGGGCGGTCCAGGAGATGCTCGGCCACGCCAACATCACCACCACTCAGATCTATACCCACTTGGACTGGCAACACTTGGCGAAGGTATATGACTCGGCTCACCCCAGGGCCAAACGCGGGAAACCTACGGTTGGCACCGAGAACACTTAGCCATACGTCGCCGCGATTACAAAAATGCAATAAAGTAGTAACGTGAAAGCGTAGGACTCCAGCCAGGCCAAGAAGGCTGCGAAGCATGGCCCGGTTATTCATCACGGATCGCGGAAAACCTGCCCATGTGCTGCTGTACATCGAGGAGTACCAGCGGATAACGGGTGACCATCCGAAGATTGCCGATCTGTTGGCGATGCCGGGGATCGAAGACGTTGAATTCGAGATTCCGCAACTACGCGATCTCGCTAGGCATGGCTCATGCCGCAACACATCCGAGAGCAGATGATGCGGCAGTTGGGGGAAGGCGGTAAGCCTTCCTGAGAGACATCGCAGGAAAACGGTAATACGGAGAAGAATATGAAGACTCAAACCCGGCGAATTCTGTTTCCGCTTGCAGGCGCGGTGCTGGGCATGCTTGCCGGTGCCGGTTTTGGCATGGACAAAGGCATCGCGGCGAGTGCGGCCTTCTTCTGCTTTGTAGGCTTCGGCCTGGGCTACGCCCTGCATGACTTCAACTGGAAACGCAACCGCAAAACCGCCTTGGCTCTGCTGATGGCCTTCCTGACGCCAATCATCGGATTTGCCTGGTTGATGGTTCCCCAGGTATTCGGCCAGGCAGGCATTACGCCCGCCAGCCTGGCGCAAGTTGCTGTGATCGCGCTAACTGTCGGCCCGGCCATTGGCGGGCTGCTCGCGCTTGTCGTCTACGCTGCTGCAAATACCTTCGGTCTGATCGATGAGGCGCGAATCTGGCCAGCTGGCGGAGTGATGAGGGATGAAGATTTTAATGGTGATGATGATCCATGGATAACCGACCCACTCTATGGCTGGTTGATGCAGAATAAATGGCACAACGCCATTGATGATTGACTAGAAACCCCACAATCGGCTGCCTGGTTCATCGCTCAGCATTATTCTTCTTTATTTTCCTTTGCCCCATCAGGTCGGTAGCCGACCTTCTCCTGGAACTGCTCCAGGGTAGGTTTGGCTGCTGGCACCTTGATTCCCGCGATTTCATTCGGAAGCGCTTGCTGCAGCGAGAGCTTTATGTCGTCAGTGGCGGCGCCCTCCGCTGTATTCATGAGCTTGTTGAGGGTCGCCACATTATGCGTTTGGGGCGCGTCATCACCTGCCTCCCCCTGGTAGCGCAACTTTCCTGATCCCTGCTTCGCCTCGCGGTAATCCATCGCCTCTTGCTGCTTCTCCTTGCCTTGGTCGTGATAGTCCTGGGCTTTGCCCGGCAGATCGCTATTCGAGTTGGCGGCTGCAGATCCGGCACCGACAGGCGCGCCTGAATTTGGCACATCCCTGAGATGGCCTGAATGCAGGGAACGTATCTGATTTGCCAAAGCCGGATCGTCCATCATGGCTTGTGCCAGCGCCTGGATTTCCTCTGGGGTGGCGCGCACCGTTGTGCCATCCTGGTATGCGGATGGCAATTGGTCACCCTGATCGTATCCCATGGTCTTCAGGCCATTTAGCGCCACCTGGTCGCGTTGTCCGGATGGCGCGGCTTCGACGGCATCGACTAACGCCAACACGGCATTCGTTTTTCCCGGATCCTTGAGCGGATCGTAACTGACGCCCACTCCGCGGGACGAGCTTTGATTGGCCTGTTGGGTGAGGTCTTCCGCCTGGCGAAATTCAGCTTGCGCCTGGTCGAGGTGCGTGCGCCGGCTACTAAGTGTCGCCCCTGTGGTTTGGCTATCCGCATCCTGGCCAAGCACCGAATGGCGGAAATCGCGGTCTTTCTCCAGCCGATCGAAGAATGCCTGCCTCGCCTCGGTATTGCCCAGCACCGCGCTTTTCTCGCCAGTACTACTTTGCTTCTGAATCCCGGCTGCATATTCCTGCGCAAGATCGACTCCAGCGCTAAGTCCGGCCTTGACCCCGGTTCTTCCGCTTCTCGATTCCCGCGAATGGATGCCCCAGTCGCCCGATCCCGGATCCTTGCTGGTTGCCGGCGTCACAGACTGGGTTCCTCCGAAGCCAATATCACCACCAGCGTTAGCCTGGAATCTCCCTTTCTGCGTGGCTTGGTTTCTAGTCGTATAAGTCGCGCCACTCCCCGACTCCTCACCTGAACTTGCCGACTTACCAAATGATCCCGTGAAATCTCCTCCCAAGCTTGATCTACCGCCAAAACCACTCTGGTTGGTGGAGGCGAGCGACGACAGATGGGCACGGGCTTTGGACAGGATGGTTTCTTCTGCTGTTCCTGCGGCGATGGTATGGGCTTGCCCGGCCGATGCATGTTTACCTGCTTGCTGGAGAAGACCGGCATTCTGACCGGCTGTGACAGAAGCTCCAACCCTCAGGGCATTCATGGGTTGCGCTACAGTAGATGTTCCATTTCCATAAGACGACATCACCGCACCGTCCGCTCCGACAAGCTGGTCGATCGCGGCACCATGCCGGTTAATCGGCGCGGTATTCCACTGATCCGCGCTTCTATTGTTCGCGCTCCAGTTACCCATGGTGACATTGCCCCATTGGGTGTTGCCAGCGCTGATATTCCCGGTACCGACCTGCGCGCCGGCGGCCTGTGCCGAAGAGTTTGCCGGGCTCATGACGCCGGAAATGACGCTGGTGAAAGATGCCGCACTGACATTGGTAAGCATGTAGGCGATGACAGGTACCGAGAGCGTGAGAATGCCTGCAACACCCTGATCGGAAATCATGGAGTGCATCAACGCCTGATGGCTTGCATAGGAGAGGGGATTCATCCCGTCGACGGCAGCCTTGGCACCGAGCGTCGCGTACCAACTCGTGAAGAAATTCAGCGCTGCGTAAACCGGCGCCCAGAGGTTGATCCATAACAAGGCCATGAGATAGGTTTTGAGAACCAGACCACCCTTTGATCCAGCCACAATGATCAGGAGCATGACGATGGGAAACAGCGCCAGAATCACGATATGGATGGCGTTTCGGATCAGGGGCATGGACGATTCGGCGATCGTGGCCATGGTCCGATAGCTGCTGTTTGCGCTAGCGGATGCCATCGCCGTCGATAGCGCGACCTGCGCCGATGTCGTATCACCGATCATCTGTGGCACGAAAACCGTCGAGTCCGCGATCAGGTTGATCATCGCCGTCTGCTTGATGGATTCCTGCGCGGTTTGACTCACCCCGAAAATGAAGCTGTCTACGGCAGGTAATTGAGCGGCCACCAATGCGGAGGCAGCCGCTGAGGTAGGCGAGCTCGGGTTGAGCATCCTGCCCAGGCGGGGCAGGATGTCATTTGAAACATGCGGGTTGATCTGGGCATCAATGTAAGACCAGGCCTGATCACAGCCAACGATTTTGTAGACGCCTGCAGCGTTGTCATAAACCTGAACCAGCAGCCCGGGGTTCATCTGAGGGGCGATGTCTGCCCAGATGTCGCCAGACTTCATGATCTGATCGAAAAAAGCCCCGTTGTTGTTCAGTTCCGGGTAAACACAATCCTTGGTCAGATTGGTCAGGGAGCTGACCAGATTGGGATCGTAGAACCGCACGCTCTGTCTATCCTTGATGGCACGCGATCCGAACATGAAGCCGGTCTTCTCAAAGGAAATATCGCCAGGAAGCGCAAATACCGTTTCGCTGACTTTGGTAAGCCAATAGCCTATGTGGCTTTCCGCACTGGCGAAAACAGCGAGCCCCAGAGGGACGTTGGCCACTGTATACGTACCGGAACCACCCGCCACGTCGACCACAACCACATCTTTCTTGGGCAAGAAGAGGCCTACATACCAGATGGCCAGCATCAGCATGTAGATCGCCGCATCCTCGCCGCGTGCCTTCACGAAAGTCGTGGCGACGGCAACGAACAGCCCGAATATCGCGAAGACTTTCATCAAGCCGGTGTAGTCGCTCATCGAGGTGAGCATCGCTACAGCGTCGAGCACATACTTGATCTGCTGGGCGTCCCAATAGGCGTAGATCGTGTCCATGCCTGATCAGCGGCTGCCGAATTCGATATTGGAGGTCAGGCGCGGGCCAAGGCTGGTGTACATCTGACGCTGGAAATCCATCATCATTGCCACGTTGCCCATTTTCCTGGCGATGTCTTCCTGCTTGAGGCCATAGATCTTGATGGCCGTATTCCTGATCTCGGCCAGTTTTCCCTGAAAGTCGTCTATCGCCTTGACATCGGCCTTAACCGAGACTGTTTTGGTCTTGTTGAGCGCGTCATCAACCTCGCGGCTGATGTCCTGCATTTGGCGGAAGGCGATTTCAGTAGCGATCGCTTCCGAGAAGCCATCAATGATGCGATCGGCAACAATCGTCGAGCCACGGCCGCTGTGGATGGACTGGGCGATCATCTGATAAATCGGCGTGCTGGTCATGGCGATCACCTGTAGCGCTTTCGGGTCCGTCAGCGCTGTTCTGGTGACAATGGCGTCCTTCAACTTATTCAGCTGCTCATACACGATTGCCGTCATCCCCACGGTTGTACGGGGTGTTCCTTCGTCCGTTGCCGAGGCATAGGGAAGGCAATCGGAACCAGACGGGCACTCACGGACCCTCATGGTGTGCGTGCCGGACAACGGTCCCAAAAAATCCTCCCACGTGATGGTTGGCTTGAAATATTCCGTGGTGAAGCCGCTGGCGGTGTCGCTGCTGTTCCTGATGAAGGTGATAGTCCCGAAGAGCGAAATGTACAGTTCGATTTCTTCATTGGAATACCCGCCCGCACGTTCAAGGGCGTCGTAAACGAGGTTGAAATCCGATTTCAGTACCGGATTCCCCGCACTGTCCAGGCAAAGCGCGGCATTCACGGTGCATGCCGCGTCGTAGGCGGCCTTCGTATTCGCCGGACTGGTTTGAGTATCTTCCTTGGCATTGAAGAACGATCCATAGGAGCCGGTGAGGGCCGAGCCGAAGACCTGGGCACGCTGCTCCATATCCATGTTCCGGGTATCCGGCGTGGTTCCGACATACTGTTTAATCGCCTGGCAACTGCCAATCTGGAACTGGTTGAGCTGATTCATCGTCTTTGAGAGATCGGTCAGCAGCCCATCGATCTCGGGTGCCATGGTTTTGAGAGCAAGTTGGAAGAAGTAGCCCACGGCGTTCTGCCCGATGTTTCGCAGCGCATTAACGAACGCATCCATGTTGACGAAGCCATAGGCTCCGAGCCAGGCGTCGATACCGCCACAGCCCGCTTTGTAGCCTGGCGGGGAGAAACTGAAGAGATTGGTGGCGCGCTGCGGCGCGCGGTAAGAAAAGCCTCCCAGCGCCATCGTCGTTTGTCCCTGCGACTCGTACACAGCGGAAGGTGTGACATTCATCGCCGCCCCTGCTGAATTGAAGTAGTCGTTCATCCAGTCAGACCCCGCCGCGATCGATGTCGTGGCAGGAACGGCCAGTCCCAGGCTCAGGGCCAGCATGAGGGAGACGGGGTTCAGACGTGTGCTTATTTTCATGATGGGCTCCTTGTTCAGAACTCTTGGCCAGGCTGCGTGCGGGTCAACACGCGGATACGCTCGACAATTTCATCAATCGCCAGCGCGCCGCTTCCAATTGGCACGGCCTGCCGGGTTTCTCGATGAACCAGAAACAGCGCGGGCACCATCTGGATGCCCAGGCCATTGCTCACGGTCATCGAGATGCCGTTATCGCGCCTGGCGTCAGGAAATTGGGGGAGGGTTCCACCGTCCATGCTGACGCCCATCACGGGCAAACCATAATTTCGCTCCAGCAGGCGCAACACCGGCGCTTGCTGATGGCAGTAGGGGCAGTCCGATCGGAAGAAAAACATCAGGCCGTAGTCTCGCGACAGCTCGGCCAGGGTCTGCTGCTGTGCTTCACGCCGCATATCCTTTTTGTTGAGCTGTGCGAAGGTGGCCGTCGGTGACCGGTTGTTGTAGTCAACCGATGGTGTGGCCCATACCACGCGGCGTGCGGTATCGGCGAAGACCGAACTCTTGTCCATCACATAGGTCTGCGCTTCAAGGTAATCGCGCACGTTGGCTTGGGTGGGCTGCATGATGGCCAGGTCTTTTAGCCTGGCCAGCTCCTTCTGCAGCTCCTCCATCGTTGTCATTGCCTTGATGGACTTGGCCTTGGCATCAACCCTCTTGTCCTTCTTCACCGGCGGTGCGTCCGGCGGATACCAGTTGAACCCGCGCTCCGGGTTCTGCCACGGCGTATCGTCCCACCAGCCTTTATTTGCAGAGCCCGAATCGGTGATGGCAAACGCTGCCTGGCCTATCAACAAAGCCACTGCAGCAAGCAGGGCAAGCAGTCGCTTCAACGTGCCTCTCCCGTCCCGACAGGCGAGACCTGTGGCGGCTGCGGGCGTACGGCATCGACTACGCACAAGGCTATTACCTGGGCAGGCCCGATGTTGTCATGCCCTGCAAGGCCATTTCGGATCATGTCAGTCGATCCTTGTGTCTAGTATCTTCCGCGAACTAGTTGGCAAGTTATGGGCTGCTCCACTTGAGCCCCCTCCCTTTACTTTGGGGCGTAGTCAAACCTGCCACGCAAACTCTTCAAAACTTTCCAGTGGCAGCGGTCGGCTGAAGAAATAGCCCTGATAGGCATAGCAGCCTGAACTGGCCAGGAAGTCTCGTTGCGCTTCCGTTTCAACCCCCTCCGCGATCACACCCAACCCAAGGCTCTGGGCTAGCGCTACGATGGTTTTGGCAATCGCGGCATCGTTGGGATCGAGGAGCACATCGCGGACGAAAGATTGATCAATCTTCAACTGGTCCAGTGGCATGCGCCTCAGGTAAGACAGCGAGGAATAGCCAGTGCCAAAGTCATCCAGCGAGAAACCAACGCCCTTGGCTTTCAGCGCAAACATCTTCTCGATAATGTTCTGAACGTTCCCCACCAGCAGGCTTTCGGTCAGTTCCAGCTTCAGCCGCTGTGGATTCGCACCGGTGTTATTGAGCACCGTCAACACTTGATCCACGAAGTCGTTCTGGTTGAACTGATGGGCGCTGACATTCACCGCAACAGTGAGATGGGCCATCTCCGGACGGGTACCCTGGCCGGAAGGCAATGTGCTGCGGACCAGCTCACAAACCCGAGAACTGCAGGCCGCGCTTAATGCGCTGGGGTACGATTCTGGCCAGCCGGATGGTCTGGTCCAGCCCAATACCCGCCGCGCCTTGCGTGACTTCCAGCGGGCCAATCAGCTCGATGCCGATGGTTATGTAGGCTCACCGGCGTATGACGTGGTAAAGGCGGCTAGCGTAAGCAAGTGAGTCATGGCGCAGCAAGCTGCTAGCGTGGGTTGAGACAAAAAAGTATTGCGTACGAGCATTACCCTTGATAATATGAATGAACGTTCATTCGATACCTGGATTCCACCATGGCACGTACTTCTGCCAATGTTCAGCCCGGACAAATAAGAGAGAAGATTATTGCTGCCGCGCTGCAATTGTTTACCCAGCGCGGCTATTTCAGCACGACCGTGCCCGATATGGCCCAGGCAGCACAGGTCAGCGTAGGCTCGATCTATCACCACTTCAAGGATAAGGAAGATGTGGCCCGTGCGCTCTATCTGAGCTTGGTGGCGTGGCTGGAGGAGGAACTGGCGCGCATTGCCCGGGACAATGCCACGGCGCATGATCGATGCCGCGCCGTCATGACCATGCTGTTTGAGTTCACGGAATCGAACCGCGATGCCATGGACTTCATGCTGTATGCAAAACACCGGGATTTCCTGCCCAGCGAGCGTCCCGTGTGCTCTTCCAAGCCTTTCGAAACCATGCGTGAATTTGTACAGGAAGGCATGACGAAGGGAGAAATCCGTCAGTTGGATGTCATGGTGGCCACCTCGTGTCTTTTTGGTGGCGCCATTCGACTGATCACTGCGCGCCTTGATGGTGTGCTTGCCGAGCCGCTCCCGGATAGGCTGGATGCTGTATGGGAATGTGCCTGGCGTGGTGTCGCGGTCTGATTCCAGGCCGTGTTTTTTTACGTTCATTTCGAATGAACGTTCATTCTAAGGAGATGTGAAATGAAATCCATGGCCATCGTGATACGTGACGACTCTTACGACAAGATCCTCACGCCCCTCGTCTTTGCCTACCTGGCATCAGCGGAAGGAACCCAGGTCGACATGCTGTTTGTTAACTGGGCAGTCAAGGCGCTTACCGTCGAAGGGGCTGCAAGTCTGTGCATGGACGGGCGGCATGCCGCCGACGAAGCCATGGTGCGTGAAAACGTGGCCAAGGCGGGCTTGCCAAACGACATTTACGAAATCCTCAAGGCGCTGAAATCATCCGGTTGCGTGAATTTCTATGCCTGCAGTCTGGCCGGCGCCATTTTCGGCGTAAACGAGAGCAATTTGATTCCAGAAGCGGAAGGCATCGTCGGCGCCTCCTGGTTCCTCAACGACAAAGCCGCCAAAGCGGATCACTGCCAGTACTTCTAAGGAGATCAGTTATGAGTGCATTTACTGTTACCTCGATCCTCGATACCTCCGGCAAATGTTGCCCGATGCCAATAGTGGAAACCAACAAAGCCATGAAGGGGTTGGCTCTTGGCGACATCCTTGAAATCATTGCAACCGACACGGGGACGCAAAAGGACATCCCATCCTGGTGCGAGCGCACCGGCCAGACGCTGCTGTCAACGACAGAAGAAAATGGAGTGCTGCGCTACCATGTCAGAAAAGACCGCTGATCCGCACGAACTGTGCTTCGGCTGCGTGTATTACCCACCCAATCTTCCCCGGCAGATGTATGCCGATGAAGATTGGGACATGCTTCAGCAGCGCACCTGCTCGTTCGAGCATCTTCCAGGCGACGAGGGGTGCCAGGCAACACGCAAGACCAGTTGCAGCCTGGTCGATCTGAGCGCATTTAACGCATCAATCACTGCCTCAAAGGCATGAACCACAACGACACTGGATAAATAAAATGACCTTCCAACGGATACTGATTTTTTGCATGCTGCTTTTCTCCCCGCTGCTCCCGGCGCAGGCGGCAACTGCCCCGATCAACGATGCTGCCGCATTGCAGGGCGTGAAGGATGGCAAGGGCGTATTCCTGATCGACTTCAGCGATGCGAAGAAAACCGCTTTCTACCTTGAAATCATCAAGGGCACCCATGCCGGACTGACGCGGCAAGGCGTGAAGCCCAGCTTTGTGATTGTCTACATCGGGCCGACAGTACGTTTTCTGACCACCGCGCCGGATGGAGAGCTAGAACTGGAGCAGGGCGACGCACTCAAGGCGATTGCCGATCGGGTAAAGGAGCTGGATCAACTCGGGGTCCGGCAGGAAATCTGCGCCATCGCCACCAAGGTATTCAAAGTACCCAACGAAACCGTATTGCCCGGTCTCACGCTGGTGGGTGATGGCTTTATTTCCCTGATCGGATGGCAGACTCAGGGGTATAAGCTTGTTCCTTTGTTCTGAGTGCCTACTCTCTCGATGGAAGTCAGTTTCTACAAGTTCGGCTGACCATGAAAGGTCTCGCCGTGCTTGGAAGAATGCCCGCATCACTGGAATATAAAGAGTCGTTAATCACCCAAATTCTTGCCATCTCCAGCAAGGGGCTAAAGGAGGCTGCGTCCGAGCAAGTGCACGACTTGGCTAGCCTCCCACCGTCGTTTCTTCGGGCCAAAGCGGTCACACAAAGTGGGCCCACGGAAAGCAGGTGGGCAACCCCCTAGTTACAGGGTTGGCTGGCCAGGGGGTTTTTGCTGCAAGGTCAATGTTATAAGAATTTATATGTTATATTTTTCTATAACATACGGAAATATACATGGACCAACGGAACGATAGCCCGCAACAACGCCTTACCCTTCTGGAGCTTTTGCTGGTTTGGGAAGGGCGCATTTACCGTTCGCGGGTATGCGAGCTGTTTGGCATTGGTTTGCCACGGGCCAGCCAATGGATCAAGGAAATCCGCGACCTGAACCCCACCTGGGTGCAATGGGATAGCAAGTCCAGAGGCTATTTCGCTACGCCTGATTTCTACAAGCGGTATACCAAGCCTTCGTTCGCGCGTTTCGTTTTGCGCTCCGGATGCGCTTCGACAAAACGGTGGATGAGATCGTGCGCAACGACGTGCTCGAAGCCCGGCCGACGAATATCAAGAAGTTCAAGGATGTCACCGACTCATTCCGGCGACTGGCCGAACTGGTTGCCCATGTCGAGCAGAAGATCATCGACGGCAGCGCAGTCGAGAATGCCTTCGACAACGCTGCCAAGGCTTCAAGAAAAGCCGCCACCTGGAAGACCTTGGGATTGGATGTGGTGCTCACGCAGGCCAACCAGGCGCACGACGATGCTCAGGAAGCCATGGAGGATGCTCGCACGGCATTCGAAGGTGCGCCATACAGCGCATTTTCCGCATCATCCGTAATCGGGCTGGCCGGCATCCCGAAAATGGTGATGACCATAGAAAACCAGACCACTTTCCATAGCGAGGCAAAACGCCGCCATGATGAAAAAATCTTACTCATTTATACCGCCGGGATGCCCACCCCAGCATGGCGATCCATGTATGTTCGGCTGCTTGGCGGCTTGCCGCCAAGTGTGCCCGTCTATCACTGGGGCGATATTGACGAAGGCGGGTTCAGGATCGCCTCCATATTGGCTCAGGATGCCAGATCAGCTGGGCACACCCTTCAACCGTGGATGATGCATCCAGACGACGTTCCAGAGGACCGGCGCGTTAAAGCCAGACCGCATACACTAGAACGAATCCGGCGTTTTGCGAGTGCCGCAGGCTGGGGAACGCTGGGTGAGGAAATTGCAAAAGCAGGCTTTACTGCCGAACAGGAAGGACTATCCATCGTTGGGTTAGCGCAGCCCCAATAGCTGCTAATCCGGGCCACAAAAACGCGTATCACAAAACACAAAACACTTCAGCAATCAATCAAAAATACTTTGTTTGAATTAACTGCTGCAAAGCCAAGGCCGAGTGCCTTGATCTCCCTCCCATACGCCCGCCGGCACAGCCCAGAGCGGCCGCTCTATCTGAACCTGGGGGTGCGGCTGAGGACGCAGGCTTTCTCGATGAAGATGACGCCGCGATCAAACATTCACCAAGACCCAAGCCCCCTACTGCAGCAGCATTGAAGCCGGTTGCGCCTGCAGGGCAGACAGCGGCCAGGACCAAGCCGGGCTCGAAAAAGAAGGAACCCTCTGGTGCAGCCATGCGGTTCATGCGCTGGGTTCAGGAAGGCCTCTCGGACGGCAGCATGCCATACAACCGCGCGGACGCCATGATTCACTTCGTTGACGAAGGAATGATGCTGGTTTCCCCAGTGATCTTTCGCAAGTTCGCCGAACTGTTCGGGGAGGAGGGCGATGGCACGCCATCGGATCGAGCGGGGAGCAAGCTGGGGACCGGCATCCAGCGCCAGGTTACCAATGCTGGCTGGAATCTGGTTACCGGAGAAAAGAAGAGCAACATCCAGCGTTACATGGTGATCGGCGCCGATGGCGAGGGCAAGAAACTGATCTCTGGCGTGGTCATACTGGATCCTGTTCGATTCGTGAATCCACTTCCGCCGAATAATCCCTGCATTGTCAGGTTCGATAAACCCATCGAACACGTCTGACATGAGCTATCCCATCGAAAATCTGTTCAGGCCCGCGGTCGAATACGTGCCGGTCTTTGCCTCGTTGTCCGGTGCCATTCTCCTGATGAGCGCTCACGAGTGGTTTTTCCTGCCAAAGGAGCTGATCGTGACAGCCGCTGCCGGCATGGTCCTGCATGCCGGCGTGCGACTGAGACAAGGTATTCGGGTATCCCGATTTCAGCGCAACCTTACTAGGCTGCCTAAGTACGTCATTCCTACCAGCGAAATTCCCGTATCGAAAAGCCGCCTTTTCCTCGGTCTTGGGTTCAAGTGGGATCAACGCCATACCCAGCGCCTGGCGCTGGCGCGCGATCCCAAGAACCGTCGCTACATCACTCAATCCGGCCTGTATACCTGGGCGCGTCGCTTCGAATTCCGCCACGAAGGGCGCGGCGGCACCTCGGGCTGGATGGCGCGACAGACCAGGAAGGAAGCCTGGTGGAATCCGGTTACGCCATTGCCGCCTGTCGGCGGCGATCCGATCATTCACGGCCTGGAGCCGGACGAAACGGAAATCAGCATGGATCTGGTCGAGCGGCCCGGTCACATGGTTGTGCTGGGCACCACACGGGTCGGCAAATCACGCCTCGCCGAGGTGCTCATCACACAGGACATTCGGCGAGGCGACGTGGTGATCGTATTCGATCCCAAGGGCGATGCCGGTCTGATGACCCGCTGCTACATCGAGGCGGCCATGGCCGGGCGCGAGTTCTTCATGTTTCACTTGGGCTACCCCGACCAGTCTGCACGTTATAACCCGATTGGAAATTTTGCCCGAACCACCGAGGTCAGCACCCGTATCGCTGGTCAGCTCCCGGGCGAAGGACAGTCTGCCGCGTTCAAGGAATTTGTCTGGCGCTTCGTGAACGTGATCGCACGCGCGCGCACCACCCTCGGTTACCGTCCGGATTACCGCATGATTTATGAGGATGCGGTCAATATCGATGCCTTGGCGCTGGAATACTTACGCTTCTGGCTTGACCGGGAACAGCCTGGCTGGAATGAGGCGGTTGATGCCATCGAGATGGATAAGACCCAGATTCAGCAGGCAATGAAATCCGGGCGGACGATGGATGCCATGAAAATCCTGCTGTTCGTCCGCGAGAATAATCTGCATGACCCTATCGCGGACGGCCTGGCATCCATCCTGTCAAATGACCGCAGCTATTTCGAGAAACTGGTGTCCAGTCTTTATCCCTTGCTGGAAAAACTTACCACCGGCAAAACCGCGCAGATACTGTCTCCTCAGTACGACGACCCGACTGATCCAAGGCCGATCTTCGACTGGATGAGCGTCATCGAACGCGGCGCGGTGGTTTACGTCGGGCTCGATTCGCTCTCTGATTACGAAGTGGCTGGCGCAGTGGGCAACGCCATGTTCGCCGACCTAACCTCGATCGCCGGCCAGACCTACAAGTTCGAGCAAGGCTACGGGCTGTCCACGGCCATCCCCAAGCGCAAACTGTCCATCCATGCAGACGAGTTCAACGAGTTGATCGGCGACGAATTCATCCCGCTGCTGAACAAGGCCGGTGGTGCGGGATTCCAAGTTGCGGTCTATACCCAGACCTGGGCCGACGTGGAGGCCCGCATTGGCAACAAGGCGAAGGCATCCCAGATTGGCGGCAACCTTAATACCCTGATCATGCTAAGGGTCAAGAACAAGGAAACCGCCGAAATTCTCACCGACCAGCTCCCTGATGTGCAACTGGTCACCTCGATTCATGCCAGTGCTGCCACGGACAGTTCAGATGATCGTGAGGTGTTGTCTTTCACCACACGGAACGAAGATCGGATCAGCACCCAGGAAGCCCCCATGTTGTCGCCTGCTGATCTGGTGCAGTTGCCCAAGGGGCAGGCTTTTGCGCTTATCGAAGGCGGCCAGCTCTACAAAATCAGACTTCCTCTGTTCGACCCCGACGAAGCGCACCCCATTCCTGCATCGTTGGAAGACATTGCCGCGAGCATGCGTCAGAAATACGACACGCACGGCACCGAGACGGAAAATCTGGTCGTTGAAGGGAAGGGCAGTGGCTTCTAGGAATTCCGGTCTCTATGACAGCAATGTGGCAGTCGCCTTTCTGTGGCCATTGAAATGGCTTTTTGGGACGCTCTTGCTATATGTCATGCTTGGTCTGACCGCCCTCACCGCGGCTTTCCTGTTTGCCAAATATCAATGGCTGGATCCTGTGCAAGCTGCCGACGCTTTGTTCCAGTCGGAAACCGCACGCGTCAAAGAGCTTGTACGACCAGGTAGCCACGCCGCTGGCCTTTCCACGCTTACCGAGCACACCCAACAGTGGACTTACTGGCTTTTTTTCAAGGCGACATCACTCCATGAAGCCACCTATGCCTATTTCTCCGGGTATCCGGTCAACGAGGTTGACCGGATGTACCTCAGCCAGTTCGTTGCGCGCAATGCACGGGAAATCTACCTGGCTATGAACGTGATTCAGGTCTACGGGATCAGGATTGGCTTCGTACTGGCTGCGACCCCTTTGTTTTTCCTGTTGTATGTCTTGGCTGGCGTAGACGGCCTGACCGAGCGTTATATCCGCCGCGCGTGCGCAGGACGCGAATCGGCGGATCTGCACAAAATTGGGCGCCTCGCGAAGCTGATGTTCTTCGCATCCGGGGTCACGCTATATCTCTGCCTGCCGGTCGCAATGAGTCCGTTCTGGATCATTGCACCGCTGGCGCTGGTTTTTACTGTGGCCACACGGGTTCAGTGGCAGTTTTACAAGAAGTATTTTTAAGTGAGAACCAGCTTCCAAACCCGCCACCTGTGCAAGATGGGTTTGGGTGGCGCCAGATGGGCGCTTACCATTTATTCCATTACAGGTATAATGCATACATGGCAACACAAGAAAAATCGCTCGTCTGGGTCGGAGGGTGCAAAAAAGACTTGATGGCCCTTCCTGCCGATGTGCGGAAGTTCTTCGGTCACGCCCTTGACTTCGCGCAGCGCGGCGACCAGCACGACGCGGCGAAGGTGATGAAGGGATTCGGCGGGGCCGGCGTCCTGGAAGTGGTCGAAAACGACATCGGCGGCACGTACCGCGCTGTCTATACCGTCAAGTTCGAGGAGACCGTGTTCGTCCTGCATTGCTTCCAGAAGAAGAGCAAGAGCGGGATCGCCACACCGAAAGAGGACATGGACATCATCCGCGCCAGGCTGAAGGTAGCCGAGGTGCTTGCAAAGGAGCTACGAAATGGCAAAACGAATCATTGATGGCATTGAGGTAGAAATGGGCTCGGGGAATGTCTTTGCCGACCTCGGTCTGCCCGACGCCGAAAAACTCAAAATCAAATCCGGTTTGGTGATTGAGATCACCAAAGCCGTGCGCAAACTCGGCCTCACCCAGGAAGAGGCAGCTCGTCGCATGGGCATCACACAGCCGAAGGTGTCCGGCATGCTGCGCGGCGATTTCTCCAACCTGTCCGAACGCAAGTTGATGGATTGCTTGAATCGCTTGGGCTACGACATCGAGATCAAGGTGAGGCCAGCAACCGAACCTCTTGGACATTTGGTACTTGCTGTCGCTTGACCGCTGTACTGCGATCACCAGTACAAGCTGTGGTGCTTGCCGAGCGATTTGATCTTGAGTTCGTATGTACGCTGAGATATTGACAAATTGAAAGAATTTAGGTTTGATGGAGACCTAGTAGGGTCAGGGATGTGGCCAGACGAGTCTACTTGAGCAATGCGAACGCCCCTTTGGGGCTTTATCAAGACCCGATAATATGCACATAATGTATATTACGTTAAATCGCCTGCGCACTTTCTGGCGCGCGATTCGCGGCCTGCCGGGCTCAAGTCGCACGCCCGACGGCCGTTTTTTCCCGGCATGACGCCGCAGTTGCATGACCTGTTCGGGGAAATCCCGGTCACCCTGGAAGAAATCGAAATCTGGATCGACGTGGTGCCGGCGCTGTCGCGCGACAGTTGGCGGCGCGCCAGCTACGCCCAAGGCTGGAACGTGGCCGAGAAAATCCGCGCCTGGAAGCAGACCGGCCGCTGGGACGAGATCGAGGCGGCCCGCGCCGACCAGCTCCGGGCCATCGGGGTTACCACCAGCGCAGCGCATTGACCAGGGCGGCCACGCCGAAGGTGCCGACGACGCCCCAGCCGAGAACGATCAGCCGGGTCAGAAAACGGTCAGGCTCTTTCATCTTTTCGACCAGGCGAATAAGCTCTTTCACAGACAGCCTCTTGCTCCTTCAAGGGGTTGGACAGAAGCCCCGGTCAGGTTCCCGCCTGCCGGGGCTTCGCTTTTGGGCTTAGCGCCCCTTCTTGGCTTTGACGACGCGCCCGCCCTTGGCGTAGCGGTAGCCTTTCTTCAGCGTGCCGTCGGCACGTTTCGCGCCGGTGGCGCTGCGACGTTTTTTCATCTCAGTTTCCTTTCGTAAAGAGACCATCGATCCGCCGGTGCGCATGCGCGGCGGTTTCCTCGAGCGTGTCCACCTTGGCGCGCAGGAAGGCCAGATCGGCGCGGATGGCGGCGTAGACGCCGGCGCCGGCGGCGACGATGGACACGACTTGACCGATCCATTCGGGCATCACTTGTCCTTCGGTTTCTCGCCGAGCAGCATGCCCAGCACGCCGCCCAGGGCGACGCCGCCGGCGACGATGCTTTGCTGCAGGCCGGGATCTGAGAACTGCGGGCCGAAGAACGCGCCGAGGACGGCGAAGGCGGCCCAGGTGGACGGCTCTTTGAGCCGGGCGATGTAGTCGAAACGATTCATGGTGCTTACCCCCTCAACCCGGCCACGGGAACGATGCGCGTGCCTGATGCCGGCGGCCGGGAGAGCCAGATCAGGACGCCGACGGCGGCGCCGGCCAAGAGCAGGACGGCGAGCTTTTCGGTCACAGGTACTTGTCGCGCAGGCAGCGCAGGTAATCGAGCGCCGGGCAGGCGAACGAGGCGGCCCAGCAGTCGCCGGCCGCTTTGGCCGCGGCGCACTCGGCCTGCATTGCCGCGGTGCGGGTGTCGGGCAGGCCGAGCACGCCTTGCGCACCGCCGTAGAAAACATCCACGGGCAGGCGGGCGACGGACTCGGCGGCGCGCGAGACCAGGCGGCCGGACAGCAGTTGATTGACGACGACGGCGCCGACGGCGAGACCGACGCCGTACAGCACCCATTCGGGCCGGATCGTCATGTCAGCACCCCTTGAAGACCTGGCACAGATCGTCGAAGAAGCCGACGGGCTGCTTGACGATCTCGGCGGTCGACCAATCGATGCTGCTGTTCGACCAGCTCGCACCGGCATCCTTGCGGGTGAGCAGGCGATAGGCGGCGAAGGCGGCGATGGCGGCGACGACGACGCCGTCCAGCGTGTTCATCAGCCGCCCCACCCGGCCACGCACTGAGACCAGCCGGCGCACTGGTCGGCCAGCATGCGGTCTTGCTGGCTGCCGGGGACGACGTTCTGCCCGGACAGGGTATTGAAGCGCTTGCCGCGCAGCGCCTGGATGAAGAGATAGGTCGCCAGACCGGCGGCGGCGACGATGAGCAGTTGCTTGGCGTTCATGCGAGGACGACTCCCTGGATGGTGCCGCCGGCGGCGACGTAGACGCTGCGCGCGGTGGCGGCCGAAATGACCGGCTGGCCGTAGGGCGAGCCCGGCAGGCTGGCCCATTCGTAGGCCAGTTTCGTGACGGCGGCGTCGAAGCGGCCGGCGAGCACGTCGGCGAGCGCGCCGCGCGCGGCGATGCGGCCGACGGCCGCGAAGTCCTGGTTTGCAGGGCTGAACCCGGTGAGCTTCATGGCGCGCGCGGTTTCATCCCAAGTGGACGACAGGAACTGGTAGGCGCCGGCGGCCGTGCTGCACAGCGTCTTGCCGTTCGACAGGGTGCGGCAGACGGACTGACGGGGATGGTCGGCGAAGCCGGCAAAGATCTTGCCGCCGAACAGCGTGCGGTAGCCCTCTTCGCCCGCCGTGCCTTCGCCGCGGCGAATCACGGCCAGCATGGCGCGCACGTTGCGGTTCGTCAGCACGTCGGCCGACAGATTCTTCATCGCTGAAACCCTGACCATCCCCAGATACCCCATCGAATCGACGATCCGCCCCAGCAGATCGTCCGTTGCACCGACCGCGCCCAGCGCGGTGAAATCCAGTTCTCCCGACTCGGGCCGCCGCAGCGCCCACCAAGCCGCCAGCCCGGCCACGCCGCCGGCGACGAGCAGCAGGCGCGCGTTCACGGCCACGCGATGACCACATTCCCGACAGCCGTTTTCGACTTGGCGGCGTCGACGTCGGCCACGGCCTTGTCGCGTGCGGCGATGACGGCGGCGTCCTTTCCCAGCTTCGTCACGTCGTCCGGCGCGGGCTGCGCGCCTTTGGCGACGGCGACGAGCACGCGCAGCAGGGCGTCGTCGACCGACTCCCGCTTGCTCGCGGCGTCGGCTTCGATGGCGGCTTTCTGGCGTGCCTTGGTTTCGTCGAGCGTGAGGACGCGGGCTTTCCATTTGCCGGTTGCGGCGTCGTATTCGCTGTCGGGGTCTGGCCGGCGCGGCACGATGAGCGGGCCGCCGATGCGCGCGCCGTCTTCGTCGAAGACGCCGAGGGCGTCGGTTTCGCACTCGAAGTAGTTCCCGTTCGGGTCGATGAATCCGATCATTTCAGTTCAATCCATGCACTGATGGTTGCGCCTACCGGCTCGGCTCGGTAATACCAGCCCGCCGGCACCACACAGTAAGAGGCTGTCGGCAAGGCACCCTGCACCTCGACGCCCGGCACGCCCACCCATGTCGCGTTGTCCGGTGACACCCGAAGCCTGACTCCGATGCCAACCCCCTCTCCGGCGACCGACACCGCCACCATGATCGGCCGCCCTGTGCCATTCAGGTATGAGACATATGACACACGGCTGCCGCCTACGCCTTGCCAAGACTGGCCGATGCCAAGGCCTCCATTTCCACGTGCGACGCCGCCCATTTACAGCCCCATGTTTCCGAACAGCACGCCGCCATTGGCCGAAGCGAGCGCGCGGATGTCGTCGTTCGGAACGACGGCGTCGAACACGACGGAATCGCCCATCCCCAACTTGATGCCGGAGCCCACGGCCGGGTTGTAGCCGAACCCGATGTAGATGTCCTGTCCGGCCGTGCTTTGGTTCTGCAGGAACAGGAAATTTCGCGCCTGCGCGCCGACGAGATAGACCACGCCGGTATTGACCGCAACGCTGGCTTTCGTGATCAGGCTGACTTGATGAGCGGCGACGCGCGGAATGTTCGCGACGTTCACGTTCGGCGCATTCAGGACGTTCACATCGACCGCGCCGGAGACGCTCACTTCGGAGGCGGCCCCCGCCTCGGCTTCGCCGATCAGCACCTTGGCGAACTGATTGGAATCGGCCACCAGTTCGACCGAATCGAACACGTCCCCCGGCTTGGCACGGGCGTAGAAGCCCGAATTCATGCCGTCGGCTTGGCCGACACGCGCGCCGCTGCGGAAAAACGTCACGCTGATGCCGACGCCGCCGACCAGCCGGAAGAACTCACCCATCACGTTCACGCGCGACGGGACGTTCGCCTGAAGTGCAAGGTCGAAACTGGAAATCACTTCACGCCTTTCAGAATGAGCACGGCCGCGACCGCCGAGACGGCGTAGATCATCGTCGTATTGGCCTTGCTGGACTCGTTGTTCTTGACCGAGAGTTCGACGGCGCTGCGCGAGGTATCCAGCAGCGCATCGATCTGCCGGGCGCCGCTGGCGTCGCGCTCTTTCAGATACGAGAACGCGGCTTCGATCAGCCCGCCGTCGAGCATGTTGACGACGTTGCCGCTGCCGGACTGGGCGAGCGCGCCGGCGACCACCGCACCGCTGCCGGTGTTGCCCAGAGACCCCCCGTCGACGACCTGGCGGGCGTCGGTCTGGCTGGTCGTTTGAGATTGAGACGACTTGGAGCTTTTCATGCGGCCTTGGCCATGCAAACGTGTTGGGTGAGGAAGCCCAGCCGGCCGAGCTTCTCGACCAGGCCCCGGCGGTAGGTCTCGACGCGCACGCCGCGCGCGCCGGCGAAGCGGGCGGCTTCCTCGATCTTCGGCATGATGGTCTTGACCAGGTCGAAATCGGCCTGGCCTGCAGCAGCCTCGACGACCAGAAACCCGTCGTCATGGCCCAGCACGAAGCCGGCGACAGCGACGCCGGACACGTGCACCAGGTAGCCGACGGACGCGCCGGTTTCCAGATCGGCCCGGACGCGTTCGAAGTCATGCGCGAAGCCGTCCGCCGCGCGCCGCACGTAGGCGAGCAGGCGCGGATCGCCCGGCGACGCTTCGCGGATCAGCGGCGCTTCCATACCGCCGCAGCCACGAGAACGACGCCGGCGACGATGGCGGCCGGCGTCAGCCATTCGGCGACGGCGCCCGACGGCGTGCCGGTGGCGCTGGCGCGTCCCGTCGCAACCGTCCAGCCCGAGCCGTCCAGCGTCACGTCGCCGCCGGTGAACACCTGGGGGATCATGTCCTGACCGCCCATCGTCGATCCGATTGCAGACGACGCGGCCGACAGCAATTGCGGCCACATTCAGCGTTTCACCACCAGAAACGCCACCAGCGCAAGGCCGCCCAGCACGATCACGGGCCCGGCCCAGGCGGGCAGGGTCTGACCGGCGATCACAACCTGCTGCGGCTTGCCGTCATTGCCCTTCGCGTCGCCGGCGGTCGTCAGCCGATAGGCCAGGTACTTGTCGACGATCCCGCCCACGCCGTTGAAGAACGATCCCCAGTCCGATCCACCCGTGACGCCGGAAAGCGTGCCGTTCGTGGTGTCCATGCTCGCCCCTTACAGGTTGCCCAGGGTGTCGTAGTACTCGACCAGCACCGCGCCGGACGGCTCGGCCGCGCCGAAGGTCGGCAGCAGCTCCAGGCTGCGCGCATCGCGCGTGTCGAAGGCGTTGGACTGGTTGTTGTCCAGCGTGAAATCGACGGTCATGAAATTGGCCTGCGGAACCTTCTTGTGCTCGACCTGCAGCGCCTCGTTCAGCGCGCGGCTGGCTTCCCAGATCACGACGCTGTCCTGCTTGACGACTGCGTTGGTGATGTTGTTGGCGACCGAATGCAGCAAGTGCATGCGCTTGATGACGGAGCCCTGCTGCGGGCCGAACGGAAGCTGAATCGGCAGCACGCCGGCGGCGCTGGTCTGGAACGGGTAGCGCAGGATTTTGCTGATGATCGGCGAGTAGCCGCCCGCCTGGCGATCCGATTCCGAAATGTAGGCGTTCAGCGTGGGCGCGGTCGCGCCGGCAATGCTCACTTCGAGGGAGAGCTGCGCGATGCCCTTCGAGGTGTCGAAGCCGCCTACGACCTGGTCAAGCCGGTCGCGCCCGAAGATTTCGGTGAAATCGAGCGTAAGGAAGCCCGCGCTCGACACGATGCCGCGAAAGGCGTTGATCTTCTTCAGCTCGGTTCCGGTCACGTCGATGATGACCTTGCCGTTCGCCCGCAGCTTGATGCTGGTCATGTGCGTTTCGTTGAACGTGGTGCCGCCCAGCACCATCGTGATGCGTTCGATGGTGCGACCGATCGGCAGCAGGCACGAGGCCACGCCGGTGGCGACGACGTTCGAGAACGCCAGGCCCTGGCGCAGGATTTTTCCGATAGACATGGTTCGCCCTCCGATCAGGCAGCGGGCGGGGTCAGCGCCTTGGCGACCACGTCGCGCACGCCGGGCACACGGTAGGCGATGGCAATCACGGCCAGCACGGTAGCCGTGACGATGACGGCGGACTTCACTTTCGACATGATGGTTTCCCCAGAAAACGCCGCAGCGCGGCATGGGGCGAAGATGCACAATTTCGCGCGGAACGCGAAATTAGCCTCTCTATGGGATGGGCACTATGAGAGGTCTGAAATCCCCAGCCAGAAAGCCAGGGCGGACGAAATTTTTTTCAGATCAGACGGAGAAACACGCCCCCACGGCTCCGAAATGATGGCCTTCGGCACGGTCATCACCTTGTCGACCTGAACGCATGAGGGGTTTTTCAGCTTGTTCAAAGCGGACGGCTTCAACAGCGGCCGCATGGGCATGGGCGGTTCGGTATCGCTGGTCAGCAGGCACACCGTCACGCTTTCGCGCAGCGCCAGGCAGTCCGTGCATTGCACCACCACGGCAGGCCTCGGCTTCGCCAGAAAATGCGCATCGTCGCGCAGCGAAACCAGGCAGCCGCGCGACAGTTTCACCAGGCTTGTACCCGCATCATGAATTCGATGTCATCGCTGTTTCGATCCTGCTCGTTCGCCGCTTCGCAAGCGCGGCGTATTTCCGCCCTGGTCGGCCGTTTCCAGCTCGACTCAGGGACAGCCTTCAGCGTCACAGACTTGCGGCCGGATTTCAGCACAACGGAATCACCGGCGCGGATGGATCCAATAACGGAATCGGAAACGGCGACTGAAACGGTTTTCATGGCAGGCCTCAAAACGTCAACACACCGGAGGTCATTCTACCCGTTGTCATGTCCTTTTCCAGCCATTGCAACGGCTTCAGCGCCTGAATCTCGGCCGCGTGCCCGCCGAGCGCCTTGGACACGGCCTTGACGTCTTCCGGGTAGGCCAGCCGGCCGGTGCGGATGGCCGTGCAGTTGCCCAGGAAATCCTTGTCGATCGATGCCGGCCGCTGGCTCAGGCCGTAGACCTTCAGCCCCTTGTGACGCCCGGTGAGGCAGACTTGCGCCCACCCCAGCGGCGCGCGGCTGGGCGTCGTCACGAAGCGCAGTTCCTCGACCACCAGCGTCAGCCGGCCGGCGGACAGCGCGGCGCGGCAGACGAAATCGAACTGCTGGGCACGCACGGCCGGATCGGGCGACGGCCGGAACACGCACCGGAATTTCGCCTGGCGCAGCGCCGCCAGCGCGTCCCCTGCCCTGTCGGTCGCCTGTCCGTCGTATTCGGCCAGCGGGTCCCAGATCAGCAGCCGGGCATGACCCTTGGCGACGGTGCGCTTCACGTAGGTGGACTTCCCCGACCCGCTCGCACCCAGCACCGCGACGATGCAGGCCTTGTTCGCGCTCACGGCGCGCCGATGACCAGCGCCGGCGCGGGAACCGGCGCGGCGTCCGCTCGCTCGGCGGCGTAATTTCCCGTCGCCGGCGACGGTTCGGCCTTCGGCGCGCGCTTCGCCGACAGATCCATTTTCACGCCCTGCCATGTCGCCATCGCCACCGGAAAGGCCGTCGCCGCCAGCGTGATTTCCGCGCCCCAGCGTTCGAACAGCCCGCCGACCGACCAGCCGTACTTGTCCATCACCGGCGCGGTCGCATCGCCCAGGCGGCGGCAGGTGTCCGGCGTGTAGATCGAGGCCAGGCACGGGAACAGCGGCGAGAACAGCGCGGCCACGGTCTGCAGCAGCGCGGCCACTTCAGCCGGCACGTCCGGCGCGGCCACCTCGGGCGCTTCCGGCGCCGGCGGCGCGCTCGCGGCCGTCGCCTGCCCGTCCACCGCCGCCGCCTCGGCTTCCAGCCGGTCGAGATCGTCGTTCATAGCCCGAACACCCCGAACGCGCCCTTCTTCGCGGCCGGCGGCGCAGGCGCCGGTTTCGGTGCGGCTTCCGGCTTGCCCGCCTTGGGTGCGGCCTGAGCCGGGTTGATCCGGCTCAGAATCAGGCGCTTGGCTTCCGTCCCTTCCTTCGCGTAGACCTGCAGGTCGCAGTCCTGGCAGAAGCAGGACACCGCGCCCGACTCCGCCAGCCGCCACACGATGCGGTTCTCGCACACCGGGCAGTTACCCTCGCCCGCCTTCACCTTCGCCATGTTTCCCTCCCCTTTCCAGCGCATCGAGGCGCGCATTCATCTCACCCATCACATCGAGCACCTTGTCCAGCGCCGATTCTGCCGCCGCGAGCCGTTGCCACGGCGGACACGTCTTCAGCCAGGCAAGCGCCGATCTCAGCTTCGCCAGGTCATCCATGCCCATGAATGTCCATCAAGCCGCCACCGAAATGCCGGCGCTGCCGCAAGCTGCCGCCGTAGCGCGGCGGGCTGGTTTTCAGCCAGGCGATCCAGTCGGCCAAGTCCTGCTGGGCGGTGGCCGGGTCGATCAGGCAAGCCGCCGCGTAATCGAGCAGGTCGCCCACCGCGCCGCGCTTGACGACTTCGCTGAAATCGTCCGTCGTCAGCGTGCCGGCGGTTTCCTCGTCGGGCATGGGCGAATCCATGCTGGCCAGAACGGCGTCATCGACGTCGGCCAGCGCCAGCGCAGTCTTGAGCTTGGGCGAGTAGGACAGCATCCGCTTGCCGACGAAGGCATCGGAGAACTCGCGGAACAGCGCCGCCGCCTGGCGGTCGCCGGTGCGCGCCCATTGCAACAACTGGAACGGCGTGTAGCGCATGCCGCGCTTGCCCAGCTTGGCATGCGACTTCGTCAGCTCGCGCGACAGCCCCCAGCCCTCAGACGTAGCCTCGCGGCCGAACTTGGCGACGTATTCGGCGGCATAGGTGCCGTCGCGCACATCGAGGCCGTGCTCGAAGCAGTCGGCACGCTGCGAATCGGTCGCCAGCCCGTGCTTGCGCAGCGCCTTGAACCATGCCCAGCGCAGCGTCGTTTCCGGATCGTCCGGCTTCACGCGGATGTCCACCCGGCCGGCCAGATCGCCCTGCACGTAGACCAGGTCATGCGTATGCGGATGCCAGCCGTTTTCCTCGCCCCATGTCACTTCCAGCGAGCGGATCGAGCCCAGCCGGTCGGCTTTCACGAGCTTCTGGTAGGTCTTGCTGTTCTTGAACGTCGTCAGCGCCTTCTGGAAGGCCGGCAGCAGCTCGACCAGCGCATGCCCCTGCTGGTGCGGCGTCGTCAGCGTCAGCAGGAACGGCCGGTAGCCCAACGCCTGGGCGCACGCCATGCCTTCCATCAGCTCGGCGCGGCGGGCTTCGGTGATCTTCGCCGCGCAGACCGGACACGACCAGACTGAACCGCAAGTGCCGACGCCGGCCAGTCGCGCGCCCGTGCCATCCGTCCGGCGCTTCACAATCACCGATTCGCCGTTTACGGTACGGCAGCACCAGCATGTCCGGTGCTGCTTGTCGTAGCCCTTCCGGTACAAGATCGATTGCGCCGTCCGCTGTAGCTCAAAATTTAAGCGACTGGCGCGGCTAACGCCTTGATTTTGCGGCCGGTGTAGCGATTTCGCAGTAGTACGTACCAAGAAAAGGCCGCCCGTTTCCGGCGGCCGTGGTCGAAGCAGATGCGGCGGGCATCACCCGACAGCCCTCAGACCGTCAGAAACGCCCTCAGACGCGCGCAAAGCATCCCGCCCACCCCGGAGCATGGACGTGACGAATTGAACGTCCCAGGCGAGCGCCTCGGCCGTTTCCGGGGGTAATTCATCCCAGGTGAGGAATGGAAACTGTTGGAGTTCGGCCGGAGCGGGCTGCCGCAGCGCCGACAGCTTCGAGCGAAGGAAGAAAATAGTCCGCGTGCCCGGGGTTGCGGCATCCCAGGACGCGCGGGCCAGACGGACGGCGGCGGGGTCGGTGAAGATCGCCATCACCACGCCCCCAGCAGCGCGGCGACCCCGACCCACCAGGGCACTACCACCGCCGCGCCCAGGGCGACCACGCCCAGCGATCCCATCGTGCGCATCACCGCGTGGCGGACAGCCGACGGCGGGCGGGTGTAGCCAAGGGGGGAAAGATGCGGGTGTCCGGACATGGTCAGCCCTCCCCGCCCTCGACATCCCACCAGACGCCGGGCACAAAAATGGCGTGGCTGCCGCGTTTGCCACAGCAAAAAGCCACGCCGCAAAATTCAGACCGTACAAGGCCCAAGTCGTAACGGGCGCGGACGGAGAGTCTCGGGTAGTGGGTTTTCATACCGCACCCCCTTCAGCCGCCGCGGCAGCCGCGGTCACAGGCTCGGCGTCACGGATGGCGTAAGCCCGCGATAGGATCAGATCGGACACATCGGCCAGCTTCGCAGCACCGCCGACCGGCAGGGAATCGAGGTGCCTAAAACCGAAATCCGTCACGGCGAACGCGAGGCTCAGAAGCCGCGCGCGCTCACAGGTAGGCAACTCGGCTGCCGGGTTCATGCCTCACCCCCTTCCGCCGCCGCCATCTCGGCCCCCAGATCGGCCCGCTGGGTCGCCCCGTCCGCGCCCTGGGAGGAAAGCGGATCAGGCTCATAGGGATCACACCAGTCCCAGGGAACCAGGTGGCGCACGCCGCCGATGTCCTCGACCAGCGCTTCGCTTTCGCAGTCTTGCACCAGCGCGCACACGCCGATGTAGTCCACGAGCAGGTAGGTTTTTTCAGTTGCTTCCATCGTCAACACCCCTTCAAAGGTGCCGCCCGGCCCGCATCCCGCTGAAGCGGGAGTGTTGACGTCGGCGCAAGAGAAGGTGCGGGGGAGGCGGCAATGAGCCGCGTCAACAGTGTCAAGAAATACTCGACACTCTAGAAAGTGTCAAGCATCGCTTGAGATTGACCATCGAGAAATCCTTGACTAAGGTCAAACGCGTTGACGTGTTCTAAGAGAGGGTGCGCTATGGAAACAACGACCGAATTGCTCGACCAGGTGAAGGCCAAGCACGGCTTGCCATCGGACGGCAAGCTATCGGCGCTGCTGGGACTGACACGCGCGCAGGTAAGCCGGTACCGGAACAAAGGCGACGCTTTTGGCGAAGACGTCGCCTTGAAAGTCGCTGACCTGCTCGATCTCGACCCCGGCTATGTTCTTGCCTGCGCGGCCTTCGAGCGTGCTAAGAGCGAAGGCGCACGAAGCGCCTGGCGACACGTTGCTGACGTGTCAAAGAGATTCGGGGCGGCGGCGGCGCTGCTGTTGCTGGTCGGCGTCCCGGCCCTCACCCCTGCCCCGGCTGAAGCCGCTCAGGCCAAGGCCAGCGGGGGCGGTATGTATATTATGTTAAATCATAAATCGGTCAGTGCCGAAGGCAAATTCAACAACCCATACCCATCTCTCCCAGCAACCTTGATCTGGAACAGTGTGTTATTCGTGTTGCGCCGCTAGTTCGCACAGCAAGGCGCTGGCGTCGCTGTGTTTGCGGGTCGGTGCGCGCAGCGCCGCTCTGCCCGCTTCGAACCGCGCTCAGAACCCCAGCAGCATGGCCGCACCGCTGGCGGCGATCGCCACGCCGGCGCCCTGGATCGCGCGGCGTCCGACGCGGCTGGCCGCGATGCCGGCGACGTGCAGCAAAGCCGTGGCGAGCGTGAAACCGGCCGCGTACAGCGCGGGCGATGAGGCCTGCGGCATTTCGAGGCCGTGCGCGTAGCCGTGGAACAGCGCGAAGCCGGCGGCGATCGCCATGCCGATGGCGGCGCCCCAGCGTCGCCGCGCGGCGACCAGCAGGCCCAGCACCAGGACCGAGGCGGCGATGCCGGTCTCGACGTGCGGCAGCGGCAGGTTCATCCAGGCCAGCGCGCCGCCGGCCAGCATGGCGGTGACGAAGGCGGCGGGCACGGCCCACAGCGCGCGACCGCCCTGCTGCGCCGCCCACAGGCCGACCGCGATCATGGCGAGCAGATGGTCCAGCCCGCTGAAGGGATGGCCGAATCCGCTGGAAAAACCGGCGACGGCGTGGTGTCCGGTGTGGGCGGATGCGGCGCCCGCGAACAGGCACAGGGGAATGAGGATGAGCGTTCGGGTGCGCGCGGGCGACATGGACATCTCCGGAAGGCGATCGGGATTCAACGGATTTTCACCTGCACCAGTTCCTCGCCGTCGGGGTCGGTGACGTGCACGGCGCAGGCGATGCAGGGATCGAAGGAATGAATGGTGCGCAGGATTTCGAGCGGCTGCTTCGGGTCGTGCATCACGTGGTTGTGCTGCAGCGCGGCCTCGTAGGGCCCGGGCTGGCCCTGCGCGTCGCGCGGGCCGGCGTTCCAGGTGCTCGGCACCACGGCCTGGTAATTGCTGATCTGGCCGTCGTCGACGACGATCCAGTGGGAGAGGCCGCCGCGCGGGGCTTCCATCAGGCCCACGCCCTGCATGTGCCGCGGCCAGGTCGAAGGGTCCCAGTAGCGCTCGTTGAAGGTGCGCACGTCGCCCGCCTTGATGTTGGCGATCAACTGGTCGTACCAGCCCTGCATGGCGTCGGCGAGCAGCTTGGATTCGAGCGCGCGCGCCGCGGTGCGGCCGAGGGTCGAGAACAGCGCGTCGACCGGCAGATCGAGCTTCTTCAGCGCGCCGTCGACCAGCGCCTTCATCTGCGGGTTGCCGCGCGCGTAGAGCATCAGCACGCGGGCGAGCGGCCCCACTTCCATCGGCTTGCCCTTCCAGCGCGGCGATTTCATCCAGGAATACTTCTGGCCCACGTCGAGGTATTCGTACGGCGGTTTCGGCCCCGTGTAGTCGAGCGCGGTCTCGCCCTTGTAGGGATGCAGGCCGACGCCGTCGCCGCCCGCGTACCGGTACCAGGCGTAGCTGACGAATTCCTGGATCTCGGCGTCGTCGTCGAGATCGACCGGATGCACGGTCGAGAGGTCGCGGCCTAGGATGACGCCGCGCGGGATCAGATAGCTGTCGGTATCCCAGAACCCTTTCGACGGCAGGTCGCCGAAGGACAGGAAGTTGCCGCCGGTGTCGCCCATGCGACCCCAGTCCTTGTAGAAGCCGGCGATGGCGAGCACGTCGGGCAGGTAGGCCTGGTCGACGAAGGCGCGCATCTGCGCGATCACGTTCTGCACGGTCTGCAGGCCGACCATGTTGAGCGCGGTGGCGTCCTGGCCGCCGCGATAATGCGGCCCCGCGCCGCGCCCGCCGCCGGGGTGCACCGAGATCGCCGAGGGCACGCCGCCGACGACGAAGTTGGGGTGCGGGTTCTTGCCGCCGAAGATGGCGTGCAGTTTGACCACGTCGCGCTGCCAGGCGAGCGCGTCGAGATAGTGCGCCACCGCCATCAGGTTGGCCTCGGGCGGCAGCTTGTAGGCCGGGTGGCCCCAGTAAGCGTTGGCGAAGATGCCGAGCTGGCCCTGCTCGACGAAGGTCTTGACCTTCTTCTGCACGTCGGCGAAGTAGCCGGGCGAGGCTCTCGGGTAGTCCGACAGGCTCTGCGCCAGCGCGGCGGTCGCCCTGGGGTCGGCCTTGAGCGCGGAGACCACGTCCACCCAGTCGAGCGCGTGCAGGTGGTAGAAGTGCATCACGTGGTCGTGCACGTGCTGCGCGGCGATCATCAGGTTGCGGATCAGCTCGGCGTTGGGCGGCAGCGCGTAGTCGGGAATCGCGCGGTGCAGCGCGTCCTCGACCGAGCGTACCGAGGCGATGCCGTGCACCAGCGTGCAGACGCCGCAGATGCGCTGCGCGAAGGCCCAGGCGTCGCGCGGATCGCGGCCGCGCAGGATGATCTCGATGCCGCGCACCATCGTGCCGGCGGAATAGGCCTGCGTGATCCTGCCGCCGGCGTCGGTTTCCGCCTCGATGCGCAGATGGCCTTCGATGCGGGTGATGGGATCGACGACGACGCGTTGTGCCGTGGTCATGAATTCAGTCCTCCAGGTGTTCCGCCAGCAGTTCGGTCAGGCCGAGCAGCCGGGTGTCCATTTCGTAGTGGTCGATCGCCTCTTCCATCACGATGCGACAGTTGGCGCAGAAGGTCACCATCGTCTTGACGCCGGCCGCCTCGATCTGCCGCTTCTTGACCTTGAAGGCCTTGGCGCGCAACGCCTCGGCTTCTTCGGTGTGGATCGCCGACGCGCCGCCGCCTCCGCCGCAGCACCAGTTCCACTTCTGCTTGTCGACGACGGGGATGTAGTTTTCGCCCACCGTCCGGACCAGCGGTTCGGGCGCGTCGAGCACCCCGCCCCGGCGCACGATCTGGCAGGGGTCGTGGAGGATGAAGGGTTCCTGGAATTTGTCCTTCATCTTCAGCACGCCCTTCTCGCGCAGTTCGTCGAGCAGCTCCAGCACGTGCACGACGCGGAAGCCGTAGGGCCGCCCGATCAGGTTGGGGCCTTCCCAGCGCACCGCCATGTAGGCGTGGCCGCATTCGGGCGAAAGCACGTTCTTCACCTGCAGCCGTTCGGCGGCGTCGACGATGCGCGAGACGATCACCCGCGCCAGGTCGGCGTTGCCGATCTGGATGCCGGCGTTGGTGGCCTCGAAGGCGTCGGACGCGAGCGTGAAGCTCAAGCCCGCCTTGTGGAAGATTTTGGCCAGACCTTCGATGTATTCCGGATAGTTGACGATTTCCATCGACGACAGCAGCACCAGATAATCGGCGCCGGCCTGGTCGACCGGGATCGGCAGGCCGGTGCTGGCCTCGGCGTGTTTCAGCACGTTCGCCACGGCGGGCCATTTCAGGCCCATCGGCCCGCCGACCTCGACCGTGCGCTTGGTCGCGCCGCGGATGCCGTCCGGCACGTGGCCGGAAGCGGACATGCCCTCGCGGAGTTTGCGCACCATGTAGACGATGTCGTTGCCCACGGGGCACACCAGCGAGCAGCGTCCGCACAGCGTGCAACTGTCGTAGACCAGTTCCTGCCACCGGTCGAGCTCGTCGTCGGTGACCGGCTTCGACAGGCCCGTCCATTTCTTCAACCGGCCGAGCAGCGTGAATTCCTGCTCGTACACGCGGCGCAGCGGCTCCAGCTTGTGGATGGGCGTGTATTTCGGGTCGCCCGTCTCGGTGTAGAACAGGCAGGCCTCGGCGCACAGGCCGCAGTGGACGCAACTGCTGAAATAGCTGGCCAGCGGCGCGTCGATGACTTCCCGGAGGGCATGGATGCCCTTTTCCAGCGTGGCGCTCATACCGGCACCCCCTTGTGGGCGTTGATCCGGCCGTTGTACCAGCGCGAACCGATCAGCGTGAAGGCGTGGAACAGCTTGGTGAACGGCAGCGTCGCCAGCAGCACCTCGACCGACAGGATGTGCAGCGCGAGCACGGTGGTGTACGGCAGCAGCAGATGCTGGTAGGCCATCCAGCCGGTCAGCACCGGCAGGAAGGTGACGGTCCAGGCGAACCAGTCCTCGAAGGTGCTGAGGAAACGCTTCACCGGCTTGACGATGCGGTCGGCCAGCACCGCCAGCATCGCCGCCATCGTCACCACCGTTACCAGGTCGACGAACTGCGAAGGCAGAGCCGGCCAGGCGAGGCCCGTGAGCTGGGTGATCAGCAGGATGTGCGGCGCGAAGAACAGCACGATGACGGCCAGACCGACGTGGAACACGTAGCCGCCGATGTAGCTCACCGGCGAGCGTTTCAGCATGCCGGGCGGCGGAATCGAACGGCGGAACACGGTGTGCAGCCCCGAGGCGCCCGCGGCATGGCGCGGCGCGGCGAGATCGGGCCTGCGGCCCAGGGTGTAGATCTCGATCAGCCGCCACGCCACGCCCAGCACGAAGATGCCGACCGCGACGTCGAGGCCGGGGCCGCGCACCCAGGTCAGGAATTGCAGTTCGTTCATGATTTCTCCAGATCGGCCACGGTGGTGGTTTCATGGGTGGCGCGGGCCTGGCGCTTTTTCGCGCGGTTGGCGAGGCCGACCGCCGCGCCCGCCGCGGCGCCGGCGAGCAGCGCGCCCGCCCCCAGTTCGAGCGGACGGGCCGGCATCGACAGCGCCTTGTAGAAGCCGCCCGCATCCCAGAAATCCGGCTCGGAACAGCCGAGGCAGCCGTGGCCGGATTCCACCGGCCAGGACGTGCCGCCGTTCCATTTCACCGTGGCGCAGGCGTTCTTCGTCACCGGCCCCTTGCAGCCGAGTTCGAACAGGCACCAGCCCATGCGCGCGCCTTCGTCGTCGAAGGTTTTGGCGAACTTGCCCTGGTCGTAAAAGGGCCGCCGGTAGCAGCGGTCGTGGATGGTTTCGCCGTAGAAG
>Ga0228535_1000181_pt1 | contig 207485 bp, 197 predicted proteins | sample SJ1metagenome_FD_168457 | JGI IMG/M metagenome (GOLD analysis project Ga0228535, IMG submission 168457) | Enriched culture of PCE-dechlorinating microbial communities from Ithaca, New York, USA - SJ1 | ecosystem: Engineered > Modeled > Simulated communities (microbial... > Unclassified... | reverse complement strand
GGCCCTGCGCGGCAAGGCGCTCATCATCTACTGGTCCTGGGACTTCACCGGCGGCCTGGACATCCGCTGGAGCCGCATCGGACGGCTGGTGCACTAGCCCGGCCGGGACAATGACGACACAGGCCGCTCCAGCGAGGGGGCGGCCTTTTTTCGCGCCCTTGCGGCCGGGGTTCAAAACGCTTACACCAGCCGATATGCGCTGGATGTTGAAACCATTGGGAAATCCATGATCGCCAAAGCCGCCGCCGCGGCCCTGCTGGGCATCGACGCCTTCCGCGTGGATCTGGAGGTGGACCTCGCCCGCCAGGGAATGCCCGCCTTCGTCATGGTCGGGCTGGCCGAGGGCGCGGTGCGCGAGGCCAAGGAACGGGTCTTCGCCGCGCTCAAGAATTCCGGCTTCAGGCTCCCGCCCTCGCGGATCACCGTGAACCTGGCCCCTGCCGATGTGCGCAAGGAGGGCAGCGCCTACGACCTGCCCCTGGCCCTGGGCCTGCTGGCCGCCTCGGGCGCGTTCCCGGCCGAGCGTCTGGAGGGCTTCTTCTTCGCCGGGGAACTGTCGCTCACGGGCGAACTCAAGCCCGTGGAGGGCGTCCTGCCCCTGGCCATCCGGGCCCGCGACGAGGGCGCGCGCGGTCTGGTCCTGCCCGTCGCCAACGCGGCCGAGGCCGCCGTGGTCAAGGGTCTGCCTGTGTTCGGGGCCGAGAGCCTCGGGCTGACGGTGGCCTTTCTCCTGGGCGAGGCCGAAATCGAGCCCGCGACTCTGGACATCGACACCCTCTGGGACAAGCGCCGCGACTTCCTCCTGGACTACGCCGACGTGAAGGGCCAGGAGCACGCCAAGCGGGCCATCGAGATCGCGGCCGCCGGCGGCCACAATCTCTTGTTCATCGGTCCGCCCGGCAGCGGCAAGACCATGCTGGCCCAGCGCATCCCCACGGTGCTCCCGCCGCTCAGGTTCGAGGAGGCGCTGGAGGTGACGAAGATCTACTCCGTGGCCGGGCAGCTCCCGCGCGACCAGGCCCTCATCGTGACCCGGCCCTTCCGCTCGCCGCACCACACCATTTCCGACGCCGGACTGGTGGGCGGCGGCACCTATCCCCGGCCGGGCGAGGTCTCCCTGTCCCACCGGGGCGTGCTCTTCCTGGACGAGCTGCCGGAATTCAAGAAACACGCCCTGGAGGTGCTGCGCCAGCCGCTGGAAGACGGGATGGTGACCATCTCGCGCGCGGCCGTGGCCCTGACCTACCCGGCGGACATCATGCTCGTGGCGGCCATGAACCCCTGCCAGTGCGGCTACCTCACCGACGACCGCCACCCCTGCACCTGCACGCCCCAGTCCGTGCAGCGCTACCGGGCCAAGCTCTCGGGCCCGCTGCTGGACCGCATCGACCTCCAGGTGGAGGTTCCGGCCGTGCCCTACAAGGATTTGAAGGAAACGCGCGGCAGCGTGGACTCGGCCACCATGCGGGCGCGCATCGCCAAGGCCCGGTCCGTGCAGGCCGAACGCTACGGCGACAGCGGGCCGCACATCAATTCCGAGCTTTCGGGCTCGGCCCTGGAAAAGCACTGCCGCCTGTCCCGGCCGGAGCACGACTTCCTGGAGCAGGCGGTGAAGAAGCTCGGGCTCTCGGCCCGGGCCTACACGCGGGTGCTGCGCATCGCCCGGACCATCGCGGACCTGGACGGCGCGGAGACCCTGGCCGTGAACCACCTGGCCGAGGCCATCAACTACCGGAGCATGGACCGCCAAGGCCCGGCGTGAGGCCGCGACGATGAACAGAAGCATCCTCCTCTCCCTCGTGGCGCTCCTCGGCCTGGCGACCGGAGCGCGGGCGGCGAGTTTTCCCTGCGAGGACGCCGCCAATGACGCGGAAGTCCTGGTCTGCGGCGACTACCGCCTCTCGGTGCTCGACGAGCAGTTGGACGCCGTGTACCGCGTGGCCCTCAAGGCCAAGGTTCCCGATCTGACGGAAGAGCAGAAGGACTGGCTGGAGCAGGTCCGCGACCGCTGCCCGGACGCCGAGGGCTTGGCCCTGGCCTATCGCGAACGCATCGCCGCGCTCGTCAAGGCGGCCAAGACCGCCAGACGCAAACTCTCGGACTTCGACTTCCCCCTGCTCACCCCGGCCAAGGCCAAGACGGTCTGCGGGATCATCGCCGAACGGGCCAAGGCTGGAACCCTCCAGGACCTGGAGGCCCAGGGCCGCGACCTCACCCAGGAGGAGCGGGCGCGCTTCGAGCCCGACGTCTCCGCGCCCACCCGGATGACCACGCTCCGCGACCGCTTCAACGGCCGAAACCAGGGCTTCCTGACGGCCAACTCCGGCGGCTCCTGCAACACGTCCTGGATCGTGGCCCTGGACGACCGGGGCCGCCCCCTGGCCGACGGCCAGGACGGCGATCCTTCGGATTTCGGCAGCGCCGACTTCGTGCTGACCGTCAAGGGCGAACCCTACGTGGTCCGGGCCGACGCAGGGTTACGACGGCCGACGCTCGTACGCGGCCTGCGCGAGGGCGCGCTCGCGCCGCTCTGCGGCCTGGAAACCTCGGGGGACCGGGGGATCGTGACGAAATCCGGCGACGACGCGGCATGCCGCGCGGCCCTGGCCGGAAAGCTCCGCCCCCTGGATTGGGAGCCCCTGGACTTCTGCGTCACGGCCGAAAACCGGGACAAAAACGTCTGCAAGGGCGGCCTCTGGGAACGCTCCGCCGTGGCGAAGGCGGACCTGGACGGCGACGGCAAGCCGGAACTCCTGGGCCGGGTGGGCCGGAGCTGGACCGGCGGCTGCGGCGGCGTCCTGGAAACCCTGGTGCTGCTCAGCCCCGAAACCCTGGAAATCATCGACGAGGCCTATGGTGGGGCGGACTCGCCCATCAACAACGGCATCACGGCCAAGGAGGTCTTCCTCCTGGACGGCGCGCCGCGCATCGCCGTCCGCTTCGCGCACTCCGAGGAGTTCTACGGCCGGACCAGGGACGGCGCGTTCCGGAAGGAATGCGCGATCGAACACGTTCCGGCCGAGGCGACGGTCAAAATGCTCCTCGCGGACTGAGTTCCCCCCGCGCCTTGACGGCCGGGCCCCAAGATGCCACAGAGGGGCGGGCCGAATGGCCCAGGAGTGCGACTTTCCATGACCAGCGAGAATGCGCGCCGTCCCATCGGCGTTTTCGATTCCGGCGTCGGCGGGCTCACCGTGCTCAAGGCCCTGCGCGCGGTCCTGCCCCACGAAGATTTCCTCTACCTCGGCGACACGGCCCGCCTGCCCTACGGCACCAAGAGCGGGGCCACGGTCACGCGCTACGCCCTGCAAACCACGCGGCAGTTGGTCGACCGGGGCGTGAAGCTCCTGGTGGTGGCCTGCAACACGGCCTCCTCCGTGGCCCTGCCCGACCTGGAGAGCGCCTATCCCGGCCTGCCGGTCATCGGGGTCATCGAGCCCGGGGCCCAGGCCTGCTGCCGCAACGCCCCGCGCGGCCGCATCGCGGTCATCGCCACGGCCGGAACCGTGCGCAACGCGGCCTACCAGGCGGCCATCCTGCGCCTGCGGCCCGAGGCCACCATCGCCACCCGGCCCTGCCAGCTCTTCGTCTCCCTGGCCGAGGAAGGCTGGACCGAGGGTCCGCTGGTGGAGGGCATCGCGGCCCGCTACCTGGAGCCGCTCATGGCCGAGTTCCCGGACCACGAGCCGGATTGCCTGGTCCTCGGCTGCACCCATTTCCCGGTGCTGGCCCCGGCCATCCGCAAGGTGCTGCCGCAAGAAGTGCGGCTCATCGACTCAGCCGCGACCACGGCCCAGTGCGTGGCCGAGGAGTTGTCCGGGCGCGGGCTGCTCAATCCCTCCCCGGAACCCGGCGCGGAGACCTTCCTGGCCACCGACGACCCGGAACGCTTCGCACGCATGGGCGAGATATTCCTCAACAGGGAGCTTCCGGCCACGGACGTGACCCTGGTCGACCTCTAGAATCCCAACTTGAGCGCGTACTCGGCCAGCTTGTAGCGCAGGGTGCGCGGACTCACCGCCAACAGCTCTGCGGTGCGGGCCTTGCTGCCTCCCGACTGTCTCCAGGCCCGTAGAATGGCCCGTACCTCGGCCTCGCGCACGGCGACTTCCAGGCGCGTGTCCGCCGGGCCCGCCTCGACCTCGGGCAATCCACCGCCCAGGCGCATCTCCAGGGGCAGGTGCGCGGGCCGGATGACGTCCTCCGGACACAGAAGCACGAGCCGCTCGGTGAGGTTGCGCAGTTCCCGGACGTTGCCCGGCCAGGGGTAGGCGGCCAGGGCCCGGACCGTGTCCGGGTCCAGGCGCAGGCCGTGCTTGTGGTAGCGATGACGGAACACGGCCAGGAAGTATTCGGCCAGGTCCGCGATGTCGTCCGTGCGTTCGCGCAAGGGCGGCAGGGACACGGGCACCACGTTCAGACGGTAGAAGAGGTCGGCGCGGAACTCGCCCCGGGCCACCATGTCCGGCAACAGGCGGTTGGTGGCGGCCACGATGCGCGCGCCGAACGGCAGATCGCGCTCGCCGCCCAGGCGCTTGAAATTCTTCTCCTCCAGCACGCGCAGGAAATCCACCTGGTTGGGCGGCGGGATCTCGCCCACCTCGTCCAGGAACAGGGTGCCGTCCTCGGCCAGTTCGAAGCTGCCCTTGCGCTGGCGCTGGGCCCCGGTGAAGGCCCCGGGCTCGTGGCCGAAGAACTTGTCCGCGAACAGCTCGCCCCGAAGCACGCCGCAGTTCACCGGCACGAAGGGCCGGTTGCGGCGGTCCGAAAGGCGATGCACCAGCCTGGCGAACAGTTCCTTGCCCGTGCCGGACTCTCCGTAGACCAGGATGGAGGCGTCCGAGCCCGCCACCTGGGTGGCCAGCTGGTAGACGTCGCGCATGGCCCGAGAGCGGAAGACGAAGCTGCCCACGCCCTCCTCGCCCCCGAGTTCCAGGACCACGGTGTCGTTCGCCTTATGCGGCAATTTCTTGCCGACACTGACAACACCCTTTTTTTTCTCGACTTTCACCGAAAAAGCCAACTTTCGGGCGGTCCGCCGAGGCGTTTTGCAACACCCCGCCCGTGGCGGTGAAGGAGCCGGAAGCGGCGGCCTCGGCCGAAATTTCACAAGCACCCCGGGAAACCCACCCGGAGCGGCCGATATTTGCCGCACACCGGCAATATTTTGCCGCATAACCTTTCGTCCGATGTTCGTCAAGCGTTCAGGGCCAACGTTTTCCCTCCTGGCACGGTCCTTGCCCTATGCTCATGGTTCACTGGACGCAAGATCGGCTGGGACCGGATCACACCATACGTTCACACCATAGGAATCGGGAGCGAAAGAGGGATGAAACGCAACGCGAAATGGATCTGTGCGCTGGCGGGGGCCGCGCTGGTCGTGCTCATGGCGGCCACGCTGGCCTGGTCCTCCTCGGACGGCGGCGAAGTGGCCGCGCAGGTGGCCGCCGCCACGGGCAACGGCTCGAACCTTCCCTGGTGGGCCTGGCCCATCATTCTGCTGTTCTTCTGTTTCGTGCTCGGCATCATCGCCGTGCTCGCGGGCGTGGGCGGGGGCGTGCTCTTCGTGCCCCTGGTCAGCGGATTCTTCCCCTTCCACCTGGACTTCGTCCGCGGCGCGGGCCTGCTGGTCGCCCTGGCCGGAGCCCTGGCCGCCGGACCGGGCCTGCTGCGCCGCAACCTGGCCAGCCTGCGCCTGGCCCTGCCCGTGGCCCTCATCGCCTCCAGCTGCGCCATCGTGGGCGCCTTCCTGGGCCTGGCCCTGCCCACCAACGTGGTCCAGCTCTGCCTGGGCGGCACGATCATGTTCATCGCCATCCTCCTGCTGACCTCCAAGAACGTGGTCCGCCCCGTGGTCACCAAGCAGGACGCCCTGGGTCTGGCCCTGGGCATGAACGGGGCCTACACCGAAGCCTCCACCGGTGAAGTCATCGAGTGGAAGACCCATCGGACCCTGCCCGGCCTGCTCCTGTTCATCGTCATCGGCGTCATGGCCGGCATGTTCGGCCTGGGCGCTGGCTGGGCCAACGTCCCCGTGCTCAATCTGCTCATGGGCGCGCCGCTCAAGGTGGCCGTGGGCACGAGCAAGTTCCTGCTCTCCATCACCGACACCTCGGCGGCCTGGGTCTACCTGAACAAGGGCTGCGTCATCCCGCTCATGGCCATCCCCTCGATCATCGGCCTCATGGTCGGCTCCTTCGTGGGCGTGCGGCTGCTGGCCAAGGCCAAGCCCAAATTCATCCGCTACATGGTCATCGGCGTGCTCCTCTTCGCCGGAGGCAAGGCCCTGCTCAAAGGCCTGGGCATCTAGCCGGACGTTCAACAACAAGGAGAATTCCATGTCCACGCAGAACACCGCCGCTCCCAAGGAGCAGCTTCTCTACGGCACCATGCTCTTCTACGGCTGCTGGAGCGGCCTTCTGATCATGGTCGTGACCTACCTGATCTACTGTTTCGGCATCCTCGATCCGCACGTCGGCATGCAGGACGTGACCCGCCTCTGGTCCATGCCCGTGGGCGAGTATCTGTCCCAGGGCGACGTGCCCGTGGGATGGGGCTGGGCGACGCTCCTGAACCGGGGCGATTTTTTGAATTTCATCGGCATCGCGTTCCTGGCGGGTCTGACCATCATTTGCTACATTCCGCTCATCGGGGCCTACTTCAAGAAGAAGGATCCCATCTTCGCGATCCTGGCCATCGCCGAGATCGTCGTGCTCAGCGTGGCCGCCTCGGGCCTGGTTGGTTCCGGCGGCCACTAACCGCTCGGAGGGATGCGTGAAAACGCGGATGGCAGCCTTGTTCGCCTCGGAACGCCCGGATCTTCCCGCCCTGTTGGACGACCTGCCCGTGGGCGTGGCCGTCCTGGACGGCGAAGGCCGGGTGCGGTTCCTGAACAAGACCCTGGAGTCGCTCACCGGGTTCGCCCGCGAGGACGTGCGGGGCCTGCCCTGCCGCCATGTGCTGCGCTCCCGGGCCTGCGTCCAGGGTTGTCCCTGGGCGCGCTCCGAAGGCGAGGGCGGAAGCCTGGAGACGGACCTCATCAATCGCCACCGCCGCCGCATCGCCGTCCGCCTGACCCCGGTGCTTCTGCGCGACGCCGAGGGCCGCGAACTGGCCCGGCTGGAGATCCTCGAGGATCTGACCCCGATCAAGGAGATGGAGGATCGCCTGTCCCAGGCCGCCGGGCCGGGCCAGATGGTCGGCCGCAGCCAGGCCATGGAAAAGCTCCTGCGCCTGGTTCCGGTCATCGCCCAAAGCGATTCGCCCGTGCTCATCACCGGCGAGACCGGAACGGGCAAGGATCTTCTGGCCGAGGCCGTGCACCGGGCCTCGCCCCGCTCACGCGAACCCTTCGTGCGCTTCAGTTGCGGGCCCATGCCCGAGGAACTGCTGGAGGCCGACCTCTTCGGGCGGCGCGGCTCCGGCGGCGAGGGCCGCCCGGGACGCTTCCAGCAGGCCCACAACGGCACCCTCTACCTCTCCGAGATCGCCGACCTGCCGGTGCAGCAGCAGGCCCGGCTGGTGCGCTGTCTGGACGAGCGGGCCATCCTGCCCGTGGGCGCGGACAAGCCCGTACGGGTCAACGTCCGGCTCATCGCCTCGACCAACGCCGACCCCGAGGCCCTGATCCGCTCCGGACGGCTGCGCGAGGATCTCTTCCACCGCCTGGCGGCGGTCCGCCTGCACCTGCCGCCCCTGCGCCAACGCGGGGAGGACGTGAGCTTCCTGCTCCAGCACTTCCTGGGCGTCTACGCCGCGCGCTTCAAGAAAAGCATCGGCGGCTTCTCGCCCAAGGCCCTGCGTCTGCTCTCGGCCTACCCCTTCCCGGGCAACGTCCGGGAGCTGAAGAACATCGTGGAGTTCGCGGCCATGGTCTGCTCCGGCGAGACCATCCTGCCCGCGCACCTGCCCGCCCACCTGCCCGGGGCCCACGACGCCGCCGAACCCGCGCCCAAGACCGCGCGCAAGACAGGCCGCAAGGCCAAGGGCTAGGAGGAAGCCGTGGACAAGAAGATCCTCATCGCCCTGCGCGGGGACGAGGTGGCCCCCCGTTTCGATCTGGCCACCGAGGCCCTCATGGTGACCCTCACGGACCAGGGCGAAATCGTGGACCGCAAGAGCCTGCTCCTGGCCCACGCCTCCGGCGACGACCTCTGCGATCTGGCCCTGGGGCGGGACGCCTCGGGCGTGGTCTGCGGGGCCATCGAAGAGGAATACTACCACTACCTGCGCTGGAAGCGCGTGGACGTGCTGGACTCGGTGGCCGGGCCCGTGGAGGACGTGCTCCGGGCCCTGGCCGACGGAACGCTGCGCGCGGGCGACGTGCTCTTTCCGCGGGAGACCTGACGCATGCTCAAGAACATCGTCGGCCGCCACCTCCCGGACCCCGAGAACGGAAACGGCGTGGAGATCGTCTCGCCCGAGCGCTACCGCATCCTGCGCCGCAAGATCGTGGCGCTCATGGCCGTGGTCTCGATCCTGCCGCTCCTGGCCCTGGCGGCCATCAACTACTACGAGCACCAGGCCTCGCTCACCAGCGAGATCCAGAACCCCTTGCGGGTGCTGGTGAACAAGTCCCGGAACTCCTTCGAAATCTTCCTGGCCGAGCGCACCTCCACCGTGAGCCTCATCGCCTCGGCCTATCCCTTCGAGGATCTGGCCAACGAGAAAGTCCTCAACCGCATCTTCCAGGTCATGCGCCGGGAGTTCGTGGGCTTCGTGGACCTGGCGCTCATCGACTCCAAGGGCGACCTGAAGAGCTACGTGGGGCCCTACGACCTCAAGGGCCACAACTACGCCGAGCAGGCCTGGTTCCATCAGGTGAGCATCAAGGGCAAGTACCTGAGCGACGTGTTCATGGGCTTCCGCAAGTTCCCCCACGTGGTCATCGCCGTGCAGCACACGGCCGAGGACGGCCGCTCCTGGGTTCTGCGCGCCACCATCGACACCTCCCAGTTCGACCGGATCATCGCGGCCATGAGCCTGGAGCCCGGCGGCGACGCCTTCCTGGTCAACCGCCAGGGCGTGCTCCAGACCGACTCCCTGCTTTACGGCAAGGTTCTGGACAAGCTGCCCTTCCCCATGCCCGCGCCGAGCTTCGAGACGAACGTGGTCAGCATGGTCACGCCCTCGGGCGAGGAGGCCTTCCTCTCCTACACCTACTTCGCCGACGCCGACTTCGCGCTCATGGCCGTGAAGCCCCGGCCCTCGGTTCTCCAGACCTGGTACTCGGTGCGCATCGACCTGCTGGTCACCTTCCTGGCCGGGGTGGCGGCCATCTTCGTGGCCGTCTACCAGATCACCAACGTGATCATCCGGCGGATGCGCGAAAGCGACGAGCGGCGGCTGAGCGCCATCCACCAGATGGAGCACACCCAGAAACTCTCCTCCATCGGCCGCCTGGCCGCTGGCGTGGCCCACGAGATCAACAACCCCCTGGCGATCATCAACGAGAAGGCCGGACTCATGCGCGACCTCATCGGCCTGCGCCCGGACTTCCCGGACAAGGAACGCTTCCTGGCCCAGGTCGACGCCATCATCGCCTCGGTGAACCGGGGCCGGGGCATCACCCAGCGCATGCTCGGCTTCGCCCGACGCATGGACGTGAAGATCGAGCCCCTGGACATCAACCGGGTGCTCACCGAGACCATGGGCTTCCTGGAGCGCGAGGCCCAGTACCGCAACGTGAGCCTGGAGCGGACGCTGGCCGAGGGCCTGCCGCCCATCCCCTCGGACCAGGGGCAGATCCAGCAGGTCTTCCTGAACGTGCTCAACAACGCCCTGGCCGCCGTGCCCGACGGCGGGCTCATCAAGGTGATCACCGCCGACCTCGACGAACGCTTCGTGGCCGTATCCATCGAGGACAACGGCTGCGGCATGTGCGAGGAGACGGTCAAGCACATGTTCGAACCCTTCTTCACCACCAAGAAGGACAAGGGCACCGGACTCGGCATGTCCATCACCTACGGCATCGTCAAACGCCTCGGCGGCGAGATCCAGGTGCGGAGCAGGCAGGGCGAGGGAACAACCATCACCATCCTGCTGCCCAAGAAGCAGGCGGAGGGCTAGATCATGGACGTCAAGGACTGGAAGATTCTCCTGGTGGACGACGAGGTGGAGTTCGTCTCCACCCTGGCCGAACGCCTGGAGCTGCGCGGCATGTCGCCCCGCCTGGCCCACGACGGCGAATCCGCGCTCAAGGCCGTGGCCCAGGATCCGCCCCAGGTCATGGTCCTGGACGTGATGATGCCGGGCATGAAGGGCCTGGACGTGCTCCGGCGGGTCAAGGAAAGCCATCCGGGGGTGCAGGTCATCCTGCTCACCGGCCAGGGCAAGACCCGCGACGGCATCGAGGGCATGAAACTGGGCGCATTCTTCTACATGATGAAACCCCTGGATCTCGACGAACTCATCGCCAAGCTGGGCGAGGCCGTCGCGGCCGGAGGCGGGGCCTAGCCCCGGGAGCCGACCATGCGCGAAGCGCGCTTCATGGGCACGGTCACGGCCATGGCCATGCACGACATGCAGAACGTGCTGGCCATCATCCGCGAGTCGGCGGGCCTCGTCGGCGACCTTCTCGAAATCAACAAAAACACGCCCTTCAAGCACCGCGACGCCCTGGAGCGGGCCGTGGGGCACATCACCCGCCATGTGGAGCGCGGCAAGGGCATCCTGGAGGCCATGGGCCGCCTGGCCCACGCCCCGGACGACAACCAGCTCGACCACTCCGATCTGGCGGCCTGCTGCCGGGCCGTGGTCCAACTCACCGAACGCCTGGCGCACATGAAGAACGCCGAGGTCCGCCTCGCCGGGCCCGACCGGGGCATCCCCGTGGGGGTCGGCACCCTGCCGGCCATGACCGCCCTTTTCCTGGGGCTCTCCCACCTCTTCGGCCTGCCCGGCCCGGACGGCCGAGTGGTGAACGTCGTGGCCTTGGCCCGCGACGGGGCGGCCGTGGCCCGTCTCTGCCTGGACGGGCTGGCCCTGGAGCCCGGGGCCGTGGCCGGATTGGACGAGGCCCTGCGCGGCACCGGCGCGCGGCCGGCCGCCGCCGAGGGCTGCCTGGAGCTGTCTTTCCCCCTCGCCGGGCCGAGGGACTAGGAGGCGCGCCATGTCCGAGATCAAGCTCCTGCTGGTGGACGACGAGGAAGGCTTCGTGACCACCCTGGCCGAGCGCCTCGGGCTGCGGGGCATCGAGCCCCGCGTGGCCCTGAACGGCGCGCGGGCGCTGGAGCTGATCGAGGAGGATGAACCCGGGGTCATGGTCCTGGACCTGCGCATGCCGGGCATGAGCGGCACGGAGGTGCTGCGCGAGGTGAAGTCCCGCTGGCCCGCCATCCGGGTCATCATGCTCACCGGGCACGGCTCCGACGCCGAACGCGAGACCTGCATGGGCCTGGGCGCGGCGGCCTACCACAAGAAACCCCTGGACATCGAGGAACTGCTGGACAGCATCCGGGCCGTCTCCCGGACGCCGGGACGCGGGGGACGGGGCGGCGCATGAACTCCGTGCTGCTGGTGGACGACGAACGGGACTTCACGGACACCCTGGCCGAGCGGCTCAGGGCCCGGGGATTCGCCGTGCGCACGGCCTATCGCGGCGAGGAGGCCCTGGAGGCCCTCCGCCGGGCCGATTCCGAGGTCGTTGTCCTGGACCTGGGCCTGCCCGGCATGGACGGCTTCGAGGTGCTGCGCGCGGCTCACGCGCTCCGGCCCCAGACCGAATTCGTCCTGCTCACCGCCGACAACAGCCTGGACACGGCCGTCACCGGCATGAAGCTCGGGGCCAGGGACTACCTGGTCAAGCCCGCCGGGACCGCCGCCGTGGCGCGGGCCATCGAGGACGCCGCCGACCGCCGCCGCCACCGCCAGGCCCGCCTGCGCATGACCGAGACGGCCAAGCTGGCCGCGCTGGGCGAGTTGGCCAAGGGAGTGGCCCACGAGATCAACAACCCGCTGAACATCATGATCAACGAGGCGGGCTGGATCGAGGATCTGCTGGAGGACAAGGAGTTCGCGGACAGCCCCCAGAAACCGGAGATGCTCCGGGCCGTGGCGCGCATCCACGCCCAGGCCGAGCGCTGCAAGGCCATCACCTCCAAGCTGCTGACCCTGCGCCGGGCGCCGGACGCCCCCGGGGCGGCCACCTCGCCGGAGTTCCTGACGGAGGTGCTCCGCCGCCGCGAGGAACGTGCCCGGGAGTTGAACGTGCGGCTGGAGACGGACATCCCGGAAGGCTTTCCGGCCCTGCCCCACCCCCCGGCGGACCTGGAGATGATTCTCTCCAATCTGGCGGACAACGCCCTGGACGCCATGAGCGGGGCCGGCGGCGTCCTGCGCCTGGGCCTGGCCCTGGAAGACGGCGAGGCGGTCATGCGGGTCGCGGACACCGGGCCCGGCGTGGAGCCCGCGCTCCAGCAACGGATTTTCGAGCCCTTCTTCTCGACCAAGGAGGTCGGCAAGGGCACGGGCCTGGGCTTGGCCATATGCTGGAGCCTGGTGGAGGCCCTGGGCGGACGCATCACCATCTACAGTGAAAAGGGGCGGGGGGCGCGCTTCAGCGTGCGCCTGCCCATGACGGAACGGAAGACTGAAGGAACCAACGGCTGATCCCGCCGGCCTCTGCCGGCGGTTCCCAAGAAGGAGGGACGGATGGACAAGATGAAGCTCTTGATCGTGGACGACGAGAAGGATCTCTGCCGGATCCTCTCCGATCGCCTGCACATCCTCTACGGCGTCAGCCCGGATGTGGCCCACTCCGGCGACGCCGCCCTGGAGATGATCAAGAAGACGCCCTACGACGTGGTCATCCTGGACATCGACATGCCCGGCATGGACGGCATGGAGACGCTCAAACAGATCAAGGCCGTGAGCGCCAAGATCCAGGTGGTCATGTTCACGGGCCACGGCACGGACGAGACCCGGCGCATGGCCGAGGTTCTCGGCGCGTTCAGCTACGTGGACAAGATCGACGGTCTGCCCAAGCTGGCGCCGATGGTCGAGGGCGCCTACCGGCTGCGCAAGATGCTTGAGGACACTTACGCCGACGCGGCGCTCAACGAGTATTCCTGATTATTCGCCTTCCCTGATGACCGCCGGAGCGGCCGAACCCGTTCGGCCGCTCCGGAAGCGGTCCCCCACGCTCCCCCCTGGACGACGGCCGGGGCCTTGTGAGACAGTGCGGCCATGCTGGAGGTCGCGGTCTTTCTCTGCGGAGCCGTGGTCATGGTCATCGAACTGGCCGGTTCGCGCATCCTGGCCCCCGCCCTGGGGACCTCCCTGGTGGTCTGGACCAGCCTCATCGGCGTCATCCTCGCCGCCCTGAGCCTGGGAGCCTGGTGGGGCGGGCGGCTGGCCGACCGGCGGCCCGAGCCACGACGCCTCTCCCGGATCATCCTCCTGGCGGCCTTCTGCACCGCCGCCGTGGCCCTGACCAAGGGCTTCGTGCTCGACTTCCTCCAGGCCGGGAACGGTCTGCATCTGGCGGCCGTCGCCGCCGTGCTGGCCCTCTTCGCGCCCCCGGCCCTGCTGCTGGGCATGGTCGCCCCCTTCGCGGTGCGCCTGCGGCTGCTCGACCCGAGCCGGAGCGGCCGCACTGCGGGCGACCTCTACGCCCTGTCCACCCTGGGCAGCATCGCCGGAACCTTCCTGGCCGGATTCGTGCTCATCGCCTGGGTCGGCAGCACGAACATCATCCTGCTCATGGCCGCCGTGCTGGCCCTGGCCGCCACCTGCGTCCATCCGCCGTCCTGGAAACCCGGACTGGCCTCCCTGGGCCTCTTCCTGGCCCTGCTCCTGCTGGTTCGCGCGGCCGACGCCCGGCTGGCCCGGGGCGGTTTCCTGGACACGGACACGCCCTACGGCCGGGTCATCGTCTGCCTGGCCAAGGAAGAGGGCACGGACCGGCTCATGCGAGCCATGATCACCGGCCCCGGCGCGCGCCAGTCGGCCATGTACCTGGACGATCCCCAGGCCCTGGCCCTGCCCTACACGCGCTTCTACCGCCTGACCGGGCACTTCGTCCCGGACATGCGCGAGATGCTCGTGCTCGGCGGCGGGGGGTACTCCTTCCCAAAGTTCGCCCTGGCGGCCCACCCGGAGCTGCGTCTGGACGTGGTGGAGCTGGACCCCGGGGTCACGGCCCTGGCCCGGGAGCACTTCGGCCTGCGCGACGACCCGCGCCTGCGCGTGCTGGAGGAGGACGCCCGGACCTTCCTCAACCGCAACGGCAAGCGCTACGACGCCATCCTCTGCGACGTCTTCAACACCGACCACGCCGTGCCCTTCCACCTGACCACCGTGGAGACGGTCCGCCGCCTGCGCGCCTCGCTCACGGACAACGGCGTGGTGCTGGTGAATCTGCTCTCCTCCATGTCCGGCGACCGGGGCCGTCTCTACCAGGCGCTCTTCACCACCTACGCGGCGGTCTTCCCCCGCGTGCGGGCCTACGCCGTGGAAAACCCGGCCGCCCCCGGACTGTGGCAGAACGTGATCCTGGCGGCCTTCTCCGACCCGGAGGCCGCCGACCGGCCCTCGGCGGACCCGGAGCTGGCGGCCATGCTGGCGGCCCGCGTCCCGGACCCGGAAACGGATCTGCCCGTGCTCACCGACGCCTACGCGCCCGTGGATCGATACGCCGGACGACCGCCGCGCCTGTCGGGATTTGACAGCCCGGCTCCGGGGAATTAGGGAACATCGGCGCGGCCACCGGCCGCCAGTCCCCACAAAAGGAGCGCGCATGGCCTCGACCGTCGACGAATTGACCGTGAATTATGAGGAAAACGGCGTCCTGCTCGTCAAGGAGCTGGACAAGGCCGTCCTGTCCAAGGGCACCTGGGCGACCCTGCTCTTCCGCTACCAGGAGATGACCAGGGGCACCGGCGAATACGGCCCGGAGAAGTACGGCATCCGGCGCTACCAGAAGCGCAACGGCGAATACCGCCAGCAGTCCAAGTTCACCATCTCCAGCCCCGACCAGGCCCGCAAGATCATCGAGATCCTCCAGGGCTGGATCGGGGACTAGCCCTTCCCGGGGTCGAGCACCGTCTCCACCCCGGTCTCGGCCTGGACCCGCGCCAGGAAGGCCCGCACCTCGCCGTCCTGGTCCGGGCTGAAATTCAGCTGCAGAATCCCCTTCCGCCTGTCGGCCACGCTGAACAGCGCCAGATTGTCGTGGGCCTCCAGCAGGAACCGAAACAAGGCGATCCGGCTGGGCTCCAGGCGCACGTAGAGCCGCGACGACCACTTCGGCGGCGGTCCGGCGATTTTCCGGCGACCGCGCCTCATGCTTGGCTCCCGAGCCAGTCCGCCCCGTTCCGGGCCCGCTCCCGGTCTTCGAACGCCAGCTCCCGCAGCCGGTCCAGGTGCTCCATATGCTTGGCGCAGAGCTTCAGGTCATTACCGATGATGTTCCCCGCCCGTTTGCGCTCCACGGCCCCCGTCCCGGAAAATCCCGCCGCCTGATGATGCACGCAGGCCACCGTGCCGGTGTAGACCACCCGCCAGCCCGCCAGGCAGGCGGCCAGATCGTGGTCCAGGTCGTCGCCCTGGGAGGGGTTGAAGCGGATGTCGAAGCCCGGCAGTTCCCGCAGGGCCCGGCCCCGAAGCAGATGGCAGCAGCCCATGACCGACATGGTTTCGCGGGTGTAGTCGTAGAGCCCCAGGTCCAGGGCCCCCACCGGGGCGTGGATGGAAAGCTTGAACAGGTCCGGCCGGGCCAGGGCCACGTTGCGGTACAGGTACTGCAATCGGGCGGGGTTCCCGGGGTCCAGAACCTTGCAGCCCACCACGCCGATGCCGGGGTCGGCCTCGGCCACGCTCAGAAAACGGCCCAGCCAGTCCGCCGGAATCTCCACGTCGTCGTCCAGGTAGGCCACGGAGTCGGCCTCGCGGCACTCGGGCAGGGCCGCCAGCCAGTTGCGCGCCGCCGGAGCGCCCACGTTCACCGGCAGGTCGACGACCTGGAAGTCGTTGTCCGGGAAAAGCGCCCGCGCCGTGTCGGCTACCCGGCGGCTATGGTCCGAGCAGCCGTTGAGCAGCAGGCGGACCTTGGCCGCGCCCAGGTCCGAGGCGGCCAGGGAAGCCAGGGTGCGCTCCAGCAGTGCGGCCTTGTTGAAGGTGTACAGGCAGACCACCACGGAGCGGTCCCGGATCAGCGCCGGGTCCAGGGGCGTTGGCCGGTCCAACTCGGCAAGGCGCAGGGCGATGGGCGTCTGGGACGGGTCCAGGGCAAGGGAGGCTCGCAGCATGGAGGCGGCCGCCTCGTATTCACCCGCGGACAGGCGCAAGGACGCGGCCAGGTTGCAGAGCGTCTCGTCGCGGACTGCCTGGGGCAGCCCGGCCCAGAGCGCGTCGGCCCCAGCCCGCAGGCCCAGGGTCGCGTGGTGGGCGAAGAGCCGGGCCCGCCACGCGGCCTCCAGCGGCCCGGGGCAGCGGAAGGAGGCCAGCCAGTCGCCCGGGGCGCGGCCGCGTCGCAGGTCCAGGTCCAGGAGCAGGTCCGCAACCTGGACATAGGAGGGATAGACCCGCAACAGGGTGCGCAGCACGGGCTCGGTCTCCAGACGCTCGTCCGGTCCGTCCAGAGCCAGGATGTCCTTCAATCCGTCCGGCTCGGCGTTGAGCGAGGCCAAGAGGTCGGCGCGCACGGCGGCCTCGTTGTCCCCGGCGATGCGCGCCAGGGCGCGGGCGGCCTGCTCGTCGAAGGGTTCCAGCCTGAGCCGCTTGGCCAGGAGCGCGGCAAGGGCCGCAACCATTCGGGGCTTGGAGCCCAGGCCGGGCTCGGCCGCCAGCCGGGCGGCGTAACAGGAGCAAAGGGAGGGATCCAGGAGGAGCTGGGAGCGGTGGTTGTCCAGGTGCTCCAGGACCTCGTCGCCGGAGAGCCGCTCCAGCTCTCCGCTCATGCCCCGGGCCAGGACCGTGAAATAGGCGGCGTGCATCTCCCCTCCCTTGGGACGGCCCGGCGGTGGGCGGAAAAGGTGTGGCCTCGTTTCCCCGTGCGGTTCGTCAAAGCACGCGGCAGCCGTTTTCCGTGACCAGGACCATGTGCTCCCAGCGCACCCCGCCCCAGTCCGGCCAGTACAGGCCCGGCTCCACCGTGACCACCATTCCCGGCCGGAACACGTCCCGGCTCTGGCTCGACAGGCTGGGGGCCTCGTGGGTCTCCAGGCCCACCCCGTGGCCCAGGCCGTGGGTGAAGCGGTCGGCCACGCCGTGCTCCTCGAAGAAGCGCCGGACCAGATGGTAGGACTCGGCGATGGGCGCGCCCGGCCGGATGTATTCGATGGCCCGGCGCTGGGCCTCGCGCACGAGAGCCAGGACGTGGCGGAAGCGGTCCGAGGGTTCGCTCCCGAGCCAGAAGGTCCGGGTCTGGTCCGAGCAGTAGGCGTCCAGGCGGCCGCCCGCGTCCACGAGCACGAGCCCCTGCGCCGGCAGGCGGTCCTGGCCGGGCTCGGCATGGGGCAGGGCCGCGTTCACCCCCGCGCCCACGATGGTCGGGAAGGCCAGGCCCGAGGCCCCGCCCTCGCGGAAGAGCCGCTCCACCTCCCAGGACGCCTGGGCCTCGGTCATGCCCGGGACGAGCCGCTCGGGCAGGGCCAGCATGACCCGTTCGTTCAGGACGCAGGAGGCCTCCATGCGCCGGATCTCGTCCGCGTCCTTGATGACCCGCAGATCCTCCACCAAGCCCTCGGTGGGGGTCAGGGCGACGAACTCGCGCAGGCGCTCATAGTCGCGCACGCAAAGCGACCGGGGCTCGAAGCCCAAGGCGGGCGGATTCAGGGACTTGAGGAAGGCCCCGACCACTTCCATCTTGCGCGAGGAATAGATGACGATCTCGTCCGACCAGACTCTGCGGGCGGCCTCCTCGAAGCGGGGGTCGGTGAGCAGGGTGTCGCCGCCGTGGGCCGTGATCACCAGCCAGCCGGCCGACTCGTTGCACTGCGAGTCGGCCAGCTCGAAGCCGGAAAGGTACCAGCGGTTGGCGGCGTGGGACACGAGCAGGGCGGGCAGGCCCCGCACCCGCAAACTCTCCTTGAGCGCCTGGCGGCGCTGCTCGAAAACGGTCACGTCCACGTCCATGCGTTACAGGGAATAGGTGCGCTCCGGCAGGCCCTGGACCATGCGTTCGGCCCATTCCACGCCCTGCATGACGGAATGGTCCATGTTGCCCACCTCGTACTTCCAGCCGCCGAAGCGGCCCCGGGAAAAGATTCCCTGGGCCTCCAGGCGCGGCTGTATGGTCTGTAGCGCCTGGTCGCGGGCAAGGCAAGGCACGGGATAGCCATAGTCCACCACCGTCTCCCAGCGGGTCAGAACTCGTTCGCCGTCTCCGGGGGCCATCAGGCCGCAGGCCGTAAGCCCGGCCTCGGTGCGGGCCATGAGCCCGGACACGTCCTCGGATTTGTGCGCCGAGAAGCTCGTCTCGCACATGAGCGCGCGCTGTTCCGGCGCGGCCGGGTTATTGGGCGAATAGTTGTGAAAGTTGGTGGTCCGATAGAAGGGCGTCTCCTCGCCGGGAAAATACATCCAGCAACGGCTGTCGGTCCTGCCCGAGGGCGGCAGGCCCACCCCGGCCACGTAGACCCCGTTGTGGACCAGGGCGGAGGCGGCCTCCACCAGCTCCGGCTCGGGATCGGCCAGCCAGCGCCCGGCCAGGAGATCCAGGGGCGCGGTGTTCAGGAGCGTCTCGTAGCGCACCTCCTGGCCGCCGGCCGTGCGCGCGGTCCGGTTCCGGGCGTCCAGCCGGACCACGTCCGCGCCGTAGCGCACCTTGTCCTCCACCCGGGCGGCCAGGCGGCGAAAAATTTCGCCCGTGCCGCCGCGCAGCGGGAACCTGAAGGTGTTGTTCGGGCCCCAGGCCACGTCGTCCAACTCCAGGAGGATGTTCTTGAGCACTCCCTCCAGGTCCACCACGCTCACCCGCTCGCCGATCCATTTGAAATCCATGCGTTCCGGCGGCGTGGCCCAGACCTTGAAATTATAGGGCAGCATGAAGATGTCCGCGATGCCCCGGCCGAAAACGCACTCGATCCACTGCCGGAAGTTCTCCGGCCGCCCCTCGGGACGTTTGCCCGGCAGCAGCCCGCGCACGCAGTCCCAGCGTTCGGCCCGGGGCAGGTGGCGGACGTTGTTCTGGAAGGGATAGGGCACCCAGCCGCCGCAGGCGCGGACCCAGGACTCGCGCTGATGCTCCAGGTATTCCCCGGCCAGCAGGTCGTCCACCAGTTTGTCGAAATAAGGATAATGGGAGAAGAGGACGTGGCCGCCGATGTCCCAGGTGAACCCGGCCGCGTCGCGGAAGCTGGCCGACAGGCCGCCGGGGTGGGCATTTTTTTCCAGGACCAGGAAGGATTCCTGACCCAGCTCCCGCAGCCGATGGGCCGCGCCGAGCCCCGTGGGACCGGCTCCGATGATGAGGTGCTTGACTTCCACTCGTTTCTCCTCCGGGACGGTTCTACGTCGCGAAAGCCGACGCATCAAGTTCCGTGCCAGTCGCGCCGTCTCCCCTCGCGGGGTGGAAAAACGGCACGGGACGCTTCTCGTGTCACCCAGCTTTCTCTTTTCCGTCACATTGATGTAACGTGGGATTGCTAGAAAACCTTCATCCGAATTCGGCACGAACGTTTTCAAACCTCATCCCATTCGCGGAGGACGTTTCCATGAAGATCAAGATTGTGGCGCTCGCCGCCGCGCTGACCCTGTGTCTGTCCGGCCTGGCCTTCGCCGGCAGCGTCGAAGTCAAGGGCTCCACCACCGTGCTTCCGCTCATGCAGAAGTCGGCCGAAGCGTTCATGGCCCAAAACAAGGGCGTGAACGTCTCCATCTCCGGCGGCGGTTCCAGCGAAGGAGCCAAGGCCCTCATCGACGGCACCTGCGACATCGCCATGATGTCCCGCGACATGAAGGACAAGGAGATCGAGGCCGCCACCGCCAACGGCCGCGCGCCCAAGCTGTTCGTCGTGGCCTACGACTGCATCGTGCCCATCGTGCATCCGGGCAACGCGGTCAAGGATCTGAGCGTGGCCCAGCTCCAGGACATCTACGCCGGCAAGATCACCAACTGGAAGGACGTCGGCGGCGCCGACGCCCAGATCGTGGTCATCTCCCGCGACACCTCCTCCGGCACCTACGACTGCTGGGAGAACAAGGTCATGCATGACGGCGGCAAGAAGGAACGCGTCTTCCCCGGCGCCCTGCTCCAGGCCTCCAACGGAGCCGTGGTCCAGGCCGTGTCCAAGAACAAGCTGGCCATCGGCTACATCGGCCTGGGCTACCTGAACAAGGAAATCAAGCAGGTCAGCGTGGGCGGCGTCATGGGCGACGCCACCACGGCCCTGAACAAGACCTATCCCGTCTCCCGCGGGCTGAATCTCTATACCCCCGGCGAGCCCAAGGGCGACGCCAAGGGTCTGGTGGACTTCATGCTCTCCCCCGCCGGTCAGAAGCTGGCCGACGAGATCGGTTTCGTGCCGTTGAAGAAGTAGTCGGACGTCGACCCGACGTCCCGCCGGAACGGCCCGCGCCGTTCCGGCGGGTTCCGTCGTTCCGATGCCCATTCAGGATTTCCGGCTCCAACGCATCCGAGGTGTCCCGGTGAACCGTTTCCATCTGTCCGTCGGCATGCTCCTGGCCCTGGCCCTGGGCCTGTTCCTCCTCGGTCAAGCCGCCTCGCGACACAGCGAGGTCGAGAAGCTGGCCCTGCTCAAGGCCGACGTCCTGACCAAGTCCGGTGAGGAATACCCGAGCGTGGCCCGGGCCCTGCGCGAGATCCAGCGCAACGTGGAATTCGAGCTGACCGAACGGGCCAAGGTCGAGGCGGACGCCGCCACAGCCGAGGCCCGGCTCCAGGTTTCGCTGGAGGATTTGGAACGCCTGTCCAAGTATCTGCGCCAGGATCGGGCCTTCACGGCGGCCCCCCCCAAGGGCCAAACCGCCCTGGACGTGCTCGCCGGACTCGTCCGCCACCGGGCCTCGGCCCGCGCCCACGGCTACGACATCGCCGCCGCCGTCCTGGCCCTGGCGGCCGGGATCATGCTGTTGCTCAAGGCCCTCAAGCTCCAGCGCACCACCCGGGAGCGGCTCATCCAGTCCGCCTTCCTGGGCACCGCCACCACCTGCATCCTGGTGCTCTTCCTGATCATGCTCTTCCTCTTCGCCGAGGGTCTGCCGGTGTTCAAGGCGGTCTCGCTGCCGGACTTCCTCTTCGGGCATCTCTGGTACCCCACCGAAGACCCTCCGCTTCTGGGGATCCTGCCGCTCATCGCGGGCTCCATCGCGGTCACGGTCCTCTCCTCGTGCATCGCCATTCCCCTGGGGGTGATGACCGCCGTGTACCTGGCCGAAATCGCCAGCCCCCGCGTGCGCGAGATCTTCAAGCCGATGATCGAGCTGCTGGCCTCGCTGCCCTCGGTGGTCATCGGCTTCTTCGGCATGGTCGTGGTCGCGCCCTTTCTGCAGGACGCCTTCCACGTGGCCACGGGGCTGAACCTGTTCAACGCCTCGCTCATGCTGGCCTTCATGTCCGTGCCGACCATCACCAGCGTGTCCGAGGACGCCATCTTCGCCGTGCCCAAGGAGCTCAAGGAGGCGTCCCTGGCCCTGGGAGCCACCCACCTGGAGACCCTGGGCCGGGTCATCGTGCCGGCCTCGCTCTCGGGCATCAGCACGGCGGTGATCCTAGGCATGTCCCGCTCCATCGGCGAAACCATGGTGGTGCTCATGGTGGCCGGAGGCGCGGGGCTCATCCCCTCCTCGATCTTCGACCCGGTGCGGCCCATGCCCGCGAGCATCGCGGCCGAGATGGGCGAGGCCCCGTTCCAGAGCGAACACTACTACGCCCTGTTCGCCATCGGCATGGTGCTCTTCGTCTTCACCCTTCTCTTCAACATCGTGGCCGACCACATCGCGCACAAATACAAGCAGGTCGGCGCGGCCACGCTCTAGGAGACGCCATGCAGTCCGAAGCGACCACCACCCACGGCCTCTCCCGCTTCCTGCCCGAGGAACAGGCCCGCCGCCGCGACCAGCGGCGCAAGACGCTCCAAGCGGGCGTCTTCTGGGTCTTTCGGGGAGCGGTGCTGGTCAACGCCCTGGCCCTGGCCGTGATCCTCGGCTTTCTCCTGTTCAACGGCCTCTCGGCCATCAGTTGGGAATTCCTCACCGAAGCCCCGCGCAAATCCATGACCGAGGGCGGCATCTTCCCCTGCATCCTGGGCACGTTCCTGCTCAGTTTCGGCTCCATGGTCGTGGCCCTGCCCCTGGGCGTGGCCTCGGCCATCTACCTCCACGAGTACGCCCGCCCCGGCCGCGCCCTGCGGCTCATCCGCCTGGGCATCTCCAACCTGGCCGGGGTGCCCTCGGTGGTCTTCGGGCTCTTCGGCCTGGCCTTCTTCGTCACGGTCATGCACCTCGGCGTTTCCATCGCCGCCGGGGCACTGACCCTGGGGGCGCTGACCCTGCCCGTGGTCATCGGCACCACCGAGGAGGCCCTGCGCTCCGTGCCCCAGACCTACCGCGAAGCCTCCCTGGGCCTGGGCGCCACCAAGTGGCAGACCATCTCCAAGGTGGTCCTGCCCGCGGCCCTGCCCGGCATCCTCACCGGCTCCATCCTGGGCATCAGTCGGGCCGCCGGGGAGACCGCCGCGATCATGTTCACGGCCGCCGTTTTCTTCACCCCGCTCATGCCGACCTCCATCCTGGACGACGTCATGGCCCTGCCCTACCATATCTACGTCCTGGCCACGGCCGGAACCGAAATCGAGAAGACCCGCCACCTCCAGTACGGCACGGCCCTCGTGCTCATCGCCCTGGTGCTCGGCATGAACCTCATCGCCATTTTCATCCGGGCCCGCCTCCAGCGCAAGATGAGCCGTTGACCGCTCCGGCTTCCTCTTTTGTGACGCCGGCCGCCGGACCATGACGGTCGGCGGCCGGCGTCATTTCAAACATCCTCGGGATGCGTTCCGCCTATATCTCCTGGACGGCATGGCCTTGTCTCAAAAAAATAAATAATTGCAGATGAATGCACCGCCTGCATACTGGACGCCCCAAGCGACCCAAACTGTGGATTTGTTCCCATTCGCCTTGGAATTGGTAGCTATCGATCATGTCCGAATTCTGCCTGAAGGTTCTTTTCGGCCAACGCGTCCGCACCCTGCGCGAGGAGCGCGGGCTGACCCAGGCGCAGTTGGCCGAACGCATCGCCGTCACCGAACAGTACGTCGGCATGATCGAGCGTGGCCTGTCTTCCCCATCCTTCGGCGTGATCCAAAAGCTTTGCCTGGCCCTGGGCGTCAACCCCGCGGAACTTTTCCGGCCGTCCCGCGAGGTGTGCCTCAATTACCTGCTTTCCCGGCCCGAAGACGGTGACGCCCCGCACATGCTGCGGCGGCTGGCCGTCGGCGTTGGATACTGGGAGAGGAGCTTCCGCTCGGGACACCTGTTTCTCTCGCGGCCCATCCAGCGCATGTTCGGCTATGCCGACATGCCCGAACCCATCGACCGCGAGATGTTGTTGGAAAGAATCCATCCCGATGACCGGGGCTTCGTGCGGCAATGGGTGCCGAAGCTCCTGGCCGGGGAGGGCCCCATCAACAGCCTGTTTCGATTCTCCTCCCGCCGGGACTCCGGCGTCGAGCCCTGGCCGCGCCTGGCCCTGGCCCTGGCCGACCTGGAGACCGATCCGGACGGGCGGCCTCTGGCCGCCTGTGGAGCCCTCATCGAAATCACGGAACTCTTCGCGGAAACCGACGGAGGGGACCCCCCTCTAGAATAGTGAGCCGGGGCGACCAACAGGAGAAAAAATGTGCCGAGAACGATGTGATTCCTGTCCGCATTTCCCGCTCTGCAAGGGCTGCCCGTTCCGGTCCCTGGCCGCGAACCTGGACAACGACACCACCCGGGCCATGCTTTCGGCCTACTGTCTGAATCCCGAGGGCAGCGCCCAGTGTGTGCGCCGACTGGTCATGCGCTTCCACAATCTGGTTCTGCCCGCGGACATCATGCCCGACGGACGCTCCTGCTTCGGAGCCTGAGCGGCCTCAGAGCGCCCCTTCCAGGCGCAGCAGGAATTCCTTCATGGCCAGTCCGGCCGGATTGCTGAACCCGGTGAGGGCGCCGCGCGCGCCGAGCACCCGGTGACAGGGCAGGATCAGGGGCCAACGGTTGGCGGCCATGGCCCGCCCCACGGCTCGTGCCGCGCCGGGTCTGCCGCAGAGCCGGGCCAGCTCCCCATAGCTCACGACCATGCCCTGGGGCGCCTCGCGGGCCAGGGTCAGCAACGCCTCGCGGGTGAACCGACTCACCCGCTCCAAGGCCAGAGGCAGCTCGGGCCAGCGCACGACCTCGCCGCCCACATAGAGCTCCAAGGCCCGACCCACGGCCCGGGCGGCCTCCGACGGCTCCGGCGTGGCCGTGAGCCCCTCGGACCAGCGCAGGCCGATCTCCGAGACCCGGCCGTCCTCCCACTCCAACGCCAGGGCCAGCGGCCCGGCGACGACACACTCAGGCATGACGTCCTCCCGTTTCGCGCGTGTCGACGGCGAAGCCCCGCGCCGCCAGTCCGCCCCGGATCGCGGCCAGAACCCCGGCCTTGTCCGAGGCCCAGGCCGGGGCCAGCAGTTCGCCCGGAGCCGGGTCGGCGCAGAGCCGCTGGACCACGATGTCCGGCCGCAGCCGGTCCACGGCCTCGGCGACCCAAGCCGCGTACTCCTCCAGGGACGGAGGCTCGTATTCCCCGGCCTCCCAATCCTTGGCCAGCTCCGTGCCCTTGAGGACCAGGGTGTTATGCAGCTTGATTCCGGCCACCGGCAGGGCGTTGAGGAAATCCACTCCCGCGAGGAAGGCCTCCCGGCCCTCGCCGGGCAACCCGGCCATGAGGTGGCCGCAGACCAGGAGTCCGGCCGAGGCCGCCGCCGCGGTCGCCCGGGCGAAGCAGGTCGGGTCGTGCCCCCGGTTGATGCGCGTGAGCGTGGCCGGGTCGGCGGATTGCAGGCCCAGATCCACCTGGATCCAGGGCAGTCCCAGACCGGCCAGCAGGGCGATCTTTCCGCCGTCCAGGCAGTCCGGCCGGGTGCCGACGCAGATCCCGGCCAAGCCAGGCAGGCCGCGCAATTCATCCAGGACGGCGGCCAGCCGCTCCGGCGGCCCGTAGGTGTTGGAAAAGGATTGCAGGTAGGCCAGGAAGCGATCGGCCCCGCGCGATTTGGCCAGGCGGTCGCGCCAGAGATCCCACTGGGCCCGCAGGGACAGCCCGGAGGCGGCCAGACCGGTGCCCGAGCCCCGCTCGTTGCAGAAGGAGCAGCCCCGGCGCGAACGGCTCCCGTCCCGGTTGGGACAGGAGAAGCCCGCGTCCAGGGGGATCTTCCAGACCTTCCGGCCGAAAACGCGGCGCAAGGCCTCCGAAAGGGTTGGAAAACGCCGCATGCCTGGCCCGCCTTGCGCGATTCGTTGGCCGCGCTTGCTTGACGCACCGTCTTCTGCTACCAATCGCGCAGCCGTTTCGCTACAATAGCCGAAAGTGCGGCCGAAGCAAGGGAAGCCGTCGGCATCCCCCCTCCAGGAGCCAAGACACATATGGGCAAACTGCTGAACAAAGTTCTCGGGGCCTTCTCCACGGACCTGGCCATCGACCTGGGCACCGCCAACACCCTGGTTTACGTCAAGGGCAAGGGCGTGCTCCTCTCCGAACCGTCGGTGGTGGCGGTCAAAAAGGACTCGCGCGGCGGCAAGACCGTGCTGGCCGTGGGCGCGGAGGCCAAGCGCATGCTCGGCCGCACCCCGGGCAACATCGTGGCCATCCGCCCCATGAAGGACGGCGTCATCGCCGACTTCGAGGTCACCGAGGCCATGCTCCGCCACTTCATCTCCAAGGTCCACAACTCCCGGCGGCTCGTGCGGCCCCGGATCATGATCTGCGTGCCCACGGGCATCACCCAGGTGGAAAAGCGCGCGGTCAAGGAGTCGGCCCAGAGCGCCGGGGCCCGCGAGGTCTACCTCATCGAGGAGCCGATGGCCGCGGCCATCGGCGCCAACCTGCCGATCACCGAGCCGACCTCGAACATGGTCGTGGACATCGGCGGCGGCACCACCGAAATCGCGGTCATCTCGCTCTCGGGCATCGTCTACGCCAAAAGCGTGCGCATCGGCGGCGACAAGATGGACGAAGCCATCATGCAGCACGTCAAACGCAAGTACAACATGCTCATCGGCGAATCCACGGCCGAGGAGATCAAGATGACCATCGGCACGGCCTACCCCGTGGACGGGATCTCCGAGATGGAGGTCAAGGGCCGCGACCTGGTCACCGGCATCCCGCAGAACCGCATCATCACCGCCGAGGAGGTCCGCGAGGCCATCTCCGAGCAGGTGGAGGGCATCGTCCAGGGCGTGCGCATCGCCTTGGAGCAGACCCCGCCGGAATTGGCGGCGGACATCGTGGACCGGGGCATCGTGCTCACCGGCGGCGGCGCGCTGCTGCGCGGCCTGGACGCCCTGCTCCAGCACGAGACGCAGTTGCCCATCACGGTGGTCGACGACCCGCTCACGGCCGTGGTCAAGGGGTCGGGCAAGGCCCTGGAGCACATAGACCTCTATAAGGACATCTGCGCAGACTGATGTGAAGCTCAAGAGCATCGCAGTCATCGTCCTCACGGGCCTGTTCGTCTACCTGAGCCTGTACACCTGGAACCTCCGGACCGGGCACCTGGACCGACTCGCCGAAAACACCGGCCTGGACGCCGCGCGACTCGTGCTCAAACCGGGCACGTGGGTGGCGGACCAGGCCGTGTCGTTCTGGCGACGCTACATCCACCTCATCGGCCTGCGCGAAGAGAACGACCGCCTGCGCGCCGAGGTGGACCGTCTGCTCATGGACAACAACTCCCTGCGCGAACAGGCCCGGGCCGGCGCGCGCATGGAGGCCCTCCTGGGCTTCACCCCCGCGCCGGAGTGGGTGGCCGAGGGAGCCCGGGTCATCGCCCACAGGCTGGGGCCCAACGCCCTGCTGGAAACCCTGGTCCTGGACCGGGGCACGCTCCAGGGCGCGGGGCCGGACCAGCCCGCGATCACCCCCCAGGGCGTGGTGGGACGCATCCTGCGCGCGGGCCTGGCCTCCTCCACGGTCCTGCTCCTGCACGACGTGAACAGCCGCATCGCGGTCATCGGCCAGAACCACCGCTCCGCCGGAGTGCTGGCCGGACGCGGACCGGGCCGGGAGATGGAGCTGAAATACGTGAATCTGAACGCGCCCATCGAGCCCGGGGAACTGCTGGTGACCTCCGGACTCTCCGACTCCTTCCCCAAGGGCCTGCCCGTGGCCCGGGTGCTCAAGGTGGAGCGCTCCGACCTGTCGCTGTTCCTGGACATCACGGCCGAGCCGCTCATGGACTTCGAGGCCCTGGAAGAGGTTCTGGTCCTGCGGCGGCGGGACGCCCCGGCCGTCGGCGGGGAGAGCTGACATGCTGCGCGCCCTCTGGTGGGCGGGCTTCGCGGCGGTCGGAATCTGGGCCGAGGCCTTCGTGCCCGGCGTGGACTTCCTGGCCCCCGGGCTGGTCTTCAGCCTCCAGACCGAGGGGCGGGCCCGGGCCCTGACCCTGGCCCTGGCCTGGGTGCTCCTGCAGGAAGGCATGGGCAGCCAGCACTTCGGTGCCTCGGTGATCTGGTACTGGGCCCTCTACCTCCTCGTCAGCCTGGGCCACGACTACTTCCAGCCCAGGAGCCTTCCATTCATGACTCTTCTGGGGCTCGTCATGGGCCTGCTGCATTTCCTCCAGACCTACGCCATGGCCACCCTCTCGGTGAAGGGCGTGCCCCTGGACCGGGTGGCCTGGGAATCCCTGATCCAGGTCCTGACCTTCCCGGTGGTCTGGTTTTTCGTGGACAGGTTCTATCCCGCGCGACTGAGGGACGATGGCCAACCTGTATGACTCCCGCGAGCAGCAGCCGCCCCGTTCCGGGCTGCTTCTGCTCCAGGCCTGCATTCTCGGGCTGTTCTGCGTCTTCGCCCTGCGCCTCTGGTACCTTCAGGTGCACAAGGGCGAGGAGTACGCCGAGAAGGCCAAGGAGAACCAGCTGCGCCAGGAGCCGGTGTTCGCCCCGCGCGGGCTGGTCCTGGACCGGGGCGGGACCATGGTGGCCGTCAACGAGCCGGCCTACGCCCTGGGCCTCGTGCGCGAAGACGTGAAGAACCTGGACGCCACCCTGGCCGAGATCTCGCACCTCACCGGCACGCCCCTGGACAAGCTCCAGGAGGCCTACCGCCGGGGCCGCAAGCGGGTGAAGCCCTTCGAACCCATGCTCATCGTGCCGGACCTGGACTTCGAGCAGGTGGCCTCCGTTGAGGCCAACCACCTGCGCTGGCCCGGGTTGGAGATCGTGGTCCGCTCCCGGCGCTACTACAAGTTCGGCCATCTTCTGGCGCACGTGCTCGGCTACGTGGGCGACGCCAGCGAGGACGACCTGGAGAAGGACTCCAGCCTGGCCCTGGGCGACTACGTGGGCAAGAACGGCCTGGAACAGATGCTCGAGCGACGGCTGCGCGGGACCAAGGGCGTGCGCCAGATGGAAGTGGACGCCACGGGTCGGCGACTCTCCGAGGCCCTGCTCAAGAAACCCAAGTCCGGCGAGGACATCGTCCTGTCCGTGGACCTTGGGCTGCAGGCCACCATCGCCCGCCAGCTCGAGGGCAAGGCGGGCAGCGTGGTGGTCATGGACCCGGACACCGGCGAACTCCTGGCCCTGGTCAGTTCGCCGTCCTTCGACTCCAACGCCTTCACCGCCGGGCTGACTCCGGAGCAATGGAAAGGCCTGCGCGACGACCCCATGCACCCCCTGCAGAACCGGGCCACCCAGAGCGTCTATCCCCCGGGTTCGGTGTTCAAGCTGGTCATGGCCGGAGCCGGTTTCATGGCGAACATGCTCGACCCGCGCGAAACCGCCTTCTGCCAGGGGTCGCTGGCCCTGGGCAGCCACGTGTTCCGCTGCTGGCGCAAGGGGGGGCACGGCTCCGTGGACCTGGAACAGGCCCTGGTCCAGTCCTGCGACGTGTATTTCTACAAGCTCGGCATGAAACTCGGCGTGGACCGCATCAGCGAGTTCTCCTTCGCCGCCGGGTTCGGCAAGCCCACGGGCATCGACCTGCCCCACGAAAAAGGCGGCAACATCCCCACCAAGGAATGGAAGCTCAAACGCTTCGGCCAGAAATGGACCAAGGGCGAGGATCTGAACTTCTCCATCGGCCAGGGCTACACCCAGGTCTCGCCCCTGCAGGTGGCCCGCTACATCTCCGCGCTCATCAACGGCGGCCGCCTGCTCAAGCCGAACCTGATCCACGGCGATCCGCCCGTGCTCCAAGGCCGCCTGCCGCTCACGGAGGCCCAGCGGCTGTTCATCAAGAAGGCCATGGTGGCCACGGTGGAGGACCCCCGCGGCACCTGCCGCCGAGTCCAGACCCCCGGGGTCACGGCCGGGGCCAAGACCGGCACGGCCCAGGTGGTGCGCCTCACCGACGAACTCAAGGCCATGCCCGAGGACAAGATTCCCTACCAGATGCGCGACCACGCCTGGATGGCGGGCTTCGCCGAACGGGGCGACCGCCGCGTGGTGGTGGTGGCCATGGTCGAGCACGGCCTGCACGGCGGATCGGGCGCGGGCCCCTCGGTGAAGACCGTCTTCGACTACGTCTTCCTGGGCAAGGGGCTGGGCCCGGTGCCCGAGGCCCCCGAACCTCCGGAAAACAACGAATAGGGAGCCGCCCATGTCCCCCATCGACAGACGCCTGCTCTTCCACGTCAACTGGCCCCTGCTGGGCCTGACCCTGCTGCTCTTCCTCTGCGGGGTCATGAATCTTTACTCGGCCAGCGGCTTTCGCCTGGGCGAGGGCATGAGCGTGGACACCTTTTATCAGAAGCAGCTCATCTGGGGGCTCATGGGTCTGTGCGGCATGATCAGCATGACCTTCTTCGACTACAAGCACCTGCGGGCGGCGGCCTGGCCCCTGTTCTGGGTCACGGTGGCGCTGCTCGCCGCCGTGCCCTTCGCGGGAAAAACCATTTACGGCGCGCGGCGCTGGCTGGACCTGGGCTTCATGAGCTTCCAGCCCAGCGAACTGGCCAAGATCTGCATCCTGATCATCGGCGCGCGCATCCTCTCCCTGGAAAAGGAGCGCCTGGGCTTTTTCAAACTCTTCTGCATCCTGGCCGTCGGCTTGGTGCCCGCGGGCATGGTCATCCTCCAGCCGGACCTGGGCTCGGGCCTGTCCATCCTCATGCTCCTGGGCGGCCTGATCCTCTACCGGGGCCTCACTCCCCGGGTCTTCAAGACCGCCCTGATCGCCATTCCGAGCCTGCTGCCCCTGGCCTGGTTCGGCCTGCACGACTACCAAAAGCGGCGCATCCTCTCCTTCCTGGACCCGGCCACCGATCCCCTGGGCGCGGGCTACCACATCATCCAGTCGGAAATCGCCATCGGCTCGGGCCAGTTCTGGGGCAAGGGTTTCCTGGCCGGAACCCAAAGCCAGCTCCGCTTCCTGCCGGAAAAGCACACCGACTTCGCGGTGGCCGTGTTCGGCGAGGAATGGGGCTTCCTGGGCATGATGCTCCTGCTGACGACCTTCTGCGTCTTCCTCTACCAACTGGTGATCATCGCCAGGGATCCTCGGGATCTCTTCGGCAGCTACCTGGCCGCGGGAATCTTCTTCTATTTCTTCTGGCAAATCCTCATAAACATGGGTATGGTTCTGGGGCTCATGCCCGTGGTGGGCATACCCCTGCCGTTCATCAGCTACGGGGGCAGCGCCACCCTGGTGAACTTCTGTCTCATCGGCCTCGCGCTCAACGTGTCCATGCGCCGCTTCCTGTTCAAACAGGGTTAGGGGCGGAGGGCCGCCGCGGGGCCCTGTCCGTCTCTTTCCAGCATTGAGGAGCGAGGCATCCATGGCCAAGGACGAAATCAACGCCTTTCTGGGCGCCGGAACCAGCTACCACGGCAAGCTCCATTTTCACGGGGCGGTGCGCATCGACGGCAACTTCCAGGGCGAGGTCGAATCCGACGGCACCCTGGTCATCGGCCAGGAGGCCGTGGTCGAGGGCACCCTCCGGGTCGGCCAGCTCGTGCTTTCCGGCAATCTGCGCGGCGAGGTGGAGGCCGGAGGCCGGGTGGTCCTGCACAAGACCGCCAACCTCCAGGGCGACATCAGGACGCCGGTCCTGGTGGTCGAGGAGGGGGCGATCCTGGAGGGCCGTTTGGCCATGTCCCGGCCCGGAGAAGGCGCGGATGCCGCCGGAACCGCCGACGGGAACTTGTTCTAATCGGCACAAGCGGCCGGGGAACGTGATCCCGCGGCCTGAAAGCTCCCGCTTTTCCGGCAAAAAGGCTTTGACACACCGGCTGAAATTGGATAAAGGGCCTGTGACTTTGTCTCAAAATTCACAATTTCCTTGGGGGCGGGTATGATTGATCTGGACTTTTCCTTTTTCATTCAGCTTGTGAATTTCATCATCACCCTGCTGGTTCTGAACATCCTCCTCTTCGGCCCCATCCGCGCCATCATCAAGAAGCGCGGCGAACTGATGGCCGAAAAGCTGGGCAAGGTGGAGCAGTTCACCTCCCAGGCCGATGGCAAGCTGCGTGACTACCAGGCCGCCCTGACCGGCGCCCGCAAGGACGCGGTGGACATCCGCAACGGTCTCAAGGCCGAGGGAGTCAAGGAGGAGCAGGGCATTCTGGCCACTGCGGGCCAGGAAGCCGCGTCCACCCTGAAGGCCGCGCGCGCCGACATCTCGGGCCAGGCCCGTGACGCCCTGGCGCAGCTCAAGAAGGACGTGGAAAAATACGCCCAGAAGGCCACGGAAAAGATCCTGGGTCGGGCGTAGAGGGAAGGAGGAGAGGGCTTGAAACGTTTCATCAACACGTGCGCGGCGGTCCTGTTCGTCCTGGCGCTGGCCGGTCTGGCCCATGCCTCCGGCGACGCGGGCGAACACGGTCTGCCCTGGGGCAACTACCTGCTGAGGGTCGTCAACTTCGCGATCTTCGTGGGGATCATCTGGTATCTGGCCGGCAAGAAGATCGCCGCCTTCTTCGGTGGTCGCCGCAACCAGATCAAGAAGGATCTGGATGATCTCGAGGTGCGCCAGAACGAGGCCGCCAAGCGCCTCAAGGATGTGGAGCAGAGCATCGCCAACCTGGACGCCGAGCGCAAGGCCCTGCTGGACGAGGCGCGGGCCCAGGGCGAGGCCCTGAAGGCCGCGATCATCGAAAAGGCGAAGAAGGACGCCGAGCAGATCAAGGCCCAGGCCCGCATGTCCTCCGAGAATGAGTCCAAGGCCGCCGTGGACGCCCTGCGCGCCCAGATGGCCGACCTCATCGTGGAGGCCGCCACCAAGATCGTGAGCGAAAAGCTTTCGGCCCAGGACCACGAGCGCCTCGTGGACGAATACTTAACAAAGGTGGTGCTCAATTGAGCGGGAACATCGTAGCGCGCCGCTACGCCAAGGCCCTCTTCGCCTTTGGCGAGAAACAGGGCGCGGCCGAGCTTCAGGCGTACGGCGAGGAACTGTCGCGACTGGCTGAGGTTCTGGGAGGATCGCCCGAAACCTTGCGTTTCTTCAAGAGCCCGGTGTTCAACCGGGACGAGAAGAAGAGCGTGCTGGGCAAGGTTCTGGAGGCGGCGGCCGTGCGCCCCGCCATGAAAAACTTTTGCGACCTGTTGGCCGACAAGGACAGGTTGCCCTTCCTTCCCGACATCGCGGGAGCCTTCGGAAAGCTGCTGGACGCCGTGAACGGCGTGGTGCGCGGCCGTCTGGTCACGGCCGTGGAGCTGCCCGAGGCCCGGCGGATCGATATCAAGAACAAGCTGGAGAAGCAGGCCGGAAAGCAGCTTGAGCTGGACTACGCCGTGGATAAGGGCATCCTCGGCGGGATCGTGCTCAAGGTCGGGGACAGGGTTCTCGACGCCAGCCTGCGGGCGCAGCTCGACATTTTGAAAGAAACCATCAAGAGGGGTGAGTAGGGCCATGCAGATCAAAGCCGAAGAAATCAGCAAAATCATCGAGGGACAGATTCAGAACTATCAGTCCCGCGTGGAGATGAGCGAGACCGGCACCGTGATCTACGTCGGTGACGGTATCGCCCGCGTCCACGGCGTTGAGAACGCCATGGCCATGGAGCTGCTGGAGTTCCCCGGCGGCCTCAAGGGCATGGTGCTCAACCTGGAAGAGGACAACGTCGGTGTGGCCCTTCTGGGCGAGACCACGGACCTCAAGGAAGGCGACCCGGTCAAGCGCACCGGCCAGATATTCTCCGTGCCGGTCGGCGACGCGGTCATGGGCCGCGTCCTGAACCCGCTGGGCGAGCCCATCGACGGTCTCGGACCGGTCGATGCCAAGGAAGTCCGCCCGGTGGAGCTCAAGGCTCCCGGCATCATCAAGCGCAAGAGCGTGCACCAGCCCATGATGACCGGCCTGAAGGCCATCGACGCCATGACTCCGGTCGGGCGCGGCCAGCGCGAGCTGATCATCGGCGACCGTCAGGTCGGCAAGACCGCCGTCTGCCTGGACGCCATCCTGGCCCAGAAGGGCGGCGACGTGCATTGCTTCTACGTCGCGGTCGGCCAGAAGAAGGCCACCGTCGCCCTGGTGGCCGACGCCCTGCGCAAGTACGGCGCCATGGAGTACACGACGATCATCTCGGCCACGGCCTCCGAGCCCGCGCCGCTGCAGTACATCGCCGCCTACTCCGGCTGCACCATGGCCGAGTACTACCGCGACTCCGGCAAGCACGCCCTGATCATCTACGACGACCTGTCCAAGCAGGCCGTGGCCTACCGCCAGATGTCGCTGCTGCTCCGCCGCCCCCCGGGACGCGAAGCCTACCCCGGCGACGTCTTCTACCTGCACTCCCGCCTGCTGGAGCGCGCGGCCAAGGTCAACGACTCCGTCGGCGCCGGTTCCATGACCGCCCTGCCGATCATCGAAACCCAGGCCGGCGACGTGTCCGCGTACATCCCGACGAACGTGATCTCGATCACCGACGGCCAGGTGTACCTGGAGCCCAACCTGTTCAACGCGGGCATCCGTCCGGCCATCAACGTCGGCCTCTCGGTCTCCCGAGTCGGCGGCGCGGCCCAGATCAAGGCCATGAAGCAGGTCGCCGGTTCGCTTCGTCTCGACCTGGCCCAGTACCGCGAGCTGGCCGCCTTCGCCCAGTTCGGTTCCGACCTGGACAAGCGCACCCAGGCCAAGCTCAACCGCGGCGCCCGCCTGGTGGAGCTGCTCAAGCAGCCCCAGTATCAGCCCATGCCGGTGGCCGAGCAGGTCGCCTCGCTCTACGCCGGCACCCGCGGCTTCATGGACGACGTGCCGGTGGAGGCCGTGCGCAAGTTCGAGGACGAGTTCCTGGACTACATGCGCAACTCCAAGGCCGACATCCTGAAGGACATCGTGGAGAAGAAGGCTCTGGACGAGAACATCGAAACCCGCCTCAAGGCCGCCCTGGAAGAGTTCAAGAAGGGATTCCGCGCCTAGCGCGGCGGGGGGATAGGCGATGGCATCTCTGAGAGACGTCAAGAGCAAGATCACCGGCGTCAAGAAGACGAAACAGATCACCAAGGCCATGAACATGGTGGCCTCGGCCAAGATGCGCAATGCGCAGGCGCGCATTGAACGCTTCCGGCCCTACGCCGCCAAGTTCTATGAAATGCTCGGTGATCTGGCTTCGGGCGCCGACGGGAGCGTACATCCTCTGCTGGAGGTCCGCGAAGAGGTCAAGACCGTGGGCATCGTCCTGGTCACCTCGGATCGCGGCCTGTGCGGCAGCTTCAACACCAACCTCATCAAGATGGCCACCAAGCTGGCCGCCGAGAAGAAGGCCGCCGGACAGTCGGTGAAGTTCTACTGCGTGGGCAAGAAGGGCCGCGACGCGGTCCGCAAGCTGGAGTACGAAATCGGCCTCCAGTACCCCGACGCCATGAACTCCTTCGACTTCACCCTGGCCAACGAGATCGGCATGGAGCTCATCGCCAGCTACCTGGCCGGCGATCTGGACGAAGTGCATCTGATCTACGGCGAGTTCGTGAGCATGGCCCGCCAGCCTGCCGTGACCTTGGACATCCTGCCCATCGTCTCGCATGCGGCCGAGGGCGAGGAAGCCCCGGCCGAGGCCAAGGCCGAGTATCTGTACGAGCCGTCGGTGGAAGGCCTGCTGGCCGAACTGCTGCCCCGTTTCATCAAGGTGCAGTTGTATCGCGGCATCCTGGACACTTCCGCAAGCGAGCACGCCGCGCGCATGGCGGCCATGGACAATGCAACCAAGGCCTGCGACGACCTGACCAAGGCCTTGACACTGCTCTATAACAAGACCCGTCAGACTTCGATCACCAGGGAGCTGATGGACATCGTCGGCGGCGCTGAGGCGCTGAAAGGGTAAAAGGGGGCCTAACACATGAGCAACATCGGCAAGATCGTTCAGGTCATCGGCGCCGTGGTCGACGTCGAATTTCCTGAAGGCAAACTGCCCAACATTCTGAACGCGTTGGAGATCAAGAATCCCAACAACACCGACGCGCCGGATCTGGTCTGCGAAGTGGCGCAGCACCTGGGCAACAACGTGGTCCGCACCATCGCCATGGACGCCACCGAAGGCCTGGTCCGCGGCATGGACGTGGTCGACACCGGCAACTCCATCCTGGTGCCCGCCGGCAAGGCGTCTCTCGGCCGCATCATGAACGTCGTGGGTCGCCCGGTGGACGAGATGGGCCCCATCAGCTCGGACATCATGCTTCCCATCCACCGCCACGCTCCGGCCTTCACCGAGCAGAACACCAAGGTCGAACTGCTGGAGACGGGCGTCAAGGTCGTGGACCTCTTGATCCCCTTCCCCAAGGGCGGCAAGATGGGCCTCTTCGGCGGCGCCGGCGTGGGCAAGACCGTTATTCTCATGGAGCTCATCAACAACATCGCCAAGCAGCACGGCGGCCTGTCCGTGTTCGCGGGCGTGGGTGAGCGCACCCGTGAGGGCAACGACCTCTATCACGAGTTCAAGGAAGCCGGGATTCTGGACAAGGCCGCCTTGGTCTACGGCCAGATGAACGAGCCTCCGGGAGCCCGTTCCCGCGTCGCCCTGACCGCCCTGACCGCCGCGGAATACTTCCGTGACCAGGAAGGCCAGGACGTGCTGCTCTTCATCGACAACATCTTCCGGTTCACCCAGGCCGGCTCCGAGGTGTCCGCGCTCCTCGGCCGCATGCCCTCCGCGGTGGGTTACCAGCCCACGCTGGGCACCGACCTCGGCGAACTGCAGGAACGCATCACCTCGACCACCAAGGGTTCGATCACCTCGGTGCAGGCCGTGTACGTGCCCGCCGACGACTTGACCGACCCGGCCCCGGCCACCACGTTCTCGCACCTGGACGGCACGCTGGTGCTTTCGCGCCAGATCGCCGAGCTGGGCATCTACCCCGCCGTGGACCCGCTGGACTCCACCTCCCGCATCCTGGACCCCCTGGTCCTGGGCAAGGAGCACTACCAGACCGCCCGCGGCGTGCAGAGCGTGCTGCAGAAGTACAAGGACCTGCAGGACATCATCGCGATTCTGGGCATGGACGAACTGTCCGACGAGGACAAGCTCACCGTGTCCCGGGCCCGCAAGATCCAGCGGTTCCTCTCCCAGCCCTTCAGCGTTGCCGAGCAGTTCACCGGACGCGCCGGCAAGTACGTGAAGATCGAGGACACCATCCGCGGCTTCAAGGAAATCCTCGACGGCAAGCACGACGATATCCCGGAGCAGGCGTTCTACATGGTGGGCGGCATCGAAGAGGCTCTGGAAAACGCCAAGAACATGTAGGATAGGGACATGGCCAAAAAGCTGCTGCTCGAAATCGTCACGCCCGACCGCAAGGTCCTCTCCCAGGAAGTGGAGTATGTGGGCGCGCCCGGCGCGCTCGGCGAGTTCGGCGTGTTGCCGAGCCACATCCCCTTCCTGTCGGCTCTGGGCATCGGAAACCTCTACTTCAAGGATTCCGGGAAGGCGCACTACGTCTTCGTGGCCGGCGGCTTCTGCGAGGTGAGCGGGGACAAGGTCACCGTGCTCGCCGAGGTGGCCGAGACCGCTGCCGAGATCGACATCGAGCGCGCCCGCCGGGCTCAGGAACGGGCTCAGGCGCGGCTCGCCCAGCAACAGGAAAAGATCAACAACGCCCGGGCCCAGGCCGCTCTGCGCAAGGCTCTGGCCCGCATCAGCTGCTCCGAGTCGGCACGCCGAGCCGGAACCTGCTGAGAACGTTGATCTCCACGCCTTGAAAACGGACAGGCCGGCGAAAGCCGGCCTGTCTTTTTTTGTTTTCTTTCCCGGCGGGCCCTAGAGCCCGAAAAAACGCCCGGCGTTGTCCGCGCAGAGAGCCCACAGCTCCTCGACCGGCACGCCGCGGAGCCCGGCCACGGCCACGGCCGTGAAGCCCACCAGGGCCGGATGGTTCTGCTTCCCGCGCCAGGGCTCGGGCGTGAGGTAGGGACAGTCCGTCTCCAGCACGAGTCGGTCGGCGGGAATCCGGGCCACAGCCGCGCGCAGCGGCTCGTTGCGGGCATAGGTCACGGTTCCGGGCACGCTCACATGCCAACCCCGCGAGAGGATCTCCCGGGCCAGGGCGTCATCCCCGCCGAAGCAGTGCCACAGCAGCGGCCGGTCCCGAAAACCCATGTCGTCCAGCACGGCCAGGGTCCGGGCCTCGGCCTCGCGGCAGTGGATCACCGGCGGCAGGTCCGTCTGCCGCGCCAGTTCCAGGTGCCGCCGAAAGGCCCGCTCCTGTTCTTCCGGAGTCACGTCCTTCCAGTAGAAGTCCAGCCCGGTCTCGCCCACGGCCCGGATGCGCGGGTCGCTCCGCAGGCAGTCGAGCAGACGCTGGGCCCGGGCGTCGTCGAACCCGGCGGTGTCGTTGGGGTGCTCGGCCAGAAGAAAAAAAACCTCCAGCCGATCCGCGAACAAAGCCCGATGCTCGAGGTAGGCGTCCGGGCCGAGAAAGACGTTGCCGATGCGGCTCAGGCCCGAGGCCCGGGCGCGTTCCAGCACGGTCGTGAGCCCCATCTCGTAGTTTTCCGCGTCCAGATGGGCGTGGGTATCGACCCCGCCCGACGGCAGGCCCAGGCTCTCGGGCTCGGGCCGTTCCTTATGTTTTCTCGACATCTCGATCATCCTCGCGAAACGGGAGCCGCCGCGCCTTCCCCAAGGGAAGAGGCGGCGGCGCGAAAAAGGCGGAACCGTCTCCCGCCGGAACGGCTTATTCCTCCAAAAAGGCCCAGGTGTCCAGCACCGCCCGGCGGAAAGAATCCAGGCCGTAGGTGTCGGCCGTGGCCCGCCCGGCGGCCAGGATCGCCTTCAGGCGGTCGTCGCCGCGCTCCAGCAGACGCACGGCCTCCTCCAGACAAAGGGCCGCGTCCAGCACGTCTCCATCCGCGCACCAGAAGCCGTTGCCGCCCCAGTCCACCTCGCGCAACGGCCACCAGGGGTGGAAACGCGGCTCCCCCTGGGCCTGGCGCATGTAGTCCCAGCCGCCGAAACCGCTGAAGCCCACGCAGAGGCAGCCGCAGGCCAGCGCCTCCAGCGGCGGCAGCGGGCAGCCCTCGGGAAAGCCCGTGACCAGAAAGATGTGCGCCCGGCCCAGGGCCTCGGCCACCCCCTGGGCGGACAGACCGTCGATCTCCAGCCAGCGGACCCGGCTCCCGCCGTTGCGGGTCTCGAACAGTGCCCGGACTTGCTGGGCCAGGGCGCGGTTCTTGCGCGGCATGAAGGCCACGGTGAGCGGACCGGAGCGGTCGCCGGGGCGGAAACGCTCCAGGTCGATGCCCGGCCGCAGCACGGGCGGCCGCCTCCCCAGGGAGGTCTCCATGAACCAGGCCACGGGATCGGACACGGCCAGAAACTCCACGGGAAGCTGCGGCCACCACGTTCCGGGCGGCAGGGAAGAAAAGAGATAGGCCCAGTTCTGGCAATAGACCAGACAGCGGGCCCTGGCCTCCAGCCCCGGGGCCAGGGCGTTGACCCATCCCTCGGGCACGAGCCAGAGGTCGTCCGGGGTCAGGCGCAGGTCTTCCCACCACAGCGGCGGAGCGCAATCCTCGCTCTCTTCCGGAGTCCAGCCCGAACGGTCGCGAGGCACCAGGAAGGCTTCGCGGCCCGAACGGTGCAGAACCTCGGCCAGACGGCGGATGACGGCCACTCCGCCCGTGGGGCGCTTGACCGGCGGCAGGAAGAGCAAGGTGCGCATGAAGGCCTCCGGGGTTTCCCCTCGAAACCACAAAGCGGCCGGTTTGGCAAGTTGGGGAGGGGGAGGCGCGGTTCCGCCACGCCTCGGAGGAGCTTGGGGAGAGAAGGAAGGCGTCGACGGCCCCACCCTAGACCCGGGCGGCGTGGACATGGTTCCGGGCGGGTGCCGGGAGGGTGACGATTCGCCGATGAGCGGAAAAAGCCGACGACGGCGAATCCGGCCTGCCAGGATGCGCCGGAAACGCTTGCGAAGCTTCTTTCGAAATATTACGGACATGTAATCTTTCGGCCGTGAGCGACGGCCACAACGACAACGACCTCATGAAAAGGAGAATGATCTTGGCCCGGACCATCGCCCAAGCCCTGAACAAAAACCTCCTCGGCAACGCCCCGGACTGGTACAAACTGACCATCCTCGGGTTCCTCGTCCTGAACCCTGTGCTCTTGAACACGGTCGGCCCCTTCATCACCGGTTGGGTGCTCATCGGGGAGTTCATCTTCACCCTGGCCATGGCGCTCAAGTGCTACCCGCTCCCGGCGGGCGGCCTGCTGGCCATGGAGGCGGTCTTCCTGGGGATGACCAGTCCCCAGACGGTGTACAACGAAACCCTGCACAACTTTCCCGTGATCCTCCTGCTCATGTTCATGGTCGCGGGCATCTACTTCATGAAGGATCTGCTCCAGTACACGTTCACCAAGATCCTCGTGCGGGTGCGTTCGAAGATCCTGATCTCGCTGCTTTTCTGCTTCGCCGGAGCCTTTCTTTCGGCCTTCCTGGACGCCCTCACGGTGACGGCGGTGATCATGGCCGTGGCCTACGGCTTCTACAACGTCTATCACCACTATGTCTCCGGCCGTTCGGGGACCTACGACCTCTGCGACGACACCATGTGCAAGGCCATGGATCAGGCGGACCTCAAGGAGTTTCGGGGATATCTGCGCAACCTCATGATGCACGGCGCCGTGGGAACCGCCCTGGGCGGAGTCTGCACCCTGGTGGGCGAACCCCAGAACCTGCTCATCGGCCATGAAATGGGCTGGAGCTTCGCCGACTTCTTCATCAAGGTCGCGCCCATCTCCATGCCGGTGCTCTTCATGGGCCTTCTGACCTGCGTCCTGGTGGAACGCTTCAAGATCAGCGGCTACGGCCACGGAATGCCCGGCAACGTCCGTTCAATCCTCATGGAGGAGTCCGCCCGACGCGACGAGGCCCGCGGCAAGCAGGGACAGGCGCAGCTGCTCATCCAGGCCTGCGCGGGCGTCTGGCTCATCATCGCCCTGGCCTTCCACCTGGCCGAGGTGGGCATCATCGGCCTCTCGGTCATCGTCGGCCTCACTGCCCTCAACGGCATCACCGACGAGCACCGCATCGGCCACGCCTTCCAGGAGGCCCTGCCGTTCACCGCCCTGCTGGTGGTCTTCTTCGCCGTGGTGGCCGTGATCCACGACCAGCACCTCTTCGCCCCGGTGATCAAGGCGGTGCTCGCCCTGGAGGGCCGGACCCAGTTGGCGGCCTACTACATGGCCAACGGCCTGCTCTCGATGATCAGCGACAACGTCTTCGTGGCCACGGTCTACATCACCGAAACCAAGAAGGCGTTCCTGGCCGCCGCGGGGGCCATGAGCCAGGAACAGTTCGACATGCTGGCCGTGGCCATCAACACCGGCACGAACATCCCCAGCGTTGCCACGCCCAACGGCCAGGCCGCATTCCTCTTCCTGCTCACCTCGGCCCTGGCCCCGGTCATCCGGCTGTCCTACGGCCGCATGGTCCTGCTGGCCCTGCCCTACACCGTGGTCATGACTCTCTCGGGCCTGGTGGCCACCTGGTACATGCCCGAGGTGGAGCACTGGATTTTGAACCTGTTCTCCTGACTTCCGACACAATGAAGCGGGGCCGCGCGGCGAAATGCCGCGCGGCCCCGCGCCTTTTCACGCCGACACGCCTTCAGCGCCGCAGACCGGCCATGAGCCGCAGGGGATTGCGGAAGAGATTCAAGGCCGAAAGCACGTCCGACACCATCAGGTCGGCCTCCTCCAAGGCCTGCACGGCCAGCCCTTCCGGCCCGAGCACGGCCACGGCCAGCCCGCTGCGTTCGAACATGAGCCGGTCGTTGATCCCGTTGCCCACGCAGGCGCAGGCCCGGGGCCCCAGGCCCATGATGTAGGTCAGCTTGGCCTGATCCTCCGGGCTTCCCTCCACCACGCTCACCGTCACCGGCAGTCCGGCCAGCCGTTCGCGGCAATTGCCCCGGGTGTCCGCCGTGAGCACATGCACGCGGACCTCTCCGGCCAGGACGCGCAAAGCCTCTGCCACGCCGGGCAGCAGCTCGCCGTCCAGGGCCAGCGTGCCGTTGTAATCCAGAACGAGATGCTCGATCCGCAGATCCTTGAAGCCTGGAATGTTCAGATGAATCATGCCGCCCTCCTCGCGTCGCCCCATTATGCTCCATCGCGGGCCGACACGCCAGGGGCACGGGCGTCTTGACACGGGGGAATCCCCCTCATACAGTTCCTAACCCTTCGATTTTCGACCGCATCGCCATACAGCGGGGGAGCGCAATGGTCAGCAAACTGATCGTCTCGGTCATCTATTTCGCCGTGGTCTTCTACCTGGGCTACAAGGGCTGGAAGGAGACCAAGAGCCACGCGGACTATCTGCTGGCCGGACGGCGCATGGGCCCCTTCGTCATGGCCATGTCCTACGGCGCGACCTTCATCTCCACCAGCGCCATCATCGGCTTCGGCGGAGTGGCGGCCAACTTCGGCTTCGCCATCATGTGGCTCGTTTTCCTGAACATCTTCGTGGGCATCTTCGTGGCCTTCGCGATCTTCGGCAAGCGCACCCGGCGCATGGGCCTGGCCCTGGATTCGCACACCTTCCCGGAACTTCTCGGGCGTCGCTACCGTTCCAAGTTCATGCAGTCCTTTTCCGGGGCGGTCATCTTCCTCTTCATCCCGCTCTACGCCGCGGCCGTGCTCATCGGCATCTGCCGGATGATGGAGGTCTCGCTCAGCGTGGACTTCCACCTGGCCCTGGTTCTCATGACGCTGATCCTGGCGGTGTACGTCATCACCGGCGGACTGAAGGCCGTCATGTACACCGAGGCCTTCCAGGGAGCCATCATGGTCGGCATGATGCTCATGCTCCTGGTGGTGGCCTACTCCAAGCTCGGCGGAGTGGCCCAGGCCCACCAGACGCTCACGGACATGGCCCCGCTGGTGCCGGAAAAGCTCAAGGCCATCGGTCTCCTGGGCTGGACCCAAGGCATCGCCTTCCCCTCGCCGCTGTGGATGATCATGTACACCTCGCTCATCTACGGCGTGGGCTTCGGCGTCCTGGCCCAGCCCCAGCTCATCGTGCGCTTCATGACCGTGCCCAGCGACCGGGAGCTGAACCGGGGCGTGATCTACGGCGGACTGTTCATCCTGCTCATCCCCGGCGTGGCCTACGTGGTGGGCGCGCTGTCCAACGCGATCTTCTTCCAGCAGTTCGGCAAGATCTCCATCGACATGGCCCAGGGCAACGTGGACAAGATCATCCCCACGTTCATCGAAACCATCATGCCGCCCTGGTATTCGACGCTCTTCCTCCTGGCCATGTTCGCGGCGGCCATGTCCACCCTGGCCTCCCAGTACCACGTGGGCGGCACGGCCCTGGGCCGAGACGTCTGCGAACAGTTCTCCAAGACCGCCAAGGCCAAGCCCGGCCCGGTGGCCCGCGCGGCCGTCACGGCCACGGTCTTCATCACCCTGCTTTGGGCCTGGGTTCTGCCGGAATCCATCATCGCCCGGGCCACGGCCTTCTTCTTCGGCCTCTGTCTGGCCTCCTTCCTGCCGGCATTCCTGCTGGGACTCTACTGGAGAGGCATGACCAAGACCGGGGCCCTGGCCTCGCTCTTCGGCGGCTTTCTCGCCTCCATGTTCTGGATGTTCTTCGTCAACAAGCAGTTGGCCGAGACCTTCGGAATATGCAAAGCCCTGACGGACCAGAGCACGCTGCTGGCCGGAGCCGCCCCCGGCACCTGGCCGTTCCTGCTCCAATTCGTGGACCCCAACGTCATGGCCCTGCCGGTGTCCTTCGCCCTGGCCGTGCTGGCGAGCCTGGTGAGCACGAAATTCGAGACCGAGCACCTGGACCGGTGTTGGCGCAATTACTGAGAAAACCCGGCATCGAACGAAAACGGCCCTGGAGCAAGCTCCAGGGCCGTTTTCGTTTTTCCCGAGGGGAAGTCCCTAACCGGCCGCGTTCGGCAGAACCCGCAACAGGTCGGCGGCGGCCCGCTCCCCGGCCGCCAGGGCCTCGGCCCCGCGATGGAAGTCCAGAAAGCGGATGTGCCCCACGGCCGGGGCCAGGAGATGATCGGGAGGATCGGCGCGCAGCCGCTCGGCCTTGATGGTCCGCTGGGCGATCCCCAGGGCGCCGATGATGGTCTCCACGATGCTCGGCAGCGGGTCGCCCGCGTCCTCCTCCAGCCAGCGGTTCAACAGGTCGGCGGCCAGGGCCTGCCCGCCGCCCAGGCGCGGCCCCAGGGCCGTGAGCAGACGCGCGGCGTTGTCTTTGAGAAATCCGGTGAGCGGCGAGGCGGCATCCCCGTTGCGTTCCGCCTGGGGCTCCAGCAGGTCACGGCTCACGTCCACGGCCACCACCGCGCCCCCCCCCAGGCGGCGGCATGGTCCCACGGGCAGGGGCTCGGCCAACGCGCCGTCGAGCATGGGCTGTCCTTCCCAGAGCCCCGGCGTGAGGACGCCCGGCACGGCGATGGAGGCCCTCACGGCGTCCAGAAGCGTTCCATGGGTCAAAACCAGGGGTTCGCCGTCGCGGGCCCGCACGGCCACCACGGCCAACGGAGGCGAACAGTCCTCCAGCCGCCGGACGCGCAGAAACTCGCCCAGAGTCTCCATGAGCCGCCCGCCCTCCAGAAGCCCGGCGCGGGGAAAGACCGGATCGGCCAGGCGCAGGGCCTCCAGCCGGGAGAGATCCGCAGCCCAGCGGCAGAAACCCTCCAGGTCGCCTCCGCAGAACACCGCGCCTACAAGGGCCCCGATGCTCGAGCCGGCCACGCGGCGCGGCCGCACCCCGGCCCGCAGCAGGCCGCGCAGAAGACCGGCGTGGGCCAGCCCGCGGGCGCCGCCAGCGCCCAGAGCCAATCCGAAGTCCATAGGGGAGGCCTCCGTCGCGCTAGAACTCGCGCATGGCGTAGCGTTCGATCTGATGCTTGTAGGCCAGGACGCCTTCGACGATGCCGTCGGCGAGGTACTTCAGGTAGTAGTCGGACTTGAGGCGGGAGGCCTCGGCCTTGTTGGTGACGTAGCCCAGTTCCACGAGCACGGCGGGCATCTTCGCGCCCATGAGCACGTAGAATGGAGCCTCGCGCACGCCGTGGTCGCGCAGGCTCCAGTTGGCGCGTACGGACTTGACCACCTCGCGCTGCACGCCCTTGGCCAGATCCGTGCTCTCCTTCATCTTGGAGTTGAGCATGAGGTCGGTGAGGATGAACTGCAGGTCGCTGATGCGCTTGGCGTCCACCGCGTTCTCACGGGCGGCCACGCGCACGGCGTCCTCGGTGCGGGCCAAGTTCAGGGTGTAGGTCTCCAGGCCGCTGACCCGGCTGTCGGTGTTGGCGTTGCAGTGGATGGAGATGAAGATGTCGGCCTTGCGGGCGTTGGCCATGGCCGTGCGCTTCTCCAGGGGGATGAAGATGTCCGTGGTGCGCGTGTAGAGAACGTTGAAGCCCTGGTCCTTGAGCTTGCGGCCCAGGATCTTGGCGAACTGGAGATTGACGTCCTTCTCGCGCAGACCGTTGGCGGCCGCGCCGCCATCCCGGCCGCCGTGGCCCGGATCGATCATGATCGTGTCGATGGTCAGGCCCAGCTGCTCGATCAGGTTGTTGGCCATGCTCTTGCTGCCCTTGAGCTTGAGCGGCTTGATCGGACTGCCCTTGCGGGACTTCTTCGCCGGAGCGGGCGCGGGCTCGTCCTCGGGCTCGGGCTTGAGCACCGCGCGGGCGGGCTTCTCTTCCTTGGCCGAGGCGTAGACGTCGATCACCAGACGGTAGGGGTCGGAAAGGGGAAAGACCTTGTAATCCTGAAGTTCCTGGAAATCGATGACCACCCGGGTGGTGTCCGGATCCTTCTGGCCGCTGCGGATGTTGCGCAGGATGCCGTCGGAAACCTTGACCTGCGGCGGCACACCCTTGCCCACGGTGGTTTCGGCCAAGTCCACATAGAGCCGGTGGGGGCGGTTCACCTCCGGGGCCGGGGGCAGGAGCTGGTAGCGGTACTTGACCTCCCCGGAAACGTCCAGGATGACGCGGGTGTAGTCGTCGCTGCTGGTGTAACGGACCTCGCCGAGCACGGCGCGCCCCGAGCCCGCCGGGCGGCCCTTGATGCCGGCCGGGGATTCATGGGTCGGGGTTTCGGGCTCGGCGGCGGCCTGGGCGGGAGCCGGACGGGGCGCGGGCTTGGCCGGGGCCTGCGCCTTGGGCGCCGGAGCGGCCTTGGGCGTCGGAGTCTGGGCCAGGAGCTTGCGGGCCTTGGCCGCCTGATCGCCCTTGGGGTGCCGTTTGAGCAGGGTCTCCAGATCCTCGCGTCCCTGGGCCGTCTGGTCCAGGCGATTGATGCGCAATTCCGCCGCCCGGTACAGGCAGTCGTCGGCCCAGCCGTGACGGGGGTAGCGCTTGACGAACTGGGCGTAGAACTCCAGCGCCTTGGCGTAGTCCTTGTCGCTGCCGCTCCGGTCGCCCAGCTCCTCCTGGACCCGGCCGAGATAGAACAGACATTTTGGGGCCACGCCGCTCTTGGGGTTCTTCTTGAGAATCTCGGCGAAGGACTCCCCGACCTTGTCCCATTCGTGCCGCAGCTTGGCGCGCTTGGAGTCCTTGGTCAGGGAATAAAAATCCTTGTAGGCCTGGGAAAACTGCTCGGCGGCGGTGGCCGCCTGGGACGGGGTCGCCGCCAGGATCAGGACGCAAGCGAAGAGCGCCGGAGCCAGGCCCCGGCGAAGGGAGGAGAGGAAAGGCCGCGACAGATTCAAGCGCATGTTCCGGTTCCAGGCTCACGCCCCGCCGCCGGAACGCGGCGAGGCCAAGCGTCGGCGTGGGCCGCCGTGGGCGACCCGGTTCGCGGGGCGACTTGGCGATGCGGGGAAACGCCGGCCGTTCCCCTGCTGGCAAGAGCATACTCCGTGAAAATCTAAAAAAAGTCCAGACCGACCGGGCGAAATCCCGGCGGAACACCGACCTCCGACGGAAGGAACGGATGTGATTTTTTGTTCCGAGGCGTTGCCTTGATTCCGAATAGCCTGCATATTCGAGAGAAAGGCGGTGTCTTCCCGGGAGTCCCATGCAGCAGGTGATCGTGGTCAACATCTCGGACATGAAGGTCTCCAGGAAACCGGGGGACGTGCTCACGACCTACTCCCTGGGCTCCTGCGTGGGCGTGGCCGCCTGGGATCCCAAGGCCCTGGTGGGCGGCCTCATCCACTGCCTGCTGCCGCTGTCCACCTCTTCACCCCTGCGGGCCCAGGAAAATCCGTACATGTTCGTGAACACCGGCGTGGGAACCATGCTCAAGACCCTCTTCCGCATGGGCGCCACCCGGGAAAGCATCATTCTCAAGGCCGCGGGGGGGGCCGACATGCGCGGCAACGACCTCTTCCATACCGGAGCGCGCAACACCGAAGTGTTGCGAGAGCTGCTCAACCGCCACGGCTTCACCCTGGCCGCCGCCGAATTCGGCGGCTCCATCCCGCGCGGCTTGACCCTGTTCACGGACACCGGCAGGGTGTCGGTCAAGACCTTCGGCAAGGAGCACGACCTATGAGCCGACGCGAGGAAATCCTGGCCCGCGTCAAGACCGTGGAGGCCCTGCCATCGGCCATCCGGCAGGCCATCGATCTGCTCGCGGACGCGGACGCGGACATGGGCGAACTGGCCCGGATCATCGAGTACGACCCCGGCCTGACCGCCAACGTCCTGCGGCTGGTCAACTCCTCCTATTTCGGCGGCCTGCGGACCATCACCTCCCTGCGCGAGGCCGTGGTCCGGCTCGGCGCGGGACAGGTCTTCCAATTGCTCATCGCCTGCGGCGTGGTCCCCTGCATGCGCGCCGAGATCAAGGGCTACGGCCTGCCCCGAGGCATGCTCCTGGAACATTCGGTGGTCACCGCCGTGGCCGCGCGGACCGTGGCCCGCGAACTGGGCCTGACCGCGCCGGACCACACCTTCACCGCGGCGCTCCTGTCCAACATCGGCAAAATCGTGCTCGGCACCTTTCTGGAGGTGGACGCCGCACCCATCCTGGACATCGTCACGCGCCGGGGCCTGAGCTTCGAAGAAGCGGAGGAGGCCGTGCTCGGCGTCAGCCACGACGAGGTGGGCGCGGCCCTGTTGGAGCACTGGCGTCTGCCCGAATCCATCGTCTACGTGGTGCGCTGGCGACTGAAAACCGAACAGGCCCCTCGCCGGAATCTGGCTCTGGACTTGGTGCACATGGGCAGCGCCCTGGCCATGATGACCGGGCTCGGAGTGGGTCTGGACGGACTCAACTACCGCCCATCCCCGGAGGCGGCCCGACGCCTGGGACTGGACACGGCGGGACTGGAGACGGCCCTGGCCTCGGTGATCGCGTCCCTGGATGAGGTGCGGGCCCTGTTCAGTTGAAGCCGAAAGCGAGATTATAATGCCCCGCCGTTTCGCTTTCCTGGTATAAGGAAGGTGGGTTCAGGCGACGTGCCGAGCTGGACAAGCCGGACTCCCCGGAGGCTTCCCAACCTCCATCCTCCCCCAGGGCCGGGATTCTTCCCGGCCCTTTCCTCGAGCGTCCGGGCCGACACCCCCCTCAAACAGGCTTGGACGCACGATCCCGCTCCCCATCCAGCCGGGAACGCCGGCTCCGGGTCGCGCGCGCGGGCAGACAGACGCCCACCAGTTCGAACCCCAGGGCCTTGGCCATGGTCCGCAGGGGATCCACATTGTCGGTCACGCGCATGATCTCCAGCAGGGTTTCCGCGCCGAGCTTGGCCTGCGCGTCGAAGGGGTTGAGTTCACGCAAAAGTGTGGAATAGGGCTTGCCGATGGCCTCGGCCACCGCCCGGGCCGGTTTCCCGCCTTCCAGCACGGCCTGCTGCGCCTGCCTGATGATCTCGCCTTTCATGCCGCCCCCCTTGGAGTCCTTGCCCCGGTCGCCTTTTGGGCTGAGTCCCGCCCCAGCCACGATCGGAAAAGAAAATTCCATTGCACTATACACCATGGCCGTCATTTCGGGCAAGACTCCCCATATTCACAAATCTCTTTCTTTCTGCCGGAGCGGTTTTTTTCTGTTTTTTTCCCGGCAATCATGCGATAGCATTTGACAATCACAACCCGTGACGGGCGGGGGATTCGGGGAGGCGGACATGGCGCGGGTTCTCATCGCGGACGGGGACGAGCAGCGGCGGATCGACCTGGCCGGGGCCGTTCGCGACGAGGGGCACCAGGTGGACTTGGCCGGAGACGGCGAGATCGTGCTGAATCTGACGCGCGGGCAGGTCTACGACGCCGTCTGCCTGGACCTGGATCTGCCCGGCGGGGAGGATCTGCTGGCGCGCCTGCGGGCTCTGCCCGATCCGCCGGAGATCATCGCCCTGGCCTCCGAAAGCGACCCGGCCGCCATGGAGGACGCCCTGCGCAGCGGAGCCTGGGAGTGCCTGGGCACACCCTGCGCACCTCAACTGGCGCTGGCCCCGCTGCGCCGCGCCCTGCGCTCACGCGCCCGGCGGGCGGACCTCGAACCGCGCATCCTCCAACGCGACAATCTTGTCGGCGAAAGTCCCCGGCTGCGTATCTGCCTGGACCGCCTGGCCCAGGCCGCGGCCTGCGAAGTGGATGTGCTCATCAGCGGCGAAACCGGCACGGGCAAGGAACTCTTCGCCAGGGCCATTCACGAGAACAGCCGCCGACGCCAGGAACCCTTCGTGGTCGTGGACTGCACGGCCCTGCCCGCCACCCTGGCCGAGAGCATCCTCTTCGGCCACGCCCGGGGGGCCTTCACCGGCGCGGATACGGCCCGCGACGGCCTGGTGCGCGAAGCCCACGGCGGCACCCTCTTCCTGGACGAGGTCGGCGAACTGCCCCTGGATTTGCAGGCCAAGTTCCTGCGCGTGCTCCAGGAACGCCGCTTCCGGCCCGTGGGCTCCACCCGCGAGGTGGAGAGCCGTTTCCGCCTGGTGGCCGCGACCAACCGGGACATCGCGGCCATGTCCGAACAGCGGACCTTCCGGGTGGATCTCATGTTCCGGCTGCGGGCCTTCGTCATCGAACTGCCGCCCCTGCGGGAGCGCAAGGACGACATCAAGGACCTGGTGCATCATTACTTGGCCCGCACGGGCGGCCGCTTCCAGGGCGGCATCAAGGGCGTTTCGCCGGACTTCGTTCAGGCTCTCTGGCGGCACGACTGGCCAGGCAACGTGCGCGAACTCTTCCAGGTTCTGGAGACGAGTCTGGCCTCGGCCCAGGCCGAGCCGACCCTCTACCCCCAGCACCTGCCCATGGATCTGCGGGTGAAGCTCGTCCGCGAGGCGGCCCGGCCCTCCGCCGGCCCGCCGGGGGACGGGCGGGAGGGCATGCCCATGCCCGAGCTGCAACCCTGGCGAGAATACCGCGACAAGGCCATGGACGTCATCGAGCGGCTCTACTTCCGCGACCTCGCCGCCCATTGCCGGGGCGACATGATCCACGCCTGCCGGGTATCCGGGCTCAAGCCCGCGCGGCTTTACCAACTGCTGAAAAAACACGGCGTCGGACGTTCCGGCGGCAGGACCTGAGACGCCTTTTTCCGGCCTTCCGCCTTGCCTTTCCCTCCGCCTTGGGGCATATGCTGGAGAAGGTATCGTCCAGCGCATACCCATGTCCATTCCGTGGAGCGCAACCCGGCACATGAGCCCGAAACGACCGCTGACCGTCCTGGTGGTGGAGGACAATCCCGTGAACCGGGAGGTGGTCTGCTGCTTCCTCGCGGATCTGGGCCACGCCGCCCGCGTCGCGACCAACGGCCTGGAGGCCCTGGCCGCCCTGGCCGAGGGGCCCTGCGACATCGTGCTCATGGACCTGGAGATGCCGCTCATGGACGGCTTCGAGGCCACCCGCCGCATCCGTCTGGGCGAGGCGGGAGAGGTCGGCCGCCGTGTGCCCATCGTGGCCGTCACGGCCCACTCGCTGCCCGAATTCCGCCGCCGCTGCCTGGAGACCGGCATGGACGCCTTCACGGCCAAGCCGGTGCGCCTGGAGGCCCTGATGGAGACCATCCGGGATCTCTGCCCGAACGTCTTCGGGCGGCCGGTGTTGGACGTGCGCAAGGGACTGGACAACCTGAACGGCAAGCGGGAGCTGTACGAGCGCATCTGCGCCACGTTCCTGGACGACATCCCGCCCCGCCGCCGGGCCCTGCTCCAGGGACGCGACTCCGGGGACAACGCGGCCCTGGAACATCAGGCCCATTCCCTCAAGGGTTCGGCCGGACTGGTGGGCGCGCTCGGATTGCAGGAGGCGGCGCGGGCCCTGGAGACCTGCGCCCGGGACGGCGGCGAACTGGACCGCTGCCTGGAGGGCCTGCTCCACTCTCTGGATTCGCTGGAGCGCGAGCTGCGCTCACGCCGGGGCGCCCCGGCCGTCAACGCGCCGGAGCCCGGGTGCGCAGGAACGCGCTCAGGTTGACTTTCTCGCCCTTGATCCCGAGCTTGGCCCGAATGTTCTTGCGGTGGGTCTGCACGGTCTCCATGGAGCAGTTCAATAGATCGGCGATCTCCTTGCTCCCCCTGCCCAGCTCCAGATAGCGGCAGACCTCCATCTCCGTGGGAGTCAGGCCGAACAGGGCCGGCCCCGGCCCGCCGTCGCCGCAGAGCCTGGACAACTCCTCGCGCAGCACCGTGAGGAAACGCGCCCGCACCTCCGGGGAAGACTCCCGGGCCATGCGCTCGGCCACGGGCAGGACGCGGCCGACGATCCCCGCGCCGAATTCCTCGACGATGGCCCGCTTCTCCCGCTCCACCGCGCCGAGCACGTTGCGCAGGGTGACATTCATGCCCTCCACCTGCGACTTCTCCTGGGCCAGGCGCTCGTTGGCCTCGGTCAGTTCGAGGGTCTTGGCGCGGACCTCTTCGGCCAAGCGCTCGTGATAGCGCCAGTTCTCGCGCAGTACGCGGGCGTGGGCCAGGGCCTTGTCCAGCACATGCCGCAGAAGGTCGGGATCCTGGATGGGCTTGACCACGTAGTCCCAGGCTCCCCGCCGCAACGCCCCCACCGCGTTGCGGATCTCGGTGGTGGCCGAAACCACCACCACGGGCACTCCCGGGGCCTCGGCGGCCATGGCGTCGAGCACGGCCAAGCCGTCCAGCCGGGGCATGCGCAGGTCGAGCAGGACCATGTCCGGCGCGGCTTCGCGGAAGCGCCGCAACCCCTCCTCGCCGTCGGCGGCCTCCAGGAGCTCGTGCCCCATGTCCTCAAGGATTCCCGCGAAATAGACGCGGAAGACCGGATCGTCGTCCACCACCAGGATGCGGGCCCTGGCCGTCGTCTGCGTATCCCTCATCGCGATCCTCCCGTTCCGGAACATGCGGCATCTTCCCTATAAACGGCGAGGGCCGCCCTGCCAACCTCCAGCAGGAGAAAAGATTGGCAACCCATGCAACTCTCTGCTAAAAAACGGGGCATACCCGGAGGGAGGGATGGATACCCAAGGATACGGACGGCTGCGCCGCAAGATCATGACCGTAACCCTGGTTTTCTCCCTGGTGCCGTTGTTCGCGCTGGGATTCTTCGTCCATCTCCAATTTTCAAAGACCTACCACGAGAAGCTCGCACGCAACCTGGAACGGGCGGTGGACAACCGCCAGAAGGCCCTGGACATCTTTCTCGACGAACGGGTGTCCCAGCTCAAAAGCCTGGCCTACACCCACTCCTACCAGCAACTCTCCGACCCCGCCCGACTCAACGCCATCTTCAACGTCATCCAGACCAACTCCAAGTCCTACGTCGACCTGGGCGTCATCGACCAGAACGGCGAGCACATGGCCTACGTCGGCCCCTTCTCCCTCAAGCGCGTGAACTACAAGGACGAGCCCTGGTTCCACGAGACCATGCTCAAGGGCCAATACGTCTCGGACGTGTTCATGGGCTTCCGCAAATTCCCGCACTTCATCATCGCGGTCATGCGCCGCGAGGGTGACCGGACCTGGATTCTGCGGGCCACCATCGATTCCGAGGCGTTCAGCTCCCTGGTCCGGGGCATCCACGCGGGCGAACTGGGCGACGCCTACCTGGTCAACGCCGAGGGCGTGCTCCAGACCAGTTCCCGCTTCGCCGGGCCGGTGATGAGCAAGCTTTCCATGACCCTGCCCAGCCCGACCATGGCCGGGAACAAGGACGGCACGATCATCGAGGAACGTCCGGTCAAGGACCGGACCATGATCGTGGGCATGGCCTGGCTCCAGCGCGTGCCCTGGCTCCTGGTCATCATGGAGGATCCCAAGGAGGAGCTCTCGGCTCTGGTGCGCGCCCAGTCCATCGCGGCCGCCATGGTGGCCGGAGGCATCCTGCTGATCATCACCGGCGCGGCCCTGACCGCCCGTTCGATCATCAACAAGCTCATCAAGGCCGATCGCGAGAAGGCCGCCCTGGACGCCTCGCTCATGCAGTCCAGCAAGATGGCCGCGCTGGGCAAGCTGGCTGCGGGCGTGGCCCACGAGGTGAACAATCCGCTCACGCTCATCCGCGAAAGCGCGGGCTGGATCAAGGATCTCCTCATCGACGAGGATCCGGAGAAGATGCTCCACCTGGAGGAGATCGACACCGCGGCCAACAAGATCGAGATGCACGTGGACCGGGCCAAGGCCGTGACCCACCGCATGCTCGGCTTCGGACGGCGCATGGAGCCCATGCAGGAGAACGTCTCCCTGAACCTGCTCACGGACCAGACCCTGAAGTTCCTGGAGAGCGAGGCCCTGCACCGCAACATCGAGATCATCAAACGCCTGGACGAGTCCATTCCCAACACCACCACGGACATGGCCCAGATCCAGCAGGTGATCCTGAACATCCTGGACAACGCCATCGACGCCGTGGGCTCGGACGGCAGCATCACCGTGTCCACCGGCAAGAGCGAGAACGGCCACGAAATCTACGTGGCCATCGCGGACACCGGCTGCGGCATCCCCAAGGAAAAGCTGAACACGATCTTCGATCCCTTCTTCACCACCAAGAAGGTCGGCGAGGGCACGGGCCTGGGCCTGGCCATCTGCTACGGCATCCTGGAAAAGCTGGGCGGCCGCATCGAGGTGGGCAGCGAGGAAGGCAAGGGCTCCACCTTCACGGTGTTCTTACCGCTGGTCTGACCAAGGGAGCGTGACATGGAGAAGGCGCGGGTGCTCGTCGTGGACGATGAAAAGGAATTCGTGGACCTTTTCGTCAACCGCTTCAACAAACGCAACGTCCTGGCCCTGGGAGCGGGCAGCGGCCAGGAGGCCCTGAAGACGCTCCAGGAGGAACCCGTGGACGTGGTCGTCCTGGACCTCAAGATGCCCGGCATGGACGGCATCGAGACCCTCAAGGAAATCAAGAAGCGCCACCCCCTGGTGGAGGTCATCATGCTCACCGGCCACGGCTCCGTGGAGGCCGGGCTCCAGGGCATGGGGCACGGAGCCTACGACTTCATCATGAAGCCCTTCAACATCGAGGACCTGCTCGTGCGCATCAACAAGGCCCGCGAGCGCAAGGCCCTGAACGAAAAGCGGCAGGAATAGGGCATGGAACCCCTGCTGCATTCGGAGCAAGGACGCAAGCTCCTGCGGCTGGGCCCGGCGCTGCTGGTGTTCACCTCGGCCTTCGCGGCCCGCTTTCTGCCCGAATGGGGCCGGCTGGCCCTGGGCCTGGCCACGGCCGGAGCCGTATACTGGGCCGTATCCTGGCTGGCGGACAAGACCGTGCGCTCCCGCCAGGAGGAATGCCGTCTGGGCGAGGAGCTGCTGCAATCCCAGAAGATGGCCGCCGTGGGCCAGCTCTCCTCGGGCATCGCCCACGAGATCAACACCCCCCTGGCGGTCATCGGCCAGGAGGCCGAACTCCTGCTCCTGGACCTCGAATCCGAGGGCCTCAAATCCCGGTCCGAGCTGGACGGCACGCGCGAGGGCGTACGCCAGATCGCCCTCCAGGTGGAACGCTGCCGGGAGATCACCCACAAGCTCCTCTCGCTCTCGCGCAAGCTGGAGGCCATCGTCCAGGACACGGACGTGAACGCCCTGGCCGAGGACATGGCCCTGCTGGTGGAGAAGGAGGCCGGGCTCAAGTCCATCGTCATCCACCGCAACTACGCCCAGGCCCTGCCCCCGGCGGCCACGGACCCGGCGCTGCTGCGCCAGGTGATCCTGAATCTTCTGAACAACGCCATGCAGGCCGTGGGCTGCCAGGGCAGCGTGACCGTGAGCACGGACATGCCCGCCCGCGACCGGGTGCGCATCACCGTGGACGACACCGGCCCGGGCATCTCGCCGGAAAACATCTCCAAGATCTTCAACCCGTTCTTCACCACCAAGCCGCCCGGACAGGGCACGGGTCTCGGGCTTTCCATGTGCCTGACCATCATGGAGCGGCTGGGAGGAACCATCCAGGCCGCCAGCCCCCCCGGACAGGGCGCCCGCTTCGAGGTCGTCCTGCCCCTTCGCCGCCAGACGGCCTGAACCCCAAGGAGGAACCCATGACCGCAACCGCAGCCAAGGTGCTCGTGGTGGACGACGAGGAGCGCTTCGGCCAGAACATGGTCAAAATCCTCGAAGCCAACGGCCTCAAGGCCCGTCACGCCGCCGACGGCGAGGAGGCCCTGGCCGAGGCGGCCCGCAAGCCCTACGACGTGATCCTTCTGGACATGAAGATGGCCGGGCTCTCGGGCAAGGAAGTGCTTCGGCGACTGGGCGAGGCCAGGAACCCGGCCAAGGTCGTGGTCCTCACCGGCCACGCCTCGGTGGACGACGCCGTGGAGCTCATCAACATGGGAGCCTACGACTACCTGCTCAAGCCCTGCAAGACCGATGAACTGCTGCGCATGATCAGCCTGGCCTTCGAACAGCGCCAGGTGGAGCAGCGCAACCTGGGCTGATCCGCCGCATGACCGTCCTGCCGGACGTCACCGTGCTCATCCCGGCCCGCTTCGACTCCACGGGCCGGGTCCGCAACCTCAAGGTGGTCCTGCGCTACCTGCTGCACCATTTCCGTGTCCGGGTGCTGCTCGGCGAGGAAGGTGAACGCCCCCGGGCCGGGGACTTCCTGCCCGAATTCCAGGGGCGGCTGGAACACGTCTTTCTCGAGGCCCGCTCCGAGCACTTCCACAAGACCCGCTGCCTGAACGCCCTCGCCCGCATGGCCCGCACGGACCTGGTTCTGACCCACGACACGGACGTGCTCCTGCCGCCGGGCAAGTACCTGGCGGCCCGGGATCTGGCCGCCCGGGGCTGCCACATGGTCCTGCCCTTCGGCGGCCGCTGCCTGAACGTGGAGGAGCCGGAGATCGCGCGCATCCACGCCACCCTCTCCCTGGACGGTCTCTCGGAGGAGAACTGCCCGCTGCGCCACCCGGACGTCTACGGCGGGGCGGCCTTCCTGCGTCGCGAGGCCTACTTCGAGGCCGGGCTGGAAAACGAGCGGATGTACGGCTGGGGTTGCGAGGACGACGAGCGGGTGCGGCGGCTGTCCATCCTGGGTTGCCGGATCGCGCGCATCCCGGGCCCCATCTTCCATCTGGCCCATCCTCGTCCCCCTGGGCTCATCGGCCCGGAGAGCCCGCGCCACCAAGCCAATCTGGCCGAGCTGCGACGCATCGAGGCCCTGACTCCGGAACAGCTCCGCGCCGAGGTGGCGGGCTGGGAGTGGGCAAAACCGCCCGCTTGAGGCTCGCGACCCTTCCCGATCGGCCAGCCGTTCTAGGCGAAGGTCCGCTCGGCGTCGTCCGAGGCCGCCCGCATGGACTCGAAAAACGCCTCGATGTGCCGTCCGTCGATGAAGCTGTGCAGAACCTCCACGGACACGGGCGCCGCCTGGCCGCCGCCGGGAACCTCATGCACCTGGCCGAAGATGATGCGCGGCACGGAATCGGCCCAGGGATCGCCCCAGGGGTTGCTCATGGAGCTGAAGCGGAGCCCGGGCACGATGCTGAAGTAGAGCATGTCCTGCCCGCCGCCGCCCGCCGGGGTCAGGGTCGGGTGCGCGTCCGCCGCCGCCCGCGCGGCCTCGATCGCCGCCGCGGCCTCGCCGAAGCGTTCGGAGTACGCGGCCACGCAGTTGGCGTGCAGCCGCCGCCCCTTGGGCACATAGGTGAAGGCCAGGTCCACCCTGTCGAAGACCACGGGGGCCCGCTCCACGAGGCGCTGCCGGAACTCCTCGATGCCGTTGGCCGCCCGGGCCGCCAGGAAGTAGAGCATGTCCGACAGGCGCGGCCTGCTCCCGGCGCCCAGGGCGTTCCGGTAGGCCGCCAGCCGCGTCACGTCCAGGAGGGCGGTCACCTCCACCTGCGGACGGATCCTGTTCTGGAAAAAGAAGAAATGTTCCTTCCGTTCCCAGGCCTCGATGTCGATCTTGCGCATGGTCATGCACGACTCCGGAAGCCCTTGTCTCGAAAAGCATCCCGGCGCGGAACGCCGCCCCGCTACTTTTCCAGGATGCCGTATTCCTTGAGTTTTTTGTAGAGGGAGGAGCGGTCCAGGCCCACGGCCTTGGCCAGTCTGCTGATGTTGCCCTCGCATTCGGCCAGCTTGGCCCGCAGGAAGGCGGCCTCGAAGTCGGCCCGGGCCTGCTTCAGGTCCATGGGCCCCTTGCCCAGGACCAGGGCTTCGGCGGCCAGGACCAGATCGTCCGCGCCCTCGCCGGAAGACGCTTGCCCCTCCTCCTCGCCCGCCGAGGCGTGGATGAGGATTTCCGGGGGCAGATGGCCGGGGTCCACGGCTTTCCCGGAATGCATGATGAGCATGCGTTCCACGAAATTCTTCAGCTCCCGGACGTTGCCCGGCCAGGGGTAGGCCGCGAGCACGGCCAGGGTCTCGGGCGTGAACTCCGTGGGCCGGAGTCCGTTCTGGCGCACATAGGCCTGCACGAACTCGTCCATGAGCAGCGGAATGTCCTCGGCCCGGTCGCGCAGGGGCGGCACCTCCAGGGGGAAGACCTTGAGGCGGAAATAGAGATCCTCGCGGAAGCGCCCGGCCGCGATCTCCTCCAGGAGGTTCTTGTTCGTGGCCGCGATGACGCGCACGTCCACGGTGATGGTCTTGCGGCCGCCCACATGTTCGAAGCGCTGTTCCTGGAGGATACGCAGGATCTTGGCCTGGGTCTTCAGGCTCATGTCCCCGATCTCGTCCAGGAAGAGCGTGCCGCCGTCGGCCAGCTCGAACTTGCCCGCCTGGGCCTTGTCCGCGCCGGTGAAGGCGCCCTTTTCATGGCCGAACAGCTCGGACTCGATGAGTTCCTCGGGAATGGCCGCGCAGTTCACGGCCACCATGGGCTGCTCCGAACGGCGGCTCTGGGCGTGGATGCAGCGGGCCACGATCTCCTTGCCCGTGCCGTTCTCGCCGGTGATGAGCACCCAGGCGTTGGTCGGAGCCACCTGCTCGATGGCCCGGCGCAACTCCCGGATGGCCTCGGACTCGCCGGTGAGCCGGAAGGTCTGCTCGGTCTCGATGCGGGTCTTGAGGGCCAGGTTTTCCTGGCGCAGGCGGGAGAACTCCAGGGCCTTGGCCGAGGTGATGAGCACCTTCTCCAGGGACAGGGGCTTTTCGATGAAGTCGTAGGCCCCCTTCTTGATGGCCGAAACCGCGGTCTCGATGTTGCCGTGGCCCGAGATCATGACCACCGGCAGGCTGGGATGGTCCTCGCGCACACGGTCCAGCACGGCCAGCCCGTCCATGCCCGGCAGCCAGATGTCCAGGAAAAGCAGGTCCGGGGCCTCGGCCTCCAGGATCTCCAGGCCGCGCTCGCCGCTCTCGGCCTCCAGGACCGAATGGCCCTCATCCTCGAGGATGCCCCGCAGGGAGGTGCGGATGCCCTCCTCGTCGTCCACGATGAGAATCTGTCCACCCATATGTGCTGTTCTCCGGCGGTCGTCCGCTGGGAGCAGTCTACGGGGTCTCGGCCTCGAATGTAAAGTTCTTGTGCTGGAACAGGCGCAGGCAGGCGTCCACGGCCTCCGGATCGTAGAGGCCGCCCTTGTGCATGCCGACCTCGTCCAGGGCCCGCTCCAGGCCCAGGGTGGCCCGGTAGGGACGGTGGGAGCTCATGGCCTCCACCACGTCGGCCACGGCCAGGATGCGGGCCTCGAGCATGATCTCGTCCCCGCGCAGGCCCTCGGGGTAGCCCGAGCCGTCCAGCCGCTCGTGGTGCTGGAGGACCATGCGCGCCACGGGCCAGGGGAAGGAGACCCGCTTGAGTATCTCGAAGCCCGCCTCGCTGTGGGTCTTCATGATGCTCATCTCGATGGGCGTGAGCCGCGAGGGCTTGGCCAGGATCTCGGCGGGCACGGAAATCTTGCCGATGTCGTGAAGCTTCCCGGCCACGCGCAGGCCGTTGACCCGGTCGCCATGAAGTCCCATCTCCTCGGCCATGGCGCAGGCCAGATGGGCCACGCGCTGCTGGTGCCCGGCGGTGTAGAGGTCGCGCTTCTCGGACATGGCCGCCAGGGCGCTGACCGTCTCCTCCAGGGTCTGGCGCAACTGGGCCACGCTCCGGCGCAGGGACTCCTCGGCCTTCTTCTTCTCCGCGATGTCGCGGAAGACGAACACCGCGCCCAGAAGCTCGCCCTGTTCGTTGGCGATGGGCGCCACGCTGCTGGAGATGGGCAGCTTCTCGCCGGAGGAGGTGACCAGGAGCATGTCGCGGCTGGCCGCGCCGCCCGAGGGGTCCGGCAACGGCAGCGCCAGCGGGGCCAGGGTCTCCTCGTCCAGAACCCGGAAGACCTCGGACACGGGCATGTCCCGCGCCTGCTCCTCGGCCCGCTGCAGCAGCGCCTCGGCCGCCGGGTTCAGGAAGCGCACCATGCCGTCGGGGTCCGTGGTCAGCACGGCGTCGCCGATGCTCTTCAGAGTGGTGGCCAACCAGATGCGGTTGTCCAGGAGCTTGGCGTCCAGCCGGTGCTTGTAGAGCGCCATCTCGATGGTCAGGCGCAGCTCCCGGTCCTCGAACGGCTTGATGAGGTAGCCGAAGGGGCCGGTGAGCCGGGCGCGCTCCAGGGTGGTGTCGTCGGCGTAGGCCGTGAGGTAGATGACCGGGGTGTCGTGGATTTTCTGGATGAGCGCGGCGGCCTCGATGCCGTCCATGGCCCCCTTGAGCCGGATGTCCATGAGCACCAGCCCGGGACGCAGGGCGCGGGCCATCTCCACGGCCTCCTCGCCCGAGTCGCTGATCCCGATCACCTCGTAGCCCATGCCGCGCACGAGCCGCTCGATGTCCAGGGCCACCATGCGCTCGTCCTCGACCACCAGGATGCTCTCCCGACGGTCCTTCGGGCCCGGCGTGAAATCCCTGGGGCAGATCATGCGGCCTCCCGGGAAGGATGCAGGGAGGCGCGCAGGGCTCCGTCGAGGTCGGGACGCAGGAAACGGTAGCCCGCCGCGAGGAGCCGAGTTGGCCGCACGAACTGACCGGAAAGCAGAACCTCGGAAGCCATTTCGCCCAAAAGCAGACGCAACGCGGTCCCCGGCGCGGGCAGCCAGGAGGGCCGTCCAAGGGCCCGGCCCAGGGCTTTGGCGAAGGTCCGCGAGTCCACCGGGTCCGGGGCGGTGAGATTGTAAGGGCCGGAGCAGTCCTCGTTCTCGATGAGGAAGCGGATGGCCTGGGCCTCGTCGTCCAGGTGAATCCAGGACACGCCCTGGCGGCCGTCGCCGAGGGGGCCGCCGAGAAAAAAACGGAAGGGCGGCAACATGCGCGTGAGCGCCCCGCCGGGGCCCAGCACGAGGCCGGTGCGGATGACGCAGCGGCGCGTTCCCCCGGCCTCCACTGCGGCGGAGGATTCCTCCCAGCGGCGGCAGACCTCGGCCAGAAAGCCCTGGCCCGAGGCGGCGCTCTCGTCCAGCAGCTCGGGGCCGCGCGGACCGTACCAGCCCACGGCCGAGGCCTGGACGAGCACGCGCGGGGCCTCCGGGGCCCGGGCCACGGCCTCGGCCACGGCCTGACCGGCGGCCAGACGGCTGCGCAGGATGCGCTCCTTGCGCTCGGGCGTCCAACGCCCGGCGGCGATGTTCTCTCCGGCCAGATTGACCACGGCCGAGTCGCGCTCCAGCAGGTGGGCCCAGCCCTCCCCGTCGCGGCCGTTCCAGCCCACGGCGGAGACCCCGGGCGGCAGGGCGCGGGGCGTCCCCCGGGTGAGCACCACGGGCGAATGTCCGGACCGGATCAGGGCCCGGCAGAGCGCGGTTCCGATGAACCCGCTGCCTCCGGCGATGAAGACGCGCATACAAAAAACGATACGGGCTCTCGTCGGGAAATTCAAGAACGGCGGTGCAGATTCTAATGTTCCGATCAGCGATCCGGCAGTTCGACGATGAACACGGAACCCTGGGGAGCGTTGGGCTCCACCCGCACCTGGCCGTGGTGGTCGGTGATGATCGAGCGCACGATGGTCAGACCCAGACCCGTGCCGGTCTTCTTGCGCGAGTAGTAGGGCTCGAACATGCGCGAGCGCTCCTCCGCGGTGAATCCCGGGCCGTTGTCCCGGACGCGCAGCTCCACGACCCCTCGCGCGGAGTCGTGCCGGGCCGTGACCGCCACCGCGCCTCCCTCCTGCCCCTCCAGGGCCTCGGCCGCGTTGGTCAGGAGATTGATGAGCACCCGGCGCATGGCCTCATGGTCCAGGGGAATTTCCGGGATGACGCCCTGGATGTCCAGGCTCCAGTCGATCTCGCGGTGGGTCACGGCGAACATGCCCACGGCCTCCTCCAGGAGCGGGGCCGGGGAGCCGGGCCGGGGCGTGACCTCAGGCAGCTTGGCGTAGGAGGAGAACTCCGTGACCATCTGCTGCATGCGCTCCACCTGCTTGACGATGATCCCGGTGCATTCCTCGAAGACCGTGTCGTCCGCGAACTGGCCGAAGCGGCGCTGGAGCCGCTGGGCCGAGAGCTTGATGGGCGTGAGCGGGTTCTTGATCTCGTGGGCGATGCGCCGGGCCACTTCGCGCCAGGCCGCCAGACGCTGGATCTTCTCCAGTTCGGTGATGTCCTCGAACACGGCCACCAGGCCCGCCGTGCGGCCGTCCTCGCCGCGCAGGGCCACCACGCTGGCCAGGATCTTCAGCGACCGGCTGGGCAGGGGCAGGTCGAAGGCGCGCTGCCAGGACGCGGCCGGATTGCCGGTCACGGCCAGGAAGGCCTCGTTCATGAGTTCCGCGAATTCGCCGTAGAGCAGGTCCATGGGCCGACGGCCGATGAGAAAGCGCGCGTCCACGCCGAGGATGTTCTGGGCCGCCTGGTTCACGGTGCCGATGAAGCCCTGGGGGTCCATGGAGATGACCCCCGAGGTGATGTTGTCGAGCACGGCCTCGATGTAGCGGCCCCGGCGTTCCAGCTCCTTGTTCTGCTGGGCCAGGCGTTCGTTGGCCTCGGTCAGGCTCTGCTGGCTCTCGGAAAGATCCTCGGTCATGCGGTTGAAGGACTGGACCAGGAAGCCCAGTTCGTCGTCCGAGGGGTCCTCCAGGCGCACGGAAAGGTCGCCCCTGGCCACGCGCTCGGTGCCCGCCGCCAGGGCCTGCACCGGCGCGGATATCTCCTTGGCCAGCCGGAAACCGAACCAGATGGCTCCCAGGAGGATGAGCATGGTCATGACCCCGAGGGTCAGGTAGAGGGTCATCTTCCAGGGCGACTTGAGGGTCTTGAGCTTCTTGTACTCGTCCAGGCCCCGGACCACCTGGTCCAGGCGGAAGAGCAGGCCCTGGCCGATGTTTTCCCCCACCAGGAGGTAGCCCAGGCGGCCCTCGTCCACAGGCAGCAGACCCACGATGAGATCCTGCCCGGCCGTGGGCATGATCGTGGACCAGTAGCGCGGCGTGGAGCGCAGCCCTTCCCAGTCCACCCGCTCCCTGATCTCCGGCCAGAGCGTCTCCCAGCCGGGGTCGGGGTGCCGGTTGAGATCCTTGGCGTCCGGCCCGACGATGCCCAGCAGGCTCAGGTCGAACTCCACGAACTTCTCGTCCAGGTACTTGTCCATGGCCCGGCCGCCCCAGGCGTAGTTCCGGGCCCGGATGTCGCCCAGCATGGTCCGGCCCCGGCGCTCCAGGCGCTCCTGGGCCGAGGCGTAGAAGGCCCGGCCCAGCTCCAGGGCCTGCTGCATGGAGTCCTCCACCTGGCCCTTGAACCAATAGTCCACCGAAGTCTGCACGAACTTCAGCGAAACCAGGAACATGAGCACCGTGGGAATGAGCGAGAGCGAGATGAAGGCCAGCACGAGCCGGGTCCGCAGCTTGGAGCCGAGCACCTTGCGGCGGCGCTCCAAAAGAAGCTTCACGCCATTGCGGGCCACGATGAAGAGCACCAGGAGCAGGAGGATGAAGTTCAGGTTGAAGAGGCCCAGGAAGAGGTAGGAATTGACCCCCAGGAAGCGCAGTTCCACCCAGGTGAGCACGATCACGGCCAGGAAACAGACCAGGGCCAGGGTCAGCTCCCTCCGTCGCCGCTTCCTCTCGCGGATGTCCGTGGCGCTCACGTTGATGGTGTCCGGGCTCATCTCAGTACCGGAATTCCAGCTGGTAGGTGGTGGCCGGGACCACGTCCCAGGACCAGAAGAAGAGGGTGCGCCGGAACCAGCCGGGGATGTCCACCTGGTTCAGTTTGATGGACAGGTCGAGGATGTATTCCTCGCCGCGCTCGAGTTTGCTCCAGGGGCCCAGGTCCACGGCGATGGTGGACCAGGCCCGGGTCAGCAGCCGGGGCAGGTCCTTCTCGCGGTAGGGGGTTTCGCGGCCGGGCATGACGAGCACGTACTCGCCGGTCAGCGCGTCCTGCTGGAGCCTGCTGACCCACTGGATCTCGCTCACGGTCTTGTTGGACCAGAGGCTGCGCTTGCGCGAGAGCCGGGCGTCGCAGGTGAGCCCCAGGACCACGCCGTTGTCCAGGTTCAGGGCCACGTCCTCGATGCCTTCCACGACCACGCCGAAACGGGCCATGAAGCTGCCCGCCTGGTTGTCGACCACCAGGTTGTTCAGGAACAGGCTCTGCGCCCGCGCGGGGCCGGCCAGAAAGAGAAGGAGAGCGAAGCCCAGGACCGCGAATCGGACCGCGCCTCGCGAGGGATGCGTCATCAGGGGTTCCCGCACCCGGCCGCGCCGGGTTCGAAGCCGCCGGACGATCCACCGGCTTCGTGGCGAAACTACCAGCACCAACGCGAGACTTCAACCTCGACGGGACTTCGCCGCGCCCACGAAAAAACGGGCCCCCGCGCCGGATGCGCGGAGGCCCGCCGTCTTTCGCCGGAAGCAGTGCGTCCTAGCGGCCCAGCAGGGCGTTCTTGCCCTCGATGAGCGCCGTGACCACGGTCGGGTCGGCCAGGGTCGAGGTATCGCCGAAGTCCTCCACCTGTCCGGCCGCGATCTTGCGCAGAATGCGGCGCATGATCTTGCCCGAGCGGGTCTTGGGCAGGCCGTCGGCGAACTGGATGACCTCGGGGGTGGCGATGGGCCCGATCTCCTTGCGCACCCAGGAGACCAGGGACTTGCGCAGGTCGTCGGACTCCTCCACGTCGCCCTTGAGGGTCACGTAGGCGTAGATGCTCTGGCCCTTGATGGCGTGGGGCATGCCCACCACCGCGGCCTCGGCCACGTCCTTGTGCGCCACCAGGGCGGATTCGATCTCGGCCGTGCCCAGGCGGTGGCCCGAGACGTTGATCACGTCGTCGAGCCGGCCCATGATCCAGAAGTAGCCGTCCTCGTCCTTGCGGGCGCCGTCGCCGGACTCGTACATGCCCGCGAAGCGTTCGAAGTAGGTCTTCTTGTAGCGCTCGGGATCCCCGAACACGCCGCGCAGCATGCCCGGCCAGGGTTTCTTGATGACCAGGTGGCCGCCCTCGTCGGCTCCGGCGTCCGTGGCGTCGGCGCGGATGATGTCCGCGGCCACGCCGGGCAGGGGCTTGGTGGCCGAGCCGGGCTTGAGCGGGGTGGCGTAGGGCAGGGCCGAGATCATGATGCCGCCGGTCTCGGTCTGCCACCAGGTGTCCACCACCGGGATGCGCGAACCGCCGATGTGCTCGTGGTACCACATCCAGGCCTCGGGATTGATGGGCTCACCCACGCTGCCGAGCACGCGCAGGCTGCTCAGGTCGTGACGCTTGGTCCAGTCCGCGCCCTCGCGCATGAGCGCGCGGATGACCGTGGGCGCGGTGTAGAAGATGTTCACCCGGTATTTCTCGACGATCTTCCAGAAGCGGTCCGGCTTGGGCCAGGAGGGCACGCCCTCGAACATGATCGAGGTGCCGCCCAGGGCCAACGGGCCGTAGACGATGTAGGTGTGGCCGGTGATCCAGCCCGCGTCGGCCGTGCACCAGTAGACGTCTTCGTCCTTGAGGTCGAAGACCCACTGGGTGGTGTGCGCGGCGTAGGTCAGGTAGCCGCCGGTGGTGTGCACCACGCCCTTGGGCTTGCCCGTGGAGCCGGAGGTGTAAAGGATGAACAGGGAGTCCTCGGCGTCCATCTCCTCGGGCGGGCAGACGTCGGAGACGTCCTCGGCGGCCATCTCGTCCTGCCACCAGGTGTCCCGGCCCTCGACCATGTTGATGTTCGTCTTGGCCCGGTTGACCACGACCACCTGCTCCACCGTGGGGCACTCCTTGAGGGCCTCGTCGGCGTTGGACTTGAGCGGGATGGCCCGGCCCGCGCGCAGCACCGCGTCGGCCGTGACGAGCACCTTGGCCTGGCAGTCCTGGATGCGGTTCTGCAGGCTCAGGGCCGAGAAGCCGGCGAAGACCACGGAATGGACCGCGCCGATGCGGGTGCAGGCCAGCATGGCCACGGCCAGTTCGGGGATCATGGGCAGATAGATGGAGACGCGGTCGCCCTTCTTCACGCCCTTCTTCTTCAGGACGTTGGCGAAGCGGCAGACCTCTCGATGGAGCATCTGGTAGGTGTAGACCTTGACGTCGTCCTCGGGTTCGCCCTGCCAGATGATGGCCGCCTTGTTGCGGCGGCCGTCGGTCAGGTGGCGGTCCAGGCAGTTGAAGGAGACGTTCAGCCTGGCGTCGGTGAACCACTTCACCTCGGGCTTGTGCAGATCGCAGTCCATGACCTTGTTCCAGGGCTTGAACCAGGTCACCAGCTCCTTGGCCCGGTCGCCCCAGAAACCCTCGGGGTCCTCGTCGGCGCGCTTGGCCAGCGCCTCGTACTCGGCCATGTTCTTGACCCAGGCCTGGGCCTGCATGTCCGCGCGGGGCTCGAAGACCCGGCCTTCCTTCATCATGCTTTCGATCTTGCGTTCATCGCTCATGTGGACTCACTCCTGCTGTGTTGCGAGGAAAGACTGCCTCCAGGGGGGTCGCCCGGCGGACCCGCGCGGCCACGCTCCCGCTCTACCCCATTTTCAATTCCGACCCAGAATTTTTCCGGTGAACGGCGAAATGCGGGGGTGAACGGCGGGCGGCGAAAAAAAGACCGCCTCTCGGCGGCCCATGAAAAAATGGGAGAGCGGCCGCGCCGCCCTCCCGAAATTATCTTTTTGGGCAGGGGCGAAGCCCCTCAGGTCAGGCTGCTGGCGAAGCCTTTGGCCGGGGTGCCGCCGGGGTTGCGGTTGCCGCCGGATTTGGCCTGGGCCATCATGAGTTCGCTCTGCAGGGTCATCAGCTCGGTCTGCAGGGCCTGGATCTTGGTTTCCTTTTCCTCGTCGGTCAGGTCCGAACTGCCCTCCAGCTCCTGGATCTTCTGCTGGATCTCCTTGATCCGCTTCTGGATCTTCTCCACGGTGCTGTTCGCGGCGTCCTCCGCGGAATTCGACTCTTCGGACGTGCCGGTCTTGGCGGCCTGGGCCAGGGACTTGCCCTCCTCGGAGATGCTCACCGTGTCGCCGGAGGCCGTGGTCTGGGTCGTATCGTCCGAGGCGCCCCCGGAACCGGCCAGCTGGAACACGCTGGTTCCCTGCACCAACCCGGTGCCGATCGCGCTGATGGCCATACATTCGCTCCTTGCTTTCCCCCTTTTATCGACAGGCCGCTAAGATAACTTTAGGTTCTCCGGTTGCCTCGGCCGCCGCCTTCGGGCTATCCTGCCCCGGACATCCGGAGCAAACCGCCGACCACGAGGGCCACATGGGCATCAGCAACCTCGAACACATGTTCAATCCCAAGTCCGTGGCCGTCATCGGGGCCACCAACGAGCCCCAGAATCCAGGCAACATCGTCATGCGCAACATCATGACCGGCGGTTTCCTGGGTCCGGTCATGCCCGTGTCCGACGAGGCCGAGGCCATCGCCGGCGTGCTCACCTATCCCTCCGTGCAGAAGCTGCCCAAGACCCCGGACTTGGCCATCGTCTGCAACCCCCTGCCGGAAGTTCCAGAAATCCTCATGCGCCTCAAGGAGTTCGGCACCAAGGCCGTGGTCCTGCTGGCCGCCGGATACGCGGGCATGGACGCCGAGGAGCGCGCGGACGTGGCCCACACCATCCGCACGGTGGCCAACCCGCCGGATGTCCGGGTGCTCGGGCCCAAGTGCCTGGGTTTCATGGTCCCGGCCGTGAACCTCTACGCCAGCATCGCCCACGCCAAGGCCCTGCCCGGGCGCATCGCCTTCATCTCCCAGTCCGACTCCCTGTACACGGCGGTCCTCGACTGGGCCATGTCCCAGGGCATCGGCTTCTCGCACATCGTCTCCCTGGGCAGCCGCCTGGACGTCGGTTTCTCCGACATCCTCGACTACCTCGCCTCGGACCCGCTGACCCGCTCCATCCTGCTCTACGTGGAGTCCACCCACGACGCCCGGGCCTTCATGTCCGCCGCCCGCGCCGCCTCGCGCAACAAGCCCGTGGTGGTCATGCGCCCGGGCCTGGCCCTGCGCGAGGTCCAGGCCGCCCTGGCCGAGGCGGATCTGGGCTCGGACGACGTCTACGACGTGGCCTTCCGCCGCGCGGGCATGCTCCGCGTGGACAGCATCGACGGCCTGTTCGACGCGGCCCAGACCCTGGCTCAGCCCAAGGCCGTGCGCGGCGACCGCCTGGCCATCCTGACCAACGGCGGCAGCGCCGGGGTCCAGGCCGCCGACGCCCTGCTGCGCGGCGGCGGGCGGCTGGCCGAACTCTCCGCCGACACCCGCGAGGCCCTGGACAACGCCCTCGGCGGCTCCTGGGCCCACTCCAACCCAGTGGGCGTCCCCTACAACGCGGGCGGCAAGGAGTACTCCGAGGCCCTCAAGGTTCTGGTCAAGGATCCGGGCGTGGACGCGGTGCTCGTGATGCACGTGCCCTTCGCCGGGCTGGCCGACGAGGAGGTGGCCCAGGCCGTGGCCGAGACCCTCAAGCGGGTCAAGCGCATGGTCCTGGCCTCCTGGCTCGGCTCGGGCTCGGCCGGACGCGCGCGGGCCCGGCTCTCGGACGCGGGCATTCCCACCTACGAGACCCCGGACACGGCCATCCGCGCCTTCCTCTACATGGTCGAGTACCAGAAGAACCAGGAACTGCTCATCGAGACGCCCGACTCGCTGCCCTCGGACTTCTTCCCGGACACCACCACGGCCCGCGAGGCCGTGCTCAAGGCCCTGGACTCCGGCCGAGACGGGCTCACCGAGCCCGAGGCCAAGGACGTGCTGGCGGCCTACGGCATCCCGGTGGTGGAGACGCGCCTCGCCATTTCGGCCCGAGAGGCGGTCATCGCCGCCGACGAACTGGGCTATCCCGTGGCCGTGAAGCTCCGCTCGCCCCAGATATCCCAGCCCTTCGACGTGGGCGGGGTGATCCTGGACCTGGAGAGCGCGGAAAAGGTCTGGGAGGCCTGCGCGGGCATCCTCGCCCGGGTCTCCCGCGAACGCCCCGACGCCTACATCGAGGGCTTCACCGTGCAGAAGATGGGCCGCCGCCCCGGGGCCCATGAACTGTTCATCTCCGCCGCCGTGGACCCGACCTTCGGCCCGGTGATCCGCTTCGGCCACGGCGGCATGGCCCGCGAACTCATCCAGGACAGCGCCCTGGCACTGCCGCCCCTGTCCATGAGTCTGGCCCGCGAACTCGTTTCGCGCACGCGCATCTCGCGCCTGCTCTCCGGCACCCCTGACCATCCGGCCGCCGACCTGGACGACGTCAGCCTAACCCTCATCCAGGTCTCCCAGTTGCTCATCGACGTGCCCCAGATCGCCGAGCTGGACATCAATCCGCTCTACGCCGACGACCTGGGCGTGCTGGCCCTGGGCGCGCGCATCCGGCTCACGCCCTACGCGGGCGACGGCCAGGGCCGCCTGGCCATCCGCCCCTATCCCCGCGAGCTGGAGGAGTGCGTGGTCACCAAGCAGGGCCGCAAGGTCACGCTGCGGCCCATCCGGCCCGAGGACGAACCGGCCCATCTGGAGTTCATCTCCCGGCTCAGCGACGAGGACCTGCGCCTGCGCTTCTTCGGCGTGGTGCGCCGCGACTTCGGCCACAAGGACATGGCCCGCTTCACCCAGATCGACTACGACCGCGAAATGGCCTTCATCGCCACGGCCCAGGACGAACGCGGACGGCCCGAGACCCTGGGCGTGGTGCGCACCTCCACCCGGCCGGACAACTCCGAGGCCGAGTTCGCCATCGTCATCCGCTCGGACCTCAAGGGTTCGGGTCTGGGCAGCCTGCTGTTCCAGAAGATGATCCGCTACACCGAGTCGCGCGGCACACGGCACATCGCGGGCCAGACCCTGGTGGAGAACAAGGCCATGCAGGGCCTGGCCCGCAAGTTCGGCTTCGCGATCTCCCCGGACCCTCACGACGAGAGCATGGTGGACATGGTCCTGGAGCTGGAGCGACGCCCGGCCTGAGTCCGCGCCGGGACGGTCATAACGGCCTTGCCTCCGGGCCGCTTCCATGTCAGCTTGGGAAACGGCGGAACCAGCGGGACCATCCCGCCGGAAGCATACTTTTTCCCGGAGCCGCGACATGAAAATTCTTCTGGCCGCGCGCATGGAGCGCTGCATCGGTTGCAATTCCTGTTCCCTGGCCTGCGCCAGGCTCGTGCACAAGCGCCTGTCCTGGTCCTCGGCGGGCATCCGCATCCATTCCTCGGGCGGCATCTCCACGGGCTTCCAGGCCCTGACCTGTCTGGCCTGCGATCCGCCGCCCTGCGCGGCGGCCTGCCCCACCGGAGCCTACTCCCCGCGCAAGGGCGGCGGCGTGGTGGTCAAGAAGGATCTCTGCATCCGCTGCGGGGCCTGCGTGAAGGCCTGCCCGGTGGACGCCATCGCCGAGGACTTCGAGGGCGCGCCCTACGTTTGCATCCACTGCGGCCGCTGCGTGGAGTTCTGCCCCCACGACTGCCTGGAGATGGTCGACGTCGAGGAACTCCACGCCCGCGACAAGGAGGTGCCCGCATGATCCGCGACCACTTCCGCGTGCTCGTCATGGACCTGGCGGCGGGCAAGGGCAAGGTGGCCAAGATCGACGGCCGCGACGAGGTGGCCGGAGGATCGGGCCTGGCCGCCCTGCTCTTCAACCTCTACGGCCTCCCCGACCGGCCCTGGGACGATCCCGCGCAGCCCTTCATTTTGGCCATCGGCCCGCTCACCGGCTACTTCCCGCTCATGAGCAAGACCGTGGCGGCCTTCAAGTCGCCCTACCACGACCAGTACGCCGAGAGCCACGCCGGGGGCCGTTCGGCCCTGGCGCTGCGCTTCGCGGACTACGACGCCCTGGTGCTGGTGGGCCGCGCGGCGCGGCCGTCGGTGCTCGTGGTGGGCTCACGCCGGGTGGAGCTCAGGGACGCCCAGTTCCTCTGGGGCATGGACGCCCTGAATGTGGCCAAGCGGCTGCGCCAGATGTCCGGCGGCTCCGGCCACCGGAGCATCCTGCGCATCGGCCCGGCGGGCGAGAACCGCTCGGCCCTGGCCTGCATCAACGTGGACACCTACCGCCACTTCGGCCGCCTGGGTTCGGGCGCCGTGCTGGGGGCCAAGAACGTCAAGGCCGTGGCCATCCGGGGCGACGCGGACTTTCCCTTCGACCAGGGCGGCGCGGCCTGCGGCGGCACGGTGTCCAAGGACTACCCCAAGCTCTTCAAGGAAATCCACCGCCAGCTCACGGACACCCAGATGATGAGCAAATACCACAACCTCGGCACCGCCGGGAACGTGGCCGCGCTCAACGAACTGAAGTCCCTGCCCTGGCGCAACCTCCAGCAGACCACGGACCCGGGGGTGGAAGGCATCTCCGGCGAACGCTTCGCGGACGAGACCCTGTTGCGCAACACGGCCTGCGCGGGCTGCCCCGTGGGCTGCGTGCATATCGGCTTCGTGCGCGAGAAGTTCATGGCCGACAACCGCTGGCTCTACCGCCAGGTCTCCTACGACTACGAGCTCATCTTCGCCGTGGGCTCCATGCTCGGCGTGACCAGCGCCTTCGACGTGCTGCGCATCGTGGACGCGGTGGAGAAGCAGGGCCTGGACGTCATGGGCGCGGGCGTGGCCCTGGCCTGGGCCACCGAGGCCCTGGAGAAGGGCCTGCTCACGCCGGGGCAGGTGCTGGAGCCGTTGGCCTTCGGCGACGCGAACGCCTACGCCCGGGCCGTGGAGCACCTGGGCCGGGCGGCCAACGAGTTCTACCGCGACCTGGGCCGGGGCGCGCTGGTCGCTGCGGACACCTACGGCGGCGCGGACTTCGCCTGCGTCTTGGGCCAGGAGATGGCGGGCTACGCCACGGGCGAGCTCTACTTCGTGGCCCAGGCCCTGGGCTTCCGCCACTCGCACCTGGACTCGGCGGCCTACTCCTGGGACCAGAAGCACGACGAGAAGGACGTGGACAAGGGGGTGGAGTTCCTGGTGGCCGACGAGTCCGGCCGGTCCTTCCTGACCTCCATGGTCTCCTGTCTCTTCGCCCGCGGCGTGTACAAGGACGAGCTCCTGGCCCAGGCCCTGGAGAGCGTGGGCTACACGGCCCTGGCCCGAAACATGGCCCAGGTCGGGGAGCACATCCGGCGGCTGCGCTGGCGCACCCGCTTCGCCACGGGCTTCAACCCCGAGGCCGTGCGCATCCCCAAGCGCTTCACCGAGGTGAGCACCTGGAAGGGGCCGGTGGACCCGGTCTACATGGAGGCCCTGCGCCGAGCCTACGCCAAGCGCCTGCGCGAACTGGGCAAACCCCTGGAGGACGAGGCTCCGGCTTGATTCCGCGCCGCCCCGCCACAAAGGGGTTGCAAAGGATCGCCGGATTCGTTAATAACCGCTTCTCACCCGTGCCGAGGTAGCTCAGTTGGTAGAGCAGGGGACTGAAAATCCCCGTGTGGGCAGTTCGATTCTGTCCCTCGGCACCACGGAAGACCAGAGCCCCAACGATTTCCGAAAAACGGACGTTGGGGTTCTTTTTTTGCGCGCACCATTGGGACCGGCGCGGCAGCCTGCGCGTGAACATACCATGCTTGAATGTTTATCGTTTCCCGTCTATCGAAAGCGAAAATCAGGCTCGGTCGTCCTCGACTTCTCCATACAACAGATGCGTTATGGTGAACGCCGGGGCAACGCGCGGAGTCAAAGGAAACACCATGATCAGCTGCACCTTGTTTCCTGGCCGGTACATGCAGGGGGCCGGAGCCCTGTCCCGCCTGCGCCACGAACTGGCGCGCATGGGCCGCAGGCATTTTCTCATCTGTTCGCCGACTCCCCTGGAGCAGGTGCTGCCTCCGCTGCTGCCCGGACTGAAAACGATCGGGGACATCCGGACGGAACGTTTCGGACGTGAATGCTCGGACCAGGAAATTCAACGGCTCACAGCGCTGGCCCGGGACTTTGGGGCCGAAGCGGTCTCCGCAGTCGGTGGCGGGAAAACCCTGGACGCCGCGAAAATGGTGGCGGCAGGGCTCGATCTCCCCGTCGCCCTGGTTCCGACCATCGCCTCAACGGATGCGCCGTGCAGTTCGGTCAGCATCATCTATTCCCCCCAAGGCGAATTCGAACGGGTGGAAACGCTCTCCCGCAATCCCGACCTGGTTCTCGTGGATACCGAACTCATAGCGAAGGCCCCGGCCAGGTATCTTGTCGCGGGCATGGGAGACGCCCTGGCGACGTGGTTCGAGGCTGACTCCTGCCGCATCAGCCGCGCGACGACCATCGCCGGCGGCGTCTGCTCCATGACCGCGCTGACCCTGGCCCGCTCATGCTACGAGACCGTTCGGGACTGGGGCTTGGCCGCGCGCACGGCCTGCGAAGCCGGTGTGGTCACCCCGGCGCTCGAGCGTGTCGTGGAGGCCAATACGCTTCTGAGCGGCCTGGGGTTTGAAAGCGGAGGGTTGGGAGCGGCTCATGCGATGCACAACGGCCTGACCGCCCTGCCCGCCACCCATCGGCTGAACCACGGGGAAAAGGTCGCCTTCGGCGTCCTCGCCTCCCTGTTCCTGACCGACAAGCCGCTGATGCTCGTGGATGAAGTCTACACGGTGTGCGGGGAACTCGGATTGCCGACCACGCTTGCCGATCTGGGACTCGACGGAATCACGGAGCACGAATTGGCGCGCGTTGCTGAAAAGGCCTGCGCACCCGGGGAAAGCATCCACAACGAGCCCGTGGAAGTCTCTCCCGATCTGATCCGCGCCGCCATCAAGGCTGCCGACGCGGAAGGCCGGCGCCGCAAAAAAACCGGCGCCGCAGGGTGAGCCCCGGGGATATGCCACCCTTGGTATGCGCGGGATGAGGGAGCCCATTCGCGGGGGCTTTTTTCGGCCTTGCGCCGCGCGCCGAGGGCCGCCGCATTCGAGTCTGGGCGGCCGGAGGCCGGGCGAAGCATGGAAGGCACCGTGTCCGGCGAGGCGAGAGACGTCTCCGGCCTTGCGGACGTCCCGGCGACGGCGCGGGAACCACCCGGCTTCACTGGATTTCCACCGCCGACACGCCCATCCGATGGAGGTGACCGCCATCACCAGAAAAACAGCCGGCCTGGCCGACATGCAGGTCTATGTCCAATCCCACGCCGACGTCATCTCCCACGTCACGTGCATCGACGTGGAGATCATGGACAACGACATGGTGCGCATCGCGGGCACGGGCATGCATGCGCCCGGCGTGGGCAACAGCATGGAGCAGGCTGGAGAGATCTACAAGGAGGCCATGCGGACGCACGAGACCATCCTCGAGGATTCCCCGCGCCGACACGCCATCTGCGCCCGCTGCCCGGACCGGGGGAACTGCATGGAAGGCTGCTCCCTCGCCACCCCCATCGTGGACGGCGACACCCTGTACGGAGTCATCGGGCTGGTCTGCTTCAACGACGCCGACCGCATCCGTCGCGCCATCGCCTTGAAACCGAACAGCACCCGCGCCGCCTGGAAGGCGGTAATCCGGCATCTCCAAGATCGCGCCGAAGATGCCGCGAAGCGGCGGTTTTCCGGCTTCCCGATACAGCGGGCGGCGAATACTCTTCGCGAAGCGGCGACACGGAAGGAGAAAAAGGGTGCCCGGCGTCGCGCGGGGATGCGCGACGCCGGGCGGCGGGGGATCGGATCGGGAGGATATCGGGTCCGCTCAGCCTACTGCAGGGGCTTCTCCGCGGCGATCTTCAGGAACTTGTCGGTGACCAGGTCGGCCTTCTTGAACTTCTCCAGTTCGGCCGGAGAGAAACGGCCCATCTTGGTGAAGAACGTGGCGGCCTCGACCTGCCACTTGGCCATGTCGGAGGAATTCGAGCCGCTGTTCAGCTTGAGGGCCTCGTCCAGAGTCCAGCGCGGGTGCACGGCCAAGTCGTTCTTGGCGTCCGTGACGCTCATCTTGGTGCCGCAGAAGTCACTCATGAACTTCTGGTAGGCCTTGACGATCTCGTCCGCGTTGGCCGCGACGCGCATGGCCTTGGAGGCGCGGAAGTACACGCGCAGGAACTTGGCGGTCAGCTCGGGATGCTCGTTGCACCACTTCTTGTCGCCCACCAGGACGGTGGCGGTGTTGGCCTTGGTCGTGCCGGTGGAGCCGGCCTTGACCCAGCCGCGCGATTCGCAAGTGAAGGTGAACGGCGCCCAGACCGAGGCCGCGTCGCCGATGCCCTTCTCAAAGGCGGCCACGATGGAGGATTGCTCCATGTTCGTGATCTTCACGTCGCCTTCCTTCAGACCCAGGATCTCGAGCCACTTGCCCACGATGTAGTGGGAGGTGGTCTGCGAGGTGAGCAGGATGGTCTTGCCCTTGACCGCGTCCGGACTGCCGTACACGTCGGGGTAGGCCGGGTTGAAGCCCTTGGTCTTGAGGATCGGGCTGTCGGCGCGGACATAGAAGGCGTTCACTTCGCTCTCGTCGATGACCGGGGCGATGAGCGAGATGTCGTAACGCATGCCGCCGATGAGGACGCCGCCGACGCCGGTGCCGCCCATGACCCACTGCTTGGCGGGCAGGGCCTCCATCTGGGCCGGGCCGCTGCCGAAGAGCAGCATCTCGATGTCCAGACCCTCTTCCTTGTCCCAGCCCTTTTCCTTGGCGTACCAGATGTTGAACGCCTCGGAAGAGTCCATCCAGCAGGTGGGAATCTTGACCAGCTTCTGCTGGGCGAAGGCCGCCCCGGACCAGGCCAGAATGCAGACCGCGCAGAGCGCCAGTGCCATGAACCGTCTCATGCAGAACCTCCAGTCGTTTCAGTTTCCGGTTTGAGGGAACGCCTTCTCGCTCGCTCCCGTTCGTTCTCCGCTAGAGCGTCAATTCCTGGGCATCGGTGATCTCCTGGCGCAGGCGCAGGAACTCGATGTCCATGGGATCCCTGGGACGCGGCAGGTCCACGTCGTAGGAGGCCTTGACGCGGCCCGGGAGCTTGCCCTCCAGGGTCACGATGCGGTCGCCCAGAAGCAGGGCCTCGTCGATGTTGTTGGTCACGAAGACCATGGTGCGCTTCTCCGCCAGCCAGATGCGCTCCGTCTCCTGCTCCATGAAGAAGCGGGTCTGGGCGTCGAGCTGGCCGAAGGGCTCGTCCATGAGCATGACCTTCGGCTGGGTGGCGAAGGCGCGGGCGATGCCCACGCGCTGCTTCATGCCGCCGGAGAGCTGGTGGGGGTAGTAGGACTCGAAGCCCTTCAACCCGACCATGTTCAGGTAGTGGTCCGCGATTTCGCGGCGCTTCTCCTGGGGGACGCCGCTCATCTCCAGGCCGAGGAGCACGTTGCCGAGCACCGTCTTCCAGGGGAAGAGCATGTAGCTCTGGAAGACCAGCCCCCGGTCGGGGCCCGGCCCGGTCATGACCTCGCCGTCCAGGAGCACGCGGCCCTCGCTGGGCGTCTCCAACCCGGCGATCATCCGCAGGAGCGTGGTCTTGCCGCTCTGGCCCGGCCCCAGGACCACCAGGAGTTCCTCGTCGTAGACCTCCAGGGAGACCTCCCGGAGCACGGGAACCCGCTGCGTGCCCTTCTGGATGAAGGTCTTGCTCAGGTTCTCGCAGGCGATCTTCACCCGCGGCTGTTGTTCAGTGGTGTTCACGTCCGCTTCCTTTCCGTGGTTGGCGGGCCTAGAGGCCCTTGATGTCGCGCCGCCAGGGGCAGAGCTTGCGGTCCAGCCAGTCCATGGCCTGGGACAGAATCCAGGCGATGGCCGCGATGACGACCATGCCGCCGAGGACCATGGCCGGGTCCGAGACCTTCATGCCCTGGATGATGATGTAGCCGAGGCCGGAGCGGGAACTGACCAGCTCGGCGGCCAGCACGCAGCCCCAGGCGCTCGACATGGCGATCTGGAGCCCGGCGGAGATGGCCGGCAGCGAGGCCGGAATGCAGACCTGCCGGACCTCGTCCCAGCGGCTGCCGCCCATGACCCGGACCACGTCGTAGAGTTCGGGTTCGATGAGCAGGACGCTGTTGTAGGCGTTCAGCAGGGCGGGCACGAACGAGCCGATGACGATGATGAAGATCTTCGGCGTCTCCTGAATGCCGAACCAGAGGATCGCCACGGAGATCCAGGCCAGCGGCGGCATGGGTTTGAAGATGTCCACGATCGGCTTGACCACGGCGTTGACGTAGGGATTGAGGGCCATGAGCAGGCCCATAGGCACGCCCAGCAGGGCGGCCAGCAGGAAGCCGATGAGCACCCGCTTCAGACTGGCCAGGATGTGGCCCCACATGGTCAGACCCGCCAAGGTTTCGGTGAACAGCTCATGCAGCTTGTCCACGACCTGGAAGGGCGTGGCCAGGGCGCTGGAGCTGCCGAGCACCTGGCTGGCGGCGGCCCAGTGCCAGAAACCGAAGAAGGCGATCAGGGAGACGGTGTTCAGGAAGTACTCGTTGCGCAGCACTCTCCCCAGGGTGATCCGCTTGCGCTCCCCGGCGCGCAGGATGACTTCGTTGCAGACGGATTCGGCGCTGTTGCTCATGGCTTATCTCCGAATTCCGGCCAGGAGCCTGGCCTCGATCTTGTCGATGATCACGCCGATGACAGCGCCGGCCAGCCCCACGCTGACCATGCCCAGGATCACGATGTCGGTGCGGCCGAGGTTGCGGCCCATGGTGATGAGAAAGCCCAGGCCCTGGTCCGAGGCCAGGAGTTCCGCGCCCACCAGGGTCACCCAGCAATAGGCCAGGGCGATCTGGAGCGCCCCGAAAACCATCGGCAGGGCCGAGGGCACGCAGATGCTGGTGAATATCTTCCAGTCTCCGGCGCCGAAGGTCCGGGCCATCTGGATATGCACCGGGTTGGTCATGCGCACGCCGATGAAGGCGTTGATGACGCAGGGCACGATGCCCGAGATCCAGATGATGAAGACCTTGCCGCCCAGGCCGATGCCGAACCAGAAGATGGTCAGCGGAATCCAGGCGATGGGCGGGATGGGCCGGATGAGTTCGAAGATGGGCCGGGCCAGGCCGCGCACGGTGGCGAACCAGCCCATGAGCAGGCCCAGGGGCAGTCCGACGGCCAGGGCCAGAAGGTAGCCCAGGAAGGCCTCCTGCATGCTCACCCAGGCGTGCGTCAGCAGGGTGGCGCCATCGGGATTCACGTTGGTCAGCTTGTCGATGGCCAGCAACACGACATCGGACGGACGGGTGAGCAGGGTCGAGGGAATGCGCCAGTCCTCGACTCCCGGAGGCGCGACGCAGAACTCCCAGAGCAGGATGAAGGAAGCCACGCTGAGCACCGGCAGGACGCGGAGCAGCAAGGGCTTGTGCACTTTCACTGTTTCATAGGCCATTGCGATGTTCTCCTCTCGCTCTCTTCATGGACCCGGGGCTACCACCAGCGGATCAACTCGGTGACGTGCCGCCTGATCTCGATGAAACGGGGGTCCAGGAAGTTGCGCGGCCTGGGCAGGTCGACCACCACCTCCGCCCGCACCTTGGTCGGCTTGGGCGTCAGCACGATGATCCTCTCGGCCACGTAGACGGCTTCCTCGATGTTGTGGGTCACGAACAGCACGGTGCTCTTGAGGGTCTGCCAGAGCTTGACCAGCTCGTCCTCCAGGTAGAAGCGGAGCTTCACGTCGAGCTGTCCGTAGGGTTCGTCCATGAGCAGCAGATCGGGATTCACGGCGAAGGCCCGGGCCACGGCGATGCGTTGCATCATGCTGGCCGAGACTTGGTTGGGATAGAGGTCGGCGGTGTCCTCGAGCCCCACGAGGTGAAGGATGTAGTCCAGCCGCTCGGCGGCCTCCTTCTTGCCGAACTTCTTGATCTCCATGCCGTAGGCCACGTTCTGGCGCACGGTCCGCCACGGCAGGGCCGTGGGTTCCTGGAAGACGAAGGCCAGGTTGTGCCTGGTCGGGTTGGCCACCTCGCCGTCGATGAAGATGTTGCCTTCGGTGGTTTCGGCCAGCTTGGACATGCAGTTGAGGAAGGTGGTCTTGCCGCAGCCCGTGGGCCCGACGATGCTCACCAGTTCCCCTTCCCTGATGTCGAAGTTGATCTTGTCGAGGACGAGCAGGTCCCCGAACTTCTTCGTCAGGTCGGCAACGCGGATCTTGGGTTGCCGGTCGTCACACTCAGCCACGTTTCTCTCCTCGAATGCTCTCGCTGCTTGTTCGCCTGGTCCGGCGATTCCCGAACCACATCGCTGGTTGCCGGGACCTCAGTACGCGGTGGTGGCCTCCGCGTCCTGGACCATTTCGGCGGCCTCCTCGGCGTCGACGACCTCCACGCCGTCGATGAGCGCCTCGGGGGACAGCCCGCGCTCCTCAAGGCTGGTCCCGAGGGCGTGCACGCTGCCGCCCTCGGCCATGAAACGCCGGAGCATGTCCCCGGCGTAGCCGGGCAGCCCCAGGAGATTGAACACTCCGTCACCCATGCAGAGCAGGCGCACGTCGAAGCCGCCGTTGGTCAGCATGGCCCAGGCGGCGCGCAGGCCGAGCACCGCGGGCTCCTGCCCGGGAGTCTTGCGCACCACGACATTGACAGTGGAAAACATCCGGGGCCTCCTAGTTGCCGATGGCGAGAAGCACGTCCGTCGCCATCAGGAAACGGGTGTAGGAGTTGCCGACGTCGCCACGCTCCACGCCGTCCAGATAGGGGCAGCCTTCGGTGCCCCGGCTGTATTCCGTGGTGTGGCAGGTGGCGATCTTGGCCCCCAGCCGGGTCAGCTCCTCGATCTTTTCCGAAAGGACGTAGCCGTCCATGTGCGCCCGCAGGGCGTCGGAGATGGCCGAGCGGCCCTCGACGGGCACGGGCTTGTTGGCCAGGTTGCAGCCGTTGCCGTAGAGGAAGAGGTTGACCTTGCCGCCCTTCTCCAGAATGGCCTTGGAGAGGTTCACGGCGAAGACCGCGTCGTCGTTTTCCGTGCTGCCGGAGAGCAACACCAGGGTGATGGTTCGCGACATGCCTTCTCCTCCTACAGGGCCACGACCTGGTCGTGGTCGTCCAGGATCAGCCCGGCCATGCCGGGGTAGTCCACGATCCGGACCTTGGGGTCCAGGGTCAGCCCCCGGGCCTGGACCGCGTCCTCGGCGGCGTAGAACTCCTCCACGCCCAATTCCTCGAGCCCGGGCAACATGCCCGGGAGGCCGAAGAAGACGGCGTCGCCCACCAGGAGGACGGTCTTGTCCTCGTCTCCGGCGAGCACCCGGATCTCCTCGGCGTATTCCTTGCGCATCTTGTTCAGAAGCAGCAGCATGGCGATGTCTCCGCGAAGCCGGGTCTAGACCCGCTCGATCTCGTAGTCGAACTCCAGGCCTTCCTCCATGGAGTAGGTCACCAGGGAGCCGCGATAGAGGGCGGTCTGGATGGTGTCGAAGGCCGCCTCGTCCAGGTCCTCCGCGCTGACCTGCACCCGCAGGTCGATGTGCGTGAAGGCGGTGCGCATGGAGTCGGTCTTTTCCTTGGAGACGGTGGCCTCGGCGGTCATGCGCACGGGCTTGCCCGCCGCGCGCTTGATGTCGTTCCACAGGGAGTTGGTGTAGCAGGCGATGGCCGCGGCCACGAGAAAACGGCCGCCCATGTGCTCGTTGGCCTTCTGGTCCGGGGTCAAGGCCGAGCTGTCGTAGTTGATGACCGGCAGCGCGGCGGAGCCGGTTCCGATCTTCCACTGGGAATCACTGCCGCGTTCGAAAGTCAGGGTCATAGTCTCTGACATATGCATGCTCCGTATCAGCTGATGCGAAGTCGCATCACGGTTGGCTTCTTTTTTTCATCGTCGCGTCACATTGCATGGCACTCCAGGCGAGGGGCGCGAACTGTGCAGACTCCACTCCTCAGATGTTGCGTTCGGATCAGGCTTCTCATCATCGTGACCGTGGTAAAGCAAGGCCCATGCCACGAAATTCACAAGGGGGCCATCCCCTTGTGCGCCGACAATTCCGACTGATTTAGTACGGAATTATGCGTGGCCTTGCTTCCCGGCGCATCACCCGGGCCGCTTTCAGACGAAACGACGATTGTTCCAATTCGCACATTTCTTGTTTGAAAGGCTGCGGGCTCGGGGATTTCGCGGCGTCGAGGCTTTAATATGCTGATTTTAATCATCATGGATCGCAATAGCCGACAGCGGCCGACGGCATGTGCCGCCCATGCCCGGCAGGTTCAAAACGGGACAAGCGCCCCATCCGTCGCCTGCGGCGGGGAAAATGCGACATTTATGGCATTAAAGGCGTCACACCTGGCATAACCACAAAATAACCATAAAACCGACATGTTGTCAGGAGCGCTCTTGGAAATGACGACACATATGTCACGACACGGTGTCGCCGCATCTGGATTTCGTCCATTATCCCCTATCTTTTCCTCGAGTTCCGGCTGCCGACGGATTGGCCCGCTTTTTGGATAGGCCGAGAAACTCCGGGCGCCGTCATTGTTTCGGATCAGGCCGCCCCTTTCATCATCGTCGCTACGCGGCGCGTTCGGAGAAAAAAGTGTCATCGGCTCGAACGGTTCCGGGCCCGCCCCGCGGGTTGGACAATCGACGCGGACAACAACAGAAGCAAGGAAGAGATCATACATGAAGACAATGGCGAAAAAGGCGGCCGTCATAGGATTCGACTGCGCCATACCGAAACGGTTGCAGGCCCTGGTGGCCGAAGGAGCCCTGCCCAACTTCAAGAAATTCATCGAGGACGGCAGCTACATGACCGAGGGCTACAACCTGCCCACCGTGACCCCGCCGTCCTGGGCCACCATCTGCACCGGCGCCTACCCCCGGACCCACGGCGTGGAGGACTACTATTACTATCTCGAGGGCGAGAGCCTGGAGCACAAAAAGACCTGCCAGGCCTTCGGCTCCGAGATCCTCACCGCCGAGACCATCTGGGACGCCTGGGACAAGAAGGGCAAGAAGTGCATCGTGGTCAACTACCCCATGTCCTGGCCGAGCAAGATGAGAAACGGCGTCATGGTCATGGGCGAGGGCCTCTCCCCGGCCGAGACCCGCTGGCAGCAGCTGGGCAACGCCCACAAGGAGTACCTGGCTTCCGAGAGCGTGGTCTCCTCGGACTTCTACCCCATGGGCGTCCAGGCCCGCTTCGACGACGCCAAGGGTTGGGCCAACCTGCCCGCCGGAGCCGAGGAGCCCCTGGAGGCGGTCATTCCCATCACCTTCAAGGAGTCCATGGAGCCCCTCAAGGGCCAGACATGGTACGCCCTGACCTGGGAAGGCGGCGACGACGGCTACGACCGCTTCGCCCTCTGTCCCGAGCGCGACTTCTCCAAGGCCTTCTTCACCATCGGCGCCGGCCAGTGGAGCGGCGTGGTGACCCACGACTTCACCATCGCCGCCGACGGCCGCACCGAGAAGGGCACTTTCCGCTGCAAGCTCATGGAGCTTTCCGACGACGCCGAGAGCTTCCGGCTCTACATCACCGGAATCTCCGGCTTCAGCGGCTTCACCGCCCCGGCCGAGGCGGCCGACAAGCTGGCCATCGCCGACCAGGTCATCTGCAACGACATGGGCCTGGTGGCCTTCATCCACGGCGTCATCGACATGGACACCGTGGTCGAGCTGGCCCAGTTCCACTCCGACTGGCTCACGGCCGCGGCCACGTCCACGCTCAAGGCCAACCCGGACTGGGATCTCTTCTACATGCACACCCACCTGGTGGACTGGTTCTACCACGGCTGGCTCTCGGACATGGACAGCGAGGACGCGGTCCGCCGCGAACGGGCCCTGGACATGGAGCGCCGCATCTACCAGATCGAGGACCGGCTGCTGGGCAACCTGCTCAAGACCCTGGGCGACGACGCCCTGGTCTGTCTCTGCTCGGACCACGGCGCCACGCCCATGGGCCCGATCTTCAACACCGCCGAGGCCCTCAAAGCCGCCGGGCTGTGCCACTACGAGCCCAAGGCCTCGGAAAACTACTGGGAGATCTACGAGGAGTCCGAGGGCTACAACTACATCCTGGACGTGACCAAGTCCAAGGCCGTGCCCCAGCGCTACATGTTCGTCTACGTGAACCAGGAGGGCAAGTATCCCGGCGGCATCGTCAAGCCCGAGGATTACGAAGAGGTCCGCGACGCGATCATCGACGCCCTGCTGGACTACAAGCACCCCCAGACCGGCAAACGGCCGGTGCTCCTGGCCGTGCGCAAGGAGGACGCCAAGGTCTTCGGCATGGGCGGGGCCCAGGCCGGCGACGTGGTCTACGCCCTCAAGCCCGAGTACATGGCCGAGCACGGCTACGGCCTGCCCACGGGCGTGTCCGGCTGCGGCGAGCTGAAGAACGTGCTCATCTTCAAGGGCCCGAACGTCAAACGCAACTTCCGTTACGAACGGCCCCGCTGGCTGGCCGACATCGTCCCCACCCTCTGCTACATGACCGGCAATCCCATCCCGGCCGACGCCGAGGGCGGCCCCATCTACCAAATCATGGAAAACCCCGACCTGAACGGGACCAAGGATTGAACAACCAGTTCCCCGGGGCCGAGCCCCGGGGAGCGCGAAAGGAGATCCGCGATGGCTGAAAAGAAAGTGATCCTGCTGCTGGCCGGAGAGGTCAGCCTGGACGGCGGCGACGCCGCGAAGAAGTTCAAGAAGAAGGCCGTGCTCGTGAACAACTACACGGCCGGGGACGTGGCCGCCGAGGCCTTGCGCGTGGCCGGCGCCGCCGCCGTGGCCCCGGAAGGCATCGCCCAGGCCCTGGAGGCCGGCGCGGCCCTCTGCGTGGTCAAACTCGGCGCGCCCGACGCCGCCGCCCTGGACGCGGCCCTGGCCAAGGCCCTGGAGGCCGCCGACCGCCGCACCCTGGTGGTTCTGGCCGGATCGAACCTGCTGGCCTTCCAGGGGCTCGGCGTGAACACCAAGACCGGCTCCACCGATCGTCAGGCCTTCGCCCGCGACGTGGTGCCCACCCTGGCCCACATCGCCGACCTGCCCATTCCCGACGACACCACCGGCGCGGTGCTCTACCAGGTGCTCAAGGAAACCAACCTCAAGCTGAACGAATTCATCAAGCTCAAGGAAGCCCTGGCCCGCATGGAAACCGCGCTCCAGCGTGACAATCGCGAACCCTGGGACAAACACGACTGCGCGTGATATGCTGTCACCATGAGTGAGGAGGTCGACGGTCCTCCGCCGGGATGGGCGAGCCCTGTGCGCGCCCATCCCTTTTCCGTTTCAGGAACCGACAAAACACAAGGGCATCCATGGTCGCCGAACTGATCCGCCGCGTCCCGCGCAACTCGCTGGCCGCCAACCTTTTCCTGCTTACCGCCGGGGCCCTGCTCTACGTCCTCGGCTACAACGGCATCGCCGCCTCCCAGCAGTTCATCCCCGGCGGGCTCTACGGCCTGGGGGCCCTGATCCAGGACTGGACCGGGCTGCAATCCACGGCCTTCTGGTACACCCTGCTGAACATCCCGGTCTTCATCTACGCCCTGGGCGGGGTCAGCACCCGCTTCTTCCTGCTCAACCTCTACTGCATGGCCGTCATCGCCCTGCTCACGGCCTACCTGCCCGTGGACCTGGGCATCCACGACCGGCTGCACGCGGCCATCGCCGCCGGGGCGGTCATGGGCGCGGGCAGCGGCGTGATCCTGCGCTCCAGCGGGGCCGGGGGCGGGCTGGACGTCCTGGCCGTGATGCTCAACCGGCGCTACGGCCTGCGTATCGGCGTCTTCTATTTCCTGGTCAACTCCGCGCTCATGCTGGCCGCGGCGGTCCGGCTGGAGGCCGATCTGGTGGTGGCCTCCATCGTGCTCCAGTTCGTCAGCTCCCTGGTCACGGAGTACGTGCTTTCGCTCTTCAACCAGCGCAAGGCGGTCTGGATCATCTCGCCGGAGTCCGGGCGCATCGCCAAGGCCCTGGCCGGCGAAACCAACCTGGGCTCCACCATGCTCAAGGGCCAGGGAGGATTCAGCGGCTCGGACGTGGAACTGCTCTTCTCCATCACCGACAACATGCACGTGAAGCGGCTCGAGGATCTCGTCTTCAGCATCGACCCCAAGGCGTTGTTCGTGGTCGAGAACACCTTCAACGTGCTCGGCGGGGCCTTCGGCGGCCGCAAGCCCCTCTGAGCCGGAATCAGATGCCGTATTGGCGGATCTTGCGCTGCATGGTGCGCAGGTTCAGCCCAAGGGCCTGGGCCGTCTCGGCCTTGCGCCAGCGGTTCCGCTCCAGGGCCTTGAGCAGGAGCGCCTTCTCGTAGCGCGCCACGGCCTCGTCGAAGGTCAGGGCGCCCGCTTCCCGCAGATCGGCCTCCAGGGGCACCTCCGGGGCCTTGCCGCTCAACTCCAGGAAGTCGATCTCCCCGAAGGTCACGTAGCGGTCCAGGAGGTTCTGCATCTCCCGGATGTTGCCCGGCCAGTCATAGTTCTCCAGGGCGATGCGCAGGCCCGGCGGGAGCATGGCCGCGCTGTTCTCCACGCCGGTCTTGCGCGAGAGGATGCTGTCGATCAGCAACGGGATGTCCTCCTTGCGCGCACGCACGGGCGGCAGGTGGATTGCCAGCACGTGCACGCGGTAGAAGAAGTCCGCGCGCATGGTCTTTTGCTGGACCATCTCCTTGAGGTCGCGGTTGGTGGCCGAGACGAGCCGGAAGTCGGAACGGCGGGGCACGGTCTCGCCCACGGGGATATACTGTTTGGTCTCGATGGCCCGCAGGAGCTTGACCTGGAGCCCCAGGCTCAGCTCCCCGAGTTCGTCCAGGAAGAGCGTGCCGCCGTCGGCCGCCGCCAGATAGCCCTGGCGGGTGTCCACCGCGCCGGAGAAGGCGCCCTTCTTGTGCCCGAAGAACTCGCTCTCCAGGAGCTGCTCCGGGATGGCCCCGCAGTTCACCGGCACATACTTGCCCGGCCGTCCGCTCAATTCGTGGATGGTCCGGGCCACGAGATCCTTGCCCGTGCCGGTCTCGCCCAGGATGATCACGCTCGTGTCGCTCTGCGCGGCCTTGAGGATGAGCGTGTAGACGTTGTTCATGGCCTCGCTCTTGCCCACGATCTCGCCCAGGCCGCAGCTGCCCTTGACCGAGGAGCGCAACCGCTCGTTCTCCTCCTGGAGCCGCAGCTCCTGCATCTTCTGGGCGCTGACGTCCATGATGATGCCTTCCAGGCCCACGGCGACTCCCTGCTCGTCGTAGACGGCCTCGCCCTGGTCCCAGATCCACTTGACCTCGCCCGAGGACATGGTCACCCGGTACATGGTCTTGTAGGGCGTGCGCTCGAGAACACCGCGCAGCACGTCCCGGCGCATGCGCTCCAGGTCGTCCGGATGGGTCATGCGCTCGATGGTGTTCTTGCGGCCGCGCACCAGATCGTCGGGGGTGTAACCCAGCAGGTCGATGCTGCCCCGGCTGACGAACTCCAGCGAATACGTGTAACCCTCGGCGATGGTGCAGCGGTAGGCCATGCCCGGCAGGCTGTCCATGAGCCGCGCGATCTTGTCCTCGCTCTTGCGGAGCTGGCGGCGGATGTCCTCGCTCTCGTCCGCCTGTTCACGCAGGGATTCGTTTTCGCGGACCAATTCGTCATAATGTCGCGGCATGGGCTTATCCTCTTCGCCAAAACATGTCGCTTTTGGCGGCAAAAATGTCGTTATCTGAACTCCCTGTAACCCTTCATCTCTTTCATTGCAACGACAAAACAGTCATGCCGCCCGACCGCGCCGCCAGGTCGATATCCGCTGCCGCCGCCCGGGAACCCTTGTTCCACACCGGTACAAGCTCCTGGCACCAAAACTGCTTACCCCGCCCAACGTCACCAAGGAGCCCCCGGATGTCCGAAGCCTCTCTTTCCGCAACCGCCCTGGTCGCCCGGCGCGACCTGACATTCGCCAAAAAGGGCCTGCTCTGGGCCCTGCTCTCCGGCGCCCTCTGGGGCGCCAACGGCGTGATCCTCGGGCTGGCCCTGAACCGCCAGCCCTTCGCCGGGTCGCCGCTCTGGCTCCTGGCTCCGCTGACCCTGGCGGGCATGCACGACGTGATCTCCGGCTTCTGGAACCTCCTCTACAACTGGCGGACCGGCCGCCTGCGCGAGATCGGACGCAGCCTGTTCACCCGGCCGGGCCTGATGGTCTGCCTGGGAGCCCTGTTCGGCGGCCCCGTCGGCATGGGCTCCTATCTCATCGGACTGAATCTGGCCGGACCGGCCTACGTCTTGCCGATCACCTCCTTGTACCCCGCCGTGGCGGCCGCCCTGGCCATGATCTTCCTCAAAGAAAAGATCGTGGCCAGGGCCTGGTTCGGCCTGGCCCTCTGCGTCTGCGGCGTGGCCGTCATCGGCTGGGCCCCGCCCGAGTCCGCACCCGGCCCGATGTTCTTCCTGGGCATCGGCATCGCCGCCCTGGCCACCCTGGGCTGGGGCGCGGAGGGCGTGCTCTCCACCAGCGGCATGGACCTGCTGGACCCGGCCGTGGCCCTGAACATCCGCCAGCTGATCAGCGGCTGCACCTACCTCCTCGTGGTCCTGCCCCTGGCCGGGGGCTGGTCCATGCTGGGGCAGGCCGTCTTCTCCGAGGCCGCGCCCCTGCTCTGCCTGGCCGCCGGGCTGGGGGCCTGCTCCTACCTCTGTTGGTACCGGGGCATGAACATGACCGGCGTGAGCCGGGCCATGGCCTGCAACGTGACCTACGCCCTCTGGGGCATCCTCTTCAGCGCCCTGTTCACGGACACGGAGATCACCGCCAACCTGGTGGCCGGGGCGCTGGTCATCCTCTGCGGCATGGTCCTGGTGGTCGGCAACCCGCGCGAGATGACCAGCCTGCGCAAGACGGCCTGAGCCGAGGAAACGACGATGTTCGGCATGCACCCCCCGTTGCGTTTCATGGTGGCGCGACTGCTGGCCGAAGGCCGTGCCGGTCGGGTCGATGAACTCATGCGCAGCCTGGAGCCGCTCTACGGCGGCGAAAAGCAGTTCACGCGCCGGAACCTGGAGGAACATCTCCAGGCCCTCAAGGCCGTGGGCATCGTCGAAATCGCGGAGACCTCCCGGGATTCCGCCGGGGATCTGGCCTACAGCTACCGCATCAGCGAAACCGGGCGGAAGCTGATGGCGCGCCTGACCCGAACATGACCTCGCCTCCGGGCGGACAACCCACACGCAAGCGGGAGCGGACATGGACGGCATGAAACTCGGCACGAGGATAGGATTGGGGTTCGGCGTCCTGCTGCTGCTCTGCCTGGGCATCGGCGGACTGTCCTTCTGGAGCATGTCCTCCGTCGCCCGCCAGTCCTCGACCCTCATCCAGGAATACATGCCCGAGGTGGAGTTGGTGACCTCCTTGCGCCGGGCCGTGGGCGACGCCGCGGGCGACATGCGGGCCTTCACCCTCTCCCAGGACGCGGCCTGCCTCCAGGACGCCGCCGAAGCCATGGACGAGGTGGACCGGCTGCTCGGCGAGGCCGAAGAGCTGGGCAAGCGCGCGCCCGAACTTCAGATGTTGCGCCAGAGCCTCGATCCCATGCGTCAGGCCGCCGCCGAATACCGTAGCCGCATCGGGGAGGTGCGCAGCGTCAGCGAGACGGTCAAGAGTCAACGCGAGGAACTCTTCAAGTGGGCCGAGGTCTTCGACGAGGGACTCACGAGTTTCCTGGAACTGGAGCATGCCCGCCTGGAGGAGGGCATCGAGGCCCACGCCGACCCCGCGGAGCTTTCCGGCCGTCGAGCCAAGATCGCCCTGGCCACGGAGGTCATGGGACTGGCGGCCCGCATCCGGGAAACCAACTGGCGGGCCCAGGCCCTGCGCGACGCCTCCCTGGTTCAGAGCGCCGGGGATCTGCACACCGACGCGGCCCAGCGGGTGCGGACGCTGCGCCAGTCGGCCTTCAAGGCCGAGGAGATCAAGCTCCTGGAGCCCATGCGTACGGCCTTGGAGCAATACCAAGCCAGCCAGGAAGCCGTGCTTGAAGGCGTACGCGCCATCGGCGCGGCCGGAACGGCCCTGGGCGTCACGGCCGAACATCTCGAATCCCTCGCCGGCGAAACCGTACGCTCCGGCCTGTCCAGCTCCAAGACCTCCGCCCAATCCACCATGAACGAACTTTCCCGGTCCAGGACCGGCCTTCTGATCGGCCTTGGCGCGGCTCTGCTCATAGGAGTCGCCGCGGCCGTGCTCATGACCCGCGCCGTTACCCTGCCGCTGGTGGAGGGCGTCGCCTTCGCCAGGGCCGTCGCCGCCGGGGACCTGGACCGGGAACTGGCGATCGTGCGCCGGGACGAGATCGGCCATTTGGCCGAGGCCTTGCGTGAGATGGTCGCCACGCTCAAACGCAACCTGTCGGACATCCAGGCCAAGAGCGGCCAAGCCGACCGCGAGGCCGAAAACGCCCGCGAGGCCTTGGCGCAGGCCAAGGCGGGCGAAGCCAGGGTGGCCGCGCTCATCGCCACCATGCGCGAAGCCGCGGGCGGGGTCGAAGACATCGCCGGGCGTGTTTCCGTGGCCGTGGCCGACCTCTCGGGCCGGGTGGACCTGACCGCCCGGGGGGCCGAGGTGCAGAAGGGGCGCATGGAGGAGATCGCCACGGCCATGCAGCAAATGAACGCGGCCGTGCTGGAGGTGGCCAAGAACGCCTCCAGGGCCTCCAGCAGCGCGGAAAACGCCAAATCCGAGGCCCACGAGGGCGCGGACATCGTCCGTCAGGCCATCGAGATCATCGGCCGAACCGAACAGGCCACGGCCAAGCTGCGCGCGGACACCGCCGCCCTCGGAGAACAGGCCCAGGCCGTGGGCGGCGTGATCGGCGTCATCAACGACATCGCGGACCAGACCAACCTGCTGGCCCTGAACGCGGCCATCGAGGCCGCCCGCGCGGGCGAGGCCGGGCGAGGCTTCGCGGTGGTGGCCGACGAGGTGCGCAAGCTGGCCGAGATGACCATGCGGGCCACCGGGGAGGTGGGCGAGAAGATCAGCGCCATCCGCGAGGCCACCAGCAGCAACATCGCCAGCGTGGAGACCACTGCGGCCACCGTGGCCCAGGCCGCCGCCCTGAGCCGGGACTCGGGCCGGGCCCTGGACCGCATCGCCGCCCTGGCCCTGGACAGCGCCAACCAGGTCCAGGGCATCGCCGCGGCGGCCGAACAACAGTCGGTGGCCACCGAACGCATCCATCAGGCCGTGGAGGAAGTGGGACAGATCACGCGCGAGACCTCCGACGGCATGACCCGTTCCGAGCAGGCCACCGCCCAGCTCTCCACGCTCACCGGCAACCTCAAGGACCTCATCCGGGAACTGAACGAGCAGGCGTGATCGACGGTCGGCCGGCGGCCTGGGGTTCGCCGACCGCGCGGGACAAAGGTCGCTCACTCCTCCGAAAAGGCCTTGGCCCCGGGATTTTCGTGGACTATCCTCGCTCCCGTGTGGTGAAAGCGCGGAGGTGACGACATGCGGGAGGGTTTCATCCCGGCTCCCGGCGGCAGGGTTTTCTACCGGATCATCGGCCAGGACGCGACCGGCGTTCCGCTGCTGGCGCTGCACGGCGGCCCCGGCATCCCGCATGACTATCTGGAGCCGCTGGAGGCTCTGGCCGACGAACGACCCGTGGTCTTCTACGACCAGCTCGGCTGCGGCGAATCGGACCGGCCGGGCGATCTTTCCCTTTACACCCTGCCCCGCTTCGTGGAAGAACTCGCGGCCGTGCGCCGGGAGCTCGGCCTGGAGCGGGTCCACCTCCTCGGCCAGTCCTGGGGCTGCATGCTGGCCGTGGAATACATGTTGGTAAGCCGTCCCGCCGGAGTGGCGAGCCTAGTGCTCTGCGGCCCTTGCCTCGACTCGCGGCGCTTCGCCGAAGACCAGCGCGTCCATCTCGAACACATGCCCGAGGCCGTGCGCGAAGCGGTTCTGAAGGCGGAGGCGTCCGACGACTTCACCGCGCCCGACTACCAGGCGGCCATCATGGAGTACTACCGGAAACACGTCTGCCGCCTAGACCCCTGGCCCGAGTGCTTGAATCGGGCCGTGGAGAAAATGAACCCGGCGATCTATGAACACATGTGGGGACCGAGCGAATTCACCGCCCGGGGCACGCTCAGGAACCACGGCCGAACCGAGGAGTTGGGGGCGATCGATGCCCCCGTCCTGTTCACCTGCGGCCGCCTGGACGAAGCGCGGCCGGAGACCGCGGAGGAATACCGAGCCAGCATTCCCGGAGCCGAGCTGCGGATCTTCGAGGACGCCTCCCATGAACACCACCTGGAACAGACCGAAGCCTTTCTCGCCGCCGTGGCCGATTTCCTGCGGCGGGCCGACGAATCCGTGAGGCGGTCCTGAGCGGCACCGCGCGGACGAGAAGAGAACACACTCAGCACATGGAGCCGATCCCATGAAATCCCGCACCGAACACGACTTTCTCGGCGAGAGGGAGATTCCTTCCGGCGCCTATTACGGCATCCAGACCCTGCGCGCCGTGGAGAACTTCAACATCTCCCGCCGCTCCATCTCCCACTGGCCCGAGATGATCACGGCCCTGGCCCAGGTGAAGAAGGCCGCGGCCACGGCCAACATGCAACTCGGCGTGGTCCCGGCCGAGATCGGCGGGGCCATCCGCTCCGCCTGCGACGAAATCATCGCCGGCAGCCTCCACGACCAGTTCCCCGTGGACTGCATCCAGGGCGGCGCGGGCACCTCCACGAACATGAACGCCAACGAGGTCATCGCCAACCGCGCCCTGGAACTCCTGGGGCGCGAGAAGGGCCAGTACGAGCACTGCCACCCGAACAACCACGTGAACTGCTGCCAGTCCACCAACGACGTCTATCCCACGGCCTTCCGTCTGGCCCTGTACAACGACCTGACCGCGCTCACGGGCGACATGGCCCATCTGCAGGAGGGATTCGCCAACAAAGGCGAGGAGTTCGCCGACGTGCTCAAGATGGGCCGGACCCAGCTTCAGGACGCCGTGCCCATGACCCTGGGCCAGGAGTTCTCGGCCTACGCCACGACCCTGGGCGAGGACATCTGCCGCGTGCGCGAGGCCCGCGACCTGGTCCTGGAGATCAACCTCGGGGCCACGGCCATCGGCACCGGGATCAACGCCCCCGAGGGCTACGCCCGCCTGGCCACCGAGGCCCTGCGCGAGCAAACCGGCCTGCCCTTCGTCACCTCGCCGAACCTGGTGGAGGCCACCTGGGACACCGGGGCCTACGTGCAGGTCTCCGGCGTGCTCAAGCGCGTGGCCGTGAAGCTCTCCAAGATCTGCAACGACCTGCGGCTGCTCTCCTCCGGCCCTCGCGCGGGCCTGAACGAGATCAACCTGCCCAAGATGCAGCCCGGTTCCTCGATCATGCCCGGCAAGGTCAATCCCGTGATTCCCGAAGTGGTCAACCAGGTGGCCTACGACATCATCGGCAAGGACGTGACCGTGTCTCTGGCGGCCGAGGGCGGCCAGCTGGAGCTGAACGTCATGGAGCCGGTCATCGTCAACTGCCTGTTCCAGGGCATCGACATGCTCCGCCGCGCCTGCCGCGTGCTGCGCGACCGCTGCGTGGACGGCATCACCGCCAACCGCGACGACTGCCGCCGGATGGTCGAGAACAGCATCGGCATCATCACCGCCCTCAACCCGCTCATCGGCTACGAGAAGTCCGCGGCCGTGGCCCGGGAGGCCCTGGAGACCGGCGCGTCCGTCTACGAGCTGATCCTCAGGCACAAGCTCCTGAGCAAGGAAAAGATGGACGAGGTGCTTTCACCCGAAAACATGATGCGGCCGCGCTTCATCGGAAGCTGACGAGGCCGGGGCTCAGCCTTCCCGGCTGAACGGGCGGCCCAGGTCGGCCGGGGCGTTGCCGAGACGCCGCAGACGCTCCAGCCGGTTGGACGCCGCCAGCACGAACAGGGTCAGGACGTAGGGCAGGACGCGCAGGATCCAGACCGGGACCGCGTCCAGTCCCGCTGCCTGGAAGTAGAACTGGAGGGCCGAGAGCCCGCCGAAGAGGAGCGCGCCCACGGCCACCCGGCCGGGCCGCCAGCCGGCGAAGACGACCATGGCGATGGCGATGTAGCCCTGGCCCGCGCTCATGCCGTCCTTCCAGCCCGGGGTGAAGCAGAGCGAGAGGTAGGCCCCGGCCAGACCGGCCAGACACCCGCCGAAGAGCACGCAGAGGCTGCGCGTCAGCCGCACCGGCACGCCCGCCGCGTCCGCGGCCTGGGCGTTCTCGCCCGAGGCCCGCACGGCCAGACCGGCGCGGGTGCGCGCGAGGAACCAGCAGACCAGGGGCAGCAGGACATAGGCCGCGTAGGCCAGGGGCGGCTGGCGGAACAGGACGTCGCCCAACGCCGGGATGTCCGCCAGCAGCGGCATGTCGTACGACGGCAGGCGCAGACCCTGGCCGCCGATCCAGGCCCGGCCCAGGAAGCTCGTGCCGCCTATGCCGAGCAGACCCACGGCCAGGCCGGAAAGCACCTGGTCCGCCCCGCAGCCCACGCTGAACAGGGCGTGCAGCGAGGCCAGGGCCATGCCCGCCAGGGCGGCCGCGCCCACGGCGGCCAGGGGATCACCCGTGGCCGCGCCCACCGCGAATCCCGCCAGGGCCCCGGCCAGCATCATGCCCTCCAGGCCCAGGTTGAGCACCCCGCCGCGCTCGGAAAGCGCCTCGCCCAGGGCCGCCAGGAGCACGGCGATGGAGGACTTCACCGCGATCTGGGCCACCAGGATCAGGTCATTGCCCACGGCCGCCTCCGTCCGCGCCGCCCAGGACCACGCGGCGGCCCGAAATCCACTCGCCCAGAAGCAGGCCGAAGAGGAGCGCGGCCTCGATCACCGCAACCACGGCCCCGGGCAGGCCCAGGGCGGTCTGGAGTTGGTCCCCGCCGACCTCCGCCGCGCCCAGGAACACGGCCGCCGGGACCACGGCCAGGGGATGCAGCCGGGCCAGGAAGGCTACGATGATGCCGTCGAAGCCGTAGCCCGAGGCCAGGCCGTCCTGAAGGCGGTGCTGCATCCCCAGAACCTCGCAGGCCCCGGCCAGCCCGGCCAGGGCCCCGGAAAGACAGAGGGCCAGGACCGTGATCCGCTCCACCCGGAATCCGGCGTAGCGCGCGGCGGACGGGCTGTGGCCGATGATCCGTGCCCGGTAGCCGAAACCCGTGCGCCGGAGGAGGAACAGGAGGAGCGCGGCGCAGGCCAGGGCCAGACCCAGGCCCAGGTGCAGGCGGGTGCCGGGCCAGACCGGCAGGAAGGAGGCGGCGGGCAGCTCGGCCGTGCCCGGGAAGCCGAACCCGGCCGGATCGCGCCAGGGGCCGAAATAGAGGTGCTCCATAAAGATCACGGCCACGTAGTTCAGGAGCAGGGTGGAGAGGATCTCGTTGACCCCGCAGCGGGTCTTGAGCAGCGCGGCCAGACCGGCCCAGAGCCCGCCCAGGAGGGCCCCGGCCAGGAGGCAGGCCGGGATCAGGGCCCAGGGACCGGCCTCGGGCCAGAGCCGCAGCCCCACCAGGCCCGCGCCGACCGCGCCGAACACGAACTGGCCCTCGGCCCCGATGTTCCAGACCTGGAGCGAGCAGCACAGGGCCACGGCCAGGCCGGTGAGGGTCAGGGGCGCGGCCTTGAGCAGTACCTCGGTGAAGGCCCCGGGATACCCGAGCGCGCCCCGGATCATGGCCGCGTAGGCCGCCAGGGGGTCGGCTCCGAGCGCGGCGAAGGCCGCCGCGCCGAGGACCAGGGCCAGGACCAGGGCCGCTCCCGTGGCCGGGAGCCCGCCCAGGGGCGGCGGGCCGTGACGCTTTTCCAAACGGATCACGCGGCCTCCAGACCGGACATGAGCCGCCCCAGGACGTCCAGGGCCCCCGGCGCGCCGGAATCGACCCAGCCCGCCGGACGCCCGCGATAGAGGACCATCACCCGCGAGGCCAGGGCCAGGGCCTCCTCGGGGTCGCCGGTGAGCAGGATCACGGCCGCGTCGTCGGCCGCGCGCGCCAGGGCGGCGCGCACTTCGGCCACGGCGGACACGTCCAGGCCCTGGGTGGGTTGCTCCACCACCAGCAACGGAGCTTCCTTGTGGAGTTCTCGCGCCAGGATGAACTTCTGCAGATTGCCGCCGGACAGTTCGCGGGCCAGGGCTCCGGGACCGGAGGCCGCGATGCGGAACTCCTCGATGGCCCGACGCACGAGCCGGTCGGCCCCGGCGAAGTCCGGGAAAAGGCTCCGGCCGCCGGGCGTGGTGAGCAGGAAATTCTCGCGCAGGGTCAGGTCCGGGACCGTGGCCTGACCGTGCCGGTCCTCGGGCACGAAGGCCACCCGCTCGCGTTCCGGCGGCCAGCGACGCGCGTCCATGTCCCGGCCCAGAAAAACGATCCGGCCGGACACGGGCGGCCGCACCCCGCCCAGAGCCTGGGCCAGGGCCTCCAGGCCGTTGCCGGCCACGGCCGTGACCGCCACGATCTCCCCCTGTCGGGCCTCGATGTCGACACCGGAGAAGGCGGGCAGCCCCTGGGCGTCCGAGCCGCCCAGGCCCCGCGCGGAAAAGACCGTTTCGCCCGCCGCGCGCCGGAGCCGGGCCGGAGGCGTCCCGCTCTCCCCGCCCATCATGAGCCGGGCCAGTTCGGCGGGGTCCAGCTCCGAGGCCGGGCCCAGGTTGCGGGCCACCACTCGACCGCGCCGGAGTATGGAAACCTCGTCGGCGGCCAGGCCGATCTCCTCCAGCTTGTGGCTCACGAAGACCACGGCCCGGCCATCGGCGGCCAGACGGCGCAGCAGGGCGTAGAGTTCAAGGATTTCCTCCGGGGCCAGCACCGAGGTGGGCTCGTCGAGAATGAGCACGCCCGCATCGCGGGCCAGGAGTTTGAGAATCTCCACCCGCTGGCGCTCGCCCATGGACAGGTCGTCGATGCGCCGCTCCGGCTCCACGGGGATGCCGAAGCGCTCGCCCAGATCCCGGACCTCGCCGGGGCCGAGCAGGCGGCCCAGGGCCAGGGAAAGGTTCTCGGCCACGCTCAGGGGGCCCACGAGCATGAAGCGCTGATGGACCATGCCGATGCCCAGGCGCAGGGAGCGGGCCGGGGAGTCCAGGCGCACCGGGCGGCCGCGCAGGAGGATGGTTCCGGAGTCCGGGCGGCGGCTCCCGGCCAGCATGCCCATGAGCGTGCTCTTGCCCGCCCCGTTCTCACCCAGCAGGGCGTGGACCCGACCCGCATGGAGGTCCAGGTCCACGGCGTCGTTGGCCGTGAAGGAGCCGAAGCGCTTGGTCAGGCCCCGGCAGGCAAGGAGCGGCGTGTCATGCGGCATGGCGAAAAAGGGGACCGGAAGCCGGTCCCCCGGTTGCGCGTCGGAACGCTAGTTCGGCAGCTTGCCGCCGACGCCCTTGACGAACCACTGCATGGTCAGCAGATCCTTGTCCGAGGCCTTCTGGCCCGCGGCGATGCGTTCCTTGCCGGACTGGTCCAGGATGGGACCGGCGAAGGACTCGTCCTGGCCCTTCTCCATCCGGGCCGCCACGGCCTGAACCTTGTCGCGCACGGCCTGGGGCACGGCCTTGCCCAAGGGCGAAAGCCCGACGACCCCGTCCTCCATGCCGCCGAAGTACTCCACCGGCTTCCAGGTTCCGTCCAGAACCTTGCGGACCTGGTCCACATAGACCCGGCCCCAGTGGAAGACCGTGGAGACCAGCGCGCAGTCCGCGCCGTAACGGGCCACGTCGTCGCAGTAGCCGACGGCGGCCACGCCCTTGGCGCAGGCGGCCTTGGCGCTGTCGGGCGTGTCGGCCATCTGGCGGATGAGGTCGTGGCCCCGGCCCGCCAGGGTTTCGGCCAGGGTGGTTTCGTTGACCGGATCGCGCCAGGCCTTGAGCCAGACCACGGTGTTCACCTTGGCCGGGTCGTGGGTGGCCTTGGCCTCGCCCAGGCCGCGCAGCAGGCCCAGGGTGAAGGCGTTGATCCCGCGCACCACTTCGGGGATGGGCTGGGTGGCCACGGTGCCCACGTTCTTGTAGCCCATGAGTCCGGCCAGGTAGCCCGCCAGATACTCGGTCTGCTCGATGCGGATCATGTAGGTGCCCATGTTCGGCCGGGTCTTGTAGCCCGCGCAGTGCATGAACTTCACCTTGGGGAACTCCCCGGCCACCTTGTACATGGCGTCCATGTGCGTGAAGGTGGTGCCGAAGACGATGTCATAGCCCTGCTGGGCGTAGGAGCGGATGACCCGCTCGGAGTCGGCCGGGCTCATGACGTTCTCGGTGTAGGACACCTCCACCTTGTCGCCCAGCTCCTTCTTGAGCTGTTCGATGCCCGCGTAATGGCTGGCGGTCCAGCCCTGGTCGTTGATGGTCTCCAGCAGCGCGAAGGCCACCCGGACCTTGTCCCCGGCGAACGCGGCCGAAGCGGCCGACAGCACCAGCGCGGCGGTCAGCGCCGCCATGAGGATTCTCTTCATCTCCCTCGCTCCTTGTTTGTCCGTGCGGGCGCATCCGGCCGCGCCGCTCCATCTGCGGACATACCCGATATTTCCCCGGCCCGCAAAGCCCTGGCATCCCGGCGGGATGCGCGGTGGAACCGATCGAGGGAGCGGAATCCAGGGGGAGTGATTCCCGATCGTTTTCTTGCTACTTGAACCGTCCTGCGACATACTGCCCGCGCAGCGAAATACGGGCAGGCCGTTCCGCCCCTCAGCGAGGGGCGTGGAATATCCCAGCAACCCGAACCCTGGAGAGCACCATGAAACGCATTCTTTCCCTGTTCCTCGCCGCCGCTCTGCTGGTCTCCTTCGCGGGAGCAGCCTCGGCCAAGAAACTCATCGTGGCCACGGACACCAACTTCCCGCCCTTCGAATTCAAGGATCCGGCCTCCGGCAAGCACACCGGCTTCGACGTGGAGCTGTGGGACGCCATCGCCAAGAAGATCGGCGCGGAGTACGACCTCCAGCCCATGGACTTCAACGGCATCATTCCCGGCCTCCAGTCCGGCCAGATCGACGTGGGCATCGCGGGCATGACCATCAAGCCCGAGCGCGCCAAGGTCGTGGACTTCTCCGACCCCTACTACAACGCGGGCCTGCTCATCCTGGTCAAGAGCGACAACAAGGACATCACGGACGTGAAGAGCCTGGCCGGCAAGGTCGTCTCCACGAAGCTCGGCACCACCAGCGAGGACTTCGTGAAGAAGGAGGCCGGAGCCAAGGACGTGAAGCTCTTCCCGAACAACGACGCCATGTTCATGGAGCTGCTCTCCGGCGGCGCCGACGCCGTGGTCTTCGACTCCCCGGTGGTCTCCGACTTCATGCGCACCGCGGGCAAGGGCCAGGTCAAGGTCGTCGGTCCCCTGTACCAGGGCCAGTCCTACGGCATCGCCTTCCCCAAGGGCAGCGCCCTGAAGGCCAAGGCCGACGCGGCCCTGAAGGCCCTCAAGGACAGCGGCGCCTACCGCACCCTGTACATGAAGTGGTTCGGCACGGAGCCGAAGTAACCCCAACGCCTTTCACGACCGAGGCCCGGACGCTCAGGCGTCCGGGCCTCGGTCCCGCCTTGAGACGAGGTTCCCATGGCCTTTCAGTTTGAACCAAGCGTGGTCATCGAGACTTTTCCCATGCTCATGCGCGGGCTGAAGTTCACCGTGCTCATCACGGTGGGCGGCCTGAGCTTCGGCTTCCTCCTGGGAGCCCTCTTCGGGCTCATGAAACTGGCCCGCTCCCCCTGGCCCCGCAAGCTGGCCGGAGCCTACATCGAGACCATCCGGGGCACGCCCATGCTCGTGCAGGCCATGTTCCTGTATTACGGCGTGCCCATGGCCCTGGGCATCCGCATCCACCCTCTGCTGGCGGGCGGCCTCGTCATCGCCGTCAACTCCGGGGCCTACATCGCGGAGATCGTGCGCGGAGCCATCCAGTCCATCCATTCGGGCCAGACCGAGGCCGGACGCTCCATCGGCCTCACCGGCTTCCAGACCATGCGCTACATCATCTGGCCCCAGGCCTTCCGGCGCATGATCCCGCCCCTGGGCAACCAGTTCATCATCAGCCTCAAGGACACCTCCCTGCTCATGGTCATCGGCGTCGGCGAACTTCTGCGCACCGGCCAGGAGATCGTGGCCGTGAACTTCCGGGCCTTCGAGGTCTATCTGGCCGTGGCCCTGGTCTACCTCGTCATGACCCTGAGCATCGCCGAGGCCCTGAAGCGGCTGGAGCGCCGCCTGCGCATCCGCCAGTAAGGATCATCGCATGATACGCATCACCAACCTGCACAAGCGCTTCGGCGACCTGGAAGTCCTCAAGGGCATCAACCTGCACGTCCGGCCCGGCGAGGTGGTCTGCATCATCGGCCCCTCGGGCTCGGGCAAGTCCACCGCCCTGCGCTGCATCAACCGCCTGGAGGAACCCTCCAGCGGGAACATCGTGGTGGACGGCCACGACATCATGGCCCCGGCCACGGACATCAACATGGTCCGCAGCGAGGCGGTCATGGTCTTCCAGCAGTTCAACCTCTTCCCGCACATGAGCGTGCTGGACAACGTGACCATCGGCCCCATCAAGGTGCGCGGCATGGCCCGCGCCAAGGCCGAGGATCTGGCCCTGGACCTGCTGGGCAAGGTCGGCCTGGCCGGCAAGGCCCAGACCTACCCGGACCAGCTCTCCGGCGGCCAGAAGCAGCGCGTGGCCATCGCCCGGGCGCTCTCCCTGCGACCCAAGGTCATCCTTTTCGACGAACCCACTTCGGCCCTGGACCCCGAACTGGTGGGCGAGGTGCTGGAGGTCATGAAGCAGCTGGCCCGCGAGGGCATGACCATGGTGGTCGTGACCCACGAGATGGGCTTCGCCCGCGAGGTGGCCGACCGCGTGCTGTTCATCGACGAGGGCCGCATCCAGGAAGAAGGCCCGGCCAAGGAGTTCTTCGCCAGCCCGAAGAACCCCCGCCTGCGGGACTTCCTGGGCAAGGTCATCCCGCACTGACCTCGGGGCCCGGCATGGCCGGGCCTTTTCTTTCCTCCGCGACTTTTCCGCCCCGGGCCCGACTTCCCGCTTGCGCCCGCATTCCCCAGTAGATAGAGTGCCTTACCATCAGAGGCCCGGCGCGACGCGGACGGGTCCACACCTTCGGCAAGCGAGGCCAGCATGGGATTCAGCCTCAAGGACATCCTCCACGGAAACGCCCGCCAGCTCCTGCGGCTGGAGACCGATCCCGGCCTGGGCTGCACCGAACCGGCGGCCATCGGGCTCTGCGCCGCCACCGCCGCCGCCCTGCTCCCCCCGGGTTCGGCCATCGAGTCCGTGCGGGTGGAGACCGACCCGAACATCTACAAGAACGCCATGGGCGTCATCGTGCCCAACTCGGGCTCCGAATCCGGGGTCGCCCTGGCGGCGGCCATGGGCGCGGCGGCCGGCGACCCGGCGAAAAAACTCCAGGTCTTCGCCTCCGTGGCCTCCGAGGGTCTGGAGCGGGCCAAGGCCCTGCTCCGCGCGGGCAAGGTTCAGGCGGGCATCGCCCCGGATGTCCAGGGCCTGTTCGTCAAGGTCACGCTGACCTCCGACGGCCATGAAGCCACGGCCACGGTGGCCGGACGCCACGACCGGGTGGTGGCCCGCACCCTGGACGGCAAGGAGCTGGGCGGCGACGCCTGCGACGGCGGCGGCGCGTCCGACGGGGGGCTGGAGGGCCTGGAGCAATGGCTCCTGGGCCTGACTCTGGACGACCTCGTGGACCTGGTGGACGGCATGGACGCCACGGACCTGAACTACATCCGCGAGGGCCTGGCCCTGAACGAGGCCCTGGTGGAATACGGCCTGGCCCACGGGCCGGGCATCGGCGTGGGCCGCGCCCAGCTCGGGCTCCTGCGCCAGGGCCTGCTCAAGAAGGACGTCTGCGTCTGGGCCGGCATCCGCACCGCCTCGGGCATCGACTCGCGCATGGGCGGCGTGCCCCTGCCGGCCATGACCCTGGCGGGATCGGGCAACCAGTGCATCGCCTCGGGCATCCCCGTGGCCTCGGCCGCCGAATTCGCGGCCGTGGAGGACAAGGATCTCATGCCCCGGGCGGTCATGCTCAGCTATCTCGTGACCTGCTCCATCAAGATCGGCGTCGGGCGGCTCTCCGCGCTCTGCGGCAGCGGCGTGGCCGGAGGCGCGGGCGTGGCCGCGGCCACGGCCTACCTCTTCGGCGGCACGGTGGAGAAGATCGGCGGAGCGGTGAAGAACCACATCGCCTGCTCCTGCCCGGTGGCCTGCGACGGAGCCAAGACCGGCTGCGCCCTGAAGGTCGGGGAGATGGTCGCCTCGGCCGTGAAGAGCGGGCTCCTGGCCCTGGGCGGCTGCATCGTCCGGGGCACCGACGGCGTGGTGGACCCGAGCGCCGAGCAGACCATGCGCAACCTGGGGCTGGTGGCCCGCAAGGGCCTGGCCGGACTGGACCCTGTGATCCTGGACATCATGCTCAACAAGAAACTCTAGGAGCGCCACATGGCCGCGACCACCGGCAAGGCCTCCGTGCCGACCATGTCCCTGCTCGTCACGGGCAATCTCCTGGGTGCGGGAATCCTGGCCCTGCCCGTGAACCTGGGCCCGGCGGGCATGATCCCGGCGGCCGCGGGCATCGTCCTGGTCTGGGCCATCATGCTGGCCAGCGCCTGGATCCTGGTCGGCCAGGACGATCTCGTCCAGGGCGACTCCGGCGGACTGCCTTCCTTCTTCGGCGCCAAGATGGGCCCGGCGGCCAAGTGGCTGGCCGTGGCGGCGGACCTCGTCGTGTTCTACGGCGTGCTCACGGCCTACCTCACGGGCACCACCACCATCCTCACCAATCTGTTCATCCTGCCCGTGTCCAAGCCCGTGGCCACCCTGGCCTACTTCGTCATCGTGGCCGGACTCACCGGCTTCGGCATGAGCCTTTTGCGGCGCTGCAACACGGTCATCCTGGTCTGCATGGGCCTGACCTTCTCGACCATGGTGGCCATGACCCTGGGCCACGTGGAGCCGGCCCGGGCCTTGCCCATGCGCTGGGGGTTCCTGCCCGCGGCCATGCCCGTGGCCTTGACCGCCTTCCTGTTCCACAACCTCATTCCGACGCTCTGCCGGGAGATGGGCGACCGCGCGGCCGTCCGGAGAGCCGTCCTCTACGGCTCGCTCATCGGCCTGGCCATGAACCTGGCCTGGACCGGAGCCGTGTTCTGCTCCCTGCCCATGCAGGGCCCGGAGAGCATTTCCCTGCTCTGGGCCTACAAGGCCAACCTTCCGGCCACGGTGCCCCTGTCCCTGCTGCTCGACTCCAAGCTCTTCACGAACATCGGACTGATCTTCGCCATCCTGTCCATGAGCGCGGCCTTCCTGGCCAACGGCACAGCACTCCAGGACTTCCTTCTGGACCTGACCAGCACCTATCTGCGCACACGCAGCAAGATCCTCATCTGGGCCCTGGCCTTCCTGCCTCCGCTCCTGGTTTCGATCTTCTATCCGGGAATCTTCCTGACGGCCATGAACCTGGTGGGCGGGGTGGGCATCTGCCTGCTCTTCGGCGTGTTGCCGGGCTTTCTCCTGCTGCGCCAGGCCACGGGCCCCAAGCGGATTCTGGCCGTGGCCCTGCTGGTTCTGTTCGGCGCGGTGCTCGTGTTCGAGCTGGGCCAGGAACTGGGCCTGACCAACATCCACCCGGACGTGGAGTACTGGACCCAGTTCGTGAACTGACCCCCATACGGCGCGAAAAGGCCCCGGAACCCCACGACGGCGGGTTCCGGGGCCTTTCTTCCCGTCTCCGGCTCCAGGGCTCAGGCCCCGCGCAGAACCTCGGCCAAGGCGGCCGTGAATTCCTCCATGACCGGGGCGAGGCCCAGGGTCACGCGGATCCAGTTGGGAAAACGGAAGCCGGTCATGGTCCGCACCATGACGCCCCGACGCATGAGTTTGCGGTAGAGGAGCGTGTCCGGGAGCTTCGTGCGCAGCATGAGGAAGTTGCCCTCCCCGCCGATGTGCTCCAGGCCCAGGTCCACGCAGGCGCGGCGCACGATCTCCCGGGCGGCGGCGACCATCTCGCGGGTGGCCTTCATGTGCCCGCCGTCGTCTTCCACGGCGGCCCGGGCCGCCTCCTGGCCCAGGGTGTTCACCGAGTAGACCACATGGGTCCGGCGGATGAGGTCCACCACCTCCGGCGCGCCGCAGAGGTAGCCCACGCGCAGGGCCGCCAGCCCGTACATCTTGGAGAAGGTGCGGAAGACCACCACGTTGGGATGCCGCTCCAGCAGGTCCATGCCGTCCGGGAATCCGGGCGTGTCCACGAACTCCCGGTAGGCCTCGTCCACCACCACCAGAGCCCGGCCGCCCACGGCGGCCAGGAAGCGCTCCATGCGCCCCTCGTCCCACCACGTCCCGGTGGGATTGTTGGGGTTGCAGACGAAGAATATCTTGGTCCGGCCGTCGGCGGCGGCCAGCATCCCCTCGGGGTCGAAGCCCCAGTCCCTGAGCGGGGCCAGGCGTGCCTGGAAACCCGAGAAGTCGGCCACCCACTCGTAGACCGCGAAGGTCTTGTCCGCGGTCACGATGTTGTCGCCCGGGCCGCAGAAGGCCTTGATCACGCTGGCGATGACCTCGCAGGAGCCGTTGCCCACCAGGAAGCGGTCCGGGTCCTTGCCGAAGGCCCGACCCAGGGCCTGTCGCAGGAGGTAGGAGTCGCCGCTGGGGTAGATGGCCGCGCGGGGCGGGGCGAAGTCCGCGATGACGGCCCGGGACGCGGGCGTCGGGCCCAGGGCGTTCTCGTTGTTGTTCAGCCGGTGCAGATGCGTGACGCCGTACTGACGCGCCAGAACGGGATCGGGGCGGCTGGGGGTGTAGGCCTGGAAGCCCCGGACATATTCCGGGGCCAGGTCAACGAGGCTGGGGGTCATGCTCGAAGACCGCCTCGTCGGACACGCCGGAATGGGGCAACACCAGCCGGGGAGTGAACCCGGCCGCCAGCAGCGCCGGGGTCATGGCCGCCTGCCAGGACCAGGCCATGTCCAGGTAGAAAAGGATGTCCGGGATTCCCTCCCGCCGCAACGCCTCCACGTGCCGCCCGAGATTTTCGGCCAGATCCCGGCCCCCCAGCAGGGGCCGCAGCACGGCCAGCCCGCGCCGCAGGTCCAGCTCCGTGGAGAGCAGGGAGTGCTCGCGTTCCCGGCCCTCGTCGGGGTCCGGGGACAGGATGTCGCGCATGAAGGCCAGGCGGTCGTACTCGCGCTCCAGGAAGGAGGCCAGGTCCGGGTGGGCCCAGACCGCCGCGCCCTCATCCTCACGCAGGGAGCGGTAGAAGGCGGCCTGCTCGGCCACCTCGCCCCCGGCCGTGAAGAACAGCGACCCGAGGGGCTCGAAGTACTCGGCCGGCAGATCGGCGGTGGGTCGTTCGCTCACGGCGCAGACGGCCTTGGTGCGCGCCACTCGGGCCAGGAATCCCTCCGCCAGCAGGCGGCCGATCTCCGGCCCGCGCTCGGGGTCCAAAACATAGGGCCCGGAAAAGAGCACTCCCTGTCCGCCCGGGGAACGCCAGAGCAGGAGCCCGGCCGGACGGCCGCCGGAGTCGGTGACGGCCAAGGCCGAATAGAGGCCCGCCTCGACCATGTCCACCAACCGGCCCGGGTTGAAGAAACCCTTGGGGCAGAGCCGCGCGGGATAGCGCCCGGCCGCCAGCATGGCCGCGTGGCGCAGGGTCTCGGAGGTCGGAGCCTCGGAGAGCGTGAACGGCGGCGTCAGCTTCGGCGTCTCGCGCAACGCCTCGGCCGCTGGATATTCGCGGTCCACCTCGGCGGCGAGCAGGACGTCGTCCTTGCCCAAGAGGGTCAGGCGGCAGCGGTCGGTGAAGCGCGCGGCCAAAACGAGGCCCATCTCTCCACCGTCGCCGGGGGCCACCCCGGCGGCGTAGTTCAACGCCCGCAGATCCAGGTGCTCGGCCCGGAAGCGGAATTCCGCCCGCGCGGCCGGTCCCAGGCGGCGCAGGGTCAGGCCCAACGGCTCGTCCCGGCGCGCCTCGCGGCGCAGATATTCGAAGAACTCCTCCACGGCCAGGGCCAGCCGGGGCACACGCGCCTCGCCCAGGCCGAAAGCCCGTCCGGCGGCCTCGGCGGCGGCCACGGCCACGGACAGGAATTCCGCCTCGGGCGGCAGTTCCAGCTTGAGAATCCCTTCCATCGCCGCGTTCACCCGATCCTCCTTCAGCCGAAGGCCAGGACGAGGACGTTGGCCTCGCCCCGGCGCTCGTAGCGCGCGTGCGAGGTCACGGTCTTGATGAAGAACACGCCGAGACCTCCCGGCTCACGCTCGTCCAGCCCGGCCGTCAGGTCCGGCACGGCGGCCTCGGACAGGGGGTCGTAGACGCCGCCCCAGTCCGTGATGCTCAGGGCGAAAGCCCCGGGCTCGCCGGACAGCGGGCAGGCCACCTCCACCTCGCCCTGCCCCCCGGGATAGGCGTAGTGGAAGATGTTGACCAAGGCCTCCTCCAGGGCCAGCTCCACCTTGGAGAGGGCCTCCGGAGGCAGATGCCCGGCAGCGCGCTCGATCACGAAGACCCGCAGCGGCTCCAGGCTTTCCATGACGGCGGGCAGCCGCAAAGCCTGGGTTCCGCCGGTCAGGTCGCGCACCTCGCCGCCCTGGAAGCGCAGGGCCAGCATGGTGATGTCGTCGGACTGCTCGGCCCCGCCGGTGAAGGCGGCTACCGAGACGCCCACGGCGTCGATGACCTCCCGGGCGGGGCGGCCGGGGAGTCCGGCCAGGGTCTGGAGCAGACGATCCTCGCCGTAGAGTTCCTCGGCCCCGTTCATGGCCTCGGTGACGCCGTCGGTGTAGACGAAGAGCGTGTCCCCGGGATTCATGACGAAGCGTTCGGTGGTGTAGCGGACGCCGGGCATGGCTCCGGCCACGGGCTCGCGCAGCACGGGCAGCCAGCCCGTCTCCCCGCCGACCCGGACGAACACCGGCGGGTTGTGCCCGGCCGAGGCCCACTCCACCTCGCCGGTGCGGAAATTCAGAACCGCGCAGAAGATGGTCACGAACATGCAGGAGTCGTTCTCCTCGGCCAGGTCGTCGTTGACCTTGGAGAGAATCTCGCCGGGGGTGTGGACCTGATCGGCCACGGCCTTCATGAGCGTCTTGGCCACGGCCATGAAGAAGGCGGCCGGGACGCCCTTGCCCGAGACGTCGCCCACCAGGAAGCAGAAGCGGTCCTCGCCCAGGAGGAAGAAATCGTAGAGGTCGCCGCCAACCTCGCGGGCCGGAACGATGCCCGCGAAGATGTCGAACTGGGTATGCTGCGGGAAGGGCGGGAAGATCTTCGGCAGGATGCCCATCTGAATGTCGTGGGCGATGCGCAGCTCGCTCTCGATGCGCTCCTTGGCGGCCGTGGTGCTGGTCAGGTCTCGGATGTAGTCCTTGAGCGAGGCGGTCATGTGGCCGAAGGCCCGGGTCAGGTCGCGCACCTCGTCGTCGCGCTTCACCTCGGGCAGGACCGCGTCCAGATTCCCGGCCGCGATCTCCCCGGTGGCCTGGGAGAGCCGCCGCAGGGGCCGGGTGATGGAGCCGGCGATGATCCCGGCCAGGGCGGCCAGGGCCAGGAAGCCCGCCACGCCCAGGCCCGTGGTGATGGCGGTCATGCGCCGCACGTCGGTCAGCAGTTCGTCCCGGGGATAGAACACGCCCAGGGACCAGCCGCTGCTGGGCAGGGGGGCATAGAAAAGAAACCCCGCGCGGCCGGAGGTGGGGCTCACGGCCTCCACGAAACGCGAGCCGCCGCGGATCATGTCCCGGCCGACGGCCCGAAGCTCCGAGTCATGCCGCTCCTCGGCAAGGGTGAAGATGGTTTCGTTGAGCACCAGGGACATGTCCGGGTGGGTCACATAGACCCCGCTCTGGGAGACCATGAAGGCGTATCCGGTCTCCAGGACGCGCACCTCGGAGACGATCCGACGCAACCACTCCAGGGACACGTCCACGGTGACCACGCCGGTGAAGCGGCGCTCACCGTCCGCCTCGCGCCAGAAGGGCACGGAGTAGGTGGTCATGAGGATGTTGCCGCCCCCCTCGTCGAAATAGGGCTCGGTCCAGACCGGGCGCAGCAGTTCCCGGGGGAGCTGATACCAGTCCTGATAGAAATAGCGGTAGGAGTCCCCGCCGAGCATGGTTTCGCGAATGTCGGCCCCGTCGCGGTAGAGATAGGGGGCGTAATACAGGCTCTTGCCGTCGAAGCCGTAGGGCTCGAAAGCCACGGCCGTGGCGTAGACCTCGGGCGTGTCGGCCAGGATGCGGCGGCCCAGGCGCAGGATCTCCGGCTTGGACAGGGGCGCGTTCTCCAAGGCGTAGGCCGTGCTCCAGGGCACCTTCTGGAGGGTCGAAAGCACGGACTCGATCCGGTTCACCGTGGCCTGGGCCTGGTTGCGCGCGTTCTCCTCGACCTTGTCCAGGATGATGTCCCGGCAGACCTTGTAGGTATATGCCGAAACCCCGCCGAGGACCGCCGCCGCGCCGAGCAGCACGAGCAGGGCCAGCCGGGGCGCGATGCCGCCGAGCCTCATGGCGTGGCCTCCCGCGCGAAGCGCTCATAGGTGGGTGCGAAGGGGATCAGGCCCCGCTCCAGAAGCGCCGCGGCCATGCGCTGGTAGCCCAGCCGGTCCAGTTTGCCCATGCGGGCCTCGCCGCCGCCCCGGCGGTTCCCCGCGGGCATGACGATGTCGCGCATGCGCGCCAGCATCCAGCGCTGGTGCGCGCGATTGGCCGGAACCCTGGCCTCCCGCATGCGGGAGAGCATGATTTCCAAGGCCTCCTCGGGATTGTCGAAGGCGTAGCGCCAGCCGCGCAGGGTGGCCGCGACCACGGCCCGGCACATCTCCGGATCCTCGTCCCAGGTGGTCTGGAGGCAGTAGATGCCGTCCTCCGGATAGTTCAGCTCCAGGTCGGAGAAGGAGAAGACCGTCAACTCCGAAGGGTCCAGCCCGGAGGCCAGAAGCGTGTGGTATTCGTTGTACCACATGGCCGAGACGGCGGCCACGCCGCCGCGCAGAAAGAGGTTCACGGTGCTTCCCTGGGGCACGAGTTCCGGGATGACGCCCAGGCGCTGGAACAAAGCCATGGGCTGGAGTTGGAACTCGTTGTCCCAGATGCTCACGCGCCTTCCGCCCAGGTCGCGGGGTGAGACGATGCCCGAGTCCTTGCGGGCCACGAGCATGAGCGCCGAACGCTGGACGATCTGGGCCAGATGCACGATGGGCATGCCCTCGGCGCGGCGTTGGACGCCCGTGGCCAGGAACATGGTGGCGAACTCCACCTCTCCCTCGGCCAGTTCGCGCGACGCCAGGGTGTCCGGGCCGCCGGCCCGAATCTTCAGATCCACCCCGGCCTCGCGGTAGAAGCCCTTGTCCTGGGCCACATAGTAGCCCGCGAACTGGGCCTGGGGCAGCCATTGCAGAAGCAGGACGGCCTGTTTCATGGCCAGGGCGCAGTTCGGAAGGCACAGCGTCAGGGCCAGCGCCAGAACGGCGACCGGGCCGAGAAACCTGCGTCCGTGCCTGAAATCGTTCGTCATCGTATCCGTCTTCGTACACGCAAGGGGCGTACGCTGTCCACCGCCTCCGCGCGACGAAATGACGCCGGATGTCAGCGCCCCTGGGGCTCGGCGCAGGGACTCGCGACAAGCCCGGCCCCGTTCACGGTGCCGGCGGTCCCCTGCGGAGCGCTGCCCAGGGCCAGCTCCTGGAGTTCCTCCAGGTACTTGCGGGAATAGTCGAGATAAAAGGCCAGGGCCTTGGAGAAATCCTTGCCCACCAGCCCGTCAAGGAAAAGCTGGCTGATCTCCTTGGCCTCCAGCAGCACGTATTGGGAGAGGATGAAGACCTTGCGTTCCTCCTGGGTCATCTCCCGCAGGCAGCGCTTGAGCACGCTCTTGGCCCGGGGCTGGTACCACCAGAAATACAGAAGATCGAGGGCGTTGACCGCCACGATCTTGTCGAAGTCCCGGCCCTCGGAGGCGATGGTCGAGAGGAACTCCCGGGGCGACTCCAGCATCCGCAGCACGTCCTGGCGCGGGAAAAGCATCTCCAGCCGCGCGTATACCTTGAAGATCTGCTCGATCTTGCCGGTGTAATCCCAGCGCCGCATGCGCATGTTCTGGCCCCGATCCGCCAGTCCCTCAATGACGGCCGCCACGGTGTCCGAGGCCAGCTTGGAGATGATCGCCGCCCACTGCTGGAGGATGGCGTTGACGCCGACGACCCCGACCCAGCCCAGGACCACGCCGAGCACGTCGTTGAGGGCCAGGGCCACGGGAATGGAAAGCACCGAACGAAAGAGGTTGGCCACAGCCGCCGCCCGGGGCAGCCCGCGGAACAGGTTGTGGCTCATGAGGTACAGGCCGTTGGCCAGGGCCATGAACGCATACAGCCCCAGGGGACTCGTCGTGGTGTTGATGGACAGGCCCCGGTCCAGGATCACGGTCTTCACCAGCCAGTCCAGCAGGGGCACGGAGAAGCCGGTGTAGAGCAGCGAGTCGGCCACCCGCTCCCAGCTCACGTAGTCCCGCCAGCGCAGCAGCGGGGAACGGCGGAATCCGCCCGAACCGAGCACGGACTGGATGACGTTGCGCACACCGGTGATGGCGAACCAGATGAAGGCCCCGCCGTAGGCCAGCAGCCACCAGTCCTTGCTGAGAAGGAAGGTCAGGCAGGCGGGCACGAAGCCGAGCAGGATCTTGAGCGAGTTCTTGAGCCAGCTGTTCAGGTAGCGCAACGGGATGGCTCGATGGGATTCCCGCGGCTCACACGGGCTGTAGGCCTTGGGCGGATCCTTCTGCACCCCGCCCAGGGTGTAGATGTTGCTCTCCTCCGGCCGGGAGGCCGCGTAGTCCTGGACCACCCAGTCGCGCGCCACGCGGGTGAAGAGCCGTCGGCCGCCGGGCAGGCGGCCGAGCAGCCCGAGACCGCGCCGGGTGAAGCCGCCGCCCTCCCTGGGGCGGAAGGTCTCGCGCAGGAAGGCCTTGGCCCGCACGGGGATGCGCCGCCGCGTGGACTGAATGGAGTCCAGGGCCTTCTGGCCCCGTACCGGCAGGGTCTCGCGGATCACGTAGCCCATGCCGTGCAGCCGGTGGGACTGGCCCGTGGAGTCCGTGCCCACCCGCGACTTGAGCGGGGTATACTTGTAGTAGGACTGGAAGCCGGGGATGTCGCAGAGGATGCGCTCCAGGACGCGCACGCGCTCGGCGGCGTCCGCGGCGGCGGAGGTCTCGGTCTTGGCGATGACGCCCTGGATGAAACGCTTCAGGCGCACCACGTTCTGGGAGTTGATGGCCGCCTGGAGCTCCAGGATGCGCTCGTTGTCCACGGCCTTGCCCAGGGCGCAGTCCTTGAGGTTGAAGACCTCCAGGTGGGTCACGCGGCCCTGGCAGCCGTAGAGGATTTCCAGCACATCCTCGGCCCGCAGCCGGGACAGGCTGAGCACGATGCGGAAACCGGCGTGCAGCTGGGTCAGGCCCTCGGCCAGTTCGGCCGGCCCCAGGGTCAGGAGCCAGGGCACGTCCGGGCCGTCGTCCGGCACGTTGGGGTCGGGCAGGTCCGGGTTGCGGCCGGGCTCCAGGTAGGCCTCGATGAGCGACTCCGGGGTCAGCTCGTTCATGTCCCGCACGAGATCGTCGAGCCCTCGGCGCTCCTCGCTGTCCGGGAGGGCGCAGTAGGCCGAGAGACGCTGGGCCCGCTCGGCCAGAAGCGGCGTCAGGGCGTCGTGAATGAACTTGCCCAGGTGCAGGAGCGAGGCTTGGCCCGTGCCGATGGAGGCCAGGAAGTCGTCCTTCTCCAGGGGTTCGAGCTGAATGCCGAAGCGCTCGTTGAGGGCCAGCCGGTGGCTCGAGTTGAAGGACTCGAAGACACGCATGACGTAGCGCTGGTGGTACTGGGAGACCTTCTGGCCCTCGGCCATGAAGGCGGCCACCTGGGGGTCGGCCAGGAAGCGCAGATACTCCTGGGTGTCGGTGTTCTCGCGCGAGGCCAGGATGAGCTTCAGGTAGCGGCCCCGGAAACGCGGCGAGAACTCGATGCCGATGCGCACGTTCATGCCCATGATGGCGGCCGCCTCGAGCAGCTCCTCGGCCACCTCCTTGGTCACGTAGTTGTAGTAGATGACCGTGAGCCGGCGGATGCCCTTGATCCAGGCGTCCATGATGAGGTGCGTGGCGGACTTGCGGCCCTTGGTGTTGGCGTCGTGCACATGGTCGTCGAAGGCGACCTGGTTCCACTCCTCGGGCATCTCGATGAGGTGGTACTTGCGCAGCTGGGCGTGAATCACGCGGGGCTTGCCCGTGGCCGCGGAGCGGAAGTCGCGGGCCAGCTTGAGCTGGGCCACGTGGTCGCCCCGGCCGCGCACCAGTTCCTTCATGATCTGCAGGAGCACCCGGGCGGTGTTGCGCCGCAGACTGCTGGTGGCCGTGGTCAGAACCTCGTCGCGCAGGGTCCGCAGGGCGTCCAGGCGGTCCTCGGTGCGCCCCGTCTCCAGGGAGCCGAGCAGATGCACGACCGCGTAGGCCACGCGCAGGCCCTTGGTGGCGGCCATCTCCTTGATGCCGTGGGGATGGAGGTAGGAGGACAGGAGCTTCTTGAGGCTCGGGTAATCCTTGCGGCTCAACACGTCGTTGACGATGTTGAGCAGGTCGAAGTCCCGCGTGTCGAAGTACCCGCGAGGAAGCTTGCGGAACTGCCCCGAGTCCATGCGCGAAAGCCTTCCCTTCTTCCGGCCGGAAAACCGCGACGGACCCGCCTCCATCGCGACGCCCCCCGAAGACGAAATCTAACGCCACGGCAACGCAGCGTTCTTTTTTTCACAACCTCGGCATCTTTTGCCCCGCTGTCAAGCTGAAAAGCGCATCCGCCCGGCATCTCGCCGGGAAAAAACGCCCTTTCAGCCCGAGGCCGCGTTTTCTACTCGGCCTCGCCGGCCTCGCGGGCCCGGCCGAAGGCCCGGTCGAGCAGCCGCTGCAGCCTGTCCAGGTAGATGTAGTACACCGGGGTCAGGTAGAGGGTCAAAAGCTGGGAGACCAGCAGGCCGCCGACCACGGCCAGGCCCAGGGGACGCCGGGACTCGGCTCCGGCGCCGAAGCCGATGGCGATGGGCAGGGTGCCCATGAGCGCGGCCATGGTGGTCATCATGATCGGCCGGAAGCGCACCAGCGCGCCGTCGAAGATGGACTGTTCGGCGGTCTTGCCCTCCTTGCGCTCGGCCTCCACCGCGAAGTCGATCATCATGATCGCGTTCTTCTTCACGATGCCGATGAGCATGATGATGCCCACGAAACCGTAGATGTCCAAGTCCAGACGGAAGAGCAGCAGGGTCAGCAGCGCGCCCACGCCCGCCGCCGGCAGGCCGGAGAGGATGGTCAGGGGGTGGATGAAGCTCTCGTAGAGCACGCCGAGCACGATGTAGATGACCACGATGGAAAGGATGACCAGGGCCAGAAGGCCCTTGAACGAGGACTGGAAGGCCTGGGCCGTGCCCTGGAAGCTGGTGGAGAAGGTGCCCGGCAGCATCTCCGAGGCCAGGCCCTGGACCCGGGGCATGGCGTCGCCCAGCGACAGGCCCGGAGCCAGGTTGAAGGACACGGTCACGGAAGGCATCTGGCCGGTGTGGTTGATGGACTGCGGCCCGACCCCCACGCCCACCTTGGTCAGGGTGTCCAGGGGGGCCAACGTGCCGCTCTTGGTGCGGATGTAGAGCATGGACAGGGCCCCCGGGTCGGCCTGGTAGCGCGGCAGGAGCTCCATCTGCACCGGGTAGTCGTTGGTGCTGGCGTAGATGGTCGAGATCTCCCGCGTGCTGAAGGCCGAGGCCAGGGCGTCCTCGATCTGGAAGGCCGTGACGCCCAGCGCCGCCGCCCGGTCGCGGTCGATGTCCAGAACGACCTCGGGGTTGGAGATCTCCAGGTCGCTGCTCACGTCCTGCAGGCCGGGAAGTTCATGCATGCGGGCCTCGAAGGCCGTCGCGTACTGGTAGAGCTCCTCGGTGTCCGGATTTTGGAGCGTGAACTGGTAGAGAGCGCGGGCGCTCCGCCCGCCCACGTTGATGGTCGGGGGCACCACGAGCATGACCCGCAGGCCGGAAATCGAGGACAGCTTGGCGCGCATGGACTGCACGAACTGCTGGGCCGAAAGGGGCCGCTCCTTGCGCGGCTTGAGCTGGATGAACACGCGGCCGCTGTTGCTCGAGGGGTTGGGACCGCCCGCGCCCACCAGGGTGGTGAATTTGCCGACGTTGGGGTCGGCCAGGAGTATCTCGTTGACGCGCTTGTGCCGGGCCACCATCTCCTCGAAGGGGACGCCCTGTTCGGCCATGGTCGTGCCGGAGACTTGGCCGGTGTCCTCGGAAGGAAGGAAGCCCTTGGGCGTGATGGAGAAGAGCCAGCCGGTGAGGGCCAGCAGGCCGAAGGAGGCGTAGAGGGTCAGGCGGCGGTGGCGCAGGACGAGGCGCAGGGTCCGCTCGTAGGCCGCCAGCGACCGATCGAAGAAGGATTCGGCGAAGTCGTGGAACCGCCCCTTGGGCTTCTCGGCCTGGCCCGGCTGGTGGGCCTTGAGGCCCAGGGAGCAGAGCATGGGCGTGAGACTCAGGGAAACGAAGCCGGAAATGAGGATCGCGGCCATGATGGTCACGGAGAACTCGTGGAACAGACGGCCAACCACCCCGCCCATGAAGAACACGGGAATGAACACGGCGGCCAGGGAGACGGTCATGGACAGAATGGTGAAGCTGATCTCCCTGGAGCCGTCGATGGACGCGCGCAGGGGACTCTTGCCCATCTCCATGTGGCGGACGATGTTCTCGAGCATGACGATGGCGTCGTCCACCACGAAGCCCACGGAGAGCGTCAGGGACATGAGTGAAATGTTGTTCAGCGAGAAGCCCATGACGTGCATGACCGCGAAGGTGCCCACGATGGACATGGGCAGGGCCAGGGAGGGGATGACCGTGGCCCGCAAGTTGCGGAGGAAGAGGAAGATGACCAGGATCACCAGGCAGACCGTGAGCGTCAGGGTGAACTTCACGTCCGACACGGACTCGCGGATGGACTCGGAGCGGTCGTAGAGCACGTCGATCTTCACCGACTCGGGCACCTGGGCCCGGATCTTGGGCATGAGTTCCTTGACGGCGTCCACCAGGGCCACCGTGTTCGTGCCGGGCTGGCGCTGCACGGCCAGGACGAAGGCCGGCACCCCGTTGAACCAGTTGCCGCGCTTGGAGCTTTCCACGCTGTCCGAGACCAGGGCCACATCCTGGAGCCGCACGGGGGAGCCGTTGCGGTAGGCCACAATGAGCGGACGGTAGCCGTCGGCCTTGAGGATCTGGCCCTCGGAGCGCACGGTGTAGGCCCGGTCGGCGCCTTCCATGACGCCCGTGGGCAGATTCACGTTGGCCTTGGACACGGCGTCGGCCAGTTCGTCGATGCCGATCTGGCGGCTGGCCAGGGCCTCGGGGTCGACCTGGATGCGCACGGCGTACTTGGCCGAACCGTAGATGTTCACCAAGGCCACGCCGTTGATGGACGAGATGCGCTGGGCCATGAGCGTGTCGGCGTACTCGTTGAGCTGCCACAGCGGCATGGTGTCCGAGGACACGGCCAGGTAGTAGATCGGCTGGTCCGAGGGGTTGACCTTGCGCATGAAGGGCGGCGTGGTCATGTTGTCGGGCAGCTTGCGGGTGGCCACGGAAATGGCCGACTGCACGTCCAGGGCCGCGCCGTCCAGCTCGCGCTCCAGGTTGAACTGGAGGGTGATTTTGGTGGTGCCGAGCGTGTTGGTGGAGCTCATGGAGTCCAGGCCCGCGATGGTCGAGAACTCGCGCTCCAGGGGCGCGGCCACCGAGGAGGCCATGGTCTCGGGCGAAGCCCCGGAGAGCTGGGCCGTGACCTGGATGGTGGGGAAGTCCACGTTGGGCAGGTCCGACACCGGCAGGGAACGGTAGGCCATGGTCCCGAAAATGAGAATGCCGAACATGACCAGGATGGTCATGACCGGCCGTTCGATGAACAGCCGGGAGAGGTTCACGGCTTCGCCCCTTCGGCCCCGGCCGGGGCCGCGGCGCCCTTGGCGGCCTGCACCGGGGCTCCGGGCACCAGACGGATCTGGCCCTCGGTGACCACGGTTTCCCCGCCCTCCAGCCCGGAGTCGATGATCGTCAGCCCGTCCATGATGGTCCCAACCTTCACCGGGCGCAACTCCGCCGCGTTCTGGGCCGTCACCACGTAGACGTACTGTCCCTTGTTCCCGGCCTGCACGGCCCGCGAGGGCACGACCACCACCCCTTCGCGGGAGGAGAGGCTGAGCGTCACGCGCACGAACTGGCCGGGCCAGAGCAGGATCTTCTCGTTGGAGAAGACGGCCTTGAGCTTGATGGTGCCGGTGGTCTTGTCCACGGCGTTGTCCAGCGAGGCGAGGGCGCCGCTCTCCAGGAAGGAGCCGTCCGAGGAGGAATACGCCTCCACCGGCAGGGTTCCCTCGTGCATGCGCTGGAGGATGGCCGTGACGTGCTGCTCGGGCACGGCGAAGGTCACGTAGATGGGCCGGATCTGGTTGATCACGGCCAGGTCGCGGTCGTCGTTGGCCTTGATGACGTTGCCCTGGGTGACCAGGATGTGGCCCACGCGGCCGTCGATGGGCGAGGAGATCAGGGTGTAGGAGAGGTCCAGCTCCCGGCTCTCCAGCTCGGCCTGGTTCAGGCGGATGGTGGCGGCCAGGGACTTGGCGTTGGCCTCGGTCTGCTCGTACTGCTCCCGGCTGATGACGTTCTTCTCGATGAGCCCGGAATACCGCCGAAGGTCATCGGCGGCTTTCTTGAGCAGCGCCTGGTCGCGCTCCAGCTTGGCCCGGGCCTCGCGCACGGCGGCCTCGTAGGGCCTGGGATCGATGCGAAAGAGCGGGTCGCCCTGGCGCACGTCCTGGCCGTCGCGCACGAACTGCTCCAGGATCTGGCCGCCCAGGCGGGTCTTGATGGCCACGGAGGCGTAGGCCTCCACCGACCCCACGGCCTTGAGCTCCACGGGCATCGTGCGCTTCTCGGCCGTGGCAGTGGACACCGGCACGGGTTTCTTGCCCTTCTCCTCCTTGCCGCCGCATCCCGGCAACAGGAGCAGGCTCGAGAGGGCCAGCGGGAGCAGATGGCGGAAGAGGAGGCGGGCCGGATGAAGCGGCCTCGTGAGGAGCAAGAGGGTGGTCACGATCGTCCTCCCGCGCTGTCGGCGCGGCGGTAATTTTCGATGGCCGCCAGGGAGAAGGCCAGAATGTGGTCCGCCAATTCCTCCAGCCCCTGGCGGTCGAAGCGGAGCGCGGGATGGATGCGGCGAACCACCTCGCTGGAACGAAAGAAATGCTGACACTGGGCCGCGACGCTCAGGCCGCAGAAGAGCACCGCGCGATCGTCCAGGCCGGGACCGCCCAATTCGCGGACCCTCTCCTGGAGCAGCTTGGACATGGGACGGATGGCCCGCTGGACGAGCTGGTCCAGGGCCTCGGTGGGCTCGTACATCTCGCGGGTCAGCAGCATGCCGAACCAGGAGCCCCGACCCGAGCCGTGCAGGCGGAAGACGAAGGAGCGGATGAAGGCCCGCAGGCGCTCCGCGGGCGGGAAGTCGGGGCCGGGATCTGGCGGGTGGTCGCGGATGCTCTCCTCGAAGGCCGCCTGCAAGACTTCCTCGTAGAGACGCCGCTTGTTCCCGAAGTGGTACTTCACCGAGGCCACGTTGGCTTCGGCCCGCGCGCATATCTCGCGCACGGTGGCCGCGCGGAATCCCTTGCGCGAGATGATTTCCCCGGCGGCGCGCAGAAGCCGCTGGCGGGTTCCGTCCTGAGTCATGCCGCACCCCCTCCCCGTCCGACGGGCAGGTTGAAACAGTTGTTTATGGCGCTGAACAGCGGCTGTCAAAGGATTTCTCGGTGAGACGGCGCAGAAAGCCGACCGCCGGGGAAGCGTTTCACAGGCGGAGTTTCCGCCAGGAAACGGCGGCGCGGAGGATCCGCGCCGCCGGGACAGGCGGCTCAGGACTTCTTGAAGATGATCAGGGGGCAGTTCTTGCAGACGTCGGCGCCCGGGAAGTGGTCGCCGGGACGGGTGATGGCGCCGCTGCCCAGTTCACGCTTGCGGGTCAGCAGACGTTCCACCGTGGGCGCGAGGGCCTCGCCCTGAAGCACGAAGTTGATCTCCCCGCGCTCGGTCTTGCCCGCGTTGTACGAACCCGAGCAGGCGGGCAGGAGGTTGGCGCTCTTCTCCAAATAGGAATAGACGTTGCCGCCGCAGGCCGAGGAGTTCATGGTGATGTTCGAACGCAACGGGTGCTGGTCCATGGCCGCCATGTAGTCCACGCAGAGATGGTAGGCCTGCATGTTGTCGCAGTAGAAATGCACCGTGGACGGCGGCAGGGTGGCCTCGCCCAGGGGGCCCACGGAGACGGCCTTGAGCGCGCCCAGGGGCAGGCGGGTCTTGGAGCGCACGAAGCGCTCGGCCTGCTCGGCGTCGCGGCAGTACTTGAGGTGGCTCTTGATCTCGTTCTCGTCGATGTCCTTCCAGCCGAAGCCGACCAAGGCGTTGGAGCAGCCCAACGTCTCCTTGACGCCGAGCACGGTCTGACCCTTCATTCGCGCGGCGATCTCCCATTGGCAGAAGGTCATGGGTTTCACCGGCACGTAGAACTCGGTCTCGGCCTTGAAGCGCTCCAGTTCGGCGTCGTCGAAGAAGAAGTGCACGGCCACGGGGTAGTGATAGAGCCGCAGCTCCTCCATGAGCACGCGCTGCATGTCCTGGTACGAAAGCGTCATCGTCATCCTCCTTGTGCGTGTTTCCATGCGGCTGAAAGTTTCACTTTCCTTCAAGGCCATTGGTATGAAACAAGACAGGAGGTCAAGAAAAATCGTCCATTGTGAAAAGAAAGACGCGACATCATGCTTTTCTGCTCATTTCTCCCTTTGAACAGGATACGACATTGTGCGAAACAGAACGATTCGACACGAGAATGATCGTTTCACGAAGTGTCACGCCGCATCAGCAACTCGTGACATCAGCATGTCGAGCCACGCCCCGGCTTTCGTCGGGATGGTCTTGACAGCTGGTGAAATCCGGTTTATCTGCCATCTCAACAGTCGAAGGGGAGTAGCTCTTTCGGACAAGGTCAACAATACTGGCGCCGCTTTCGGCGCTTGGCCTTGTCGTCGGTGACCAACCGATGAGCCAGACCTTCCGCGTGAGCGATCATGCTGGAGGTCTCTTTTTTTGGAACCTCCAGCCAAAACAGACCTGGAGGCTTCCATGCGACACGACACGCTTTCCCCCATCCCCCCCACAAACGCCGGCTCATTCCGTACGGCTCCCGCACGCCGCGGGGCCGCGCTTTTCGCGCGCCGCTTCTTCGCCGCGCTGCTGGCGGCGGCCGTGCTCTTCGCGTCCTTCGACCATGCCGAGGCCAAGCGCCTCGGAGGCGGGCGTTCCTTCGGCGGCGGGGGCTCCTACTCCAAGCCCTACAACAAGCCCACTCCCCCGCCCAGCCAACAGGGTGCGCCCACCCAACGGCAGGACAACGCGGGCCAGAACCAGCAGGCCGCCCCGGGTCAGCAGGCCGGCAAGGCCGGCGGCGGGCTCTCCCGCTTCGGCGGCATCGGCGGCATGATCGGCGGCCTGCTCATGGGCGGCATGATCGGCTCGCTCCTGTTCGGCGGCGGTTTCGGCGGCGGCTTCGGCCTCCTGGAAATGCTCCTGGTGGGCGTGGGTATTTACATGCTCATGAAGTTCTTCCGCTCGCGCCGCGCGGCCCAGGAGCAGCGGACCGCGCCCATCGGCGGCGAGCGCTTCGCCTATGCCTCCGGCCCGGCCGCTTCCGACCCCGCCGACGTCCGCGACAACGCCGACGGCTGGGGTTCGTTGCGCGCGGGTTCCTCCCGGCAGGACGCGACCGGCCCCACCGGCCCGGTCATGCCCGAGGGCGTGGACGAGGCCGAGTTCATCGCCGGGGCCAAGGCCCTCTACTCCCGCCTGCAAGCGTCCTGGGACAAGCGCGACCTGGAGGACATCCGCTCCTTCACCACCCCCGAGGTCTTCGAGGAGATCGCCCGCCAGGCCCAGGAGGATCCGAATCCCGGCAAGACCGACGTGCTCATGATCGAGGCCCGGGTGGTCGAGGTGGAGCGCGTGGGGAGTCACACGGTGATGACCGTGCTCTTCGACGCCCTGCTGCGCGAGGACCAGGCCGCCTCCATGCCCGGCCAGGCCCGCGAGGTCTGGCGCATCCGCCGCGACGAGTCCTCGGCCAAGCCCGAATGGCTTCTCGACGGCATCCAGCAGCTTGAGAACTGAGTGCCCGTTCGTGACCCGGGCCGGGAAAATCCCGGTCCGGGTTTCATTCCGACGGACAACCATGATATGACGGAGCGATGATGAGCACCGCCTGGATGTGGATCGGCTTCAACCTGCTGGTTCTGGCCCTGCTGGCCCTGGACCTCGGCGTCCTGCACCGGGGCGGCCGCGAGATCGGGGTGCGCGAATCCCTGCTGCTCAGCCTGGGCTACGTGATCCTGGCCCTGGCCTTCGGCGCGGGCCTCCACCACTTCCTCGGGCCCCAGGCCGCCGCCGAGTACCTGACGGGCTATCTCATCGAGAAAAGCCTGAGCGTCGACAACATCTTCGTCTTCGTCCTCGTCTTCACGCACTTCGCCGTGCCCAAGGACTGCCGCCACCGGGTCCTGTTCTGGGGCATCCTGGGCGCCCTGGCCATGCGCGCCGCGCTCATCGTGGCCGGAGCGGCGGTCATCGCGGCCTTCCACTGGCTCATCTACGTCTTCGGGGCCTTCCTCGTGTTCACGGGCGTGAAGATGCTCATCACCGTGGGCAAGGAACCGGACCTGGCGCGCAACCCCGTGAACCGCTTCATGCGCCGCCACTTCCGCGTGACCGAGGGCTACGAGGACCGCCACTTTTTCGTCCGGCGGAACGGTGCGTTGCACATCACGCCGCTGTTCATCGTCCTGGCGCTCATCGAATTCACGGACGTGGTCTTCGCCCTGGACTCCATTCCGGCCATCTTCGCCATCACCACGGATCCGTTCCTGGTCTACACCTCCAACGTCTTCGCCATCCTCGGCCTGCGGGCGCTCTACTTCGCCCTCGAGGGGGTCATCCACCGCTTCCACTACCTCAAGTACGGGCTCTCGCTGGTGCTCGTTCTCGTGGGCGCGAAGATGCTCCTGAACGCCTGGTTCGAGGCCAAGGTCATCCCCACGGAATGGGCCCTGGGGGCCACGGCCGCGATCATCGCCGGGTCCATGCTCGTCTCGCTGCTCAAGACCCGCGCCGGGATGGAAGAGGAGGACCGCAGACAGGCGGCCCGCTGGTGGGTGCCGGGAAGCCCGGCCAAAAAGGACGGCCCGACGGCCGACGACGGCGAAACCCGCAACAACTGAATACCGGCGGCTCGACGTCGGCGACTTTGTGGCGACGAGGCGACACCATGGACATCGACCCCCGCGAAGAAACGAATCCGCCGCTCCAGTCTTCTCCGGACTCCGATACCGGCCCGGCGCCGCAGGAGTGTCACACCACGCGGACGGAAGACGTGGGCCCCCTGCACGCGCGCTTCTACCGGCCCTTCCTGCTGCTCGTCTTCATCGCGGCGGTGCTCCTGTTCGGGGCGCTTCTCTGGCCGTTCCGCCACGCGGTCTTCCTGGCCGCCATCCTGGCTCTGTTGCTCAACCCCCTGCGCCAGCGCCTGGCCGCGCTGATGCGGGGATCGCGGTTCCTCACCGCGGCCCTGCTCACCATCGCGACCCTGCTCTTCATCCTCATGCCCGCCGCGCTGCTGACCACCGTCCTGGCGAACGAGGCAGGCGCGGTCATCGAGGCCGGAGTCGTCTGGTTCCAAAAGGGAGGGGTGGCCTCCCTCGCCGACTGGATCACGTCGATGAATCTCCCGGACTGGCTGCGCGACATCGTGGACAAGACGCTCGCCGACCCCCAGAAGATCAGGGACGGCCTCGCCGCCACAGCGACGCAGGCGGGCAAGGGACTGCTGGCCGCCGGCCGGGGTGTCGCCGGGCAGACCGCGAACCTTCTGTTCCAGGTGCTCATGCTGTTGCTGTTCCTGTTCTACTTCCTGGCCGAAAGGGACCGGGTGGTGGCCGGGCTGCGTCGGCTCTCCCCGTTGCGGCCCCACCAGGAACAGGAACTGGCCGGGCGGCTCAAGACCGTGATGCAGTCCATCCTCGCGGGCGGGTTGGCGGCGGGCCTGACCCAGGGCGTGGCCACCGCCGTCGGCCTGTGGATCGTCGGCGTCGACCCCCTGTTCTGGGGCATGGTCGCCGTGGCGGCCTCCCTCGTGCCCTTCGTCGGCCTGGCCCTGATCCACGTGCCCATCGTCGTCTTTCTCCTCGCCGGAGGCGCGACGGGCAAGGCGCTTTTCCTTCTGGCCTGGTGGCTGCTGGTGGTGAGCACGGTGGACAACATCGTCCGGCCGTTCTTCATCAGCGGCGGGGCACGCCTGCCCACGCTGATGATCTTCGTCTCCATCGTGGGAGGCGTCCTGCTCTTCGGCCCGCTGGGCCTGATCTACGGCCCCATTTCCATGAGCCTGTGCCTCGTGGTCTTCCAACTCTTCATCGAGGCCCAGTCGACCGAAAAACACCCCTGACGGCGGGCGTGGCTGACCACGGGTCCGAGAATGGCCGCGCGGTTCAGGGGACGAAATGCTTCCGGGGTTCACTCCCAGGCCCGGGGCTCAAGGCCGTCCCGAGGCCCCGGCCCGGCGACGCCCGACGTGCAGCCACAGACAGCCGCCCAGCATGAACGCGTCCCGAAGCATGGCGGCCTTCAGCTCTTCGGTCCCGACCGGCGCGGTTCCGTCGAGCCCAAAGCAGCCGCAGTCGGCCTCCAGACCGCCCAGAACGCCGTACCCGAGCACAGCCATGAAGAGCAAAAGCTGCCCCGCCACCAGGGACAGCGCCCCCCGCAGGTTGCAGGCCAGTCCCAGCCCGCCGGCGACCTCCAAGACGGGCAGCGCGACGGACAACACCCTGGCGGTGCGCCAGGGCACCAGGCCGAAGCTGTCGATTGCCAGGGCGAACGTGCCGGGATCGATCAGCTTCATGGCCCCGGCGTAGATGAAGACCAGGGCCAGGACGAACCGGATGGCGGCCAGGATGCCCCGGCCCCGAAGCATCCTGGCCGACCGATCCGTCCAGCGGCGGAGCCGGGACGGGAGGGACTCGGTCACCACCGATCCGCCCGCCTGGGGGGGGATGTCCGCGCCTCGCCGTCCTGGAGGAACATGCTCCGGGCCGTTTCCCCGGAGACCTCCGTAGCCGTTGGACCATTGGCCGCCTTGTTGATTTCCGCGATGAGCCCATGAAGGCCCTGGGCCAGATCGGAAAGATCGCGCACGGCCTGATCGGTCTGCCGGATGCCGCCCGCGGTTTCGCTGACGATGCCGTTGATCTCCCCGACGGTGTGGCTGATCTGTTTCGTGCTCATGGACTGCTGTTCCGCGGCCGCGGCCATGGAGCCCACCTGGGCGGCGTTGGAGGTGATGACCTGGACGATTTCCTGCAGGGCGCGGCCGGCTTCGCCTGAAAGCGTGGTGCATCGGGCCACGGCCGCGACCGCGCCGTCCATCTCGCTGATGTTGCGCCGCGTGCCGTCCTGGATGGAAGAGATGGCCTGTTCGACCTCCTTGGTGGCGGTCATGGTCTTTTCCGCGAGCTTGCGCACCTCGTCGGCCACCACCGCGAATCCCCGGCCGTGATCCCCGGCCCGGGCGGCCTCGATGGCGGCGTTCAGCGCCAGCAGATTGGTCTGGTCGGCGATGTCGGCGATGACGTTCATGACCGCGCCGATGCGCTCGGCCTTGTCTCCCAGGTCGTCCAGGCTGACCTTCATCTCCGCGACCTTCCGCTGCACCTGGGTGGTCGCGTCCACCACACTGGCCACGGTGCCCGCTCCCTGCTCGGCCTTCTTCTTGACCTCGTCCGCGGTCTGGGCCGCGTCGCCCGCGTTGCGGGCCATGTCGGTCACGGTGGAATCCATCTGCCCGATGGCGCTCGTGGTTTCCGCCAGACGCTGACGCTGACTGTCCGCGCTCCGGGCGATCTGCTCGGACTGCGCGGCCAGTTCCTCGGAGGCCGTGGCCAGGCGGTCGGCGTAGTCCGTGGCCTGGGTGGCCATCTCGGTCATGGCGGTCAGCAGGCCGGACACCCGTGTCCGCTCCGACTCCGCCGCCTCCTTGGCCTGGTCGGCCAGGCGGGCCTGCTGTTCGATCTCCCGGCTCTTGGCCTCGGCATCCTCGATGCTCCGCTTGAGGCTGCGCATCATGGCGCGGAAGGCGTCGGCCAGCATTCCGACCTCGTCATCGCGGCGGATGTCCACCTCGATGTCGAGCTGCCCTGCGGCGATCTTCTCCGCGCAATCCGCCAGTCGGCGCATGGGCCGCACCAACAGCCGGTTCAGGGACATCTTCTGGAACATCACGATGAGCACCGTGGCCGCCAGCAGCAAGCCCGCGCCGGAGACCATCATGGTTTTCTGGACGCGGTTCTTGAAGTCCAAGGCATCGGCCTTGGTCCGGGCGTTGGCCGCCGCCAGCTCCTGGATCTTTATCCGAATGGGCGCGGGATCGAGCCCCAGTTCCACATGACCCACCACGGTGTCGCCGAAGAGGACGGGCTTGGACAAAACCTTGCCCCCGTCGACCGGAGAGCCTGACTGAAGAGGGGCGTTCTCCAGATCCTTGAGTGGTGAACCATCGCCGTTGACGAAGCACGCCGAAGCGATGAAGGGATTCTGCTCACGGATGGTGAGCATCCTCTTGAGCGGTTCGAAGTCGTAGTTGTTGATCAGGCCCCCCGAACCGAGCACCAGGGAATCCAGCACCGAGCCGGCGGATATCTCCTGCTGGTTCTGCATCAGCCTGCCCAGGGCCTCGTTGCGCTCCTCGAGCGTGGCCTGCGACGCCTCGATGAGCGTTTCGATGTGATTGTTGGCCATCCAGACGAGAACCAGCACGATGCCGGCCACGGAGGCCACGATGCTGACGGAATTCTTGATGGTCTGGAACAGGTTTCTCCAGGTGGCTGACGCGGGTGTCTGCATATCTGCAACCTCTTGTCGCGGAAAAAGCCCGGGGCCGGACTCGGCCCCGGGCGTCCGCAGTCTGCTGTCCAGGGACCGGCGTCAGCCCTGGAGGGCCTTGCGTACGCCGCCTTCCAGGAACAGGTAGTCCTTCTGGCCGCTGTCCTCCAGGTAGTACTGAAGCCACTGGATCTGCTTGCCCACCGCATCGAAGATGAGCAGGGTCTTGCCCTTGAACGCTCCCTTCTGCAGCAGCGGAACCATGCGCTCGAAGGGAATGCTCTTCACCCCCGCCACTCCGGGGAGCTGGTCCTTGCGCTGCATCGGGTCGCGAATGTCGATGACCTCGGCTCCCGAGGCGGCCTTGGCCTTGAAGGCGGCGAAATCCACCGTGTGGTCCTTGAGCTGCGCCTTGGTGATCAGCTTGGACGGGTCCGCGGGAGTCTTCCCGAGCAGGGTGGTGTCTTCGGCGTGCTCGGCGGCCCACTCCGGAATGCCCGCGTCGTAGACGAAGACATTGATGAAGCCGGCGTCCTTGGCCGCCCGGCAGGCTTCATACGACTTGGCGCAGGTCACTCCGTTGCAGTAGAAGGCCAGCTTCTTTCCGTCGGACTTGCCTCTGGCCTTCTCCAACTGGGCCAAAAAGTCCTTCTGGGAAATCGGGATGTGCTTGGACCCGTTGACGTGAATGACCTCGTATTCCTCGATCGAGCGGACGTCGACGACCACGGACTGGCCCGCCTTGCCCCAGGCGTACAGGTCGGCCGTTGTGACCGGAGTCAGCTCCTTGAACTCGGGCTTCTCGCGCAACGGGAATTCAGCGGCCCAGGCCGCGGCTGCGAAAAAAAACACCAAGAGGCACAGGACAATGCATTTTCTCATCGTGACCTCCACATGGTTGTTGGCGCCTCCCCGCAACGGGGGGGCTCTGTCCCGTTCCTTCGCCTGAACGGCCCTGCCGCCCGCCCTGCGAAATGAGACTCACGGCGGGAAGTCGCGGGTCGGCGGGCCCATTGCCGGGCCTTCCAAGAGACATGCCAACCGACCGGGAACGGCAACCAGCTTGAATCGTTTGATTCTATCCGCGAAAAATCCTGGCGGCCGCCAACCCGAGTTGGCAGGCTGCCAACCATTTCGTTTGCGGGCCGCGGCGCGGATCCGGTTCCCGAATGACGATGCGCGTGTCGGCGTCGGTGGGGTTCAGGCCCTCGCCTGAATTGGAAGTGGCGGAACGGAGGCGGAGAGTCAGCCGGACAGCCCGGCGATGTCCTTTTCCATCTTTTCGCGTAGCGGGCCGATCACGGCCTCGTTGCCCATGGCCATGTCCAGCTGGCGGGTGTGGATGACCACGTAGCCGAGCACGGCCACGCGATCCAGGGTGGCGGCCTTGTCCAGGCCTTCCAGACGGGCGAAGAGCGCATCCTCCCGCACCTCAACCCGGAAGTCCCGCTCCTCCAGGAGCCCGGCCACGAGCAGAGCGCGGCTCCGGCGACGCGGCAGGTCCGCGGCCCCGCCCTTGAACTGGAAGCTGACGTAATTTTCCTGGGGATCGTCCCCGGCCTGGGCCTCCACGGTGCAGAAGTGGAACCCGAAGCGGGACTGAAGATTGCAAAAATCCCTGGAGATCATGAAGTAATTTTTGACCGCGAAGGCGCTGGCCACGGTCGGCTCCAGCTCCGGGTTGCTGGCCGCGCCCGCCACCACGGCGAGGAAGCCCCGGGCGTCGGCCGCCGGGGGCCCGGCCCAGGGCACGGCGGTCATGCCCCGCCAGAGCGCGCGCATGGGCCCGGAGGCGATGCGCGTGATGTCCACGAAGCGGCCTTCCACCGGACCGTCGAAGCCGTCTTCAAGATCAATGACCCAGTACTTGAGCTTGCTCTTGCCGCAGGTGAGCTGCTTGCTGAAGCCCTCCAGCCCCGCCTGTTCGCCCTCCAGGAACATCTCGCGCACGCTCTTCTCGTGGCAGAAACGGGTGATGTCGTGCAGGGTCCGGCAGTTCTCGGGCGTGAATTCCGGCGCGTCGGGGTCGATGAGGTTCAGGGGCACGACGTGGGCGCAGGCCCCGGCCAGGGCGGCATGCACCGGGCTGCCCTCCATGAGGTTGCGCGGGGCCGGACGCAGGGCCAGCAACTCCTCGGCCCGGCCCGGATGCACGCGGCGATTGTCCGCATCCACCGTGACCTCGCCCGCGCCGTCCAGGGCCTCCAGTGCGCCCGCCACGCCGAGCAGAGCCGGAACGCCATACTCGCGGGCCACGTTGGCCAGGTGCCCGGCCGCGCTGCCCGCCTCGCAGACCACGGCCGCCGCCCGCGAGAGCAGCGGGGCCCAGCGCGGGTGGGCCTGGGCCGCCACGAGCACCGCGCCGTCCGGGAAGCGCAGGGCGTCGGCGTCCTTGCGCACCGCGAAGGCCACGCCGCAGCCCACGCCCGGGGCCGCCGTGGTCCCGCCGGAGAGGAGCATGGGCAAGCCCGAGTCCGAAGGCGCGGCCTCCTCCCTCCGTCCGCTCTCGTGCAGGGGGCGACTCTGCAGCAACACGATCCCGCCGTCCGGGGCCAAGGCGAACTCGATGTCCTGGGGCAGGCCGTAGAACTCCTCCATGTCCGCCGCCAGGGCCGCCACCCCCAGAACCTGGGCCTCGGTGAGCGAGGGCGCTCCGGCCTCTTCGGGCGGCACGTCCACCAGGGCGATGCCCTGGGCCGGATCGCAGACGTACTTGGTGGGCTTGCGGGTCACCTCGGCGCGCGCCAGACGCATGGGCTCCCCGCGCTCGACCATGAACACGTCCGGGTCGAAGCTGCCGTCCACCACGGCCTTGGGCAGACCATGCACGGCGTTGACCACCACGGCCCCGCCCCGGATGTCCAGGGGGTCGCGGCTGTAGGCCACGCCCCCGGCCTCGGCCCCGACCATGGCCATGCAGCCCACGCACATGGCCACGTCCTCATCCGGGATGCCGCGCGTGAGCCGGTAGGTCATGGCCGTGAGGCCGTACTTGCTGGCCACGATTTCCTTGTACGTCTCCAAAATCTCGTCGCCGGGCACGTTCAACTCGGACTGGTACTGTCCGGCGAAGGAGGCCCCCAGGGCGTCCTCGCCCACGGCGCTGCTGCGCAGGGCCACGCGCACCCCTTCCCCGGCCTGGGTCTCCAGACCCCGATAGGCCTCCAGGATGGCCCGTTCCAGGTCGCCGGGCAGGGGCGCGGCCAGGATCAATCCCTGGAGCGCGGAGGACAGGGCGAACAGCTCGTCCAGGCGGGAGGCGTCGGCGGTCTGGATGCGGCGGTCGATCTCGGCCTGGAGGTCGGAGGCCTCCATGAAGCGACGGTAGCCGGAGGCCGTGACCGCGAAACCCGGAGGGATGCGGCGGCCCAGGCGGCGGACGATCTCGCCCAGACTGGCCATCTTGCCGCCCACCTCGTCGGCCAGGTCCACCCCGGCCTCGGCCAGGGGCAGGACCAGGGGACCGGCGACGCCGCCGGAGTGGGGCTCCACGTGCGGGGCGATGGCGGCCTGGATCTCCTTGAGGCGCTCGAACAGGGCGTCGTAGCGCCCGTTGGTGAGAATCGAGAGCTGGCGGACGATCTGAAAGACATTGGCGGCCGCACGGGCGCACTGGCCGCGCACGAAGGTCATGCCGAAGGGCTTCTGGCCGCGCAGGGCCTCTTCCATGGAGGCCATGACGTCCAGGGCCGCGTTGTTGGCGGCCAGAAGACGACGGAAGCTCTCGCAGCGGCCCCGGTACTCGGCGCGCAGGGCCTCCAGACGGGCGGGAGACGGCGGTTCGGGCCGCGAGCCGCGCAGGAGGTTGCCCAATGCCCGGAAAATGCCCGCCATGCCGGATCTCCGTCGGTCAGGTCAGCTTGCCGGATTTCTTCGCCGCGTCCTGGATCTTGAAGATGAGGTCGTTGATGGCCACGGGCTTGAGCAGATAATCGAAGGCCCCCAGCTCCATGCCCTCCACGGCCACCTCCATGTTGGCGTGGCCGGTGAGCAGGATCACCTCGGTGTCAGGGGCCATTTCCTTGAGGCGGCGAAGGGTCTCGATGCCGCCCATGCCCGGCATGCGCACGTCCAGCACCACCACGTCCACGGGGGTCCTGGCCAGGGCCTCCAGGGCCGCCTCGCCGGTGGAGGCCGTGGTCACTTGAAAATTGCGCCGATCCAGGCGCTTGGTCATCAGCTCCAGAAACTCCGTCTCGTCGTCCACCAGAAGAATATGCATGCGCTCCGCCTCCCGGGACGGGAAGGATTCCGTCTTTTCGGGCATCATAGACAAAAGGAGGGCGCGGCGTCCAGCCGCCGGAGGAAGGATCGGGGGATGGCGGGGCGTCAGCCCTGGCCGTTTCGCCGTCGCGCGAGCCCGGGGGCGTCCGAGCGGGCCACGAGGAAGCCAGGCGCCAGGTCGATCTTGAGGTCCACCTCGGCATGGGCCGCCTCGGGCCCCACCTTTTCCGCCACCAGATCGCCGACCACCTTGCCGGTTTTGTCCAGAAGCAGGAGCCGGTCGCCGTCATGCACGCCGTGGACGGAGCCCAGGCCGAAAATGATCTTCCAGGACTCCTTGTCGCGGGCCATCCGATAGATGGGGCCCAGCCCGGCGGCCTGTTTGCGGCCGTCCTCGCGGTTGGAGAGCAGGAAGGAGACCCCGAGGCAGCCGAGGCCCAGGGGCAGAAGAGAGAGAAAGACCCAGAAGGGTCGGATGCCCAGCCGCCGTTCGCAGAAGCTCGGCAGGTCCAGTCGCAGGGCCTCGGCGTCCGGGAACAGTCGCACCTGGTAGATGGTGGCGTCCTCGTCCGGGCTGCCGCCCTTGGGCATGACCCGCAGGAGGAACTCCCCCCCGGCCGCGCCCCGGCCCACGGTCAGTTCGCCGCGCCAGATGCGGCCCTGCAGCTCCAGCAGCCGAACCTCGGCGTCATGGGTGCCGAGGCTGGTGTCCAGGTAGGTGGAGGCTTTTTCGGGATCGAAGTCGCGGATTTCCGCCAAGTCCTCGGGGGAGACGCTCAACTTGCCGCCGATGGCGATGGTCTCCCCGGCGGCGGCCCGGAAGAGCGTGTCCGAGCCGAAACCGCCGCGGAAGGTGTCGGCCGCGGCGAAGATGACCAGAAGAAAAATGGTGATCGCCAGCTTGTGGAAGACGCTCCTCACGAAGCGGCTCCGTGCTCGCTTTCCCCGGTCAGGCTCTCGCGGCCGAAGCGCCGGATGAGATAGCGCCCGCCGATGACCGTGACCGCCGCCAGGGGAACGTAGGTGCGCAGAAAGATGGAGGTCAGGTGCGCCCGGTCGCCGTGTCCGAGGTAGAAGGCCAGGCAGAGCTCCAGGATAAGGAGCACGTCCATGACCACGATGACGATCCGCTGGCGGGGATTGATGCTTCCGGTGCTGCTCATGCCTCGTCTCCTCCTGGAAGGGCCGGGCCGCCCGCCGGCGGTTGGAGGGGCGGGCGGCCCGGCATGGGCTGGGGTTGGGACGTGTTGGCTTATCTCTTCTTGCTCAGATCCTGCTTGGACACGTTCATGACCTTCACGGCGTGGTACTTGTCGTTGTCGGACGTGTAGGCGATGCGCAGGATGTCATTGGGTTCCGGCGGAATGCCGATCTTGGCCTCGGACACGTCGAAGACCGTGATGGTGCCCGTGGGGGTGCCGTATTTGTTCTCCGGCGTGAAGTTGATGTCGTATTCCTCGATCTTGATGGTCTTGGCGGCCTTGTCGTACTCGATGCACTTGCCCTGGGCCACCATGCCGGCCCAGGCGGCGGAGCACAGCAGCACCGCGAGAACCAGGGCCGAGGCGAGGGTCAACGCGATTCTCTTCATGTCGTATCTCCGTTTGGTTCGTGCGGTGTTCACGCCTGCGGGGAGGCGGCCTTCTTCTCGCGCAGCTCCTGCGCCGCTCCGGCGAACATGATCTTCATGATCCACAGGCAGATGAGCGCGATGGCGCCGAGAATGATCACGGCCGCCAGGGCGTTGAACTTGAACTGCTTGAGGATGATCGAGAGCATGCAGCAGAGCACGGCCAGACCGAAGGCGATGCGGATGCCGTAGCCCTTGGCGTACTTGGTGGCGATGGTGCCGATCTGGGCGCCGACGGCCGCGCCGGTGAGCATGACGAACACCGCGACCATCTCGATGCGGCCCTTCAGGGCGTAAGTGAACGCGCCGTACAGGCCGGAGATCATGACCTCGAAGAGGTCCGTGCCTACGGAGATGTGGGTCGGGCAGCCGATGAGGTAGATCAGGGCGGGCATGCGGAGCAGGCCGCCGCCGATGCCCAGGAAGCCGGCCAGGATGCCGGTGACCATGCTGACCATGATGGGCAGCCAGGCCGAGCAGGTGATGCCGGCGGCCTTGAAGTGCATCATGGGCGGAATGTTGATCTTGTGCAGGGTCTTGTACCAGGTCACGCCCTCGGTGCCGTGCTCGCCGTCGACCACGCCCTTCTTCTTCTTGCTCACGGCCTTGGCGTAGTCGTAGAAGACCATCCAGGCGATGAGGGCCAGGAAGACGACATACACCCAGCGCACCACCGAGCCGACCAGGCCGATGCGCTCCAGGTACATGACGATCTGAGCGCCGATTTCAATGCCGACCATCGTGCCGGCCAGCATGACGATGCCGAGTTTGTAGTCCACGTTGCCGAACTTCGCGTGGCGCACCGTGGAGATCATGGACTTGCCCGCGATGTGGGCCATGTCCGTGCCGATGGCGAAGGCCATGGGGAAGCCGAGAATGTTCAGGCCCGGGGTCACCATCCAGGCGCCGCCCATACCGAAGAACCCGCCGATGACGCCCACCGAGAAACCGATGAGCAGCATGCCGGGCCAGAAGATGTTCACGCCCGCGATGGGCATGTGCATATACAACCATTCCATGCTGTGCACTCCTTGCGTTGAGCTTGACGGACTAGTGCTCCACGATCTTGCGCTTGGTCAGGTCCAGGCCCGTCCGCGACATCAGGAAGTCCATGAAGAACCCCAGGAAGCTGCCGTAGATGGCGGTGAGGACCACGGCCCAGACCGCATTGAGCATGAGGTTCATGTTGTAGACGTCCGCGAAGTAGTGCAGAATCACGTTCTTCACCACGCGGGTGTCCGCAACCACCACCAAGTCCGAGGCTCCGCCTCCGGCGGCCCAGACCAGCTGGGGCAGCACGGCCAGCAATGCCAGAATCAGGGGAAGAAGCTTCGCCGTTCTCTTCAGCATCACAAACCCTCCAGTGTTTCCATCCATTCCCTTTCAAACCAGTGCCGGGAGTCGTCCCGACGCTCCCTCCAGGCTCCGGGGAGGGAGAACCGGGAAAACGTCCCCGGGCGGCGGCCCTGTCTGAACTCGCAACAAAGCAACCTCCGTGCCAAAGGCAGAACCGCGCAATGCGGCCCTAACCGACGGAAATACAAAAAATTTTATTTGTATTGACTTTGGCGAGGATTTGCGAGAATCGTGACCAGGCTTGTGAAAAATAACACACTGGATCAAGGCCGGAACCTTCGCCCCGGAGATCGCAATGACCGGACCGCTCTTTGCCGGAACGCTACGTCAACTGTTCGCCAATCTGAGCATCCGGGCCAAACTTCTGGTCACGGTGATCCCTTCCGTGGTCCTCATTCTGGCCGTCACTGGTTACGCAACATATAGAATTTCAAGCAGTTTCATCGAAACAGCCCTGGAGCGGACCGTCCGGGTCCAGAACATGGCCACAGCCCACGCCCTGACCCGGCGCCTGGATCAGTGCCGCACGGCCCTCCTGCTGTTCTCGCAAGAAAATCTCTCTCCAGGCACCATGCGGGAGTTTCTCGCAAAGGAAATGACCCTCGGCGCGCCGATGTTCCGTGAATTCGCCTTCCTGCCCGTGAACAACGGCCCGTCCATCTTCCTCCTGGTCCAGGACGGCCAGATTCTTCGGGTTCCCCCGGAGCGGCTGCGGGAAATCCGCCCCAATCCGATCCTCTCGGTGGAAAAAGCCGCCTCGCTGGAATACGGGGAGGTCTGGATCTCACCCGTCGTGACCACGGAGTACCCGGCCATAGGCGAAGGAGACACGGCCAAGCGGACGGCCTCTCCGGTGATCCGCCTGGTGACGCCCTGCGACGCCGGGCCCGCGGGAAAGGGGCTGCTGGTCCTCTCCCTGGACGCCCGCGACTTGCGCAACCTGCTTTCACTCTACAACTCCCCAAAGTCGCCGCTCTGGGCCTTCACCCGCAGCGGGGAACTGCGCTACCACTTCCTGCTGGACACGGACGGCTGGATACTCCTCCAGTCCAGCGACCCGGACCGGGCCGACGACGATCTGGCAACATATCTGGCAAGATCCGGATACGAGGGAACCCTGGGCCGGGCCCATCTGCCCATGGCTTTCCGCCCCAACGAAGTCTACCACCAGTTCTGGACCATGGTGGCCGATCTGCGCGACGGCAAGAACGGCGGCTACATCGGGGAAAACGGTGGCGGAGATTTCTCGGGATCGCGCACCTTCTTCATGGCCTATGCGCCGATCTACTTCACACCGGTCCAGGGCGAGCCCCCCCAGATATACGCCGGACTGGCCTTCCTCGACCGCAGCAAGCTCACCCTGGCGGCGGGCTACAAGCATCTGGACGTGATGTTCCTCATCACCCTGCTGACCATCGCGGCGGTGGCGGGCATGGTCTTCTTCCTGGCCAAGGCAGTGACCACCCCGATCCTGCGCCTGGCCAAGGCCGTGGGCGAGGCCGACCTCACCGGCGGGATTCAGGAGATCGACCTGCCTTCCTCGGGCTACGAGACCAACCTCCTCAAACGTGCGGTGAACAAGATGCTCGCGGCCCTGAGGCTGCAACTGGAGGAGATCCGCATCCGCGACCAGGCCATCCACAACCAGAGCCTGAATCAGAGAGTCATCGACGGCGAGGACGCGCCGGAGCCGGGCGACGGCCAGAATCCCATCCCCGGCATCCTGGGCGCCGGGCCCAAGGTCGAGGAACTGCGCTCGGACATCCTCAAGGCCGCGCGCGTGGATGTGGACGTGCTCATCATCGGCGAGACCGGCACGGGCAAGCAGCTGGCGGCCGAGGCCATCCACAACCTGAGCTCCCGAACCGACAAGCCGTTCATCTCCATCAACTGCGGAGCCCTGGACGAAAATCTGCTCCTGGACACCCTCTTCGGCCACGTCAAAGGGGCCTTCACCGAGGCCAAGACCGACCGCAAGGGCGCATTCCTGGAAGCCGACGGCGGCACCCTCTTCCTGGACGAGATCCAGTCCGCATCGCCCAAGGTCCAGCAGGCGCTGCTGCGCTCCGTGGCCATGCGAAAGATCAAGCCGTTGGGCAGCGACCAGGAGCTGGACGTGGACGTGCGACTCGTGGCCGCCACCAACGCCGACCTCACCGAACTCATCGAAAGAAGGCTGTTCCGCGAGGATCTCTACTTCCGGCTCAAGGTCATCACCCTGCACACCCCGGCCCTGCGCGAACACAAGGAGAGCATCCCGATCCTGGCCCGGGCCTATCTGCGCCAGGCCGAGACCCTGGTGAACAAGCAGGGCCTGGCCCTCTCCCGTGGCGCCCTGGAGAAGATGAAGAATTACAACTGGCCGGGCAACATCCGCGAACTCATCAACTGCATCACCCGGGCGGCGGTCATGGCCGAGGGCGACCTGATCCTGGCCGAGGACGTGCGCCTGGAGGGCGACGGGCGCGGTCAGCCTTCCGGCGACGGCTCCTCGCGGCTCCTGGCCGCGCGGCCTCCGGCGCAGCCCGGCATGGCGGGCGAATCCCGGCCGGCGCCCGGCCCGGTCCCGCCTTCCAGGCCTCTGGAAAGCTACGTGCCCGAAGGGGTGCGCCTCAGTTCACGCCAGCTCAGGGTTCTGCCGCTCATCGTGACCCGGGGCGAGGTGACCCGCAACGACTACCAGGAGCTGGCCGGAGGCGGCCTGCCGTCGCGCACGGCCATCTACGACCTTCAGGATCTGGTCAAAAAGGGCGTACTCCTGCGCGAGGGACGCGGCCCGGCCACGCGATACGTCCTGGCGCGGAGCCGGGAGTAGGGGGCGATCATGCTGCGTCGACTCTTCAAGCGCAAGAAGCGGGATCCGCAACTGGCGGCGGGTCTGTTCAAGGCCAAGTACTCCCAGTTCAAGGCCCTGCTGGAATCCAACTCCGAGCTGCTCCAGCTGCTCACGGACCTGGAGCAGAAGCTGCGCGGGGACACCGTCTTCGGCATGGCCTACGTCCGGTCGCAGGCGTCGCGCATCGTCTTTCACGCCGTGCGCATGGCGAACAATTTCGACAAGCTCTCCTCCGGCCGTCTGCCCGCCCTGCGCGAGGTGGTCCGGCGCCTGAGCGGCGAGATCGCCTCCCTGGCCGAAATCAAACGCCACGAAACGGCGGCGGCCTACATCCTGCCCTACCCGGCCATCTCCCGCGACCTGGTGGACAGCGTCGGCGGCAAGAACGCCAACCTGGGCGAGATCGCCGGCCGGGCCGGGCTGCCCATCCCGGACGGCTTCGCCATCACCACGGCGGGCTACGAGGCCTTCGTACGTCACGGCGGCTTTCTGGACGAGGTCAAACGCCTGGAGCTGGAGGTGGACCCGGCCGACCCCGAAACCATGGTCACGGCCAGCGAGGGCATCCAGCGCCTGTTCCTCACGGCCGACGCTCCCGAAGACCTCTCCGAGGCCATACTCTCGGCCTACGCCGACCTCTGCGTCCGCCGCGGCGCGGGCCCCGAGGGTCTGCCCATCTCCATGCGCAGCAGCGCCATCGGCGAGGACTCCGAGCTGTCCTTCGCCGGGCAGTACCTGAGCGTGCTCAACGTGCGGCCCGACCGCATCCTGGACAACTACCGTCGCATCCTGGCCAGCCTGTTCACCCCCCGAGCCATCGCCTACCGGCTGCACAAGGGCATCCCGGACGAGGACATCGCCATGAGCGTCGCCTGCCTGGAGATGGTCGAGGCCAAGGCCAGCGGCGTCATGTACTCCCGCCACCCTTTCGATCTGCTGGACGAGAACGTGCTCATCAACGCGGTCTGGGGCCTGGGGCCCTACGCCGTGGACGGGGTCGTGACCCCGGACGTCTACCGATTCACCAGGGAGGACGAGCCCAGGCCGCTGGAGACACGCGTGGCGGTCAAGGACCGCCGTCTGGTGGCCCGGCCCGGCGGCGTCCTGGAGGATGAGCGCGTCCCCGAGGCGGAGGCTTCCCGGCCCTGCCTGGACGAGGAGCAGGCCCGGCTCCTGGCCTCCTACGCCGTGCGCCTGGAGCGCCACTATCACTGCCCGCAGGACATCGAATGGGCCCTGAACACCGAGGGCAGGCTCGTGCTGCTCCAGGCCCGCCCCCTGCGCGCCGAGGCCGGAAGCGGCCCGCGTCCCACAACCGGACCGGTCCCCGGCCGCGAGATCCTGCTCGAGGGCGGCGACGCGGCCTGCCCGGGCGTCGGCGCGGGCCCGGTGCGCCACGTCTGGCCGGACAGCGACCTGACGACCTTTCCCGAAGGCGCGGTGCTCGTGGCCGAGCATTCCTCGCCCAAGTACGCCCTGATCCTCCCGCGCATCCAGGCCGTGGTCACCAACGCGGGCAGCGTCACCGGCCACATGGCCTCCCTGGCCCGAGAATACGGCGTGCCCTCCCTGCTGAACACCCGTACGGCCACGGACATGCTCAAGGAGGGCGAAATCGTCACCGTGGACGCCTTCTCCGGCCGGATCTACCGGGGCGAGGTGCCGGAGCTGCTCCGGCTGCGCCAGGACAAGGGCCGGTTCATGAAGGACACCCCGGTCTACGAAATCCTCCGCCGTCTGGGCGAACTGGTGACGCCGCTGTATCTCACCGACCCTCGTTCGCCGGATTTCAGGCCCGAGAAGTGCCGCACCGTGCATGACCTCATGCGCCTGATCCACGAGCTGTCCTACGGCGAGATGTTCGCCATCAGCGACCTGGCCGCCGACCACGGCACCTTCGCGGTCAAGCTGACGGCTCCCCTGCCCCTGGACCTCTACCTCATCGACCTGGGCGGGGGCCTGGCCGAAGCTCCGGGCTGGACCCGGCGCGTGCGGCCGGAGCAGGTCACCTCCGCGCCGTTCAAGGCGCTGCTGGCCGGCATGCTCCTGCCCGAGCTGCGCCACGCCGAGCCCAGGCCCGTGGACATGAAGGGCTTCTTCTCGGTCATGAGCCAGCAGATGCTGACCAACCCCGAGGGAGCCGAACGCTTCGGAGACAAGAGCTACGCGCTCATCTCGGACAAGTACCTGAATTTCAGCTCCCGGGTGGGCTACCACTACAGCGTGCTTGACGCCTATTGCGGCCTGACCATGAACAAGAACTACATCAGCTTCCAGTTCAAGGGCGGGGCCGCCGACGACGTGCGCAAGAACCGCAGGGTGCGGTCCATCGCGCGCATCCTGGAGGAACACGACTTCAACGTGGAGGTGGCCGGGGACCGGGTGGTGGCGCGCTTCCAGAAGTACGACGCCGAGGCCACGGCCGCGCGCCTGGACATGCTCGGCCGCCTGCTCATCTTCACCCGCCAGATGGACATGCTCATGATCGACGAGGGGAGCGTGCGGCGCGTCTCGCAGTGTTTCCTGGACGGGGACTACCACTACGAGGGCAATGGCGCGTCCGGCGCCCGCGACGGGGAGAACGGCTAGCGGCAGCCGAGAAAGGTCGCGTAGCCGCCGCTTCTGCCCAGGCCCGCCCGGCGGATGTCCGGATCAAGCAGGTTCTCGTCGTGACCCGGCGAATCGCGCCAGCCCTCGAACTGCCGCCCCGGCGAGGGGTCCGGCAGGCGCAGGCCCACGTTCTCCACGCAGTGGTTGGAGTCCGCGCGGGCGAAACGCTCGTCGAAGCCGTCGTGGGAGAGCTTTCCCCCCCGTTCCATGCCCCGGCTGTGGGACAGGGCCAGACGGTCCAGGACCGCGTCGCGGTGGAGCGCGGCCAGGCCGTGTTCCTGGCGGTAGGCGTTGATCCGCGCCAGAAGCTCGTCCTCGAAGCCTCCCGCCATGGACGGCGCGGCCGTCGCCAGGACCGCCAGAACGGCCGCCAGGACGGCCGCCCGACGGATCATCCCGGCAGCCCCAACTTGGGCGCCAGTGCGGCCCAGACCTCTTCCGGCCGGATTTCGGTCATGCAGCGATGGTGCCCCTCGGGGCAGCGCTTGTGGCCGTGCAGGCCGCAGGGGCGGCAGGGAAGGTCGCGCTCCAGCACCGTGGAGCCCTCCCCGCGCGGAAAGAAGCCCAGAGACCGCGTGGTGGGTCCGAAGAGGGCCGCCAGGGGCACGTCCTGGACCCAGGCCAGGTGCATGGGGCCGGAATCGTTGGTCAGATAGGCCGAGAGCCGTCCGATGACCGCCGCCAGCTCGGGCAGGGAGAGCGCTCCGGCAAGACTCGCGGTGCGCCGCCGGGCCGGATCACCGGCCCCGTCCAGCACGGCCCGGGCCACCCCCTCCTCGCCGGGTCCGGCCAGGAGCAGGATGCGCGCCCCGGCCGAGGCGGCCAGGTCGAGCACGCGGCTGAAATGTCCCACGGGCCAGCACTTGGTGGGCCAGGTGGAGCCGGGATGCACGCCGAGCACCGGGCCCTCGCCCTCGGGCAGGCCCGTCTCCCATATGGCGCGGGCCCGCTCCAGGGCGGGGGCGGGCAGGACCAGCCGGGCCGCTGGGGCCTCCAGGCCGACGCCCAGGGGGCCCAGCAGGGCCATGAGCCGCTCCACCTCCGCCAGTTCGTCAAAGCGGCGGCTCACCGTCTCGGTGTAGGCCAGCCGGTTGAACCAGGGGGCGTCGTAGCCGATGCGCCGGGGGATTCCCGAGGAGGCGGCCACCAGGGCGCTGCGGGCGCTGGAGTGCGCCGAGAGCCAGAGGTCGAAGCCCTGGGACTTCAGTTCGCGGCCGAGCCTCAAGACCGCGGCCAGCCCCTTCTCGGAGCCGCGCTTGGCGAAGCCGTGGATTCCGGCCAGCTCGGGCTGGGCCGCGAACAGGCCCTCCAGGCCGGCCCGGACGAAGAGATGAATGGCGGCCTCGGGAAAACGGGCGCGCAAGGCGGCGATGAGCGGCAGGGTGAGCACCGCGTCGCCCAGAAAAGCGGTCTGCCAGACCCCGATCTTGCGCGGATCGGCGATCACGGCTTGATCTCCCGGGCCGTCGCCGGTATTCCAGGAACAGCGGAGGAACCCATGAAGTATATCCTGTTCGAGGATTTCGCCGGTGAGCCGGTACCCGTCATCTTCCCCAACCGCATCGATTTCATGGAATTCAGGGAGCAGATGCCTTACGCCAAGGTGCTCGCGGCGGGATACGTGCAGCTTCGCGGCCAGGCCTTCGCCTGCCACGGCGAATCCAAGAGCCTCGGCGTCCGCTCCCGGCCCGGGGACGCCGCGATCATTCAGGAAAGATTCACCAACCCGGAAGCCTGACCGGGACCGTCCTCGGACGGTCCCGGCCCGGCCGGAATCAGTTGTACTTGACGGCGCTCACCCGCATGAGGGTGTCCCAGTTGTGGATGGCTTCGATGTAGCGGATGGTGCCGGTCTTGCCGCGCATGACCAGGGAGTGGGTCTCGGCGCCGTGGCCGGTGTAGCGCACGCCCTTGAGGAATGTGCCGCCGGAGATGCCCGTGGCGGCGAAGAAGAGATCCTCGCTCTTGACCAGGTCGGCCACGGTGTAGATGCGCCGGATGTCCATGCCCGACTCGGCCAGGCCGTTCTTCTCGCCCTGCTTCTGGGGATCCAGCTTGGCGAACATCTCGCCGCCCATGATGCGGATGGCGATGGCCGAGAGCACGCCCTCGGGGGTGCCGCCGGTGCCCATCATCACGTCCACCTCGCTGCGCGGGTCGATGGCCATGAGCGAACCGGCCACGTCGCCGTCGGTATGCAGCTGGATGCGCGCCCCCGCCTCGCGGATCTCGCCGATGAGCTTCTTGTGCCGGGGCTTGTCCAGAGCGAAGACCACCAGGTCGTCCACGTCCTTGCCCAGGGCCTTGGCGATCTTGCGCAGGTTCTCGCCCACCGGGGCCTCGATGTCCACCACGGACTTGGCCTCCGAAGGCACGACGAGCTTCTGCATGTAGAAACTCGGACCGGGATCGAACATGCTCCCGGCCGGGGCCACGCCGACCACGGAGATGGCGTTGGGCCGACCGTAGGCCAGGAGGTTCGTTCCCTCCACCGGGTCCACGGCCACGTCCACGGCCAAGCCGCCGCTGCCCACCCGTTCGCCGTTGTAGAGTCTGGGAGCCTCGTCCTTCTCGCCCTCGCCGATGACCACGCGGCCGTCGATGTCCAGGGTTTCGAAGGACAGGCGCATGGCGTCCACGGCGGCCTGGTCGCCGGCTTCCTTGTCGCCCTTGCCGAGCCAGCGGGCCGAAGCCAGGGCCGCGGCCTCGGTCACGCGCACCAGATCAAGCGCCAAATTTCTCTGCGGGGCTTCCATGTATCGCACTCCTCGTTGTCAGCCGTTAGGGGCGGCGTCCTCGCGACCGGGGCGCCTCCGTGCCTGGTCTAGAAGAAACGTTCGCGGATCAGCTTCGCCACGTTCTCCGGGGTGAATCCGTACTTTTTCGCCAATTCCCCGGCCGGGGCCGACTCACCGAAGTGGTTCAGCCCGATGGCCAGGCCGTCGCAGCCCAAGTATTTGAACCAGCAGTCCGTGCGCCCGGCCTCCACTGAGGCGCGTTTGCCCACGGACGGCGGCAGCACGGACTTCCTGTACTCCGCGCTTTGTTCATCGAACAGGGCCTGGCAGACCATGTTCACCACCCGGATATTGCGGCCGGGCAGGAGCTTCACGGCCTCCAGGGCCAGGGAGACCTCCGAGCCCGAGGCCAGGAGCAGCAGTTCGGGTTCGCCCTCGCAGTCGGCCAGCACGTAGCCGCCCCGGCGCGCGCCGTCCTTCACCGCCGGGTAGACGGCCGGGTCGAGCACGGGCAGGCCCTGGCGGGTCAGGAACAGGCAGGAGGGCCGCTTCTCCTCGCGCAAGGCCAGCTCCAGGCAGAGCGCGGTCTCGCCCGCGTCGGCCGGGCGGAAGTCCAGCACGTCCGGGATGAGCCGCAGCGAGGCCACATGCTCCACGGGCTGGTGCGTGGGGCCGTCCTCGCCCAGGTGGAAGGAGTCGTGGGTGAAGACGTAGAGCACCGGCAGCTTCTGCAGGGCCGACATGCGGATCGCGTTGCGGCAGTAGTCCGAGAAGGTCAGGAACGTGGCCCCGAAGGGGATCGGCCCGCCGTGCAGGGCCATGCCGTTGAGAATGGCGGCCATGGGGAACTCGCGCACGCCGAAGGACATCGAACGCTTGTCCAGGCCGTCCTCGCCGAACACGCCGAAGGCCGCCCGGAACTTGGCGGTCTGGTTCGAGGGGTCCAGGTCGGCCGAACCGCCCATGAGGAAGGGCAGTCTGGGCGCGATGTGGTCCAGGCACTTGCCCCAGGCCTGGCGGGTGGCCAGCTTGGCCCCGGGCTCGAAGCCGGGCCAGTCCAGGGCCAGGTCCGCGCGCGGGCTCGTGGCCGCCTTCCAGAGCGCGGCGAAGTCCGCGTCGTCGGCCAGGCGGGCCTTGAGATTCCCGCGCCAGAGCCGGGCGTTCTCGCGCAGACCGTCGAAGCGGGCCCGGAAGTGGGCCGCCACGTCGGCGGGCACGAAAAAGGTCTCGTTCTCGGGCAGGCCCATCTTTTTCTTGGTGGCCGCGATCTCCTCCGGCGGCAGGGGCTCGCCGTGGGTGCCGTGGTCGCCCTCGCGGGTGGCCGCGCCCTTGGCCATGACCGTGTGCCCGATGATGAGCGTGGGCCGGGAGGTCTCCAGGCGGGCGTCCTGCACGGCCTTGCGGATGGCCGCGCGGTCGTGGCCGTCCACCTCGATGACCTGCCAGCAGAAGGCCTCGAAGATCTTGCGGTAGTCCGAGCAGTCGGCGCGCCTGGTGGGACCGGCCAGCTGGACCTTGTTGGAGTCGTAGAAGACGATCAGCCGGGACAGGCCCCAGAGGCCGGCCAGGGAGGCCGCGCCCAGGGCCACGGGCTCCTGCAGGTCGCCGTCCGAGGCCAGAACGTAGGTGAAGTGGTCCACGGCGTCCGCGCCCAGGCGGGCGCCCAGATGGGCCTCCGCCGCGGCCAGGCCCACGGACATGGCCAGACCCTGGCCCAGGGGACCGGTGGTGGCCTCCACGCCGGGAGTCATGTCATGCTCCGGGTGACCCGGGGTGCGGCTGCCCATCTGGCGGAAGGCCTTCAGGTCGTCCAGGGTGATGAACCCGGCGAGGTGCAGCAGGGAATAGAGCAGCGCGGACTCGTGACCGGCCGAGAGCACGAAGCGGTCGCGGTTGAACCAACGCGCGTCGTCCGGGTCGAAGTTCAGGAACTCGCTGAAGAGCACGGTGGCGAAGTCGGCCGAGGACATGGCTCCGCCGGGGTGGCCGGAATTGGCCGCCCGCACGGTGTCCATGACCAGGGCGCGGATGACGTCGACTGTTTTCTGATCCAGGCTTTCGTCGCGCATGGGGTTCTATCTCCGGTCGAAGAGCTCGATGAGGTCCAGACGGCGCTGGTGCCGCTCACCGGCGAAAGATGTTTCCAGGAAGGTCTGGACCATGGACCAGGCCAAGCCCTGGCCGACGACCCGCTCACCCAGGCAGAGGATGTTGGCGTCATTGTGCTCGCGGGCCATGCGGGCCATGAACTCGTTGGTGCACAGGGCCGCGCGCACCCCCGCGAAACGGTTGGCCGCGATGGACATGCCCAGGCCCGTGCCGCAGATGAGGACGCCCAGGCAGTCGGCCGCCAGCACCCGTTCGGCGGCCTTGGCCGCGTAGGGCGGATAGTCGCAGCTCCGGGCGCAGTCCGGGCCCAGGTCTTCCACCTCGTGCCCCGCCGCGGCCAGCTGATTCTTGAGAAATTCCTTGAGCTGGAACCCGCCGTGGTCCGAGGCCATGACGATGTGCATGCAGCGCTCCCTGAATCAGTAGTTGTCTTCGCGCCGGGCGGCCTTCTCCCGGCGGCGCTCCTCGTGCCGCGCGGCGATGCCCGCGCGAACCCGCCTGAGTTCCTCCGCCAGGAAGGCGGCCTGAACCCGGGCCAGGTCCGCGTCCGGACTCCCCTCGCCGCGCGCGCACTCCTCATCCAGGCGCTTCTCCAGGCTCCGCGCCTCCAGGCGGCGCAGGGCCGTGCCTAGGGCGAAGGAGGATTCCTCCCGAAGGAGCCCGAGCCCCTCCAGGAACACGGACAGCGGGCCGTCGCCGCTCATCTCGGAGCCTCCCCGGCGGGAGCCGCCGGATTGCCGCCGCCGTTGGTCCCGTCCATCTCCAGAACGCGGGGGGCTTCCTCGCGGTCCAGGCGGCGGATCTCGGTGCCGTCCGGCAGGGGCAGCCCCAGGGCGTCCTGCGGCCACGGCTGGAGCTTAAGCTCTCGAGACTTGATGCGCAAGACGCCCTTCTCCTCATCCGGCAAATCCAGGGTCAGGATGGAGCACAGGGGTGTCCCGTTTCCGTCTGGCGCGTAGCTTTCGAAGGTGATGAGCCAGGTCTCGTTCTCGCGCTTCGTCCCGTCCTCGCGGGGGGGACGGGTGAGCGGGCCGGACATGGACTGGGGCTGGCCCATGAAGTCCAGGACCAGCCGGTGCACGCGTCCCCGGGAGAAGCGATACTCGAAGCCCGAGCCCGGGATTTCGCGCACGGAGTCATAGATCGGGGAGACCAGGGGACTGAAGTCGCCGCTGACCAGATGAGCCAGGTCGCGCAGGGCGAAGGGAAAAGGCAGGCCCAGACGCTGGGCGCCGACGACCGGATCCCAATGCTTGTAGGCCGTGCGGCGATCCGGGTAGAAGGCCAGCAGACCTTCGGAGGACTCGCGGATGAAGGCCAGACTCGTGCCCACCCCGGACTGAACATCCAGTCGCAGGGGCGAGTTCAGGTCGCCGAAGAAGAGCATGACCGTGCGGTTGGTCTTGGTGCGCGGCTTGGGCGCGGTGTAGGTGAAGCTGCCGCGCAAAAGCAACGCGGGCGGCGGTTTGGGCGCCAGAAAGTGGCCCCGGAACTCGACGAAGGCCTGCCGAGCCGGGTCCGCGCCCGGGTCGAGCACGGGCTTGGGCATGCAGCCCGCCAGGAAAAAGGCCGCGGACGCGGCCAGGATCAGAAACCAGGGGAGGAATGAGACGCGGGGCCGGATCATAGGTCGTGCAGCTTCTTTTGGATGGACGCCGGGTCCTTGTGATTGTGCTTCAGGGCCTTGGAATATCCGTTCCGGGCGTCGCCCACGCGACCCAGGGCCCGGGCGATGTCTCCATAGTGGTTCCACAGTTCGGGATCGCCGGGAACGGCGGTCACGGCGCGGCGGATCTCGGTCCAGGCCTCGTTCAGACGGCCCATGCGGAAGTAGACCCAGGCCAGGGAGTCGATCATGAAGCCGTTGGCCGGATCCTGCCGCAACGCGCTGTTGACCAAGACCAGGGCCCGGTCCAGCTCCCGCCCCTCGTCGGCCAGGGTGTAGCCCACGTAGTTCAGGGCCTCGGCGTGTTCCGGATTCTTGACGATGACCAGCTCCATGGACTCCAGGGCCCCGGCCTCGTCGCCCATCTCCCGGCGCAGCAGACCGTAACGGTAGAGCAGATCCGTATCCCCGGGCAGCCGGGACACCCCCCGCTCCATGACCGCGCGGGCCCCGTCCAGGTTCTTGCCCTCGGCCAGCAGCCCGGCCTGGAGGATGTAGAAGCGGGACTGGTCCGGATAGCGCTTCTCGCCGTCCTCGGCCGCGGCCAGGGCCTCGGCGTCGCGCTTCAGGGCCGCCAGGATCTGGATGCGGAACTGGAGGGCCTGGGCCGCGGCCGGGTCGCTCTCGGGCACGCGTTCCAGGAACTTCAGGGCCGCGCCCGGGTCGTTGCGGCCCTCGTAGGCGATCATGGCCTTGTACAGGTAGTATTCGGCGGTCAGGGGCGCGCCCTCGGCCAGGAGGTCCAACACGGCCGAGGCCTGGGCCGAGAAACCTTCGCGCAGGAAGGTCTCGGCGGCCTCCAGCAGGAAGAGCTTCTCGCGCGAGCCTTCCCGGACCAGGGCCACGGCCCGCTCCGGGTTGTTCAGCTTGAGCAGCAGGCTGACCAGGCGCAGGCGGACCTCGTCGCGGGTCTCGTCGGCCTTGAGCAGACTGGTGTAGGCCTTCACGGCCGCCGGGTAGTCCTTGAGCATCTCGTGCTGGTAGGCCAGCAGCGAAAGGGCGTCGAAGTCCTCGGGATTCTTCTCCAGGAGGCGGCGCAGGTCGGCCAGGGCCTGGCGGTGACGCCCCAGGCCGGATTCGGCCTGGGCGGCCAGGAAGATCAGTTCGGGCTCGGCGCGCTTGCCGAGCAGGGGCTTGAGCACGTCCAGGGCCCGGGCGTACTCCCGCAAGTCCACCAGAACCTGGGCGAACTGTTCCCGGGCCTGGTCGTCCTTGGGGAAGCGGGCCACGTAGGCGTCGAAGACGGCGGCCGCCTGATCCGGCTTGCCCTCCATGAGCCAGGCGTTGGCCAGGTAGAGATTGAGCGCACGATCGTCGGGGTAGCGGGACAGGCCTTCCTGGAGCGCCTGGCGGGCCAGACCCACCTGCTCGTTGTTCCAATAGAGGTTGGCCTTGTCCAAATAGAGTTCGGCCGAAGGCCGCTCCGCCAGAACCCGGTCCAGGGCCTCGGCCGCGATCTTCTGGTACCCCAGGGCCTGGGCCAGGGTCTCCTGGTTCATGGGCTGGGTCCGGGTCAGCCGCTGGAGGCGCAGAATCTGGTCCTGGTAGACGAGATAATAATATTGCACCCGGGCCTCGGGGGAGAGGCCGGGCCCGACGGCCTGCCGGGCCGGACCGGCCTGCCGGGCGGCGCATCCGCCGAGCAGCGCCAGGGCCAGCGCGACCCACAAGACCGCGTAACGGGACGAACGCAGCATCCTCACTCCCTGACCTCGCGGCCCGAAAGCCGTCGGCCCGTTCCGGAGAGGTCCTTGAGCCGCTGTTGCAGTTCGCGGCCGAGGGCCAGCCCCTGTTCGATCATCTGGGGTCCGTACTTGCGGCCCGTGCGGGTGCGGAAGGTTCCGCCCACGGCCTCCACCCGGGCCAGGCCCTCGGGGAAGCGGTCGGCGATCTCCTTCAAGGACCACTCCGCGTAGTCGCATATCTCCCAGAGCGTGGTCACGAAATTGTCCGGCCCCCAGCGGAACTTGTCCGCGTCGTAGAGCGCCCCGGCCAGCAGCCGAGCCTTGGGATCCTCGGGCAGTTCCTGGCCGGGCCGGAAGGCCTCGTGAACTTCGATGGCCTGGGCCACGAGATCACGGTCGTGATCCGAAATGGGGTAGTCCTTGAGGACCATGCGGGACACCTCGGCGCCCTTTTCCGCATGGTGCGGCTCCAGGCGGCAGGTGTCATGCAGCAACCCGGCGAACTGGGCCAGGAGCCCGATGTGGCGGCAGTCGTCCGGGGACAGGGCCGTGCACTCCACCAGGACGATGGCGCAGGCCTCCTGGGCGACCTTCTTGGAGTGCTCCACCCCGTGTCCGAAGTCGTCGTAGAGGAAGGGCAGACAATCCTCCTGGAGGCGCAGGATCAGGGGATGGTCGAAGAACATGTCCCAGGAGAACTTCAGCTCCACGGCACAATCCAGGTAGAAGGCCGGAATGGTCTGCAGCGAAGCCATCCGGCGGGCCTGTCTCCGAAGTTCCTTGAGGGACTCAACCACGGTCACGTATCCAGTCCTTGGAAAAGCCTTCGACCTTGTTTTCCAGATGTTCCCGGAGCTTTTCCAGGAGCCGGGCCTCGATCTGGCGAACACGCTCGCGGGTCACGCCGAACCGCTGCCCGATCTCGCGCAGAGTCACGGGCTCGTCCGAGAGCAGCCGTTCGTTGAGAATGATCCGCTCCTTGTCCGAGAGCTTGGGTTCGATGGTCCGCAGGTTCTTCAGCAGGAGACGGGAAATCTGTTCGTTGACCAGCGTTTCCTCCACTCCCGGAGTGAGCGAGGGCAGCAGGTCCATGCGCGTGGTGTCCGAGTCCTCGCCCAGGGGCAGGTCCAGGGACATGTCGTTGCGCGAGAGGCGCTGGTCCATCTCGTCGATCTCGGTCTCGCTCACCCCCAGGCTTTCGGAAAGGGCCTGGGTGGTGGGGTCGAAACCCATGGACTGGAGGCGCTGGCGCTCCTTGTTCAGGTTGTAGAACAACTTGCGCTGGGCCTGGGTGGTCCCGATCTTGACCATGCGCCAGTTGTCCATGATGTACTTCAGGATGTAGGCCTTGATCCAGAACGCGGCGTAATAGCTGAACTTGATGCCCTTGTCCGGGTCGAACTTGCGCACCGCCTTCATGAGCCCCACGTTGCCCTCCTGGATCAGGTCGAGCACGTTCTGCATCCAGCGGCGCTGGAAGTCCATGGCGATCTTGACCACCAGACGCAGGTGCGAGGAGACCAGCCGGAAGGCCGCGTCCTGGTCGTTCTTCTCGCGCACCCGGCGGGCCAGTTCGAATTCCTCTTCCGGGGCCAGCAGGGGGAAACGGGAAATTTCCCGCAGGTAGAGGTGCAGCGGGTCGCGCGCCACCACCTCGCCCCGGCCGGTGGGCGCGGGCAGGGTGAAGGGCTCGGGCGCAACCTCGGCGTCAGCCTCCTCGCCCGCCAGTTCCTCGTCCAGGAGTTCCTCCTCCTGGGGCTCGGACTCCGGCGCTTCGGGCTCGAGGTACTCGGGTTCCGCCGTCGCGGCGCGGTTCACGGGCTTCATGACTTCAGGCAAATCATCCGGCGGGGGGGCCGCACGCGGCCGCCTTGGGTCAGAGGTTCAAGAAAGAAAGTCATAGTACAGCTTATCGTTGTCCTTTTCAATGGTTTTCGGTACACGGGCATTGCCCGGTGAGGCCAGCATAGCATCTCCGGGCAATGCTTCAACCCTTGGGAGGCTTTTCCCAAGCAGGCCACGAAAGGAGCCCGGCGTGCCCGATTTTCGCGGCGCCCTGAGGGGCGCGGATTTCCTTCTTTTCGACGGAGGCTACGGCACTCTCCTGCAATCCCGGGGGCTGCCGCCCGGACTGTCGCCCGAACTCTGGGGCCTGAAGGCCCCGGAAGTGGTCGCCGGGGTCCACCGCGAGTACGTCGCGGCCGGGGCCCGGGTGCTGACCACGAACACCTTCGGCGGCAGCCGCTTCAAGCTGGCCGGGGCCGCCGACGTCCGCTCCCTGAACCGCGAGATGGCCGCCCTGGCGCGCTCCGTGGCCGGGGACTCGGTCTTCGTGGCCGGTTCCGTTGGCCCCACCGGGCACTTCATCGAGCCCCTGGGCGAAGTCACCTTCCGCGAGATGGTGGCCGCCTTCCGGGAGCAGATCCAGGGTCTGGCCGAGGGCGGCGCGGACCTCATCCTGGGCGAGACCCACTTCGACCTGGCCGAGGCTCGGGCGCTCATCATCGCGGCCCGCGAGGCCTGCTCCCTGCCCGTGGCCCTGACCATGACCTTCGAGGGTCTGGCCACGCTCACCGGCTCCGATCCGCTGCTCTGCGTGGACGCGCTCCAGAACATGGGCGTGGACCTGCTCGGCACCAACTGTTCCGCCGGGCCGGAGCAGATGGTCGACACCGTGCGGACCATGCTCCCCCGACTCTCCGTGCCCCTGCTGGTCCAGCCCAACGCGGGCCTGCCCGAGCTGGACGAAAACGGCAAGACCGTCTTCCGCCTGGCCCCGGAGGCCTTCGCCGAACAGGCCGCGCGCTTCGCGGATCTGGGGGCCAAGGCCGTGGGCGGCTGCTGCGGCACCACCCCGGAGCACATCCGGGCCCTGGGCGGCCGCCTCGCCGGGCGCTCCTGGTCCCGGCCCGAACCCACGGACGACGCCTGGACCGTGGTCACCTCCCGGGCCCGCTCCGTGGCCCTGGGCGGAAGCCATCCCTGCGCGGTCATCGGCGAACGCATCAACCCCACGGGCAAGAAGGTTCTCACCGCCGAACTCCAGGCCGGACGCCTGGACGAGGCCCTGCGTCTGGCCACGGAGCAGGTCGAGGCCGGGGCCCCGATCCTGGACGTGAACGTGGGCGCGCCCCTGGTGCGCGAGGCCGAGCTGCTGCCCACTCTGGTGCGGACCCTGGCCGCGCGCCTGCCCCTGCCCCTGTCCCTGGACTCCTCCGATCCGGCGGCCGTGGAGGAGGCCCTCTGGGCCTACCCGGGATCGCCCCTGGTCAACTCCGTGAGCGGCGAACCGGGCCGCATGGAAACCCTGGGCCCGCTCTGCGCCAAGTTCGGCGCGCCGTTCATCCTCCTGCCCCTGGAGGGCAAGAAACTGCCGGTCACGGCCGCCGAGCGCATCGCGGTCATCGAGAAGCTCCTGGCCCAGGCCCTGTCCCTGGGCATCCCAAAGCGCCTCGTGGTGGTGGACGCCCTGGCTCTGACCGTGTCCTCCAAGCCCGAGGCCGCGAAGCACTGCCTGGCGGTGATCCGGCACTGCTCCGAGGTTCTCGGCCTGCCAACGACCCTGGGGCTCTCGAACATCTCCTTCGGCCTGCCCGCGCGCGAACTGCTCAACTCCACCTTCCTGGCCATGGCGGCGGCCGCCGGGCTCTCCTCCTGCATCGCCAACCCCTCCTCGGCGCGGCTGCGCGAGAGCCTGGGCGCGGCCGAGGTGCTGCTCGACCGCGACCCCCAGGCCGGACGCTACATCCGCGACTTCTCCGGCTGGACCCCGGCGGCCCCCCAGACCGTTCCGACGGGCGGCGCGGCGACTCCCCAGGCCGCACCGGACACCGCTCCCGGCGACCCGCTCACGACCCTGCGCCGGGCCGTGATCTCGGGCGGCAAGGACGCCATCGTCTCCCTCTGCCAAAAGGCCCTGGACGCCGGGCATCCGGCCTTCGCCGTGGTCAACGAGGCCCTCATCCCGGGGATCATGGAGGTGGGCGAGAAGTACGAGCGCAAGGAGTACTTCCTGCCCCAGCTCCTGCTCTCGGCCGAGACCATGCAGACGGCCTTCGCCCATCTCCGGCCCCTGCTGGAGGAGGACGGCGGCCCCAAGGGCCCGGTGGTGGTCATGGCCACGGTGGAGGGCGACATCCACGACATCGGCAAGAACATCGTCTGCCTCATGCTCAAGAACCACGGCTTCGTGGTCCACGACCTGGGCAAGGACGTGCCCGCCGGGCGCATCGTGGACGAGGCCCAGGCCAGCGGGGCCAAGGTCATCGGCCTCTCGGCCCTGATGACCACGACCATGGTGCGCATGGAGGACACGATCCGGCTCCTGGCCGAGCGCGGCCTGGAAATCCCGGTGATGATCGGCGGAGCCGTGGTCACCGAGCACTTCGCCCAGGCCATCGGCGCGGCCGGCCACTCCACGGACGCGGTCTCCGCCGTGCGCCTGGCCAAGCGGCTGGCCGGGACGCTGCAATAGCCCGCGCTTCCCCTTGGCCGGGGAATCTGCTACAGGGGGACCAGTCATGAACCAAGGACATGCCATGAATTCCCGACTCTTCCTCGCGCGCCTGCTGGCGGCGGCCCTGCTGGCGGTGGCCCTGTTCAGCACCACGGCCTGCGGCGGATCTGAACCGCCCAGGAAGACGTCCGGTGGAGACTGGCCCGCCGTGGACGCGGCCGGGGTCAAAGCCCTGGTGGCGGAGAGCAAGGGCGCGCCGCTCCTGCTCTGCTTCTGGACCACCTGGTGCCCGTCCTGCCGCCAGGAGATGGGTGAGCTGGCCAAGATCCGCTCGGCCTACAAGCCCGAACAACTGCGGGTGGTGGCCGTGTCCCTGGACGAAAGCGTGGACGCCCTGAAGGAATTCTTCAAGGACAAGCCGCCGGTGGAGGTGCTGCACGCCGGGCCGGCCGTGGGCCAGGCCTACGGCATCGAGTCCATCCCGCACCTCATGATCTACGACCGCGACGGCAAACAGGTCTTCAACCGCCCCGGCGCCTATCCCTTCGCCATGCTCGACGGCCTGATCAAGGGGCACGTCAAGGAATGACCCAGCCGCTGCTGCGCAAGGCCCGCATCGGGGACGCCAAGGCCATCCACGGGCTGCTCCTGAACCCCGGCGAGGGAGACGGCATGGTTCTGCCGCGCTCCTTCAACCAGATATATTCGCATCTGCGCGACTTCTTCGTGGTCGCGGACCGCGACACCGGGGCCGTGCTCGGCTGCTGCGCCCTGTCCATCTGCTGGGACAACCTGGCCGAAATCCGTTCGCTCATGGTCCGCAACGAGGCGCGCGGCCGGGGCCTCGGGCGGCTGCTCGTCGACGCCTGCCTGTCCGAGGCCGTGACCCTGGGCATCTTCCGGGTCTTCGTCCTGACCAACCAGGAGGCCTTCTTCAAGAAGATGGGCTTCGAGGACACCGGCAAGGACACCCTGCCCCAGAAGGTCTGGGCCGACTGCGTGAACTGCACCAAATTTCCGGACTGCGACGAAGTCGCCATGATCATGGAGCTGTAACAGTGGCCCACCGTCTGAACGTCCTTGTCCCGGCGGAAGAGATCGCCGCCCGGGTGGCCGAGCTGGGCCGGGAGATTTCCGAGGCCTACCGCAACCGGCAACTGGTCTGCGTCTGCGTGCTCAAGGGGGCCTTCCTCTTTTTCGCCGACCTGCTGCGCCACGTGGACGTGGGGCCGGAGATCGACTTCGTGCGCCTGGCCAGCTACGGCGCGGGCACGGCCTCCAGCGGCACGCTCACCTTCAGCAAGGATCTGGAGGTGAACATCGAGGGCAAGCACGTGCTCATCGTGGAGGACATCGTGGACTCGGGGCGCTCGGTGGAGTTCCTGGAGCACGTCTTCTCCAAGCGCAATCCGAGAAGTTTGAAAATTTGCGCGCTCGTTGATAAAAAGGAGCGCAGGGAAACGGACGTGCCGATCGCCTTCACCGGCTTCAACCTGACCGGCAAGGGTTTCCTGGTCGGCTTCGGCATGGACTACGCGGAACGCTACCGCGAGCTGGACGCCATCTACGAACTCATCCGCGAGGGATGAGCAGGAGCAAGGCTCATGATCATCACCTGCCCCAATTGCAAGACCAAGTACAACCTCCCGGACGCCAAGATCCCGGCCGGCGGGGCCAAGGTGAAGTGCTCCAAGTGCGCCCACGTCTTCCAGGCCAAGCCGCCCAAGCTTGAGCCCGAGGATCAGGCCCTGGATCTGCTCGAACGCCCCGAGGCCCAGGCTCCGGCGGGCTCCTCCCAGGCCTTCGAGGACGCCTTCGACGAAGCCGTGAGCGACGCCCGCAAGCCCGCTCCCAAGCCGGCTTCCAAACCCCGGCCGGAGCCCGAGCCCGAACCGGAGCCCGAGGAGGACGAGGCCGACACTCCCTACGGGGAGGAGGCCCCGGCCGAAGAAGAGACTCCCGCCGAAGACGAGGCGGTCGAGGAGGAACCCGTCGAGGACGAGGCTCCGGCCGAGGAAGAGGAGGCCGCCGAACCCGAGGACGAGGGCCCCCACCTGGACGGCGACCTGACCCTGGACGGCGGCCCGGCGAAGAAGCCCGCCAAACGCAAGAAGCCCCTGCTCCTGGCGCTGCTTCTCTGCGTCCTGGCGCTGGTGCTGGTCTATGTGACCTATGTGCTCCAGCCCGTGCTGCCCTTCAAGCTGCCCGCCCTGCCCTTCAACCTGCCCGGAGTGAAGGCCCCGGCCTCTGAGCAGGACGCCGAATCCCCGGCCGCGCGGGTCAAGAAGATCGCTCTGCGCAACATGCGCCAGTACGTGGTGGTCAACGAGAAGACCGGGCCCGTGTTCGTCATCGAGGGCAAGGCCGTGAACACCTTCGACTCCCCCAAGGAGCACATCCGCGTGGAGGCGGCCCTCTACGACGCGAACGGCAACGTCCTGGGCAGCAAGCAGATGCTCTGCGGCAACACGCTCTCGCAGCTCCAGCTCCAGGTTCAGACCGAGGAGGAGATCAACACCGGCCTGACCTCCGAGGTGGGCGTGCTCTCCAACAACACCTTCCTCAAGCCGGGCATGGACACGCCGTTCATGATCGTGTTCTTCAACCCGCCCAAGAACATCAAGGAGTTCGGGGTCAAGGTCATCGACGCCCGCGACCCGGCCCAATAGGCATTCCGTCCGATGAAAAGAAGAGGCGGGCCGCCGGAACTTCCGGCGGCCCGCCTGTTTTTTTTCATCGGAGCCTTCAGGTTCAGCGCACGCCGAGCTTGGCGAACGTGTCCCGGATGCTCTCCTTGTCCAGAAAGCCGACGTGGCGGCCCACCTCCCGCCCCCCGGCGTCGTAGAATATCTGAGTGGGAATGCCCTGGACGCCGAAGCGCGCTCCCTGTTCGGGGTGTTTCCAGACGTCGATGAACAGCACGGCGGCCCGGCCCTCGTACTCCACCCTCAGCTCCTCGATGATCGGAGCCATCATCTTGCAGGGGATGCATTCCGTGGCTCCGACGTCCAGCATGGTGACCATGCCCGGCGCGGGGACCGTCGGAACGTCGGCGGCCTGAACGGCGGATCGCGGCGGCGTCTGGGCCGAGGCCGGAGCCTCCGCCCGTTTCCCGAAGGCATACACCCCCACCAGCACCGCGACCAGGAGGACCGCGAAGGCTCCGCCCATGAGACCATTTCCCTTGCCCGTGTTCACTGTGGCGCTCCCTTTCATGTTGGCGTCGTTGGAAAAATCATCATGTGGACGAGTGCCCGGGGTGCGTCATGGCATGACGGGGACCATATCCCCCGAAAGCCTCCCGCGCACGTCCGACCCTCTATGTCTGAAGAAACGGCCGGATCACGAAATAGATCCCCATGCCCGCCACCAGGGCCCCGGCCGCGCGACGGAACCAGCGGCCGCCCTCCCGCATGGACGCGTTCTCCAGAAGCCTGCGCGTCGTGGCCGCGGAACTCCCGGCAAGGGCGATGGGCAGGCAGTGGCCGAGGCCGAAGAGCAGGATGAGCAGGACGCCGTCCGCGACTCGCCGCTGCACCGTGATCACGGCCAGGATGGGGGCGATGAAACCGAAGGTGCAGGACCCCGAGAGCACGCCGTAGGCCAAGCCCAGGACGAGGGCTCCGAAGCGTCCGCGCAGTCGGAAGCGGCCCATGAGGCCGCCGCCGAGCCCACATCTGACGACTCCGAGCATGTCCAGGGCCACCCAGATGAGGATGCCGCCCACAAGAACGGTCCACCACGGCCCCACGGCCCCGAGCATCCGGCCCAGCAAGGCGCAGACGAGCCCAACGGCCGCGATGGTCACAAACAGGCCGCAGGTGAACAGCACGGCGTATTGCGCGGCCTGACGGCCCCCGAGAAGGCGATCCTGGCCGCCCACGTAACCCACGATGAGCGGAATGGAGGCCAGGTGGCAGGGACTGAACAGGACGCTCGCCACGCCCCAGAGGAAACAGCCCAGGGCGGCCCACGGCAGGCCGCCGCTCATCCAGCCGTTGACGGCCAGAAAGAAGTCCTGAAGCACGCCGCTCACCAAGCCGGGGGCGGGTTCACGCCCCTGGCGTCAGGCCGTCCAGCAGGCACGCGCCCTCCCGGGCCGCATCCAGTCACTTTCCGATCCAGCCCAGAACCTCGCCGCGGGAAGGCGCCCGGCCCGTCACCTTGACCACGCCGTCCACGACCACGGCCGGAGTGCTCATGACCCCGTAGCGCATCATCTGCTGGAAGTCGGTGATCTTCTCCACGTCGGCATCGATTCCGGCGGCGGCCACGGCCTCGCGGACCACCTTTTCGGCCTCCGCGCATTTGGGACAACCCGGCCCCAGAACCTTGATCTCCATTTTTCCCTCCGATGTTCGCGCGTCAGCGCGCCTTGCGGGTTTCCGCGATCACGTCGACCAGCGGACGGCCGTCCGGGGTTTGGGCCAGGGGATTCACCCGCACCAGCCCTTCCCAGGCCTCCAGGGCCCCGTCGCGGTCCTTGAGATCGTGCAGCAGCACCACGCCCTTGTTGAAGCGGGCGTTGTCGTGCCCCGGGTCCAGGGCCACAGCCTTGTCGAAGGCCGCCACCGCGTCCCGGAACCGGCCGAGATCGCGGTACATGATGCCCAGGTCGGTCCAGACGTCCGGGTTCCTGGGGTCCAGCTTCAGGGCGGCCTCGTAGGCGGGCGCGGCCTTGTTCGGCTGATGGGTGTCGAAGGCCAGGTTGCCCAGCTCGATCCAGGCCGCCAGGTCGTCCGGCTTGGCCGCGACCTGCCGCTCCAGGATCGTGATCCGGGCCCGCTCCGCCTCGTGGCTCTCGTCCTCGGCCCGGGCCGCCGGGGTCTGGGTCTGGGCCGTGGGCGCGCTCCCGGCCTTGCCCGCGCGGTAGGCGTCCACGAACACCGTTCCGGCGTAGAAGCCCACCAGCAGGGCGGCCAGGGCGGTGAGCAGCAGTTCCGGCCACCCGAACCGCTTGGCCTGTTTCGTCTGCGTCGGTTGTTTCATCCTCATGCTCCTCGTCGATGTGCGGAAATGTGCACGGAACAGTCCGCGCCGCCCCGCCCAAGCAAAACCCGTACCCCTGCGGAAATACCCTTTTTCCAGCGTGTTGGTCCGGATGGCGGGGAGTTGTGCAGTTTTTTTCGTGCAACATGCGCAAGTTCCCGCACATCCTCAGAGCACGAGGTTGAAGAGCCAGCCCACCAGCAGGACGCCACCGCCGACCACGCCCAGGAAGGCGGCGATGAGCCGGGGCTTGAGCACCTTGCGCAGGATGACCACCTCCGGCAGGGACAGGGCGATCACCGACATCATGAAGGCCAGCACCGTGCCCAGGGCCGCGCCCTTGCCCAGCAGGGCCTCCACCACGGGCACGATGCCCGCCGCGTTGGAATACATGGGGATGCCCACGGCCACGGCGGCCGGAACGCTCCACCAGGCGGCCTTGCCCATGATCCCGGCCATGAAGCCCTCGGGCACGTAGCCGTGAATGCCCGCGCCGACCGCGATGCCCGCCACCACGTAGATCCAGACCCGGCCCAGGATGTCGCGCACGGCCATGAGGCCGTAGGCCACCCGCTGGCGGAAGGTCTTCTCCTCCTCGGCGGGGCCCTCTCCGGCGCGGATCGTCCGCACCCAGTCCTCCACGTGATTCTCCAGCCCGAGCCTGCCGATGACCCAGCCCGCGACCACGGCCACGGCCAGGCCCGTGCCCATGTACAGGGCGGCCACCTTCCAGCCCAGCAGGCCATAAAGCAGGACCACCGCGATCTCGTTGACCATGGGCGCGGAGATGAGGAAGGAGAAGGTCACGCCCAGGGGCACCCCGGCGGTGACGAAGCCGATGAACAGCGGCACCGCCGAGCAGGAGCAAAAGGGGGTGACGATGCCCAGACAGGCGGCCAGGACGTTGCCCACGGACTCACGCCGCCCGGCCAGAAGCTTGCGGGTGCGTTCCGGGGTGAAGAAGGAGCGGACGATGCCCACGCCGAAGACCACCAGGGTCAGCAACAGGAGCACCTTGGGCGTGTCGTAGAGGAAGAACTCCACGGACGAGAAGAGACGCGTGCCCGGCTCCACTCCGGGTATCCGGGACGTGAGCCAGGAGGCCGCCCCCTGCAGGTTGCGGTAGACCAGGAACCAGAGCGCCAGCGCCGCCAGGCCCAGCAGCCATTCGACCGGGCTCAGGCCGCTCCTGTCCGCCTTCTTCGTCATCTTGGAGCCCGCGCAACAGGCCCCGCTCATGGGCAGATCCTTCATCGTCGTCCTCAGGCCAGTTGGGTGATGCGTTCCAGGGCGCCCTGGCGCAGGTGGGCGTCCACGCAGGAAATGAACCCCGGCACGCAGGCCAGGGCCAGACGATAGAACACGTTCGCGCCTTCCTTGCGCGACTCCACCACCCCGGCCTCGCGCAGTACGGCCAAGTGCTTGGACACCGTGGACACGTCCGCGCCCACCAGGGTGGTCAGCTCGCAGACGCATCGTTCGCCCTTGGCCAGGGCGTCCACCATGAGCAGCCGGGCCGGGTGGCCCAGGGCCTTGAACACGGCCGCGCGGGCCTCGTAGCGTTGCATTTCGTCAGGCATGGGGCTCCTCGTTTGTCTATTTGGCAAAATAGCCAAAAACATCCCGTTGTCAAGGCCCGGGTTCTGGGGCATGGTTTTTCCCGCGCATGCCCGCGCCCCAACGTCCCGCGCCCGAGGAGCCCGATGAAGACCAAGGAAATATTCCGCTGTTCGGCCTGCGGCGGCCAGTCCCCGCGCTGGCAGGGCCAATGCCCGTCCTGCGGGGAATGGAACACCCTGGCCGCGGTGGAGGTGGCCAAAAAGACCGGCCGCGCCGCCGGGCGTTCCGCCTCCGCCCCCCTGCTCCTGGAGGAGGTCGACGCCATCGACCTCACGGCCCGGGGCACGGGCTTCGCGGCCCTGGACGCCGTGCTCGGCAAGGGGCTCGTTCCCGGCGGGGCCGTGCTCCTGGGCGGCGAGCCGGGCATCGGCAAGTCCACCCTGCTGCTCCAACTGGCCGGACGACAGGCCGCCCTGGGCCGCAAGGCCGTCTATCTCTCCGGCGAGGAGAGCCTGCCCCAGCTCAAGGCCCGCGCCGAGCGCCTGGGTCTGCTCGGCCCCGGCCTCCTGGCCCTCTCCTCCACCCGCACCGAGGACGCCCTGGCCGTGCTGGCCGACCCCGAGCCGCCGGATCTGCTCATCGTGGATTCGGTGCAGACCCTGGCCTCGCCCCAGGCCGACGGCATCCCCGGCAGCGTCTCCCAGGTCCGGGCCGTGTCCGGCGAACTGGTGGAGGCGGTGAAGAAGACCGGCGCGACCCTCGTGCTCGTGGGCCACGTGACCAAGGATGGCCAGATCGCCGGCCCCAAGCTTCTGGAGCACATGGTGGACACCGTGCTCTACCTGGAGGGCGACCGCCAGCTGGCCGCCCGGCTCCTGCGCGTGCTCAAGAACCGCTTCGGCCCCAGCGACGAGCTGGTGGTCTTCACCATGCGCGAACAGGGCCTGGAGATCGTGGACGATCCCTCGACCTTCTTCCTCTCGGCCCGCGACGCCTCCCTGTCCGGCACGGCGGTCGCCCTGGCCGTGGACGGCCAGCGGCCCTTCGCCGTGGAGCTCCAGGCCCTGGCGTCGAAAACCTACCTGGCCATTCCCCGGCGGGTGGCCCTGGGCTTCGACACGAACCGCCTGAACCTGCTCCTGGCCGTGGTCGAACGGCGGCTGCGGCTCAACCTGGCCCAGTCCGACATCTACGCCAAGACCGGCGCGGGCCTGGCCCTGCGCGACCCGGGCATGGACCTGGCCCTGGTGGCGGCGGTCCTCTCCTCGTTCTACGACCGGCCCCTGCCCGAGGCGGCCGTGTTCTGGGGCGAGGTGGACCTCAACGGCCAGGTGCGCCCGGCCCCGGGCCACGAGGTCCGGCTGCGCCAGGCCCAGCGCCTGGGCTATGAGCCCGTGCATCCCGGAGTCTGCAAGACCCTCGTGGACGTGCAGCGGAAGCTGTTCGGAAGAGGGGAGTAGGAGGGATGCGGGGGCTCCGCCCCCGGCCCCCCGCCAGGGTCCGGCGGACCCTGGACCCGACATGAAAAGAGAGAAGAAAGTGGGAATAGAAACCGAGGCGGTGCTGGGGGAGGCCGGGAAGCTGGGGCTGGTCCTGGATGGGGACCAAGCCGGGAAGCTGGCGGCCTATCTGGAGTTGCTGGAAAAGTGGAACCGGCTCACCAACCTGGTGGGCCCCCGGGAATGGCGCGCCATGTTCGCCACCCTGGTGGTGGACAGCATCCACCTGGCGGGATTCCTGGAAGGGCTGGCGCTGCCCGAGGCCCCGCGATGCCTGGACCTGGGCGCGGGCGCGGGCCTGCCCGGGATTCCGCTGCGAGTGTTGTGGGAGCGGGGGGAGTACCATCTGGTGGAGGTGCGCGAGAAGCGCATCACCTTCCTGCGCCTCGCCCTGGGCACGCTCAAGCTGCCGGGAACCTTCGTGTTTGGAGGCAGGGCCGAGGACGCGTCCCAAAAGCTGGGTCCGGCCGACCTCGTGCTGAGCCGGGCCTTCATGCCCTGGACCGAGCTCCTGCCCCTGGCCCGGCCCATGCTCGCCCCGGGCGGCCGGGTGGCGATCCTGGCCAACGAGCCCGCGCCGGAGCTGCCGGAGACGTGGCGGCTGGAAGCGCAGCGGGAGTACGACGTGGCCGGAAAATCGCGCTACTTCTGGTCCGTGCTCCCGGCCAGCAGCTCCATGTAGCCGTCGCGGAAGATGAGCTTCGTGGCCAGGGCGTCCGCCTTCTCGGCCACGTCCATGAACTTCTCCAGGAACTCCAGGATGAGCAGGCGCTTGTCCTCGTCGCCGTTCTCGAACTCGAAGGCGAGGTCGCCGGAGTCCATGAAGGACTCGATCTTGTTCAGATACTCCAGGTCCAGCAGCATGTTTCCTTCCTAGTCGTGATGATGGGGCCTAGTCGTGATGGTAGGGCAGGCCCCTGATGATGGTCGCCGCCCGGTAGACCTGCTCCAGGAGCACCACCCGGGCCAACTCGTGGGGCAGGGTCATGCGCCCCAGGCTCCAAAGGAAGCGGGCGCGGGCGCGCAGCTCGTCGGTCAGGCCGTAGGCCCCGCCCACCACGAAGCAGGGTTTCGAGTTCGGGTCTTCGGTCCACTGCCGCAGCTTGCCCGCCAGTTCGCGGGAGGACAGCTCGCTCCCGCGCTCGTCCAGGCAGATCACGAAATCCTTGGGGCCCAGGGCGTCCAGCAAGGCCTTGGCCTCGCGGGCGCTCTTCTCCGCCGGGGGCAGCTTGCCCGGGGCGTCCTTGGCCACGGTCTCCTCCCAGGCCAGCAGGGGCTTGAGCCGGGTCAGGTAGTGGGCGGCCGCGTCGCGGAAAAAGGGCTCCTTGAGACGCCCCACCCAGAGAAAACGCGCGCCGACCGCCACGCTCAGTCCACCGAAAGCAGCCGGGCCGAGAGGCGTCCGTCCTCGTAGTCCAGGCGGACGTAGCCGCCGTGGGCCAACATGCCGGGATTGAGGATCAGGGTCCGGCCGAGGCGGTCCTCGGCGCGGGACTCGTGGATATGCCCGGTAAGGCAGACCTCGGGCTGGGCCCGCTCCAGAAAGCGGCGCACCGCCGGACTGCCCACCGACACGCCCGAGCCCAGGCGGTCGGCCTTGGTGTTCAGCGGCGGGGTATGGATCACGGCCACCACGCGCTCGAAGGCCCGGGCGCGCTCGAAGGTCTGGTCCAGCCAGGCCTCGAGCTGCTCCTCGCCGGCCTCGCTGGGCGTGCCGAAGGGCGTGGGGTTGGAGAAGCCGACCCCCATGAGGCCCAGGCCGGGCGCGAGTTCGCGCGTCTCCAGATGGATGTTGAGGCCCTCGGCCACGAGGTAGTCGTGGGCCGCGGCCGTGTCCATGTTGCCGATCTGGGCCAGGACGCTGGAATTCGCGGCCCGGACGGCCTCGATGACGCGGCGGGCCTCGGCCGCGCCGCCCTTGTTGGTCATGTCGCCGGTGACGATGACGCCCCGGGCCTCCGACAGGCCCGGAATGCGGGGGAGAGCGCTCAGGTCTTCGTGAACGTCTCCGAAAGCGATCCAGTACATGAAGCCCTCTCCTCGGCCCCGAGCCCTCGGAGGGGGCCCGGGAGCGCTACTCGATGGCGATGGTTCGGGTCGTGGTCTTTTCGGCCTTGGGCAGGCTCACGGTGAGCACGCCCTTGTCGAACTTGGCCTTGACCTTCTCCGATTTCACCTCGCGAGGCAAGGGCACGGAGCGCACGAAACTGCCGTAGCTGCGCTCGATGCGGTGGTAGTTCTCCTTCTTCTCCTCGCCCTCGAACTTCTTCTCGCCCTTGATGAACAACACGTTGTTCTCCAGGGAGAGTTCCACGTCCTTGGCCTCCAGGCCGGGCAGCTCGGCCTTGACCGTGATCTCCTTCTCGTCCTCGCTCACGTCCACGGCCGGATAGGCCATGTCGCGCAGGGGCATACCCGGAAAGCCCTCGAAGGGCGATTTCCAGAAGTCCTCCATGAGGTCGAACAGGCTGGCCGGACGGCGGGTGGTCATGGAACGATCCCGCAACTCAGGAAGAAAACGCTTGAACATATGCTCTCCTCCTTTTTGGGGGTATTTTGATGTGAGAGGGAAATAAGGCGGGCTGTTGAAAAGTCAACCGACTCCTGTTTAAAACGAGGAAGGACAGGCCGCTGGAGCGCCGGCCAGACGGGCGGGCTCGATGGGCGTCAGATCGAAGACCAGTTCGAAGCCCGTGCCCCGCTCCCGATCCCAGCGCGGCCGCCCGCCGAGTTGCTCGGACAAGGCCTGCACGAGCACCAGGCCCAGGCTGTCCGACTGTTCCGGATCCAGCCGCGCGGGCAGGCCCACGCCGTCGTCGCGCACGCCGAACACGGCCCGGTCGCCCTCCCGCCGGAAATCCACCCGCAGGGTCCCGCTCCGGTCGCCCGGGAAGGCGTGGCGCAGGGCGTTGGCGATGAGTTCGCCCGCCAGCAGGCCGCACGGCACGGCCTGATCCAGGCCGAGCACCGCGTCGTCCTGGAAGATCTCCAGCCGCACCCGCCCCTCGGGGTCGTGCCGCCGGGACAGGGCCTGGGCCAGTTCGCGGATGTAGGTCCGCAGGCACACGCGGGTCACGTCCCCGGAGCGGGAGAGCACGTCGTGGGCCCGGCCCATGGTCTGCACCCGCTCCAGGCTTTCGGAAAGCATGGTCCGATCGGTCGCGTTCTCGTAGCGCAAGCCCTGAAGATTGAGCAGGCTTTGCACGAGTTGGAGATTGTTCTTGACCCGGTGGTGCACCTCCCTCAAGAGGATGTCCTTCTGGCGCAGGGAGGCGCGCAGGGCCTCCTCGGCCCGGACGTGCAGTTCGCGGCGTTCCATGGCCTCCAGGGCGAAACCCACGTCCAGGGCGATCTCGCGCACCAGGGAAGCCTCCTGTTCGCGGAAGAAGTCCGGCTCCCCGGAGCAGAAGGCGATGGCCACGGCGGCGCTGTCGCGGACCATGACCGGAACGGCGGCCAGGGAACGGCAGCCTTGGGCCAGGGCCGCATCGATCCAGGGCGCGGAGGACGCGAGGCGCAGATCGCGGATGATCCAGGGCTCCCCCGAGGCCACGACCTCGGCCGCCGGGCAGCCGTCTCCGGGCGCAAGCGGGGGGGCCGCCGCGCCCGTTCCCGCCCAGGCCAGGAGCCGCAGCCCCCCCGACTCCCCGGCGGCCTCGGCCACGAAGGCCAGGCGAAAGGCCCCGAACTCCACGGCGATGCGGCAGATGCCCTGAAACAGACGTTCGCGATCCTTTTCGCGCACGATGGCCTGATTCACTTGGCTGAGCACCGCGTAGAGCCGGGTCAGCCGCTCCAACTCGCGCTGGTGGGCCATGAGCCTGCCGTATTCCCGCCAGAGCAGGCCCGCCAGGAGCAGGGCCGTGCAGACCACGAAGAACCAGCCCTTCCAGGTCTGCATGCGCGAAAGCATGGCCGGACCGCCCGCCAGCATCTCCACGGCGGCGTCGGAAAAGACGATCCACAAGGCGGCCAGGGCCGCGTAGATCAAGGGAATTTTCCAGACCGCCCGAAACACGGACAAACGATTTCCACCCATAACACGATAATAGCCCGGAAGAAGCGGGCTGTCCATGCGGAGCGGAACATCCGCGGAACAAAAAGGGCCGCCCCGCGCGCGGCGGAAGCGGCCCCGGAATGGTTCTTGGCGGCCGGGGCCCTAGCGGGCGGGCTTCTTGCTCTTCATGATCGGGCGGCCCAGGCCCACGGAACGGAGCTTCTCGCGCATGTCGTCCGTGCTGCTGGGCGTGCCGCGGTAGATGACCATCACGCGGTACCATGTGCCGCTGCTCTCGTTGGCCGTCTCCAGGGCGGTCTTCAGCCCCGTGCCCTCGATGCGGCGGCGCAACGCCTCGGCCGGGTCGCGGTCCTTGAAGGCCGCGGCCTGGTAGACGTAATCGAAGACCCCCTCGCCGTTCTGATCCCTGGCCGGGGCCTTGGCCTCGGGCTTGGGCTTCTGGGCTTCGGCCTTCTGGACCTTGGCCTTTTCCGAGGCGCGCACGGCTTCCACGGCCTTGGCCTTGGCCTCGGCGTCGGCCTTGGCCTTGGCGTCGGCTTCCGCCTTGGTCTTCTTGTCGTCCTTTGCCGGAGTCTTGGCCTCGGGCTTGGGTTCGGGTTTGGGAGCCTCGGCCTTCTGGCCCTTGGCCGCGCCCGAGGTCTGGGTCAGCTGCTCCATGTAGTGCAGCTCCTCGGGCTTGAGCACCTGGGGCTCCGGGGCCGTGGCGTTGGCCGGGACCGGCACGGGCATGATGCGCGCCAGCTCCGGCACCTCGGCCTCGGGCCGGTAGCCCCGGCCGATGAGGATGCCGAGCACGAAGAACACGGTCAGGGCCACGGCCAGCCCCGCGCCCAGGCCCACCAGCTGCGGCAGGGCGAAGGTATAGGAGTAGGTCTTGGGTTCGCCCTTGCGGGCCGGAACTTTCTTCATCTGGTTCATGCGCGGCGTCTTCCTACATGGATTCCGGCGCCGAGACGCCCAACAGGTCCAACCCGTTCCTCAACACCCGCGCCACGCAGTCCAGGAGCAGGAGACGGGCCCGGCACAACGGCGCCCCGGCGGAAAGCACATGATGCAACGTATAGTATTTATGGAGACTTGAAGCAAGTTCCTGGAGATAATAGCTGATCAGGTGCGGGCTGAAGCTCTGGGCCGCCGATTCCACGGTGTCCCTCAGCCGGGACATGAGCCGCATGAGCTCCAGGTCCTCGGCCGTGTCCAGCAGTTCCAGCGCCCCGGGGTCGGCCCCGGCCGGGGCCAGATCCTGCTCGGCGGCCTTGCGCATGAGCGAACGGATGCGCGCGTGGGCGTACTGCACGTAGTACACCGGATTGTCCATGCTCTTCTGCTTGACCAGGTCCAGATCGAAGTCCAGCTTGCTGTCGCTCTTGCGCGAGAGGAACATGAAGCGGGCCGCGTCCGCGCCCACCTCGTCGATCACGTCGCGCAGGGTTTCGAACTGTCCGGCGCGGGTGCTCATGGCGATCTGCTCGCCGCCGCGCAGGAGATTCACCAGCTGGACCAGGATCACGGCCAGCTTGCCCTTGTGGCCCAGGGCCTCCACGGCGGCCTGCATGCGCGGCACGTAGCCGTGGTGATCCGCGCCCCAGATGTCCACCACGATGTCGAAGCCCCGGCGGTACTTGTGGTAGTGATAGGCGATGTCCGAGGCGAAATAGGTCAGCTCGCCCGTGGACTTGCGCAGCACGCGGTCCTTGTCGTCGCCGAGCATCGTGGTCTTGAACCAGAAGGCCCCGTCCTGCTCGTAGGCCAGGCCGCGCTCCTTGAGGAAGGCGAAGGCCATGTCCACCAGGCCCTCGGCCAGCAGGCTCTTCTCCGAGAACCAGACGTCGTGGCCCACGCGGAAGTCGTTCAAGTCCTGCTTGATCCCGTCCAGGATGCTGTTCATGCCGTAGTCGTAGCAGAGGTCCACGGCCTCGGCCTCGGGACGGGAAAGGATGTCCGGGTGTTTGGCCAGGACCTCGGCGGCGATGTCCTTGATGTAGTCGCCGCGATAGAAGTCCTCGGGGTCCGGCACGGGCCGCCCCTGGGCCTGTTGCAGACGGACCCAGATGGACTCGCCCAGGATGCGCATCTGGCGGCCCGCGTCGTTGATGTAGTATTCGCGCTCCACCTCGAAGCCGGCCTTGGCCAGGATGCGCGACAGGGAGTCGCCCAGGGCCGCGCCCCGGCCGTGGCCGATGTGCAGCGGGCCCGTGGGGTTGGCCGAGACGTACTCCACCTGGATCTTGCGGCCCTTGCCCAGCTCCGAGACGCCGAAGGCGTCGCCCGCCTCCAAAACCTCCACCAGAACCTTGCGCCAGAAGCTCGGGGCCAGGGTCACGTTGAGGAAGCCGGGACCGGCCACCTCCACGGCGGCCACGTCCGGAACCTGGGCCAGCTCGGCCCGGATCTCCTCGGCCACCTGGCGGGGGTTCTTCTTGGCCTGGGCGGCCAGCATCATGGCCACGTTGGCCGAAAGGTCGCCGAACCTGCGGTCCTTGGGCGGCTCGATCACGGCCTTGTCCGGCCAGCTCCAGCCCTTGCCCTCCAGGATGCCCCGCAGCCGCTCCTCGATGTACTGTTTCGCGTTCATCAAAAGGCTCCTTGCTCGCAAACGGTCCGGGCCGTGTACCATCTTTCGACCCGGCTGGAAATCCCCGCCCCGGAAGCCCGCTTGACCGGGCCTCGGGCATGGTGCATGCCCGAGCCATGATGGACGATTCCCGCCCCCTGCCGCCGCTGTGCACCTACGACTTCGTGGTCCTCTGCCTGGTGACCCTGTTCGGCTTCGCCAACATCGCCATGTTCTACAGCTTCCACGTCTACATGCAGCGCCTGGGCCTGCCCCCGGACTGGCGCGGCCCGTTGCTGGCCCTGGAGCCAATGGCGGCGCTCGTCCTGCGGCCGTTCCTGGGCCCCCGCCTGACGCCCTGGAACTCCACCCGCGCGGCCCTGGCCGGGCTGGCGGCCGTGGCCCTGGCCCTGCTCTCCTATCCCCTGGCCCGGAGCGTCTGGCCCCTGGCCCTGGTGCGGCTCCTGCACGGCGCGGGCTTCGTGGTCCTGGTCTCCTCGGTGACGGTGCTCCTGGCCCACGTCCTGCCCCGGGAGCGCAGCGGCCAGGGTTTCGGGGTCTACACCGTGGCCACGCTCCTGCCCTTCGCCCTGGTGCCTCCGCTGGTGGAGGCGCTTTTGCGCGTCCTGGGCGACGAGGCCCTGGTCTACGCCTGGGCCGCGATCCTCTGCCTGCCCTCGGCCCTGTTCCTTCTGCCCCTGGGACGACGGCTGGCCCGGCAGGCCCCGGCCGCGCCGCCCGCGGCGACGGGCTCCAAGACCCTGGCCGGATTGCGTCTGCCCGGCGTGCCCCGGCTCCTGACCGCCGCGCTCTTCCTCTTCCTGGCCACCACGCCGGTGACTTTCTTCATCAAACGACTGGCCCTGGACGCGGGCCTGGACGATCCCGGCCTGTTCTTCAGCGTGTCCATGGCCGCGACCATCGCCGCGCGTCTGTTCTTCGGCCGACTCTTCGACCGCCTGCCCAAGGGCCCGGTGACGGCCCTGGCCCTGGCCGGGCTGGCCCTCTGCCTCTGGTCCCTGGGCCTGGCCCGGGGCGGGGCCTCCCTGCTGGCCCTGGCCGCGCTCTACGGCCTCTGCCTGGGCGTGGCCATGCCCATGCTGAACGCCTCGCTCTTCCTGGCCACGCCGCCGGACCTGCGCGGGGTGGTCCTGAACCTCTTCCTCTTCGCCATGGACGCGGGCACGGCCCTCGGTCCGCTGCTGGGCGGCCTGCTCCTGGCCCGGGGAGTGTCCCTGGAAGGAGTCTATCAGGTCTGCGGCCTGACGGCGGCCATGGGCCTGTGCTGGGTTCTGGCCGCGCGGACCAGGGAATCGGCGGGCTAGAGGTCGGCCAGACGCAGGAGCAGGTTCCCGGCCACCTGACGGCGGTACCCGGCCGAGGCGCGGGCGTCGTCGATGGGCCGCACGGCGACGCGCACGGCCTTGGCGGCGCGCTCCAGGGCCGAGAGCGTCAGGCGGCCGCCGCGCAGCAGTTCCTCGGCCTCGGGGCAGCGCAGTACGGTCGGCGCGGCCGAACCCACCGCCAGCCTGGCCTCGGCCACCACGCCCTTCTCCAGCCGGGCCAGAACGGCCAGACTGACCACCGCGATGGCCAGGGCCGCGCGGCGGCCCACCTTCTCGAAATGCTGCACCTGAAAATCGGCGGCCAGGGGAACCCGGACCGCGCCGACGATCTCGCCCGGGGCCAGGGCCGTGCGACCGGGGCCGAGCAGGAATCCGGACAGCGGCAGAAGGCGCGTTCCCCCGGCGGAAAGCAGCTCCACCCGGGCCTCCAGCACGGCCAGGGCTGGCAGGCTGTCCCCGGCTGGCGAGGCGGTGCAGAGGTTGCCGCCCAGGGTGCCCATGTTGCGGATGGCCGGGCCGCCCACCTCGGACACGGCCCGGGCCAGGACCGGGGCGTGGCGCAGCACCAGGGGGTGCCCGGCGATCATGGCGTGGGTGGCCAGGGCCCCGATGCGCAGGCTGCGGCCCTGGCGGCGAATGGTCCGCAGTTCCGCCAGCCGTTCCAGCCCGACGAGGGCCTCGGGCCGTTGCCGCCGCGCCCGCAGGCGCACGAGCAGGTCCGTGCCCCCGGCCAGAAGCGGGGCCCCGGGGCTGGCCGCCAGGGCCTCCCAGAGCTCGGGCAGGGTCGCGGGCAGGAGCACCCGGGTCATTTCTTCCTCCGTCCGCCGCGCCGCTCCCTGGCGGCGGCCTGGACCGCGTCCACGATCTTCACGTAGCCCGTGCAGCGGCAGAGGTTGCCGGACAGTCCCCGGCGCACCTCCTCGCGGTCCGGGTCCTGGTTTTCGCGCAGCAAAGACTCGGCGGCCAGGACCATGCCCGGGGTGCAGAACCCGCACTGCACGGCCCCGTGCTCGGCGAAGGCCGCCTGGAGCGGATGCGGCGCGGCCTGGTCGCCCAGGCCCTCGCAGGTGACCACCTCGCGGCCTTCCAGCTGGGCCGCCAGGAGCAGGCAGGACAGCTTCAGTTCACCGTCCAGGAGCACGGAGCAGGCCCCGCACTCGCCCGTGCCGCAGCCCTCCTTGACCGAGAGCGCGCCCAGGTCCTCGCGCAGCAGATCCACGGCCCGGCGGCCGGGGTCGGTGTCCAGGGCCACGGGGCGGCCGTTGAGCGTGAAGCGGATGGTCATGGTTTCTTCTTCCTCGTCCGGCGCAGGGCGGCCAGCACGCGCTCCGGGGTGAGCGGGGCCGCGTCCAGGCGGATTCCGGCGGCCTGCTCCACGGCCGAGGCCACGGCGGGCAGGGGCGCGTCCATGGCCACCTCGCCCACGCCCTTGAGCCCTCCGGGGCCGCTCGATTCATGGGACGGCACGGCCAGGGAGCCGATCTCCGGCAGGTCCAGGGCCGTGGGCACGAGATAGGTGGAGAGGTCCGGGGTGAGCAGACGGCCGTCGCGGGAGGCGCAGTCCTCCATGAGGGCCAGGCCCAGGCCCTGGGCCGCGCCGCCCTGGATCTGCTGCTCGAAACCCTGGGGCAGGACCACCCCGCCGCCGTCCGTGGCCGCGAAATAGTCCGCCACGCGCACCCGGCCGGTGAGCTCGTCCAACTCCACCCGGGCCAGGTGGGCCGAATAGGCGAAGAGCAGGTGCGGGAAACCCAGCACGAAGCCCCGGCTCGAACCGGAGACTTCGCGGGCCACGGGCATGACGAACTCGGCCACGCAGACCCGGTCGTCCCGGGGCAGAAAGCGGGCCATGAGGGCCAGGGGCACGGACTTGCCCGCGCCGGGCCAAACCACCCGTCCGGACTCCAGAACCAGGCTCGCGGGGTCGTCGCAGAGCAGGAACTGGGCCGCGCGGGTCCGCAGCTTGTCGGTCATGGCGGCGCAAGCCTTGAGCACGGCGTTGCCGAACGTATAGGTGGTCCGCCCGGCCGAAGACGAGCCCGAGGGGTGGCAGCGTTCCGTGTCCGGGAGCACCATGTCCAGCTCCCCGGGGGGCTGGTTCAGGGCCTGGGCCGCCAGGACCGCGTGGCCGCCGACGTTGCCCTGCCCCATGTCGCTCACCGCGCAGTAGACCCGAAAACGGCCCTCCTCGGTGAGCTCCACCTTGGCGGCGGCCATGTCCGGCAGGCCGCCGCCATAGCCCATGGCGTTGTGCGCCAGGGCCACGGCCACGCCCCGCCGCGTCCGGGCCGGAGCCTGGGCCGCCCACTCCCGGCGGGTGGTCCAGAAGGGATGCCCGCGCAGGGCGGTCAGGCAGGCCCGGGCCTCGGTGGAGCCGGTGAGGCGCACGCCGCAGGCGTTCTCCTCGCCGGGGCCCAGGACGTTCTTCAGCCGCAGCTCCAGGGGGTCCAGGCCCAACTTGGCGGCCAGGCGGTCCATCATGCGCTCGGCGCAGAAGGTGGCCTGGGCCACGCCGAAGCCGCGCATGGCCCCGGACACGGGATTGTTCGTGTAGACGCAGAAGCCGCGCACGAGCACGTGCGGCACGCGGTAGGGTCCGGCCATGTGCTCCATGCCCAGTTCCAGGACCTCGCCGCCCAGGTGGGCGTAGGCCCCGGTGTCCAGGACCATGCGGCAGCGCAGCGCGCGCAGCGTCCCGTCGCGGTCCGCGCCCAGCTCGCAGCGCAAAATCGAGGGATGGCGCTTGTACCCGGCGGTGAAGCTCTCCTCCCGGCTCCAGGCCATGCGCACCGGCCGGCCGTCGGCGTGAAGCGCGGCCAGGGCCAGGAGGCACTGCACCGTGGCGCCGTCCTTGCCGCCGAAGCCACCGCCCAGGTAGGGCGCGCGAACGCGGACGGACAGCGGGTCCAGGCCCAACGCCTGGGCGACCTCGAAGCGGTCGCGGAACGGGGACTGGGTGGACACGATCAGGTCCAGCGTGCCGTCGGGCAGGCGGCGGGCCACCCCGCACTCGGTCTCCAGGAAGGCCGGGGCCTGCCGGGGCGTCTCGAAGGTTCCGCGCACCACCACCGGGCAGGCGGCCAGGGCCCGGGCCGCGTCGCCCTTGCGGATCTCGGCGGCCATGAGCACGTTGCCGCCCTCGCGGCCCGCATGCACCCGAGGCGCGCCCGGCCGCATGGCCTCGCGCGGATCGAAGACCGCGGGCAGGGGCTCCAGGTCCGCGCGCAGCAGTCCCAGGGCCCGCTCCAGGGCCTCCCTGGACTCGGCCAGGACCAGGGCCACGGGGTCGCCCGCGTGGCGCACCACGTCCCCGCAGAGCACGGGCTGGTCCTTGTGCACGATGCCCTGGAGGTTCGTTCCAGGCACGTCGGCCGCCGTGAGCACCTGGAGCACCCCGGGCAGGGCCAGGGCCTCTGCCGTGTGCACGGCCAGAACCCGAGCGTGGGCCGCGCCGGGGCGGAAGGCCCCGGCCCAAAGGCAGCCCTCCGGATAGTGGTCGGCGGCGAAGCGCTCCGCGCCGCAGGCCTTGGACAGGGCGTCCACGCGCGGGAAACGTCCGCTCACGCGGCTCCCCCGGCGAGGCGGCGGTAGTCCGCGCGGACCATGTCCACCACGGCCCTGGCGCGGTCGTTGAAGAGCTGAAGGCGGTCGAAGTCCGGCGGCGCGGCGAGCTTCTGCATGAGCAGGCCGTCGGAAACGAACCAGGCCGGGCAGAGCCCGCCCAGGAACCAGCCGCGTCCGCGCAGCAGCTCCACGGCCCACGGGCAGCCCGGATCGGCCAGGTTCACATAGACCTGAACCACGGCCGGATTCCCGGCCTCGACGCTATCCAGCCGCTCAGCCAGGTCGGCGCCCGCCAGCGACAGATGAGCGCGCACCACCCCGGCCCCGGCGAAGTGCTCCACCTTCATGGAGCTGGCGCAGTCCTCCGTGGGTTCCTGGGGCTGTCCGGCCGCGCGGTCCAGGTTCAGGCCCTGGTACAGGACGGCCAACTCCCCGGAGTAGCACGGCGGCGTATGCACCAGGGAATGCCGGTCGCGGTTCACCCGGCCGAAAAAGAGACAGCTGGCCCGGCCCACGGCGCCCTCGCCTGCGTAGGCCGCCTCGGGCATGAGCGAACACTCCAGGCCCGTGGGCAGCGCGCCCACGCGCAGGGAGAACTTCTGGGTCACGACGTGGTGGCAGACCGCCTCGCCGAAGACCGCTTTCACGCGGGGGTCCGGGAGCACGTTGCGGATCTTGAAGTCATAGAGCCGGAACACGATGCGGCCCATGCGGTAGGCTCGCAGGATGAGCGTCTGGCCGATCTCGTAGCAGCCAGGGTTGGGCGAGGAGCTGCGGTAGACGCTGGACGCGCCCAGGATGTCCCCGGAAGGCGTCCGGGCCACCACGCAGAGGATGTGGCCCTTGGCCGTCTCCTCGATGAACCGCTCCGGGATGTAGGGCGTGTCCACGGGATAGGCGTCGCCGTAAATCTCATAGTAGAGCCGCCCGACCCCCAGGGCGTCCTCGGGCCGGAAGTGGTCGATGGCGTATTCCTGGTCCGGCTCCACGGGCGGCAAGGCCGCCAGCCGGGCGACGGCTTCCTTCCGGTCCATGCTCACCCCGCCTTGCCGTCGAGGAAGGCCGCGAAATCGTTCAGGGTCCGCAGGCGCATCATCTCCGCGTCGGAGATGGACACCTTGAAGCGGTCTTCCAGCAGGGCGATGAAGGCCGGAAAGTCGATGGAATCCAGGCCCTGGCGCAGCAAAGGAACGTCCGCCAGCCACTCGCCGCCGTTCGCGGGGGCGATTCCAGCGTCCTTCAGGGCCTGTTGCAAGGCCTTGATGTCGACCGACATGCGATCCTCCTTTCGTCAGTTCGTTTTTCCGGCGGCCTCGGCCCGCAGCCGGAAGCGCTGAATCTTGCCGGTGGGAGTCTTGGGCAGATCCCGGCGGAACTCCACTCGCACCGGACACATGTAGCCGGGGAGGAGTTTCGCCGCGTGGGCCCGCAGCTCCCGGACCAGGGCCGGCCCCGGCTCGGTCCCGGCGACCGGCACCACGAAGGCGCACGGCCGGTCCAGGCCCTCCACCTTGCAGGCAGCCACGGCGCACTCGTGCACGGCCGGGTGCCGTCGCAGGGCGTCCTCCACGCGCATGGGAGCCACCCAGTGGGCCCCGGCCTTGATCATGTCGTCGCTGCGGCCCTGGTGCGAATAATAGCCGTCCGCGTCGCGGACATAGACGTCGCCGGTGTGCAGCCAGCCGTCCGGGAGCATGGTCTCCCGGGTCTTGTCCGGCCGGTTCCAGTAGTACGGCGCGATGCCCGGGCCGCGCACGAGCAGGTCTCCGGCCTGGCCCGGAGGGAGATCCCGGCCATCCTGATCCACGATGCGCGCCTCGTAGCCCGGCACGGGCAGACCCGAGGTGCCCGGCCGCGCGCTCCCCGGCCGATTGGAAAGGAACACGTTGCAGGCCTCGGTGGAGCCGATGCCGTCCACAAGGTCCAGCCCGGCGACCCGACGCCACTCCTCGAAGAGCGCCGCCGGCAAGGCCTCGCCCGCCGAGAAGCAGACCTTGAGCGAGGAAAGGTCCATGCCCGGCTCCAGGGCCCGGAGCATGAGGTTGTAGAGCGTGGGCACGCAAAAGAAATGCGTGGGCCGGAAGGAGCCTATGGCCTCGAACAGTTCGTAGGGTCCGGGCTTGTCCGGAAAGAGCAGGGCCGTGGCGCCCACGGAGAGGTTGATGAGCAGGGAGCTTTCCAGGCCGTAGGCGAAATAGAGTTTGCTGGCCGAGAAGATGCGGCTGTTCTCGTCCAACCCGAGGATGGGACGGCCCCAGGTCTCGGCGGGCACGAAGCAGTCGCCCTGGCGGTGGGGGACTCCCTTGGGACGCCCCGTGGAGCCGGAGCTGAAGAGCATGAAGGCCAAGTCGTCGGCGGCCCGGGGCACGGCCTGGAAGCTGTCCGGCAGTCCGGCCAGATCCGGACCGGTGCGGGCGCAGGGGATCAGACGGTCCCCGGCGGCGGAGGCGGCCGGGTGTTCCGGGTCGGCGCAGACAAGCCGCGCGCCGCAGTCCTCCAGGATCGGGACGTACTCCTCGGCGGTCAGGGTCGTGTTCATGGCCGTGGCCACGCCGCCCGCCAGGATCGTGCCCAGGAAGGCCGTGACGAAGGCCGGGGAGTCCTCCAGGGCCAGGGCCACCCGGTCGCCGGGAACGACCCCGCGCGTCGTCAGGAGATGGGCCATGCGCGCCGCATCGCGGGCCAGGCCGCGGTAGGACGGTTCTTTCGCGCCGAAGACATAGGCCGTCTTGTCCGGGCGGACTTCCAGGTTGCGGGCCAGCAGAGCGGCCGCCGCGTTGCCGTCGTGGGTCATGCTTCCCCCTGGGCCTCGGATGTGCTCCGAAGCGCTTCGATTTTTTATCAGGAGGGCCGGAGCAAGTCCATGCCGAAGGCGGAACGACGAAACGGATTCGGCCCCGGGGTTCCCGCAAACCCCGGGGCCGAATCTGGAATTGCAGCCCGGAAGGAGGCCGGGCCGGTCAGCAGTCGTGGAAATCCTTGTTGATGTAGAAACAAAGGTCGAACAGGTTGTTCACCATGTCGTCCACGGGATCGTCCTGACGCATGAGCCCGTAGAGCGATTTGTTGATGATCTTCGAGAAAAGCAGCCCGATGAGCTGTTCATCGTACATGGTCCAGTATTTGCTCCCCGAGGGGAACTTCTTGACGAATCCCTGGTAGTACACGGCACCTCTCCCTGGTTCCAGGCTTCCGATCCATGTGAAGCCGCACGCTGTTGCCCATCTTATCGACCGTTCACCAGGGCACTTTATACGGGTGGGCGCAATTTCCGGGACTCCTCGGCCGTATTGCCTTCCCGACCGGACGACCGTATCAGGGGGATGGCGCTCCCGCCCCCCATGTCACGAATCGGTGACGGGAAGACGGCGGATCTCACGCGAATGTCACACCGGCGGCTTTATCCGGCCCGTGTTTCGGGATAATGACGTTTGTCAGGCGGCCCTGGCGGCCGCGAGAAGGAGATCGCCCGTGTCGGACGCCACAATCCTCATCATCGAAGACAACGAGGACACACGCGAGCTGTTGAAGTACAACCTCGCCGCCGCCGGCTACAAGACGGTTTCGGCGGCGGACGGCCACGAAGGCCTGGAGTCGGCCCGCGCCACCCTGCCCGACCTCGTTCTCCTGGACCTCATGCTGCCCGGAATGGACGGCCTGGAGGTCTGCCGTCGACTCAAGCAGAATCAGGAAACCGCGCGCATCCCGGTGATCATGCTCACGGCCCGGGGCGAGGAGGTGGACCGCATCGTCGGCCTGGAACTGGGGGCCGACGACTACGTGGTCAAGCCCTTCAGCCCGCGCGAACTGTCCCTGCGCATCAAGGCCGTGCTGCGACGCACCCCGGGCGAGGACGGCGGCTCCGACGAACTCTGGGAGGAGGACGGCCTGCGCGTGGACTTCGGCGCGCACACCGTGGACATTCGCGACGACCGCGTGCCGCTCACGGCCACGGAGTTCAAGCTCCTCTCCGAGCTCATCCGAGGCAGGGGCAAGGTCCAGACCCGCGACCATCTCCTGGACATGGTCTGGGATACCCACTTCGAGGGCTACTCGCGCACCGTGGACACCCACATCCGCCGCCTGCGCCAGAAGCTCGGCGACTTCGCGGACTGGATCGAGACCGTTCGCGGCGTGGGCTATCGCTTCAAGAGCTGACCGCCATGAGCGCCCGGCCCACGCTCGCCCTGCGCCTCGGCGCGGCCCTCTGGACCGCCATGCTGGCCGGGGCGGTCGCCGGAATTCTGCTTCCTCACCCACCACTCCTGCCGTCGGCGATCCTCGTCGCCCTGCTGTTTCCCGCCGCCCTGCTCCTGGCCGGACTGCTCCTGCGCCCCCTGCGCGCCCAGGTCGCGACCCTGGCACGCGGCCTGGACCGTCTCGGAACCGGGGGCCCGGAACCGGAACTCCCCGTGCTGCCCGAGTTGCGGGAAATGGCCGCGGCCCTGCCACGGGCCGAAAGACGGACGGCGGACGATCTGCGCGCGGCCGAGGCCCGCCGTGAACGGCTGCAAGCCGTGCTCAACGGCATGCCCGGGGGGGTTCTGGTCCTGGACGGCGAGGGCCGGGTGCGGAGCATGAACCGCGTACTGGAGGCCATGTTGCCCGGAGCCAAGGAACGGCCGGGGCGAAGTCTGTTGGAGATACTGCCCCAACCCGAGTTGTCCGACGCCTGCGCCGAACTCCTTCGCGCCGAGGGGCCGATCTCGACCAGCCTGACCATGACACAGGACGACGGACGCGTCCTGACGGTGAACATGGTCCGCCCGCCGGAGGCCGGACCGGGACTCGGCGCGGTCCTGGTCTTCCACGACGTGAGCGAGATCAAGCGGCTGGAGGCCGTGCGCCGGGACTTCGCGGCCAACGTCAGTCATGAGTTGCGTACGCCGCTCACGGCCATCAAGGGCTATGCCGAGACGCTCCTCACCGGGGATCCCCCACCGGACGTCGCGCGACGCTTCCTGGAGGTCGTCCTGCGCAACGCCGACCACATGGCCAAGATGGTCGAGGATCTGCTCTCGCTTTCGCGCATCGAGGCGGGCAAGGACGCCGGTCGGCGCGACTCCTTGCACGCCCGGGATTCGTTGCGCCGGGCCTGGGATGCGGTGGAACCTCTGGCTCGGCGCAAGGGCTTGGACCTGACCGACGCCCTGCCTGACGACCTGCCGCCCGTGCTGGGTGACCCCGAGCACGTCACGCGAATCTTCCGCAACCTGCTGGAAAACGCCGTGAAATTCGGACCGGAGTACCGGCCCGTGACCGTCTCGGCCCGCGAGGCGGGGGAATTCGTGGAGTTCGAGGTGCGCGACGAGGGCCCGGGCATCCCCAAGAAGGATCTGTCCCGGGTTTTCGAACGCTTCTACAGCGTACAGAAACACCGCCGCAACGAGCACGGCAGCACCGGGCTCGGGCTGGCCATCTGCCGCCACACCCTGAAGAGCATGGGCGGCGACATCCGGGTGGAGAGCCCTCCTCCGGGCGCGGCGGGCGGCACGTCCTTCTTCTTCACCCTGCCCCGGGCCTGAAAAAACGAAAACGCGCCGGAAACCACCACGGTTCCCGGACGCGACGATCCGCGAGGCCCGAAAGGGCTACTTTTCGTTCAGCTTGATTTCGAAGGCCACGGCGTAGAGATGGTGGAAGAAGTCCACGTACTCCACGGGAATGTGGTCCGGCACCTGAATGCGCGAAGGCGCGTAGTTGATGATGCCCTTGATGCCGCCGTCCACCAGGTAGTTGGCGGCGCGCTGGGCCCGCTCCGGCGGAGTGGTGATGATGCCGATCTCCAGGCCGTATTCGCGGATTTTCTCCTTGGTCTTGCGGGTGCAGATGACTTCCAGTCCCTCCACCAGCTCACCGATCTTGTAGGGGTCGCAGTCGAAGGCCACCTTGATGGCGAAGCCCTTGCGGCTGAATTCGCGGTGGCGCAGCAGCGCTCGGCCCAGATTGCCCACCCCCACCAGGGCGCAGTTCCAGATGCGGTCGATGCCCAGGGACTGCTTGATGGAGGTGATGAGTTCCTGCACGTAATAGCCCACGCCGCGCACCCCGAACTCGCCGAAGTAAGCAAGATCCTTGCGGATCTGTGACGAGTTCACGGAGCAGGCCTGGGCCAGGGCCTCGGACGAGATGATTTCCACGCCGTCGTGCTTCAGGTTTTCCAGCACCTGAATGTAAACGGCCAGGCGGCCAATGGTGGCCTTGGGGATGTGTTCGCTTTTCACGTGCCGCGGATGTCCGGAGTTATGTGAATTTTAGGACAAGGCCTGGGGCGAAAGGGGGGAGGCGCGAACCTCCCCCCTTGAGATGCGGATACTAGGCGCCCAGGGGCTTCACGAAGAGCAGGATCAGGTTCACGACCAGGGCGTAAATGGCCAGGGACTCGATGAAGGCCAGACCGAGGATGAGCATGACCTGGATCTTGCCGCTGGCTTCGGGGTTGCGGGCGGTGCCTTCGCAGGCGCCCTTCAGGCCCAGGCCCTGACCGATGCCGCAGAGACCGGCGGCGAAGCCCATGCCGCAGGCGGTGGCCCAGGCGGCCACGGGGCCGACGGCGGGAGCGCCGTCAGCGGCGAAGGCCAGACCGGCGGACAGAACCATGGCCAGGGTGCTCAGAACGATGGTCGTCACTTTACGCATGAGAGTTTCCTCCAAACAGTTATTGTTTCGGCCGAAAGGCCATTTCCCCCAATCTAGTGCGCGTGATCCATGGATCCCTTCAGGTAGATGGTCGCCAGCATGAAGAAGATGAAAGCCTGAATGGTCTTGCCCAGGATGAACAGGAAGTACATGGGCAGGGTGCCGACCACCGGAGCCAGGGTGAAGAGAAGCACGAGCACGATTTCCTCACCGCGGATGTTGCCGAAGAGTCGCAGAGTGAGCGACAGCGGCCGGGCGAGGTGGCTGACGATCTCGAGCACGAGCATGAGCGGGGCCAGGAAGGCCACCGGGCCCATGAAGTGCTTGATGTAGCCGAAGCCCCATTTCTTGATGCCGATATAGTGGTAGTAAAGGAAGACGAAAATGGCCATGGCGGCGTTGGTGTTGACGTTCGCCGTGGGAGCGTCGCACCCCGGAATGAGGCCGAGGTAGTTCATGGTCAGGATGAAGACGAAGATCGTGATGAGCACGGGGAAGACCTTGCGGCCGCCCTCGCCGAGGTTGGCGACCACGAAGTCCTCCAACCCTCCGACGATGACCTCGAAGAGGTTCTGCAACCCCCCCGGCACCAGGCTCACCCGGCTGCGGATGAGCAGACCGCAGGTGAAGAGGATGGCCATGGCCAGCCACGTGTACCAGACGTGAAGCGGAATGGTCGTGCCCAGAGCCTTGTTCAGGATCTCCATGTACAAAAGCGGATGTGCCAATCCACCAGCAGCCATACTCCCTACGCCTCCTTCGCTTTCTGCCCCATGCCCGTGACGCCCCAGATGACGGCGCCCGCGATCACGGTGGATAGTCCCGTCAAAAGCCCGCCCACAGGCGCCTCAAGCCAGCCCACCAGGACCGCCAGGCACACGCCCGTCAGGATGAACCGTCCGTAAAACCGCAGCACAAGGGCAGTCGCCCCCCCCTTGCGCACAAACATCAACGCCTTCGCCGCCTTGGCCAGATGCCAGAAGTTGAAGAGCATCAGGCCCGCTCCGGCGGCGCAGGAAAACCCCCAAGCTGAAAACCCCGTGACCACCAGCGCCGCGACCGAAACGGCCAGGGCCGTGAGGATCACGATGCGCACGAGCCGCCGAGTGCCGGGGTTGTCGAACCCCCGGGCGGCCAGGGCACGGTCAAGACGCCGGATCATGGCTTGCTCTCCCCGCCGCCCTCGCGCTCGCGTCTCTCATTCTCCTGCATCCTCTGGGCATCCCGGTACACGTTCATGAACCCGGCGACAATACCCAAGATGAGAAAGATGAGCAGAAGCCACGGGTCGGTGCCCAGCCACCTGTCGAGGAGCCAACCGATGGCGAACCCGACGAAGGTGCCCGATACGAGGTGCAGCCCCATCGTGCCCGCCGTGGACAAGAGCCCCCCGGCGTCTTTCAGAAAATCAAGCTTCAAAAGATCCCACCGTTCCTCGCGCCTTGGCCCGACGCTGGGCGGACCGTAACGCAAAACAACGGTTCGTGCAATCGTTCACAAGTGCGGGCTTCGTACCACAGCCTCGCTTTTGCCGTCAAGGCGGTTGGCGAAAAAACCCCGTTTTCTCGGCTCATCGGCATGAGGTCCGCTCAGGGGGGCATGGACGCGCTCAGGCCGGCCGGGCTCACGCCCGGCCGGCCCTCATGATGGAACGCCGCGTTCCAGGGCTCCCTCTTCCCCGAAACCCGGCTACGGAGAATTCAGCAATGCGCGCCCCCCACGCTCACGAAGCAGTCCGGGCTCGCACCTTCCAGCAGGCCCGCCTTGGCCACGGCGGCGGTTGCGCGCACCTCGGTGACCGTGGCCGGGCCAAGGGCCCGCATGTCCGCCCCCAGAAGCTCCACTTCGGCGCCGGGCGCCAGTCCGTGCCTGCTTCCCAGTCCGAATTCAAACTCCAGCCCCTCGGGCAGGCGCTTGAACTTGAAGACCTCGGCCATGCCCTCCTCCGCCAACCGTCGTTCCAGGGAAATGGAGAGCAGAAAGACCAGACCGAAGCAGGCCAGACCGAGGACGGCCATGCCCCCGGCGAGAGGATAGGCCGTGACTCCGAGCAGACGTTCGGTGAAATAGGGCGAACCGGCCCGCAGGGCGACCGCGTCCGGGTAGACCCGCACGGTGTAGCTCAGGGTGTTGATCTTGCCCGTGTCGTCGGGAGGAAAGCTCAGAACCAGGGCATGGTCTCCGGCGGCGAGGCCCGGTTCGGTCTCCACGGCCCCGGCGAAGAGTCGCCCGCCCATCATGTAGCCGGGCATGACCTGGTCCACGCGCAGCCGCACCCCGGGAGGGGCCGACTGCACGTAGACCTTGTCGGGCGAGTCCACGTACATGGGAACGTTGGCGGAGATGGGCAGGCTCTGCCCCGCGAGGCAGGAAAACACGCCCCTTTCCATCCGCAGTCCCGAAGTCAGGCCGTCCAGGGCGAAGAGCAGGGCCAGGGCCATGAGCAGGCCGCCGGCCAGCCCCACCCGCTTGCGCAACGCAAGCGTCCGAGCGGCCCGGCTCATTGTTCCGCCTGAGCCGGCTGCTTGCGGTCGCGCAGGACGCGTATGAGGATGATCGCCCCGACGATGGTCGGCAGGGCCAGAGGCAGGAACGCCTTCATGAACACCGGGGTCAGATCCCCGGGGTTCTTCGCGGCCACGGACATGGCGTAGCAGATTTCCGCGAGAACCAGGATGTCGGCCAGGATGACGATGATCTTTTGGCTCAACTTGAGGGAGTTGCGCTGTTCCATCGTTCTTCTCCGTTTTTTTTCCGGGGCTCCATCGACCCGTTTGGGACCGGCCCGCTTTGAGGGCGCGGGCCGATCCCGTGGGGGCGATGGGCCTGATGAACAGGCCCGGTAGGGGCTTACTTCTTGAAGATGTCGGTCTTGCTCACGTTCATGAACCGCAGGGCCTTGCCCTCTTCCTTATAGTAGATGCGCACGATGTCGCCCGAATCCCAGGTGGACGCCGGCAGGGCCATGTACTCGTCCGGCAGGGCCAGGGTCACCAGGGTCTTCCAGCGGCTGGAGTAGACCGTGAGGGTCTTCTTGTCCTTGTCGATGATCGGGAACTTCTTGTCCACGACCCGGGCGTCGTCCTTGGAAACGCCCTTCTGCTTGTCCACGACCTGGAACTGCACGGTCTTCAAGGAACCGGAAGCCTCATCGAAGTAGATGATCTTGTCGGTCTCCGGGTCCATGAGCATCCGCATGCCGGCCTTGGGCTCGGGCCCCATCTCCATGGGGTCCGCGGGCAGCGTGTAGACCACGGGCGGCAGCTTGTCGAAGACCTGGTTTTCCGTGCCATAGTGGTGCGCGCTCTCCAGCACCAGCGTCACGGACTTCTTTTCCTTGTCATACTTGATGACTTTGCCCTGGGCCACCTTGCCGTATTCGCTGTTGCAGCCGGCCACGGCGAAGGCCATCAGGGCCAGGATGGCGAGCCACGTTCTCTTCATGTTCATGTCATGTTCTCCTTGCTTCGTTGGCGCTACGCGACTTAGGCCTTGGCCTTCTTTTCCGCGATTTCCTTGGCCGCTCCCTTGACCATGCCGGTGGCGATGTAGAGAGCCATGACCGTGACCACGCCGAGCACCACCACGGTGGCCGCGCCGTTGCAGAGGGCCTTCAGGTTGGGCACCCAGCCGCCGATGAGCTTCAGCACGATGGAGGTGAGGCAGCCGACGACGGCCCAGCCGAAAGCGATGCGGATGCCGTAGCCCTTGATGTACTTGGTCGCCACGACGCCGATCTGGGCGCCGACGGCCGCGCCGCAGAGCATGATGACGGCGGCCACCAGCTCGGTGCGTCCCTTGTAGGTGAAGGTCGCCGCGCCGTAGAGGCCGGAGATCATGACTTCAAAGAGGTCGGTGCCGACGGCCACGTGGGTCGGGCAGCCCATGAGGTAGATGAGCGAGGGCATGCGGATGAGACCGCCGCCGATGCCCAGGATGCCCGCCAGGAAGCCGGTGGCGAAGCTGATGAAGATCGGCAGCCACATGGAGCAGTAGATGCCGGAGACGTTCAGGTGGACCATGGGCGGAATCTTGATCTTGTGCAGGGTCTTGTGCCACTCGAGGCCCACGGAGTGCTTGTCGATTTCCTTGCCCGCGGCCAGTGCGGCGCGGTCCTTGGCCTTGCGCTTGGCCACGTCGCTGAAGACCATCCAGGTGATGAACAGCAGCAGGACCACGTAGAGCAGCCGCACCACCAGGTCGATGTTGCCGATGCGCTCCAGGCTCATGAGGATCTGGGCACCCATTTCCATGCCCACGACCGTGCCGATGAGCATGATGACGCCGAGCTTGTAGTCCACGTTGCCGAACTTGCCGTGCCGAATGGTCGAGATGAGGGACTTGCCGGCCATGTGGGCGATGTCGGTGCCCACGGCGAAGGCCATGGGGAAGCCCAGGATGTTCAGGCCGGGCGTGATCATCCACGCGCCGCCCATGCCGAAGAAGCCGCCGATGATGCCCATGCCGAGACCCAGAACAATAAGGCCCGGCCAAAAGATTTTCACGCCCGCGATGGGCATGAGCATATACATCCAATCCATGACGATCCTCCGCGTTGAGTATCCGTTCCCGCTGTTCGTCGGCGCAGGGCGCGATTAATGTTCCGCCACGTCGCGCTTGCTCAGGTCGATGCCGATGTGATTCATGACCAGGTCCGTGAGCAGGCCCAGGGTCATGCCCAGGACCGGAATCAGGATGACGGTCAGAATCGTGAACTGCAGGTGGCTTTCATTGTAGAGGTTGGACCACCAAGCCAGGATGCCGGTCAGGTCCCGGGTGTCCGAGACGATGACGATCTGCGCGGCCTTTCCGCCGGCGGCCATCGCCGTGCCGCACAGGGCCAGCAACGCGGCCGGTACGGCCAGAAGGCTCTTCCATAATTTCCGCATACCGTTTCCTCCTTTCCATTCCGCCAAACAGTTTCGTGTGCCTCTGTCACTCTCCACAGCCGTTTCCGGCGCAGGCCGTCGGGCCCTTCCGATGCGGCCCATGTGATCTGCGCGTCTTTTTACTAGCAACCCTTGTGCCAAATGGAACAATCTCAATTGTAGGACATAATTATTTGTTTTAATTTAATAAAAATCGCGCATGCGGCTTTTTCCGCCCCTTGCGCGAACACCCCGGGCATGTTAATTGCGCAGGACGACCTCTGTTCAACCCCGCTGGGCTTGGCCCGGCGCATCGCGCGGGAGGCTTCCATGGCGGCCTTCGATCCCCTGCCCCAGGGCAACACGCTTTCCTGGTTCCGGCTCGGCCCCCTGCGGACCTGGCACCTCCAGCGCAAGCTCATGCTGGCCGTCATCCCCACGGTGGCCCTTCTGCTCATCATCTCGGGATATCTCGTGAACCTGGTGGCCGTGCGCTACATCAACACGGCCCTGGAACGGACCGTGAAGATCCAGGTCCTGCACATGGCCCACATCATGGAAATCGTTCTGAACCGGGCCAAGGAGGATCTCCTGGTCCTTTCCCGCGACCCCCTGGACGGGCCGAGCCTGCGGCGCTTTCTCCAGTCCAAGCGCGACTTCGGGGGCGGCCGCTACCGTGAACTGATCTTCTCCCCCGATGGCGGCGAGGAGATCGGTTTCGCGGACAATGACGCGGAGATCGTCCCCCTGCCCTCGAGCGCGGTCGAAAACGCCCGGCCGGTGCTGGCCGGGGTGGTGGAGAAGGCCCGAGAGATGGAGCCTGGGGCCGTCACCCTGTCGGACTTCGTGAGCATCACCTATCCGCGCATCGCCGGTCGGGAGGTCTTCGCCCCGAACACCGTGGTCCTGCGCATGGCCGCGCCGGTCTATGGACCAGACGGCAAGCGCCGGGGGGTGCTCGTCCTGTCCCTGGACGCCCGGCGTCTGCGCGACGTGCTCTCGCTCATCACCTCGCCCGCCTCGCCGCTGTTCGCCTTCCCGCGCACCTCGGAACGCCGCCTGGCCTATTTCTTCGACGAACGAGGCTGGATTCTCTTCCAATCCGAGAACATGGAGAGCGCGGACAAGTCCCTGACCACGGACAACGCCCGGGTGGGCTTCGAGGGAGACCACGGAAAATTCGGGCTGGACCAAGCCTTCCGGCCCTTCCCCGAGCACTCGGTCTACTGGGAGGCCGTGGCCGCCGTACAGAAGGGCGAACGCGGCCTGTTCAACGTGGACGCCCGCTACGAGTCGACCCTGGACCTCACGGACCAGACCTTCATGGGCTTCGCCCCGCTGCGCTTCACAGAGCGCCCCGGCGGTCCCGCGCGCATCCTCGGCGGGGTCATCTTCGCCGACCGCAGCCGTCTGATCCTCAACGCCGAGATCCGCCAGTTCAACACCGTGGCCGCCATCGTGGTGATCTCCATGCTTCTGGTCACGGTGGTGATCTACGTTTTCGGCCGGGGAATCATGCAGCCCGTGCGCAAGCTGGCCAAGGCCGTCGACGAGGCCTTGGGCAAGCCCGAACTGCGCGAGATCCAGCTCCCGGACACCGACCGGGAGACCACGGCCCTGCGCTTGGCCGTGAACCGGCTCATCATGTCGCTCAAGACCCAGCACAACGAGTTGCGGCTCAAGGACGAGTTCCTCAAGAGCGTGCGCCAGAGGGAAAAGGTGGCCCTGGATTACGACGTGCAGGGAGACGACGAGCACGAGAAGTTCGTGGACATCCTCGGCCTGTCTCCGGCCATGAAGGCCCTCAAGACCCAGATCGTCAAGGCGGCCGCCGTGGACGCCGACGTTCTCGTGGTCGGGGAGACGGGCACGGGCAAGGAGCTCACGGCCAACGCCATCCACCACCAGAGCATGCGCCGCACCGGCCCCTTCGTGTCCATCAACTGCGGCTCCCTGGACGAGAACCTGCTCATGGACTCCCTTTTCGGCCACGTGAAGGGAGCGTTCACCGAGGCCAAGACCGACCGCAAGGGGGCCTTCCTGGCCGCGGACGGCGGGACGCTCTTCCTGGACGAGATCGGCACGGCCTCGCCCAAGGTCCAGCTGGCCCTGCTGCGCTCCCTTTCCTCCCGCGTCATCCAGCCCCTGGGCTGCGACCTGGAGATCCCCTTCAACACCCGGATCATCGCGGCCACCAACGCCGACCTGGAGGGGGCCGTGCGCGAGGGCTCGTTCCGCGAGGATCTGCTCTACCGGCTCAAGGTCATCACCATCCACACCCCGGCCCTGCGCAACCGGCCCATCGACATCCCGCTCCTGGCCAACTATTTCATGAACGAGGCGGCCGAGGCCATGAACAAGCCGGGGACCGGCCTTTCCCGGGGGGCGCTGGAGAAGCTCAAGTCCCATGCCTGGCCCGGCAACGTCCGTGAACTCAAGAACTGCATCACCCGGGCCGTGGCCATGACCGAGGACCAAGTGCTCCAGGCCGAGGAGCTGCTCTTCGAGATGCAGTCCTCCGAGCACCCCCTGGCCCAGCTCCGCGATTTCCGGGTCACTCCCGCACCCGGCGCGCCGACCCCTCAGCCGCCGGCCGATGACGGACTCAACCCCCGCCAGGCCAAGGCCCTGCCGCGCATCCGGGAGCTGGGCCGCATCAGCCGGACGGATTATGAGGAACTGGTCGGCGGCGTGGCCTCGCGCACGGCCCAGGCGGATCTGCAGGATCTCGTGACCAAGGGACTCCTGCGCAAAGAGGGCAAGGGTCCCGCAACGCGCTATCGTCCCGCATGACGCATGCAGCCTGCGCGATTTTTCGAGCGCGATGCGCGAATAGGCCGCTTTCTGCGCGACATTTCCATCGCGGAGCCGCCCCTCCCGGCCCAATAGGGGACCTCCGCCGGGCGCGCCTCTGACCAGGACTAGTGACAAGCCGCGTCAAACGCCGTATGATTGAAATCTCGGGACCGATCCCGGAAATCAGCACGGGGTTCGATCCACCGTATGTCGAAAAAATCCCATAATCCCATATCGTTGAAGCCAGAAAAGCTGCGCGCGCGGCTGACCCCCGAGCGTGTGCCCTGGGAAGACAGCCGGGCCATCCCCCGGCGCAACGGCCACGCCCTGTTCCAGCCCCGGGCGATCCAAGCCCTCGGCATGGCTCTGCGCATCCCCGCCCGGGAGTACAACGTCTACGTCTGCGGCGACGCCAACATGGGCCGGACGTACTTCATCCAGCATTTCCTGGCGCCGGAGGCGGCCAAGGCCCCGACCCCGCGTGACTGGGTCTATCTCTACAACTTCGACGACCCCGACCGGCCCGTGGCCGTGGGCCTGCCTGCCGGACGCGGCCGGGCCTTCAAGACGGCCATGACCAAGGCCATGAGCGCGGTGCGCGGGGACATCCCCAACCACTTCGACCAGGAGTCCTTCCACAAGCAGCGCGAAGGACTGGTCAAGTCCTACAACGAAAAACGCGAGGCCCTGTTCACCGAGATGGAGAACGAGGCCGGCCGCCAGAACTTCAGCCTGGCCATGGACGAGTCCGGGGCTCTGACCCTGACACCGGTGATCAACGGCAAGCCCATCGCGGACGACGAATACGAAGCCCTGGAGGCCGGGACGCGCAAGCGCCTCAAATCCCGGGGCGACGAGTTGCTCATCCGCATCAGCCGCTACCTCCGGCGCATGAGCCAGAACGAGCAGAATCTGCGTCGCGAGGAGACGGAACTGCAACGGGCCACGGCCAAGGCCGTGATCGAGGAGCACCTCGCGCCCGCGCGCGCGGGTTTCGGCGACGACCCGAAGCTGGCGCGCTATCTCGACGCCGTGGAGGCGGACATCCTCCAGAACGTGGACCTGTTCCTGCCGCGCGAACCGCAGGCCCAACAGCAGAGCGCCCAGCTCCACGCCCACGCCCACGGCCAGGAGCCGCAGCCCGCGGACGACGTCTTCTACCGCTACGAGGTCAACCTCTTCGTGGACAACAGCCGGCAGCAGGGCGCGCCGGTGGTCATCGAAAACCACCCCACCCCCTTCAACCTGCTGGGCAGCATCGAGCGCGAGGCCGAGATGGGCGCGCTCTACACCGACTTCACCCTCATCCGCGCCGGGGCCGTGCATCGCGCCAACCAGGGCTTCCTGATCCTGAACATGGAAGACCTGCTGGCCTATCCCGCCTCCTGGGAAGGGCTGCTGCGGGCCCTGCGCCTGGGCGTCTCGCGCATCGAGGATCCCGTGGACCCCGAGCAGGTCCGGGCGCGGACCATCGAGCCCGAGCCCATCCCCCTGAACCTGAAGATCCTCCTGGTGGGCACGGACGAGACCTACGAGCAACTGCTCTACAGCGACGACCGCTTCCAGAAGTACTTCAAGCTGAAGGCCCATCTCCAGCCCACCGCACCGCGCACGGCCCAGAACATCCGTAATTATCTCTACACCCTGGGCCGCATCGTGCGCGAGGCGGACCTGCCGCCGTTCTCCCGCGACGCCCTGGCCGGGCTGGTGGACCAGGCCGGACGCCTGGCCGAGGACCAGAAGAAACTCTCCCTGGCCTTCCCCCTGGTGCGCGAGCGGATGATCGAGGCCGCGGCCATCGCCCGCATGCGCGGCGACGAGGTGGTTTCGGCCGAGCACCTGGCCGAGGCCGTGGCGGCCCGCGACTTCCGCGCCAATCTCTTCGAAGAGGAGTTCATGGCCGACTACGACCGGGAGGTCATCAAGGTGGCCACCGGCGGCTCGGCCGTGGGCCGGGCCAACGGCCTTTCCGTGACCCTCTTCGGCGACTATGAATTCGGGCTGCCGCACCAGATTTCCTGCACCGTGGGCGTGGGCCACGGCGGCATCCTGGACCTGGAGCGCGAGGCCCAGCTCGGCGGCCCCATCCACACCAAGGGCATGATGATCATCAAGAGCTACCTGCTCGGGCTCTTCGCCGTGGACAAGCCCCTCGTGCTCAGCGGCAACCTCTGCTTCGAGCAGAGCTACGCGGGCATCGAGGGCGACTCGGCCTCGGGCGCGGAGCTGGCGGCCCTGCTCTCGGCCCTTTCGGGAGCGCCCATCGACCTGTCCTACGCCTTCACCGGCGCGGTGAGCCAGTCCGGCGCGATCATGGCCGTCGGCGGGGTCAACCGCAAAATCGAAGGATTCTTCGAGGTCTGCCGCCGCCGGGGCCTCACCGGCAGACAGGGCGTGATCCTGCCCGCGGACAACGTGGTCAATCTCATGCTCAAGGACGAGATCCTGGACGCCGTGGGCAATGGCCTGTTCCACATCCATCCCGTGCGTTCCATCGAGGAGGCCCTCCACCTGCTCACCGGCGTGCCCGCCGGACGACGCGGCAAGGGCGGCCGCTTCCCCAAGGGTTCGCTCTACGACATGGTGGACCGGCGGCTGGCGGAGCTGTGCCGCCTGGCGCGCAAGGCCGACAGGCCCGGGAGGTAGACGTGTCCAAGACCTGGATCAGGACCAAGCTGCCGGAATTCGTGCGCGACGTGTTCCGCGGCTTCTGCCTGGCCAGCCGCCAGCTCTCCGGCCAGTTCCAACGCTTCGACGAGGAGCGCGAGGTGAGCTACGAAGTCCTGCGCGACCTGCTCGGCTCGGAGATGAGCAAAGGCCTGCTCTGGCGCCTCAAGGACACCGCCCACCACGTCTTCCGCAACGACCCCGAGTGTCCGGTGGAAGGCCGCTTCCTGGACTGGGGCCTGGGCTACATCTTTCACGAGACCATCAAGCTTCTGGAAGACACCTACCAGAAGACGAACTACGCGCCCTGGTTCCGGGAAATGCGCGACAGTTCCGATCTGCATCAGGCGGCCAAGGACATCGCCGGGGAGCTTTTCCAGGTTCTGCACCAGACCGAGGAAAGCATGGACCGGGAGATCGGCCGCATCCGATTCATCATGGCCAAGTGCCGGCAGCTGCTCCCCATATACCTTGCAAGGCACAGGGGAAACATGCTACTGGCCCGTCTCCTCGTCGCCCAGAACGAGCTGGTGCGCGAGGTTTTTGCGGAAGAGTATCGGGATCTCATTGCGGGCATATATGGCAACCAGCCGGAATTGATGTACATTCTGGCAAGCCAAAGCCTGCGGCAGGGGGGTTGGATGGAGGAGGCCGAGGCGGCCGTGGCCGAGGCGCTCCACCTGAATCCCGCCGAGAGATTGGTATTGCAGGAGAAAAAAATTATTGATAACTGGAGAGCCCGGTACAAATCTTGACTTTGCAACGGAGAGGTATACCCTGGGTTTTCAAATGAGGAGGCATGTTGGTATGAAAAAGCTCGTTTTGCTGGCCGTTATCGTCAGCCTGACCTTCGCTTGGGGCTGCGCCAAAAAGGTGAAGTCCCAGCCGGAGCCGGCTCCCGTCAAGCAGGAAAAGGTTCTCTCGCCCATGGAACTCTATGAGCAGGAGTACCGGAAACTGCCCACGTCCCACACCGTCGTGAAGGGCGAGTGCCTGTGGTGGATCTCCGAGTACAAGCAGATCTACAACGACCCCTTCATGTGGCCCCTGATCTACAAGGCCAACCGCGCCCAGATCAAGAAGAGCCCGAACCTCATCTACCCCGGCCAGAATTTCGCCATTCCGCGCGACTTCTCGCTGGACGATGCGAAGGCTGCCCGCCACATGGCCGGCAAGTCCAAGAAGCGCTCTGATCCCGCCGCCACCGCCGTGCTGCCCCCGGCTCTCCGCAGCCAGCTCGGTTACGGCTTCTAAGACAGACGCCTGACGATCCGATAAGAAAAGGCGCCCTGCCGGCAACGGCAAGGCGCCTTTTTGATTGCCCGCCCCGCGCGTTCCGCCGGACGCGTTGACTCTCCCGCGCGCTCTGCTATGTTGTCGCATAACCACCCCGGAGCGCTCATGAAACTTCCAGCCTGGCTCTCCTCCACCACGGCCAAGCTCGTCCTGCTCATCGCCCTGGTCCTGCTGGCGGGCTCTCTGGGCTTCACCTATTTCGAGCGCGAGGGCCGGGGCGAGGACGTCTTCACCGCCCTCTGGTGGACGGTGGTGACCCTGACCACGGTGGGCTACGGCGACGTGGTCCCGCTGACCACCGGCGGACGCGTCACCGGTTTCCTGGTCATGGTCTGCGGCATCGGACTGGTCTCCACCCTGACCGGCAATCTCGCCTCCCTCCTGGTGGACCGCAAGGTCCGCAAACGCAAAGGACTGCTCGCGGTGAAAAAGGTCGGCCACATCGTCGTCATGGGCTGGAACGGCTTCGCCCTGAACCTGGTCAAGAACCTCGGCGAGGCCGGGCTGCTCAAGGAGCGCGGCCTGGTGCTGGTCAACGCCCTGCCCCAGGACGCCCGCGACCAGATCGCCTACCAGCTCGACCTGGGCGACAACCTCGAATTCGTCTTCGGCAACATCATCCAGGAGAGCGTGGTCCATCGGGCCCGTCCCGAAGCCGCCAAGGTCATCTATCTCCTCTCCCAGGAGAACATGGAGGCCAAGGACGCCGATCAGCAGACCCTCTACGCCGCCCTGGCCGTGCGGGAACAGACCAAGGACGTGCCGCTCTACTGCGAGGTGGTCCTGCCCGAAAACCGCAAGCATCTCCTGCGCGCCGGGGCCACCGAGACGCTCATCCGGGGCGAAATCGCCAGTCGCGTCCTGGGCCTCATGGGCAGCAACCAGTCGGTCTGGGCCTTTCTCCAGACCCTGCTGGGGATGCGCGGGGACAACGTTCTGGACTTCCGCCCCCTCAACGCCGAGGAGAAGGCCGGTTCCTGGCGCGGACTTGCCGACGCCATGCGCCGCGCCGACGGCTGCCTGCCCCTGGCACTGTGCCAGTTCTCACGGGCCCTGTCCTTGGGCGACATCCTGGACGAGGGACAGGCCCTGGACAAGTTCATCCTGGAGCTGTTCCAGAACTCCGGCCGCGACACCCGCCTGGGCAGCCAGGGCCCGGGCGTGCGCGTGAATCCGCCGGACGACGAACCCCTGGCCGCCTATGACGCGGTCCTCTTCCTCAAGCCCGGAGCCGCGCAATGACGGACAGCCTGGACTGGAGCAAGATCGCCCTGTTCGATGGTTTTTCCGAGGAATGGCTCACGCGGGCGCGGGGCATCTTCGACCGCCTGGACGTCCCGGCGGGAACCCTGCTCATCGAGGAGGGCCAGAGCGGAGACGAGATGTACATCCTCGTCCGGGGCCGGGTGCGGGTGACCAAGTCCATGCTTCTCAAGGACATGTCCCTGCCCCTGGCGGTGGTTGAGAACCCCCGCAAGGTTCTGGCCACCCTGGACGGCAGCCGCTTCCCCCTGTTCGGGGAGATCGCCCTCATCGACCGCGACACCCGCTCGGCCACGGTGACGGTGCTGGAGGACTCCCAGTTCCTGCGCACCGACCGTGAGCGCTTCTTCGATCTCATGGAGAGCGAGCCGGCACTGGCCGCGCACCTGCTGCTCATCCTGGCCAAGCGCTTCGCGGCCACAATCCGCAAGGGCAACACCGAACTGGTCAAGCTCTCCACGGCCCTGGCTCTGGCTCTCTCGCGCGGTTCCTGATTTCCGCGCGGACTTTGCCTTTTGCCCTCCTCCGGGCTAGGATCAAGCCGGAGCATCACGGAGACCCGCCATGAGGATCGCCGTCATCGCCGGGTATTCGCCCGCCCTGACCAATTTCCACGGACCGCTGCTGGCGGCCATGCGTGCGCGCGGCCACGAGGTCACGGCCCTGGCCCCGGACGACAGCCCCGCCGCGCGCGACGCCCTGCGGCGAATGGGCGTGGCCTTCGTGCCCGTGTCCCTGAGCCGGGCCGGGCTCAATCCCCTGGCCGACCTGGCCTTCCTGCGCGAACTCACGGGCTGGCTGCGCCGTCTGGCCCCGGACGTGGTCCTCTCGCTCATGGTCAAGCCCGTGATCTGGGGCTCCCTGGCGGCGCGACTGGCCCGCGTGCCCGCGATCCACGCCCTGATCCCCGGCCTGGGCCGGGCCTTCGGCCTGGAGGGCGAACACCTTCCGCCGGGCCGCAAACTCCTGAACCTGCTCGTGCGCGGGCTCTACCGTCTGGCCCTGCCGCGTTGCCGTGGCGTGCTCTTCCTCAATCCCGACGACCGCGACCTGTTCCGCGCCCTGGGCCTGCTGCGGCCGGAGCAGGCCTCCATCGTGGTGCCCGGCGCGGGGGTGGACCTGACGCGCTTCTCCCCGGCCGACCCAGTGCTGCCCGATCCCGTCGAGGGCGGGCCGGTGTTCCTGACCATGACCCGCCTGCTTCTGGACAAGGGCCTGCCGGAATTCGTCGAGGCCGCCCGGCTCCTCAAGACCCGCTACCCGGCCGCCGAGTTCCGGGTGCTCGGCGCGCCCGAGCCCGGCCCGGGCGGAGTGCCCGCAGAACGGCTGCGGGCCTGGGCCGAGGAAGGCGCGGTGCGTGTGCTGGAGCCGGTGGCCGACGTGCGGCCGGAGCTGCGCCGGGCCTCGGTCTGCGTCCTGGCCTCGGCCTATCGCGAGGGCCTGCCGCGCTCCCTGCTGGAGGCCATGAGCATGAGCCGACCGATCATCGCCAGCGACACCCCCGGCTGTCGTGAGACCGTGATTCCCGGCCGCAACGGCTTCCTCGTGCCGCCACGCGATCCCCAGGCCCTGGCCCGGGCCATGGAGCGTTTCATCCTCGACCCGGAACTCATCGCGGAGATGGGGGCGGAGAGCCGCCTCCTGGCCGAGCGGCGTTTCGGCTCCGAAGAGGTCAATGCCCGCATCCTCGACTTCCTGGGGCTTGCGTGAAGCGTTTCCTGGACATGACCCTCTCGGCCCTGCTCCTGGCGATCCTCTCGCCGTTCCTGGCCGCCACGGCCCTGGCCGTGCGCCTGAATCTCGGGCCGGGCGTGCTCTTCCGCCAGGAGCGGCCGGGGCTCGGCGGCAGGCCCTTCACCCTGCTCAAGTTCCGCACCATGCGCCCCGGCCACGGCCCGGACGCCGAGCGCCTGACCCGCCTGGGCCGTTTCCTGCGGCGCGCCTCCCTGGACGAGCTGCCCGAACTCTGGAACGTGCTGCGCGGGGACATGAGCCTGGTGGGCCCCAGGCCCCTGCTCATGCGCTACCTGCCGCTCTACACCCCGCGCCAGGCCCGACGCATGGAGGTGCCGCCCGGGATCACGGGCTGGGCCCAGATCAACGGCCGCAACGCCCAGACCTGGGAGGAACGCTTCGAACTGGACCTTTGGTACGTGGACCACCGCTCCCTGGCGCTGGATCTGCGCATCCTGGCCCGCACGATCCGGATCGTGCTCTCGGGCCGGGGCGTGAGCGCGCCGGGAGAGGCCACCATGCCGGAGTTCAGGGGCTCGGCCCCAAAAAAAGAAAACGGCTAGCGGGACGGGCGGCCTTAGGGCAGTTCCTTGGGCGGGTTGAGCGGCACCCAGCGCACGGTCTCGCCAGGGTCCAGGGTTTCGCGGATGGGCAGGTGCCCCTGCAGGGGATTGGCGCTGTTGGGCCGTTCGGCCTGAATCCACCAGAGATGGAAGCCCTGGCCGGGCACGAAGCGGCAGAGCAGCCGGGCGTGCTCCACCTGGAACACGCGGTCGGCGACGGCGTACTCGTGGTCCTTGTGGCGGAAACGGCCGTCCTGGTCCAGAACCTTGGGCTCCCAGTCCCCGGCCTCGGCGCAAGGCGCGGGCGCGCCGCCGTCGGCCGCGTAGCAGCGCAGGGAGCCGTCGGGCTCGTGGACGCGCACCAGGGCGGCCGTGCGGGAGACCTCGGCGGAGAGGCGTATGGGGCCGGGCAGCAGGCGCTGCTGGGGCACGTTGTACCAGGTGCGGTAGGTCAGCACGCCGCCCTCGAGACCGAAGCCGCTCTCTCCACGCCCCAGGCCCGAGGGCCTGCCGTCACTCAGGTCGAAGGACTCCACCCGGCCGCCGGACAGGCCGAACTCCACCCGGCCGTCGATGAAGCGGGCCGTCTCGTAGGGCCCGCCGCGGGCGCGGAAGCTGTCCAGGAGCTTGTCCTGGGCGGGCGAAAAGAGAAACACCGAACCATCGGAACAGGCCGCCAGGAGCACCCCGTCGCCCTGGCTGAAACCCAGGGCCAGGCAAGGCGACGGCAGCTTCAGCGACACGGCCCGGGGCGCGCCCGCGCCCTGCTCCGCGCACCATACGGAACCCGAGACGTCGGTGGCGGCCAGCCAGGCCCCGGAGGGCGACACGGCCAGGGCCGTGATCGCCCCGGACAGGACGTGGCGGCCGTCCGGACGGCAGGATTCGGTATCCACGATGAGGAGATTGCCGTCCGCGTCGGCGGCGGCCAAACGCCGCGCTCCCGGCAGCCAGGAGAGCAGGCGGGCCGGTCCGCGCTCCAGGCGCAAACCCGAGCAGGGGCGGTCGCCGAAGAGGCGGATCGTGCCGTCGGCCAGGGCCACGGCCAAGCTCGCATCCGTGGCCTGATAGGCCGTGGCCTGGTCAAAAAGGTAAAGCGTGGCGGGCCGACGGGTCAGTTGGAAGACGTATTGGCCCAGGGCGCTCTCGGGCGGCGGGCTGTAGAGCTGATCCTCGTCGAAGGACTGCCCGCGCCGGGCCCGAAAGAGCAGATCCGGCAAGGACTCCGAGGGGACCGACAGGTCCGGCTCCAGAACCACGGGCTCGGGCCTGGGCGGAACCTCCGGCCGCCCGGCTCCGCAGGCCAGCGGCAGGAAGAGGCAGGCAAGGAGGAGCAGGCGCCGGACGAGCATGGAATACAGTCTATGTCAAAGCCCGCTTCCGGGCAAGGCTTGCGGTCGACGTCGGAGGTCTAACCGGCTGAACTTTCAGGCGGCTTGCGCCGTCCATTGAAACGGCCCCTTGCCCATTGCCTCGGGCGATGTTTTTCTGTTAAGTGGTCCCCGGGGGGAGACAGTCCGTCGCGGGCCGCGCCCCTCATCGACGGGTATCAATCCGGGGTCTGTCCCGGATGCATTGCGTTCAATCTCTAAAATCATTTTTTCGAGGAGTCCGCCATGGGTTACAAGATCACCGTTGACGAGGACAAGTGCATCGGCTGCGGCAGCTGCGTGGACATCTGCCCCTCCGAGGTTTACGAGCTGCAGAACGAGAAGGCCGCCGTGGTCAACCTCGAGGAATGCGTGGGCTGCGAGTCCTGCGTGGAGTCCTGCGAGCAGGGCGCCATCACCGTCGAGGAAGAGTAGAACTTCCACTGCCGCGCGGGCAGTCCCTCCCGCGCCTTGACCCCCGGCCCGCCCGCCGGGGGTCTTTTTTTTCGCCGCAGGCACGAAGGCCTCCCCGCCCACCAAGCCGGGCTTGCGGGTTCCCCGGTTTTCCGCTAGGTTTGAAAAAATCTAGAAAAACTGAATAACGCAAAGGAACCAAGGGGTTGTCATGAAAACCCTGAAACTCGCGCCCATCGCGTTCCTGATCCTGTACCTGCTTGCCGGCTGCGCCGCCCGGCAGCAGACCAGCCTGCCCGGCGAGGTCGAACAGGCCGAGGAAACCGAGGCGGTTCTCGGGGCCGACCAGCCGCGCCACGCCGGGCAGGATGATCGGGCCAGGCCCCAGGCCAAGGCCCTGGCGCGCGAGTCCGACCTCTCCGACCATCAGATCGCGGCGCTCAAGCAGTCCCTGGGCAAGGACGCCTTCGACCAGACCGGCGCGGGTTCCTGGTCCGAGCTGCCCGGGCTCACGGCGGCCCACGCCACCCTGCCCGTGGGCTCCAAGGTCGAGGTCACCAACCTGGACAACAGCCGCCGGTCGGTGGTCATGATCACCGACCGCAACCCCAAGGACGGGCGGCTCATCGAGGTGTCCCGCTCGGCCGCCGAGCAGTTGGGCATGACCGGCTCGGACACGGCCCAGGTCGGCCTGCGGGTGCTGGACCGGCCCCGGGGCAAGGCCGCCAAGGCGGCGGCCAAGGCGGCGGCCGCTGCCGCGAAAAAGCCCAAGGCCGCCCCCGCGCGCAAGCCCACCCGGGTCGAGGAGGACGAGAACGCGGTGAGCCCGGAGGACCGGATCACCGCCGACGAGGCCGAGGGCCGCGTGAGCGCCCCGAAAGCCGCCTCCAAGGCCAAGTCCTCGAAGACCAAGGCGGCGCAGGCCAAGGCGCAGCCCGCCCCTGCCAAGGCGCAGGCCAAGGCCAAGGCTGAACCGGCTGCGGCCAAGACGCCCGCCCCTGCCAAGGCGCAGGCCGCTCCGGCGGCCGCGGGGGGCCGCTACTACGTGCAGGTGGGATCGTTTTCCAGCAAGGCCAACGCCGAGGCGCTGGTCAAGCGCCTCAAGGCCCAAGGCTACGGGAACTCGCGCATGACGGAGAGCCGCAAGGACGGCAAAACGCTCTACCGGGTCCAGGCGGGCGCCTTCGCGGACAAGGCCCGCGCGGGCGCGGCCCAGGGCGCGCTCAAGGGGGAGTTCCCCTCGAGCTACGTCGTGGGCGACTAGGGGTTCAGCTCGGCCCTGAACTTGCGGGACAGGCGGAAGACCACGACCTTGCGCGGAGGCAGGGTGATGGTCTGGCTGGTCTGCGGGTTGCGGCCCTTGCGGGCCTTCTTGGGATAGGCCTCGAACTTGCCGAAGCCGCTCACGAGCAGGGCGTGGTCCTTCTTGATGGACTGTTTCATGAGATCCAGCACCACCTCGACCAGCTCCTTGATCTCGGCCCGATTCTTGTCCGTCTTCTCGTAGATGTAATCCACGATGCCGGCCTTGGTCAGGGTCTGCCCACTCATGTTCGCCTCCTTGAGGGCCGACGGCCCGTCTCAGATCCTGGCGCGGATGGCTTCGGCCAACCGGACCATTTCCTCCTGCCCGGCATAGGACGACTGGGGCCAGAGGGCCAGCCCGTCGCCCGCGTTCCGGGGAATCAGGTGGAAGTGGGCGTGGGGCACCACCTGCCCCGCCGCCGCGCGATTGTTCATGCCCACGTTGAGTCCTTCCGCGCCGGTGGCCTCGACCACGGCCCGTCCCACGGCCTGCATGGCCGCCAGGAGGTCGCCGCCCAGGTCGGCGGGCAGGCTCCAGAGGTCGGGATAGTGCGCCTTGACCACCACCAGGGCGTGTCCCTTGCGCACCGGGGCGATGTCCAGAAAAGCCAGGATCGTTTCGCTCTCGTACAGCTTGGCGCAGGGAATCTCCCCGGCCGCGATCCGGCAGAAAATGCATTCACTGGACATTCCCAAGCCTCCCAACCAGTTGCAAAAAACGGCTTGAAACCTCGATCACCGGGGCCAAGCTCCACGTATACAATTGTATTTATCTCAACCGCATTGGTATATCAAGGAATATCCTCGGGCCGACGCGGGGAGGCCGCCGGGGCCGAAGAATCGTCGGAAGCGGCCGCGTACTCCGGGGCCAAGGCCTGGAAAGCCGCCCGGATGGCCTCGGCGTCGTGGATTTCCGCCGCCCGGGCCAGCCGCTCCACGCCCCGCGCCACGACCAAGGGGTCCGGCGGCGCGGAGCCCAGGACGAGAATCTTCTCGTGTTCCGTGCGCAAAATGCCCTCGCCCTCGGTGATCAGCTCCTCGCGCAGCTTCTCCCCGGGCCGCAGGCCCGTGAAGACGACGCGCACGTCCCGGTCCGGCTCCTTGCCTGAAAGCCGGATGAGATCCCGGGCCATGTCCGCGATCTTCACCGGCACTCCCATGTCCAGGACGAAGACCTCCCCGCCCCGGCCCATGGCTCCGGCCTGGAGGATGAGCTGGGCCGCCTCGGTGATGCTCATGAAGTAGCGCGCGGCCTCGGGGTGGGTCACGGTCACGGGCCCGCCGCGCTCGATCTGGCGGCGGAAGAGCGGGACCACCGAGCCGCTGGAGCCGAGCACGTTGCCGAAGCGCACGGCCATGAAACGCGTCGGCCCGCCCGCGAAGCAGGCCATGAGCAATTCCGTGACCCGCTTGGATGCGCCCATGACGTTGGCCGGGCGCACGGCCTTGTCCGTGGACACGAGCACGAAGCGTTCCACTCCGGCGGAAACGGCCGCGGCCATGAGCTCCCGTGTGCCGAGCACGTTGTTGCGCACGGCCTGCCAGGGGTTCTCCTCCATCATGGGCACGTGCTTGTAGGCCGCCGCGTGAAAGATCACGGCCGGACGGTGTTCGGCCAGAACTCGGTCCAGGAGCTCCCGGTCGGTGACGCTGCCGAGCACCGCAGCCAGATCACGGAAGCCCATCTCCCGCTCCAGCTCGTCGCGCACGGCGTAGAGATTGTACTCGCCCTGGTCCAGGAGCACGAGCCGCGCGGGGCCGAAGCCGATGATCCGGCGGGCCAGCTCCGAGCCGATGGAGCCGCCGCAGCCCGTGACCAGAACCACCCGCCCGGCAAGCATGGAACGGATGCCCGCCTCGTCCAGGCGCACTTCCTCCCGGCCCAGCAGGTCGGGGTAATCCACCTCGCGCAGGGCCGCCGCCACTCCGGAGCCGTCCAGCAGCCGGTCCAGGGCGGGCAGGATCTTGTGCGGCAGCCCCGTGGCCCGGCAGGTCTCCAGCATGGCCCGCATCTCTTCCGGCGTGGCCCGCGAGACCGCGATGATCACCTCGTCCACGGACTCGCGCGCGGCCACGGCCGCCAGTTCCGACACGGGCCCGAGCACGGGCAGGTCGTGGATGGTCCGGCCGCGCTTGGCCGCGTCGTCGTCCAGGAAACCGACGGGCCGCAGCCCCAGCCCCGGATCGGCGGCCATTTCGCGCAGAAGCATCTCCCCGGCCCGGCCCGCGCCCACGATGAGCGCGCGGCGGCCGGGACCGGCGGCCGCGCCGAAGCGCCGGGCGAAGAACGTCCGCACCCCGAGGCGCAGTCCCGAGGTCAGCAGCAGGGCCAGCAACCCGTCCAGGACGAAGACGCTGCGGGAAAAACCCACGAAACCGTGCCGGTAGAGGATGACCACCACCAGGAGCACCTCGGCCAGGGCCACGGCCCGCACCAGGCGCTTCAGGTCGGCCAGACCGGTGTAGCGCCACATGCCCCGGTAGAGGCCGAAAATCAGGAACAACACGGCCTTGAGCGGCACGGCCAGGATCAGGACGCCGGGAAGCTGCTCCATGAAGGCGGGCGGCGGGGCGAAGTCGAAACGCAGTTGGTAGGCCAGCCAGAGCGAAAGGCCGAAGAGCGCGGCGTCGGCCCCGGCCATGATCCAGAAACGCGGGTTGCGCGCGTTGGCCAGGGGCGCGCGCATCAGCCCTTCCCCGCCGCCTCCAGGAGGACGCGGGACACGGCCCGCACGTCCTCCCGGGTCATGGCCGTGCCCGAGGGCAGGCAGAGCCCGCGCGCGAAAAGCTCCTCGCTCACGGCCCCGCCGAAGACCCGCGCGTCCCGGAACACGGGCTGGAGGTGCATGGGCTTCCACAAGGGCCGGGATTCGATGTCCCGGGCCTCCAGGGCCAGGCGAGCCTCCTCGGGCCCCAGGCCGAAGGCCTCCCGGTCCAGGAGGACCACCGAGAGCCAGCGGTTGCCCCGGCACCACTCCGCCTCGGGCATGGACGTGACGCCCGGGGCCCGGCCCAGGAACTCCCGGTATTCGTCGAATATCTCCCGCCGCCGGGCCACCCGGCCGGGCAGGGCCCGCAGCTGGCCCAGGCCGATGGCGGCCAGCACGTTGCTCAGGCGGTAGTTGTAGCCGAGGGTGCTGTGCTCATAGTGCGGGGCCGGGTCGCGGGCCTGCTGCGAGAGCCGCCGGGCCTCGGCGATGAGGGCCCCGTCGTCCGAGGCCAGCAGGCCGCCGCCCCCGGCGGTGATGATCTTGTTGCCGTTGAAGGAGAAGGCCGCCGCGCGCGCGCCCTGGCCCGCGTGCCGTCCCTTGTAGCGGGAGCCCACGGATTCGGCCGCGTCCACCAGCAGGGACACGCCGCGGCGGTCGCAGATTTCCTGAAGCCGGTCATAGTCCGCGCAGTGGCCGTAGAGGTCCGTGGGCATCACGGCGCGCACCACGCGGCCCTCGCGGGCGTAGGTCTCCAGGGCCTCCTCCAGGAGCGCGGGGTCCATGGTCCAGGTGGTCCGGTCGCAGTCCACAAAGGCGAGCTCCGCGCCGAGCTGCGCGGCCGGGGCCACGCCGCCCACGAAGGTCAGGGTCGAGGCCAGGACCACGTCCCCGGGCCCTACCCCGAGCATGCGCAAGCCCAGATGCAGGGCCGCCGTGCCGCTGGACAGGGCCAGGCAATGGCGGATGCCGGACATCTCCGCGAAGGCCCGCTCGAAGGCCTCGAGCATGGGGCCCAGGGGCGCGATCCAGCCCGAGTCGAAGGCCTCCCGGACCAGCTCGAACTCCTCCCCGCTCAGGTGCGGCGGTGAAAGAAACATGCGCGGCATGCGGTTCTCCCGGGCCGGAGGGGCACGCCACGGGCTCCCGGCCGGTTTGCGATCGTGGACGCCGTTCCGGCGTTGGAAAGATCAGCGGGGGCGGGCGGGCACGCCCACCACGGTGATTCCGGGGGCCACGTCGCGCACGGCCACGGCCCCGGCCCCGACCACGCACCCGTCGCCCAGACGCACACGCGGCAGGATCGTGGCCCCGATGCCCACCAGGGCATCCTCGCCCACGACGCATTCGCCGCCCAGGACCGCGCCCGGGGCCACGTGGGCGTGGGGCCCGACGCGGTTGTGGTGCTCCACGACGCAGCCGGTGTTCAGGATGGTGTCCGCCAGGATCACGGCCCCGGTGTTGACCACGGCCCGGGCGCAGACCATACAGCCGGGCTCCAGGATCACGCCCGGGGCCAGCACGGCCGAGGGATGCACGGCGTTGGCGAAGACTTCGCCCGCGCGCAGGAGATGTTCGTACAGACGGCGGCGGCGGGCGTTGTCCCCGATGGCCACGATGACCGCGTCGTGAGGCACGGCGTTCAGGTCCTGGTCCTGGCCGAGCACCGGCAGGCCCAGGAAGACCCGGCCCTGGAGGTTCGGGTTGCCGTCCAGGAAGCCGACGGGATTCACGTCCGCGTCACCCGCCGCCCGCATGGCCAGGAGGATGTCGGCCACCACCTGTCCGTGGCCCCCGGCGCCGATGACGAGAACGTCCATGGGTCAACCCTCCGAGAGAATGAGACGCACGGCCTCGATCACGTCGGCCACGTCCGCGTCCGAGAGCTTGGGCGAGAGCGGCAGGCTCACGGTGCGCCGCCCGATGGTCATGGCCTCGGGCCAGTCCTCGGGCCGCCAGCCGTAGCGCTGCTGATAATAGGGATGCTCGGGCACGGACAGATAATGCACGCCCACGCCGATGCCCTCACGGGTCATGCGGGTGAGGAAGTCGTCGCGGGACACGCCGCAGCGGGCCTCGTCCACCAGGATGGTGTAGAGGTGCCGGGCGTGGCGGGTGTTCGGCTCTTCGGGCGCGGGCAACCCCAGGGGCAGGTCCGCGAAGGCCCGGTCGTACATCGCCCAGACCGCCCGTCGGCGGACATGGTTCTCCTCCACGCGGGCCAGCTGGTGGATGCCGATGGCGGCCTGGAGGTCCATCATGTTGTACTTGAACCCGGCCTCGACCACGAAATAGTGCTTGTAGCCCTCATCCCCGAAGCGTTTCCAGGCGTCAGCGGACATGCCGTGCAGGCCCAGGATCTTGATCCGGGCCATGCGCTCGGCGTCCGAGGACACGACCATGCCGCCCTCGCCCGTGGCCACGTTCTTGGTGGCGTAGAAGCTGAAGCAGCCGAGATCGCCGAAGGTGCCCGCGTGGCGGCCGCGCCAGGTGGTCTCGATGGCGTGGGCGCAGTCCTCCACCAGGAACAGACCGTGCTCCCGGGCCAGGGAGGTGAGCGCGTCCATGTCGCAGGACCGGCCCGCGAAGTGCACGGGCAGGATGGCCTTGGTGCGCGGGGTGATCTTCTCGCGCACACGCTCGGGGTCGATGTTCATGGTCCGGGGGTCCACGTCGGCCAGGACCGGCGTGCCTCCGGCGTGGATGATGGCGTTCACCGAGGCGCAGAAGGTCAGCGGCGTGGTGATGACCTCGTCGCCGGGCTTGAGATCCAAGGCCACCAGGGCCAGGTGCAGGGCCGCGGTGCAGGAGTTCAGGGCCGCGGCGTGGGGCGCGCCCACGTAGGCCGCGAAGTCGCTCTGGAAACGGGCCACCTTGGGCCCGGTGCCGAGCCAGCCGGAACGCATGCTGGCCACGACCTCGTCCACCTCCTCCTGGAGGATGAGCGGCGAACCGAAGACGAGAAAGCGCTCCTTGGGGCGTACGGGCATGGGATCATTCTCCGAGCAGGCCCAGGGCGCGGGGGTAGAGTTCGCCCTGGAAGGTGAGTTCGGCCGCGCCCTGGAGGAAGACCTTGCCGTCCTCCAGGCTCACGCCGAGGGTTTCGCCGCCGGTGGTGGTCAGGGCGGCCGAGGGGCCGGTGAGGCCCAGGCCGGCGGCAACGATCTGGGAGGCGGCCGCGCCGGTGCCGCAGGCGTAGGTTTCGTCCTCCACCCCGCGCTCGTAGGTGCGCAGGAGCATCCGGCCCTTGTCCAGGACCTGGACGAAATTCACGTTGGTCCCGGCCGGGGCGAAGCGGCCGTGGAAGCGGATGTCGTGGCCGAGCTTGCGCACGTTCACGGCCGCGACGTCCTCCACGAAGAGCACCGCGTGGGGCACGCCCATGATCACGAAGTGCAGACGCAGGATGTCCGAGCCCAGGCTCAGGTCGATGTCCAGGGTCAGGTCGCGGGGCGGGGTGAGCTGGACCTTGACCAGCCCGGACTCCGGAAAGACCTCGGCGGCGATGGGACCGGCGTCCGTGCCGAAGGAGTGGCGCTCCGGGGCCAGGCCGATGGCGTGGGCCAGCCTGCCCGCGCAGCGCGAGGCGTTGCCGCACATCTCGGCCCGCGAGCCGTCGGAATTGTAGAAATGCCAGCGATAGGCCAGGCCGGAGCCCGCCGGGGCGGCGTCCAGGAAGCAAAGGCCGTCCGCGCTCACGCCGAAGGCCCTGCGGCAGACCTTGCGGGCCCAGCCGGCCATGTCCGCCTCGGGCACCTTGGCCGAACGGTTGTCGATGAACACGAAGTCGTTGCCGCAGCCCTGCATCTTGTAGAAGGGCACGCCGTTGTCGAAGATGGTGCTCATGAAGCCTCCCAAACGGCCATCCTTGGAGAAAAACCCCCGGCAGTCAAGGCTTGAATTGCGAGACGAGCATCCCCGAGAGCATCAGGCCGCAGCCCAGGACGCCGCGCAGGTCCATGCCCTCGCCCAGGAGCAGGACTCCGGCCAGGGCCGCGAACACGGTCTCCAGGTTGAGGATGATGGCCGCGTGGGCGGGTTTGGCGTCGCGCTGGGCCACCACCTGAAGGGTGTAGGCCACGCCCACGGACATGAAGCCGCCGTAGAGGATGGGCCAGAGTCCGCCCCGGAGTCCGGCCAGGGTGATCTCCTCGCCCGCCAGGGCCACGCCCAGGCTGAGCACGGCGCAGACCGCGAACTGGATGCTCGAGAGGCGCACGGCCTGCCCGGCGGTCATGCCCGGGGTCAGCCAGCCGATGAGCAGCACGTGTCCGGCCCAGAAGAACGCGCCGATGAAGATGAGCACGTCGCCGAAATTGACGCTCAGACTCTCGCCCACGGAGAGAAAGTAGAGCCCGGCCAGGGCCAGGCCCGCGCCGATCCACGTGCCCAGTCCGATGCGTTGGCCCAGGAAGCGGCCCAGGAGGGGCACCAGGACCACGTACATGCCGGTGATGAAACCGGCCTTGCCCGCCGTGGTGTGGATGATGCCCTGCTGCTGGAGCGTGGCCCCGGCGAAGAGCACCAGGCCCAGGAGCAGGCCGCCCCGGACCATGCCCAGGGGCGGGCGGCGCAGGGTCCGGCCGCTCTCGCCGCGCTCCAGGCGCAGGAACAGCGGCGCCAGGGCCAGGGAGCCCAGGGCGAAACGCACGCCGTTGAAGGTGAAGGGGCCCATGTGCTCCATGCCCAGGCGCTGGGCCACGAAGGCGCAACCCCAGATGAGGGCGGTGATCAGGAGCAGGATGTTGGCGACGGCGCTGCGGTTCATGGATTCTCCGGAAAGAGGGGGAAGCGAACGCCTCTTCTGCCCCTTCGGGACACGGATATCAAGCCCCCTCCGGGAGGTCACGGAAAGGCGGGGGAGGAATGTGCCGGGGGCTACCACTCCACGGGCAGGCGGACCTTCTGCTTGGCCTTGTTCTGGAACAGCACGAAGCCGTTGTCACGGCCATGGACGTAGAGGTCGCGGGTCACGGCCACGTCCTGACGGCAGTATTCGGTGATGAGGTCCAGGCGGCCTTCCTTCCACCACTTGAGCGCCATGAGGCCGTCGGCGGACTTGCCCGCGCCCAGGGTGGCCTGGGCCAAGTTGTCCAGCTTGAGCCGGTAGCCCAACCGCTGGTGGACCTTCTCCAGCATGTCCAGGGTGGGCAGGCTGTGGAAGGGGAAGGGCGTCACGCCCTGGAGCACGGAGTAGTCGAAGCGGCGCACGTTGAAGCCCACCACGAGGTCGAAGCCGCGCAGGAATTCGGCCATGGCGGGCACCTCCTCCTGCGGAAAGTCCCGGAACTCCTCGCGCGCGGAGTCCCAGACCACGGCGATGCTCACGCCCATCCGGTCGGCGCGGTTCCAGCCGCCCACCTCGTCGGCCCCGTAACGCGTCTCCACGTCGAGCACGGCGAAATGCCGGGGAGCGGCTTTCCGCAAAAGCAAGGGCTGCTGGGGCTGCGGCGTCTGGGGCATGGGCGTTTCCTCCCGGGCCGCGATTTCCGGCGGCCGACCTTCGCGGATGCTCCGCAGTACGAAGCGCGCCGCGTCCTTGTCAATGGGGCGGTTGCCGGAGCCGCACTTGGGCGAGTGCACGCAGGAGGGGCAGCCGGTTTCGCAAGGGCACTCCTCGATGGCCCGCAGGGTGGCGCTGACGAGTTCCTCGGCCCGGCCGAAGGCCTCGCGGGTCAGGCCCGCGCCGCCGGGCAGGCCGTCGTAGATGAACACCGCCGCCGAACCCACCTGGGGGTGGAAGGGTGTGGAGATGCCGCCCAGGTCGTTGCGGTCGGCCAGCACGAGCAGGGGCAGGATGCCGATGGCCGCGTGCTCCACGGCGTGGATGCCGCCCATGAAGTGCAGGTAGCCCTGCTCCGCCGCCCGGCGGATCTCGTCGGAAATTTCGAACCAGAGGCCCTCGGTCTCGAAGACCAGGGGCGGGAAGTCCAGGGGCGCCATGCCCAGGAGCTTGCCCCCGCGCACGGCCCGCTTTTCGTAGCCGGTGATCTCCTCGGTGACGCGCAGGCGGCCGAAGCTCACCCGCGCGCCGAAGGCCGCGCCGCGATCATGAACTTCCAGTATCTCCGTCGACTTGTGCCCGCGCACGCGGGTGTAGTAGGCCACCCGCCGGGGCTCGGCCAGCACCCGGTTCGTCTCCAGGTCCATGTCCGCGATGACGTAGCTCTGGCCCCGGTGGAGGTAGACCGCGCCGGGGTGGGTCTCGCGGAAGGCCCGGAAGGCGTCGATGGTCCCGATCTCCCGGCCCTCGTGATCCTCGATGTGCAGGCTCCGGCCCGCGCCGCGCAGGTCCAGGTCGCGGTGCGGCCGCCTGCGTCCGGCCACCACCTCCTTGCCGTCCTCGGTGAAGAACAGCCCGCCCTCGGCGAGGAGATGCTCCACCCGCGCCCGCACCGGCTCCTCGGCCAGATAGGGCTCGCCCAGGCGCAGGGACAGCTCGGCCGTGGCGCAGACCAGGTGCCGGTCCAGGATCACCGGGTTGTGGGGGTTGAGCACCGCGCACTCCGGCGGCCGGGCGAAGAAGTCCTCGGGGTGGCGCATGAAGTACTGGTCCAGGGCGTCCTCACCGGCCACCAGGGCCACGGCCGAGTCGCGCAGGGAGCGGCCCACCCGGCCGCCGCGCTGGAGCGTGGCCATGACCGTGCCCGGGTAGCCCACCAGGATGCAGAGGTCCAGGCCGCCGATGTCGATGCCCAGCTCCAGGGCGCTGGTGGAGATCACCGCCAGCAGTTCGCCCGAGGACATGCGGGCCTCGATCTCCCGGCGCTCCTCGGGCAGGAAGCCCGCGCGGTAGGCGCTGATGCGCTCCCGGTACGGCCCGGAACGCTCCGAGGCCCAGAGGGCCACCAACTCGGTGAGCTTGCGCGACTGGCAGTAGACGATGGTTCTGAGCCCCCGGGCCAGGGCCGCCTGGAGAAGCAGGATCGCGGCCTGGGCCGGGCCGTCCGCCGGATTGAGAAAGACCATGTGCCGCCCGCCCTGGGCCGCGCCGGACTCCGTGACCGCCTCCACGGGCAGCCCCGTGAGCTGGGCGCAGAGCTGTTCCGGATTGCCCACCGTGGCCGAGCAGAAGATGAAGGTCGGGGTGGAGCCGTACAGGGCGCAGATCCGCAGGAGCCGCCGGAACAGGCAGGCCATGTGCGAACCGAACACGCCCCGGTAGGTGTGCACCTCGTCCACGACCACGAAGGACAGGCCCGCGAACAGCTCGGCCCAGGTTCCGTGGTGCGGCAGGAGCGAGAGATGCAGCATCTCCGGGTTGGTCAGCAGGACGTTCGGCGGGGACTGGCGGAGCTTCTTGCGGCGGTAGGGGCTCGTGTCGCCGTCGTAGATCGCGGCCGTGGGAGCGCTCTTGCCCAGCGGCGCCGCCAACTCCTCGAAGGCCCGCAGCTGGTCCTGGGCCAGGGCCTTGAGCGGGAAGAGATAGAGCGCCTTGGAGTCGGGGTTGCGCAAGGCCTCCTCGATCACCGGCAGGTTGTAGCAGAGGGTCTTGCCGCTGGCCGTGGGCGTGGCCACCACCACGTTGCGCCCCGCGCGGGCCAGGTTCACGGCCTGGGCCTGGTGGACGTACAGCTCCGAAAGCCCCCGGGTCTCCAGCAGGCCGCGCATCGAGGCCCCCCAGGGCCGGGCGGGCTCGGCGAAGGCCGCCTCGCGGCCGGGCAGCAGGCGGTGATGCACCACCTGCCCTCCCAGGCGGGGGGAGTCCAGCAGGGCGGTGACGTATTCCAGGACAGGGTTCATCGGGGCGGAGCTTCCTCGGGCCGGGCGGTGGGATCGCGCCCGCTCTCCCCTCCTAGCGCCTGCCGCCGGAAAAGGCGAGTCCCCGGCCGGGAGGCCCCAGGGCGAGGGTTCCGCGTTTTTTTGTTGACCCGTCTACGGCCTCACGGTTTGTCCTCGGCCCACAAACCAAGGAGAATCCCATGACGGCCTTTTCCCGACACATGGCACGCACCTACAGCCACCTCTTCAGCTTCGCCCCGGAGGAGATCTTCCCCCTGCTCTGCCCGACCCGCGAGTACGACTGGATTCCCCATTGGTCCTGCGAACTGGTCCATAGCGTCTCGGGCTTCGCCGAGAGGGACTGCGTCTTCGTCACCCGGTTCCCCACGCAAGGCCGCGAGGTCTGGCTCCAGACCCGCCACGAGCCCAACCGGACCGTGGAGTTCGCGCGCATTGGCGCGGAGCGGACGATGCGCTACAGCATTGAACTGCTGCCCGCGCCCGGTGGCGCGGCCATGTGCGTGACCCAACGCGTGACCTACATCGGCGACGACGTGGAGGCGCGCAAGGCGGCCGACGACCGGCTCTTTACGGAGGAGATGCCGGGGCTGATGGCCCTCGTCGAGCGCTACCTGTCGCGCGGCGCGGTCCCCGGCGGGGAATAGGAACGGCAACCGGATCAGCGAGGACGCATCATGGGCTGGACCATCGGCAGGCTGGCCAAACGGCACGGCCTCTCGCGCAGCACCCTGCTGCACTACGACGCCATCGGCCTGCTGCGGGCCTCGGCCCGCGGCGGCGGCGACTACCGGGTCTACGACGCGGCCGACGACGAACGGCTGGCGGCCATCCGGCGCTACCGTCGGGCCGGCCTGCCCCTGGTCGCCATCCGCGACCTTCTGAACGGAGGCGAAAACAGCCTGGCCTCCATCCTGGGGAGGCGGGTCGAGGACCTGGACGCCGAGATCGATGAACTCAGGCGCCAGCGCGCCTTCGCGCTCAGGCTCCTGGGCCGCGCGGACGATCTGCCGCCCGCCGGGATTCCCCTGGACAAAAAGCGCTGGACGGAACTCCTCCGCGCCTCGGGCTTCAGCGAGGAGGACATGCGGCGCTGGCACGCGGCCTTCGAGCACTCGGACCCGGAGGGCCACCATCGCTTCCTGGAATTCCTGCGCATCCCGGCGGAGGAGATCGCGGCCATCCGCGCCTTCTCCTCCGCGCGGGAAGAAACTCTCCCTACGACTCCAGAAGCTCCAGGCACTCCGAGGTCGTGACCAGGCGGCAGTAGACCGCGCCCAGGGCGGCCAGAAACGCGCCGTGGACCTGGGCCGCCGGAATGGCCGCGCCCTGGAACGAGAGCGCCCTCGTGGCGCAGGCGTCCACCGGAACCACGCAGCCGAAGCCCAGGTCGAAGGCCGCGCGCACCGTGGCGTCCACGCACATGTGGGTCATCATGCCGCAGACCACCAACTCCCGGACCCCGGCCTCGCGCAGGAGGTCCAGCAACGGCGTGTCTCGGAAGCTGTTGGGAAAGCGTTTGAGCACCACGGCCTCGCCAGGGCGCGGCTGCACCAGGGGATGGAACTCCGCCCCCGGCGTGCCGGGCAGAAAGAAGGTCGAGCCCGGACGCGTGGACTCATGCCGCACGTGGAACACGGGCCAGCCCTTGTCCCGGAAGGCGAACAGCAGGCGCGCGGCCTGGGCCGCGGCCTCGGGCGAACCCACCAGCTCCATGCGGCCGCCCGGGAAGTAGTCGGCCTGGATGTCGACGATCACCAAGGCTTTCATGGGAACACTCCTGTTCGGGAATGATGGTCAAGCGTTCCGGGGGAGCCCCCTCCTCCAAAGACCTTCATCAAAAGAGAAAGAAGGGGGACGACGCGGGGGGAACTTGGCATGAATCGGCGGCCTTGAAAAGACGGAACCGGGCCTGTCGGCGTTCTTGACGCCGCAAAGCCCGTTGCGTATCACCCCCTCACACGACGGTTTTCAACAAAGAGGTCTTTTTGAGCAGCATCAGCATGGATCGTGTCGCATCGGTTGTCGGCGAAAGCCGCGGCCGGTAGACGCGTCCGAAGCCCGAGCCTCCCCTCCCGGGAAGGCCCTTTCCGCCTCGGAGCGATCCGCTCCGTCCGCTCCGGTTCGGCATCCCCGGCCGGTCTTTCTCCGCTTTCGTCCGGCAACCATTCCTTGTCGTTTCCGCAGGCGAACCGCGCCGCGTCCGGCCCCGCGCCGTCACGCGGCATCCCCGCGCACAAGGAGTGTCGCAATGTTCATTCGAGACGAACGGCCTGACGACGTTTCGCGCATCTCGCGCATCCAATACGACGCCTTCAAGAACCACCCGGTCCACGCGCCCGGGGCCGAGCCCACGGAACACCGCATCGTCGAACGCCTGCGGGCGTCCGGCGGTCTGACCCTCTCCCTGCTGGCCGAGGCCGGGACCGAGGCCGTGGGACACATCGCCCTCTCGCCCGCCGTGGTGGGCGTGGCCCACGAGGGCTGGTTCCTGCTCGGCCCCGTCGGCGTACTGCCGCGCTTCCAGGGACAGGGAATCGGCTCGGCCCTGGTCCGCGCGGCGCTGCGGCGCATGCGCGGCGTGAGGGCCGACGGCGTCGTGCTGGTGGGGGAGCCCGCGTTCTACGCCCGCTTCGGCTTCGAGCGCGCGCCCGGCCTGTTCTACCCCGGCGTGCCGGAGCAATACGTCCTGGCGGCGTGCTTCAACGACGCGGTTCCCCGGGGCGCGATCATCGCCCACGAGGCCTTCGCCGAAGGCGCGTAGCGCCCACCGGCCCCAGCGACACAAACACCGGGGCTCCCGCCGCGGCGGGACGTCCCTCAAGGATAACGGCCATGCAATTGCACGACTTCGGTTTCGACCAATGGTTCGAGGCCCATGCCGCCGAATGCGGCATGGAGGGCTGCGGCTTCGCCCGCGTCACAGCCGTGGACCGGGGCTCCTGCCTCGTCAGGAACGCGTCCCGGGAAATCCCGGCCGAACTGTCGGGAAAACTGTCGTTCCAGATCGACAGCCCCGCCGAGCTGCCCTGCGTGGGCGACTGGGTGACGGCGCGCCTCTACAACGACGGGACCGCCGCGATCATCCAGCGGGTGTTTCCGCGCCGGACCTTCCTGCGCCGCCGCTCGCCCGGAACGATCGGCGGGGTCCAGATGATCGCGGCCAACATCGACACAGCCTTCATCATCCAGTCCTGCCGGGTGGACTTCAACCCCGCGCGGCTGGAACGCTATCTGGTCATGGCGGCGGACGGCGGCGTGGAGCCGGTGATCCTCCTCACCAAGGCGGACCTGACCGCCCCCGAGGAATTGGAGCACATCCTCGCCACCGTCCAGGCCCTCACCCCGACCCGGACGATCGCGCTCAGCAACGTCACCGGGCTGGGTTTCGACGCCCTGCGCCAGATGCTCGTTCCGGGCAGGACCTGCTGCCTCCTCGGCTCGTCCGGGGTGGGCAAGACGACCCTCACCAACCGCCTCCTGGGCCGGGAGGCCTTTGAAACGAAGTCCGTCAGCGGCACCGGGGAAGGCACCCACACGACGACGCGCCGACAGCTCGTCGTTCTCGGCCAGGGCGCGATGCTGGTGGATACGCCCGGCATGCGGGAACTCGGCATCGTGGACGCCGCCGACGGGATCGACATGGGCTTCGGGGAAATCACCGCGCTGGCGACGCAATGCCGCTACGCGGACTGCACCCACGCACACGAGCCGGGCTGCGCGGTCAGGGCCGCGATCCTCGCGGGCGAACTGCCCGAGAACCGCTACGCCAGCTACCTCAAACTCAGAAAGGAGTCGGAATTCGCCGCCCTGTCCTCCCTGGACAAACGGCGCAAGGAAAAGGCCTTCGGCAAGTTCATCCACTCATTCAAGAAACAACAGAAACGCTGACCCGCCCGCACCGGGCCGTCCTCTGGACGGCCCGGTTTTTTCCCAGGGGTCCAGGGGCCCCCGGCTTCGCCGGTTCATGGAAAGACGAAGCCCTCTCGCGCCTTTCTGAAACGGGGCGAAGCCCCAGAGGATTCCAGGCGGGTTCGCGGGGCGGTCTAGCGGCCCGAGACGGGACCAAAGTCCTGAGCCTCCAGACCGGAGCGGAGGCCGACCGACGCGGAATGTT